>Ga0207830_100019_pt1 | contig 255077 bp, 215 predicted proteins | sample TtanPargueraPR_6_FD_187740 | JGI IMG/M metagenome (GOLD analysis project Ga0207830, IMG submission 187740) | Aerobic enrichment media microbial communities from Bioluminiscent Bay, La Parguera, Puerto Rico - Tt and E2 (3) (SPAdes) | ecosystem: Environmental > Aquatic > Marine > Unclassified ...
ATTGCATCATACGAACCAGCGCCGCGCGCCCGGCTGATTTGGCCAGAAACCCGGCCGCCCCGGCCGTTCGCACGGCCCTGACGGTGCTTTCGTCCTCACTGCTGGAGATAATCACCACCGGCGGGGTGTTCCGCAAGCCAGCCAGACGCGGCAACAGCGAAAGTCCGGCTTCTCCGTTAAGTGCCAGGTCAAGCAATACCAGATCGACCCCGGTGCCATGCACCAGTTGCTCGGCCGCGGCCTCCAGCGTGCCCACCGTGACCACCGAGAGAGCCAGTTCCTCCTGCCGGATCAGGCCCGCCAGCGCCTGCGCAAACAGGGCGTGGTCATCGACCAGCAAAACCTTCTCAAAGGCTGTGGTTCGATGATGTTCTGCCGAAGATGAGCCATGCCGGAGCGATGTCACATGCATGATGGTGCCCCGCTGTGTTTGTTTTTGTTACTGCGGACACCCCACTATAATCCAGCAAGCCCGGCGCCTCAGCGGCCTGCTTAACACTTTCTTACAAAAGTATTGAACCTTTCGCGCCATCTGATCTCGCCTGAAACATAAATGTCATATTTCTGAAGCATCCTTCCGGCATCACAACCATATGATCTGAAAAGGTTTTCAACACGATGCCTGATTTCACAAGGAAGACCGCCGGCCACTGGCTGGCAATGCTTGCAAGCGCCAGTCTCTGCGCCAGCGCCTACGCCCATGAGCTGGAAATTCACGGCTCCAACACCGTCGGCGCCACACTGGCACCCATGCTGGTAAGCGGCTATCTGGCACAGCAGGGTAATGGGTCGGTCAGTCGCCGGGCCACGGGCACCGAGAACGAGCAGATTCTGCTGACCGAGACCGAACAGGGTCCCATCAGTGTTCTGGTGGCCGCCCACGGCTCCAGCACCGGCTTCCGCACCCTGGCCAGCGGTCAGGCGCAGATCTGGGCATCCTCCCGGCCGGTCAAAGCCGCTGAGGCGGAACAGGTTCGCCAGAAGGCCGACCTGACAGCCCTGGAGAGTGAACATGTCATCGCTATTGATGGCCTTGCCGTACTGGTGCACCCCGACAACCCTGTCAATGCCATGAGTATCGATACGCTCGGGCGCATTTTCGCTGGCCAGATTCGTAACTGGTCGGAACTTGGCGGGCCGGACCGACCAATACGGCTCTACGCCCGGGATGATCGTTCTGGCACCTGGGATACCTTTAAATCCCTGGTTCTGGGTAAAGGCTACCGCCTGGACGAATCCGCCAAACGCTACGAATCCAACGACCAGCTGTCCGATGACGTGTCCCGCGATCCCGGTGGTATCGGCTTCTCCGGCCTGGCCTCGGTGCGCAACAGCAAACTGCTGGCGATTTCCGAGGGCAATGCCCCGGCCCTGAAACCGAATCAGCTCACGGTTGCCAGCGAAGACTATCCGTTGTCCCGCCGACTGTTCATGTACACCATGGGGGAGAAAACGCCGGTCTTTGCCAAAGGCTTGATCAACTACGCCCTGGATGAGGACGGCCAGAACCTGGTGGCCGAATCCGGGTTCATTTCCCAGAATCCGATCGCGGTAAAACCGGAATTCGACACCTCCGTACCAGAGAGCTTCCGGCGACTGACCAGCAATTACCAGCGCCTGACCGTCAATTTCCGCTTTGCCGAAGGCCGCACCAAGCTCGACAACAAGGCCCAGCGGGATCTGCTACGGGTGAAGCATTACCTGCGACAGCATAATCGCGACGCCAGTGATCTGCTGTTGATCGGTTTTGCAGATGCACAGAGTCACGAACTTCGGGCCCAGATGATTTCCGAGCTGAGAGCGTTGTCGGTGCGCAAGGCACTGGGCCAGGCAGGTGTGGCGAACGTTGCCTACACAGGTTATGGCCACTACATGCCCGTTGGCGGCAAGGGAAACCTACGCAATGGCCGGGTAGAAGTCTGGATCAAGAACCCCTGACCAGCCGGGGATTCGACCAAAGTCTGCCTGCTGACTTCGGCAATCCCCTATCCGCACCCCCATCACAGATATGTTTGGGTTTCCTATACTGCCGTTGTCACCCTCCAACCAACAGACCGGGACAATGGACATCAAAAACGACCACCGTTACGCGATTAACCTGAACGTACGGGGCATCCAGCCCTCCGCAACCCTGCGCATCAACGAGCTCAGTAACCAGCTCCGTTCCGAAGGCAAGGACATCATCAAACTGGGGCTGGGGCAGTCGCCGTTCCCGGTACCGGATCGCGTGGTCGACGCCCTCAAGGAGCACGCCCACGAAAAAGATTATCTGCCGGTCAAAGGTCTGAAGGGCCTGCGTGAAGCCATCGCCGGCTACATCAACCGCAGCGAGCGCATGCGCTGTACCTGGGAAGACGTGCTGATCGGCCCGGGCTCCAAAGAGCTGCTGTTCATGCTGCAGCTGGCCTACTACGGCGACCTGCTGATACCGCGCCCGAGCTGGGTGTCTTATGCGCCCCAGGCCCGCATCATCGGCCGTTCGGTACACTGGCTGCCGACCCACGCGGAGAACAATTGGCAACTGACCGCCGAAGAATTGGATATCATCTGCCGGGACGACCCGTCACGCCCGCGTATCCTGATTCTCAACTACCCGTCCAACCCCACTGGTTGCACCTACACCGACGACCAGTTGCTGGCCATCGCCAACGTCGCCCGCAAATACAAACTGATTCTGCTCTCAGACGAGATCTACGGAGAAGTACACTTTGAGGGCAAACACAAGTCCATTGCCCGCTACTACCCGGAAGGCACCATCATCAGCACCGGCTTATCCAAGTGGGCCGGCGCTGGCGGCTGGCGGCTGGGCACCTTTATCTTTCCCGCCGAGCTGAGGCCACTGCAGGACGCCATGGCGATCATCGCCAGCGAAACCTACACGGCGACCAGTGCCCCCATCCAGCACGCTGCCATTGCTGCTTTCAATGGTGGTGAGGATATTGAGGAATATCTGGTTCAGTCCCGCCGGGTGCTGAAAGTGGTGGGTGAATACATGCACCGCCGTCTGACCGACATGGGGGCGGTGGTTCAGAAGCCCGAAGGTGCGTTCTACCTGTTCCCCGACTTCTCCGGTTTCCGCGACCAGTTGGCCCGCACGGACATCAAGACTTCCCAGGCCTTCTGCACCGCCCTGCTGGAGAATACCGGCGTCGCCATCCTGCCCTCCAGTGATTTCGGCTTCGTACCGGACCACCTGGGCGCCCGCCTGGCGTTTGTCGATTTCGACGGTGCCGCGGCCCTGAACCTGGCCGGTGACGATTACGCCGACCAGGAGCTGGATGACAGCTATATCCAGCAGGCCTGCCCAAGACTGGTGCTGGCCATGGATAAAATGGAGAAGTGGCTGAACAGCCTGTAAACCTGCCGTGCTAGACTGGCACCCTCACAGTTTCAAAAACCGCGGGGGTGCCATGTCTGACTCAGTTTCTCTCCAGGAAATCACCGATTTCACCGAAGCCCTGGCCCGCGAAGCCGGCGAATTGATCCGTCACGAGCGGGAAGAAAACACCCTGCGCACCGACTACAAACACCAGACCGAACTGGTCACCCACGCCGACGTGATGACCGACGAATTCATCACCGGCACCATTCGCGAACGCTTCCCCCACCACCGCATCCTCTCTGAGGAAACCATGCCGGATCTGTCCCAGGCGGAAGAGCTGGAAACGCCATTGTGGATAGTCGATCCCATCGACGGCACGGTGAACTACGCTTACGGCCATCCCCAGGTTGCGGTGTCCATCGCCTACGCCGAGAAGGGCAAAGTGCGGGTGGGCGTTGTGCACGCGCCGTTTCCCGGCGAGACCTTCCGGGCCACCGAAAGCGAAGGCGCAACCCTGAACAACCAGCCAATCCGCCACAGCGGAGCGACCAAGCCCAGGCAATCGCTGTTCGCCACCGGTTTTCCGTACACCAAGGACAACCTGGAGCCACTGGTACGCCGCCTGGACGCCATGATTCACCAGTGCCGAGACCTGCGCCGCATCGGCTCCGCCGCTCTGGACATCTGCTGGGTGGCCTGTGGCCGGCTGGACATCTACTACGAAAACGTCAGCCCCTGGGACTTCGCCGCCGCCCGCCTGATCGCAAAAGAAGCTGGCGCTACGGTAGGCCATTTCGGGGAAGTTCCGGAGGGCTATCCTGCGGATCTCTATGGACGGGATATTCTCATCTCGGCGCCGGCCGTGTGGGCGCCAGTGCGCTCAATTCTGCGGACTGCTTCCGGATACGAGTAAGGTTGGATAATATCGCCAACACCTAGCCTGATATTTTGGAGTTAGGCATGGGCTGGGATCCCTTTCCCGAAACCGCTACGAGCACATCCGTGTGCGCTTCTCTCCGGCCATCCTTGGCCTCCGAAATTTCGGGAAAGGGATCCCAGCCCATGCCTTTCTGACATCAGCGATAACGCACCGAATCTAGGTTTGATCAGGAAATACAAATCCATAGAGAAAGATCGAGGGGTATAACTCGACTATCCCAACAAAGTTCGATCGTTGTGACTGGGGTTTACCTTCGCAGAATGTCGGAGGCCAAGGATGGCCGGAGAGAAGCGCACATGGATGTGCTTGTAGCGGTTCTGCGAAGGTAAACCCCAGTCACAACAGGCAGTCCACTGGAAGGCTAGGTGAACGAAACTCCACGGCTCAACCCCAGACCGCCTCAGACACCAGCCCCCAGGCCTCGTCGAAATCACTCGTCGGCAAGCGCGAAAACGAAGACCGCACAAAACGCTGAATACGGCCTTCCACGAACACCATGACAAAGTCAGCACCACGGGCCGCCGTGGTTCTGGGCCGCAGGCCCTGACGGATTTCGCCTTCCTTCAGAGCCTGACGAATCTGGGTTTCCAGCCGCTCGAAAAACTGGGATGCCCGCTTTCTCAGGGATTCATCCTCCCCCATCAGCGCATCGCCAGTCAGCACGCAACACAGGCCAGGATTACGCTCGGCAAACACCAGCACCAGATGCGACAGCTGCTGCAGGCGCACGCGCACGTCCTCCTGTTCCTGCAGAATCACCTGGCAACGGGAAAACACCGCCTCCTCGGCAAATTCGATCAGCGCCTCGAACATTTTGCGCTTGCTGGGAAAATGCCGGTACAGGGCCGCTTCGGTAACGCCCACGGTTTTGGCCAGGCCGGCCGTGGTGATTCGGGCACCGGGATCGCTTTGCAACAGCTCGACTAGCGCCTGGAGAATAGACTCCCGGCGACTGGGTTTCTGGTTGGTCATGACAGGACTACAGCGCTCTGAAATTCTGGTTTTGGTTTTATATGCCCTCCCCGGCAAGGGAGGGACTTTTCAGAAAAAAGTGCCGTCGATCGGTGACGAGGCACTGGCATACAGTTTCTTGGGCATACGGCCGGCGAGGTAGGCTTCACGGCCGGATTCGATGGCCAGGCGCATGGCATTGGCCATTCTGATCGGATCTTTGGCCTGGGCGATCGCGGTGTTCATCAGCACGCCGTCACAGCCCAGCTCCATGGCAATCGTAGCGTCTGAGGCCGTACCAACACCCGCATCCACCAGCACCGGCACCTTGGCGTTCTCGACAATCAGCCGGATGTTATAGCGGTTCTGGATACCCAGGCCCGATCCAATCGGTGCACCCAGAGGCATGATGGCCACGCAGCCCATTTCTTCCAGACGCATAGCCAGCAACGGGTCGTCCGAGCAGTACACCATCACCTTGAAACCATCCCTGATCAGCTCTTCTGCCGCGACCAGGGTTTCCGGCATGTTAGGGTACAGGGTTTTATGTTCGCCCAGCACTTCCAGCTTGACCAGATCGTGCCCATCCAGCAGTTCCCGGGCCAGCTTGCAGGTTCGGACCGCATCTTTGGCGGTGTAGCAGCCGGCAGTATTGGGCAGGATGGTGTAGCTTTCCGGGGAAATCACGTCCAGCAGATTGGGTTCATCCGGGTTCTGGCCCAGATTGGTACGGCGTACGGCCACAGTCACGATCTCGGCGCCACTGGCCTCGATGGCATGGCCGGTTTCCATCAGATCATGATATTTGCCAGTGCCCACCAGCAAGCGGGACTGGTAAACCCTGCCGGCGATTTCCAGGGGTTTGTCTTCGGGGAGCTGAATCTCTGGTGTCTCTGTCATAACCTGCCTGAGTTATCTGGATAAAGTAAGAGCGGGAAAAGCCTGGCTCTGGTGAGGTATCAACCGCCACCGATGGCGTGGACCACTTCCACCCGGTCACCTTCATTCAGGGTGAACTGCGGGTGCTGGCTGCGGGGCACAATGTCTTCGTTTACCTCCACCGCCAGGCGCTTTCCGGTCAGGGTGAGCTGTTCTATCAGAGCTGCAATGGTCGCTCCGCTCGGGAGTTCCATCGCCTCGCCATTCACCTGTACCAACATGGTTACCATTGCCTCCGTTACTTCTTCAGGGCTGCGACAATCAGCAACACCCAGCCCACCATAAAGCAGACGCCGCCCACCGGTGTCACCGGGCCCAGCCAATGGATTCCTGTCAGAACCAGCAGGTAGAGACTGCCACTGAACAAAAGCATGCCTGCAAGCCAGAAGCCACAGGCCAGGGTCAGCAGTTTCCCCGACAGACCAAGCGCCGGCATCAGGCTCGCGGCCACCAAAGCCAGGGCATGGTACATCTGGTAGCTGACAGCCGTCTGGAACACCTCAAGGCCGCGTTCGGACACCACATGACGCAGACCATGAGCACCGAAAGCGCCGGCCATAACCGACAGCAGACCGGCGATGGCACCGGCGACAAGTGCCCAGCGTACAATCCGGGTTCCGGGGTCAGCCGCAGTCACAGTGAATTTTCTCTCCGGTATCGAGATTCATCATGGTCAGGGCGCCGCCCCATACACACCCGGTGTCCAGCCCGATAAACCGGTCGCTGCCGGTGTTGCCTTCCAGTGCAGCCCAGTGGCCAAACACCACTTTCACATCATCCTGACGGGGATAGGTAAACCAGGGGGCATAGCCCTCAGGCGCCTGATCGGCCGACTCTTTGGTAGCCAGTTCCAGGCGGCCGTCGCTGGCGATAAAACGCATGCGGGTAAAATAATTGGTAATCACTCGCCAGCGATCCATACCGGTGAGGGTATCACACCAGGCTTCAGGCTGATTGCCATACATTTGGCTGAAATATTCGCCCGCCTGGTCGTCCCGGATCACGGCTTCCACTTCCCGGGCACAGGCCACGGCCTGCTCCACACTCCAGATGTGCGGCAGGCCGGCATGGGCCATCACCAGGTTTCGGCCGGCGTCGTGCACGCACAGATGCTGCTGGCGCAGCCACTGGATCAGCCGGTCGTGATCCGGTGCGTCCAGAATGTCATGCAACGTATCCTTGCGCTTCGGGCTGTGGCCGCCAAGCGCGACCGCCAGCAGATGCAGGTCGTGGTTGCCCAGTACCACGACGGCGGCATCGCCCAGGCTTTCGATGTAGCGCAAGGTTTCCAGTGATGACGGGCCGCGGTTAATCAGATCACCGGCCACCCAGAGCCGGTCACGGGAAGGCGAAAAATCGACTTTCGCCAGCACATCCCGCAGGCGATCGTAGCAACCCTGAATATCGCCGATGGCGTAGTCAGTCATCACTTACCTCGTCGTCTGCCTGCAGCTTACCAGTATCTGCCAGCAAATCCGCGATCCTGACATAGTCGGCCAGCCCCAGGTTTTCCGGGCGCAGGCCATCGTTGATTCCGAGGGACTTCAGCTGTTCTACGGTAACCATGGCCGCCAGCGCCTTGCGCAGGGTTTTTCGGCGGGCATTGAACGCGGTGCGTACCACTGCCTGCAGCGTTTTCAGGTCTTTCGCGGGGTACGGCAGTTCCTTGTGGGGCACCAGGCGGACAATGGCGGAGTCCACTTTCGGGGCCGGGCGGAAGGCGCCGGGGCCTACTTCGAACAGCGGCTGCACCTTGCAGAAATACTGGGCCATGATACCCAGGCGGCCGTAATTGTTGTCGCCCGGTACCGCCGCCAGCCGCTGCACCACTTCCTTCTGCAACATGAAGTGCATGTCCTGCACCACACCGCTCTGGGATAGCAGATGAAAGATCAGCGGAGTGGAGATGTTGTAAGGCAGGTTGCCGACAATGCGCAAAGGCCGGTCACTCACCAACTGGCTGAAATCAAAACTGAGGGCATCGGCCTCGTGAATCCGGAATTCCGGGTAGTTGAAGAACTTGGTGCGCAGCACCGGAATCAGGTCCCGGTCCAGTTCCACCACTTGCAAACGGGGATTGATGGCAAGGATTTCTTCGGTAATAGCCCCCAGACCGGGTCCGATTTCTACAATCGAGTCTTCCGGCTTGGGATTGATCGCGCGCACGATGCGTTCTATCACACCTGGATCATGCAGGAAGTTCTGGCCAAACCGTTTACGGGCCTGGTGCCCGTGTTTGTTGCTCATGAGAGTTCTCCGACCCCTGTGGCTTTACGGCACTGGGCCATCTGCTCGCCCACACGGATAGCGGTATGCAGGCTGCCGGCATCGGCCTTGCCGGTCCCGGCCAGATCCAGGGCAGTGCCATGGTCAACCGAGGTACGGACAATGGGCAAGCCCAGCGTGATATTAACGGCCCGGCCAAAGCCCTGGAATTTCAGTACCGGCAGGCCCTGATCGTGATACATGGCCAATACCGCATCGGCATTGTCGAGCCAATGCGGGGTGAACAGGGTGTCCGCCGGCAACGGCCCGGTCAGTTGAATTCCCTCGGCCCGCAGCTGTTCGAGGGTCGGCTCAATCACCTCGATTTCTTCCCGGCCCAGATGGCCCCCTTCACCGGCGTGGGGATTCAGGCCAGCCACCAGAATGCGCGGCTGATCAATACCAAAAAAGGCTTTCAGGTCCGCATTCAGAATGCGCGTCACCTGAGTCAGCCGGTCCGGTGTAATGGCCGCAGAAACGTCTTTCAGGGGTAAGTGGGTGGTTACCAATGCCACCCGGAGTTCTTCCGTGGCCAGCATCATCACCACCCGTTCTACGCCACACAGCTCCTGCAGGAATTCGGTGTGGCCACTGAAGACGATGCCGGCTTCGTTGATAACGCCCTTGTGCACAGGTGCAGTCACCATGCCGTCGAAATCGCCATTCAGGCAACCGCGGGCGGCAATAGCCAGGGTGTCCAGCACGTACTGACTGTTAGCTTTATCGAGCCTGCCGGCCACCGTGGAACCACAACCTTCAACATGTCGTACCGATAAATGACCCGCCCGGGTTGCTGCCGCTACACCTGGCTGCCAGTCATGCAGCTCAATCTGGAGCCCGAGCTGGCTGGCCCTGTCCCGTAGCAGTTCGCGGCTGGCAATCACCACCAGGCCGGCCTCCCGGCTCCCGGTTGCCAGTTGCAGGCACAGTTCCGGGCCGATGCCGGCCGGTTCGCCGGCAGTGAGTGCCAGGATCACCGGTGTGCTCATGACGGGTTTGCTTCCTCGCTCTCCGGGTTCATATCGGCATATTCACCCTTGAACTCAACAAAGGCTTCGTCCCGAATCTCACGCAGCCAGTTCTGCAATTCCAGCTCGAATTTCCGCATGTAGATGGCCTGACGAGCCTGGGACTCGCGATTCTGTTCGGTCACGTCCTGGCGCCGGCGTTCCTCCACCTGCAGGATGTGCCAGCCAAACTGGGACCGGAAAGGCCCGAAATATTCGCCCACCTGCGCCTGATTCATGGCTTCTTCAAAAGCGGGCACCATCTGGCCAGGGCTTACCCAGCCCAGATTACCGCCGTCCGAGCCGGAGACCGGATCGTCCGAGCGTTCACGGGCCAGATCGGCAAAGTCGGCGCCATCCTGCAACTGCTGGTAGATCTCGCGAATGCGCTGCTCCGCCTGCACATCAGTCACCGCTTCGGAAGGCCGCACCAAGATATGCCGGACCCGGTGCTGCTGGATAAATTGCTGCTGCTCACCGCCGCGCTTATCCATCACCATCACCAGATGAAAACCACTGTTGTTTTCCAGCACCTGCGAAGGCTCACCAACTTTCAGATCCGGTACCACCGGTGCGACCAGTGAGGGCAACTGGCTCTCAGATCGCCAGCCCATGTCGCCCCCTTCCAGAGCGTTGCTGGCATCGGATTCGGCAACCGCTACTTCCCGGAAGTCCCGACCGTTGGCAATCTGCTGGCGCAAGGCCTGTGCTGTCTCCCGGGCCTCATCCACCGACGCTTCGCTGGCTGGGTCGTCAACTTCGATAAAGATATAGGCCAGACGGTATTCGGCATCGGTACTGCCGTTGGCTTGCTGAGCCTGGAGATAGTTTTCCACTTCCCGGTCGGTAACGCGTACCCGGTTACCTACGCGGCGCTGCTGCACCCGGCTGGTCAGCATTTCATTGCGGATCTGCTCACGGGCCTGCTGATAGGTCACCCCTTCTTCCGCCAGCTGGCCTTCGAATTCGGCCAGGGTCATGCCGTTGCTGCGGGCAATATTGGCCAGGGTCTCGTTCAGTTCGTTGTCGCTGATGCGCATGCCCATCTGGTCGGCCATCTGCAGCTGCAGGGATTCCTGAATCAGTTGGTCCAGTACCCGTTGCTCAAGCAGTTCCCGGGGTGGCAGACCAGTGCCCTGCGCGCTCAGGCGACCGACAATGGTATTGATACGGGCATCCAGTTCACTCTGGAGGATCACCTCGTCATCTACGATCGCAACTACACGGTCCAGCAGTTTTCGTTCGGCCTGAGCAGTCACTGACAGCCCCACCATGGCCAGTGTCAGCAGAATTGTCAGTCCGTGGCGGACAGTCGCCTTCATAATCACCTCTTGGTTTGTAAAATCGTGATCGCAGCCGGGTCGGCCTGCAGATTCGGGTTCGTTCAACGGCGCGGGTTTCCGAACCTCCGGCGCTCGCGCTCGTCGTAGCCGTAGATGGCGTCCGCGATGTTGTCGGATGCACCGCCACTGCCGCCCAGACCTTTCAGTTCAATCCGGAACAGCAAGCGGGTGTCCAGTTCTTCGTCATCAGTCAGGTAGTTCTGGTGCACCACCTGAAAACTCCAGCAGCAGTTGTTATATTCCAGACCGGCAAGGGTGCCCACGGTTCGGTCGAGCTCAGAATCCCAGACCCAGCGACCAATGGCACTGACCTGGTCCGTTACCGGAAAGACCGTTCCAATGTCGGTTTGTTCCAGCTCATCCGGCCGGCTGTAGGTATGTCCGAGTGTCGCCAGGTAACGATAATCCTCGGAGTGGAAAATCAGCTGGCTGCGGCCCTCTTCGGTTTTCCGGGTTTCGTGATCCCACAGCAGGGAAGAACGAAGCTCCAGATTGTCGATGGGGTTCAGCACCAACTCGCCCGCCAGCGGTGAGCGGCTCCGGTCGGATGCGCCCTCGCCAAACAGATCCACTTGACGATCTTCGAAATAGCGCACCTGGCCAACACTCACCCGAGCCCGCTCCGCCCCGGTCAGGAGGTCATTGAAACGACTGGTGAGCGCCACCGTCAACTGGTTGGCGTCACCGACCCGATCCCCGCCGGTAAACCGGTCCCGCCGGAACAGCTGGTCAAAGCGGAAACTGCGGATGCCGGTATCAAAATCCGGGATATAGTTCTGATCGGATTCGGCATCGGCCCAGGCGTAATACAGCCGGGGCTCCAGGGTCTGGTTGTAGGGTACGTCAAACAGGCTGGATCGACGATCAAAGTACAAACCATTGTCCCACTCGAACACCGGCACGGTGCGGTCAAAGCCGGCGTCACCCAGGGTGTAGTCATCCAGCTCGTAGCGGGTGTAGTCGAGGCTGACCGAGGGACGACTGAAGCCCCAGAGCGCCCTCATGGGCAACGCCAGTTCGGGAATCGCCCGTAACCGCTGGCCGTTGGCCTTGTCCAGGCCGGTAAGGTTCTCATTGTCCCGGTAGAACCAGGTGTACTGGCTTTCCAGGTTCGCTTCCAGCCAGCCGGCTTCCAGCGAGCCACCGTAGATCACTTCCGGCAACTGGGCATAGGGTTTATCAACGTTGGCAATACGGTCAGGGATGGTCTGGTAGCCGTTCAGGTAGGCTTCAAAGTACTGATTGGCTCCGTAGTAACGGACGCCACCCCGTCGCTGAAGATGCGTCGCCTGATCAATTTCGAGACTGCGATTCAGATCGCTCAGATAATCCTCATCTGAAATCACCGAGTAATCGCCGTAGCCGCTCCAGCCTCCGCCAAATGCCGCCCGGGTGGTGAAATCAAGAGCCCAGCGCTCGCCATTTTCACCCGGATTTTCATCCCGAAAAGCAGAATCATTGTCGATATACCCCAGCTGCAGCACCGATTCGCCATACTGACTGAGGTAGCGCCCCTCCACTTCCGTGAACAGGCCGCGACCGTGGATATACTGCGGTGTGAGGGTGGCATCATAATGGGGTGCCAGATTCAGATAGTACGGCAAGGCCAGATAAGCCCCGCTACCAGCGCTGGACGAGCCAAACTGGGGATACAGGAAACCGGTCTTGCGGCGGTCATCAATCGGGAAGGTAATGTAAGGCCAGTAGAATACCGGCGCATCCAATACTTCCAGCCGCACGTGCCGTGCAGTACCAAAACCTTCCGCCTGATCCAGCTCGATGTCCGATGCCACAATCGACCAGTCGTTCTGGCCCGGACCACAGGTAGTGATCATGCCATCGGAGATAACCACCTGGCTTTCACTGACCCTGGACAGGGATGAGGCCTCGCCCCTGAGTTCCGACTCGTGCAGGAGAAACGTGGCCGTGTTGATATCCAGTTGCCCGGACTGGGTAGAATAGTTCGCGTCCTGCCCGGTCAGCAGAAAGCCTTCACCTCGGCTGACCAGCGGTCCTTGCAGTTGCAATTCGCCGGACTGCTGGTTGTACCGTGCCTCCGCGCCGGTCGCCTGGAACGGACCCTGGCGCAGGCGCACATCACCCTGCAGGTAGAGTTCGCTATCCAGTTCATAGCGGGCGTTCAGGGCACTGGCTTCCAGTGGCATGGAACCCTCAATGCCCTCGCCCGGCACCACGGCGCCATCGCCGCCAACCGTGCCAGGCAGATAACCTCCCTCGCAGAATACCGGCAGCCGACCGGCCACCTCTGGCGGCAATTCACTGCGCGGGCGCCAGTCAATCTCAGCGGCGCTGGGGCTGCTACCCGTCCCTTCAGCACGTACGCCACTCGCTGCCAATGCCACGATGACGGCCAGGCTTGAAAGCCGGAACCTGGCGCACAACAGGGAGGAGCAATGGCTGGGCACGTTGACGAAATTCCTGTTCCATTTGAATGATGGCTGGGCGTAAGGGCATCTAGTTTACACGCGCCCTCAAGGCTTGTTAACGGAAAGCCCGCTGCAATTCCGTTTTACCCTCTTTATACTCCGGTGCAGAGAGTGCACGGTTAACGCGCCGGCCATCATCCACCGATTCAGGAATACTGATCTGACCATGGATTACCGCTTGCAGTTGCTGACCCGCTGGGTCAGTCAGATACCCGGCTTCTCGGCCGCCAGCCCGACACCGGTTTCCGGTGACGCCAGTTTTCGACGGTACTTCCGGGTCTGGAAAGACGTGCCGGGCGGGCAACCCGTCCCTTTTATTGTGATGGATGCCCCACCAGAGCACGAAAACTGCGTTCCGTTTGTAGCCATCGCCCGGCACTGGCATCAACGCGGAATAGCCGTGCCCGCCATTGCAGCAGAGGATCTTGAGCAGGGTTTCCTGTTATTGGAAGACCTGGGCGATCAGTTGATGTTAACCGCCCTGGAACAGGGCCATGCGGACACCCTATATCGGGCCGCACTGGACGAACTGGCGCGTATTGCCGGGCTGGACGACCCGGCAGACTACCCACTACCCGCCTATGATCAGACCCTCCTCGACCGGGAGATGGCGCTATTCCCGGACTGGCTGCTGGAAAAACACCTGGGCCTGGAACTCGACAATCAGGAACGGGCGCTGCTGGACACCGCCTTCGGCCTGCTCCGGGAGAGTGCCCTGGCGCAGCCGGAAGTCACCGTGCACCGCGATTACCACTCCCGCAATCTTCTGGTCCGTGATAGCCAGACGCCTCCCGGCGTGATCGATTTTCAGGATGCCGTACGCGGCCCCATCACCTATGACGCCGTCTCCCTGCTTAAAGACTGCTACGTGCGCTGGCCGGAAGACCGCCTGGCAAGCTGGCTGGAGCATTTTCGTAACGCCAGCCAGCAGGCCGGTTTGCACCGCGCTGATGCAGATACTTTCCGGCAGTGGTTTGAGCTCATGGGCATGCAGCGCCATCTGAAAGCCGCTGGCATTTTTGCCCGCCTCGCCATTCGCGACGGCAAGACCGGCTACCTGGCTGACATTCCCCGCACCGTCAGTTATCTGCGAGATGCCAGCGCCCGGCAACCGGCCTTCCGGCATTTTCACGAGTGGCTCTGCAGCACCGTGATTCCGGCCATCGAACAACGCATTGGCCCGCTGCCGGAGCCGGGAGTTCGCTGACCATGAAGGCTATGATTCTCGCCGCCGGCAAAGGCGAGCGTATGCGCCCGCTGACCCTGACCACCCCCAAGCCGTTGCTGTCAGCCGGGGGGCAGCCCCTGATCGTTCATCATATTGAGCGCCTGCGCGACGCCGGTTTCAGCGACATTGTGATCAACCATGCCTGGCTGGGGGAACAGATTGAAGCCCGGCTGGAGGATGGCGAGGCCTTTGGTGTCAGCATTCGCTACTCTGCAGAGGGTGAACCGCTGGAAACCGCCGGCGGCATCATCCGGGCCCTGCCTCTGCTGACCGACGCGGGCGAGGACTGGTTCCTGGTGGTCAACGGTGACATCTGGAGCGATTTCGATTTCAGCCATCTTCGGCCTCCGGCGAACGCCGATGCCTTGCTGGTGATGGTTTCGAATCCGCCCCACCACCCGGAAGGGGATTTTCATCTTCAGGACAACGGCTTTCTGACCCCTGACGGGGCCGATAAATTCACCTTCTCCGGTATCAGCCTGCTGCACCGGCGCCTGTTTGATGAACTGGACGATGCCGCCGGCAAACTTGGCCCGGTGCTGCGCAGAGCCATGGCCTGCAACCGGGTCATCGGCTTGCACCACAAGGGCCACTGGATCGATGTCGGCACACCAGAACGATTGCAGAGCCTGGACCAGTGGCTGCACGAAAGGGCCCGGACATCATGAGCCAGAGCAATCCACCCGCCCTGCCGGCGAGAATGGAGTCGTCGTTCCAGGAACTGCTGCAGGAACTGTCCAGTTGCGGACATCAGGCCAGCACCCTGATGGAGCGCGCGCACCTGCCGCGCTGGTACCGCAAGCCACTATTCTTTTTTCTGGGTTACATTGCCAAGGCCGATGGCCGGGTCCGGGAACCGGACATTCATTATGCCGAAGCCCTGATGAAAGCCCTGGCCCTGTCGGCTAGGCAACGCCGCAAAGCCATCGATCAGTTTCGCAAGGGCAAGGACACTGACCATCTGCCCCTGCGCCAGGGCCTGATGCTGCGCCTGGCCTTGCTGCTGTGGCCGGCACCGGCCCTGAAAACCGCTATCTGCCTGTGCCATGGCGCACAAATCCTCGGCCAGCCCGGCAAGGCCCGGCGCTACCGCTGCGAAGACGCCATCAGCCATATGGGGTTGCCCGTGGTCATCAGCGATGACATTTTCGAAAGCTACGCCAGCAAGGTCTGGATCCGTACTGCGGCGCCACCGCAAAAGCCTGCGACCTACGAGCAGGCCTGCCAGATTCTGGGCGTAACCCGGCGAGATTCGCTGGAGACCATCAAACGCGCTTACCGCAAACAGGTTTCCGCCTGCCACCCGGACAAACTGGCGCAGCAGAAGCTGACGCCCTCGGAAGTGGCGGTGGCAAAAGACCGGTTGTTACGCTATCAACAGGCCTGGGAACTGATTCGCCAGCGACATCGAACCCTCTAATACCCGCTGGCCGACCGGTTTTTCAGCCAGGCACTGACCCGGCTGGCAACCCGCCTCGCATCTTCAGCCCGGAGTGGACGATTGAGGGCCACGGGCTGACGGTCGTAACCGGCCACGTCCGCGCGAGCAAACGCCGCCGCCCGCGCCTGGCCCTCTGCGCCGGAAGGCCCAGCGGAATCATGCAGATCCAGCACCGGCCATCCCTGTCCTCCGTTTCGCTCCTTCAACAACGAGGGCAAGGTAACGGCCTGCCGGGCCGGAAACCGGGGGGCCAACCAGACCACCGCAGACACGGCAGCGGCGTCCGCCGCCCAGTCCGTAACATAGTCGGCAGACCAGCCAATGCCCAGCACGCCCACACGTTCATAGCCACGCTGCTGCAATACGGCTACCCCGGCGGACAGAATTGTACGAACCGAATTTCGAAAATCTGCGGTCAGGTCATCAAGAGGCGGTTCCTCAGCCACATCAATCATGACCGAATCCGATGTATTCCCGCCCTGATCCGGGTTCTGTCCGGCGTCATCATCCAGGCCAGGCGCCATGACACCCATGCGATGTCGCCGTATCGCCTCCGGCGGCAGCCCAAGGCCAACCGTCATCACCGCAAGACCCCGCTCCGCCAGCGCCACCCGCAACGATCCCAGCACACCCTCATCGGCCGTCTGGCCTTCGTCGGCCAGTATCAGTAAAGCCCCGGTTGCCGGCGTAACGTATTCGGGCAGGAACAACCCCAACGCCCGGCCTTCGTCGTCCAGATCGAGCCAAACAGCCTGCTCCGGGTAACGCCGTACCAGCCCCCATTCGCCCAAACCCGTTGAAAAGCTGGATCTTGACGCTGGATTAGCCTTGGTCGCGGGTTCCGCTTCCTCATCCCCCTTCGCCTCATCCTGGGCCACAGCGGCGTTCAGCCAGCCGCTGATCAAGAACAGACAAAGTAATCTGATTGCTTTCAACACCATGAGCCAATGCACCTATCCCGCTGCGAAAATCACCGGCAAACTGATAGACTAGCAGGGTTGCCCAGAGGCCGATAATTCACTACACCGAGAGAGCCCCGATGAATCCATATCTGATTGCCCCATCCATCCTCTCCGCCGATTTCGCCCGCCTGGGCGAAGAAGTCGATAACGTTCTGGCTGCTGGTGCCGACGTGGTGCACTTCGATGTGATGGACAATCATTATGTCCCTAATCTCACCATTGGGCCCATGGTGTGCGAGGCCCTGCGCAAGCACGGCGTGACCGCCCCCATCGACGTGCACCTGATGGTGTCTCCGGTGGATGACCTGATCCGCATGTTTATTGACGCCGGCGCCAGCTACATCACCTTTCACCCGGAAGCCAGTAACCACATCGACCGTTCCCTGCAACTGATCCGCGACGGCGGCTGCAAGGCCGGGCTGGTGTTTAACCCCGCCACCCCGCTGAGCTACATGGACTACGTCATGGACAAGCTCGACATGGTGCTGCTGATGTCAGTGAACCCGGGCTTCGGTGGCCAGAAGTTCATCCCGGGCACCCTCGACAAGCTCAAGGAAGCCCGCAAGAAAATTGATGCCAGCAACTACAACATTCGCCTGGAAATCGATGGTGGTGTGAAAACCGACAACATCCGGGAAATCGCCGAGGCCGGCGCCGACACCTTCGTGGCCGGCTCTGCCATATTCAACACTCCCGATTACAAGGCCACCATCGACGCCATGCGCGAGGAACTGGAGCAGGCCCGCAAGGTGATCGGCGGATGAGCCTGAAAGGCCTGTTCAACGCCCGTTGGCCGGGCGTCGCTCTGTTTGATCTGGACGGCACGCTGGTGGACAGCGCACCGGATCTGGCCGCCGCCGTGGATCAGATGCTGGAGCACCTGGGGCGTAGCCCGGCAGGCCTGGACAAGGTTCGCAACTGGGTTGGCAACGGCGCCCAGGTTCTGGTGCGCCGGGCCCTGGCCGGAAAAACCGATTGGGAACCCGCCACCGCCAAAGACGACGCGCTGTTCAACGACGCCCTGGCCATTTTCTATCACGCCTATGGCCAGATGAATGGCCAGCATTCCGTGGTATTTCCCGGCGTTCATGACTGCCTGGAACACCTGAAGCAACTGGGCTGCCGGATGGCCGTGGTCACCAACAAGCCAGACCAGTTTGTTCAGCCCCTGCTGGAAAAAACCGGGCTGGCTCAATGGTTCGACCTCTCGGTCGGTGGCGATACCCTGGCAGTGAAAAAACCGGACCCGGCGCCCTTGCTGCACGCCATGGAAAAACTGGGCGGCACCCGGGGCACCACGGTGATGGTCGGGGACTCCAAAGCAGACGTCAATGCAGCCCTGGCAGCAGGCATCCCCTGCGTCGCCGTGAGGTATGGCTACAACTTTGGCGGCTCCGTTGACAGTCTCGGCGCAGATGCTGTTGTTGATTCGCTGGCCGAGCTTTTGTAATCTCGCAAGGACGTTTTATTTTGAACACATCAATTCGGGAGATTCCTGCCGTGCAGGGACTGAATCTGACTGCAGCGCGAGGCATCCTGACAACCCGCGCAACACGATGGTGGCGATGGCGCACCGGCTGAGCAAGCCACGGGGCTGATGGCGCATGCCTGTTTGCCCGCACCACCGGTCACAGCGGTGTAACACCGTTCTGACAAAACGCAGATCAGATTTCAGGAAACCGAACCATGACACCCGAGCAATTCCACGAGCTCGCTGAAGCCGGCTATAACCGTATCCCTGTGTACCGTGAAGTCCTCGCGGATCTCGACACTCCCCTCAGCACCTATCTGAAACTGGCCAGCGGGCCATACTCCTACCTGTTTGAATCGGTACAGGGTGGTGAGAAATGGGGCCGCTATTCGATCATCGGCTTGCCCAGCCAGGAAGTGCTGAAAGTCTTCGACCACCGCATTGAGGTCAGTCGCAACGGCGAAGTGGTCGAGCAGGCAGAGGTGGATGATCCCCTGGCTTTCGTGGACGACTACCAGAAGCGATTCAACGCCCCGGACCTGCCCGAGCTGCCCCGGTTCAACGGTGGCCTGGTGGGCTATTTCGGCTACGACACCGTGCGCTACATCGAGAAGCGCCTGCGCCACAGCTGTCCGCCCGACAAAATCGGCACCCCGGACATCCTGCTGATGGTGTCCAATGAAATCGTGGTGTTCGACAACCTGCGCGGCAAGCTGCACCTGATTGTGCATGTGGACCCAACAGCCAATGGTGCCTATGAACAGGCCCAGCGACGCATCGACGAGCTGGAAAGCCAACTGCACCGCCAGACCGCCAACGCCCCCCGCACGCCGGAACATCTACGCGGCAAGGTGGTGGACGAGAGCGACTTTATTTCCGGCTTTACCCAGGACAGATTCGAAGCGGCGGTGGACAAGATCAAAGGCTACGTGCTGGATGGCGATGTCATGCAAACCGTCATTTCCCAGCGCATGTCGATTCCGTTCGAGGCACCACCCCTGAACCTCTACCGTTCGCTGCGCGTGCTCAACCCGTCACCGTATATGTACTTCCTGGATCTGGAAGACTTCCACATTGTCGGCTCATCTCCGGAAATCCTGGCGCGTGTGGAAGATGAGGAAGTCACCGTCCGGCCCATCGCCGGCACCCGCAAGCGTGGTGCCACCGATGCCGAGGACAAAGCCCTGGAAAAGGAACTCTTGGCCGACCCGAAAGAGATCGCCGAGCACCTGATGTTGATCGACCTGGGCCGCAACGACGCCGGCCGGGTGTCGGAAACCGGCACAGTGAAGCTGACCGACAAGATGATCGTGGAGCGCTATTCCCACGTGATGCACATTGTCTCTAACGTGACCGGTCGACTGAAAGAAAATACCAGCTGCCTGGACGTGCTGCGCGCCACCCTGCCCGCAGGCACCCTCAGCGGCGCGCCGAAAATCCGCGCCATGGAGATTATCGACGAGCTGGAACCGGTAAAGCGCGGCGTATACGGCGGTGCGGTCGGTTACCTGTCGTTCAACGGCAACATGGACACCGCCATCGCCATCCGCACCGCGGTCATCAAGGACAATACTCTGCACATCCAGGCCGGCGCCGGCGTGGTGGCAGACTCCATTCCCCGCCTCGAATGGAAAGAAACCATGAACAAGGGCCGCGCAATTTTCCGTGCCGTGGCCATGACCTACAACGACTACGACCATTGAGGCGGAGGAACAGATTATGTTGCTGATGATCGATAACTACGATTCCTTCACCTACAACGTGGTGCAGTACCTGGCTGAGCTGGGTGCCGACGTACAGGTATACCGGAACGACGAAATCACCATTGAACAAATCGAAGCTCTGAACCCCGAGCGACTGGTGATTTCCCCGGGGCCCTGCACGCCCAACGAGGCGGGGATCTCCATGGACGCCATTCGTCATTTCGCCGGCAAACTGCCTATCCTGGGTATCTGCCTGGGCCACCAGTCCATCGGCCAGGTATACGGCGGCGACGTCATCCGGGCAGGCAAGGTAATGCATGGCAAAGTGTCAGCGGTATATCACAATGATGCAGGTGTGTTTCGCGGCCTGAACAACCCCTTGCAGGCTACCCGTTACCACAGTCTGGTGATCGACAAGAACACCCTGCCCGATTGCCTGGAAGTGACCGCCTGGACCCGCAACGACGACGGCTCCGTTGAAGAAATCATGGGCGTACGCCACAAGACCCTGCCCATCGAAGGCGTGCAGTTCCACCCCGAGTCGATCATGACCGAACAGGGCCATGAACTGCTGCGCAACTTCCTGAGAACATAACAAGAGGCCGACGACCCCATGGACATGAAACAAGCACTGAACCGCATCGCCTCCAACCTGGACCTGTCCCGGGACGAAATGAAGGATGTGATGCGTATTGTGATGAACGGCGAAGCCACCGACGCCCAGATCGGTGCCTTCCTGATGGGCCTGCGCCTGAAGAGCGAAACCATCGACGAAATCACCGGCGCCACCGAAGTGATGCGTGAACTGGCCACCAAGGTCAGCATCAACGCCAGCCCGCTGGTGGATATCGTCGGCACCGGGGGCGATGGTGCCAATCTGTTCAACGTCTCCTCGGCCTCTTCCTTTGTGGTGGCCGCAGCCGGCGGCTTCGTCGCCAAGCACGGCAACCGGGGCGTATCGTCCAAGAGCGGCAGCGCCGACCTGATCGAGAAGGCCGGCATCAACCTGGACATGAAGCCGGAGGAAGTGGCCCGTTGCGTCGAACAGATCGGCGTCGGTTTCATGTTTGCGCCGGCCCACCACGGCGCCATGAAACACGCCATCGGCCCGCGCCGGGAGCTGGGTTGCCGGACGATCTTTAATATTCTTGGCCCGATGACCAATCCGGCCGGCGTCACTCGCCAGCTGATCGGCGTGTTCACCAGGGAACTGTGCCGCCCGATGGCAGAAGTGATGCAGCGCCTGGGCGCAGAACACATCATGGTGGTCTGCTCGAAGGATGGCCTGGATGAAATCAGTCTGGCCACGGTCACCCATGTTGCCGAACTGAAGGATGGCGAAATCACCGAATACGACCTGACGCCGGAAGACCTGGGCATCAAGAGCCAGTCGCTGGTGGGCCTGACGGTGGATTCCTCCGACGAATCCCTGAAGCTGATCAAGGCCGCTTTCGGTCGCAACCACGACGAGACCACCGAAAAAGCCCGCGACATGATCGCGCTGAACGCCGGCGCGGCCATTTATGTCGCCGGTCTGGCCAAGACCGCCAAAGAAGGCGTCGACATGGCACTGGATGCCATGGGTTCCGGTTTGGCGGCTGGCAAGATGTCGGAGCTGGCTGATTTTTCTCAGTGTTTCTAATTCCGGCCTATTTTTGATGGAGCCGGACGAGCTGGTGAGGGAGCCTTTCCAAAACACGCCCACGAGTACGTCCCTGTAGGGCTTGACTTCAGCCATCCATGGCTGAAGTCAGTTTTGGAAAGGCTCCCTCACCAGCTCTCGCAAACTTTATACGGGCCTGCTATGACTGACAGACATTTGGATAAAACTCCCACCATCCTGCGTAAAATCGTTAACCGGAAATGGGAAGAAATTGATGAGCGCAAGCCCAGGGTTTCAATTGCGGACCTGAAGGCCATGGCGGGCGACCAAGCTCCTGGGCGTGGATTCGCCAATGCCCTACGCACCCGCATCGAAGCTCAGCGGCCGGCGGTCATCGCCGAGATCAAGAAGGCCTCTCCTAGCAAAGGCATCCTGCGTGATCCGTTTGAACCGGCACGCATTGCCGAGAGCTACGAACAAGGCGGTGCAACTTGCTTGTCAGTGCTGACTGACCGAGATTTCTTCCAGGGCCACGAAGACTACCTGAAAGCCGCCCGCGCGGCCTGCAGCCTGCCGGTGATCCGCAAAGACTTCATGGTGGCGCCCTATCAGGTGTATGAAAGCCGGGCTATTGGCGCCGACTGCATCCTGCTGATCGCCGCCTGCCTGACCAAAGCGCAGATGCAGGAACTCGAAGGCATTGCCCATGAGATCGGGCTGGATGTTCTGGTGGAAGTGCACGACGGCGAGGAGCTGGACGATGCCCTGACCTTGAGCACGCCGCTGTTAGGCATCAATAACCGCAACCTGCACAACTTCGAGGTGTCGCTGGACACCACGTTTGACCTGCATCAGCGCATTGGCCACGACCGGCTGACCATCACCGAAAGCGGCATAATGACCCGAGCAGACGTGGAGGCCATGACCAGCCGGGGCATTTACGGGTTCCTGGTGGGTGAGTCTTTCATGCGCGCGCCAGACCCGGGTGAGAAACTGCAGGAGCTGTTCGGCTGATTCACAGGATAAACGGGTGAGGCAAGTATGGATACAGAGACCGGCAAGGATTCCGACAACCCGATACTGACCGGCCCCTTCTGGCCGGTTTTCTTCCGCTATGCCCTGCCATCAGTGGCGGGGTTGCTGGCACTGACCACCGCCAATATCGTTGACGGCGTCTTCATTGGCAACTTCGCCGGCGCAGATGCCCTGGCGGCCCTGAACCTGCTGATTCCCTGGTTTACCCTGCTATTCGGCATGACGCTGGCCCTGGCCATTGGCGGTACAGTTCGGGCTGGCCGCTATCTCGGCGAAGGCAGGACCGACGCCGCATCTGCCATCTTCAGCAAGTGCCTGATGGCCACTCTGGCCCTGGCTTTGACCGGCGCACTGGTGGGTTTTTTGTTCCATGATGGGATCTATCGTGTGCTGGGTGCTTCGCCCGACATCTACCCGCTGATGTCCGAGTATTTTCTGGTGATCATCTGGGTGCTGGTGGCCCAGCTTGTCACCATGGTGTTGTACTACTTCGTGCGGGTGGACGGCTTCCCGGGGCTGGCAACCGCCGCCCTGGTCGCAGGAGCCGCCGCCAATATCCTGCTGGACGCCCTGCTGGTGGGCTATCTGGATTACGGTTTGCGCGGCGCCGCCATCGCCACCGGCCTGGCCCAGGTACTGCAATTCGCGGTGCTGGCCCGTTATTTTCTCAACCCGGAACGCAAGCTTCACTTCCAGCTTCAGCAAAAACACTGGCAGGAAATTCCGCGGGCGTTCGCCAATGGCGTTTCGGAGTGGATCAACGAGCTCTCGGTGGGGCTGGTTATGCTGCTGATCAACTGGCTGTTGATGACCACTCAGGGCGTGGCGGGGGTAGCCGCCTTTACCGTGGTGAATTATCTGATCTTCCTCAGCCTGATGGTGTTCTATGGTATTTCGGACGCCATGCACGTGCTGATCAGCCACAACCTGGGGGCCGGCAATGCCGAACGTATACGCCGTTTTATGGGCTGTGGGGCCACCGTCATTCTGAGCCTGGCACTGGCGCTGGTGGTCACGGTCTGGCTGTTTGGGAATCAGGTGGTCCGCCTGTTTCTGGACACCACGGCAGACCCGGCCACCGCAGCCCTGGCAGACCGTTTTCTGACCATCCTTTGGCCGCTGTTTCTGGTTAACGGCATCAACGTGCTGCTGTCGGTGTATCTGACGGCCATGCATAAAGCCCTGCCTTCAGCCCTTGTCGCCTTTTCCAGAAGCCTGGTGCTGCCCGCGTTGCTGCTGGTCGGCATTGCCCGCTTTGCGCCGGAATGGCCGCTACTGCTGGCACTGCCACTGGCGGAATGGCTCACCTTTGGCCTCGCAATAGCCCTGTTTTTACGCTTCCGGCCGCAGCGGGTGATCACCGCTCCCGGCTAATTGTAAAAAATGTAAAACCATTTCACATGCAACAGATTCTCATTTAGATTTACTCCAAATTCAGGAATTTGGAGCGTCGACATGGGACCGTCTGCCCGGGCAATTGCCGAACAGGCAAGTTTTCAGGCTTTCCTGCATGGTTACCTTCAGGAAGTTGATCCCGGCGACTGGCAGACCGCCAGCCAGCGCACCCAGGATCCGACAGGCCGATTTTCGGGGCCCTGGGTATGCGAACTGACTCTGAACAGCCAGCGCTCCCGCCTGGCCATCGACATTCTCTACCGCTCCGCTCTGGGCCGACACCGCTACGGCAAGGTACGTCAGTGGCTCAGCGGTCGTCATTGCTGGGCCGACATCGACCCTTTTCAGGCAATGTGTCTGTTGGCCCGTGAACTCTATGCATTATCCGGCGGCATGGTGCCCGAGCTCCGAAAACTCCGGGAACTGGAATTCCTGCATCGGCTCACTGACAGCTACGGGGTCATGGTCCGTTACGTCGAACACAGACGCAACGATTCGCGGCTTCTGGCCAACCGGTTTATCGATTCAGAACAGTCTCTGTTGTTCGGACACACTGCCCATCCCACCCCCAAGAGCCGCCAGGGGATGTCGGAATGGCAGCAGCATGCCTACGCGCCGGAGCTGACCGGGCGCTTTCAGCTGCACTACTTTCTGGTTCATCGGAATTGCGTTCTGGAGGATTCTGATGGGCCTTTACCAGCCAGTGCCATGGCCGAATCTCTGTTGCAAGACAGTCAAGCCTCCCTGAACCTGCCGGACAACCATGCCCTGATTCCGGCCCACCCTCTGCAGGCTCAGTGGTTGATGACGCAACCCGGGGTGCTGGACGCCATCGCCCAGGGGTTGATTCACCCCCTGGGTGCGCTTGGTCCGGAATTTTCCGCGACGTCATCGGTACGCACTGTCTAGTGCGAGCAAGCCGAATGGATGCTGAAGTTCTCCATTCCAGTCAAGGTGACCAACTCGCTGCGGGTCAACAAGGCCCACGAGCTGAAAGCGGGGGTGGTTATGTCCCGGCTGCTCCGGCAAACCGGTTTTGGCGAGGCGGAGCCCGGCTTCCGGATCCTTCAGGACCCGGCCTATCTGACCGTCATGCTACCCGGGCTGACCGAAAGCGGCTTTGAAGTGATTTTCCGGAACAACCCTTTCCCGCCGGGGCAGGACCAGGGGGTGATCAGCATTGCCGCCCTGACCCAGGATCCCCTGCCGGGCCGGAATTCCCGGTTACTGGATCTGATCGAGGGCCTGGCATTGAACGAGAACCGCAGCCTCACAGCCGTCAGCCGGGACTGGTTCCAGCAGTATCTATCATGCGCGATTGGCCCGGCACTGCGGCTTTATGATGAGCACGGCATTGCCCTGGAAGCCCATCAGCAGAACAGTCTGCTGGATGTCAGCGGGGGCTATCCACGCTGTTACTACTACCGGGACAATCAGGGTTACTACCTCTCGGAGAGCTTGCGCGGGCCACTCACAGAGCAATGCACCAACCTTAAAGAAACCCCGGAGTTGTTCTACCGGGACGCCATGATCCGCGACAGGTTCTGCTACTACCTGATCGTAAATCAGCTGTTTTCAGTAATTGCCCGCTTTGGCATTGACGACCTGATACCGGAAACCCTGTTGATCCAGCAATTCCGACATTTTCTACATGCCGAGCACAGCCGGCTTCATGGCCCGGCACAGGCGCTCGTCAAGTCGTTACTGGAAGACAGCCGTCTACCCTACAAAGGCAATCTGCTGACCCGGGTCAACGATGTTGACGAGCTGAATGCAGAGCTGGAGATGGCAGTCTACACCAGTATTGCCAACCCACTCCGCGGCGATACCCGGGCAACACCGAAAGGCAGCACCGCCGTCCCGGCAGTCGAGGTAAGCCATGGTGTTGCCTGAACCGAGAGCCTTATCCAAAGCCCCCATGGCAGGACTGCAACCGGTGACCGCCCTGAGCGAGTTACCGGCCCAACGGGTGCTGCGGCAGCTGCTTGAAGCCCTGATGTTTGAAGGGGTGATTGCGTACCATCCGGGCGATTGCAACCGCACCGGATGGCAATGGCTGAGCTTCCAGGCTGGCAATCTGCACGGACGTTGCCGAGCCCGCATTCGGGGCTTTGGCCGACTGAGACTGGACACCAGTTCCCTGACCCTGGAGCGGCACCAGAAACCGGTGTCGCTCTCGCTGACCACGCTGGTTGCACAGCTTCCGGCAACGAACTCACAACAGCGATCTCTGTTAACGGAGCTGCTGGCCACGATCAGCAACAGTGAACGGCTGGACGCCCTGCGCAAGGCCCGGCATTCCGGAGACCGCCGGAACCTGCATGGCGAAGCTCTGGACAGCGCCCTGCACGAAGGCCACCCCTACCATCCCTGTTTCAAGAGCCGACTCGGATTCCAGGGCGATGATCTGGTGCACTATAGCCCGGAAACCAGCACCGGATTCAGACTCCATTGGGTGGCAGTTCCCCGACACAATCTGGATTCCCAGTTACCGTCTTCAGACATGGCTTTCTGGCAATCAGAACTGGGCCAGGAACAGGCTTATCTGCTGCGGGCAGCATTCCACCGGGCGGGCGTTGACTGGCAACAATATGGCGCGCTGCCAACCCACCCATGGCACTGGCAGAAACTCAGTCAGGGTCCCGAGGCCGCCCGGCTTGAGGCACTGGGCATCAAATGCCTGGGGCCTCTGGGAGACCGTTACCATCCAGGGCAGTCGCTCAGGTCTCTATTCAATGCCAGCCGGCCAGCGAAAGCCTGCGTAAAACTGCCTTTGGGTATTCACAATACCTCGTCACGCCGGCATCTGGAGCCCCATTCCGTGCCATCGGCTCCTGTCATCAGTCGTTGGCTCGAGTCCATTGTCGGCGGCGATCCACTGTTTGATACCACCTACCCGCTACGGCTGATGCCCGAATACGCCAGCCTGGGCGTTGCCGCGGGCGATGAGCAGGGAGCAGATAATTCGGGGCTTGCAGGGGAACTGGCCGCCATCTGGCGCGCCAGCATCGGCTCCCGGCTTCATGAGGGTGAGCAGGCCATCCCCTTAAATGCCCTGTTCCAGTGGCAGCCAGACGGCATGCCCTTTATTCACCCCTGGGTGGAGCACTATGGTCTGGTTCCCTGGCTTGAGGCCACGCTCAAGGCTGTCATTCTGCCAGTCTGGCATATGCTCGCTGCCCACGGCGTCGGTCTTGAGGCTCATGCCCAGAACAGCCTTCTGGTGGCGCGCAGCGGCTGGCCGAGAGCACTGATGCTTCGGGATTTCCACGACAGCGTCGAGTACGCCCGGGACTATCTGCCTCAGACTACCCCCGAACCGGACTTCGGCCCCCGGCAGGCATTCTACGATCAGGCACCGGATAACCAGTATTACCGCATGAGCAACCCGGAAGCCCTGCGCGAGCTGGTGATGGATACCCTGTTTATCTTCAATCTCAGTGAGCTCGCGCTGGTTCTGGAAGAGGCCTACGGATTTAACGAGGCGCGGTTCTGGGATCGAGTCCGGACAATCCTGACCAACTATGCACGACAACACCCGGAGCAGAGGTCCCGCCTGGATCGCCTGGGATGGGATCAACCCAACCCGCTCACCGAGTCGCTGCTGCGCAGCAAACTTCAGCCAGACATCGAGCAGCCCCGCCACCGGGTGCCTAATCCCCTGGCCCCGGGCCCCAACGACACCCTGATGCCCTTCATTGATCACCATCACAAGAGGTTACCGTGACTGCACCTTTGTTCTATGTCGACAACATGCCTTACACGCAACCGGACTGCGACCAGATAGTCCAGTGCCTGGAGGAGCGCCCTGAATTTCAGGAGCCGGCCGGTTGCCGATTTGCGGTCTGCCTGCAGGACACCGCCCACTGGCTGGCCCTGTGCCTCTGGCTGAAACCCCTTGGCGCCAGTGTGCTGCCCATTCATTCCGGCACCCCCTATGCTGCGGCCCGAACCCTGGCCGAGAGCACGGGCTGCACCTACCTGCTGTTTGGCGAGCAACTCCAGGAAGTCACGCCCGAAGTCATTCGCGAGAAAGCGAAGACGGCCTGCGCCGAAGGCGGTGAGCTGATTCAGCTCAGCTCCGGCACCACGGGCAACCCCAAAACCATCACACGACCCTGGCACGACATAGAACGGGAGCTGGCCGCCTATGTTGCCCAATTCACTGAGGCCATGAGCTTGACACCGGTGGTCGCATGCCCGGTGACGCACTCCTACGGTCTGATCTGTGGTGTGCTGGCAGCCCTGCAGCGGGGGATTGCCCCCCAGGTGATCACCAATCTCAATCCACGTTCTATTCTTGCAAGGCTGCGCGCAGTACCCGAGCATCTGCTCTATGCCTCTCCGACCCTGGTCAGCTTGCTGATACGGATGCTGCCTGAAAACCAAAGACTGCACAGCGTCATGCTGTCCGGGGCGCCCCTGCCCGCCCCCGTGCTGGACCAGCTTCGAAACCGCTGCCTGCGCGTTTGCCAGCAATATGGCTGTTCGGAAGCCGGCTGCGTGGCGCTGAGCCCGGACGTGACTGAGCCTGGCCAACTCGGCCTGCCGTTATCGCATGTGTCAGTGCAGGCCGGGGGCTCCCCAGGGCAACCGGATGAAATCCTGATCACGGTTAAAGCCACCGGACAGCGCATTCACAGCAGGGATCTGGGCTATTTCGACCAGCAGGGTCAGCTGCATTTCCTGGCCCGTTCCGATGACACCATCAACGTTGCCGGCATCAACGTCTATCCGGGGGCCGTGGAAGACGTGTTTCTTGGCTATCCCGGGATTCGAGAGGCGGTGGCCTTCAAGCAACCGGATACCTTTGCCGGTGAGCGGGTTTGCCTGCGCTTTGTAGCAGACTCAGAAATAGACACCGACCAGCTGCGGCAATGGAGCCGGGGCCAACTGTCACCGCACCAGGTGCCGTCACTGATCGAACAGGTGGAAAGCATCAGCCGGCTCCCGAACGGCAAGGTCAGCCGCCGGCTGTTAACTGAATCCCTCAACCACAAAGATCAGCGGGAGGTGCCGGCATGAGTTCAGCCACTCCCACCCGCGAAGCCATTGAAGCGGTGATTCGAAGCCATCTGCCCAACGCCCGGCTTTCGGCGTTCTCAGCGACTGCCCGCCTCAACGCCGATCTGGCTATTGACTCGATTATGCTGTTGCAGCTGATCGTACACCTGGAACTGGAATACGGCCTGCATATACCTGAAGAAGCGCTGCTGACCCATCAGCTCGAGACCGTTGAGGACCTGGAAGCGCTATTGGTCGCCACAGGCAACCCGGAGGTTTCCCTGTGATCAAAGTGCACTGTTTTGTCAGCTGTGTCTGCGAGATCATCAAACGCACCCCCGGTGTGGACCACCGCCCCTTCTACTTTGGCGTATGGGATGCGGACTTCTCGGTCAATGAGGAGCAGGTTCTGTCCTACCACTCGCCCCATACCCGGCACGACCAGTTCCGGGAGTGGTACCGGCTACTGTACGGCGTCACCATTGAATCCTGGTATAACCACCAGCAATCGAAAGAGGCCAACATCGACCGGCTGATTGAACTGCTGGAAACGCGCCCTTCCGATCGTCAGGTCATGGTCATGCTGGACCTTTACCGACTTCCAGAACGGGAAAACAAATTCCACCAGAACCCGTTTCCCCACTACGTGATGTTGGAAGCCACGGAAGATCCGGAGCAGTGGTTCATGTCGGACCCGGATTTTCGCTGGGAGGGTGTGCTGCCCAAAGACCGGATTCTGGAATCGGTCCGCTCCCCGGCCGCTGCCGGTGGCTTCTGTTTCGATGGCCTGGACATCCGGCATACGCCCGCGGAGACGGTAGCCGCTTATTTCGCCCAGTGCATGAAAGCGGAGACCAATCCGTTTACCGATGCCTTGCGGCAGATTCTGCACGCCCATATCGGTCCCGACGCCAGGCAACCACTGGCAAACCTGCCCCGGGCATTCAGGGAGATTCCAGTAATGGCGATTCGCAAGTACGCCTACGAGCACGCCTTTGCCTGGCTGCTGGAGGATCAGGGCCGCACCGCCGAGGGCGATCCGTGGTTCGAAGCGCTGTGCGAGGACATTGACCGGCTGGTGAAAACCTACACCCAGATCCAGTACCGGGCGCTGAAACTGGTGATGTCCGGTAACGCTGCCCTGCTGTCCGGGGTCGAGCAGTTGCTGGACGAGCAGGATCAGCGAGAGTTCGCCATCAAGGACAGCCTGCAGGGCCTGTTTGCAGAATGGCAGCAGCAACACCCCGACCTCACGGTCAACACCCGGACGTCCGCCCTGGAGGTATCACCATGATTCGCTTCCACCTGTGCACCATCTCGTTCCGCCACCAGTTGGTGTCGTTACCGGAACTCGCCACCTGGGCTGGCGCCACCGGCTTTGACGGTATTGAACTCTGGGGTGTGCATGCCCGGCACCTGTTACAGCAGCCCGGACTGGATGGCCGCTGGCTGAAAAGCCAGGGACTGGCCATTCCCATGGTCAGCGACTATCTGCCGCTGGACGGTAGTGAACAGGAGGCCATCCACTACACCCGCGAACTCTGCCGGCTGGCCCGACACTGGCAGGCACCCAAACTGCGAACGTTTGCCGGCCATCAGGGCAGCGCCGAGCTCGACCAGAGACAGCGCCAGGCCCGGACCCGACGTCTGCAGACGCTGACCCGTTGCGTCGCAGATGAAGGCCTGACCCTGGTGGTGGAAACACACCCCGGTACACTGGCCGATACGGTCGACTCCACGCTGACGTTGCTGACCGACGTTGATCACCCGGCCCTGGGTATCAACTTCGACGTCTTGCATGTCTGGGAAGCCGGAGCAGACCCAAAGCTGGCGCTGCAACAAATGGCGCCCTGGGTCAGACATTTTCACTTCAAGAATATCCGTCATCGGGATCAGCTCGGCGTATTTGCTCCGGCCAATGTCTACTCACCGGCCGGTTCCCGGCAGGGAATGGTGCCCGTGCTGGACGGTGCCTGTGACTACCGTCCGCTACTGGACACCCTGGCCGGCTGGCATCAGTCGCAAACCCATCCGGCCCCACTGGACATTTCCCTGGAGTGGTTCGGCCCGGACAGCTACCGGGTGCTATGCAGCGATCTTCACCAGTTGCGGCAAAACGTTCGCCAGAACCACCCGCAATCTCAGGCGCTGGCCGTCTGCCAGTGAACCTCATCCACCTCATCGCCGGCAAAGCGAATGAGGTGGGAAGCCACCACCTGGCCCAACTCCTCCAGCTCCGTTCCGGTGGGTGACTGGCAGCGCATCAGCAGCTCCCGGTTTGCGGCTTCGAGCCAGCATTCACCAATGGAGAAAGCCAGCCTGCCATCGGTTGCGGTCCACTCAGCCTCAATCTTGTGGCGAAAGTGTTTGCAGAGGCGATTGATCAGGCGACCGGGATCGGTGGTGGCGACTCGGGCATTCATGGTTGGCATGGCAGACTCCTTACCTCAATGGGTCAGTTAACACTGGCAGATAGCGGACGATCCGCCAGCACAATGGGGTGTCCCCGGGAGCATCGCTCGATGCGGGCCTCGATACCATAGGTTCTGGCCAACAATTCCGGCGTCAGCACCTGTGCCGGTGTGCCCAGCACGGCCTGGCCCCCCGGGGACAGAACCAGAATCTGGTCGCAATAGCGCAGGGCCAGATTGAGATCATGGCTGGCCACCAGAGCAATGGCGCCGGTCCGGCTGGTGGCATCACGTACCGCGTTGAGCACATTCAGCTGCCAGTGCAAGTCCAGGGCACTGGTGGGCTCATCCAGCAGCATCAATGGCGTCTGACGTACCAGTACCTGAGCCAGCCCCACCATCTGGCGCTGACCACCAGACATTTCCGACAGCCGCCTAAGCGCCAGTTGCCGGATACCCAGGGTGTCGAAAACCTCTTCAATCGCCAGCTCGGTTTCTTCCCGGGACCAGTCACCACGGGCGGAGCGACAGGCGCTGAAAACGGTTTCATAGGCCACCAACGGAATGGCCTGGGGCAGTGGTTGCGGCAGGTAACCGACACGACGAATACGATGGTGGGCCGTCATCGCCGCAAGGTTTTCCCCGGCAAAGGTCATGGTGCCGGCAATCGGCAGCAGGCCAGCAATGGATTTCAGCAGCGTGGATTTACCCACGGCGTTAGGGCCAACCACGGCCACCAGTGAGCCCGCGGGTATCTCCGGCAGGGTAAGCCCTGTGAACACGGATCGATTCCGGTAACCGGCGGTGACGGATTGCAGCTTCAGGGTCACAATGCGGCCCTCCTGCTGCGGCCGATGATCAGGGTAATGAACAGCGGGATACCTACCAGGGCGGTCACAATCCCCACCGGCAATACCACTCCCGGCACCAGTAACTTGCTGGCGATAGATGACAACGACAGCAGAACGGCCCCGGCCAGGGCACTGCCCGGCAACAGAAAGCGATGATCTTCACCCAGCATCAAACGGGCGATGTGGGGCGCCACCAAGCCGATAAACCCGATTTCGCCAACGAAACACATGGCCGCCGCGGTCAAAAGGCTCACCCGCATCAGCACCACCAGGCGCATGCGCTCCACCCGGATACCCAGGCTTCGGGCCTGCTCCTCACCGCTGCGCAACAGGGTCATGGCCCAGGCATTGCGAAGGGAAAACGGCAGGCACAGCGCAAGCACCAGGGCGACAATGGCCACTTTGTCCAGACTGGCCCGAGCCAGGCTACCCATGGTCCAGAACACAATCTGCTGAACCGACTCGGCATCGGCCATGAACTGGATCAGGCCCACCACTGCGTTGATGCCGAATAACAGGGCAATCCCAAACAGCACCACCGCATGCACCGAGGCCCCCAGAGTGCGTGACAATACCAGAATCAGCAGCGAGGCGGCTGCGGCAAATACAAACGCAGACAGGGGCAGCAATACATGGGCCGCCAATCCCAACACCGAGATATTGAAGGCAATCACCAGGGACGCCCCCAGAGTGGCAGCCGCACCGACGCCCAGGGTAAACGGGCTGGCCAGCGGATTATTCAGTACCGTCTGCATCTCCGCCCCGGCAAGGCCAAGGCAAGCGCCGACCACCACCGCCATCAACGCGTATGGCAGTCGGATATCCTCAATGATCACGCGGGTGCCGGCATCGATACCCTCAGGGTTGAGTAGTCCTCTGAACACATCCATCAATCCCAACATCGACGGCCCGCTGGCAATATCCACCAGCAGTGCCGTCATCGCCGCGAGGGTCAACCCTCCCAGGCATAACACCCGGCGCCAGACAAAACGCCGATAGTCATCGGCCAGCGAGGACGCCCTGGTGTCAGACGATTTCAGCCCTGCATCTTGCCTATACTGCACAGGCGTCATTTCTGGGCCTCCCCGGCTGTCACCCAATAGACTCCGTCAAGCGGCACTGGCTGGAATCGCCGGTAGAATTCCGCCAGGGTCGCATCTGGATCCAGCTCACCAAACGCTGCCGGATGGAACCACCGGGCCAGAGCCTGGACCGCCACCACATTCATGGGCGTGTTGTAGAAGTGGTGCCAGATAGCCATGGCCCTCCCCTCTCGAATGGGTTTTACCGCTCGCAGCCCCGGACGATCGGTGGCCCGGAGAAGGGATGCCCTGGCCGTCTGCTCATCAATACCGGCCCCGAGCATCACGTATGCGTGGTCGGTTTCGGACGCCTGATACCGTCGGGAGCCAATGGCCGTGGCTACGTAACGCCGGGGCGGCTCACTGATCAGATATTCCAGATTGAGCACACCACTGACCCCGGGAACCCGGCCTTGCGCCACATTCTTACCGCCAGCAGCCTCGATGAAGTGCCCCATCATCCCCTCCACCATGGTCTCACAGCAGTTGTCATGCCGACCCAGACGACTGTGCAGGAACACGCTGGGCCAGTCGCTTCGCGGAATCTCGGCCACCACGCCGGTAACCCGGGCAAGCTGTTGCTGGTAGAACCGGTTGAAGACCTCGGCCTCATCCTGACGCCCGAGAACTTCGCCCAGAACAGCCATGCTCCTGGGTGTATTGACCAGAGGATCCTGCCGAAAATCGATAAACACCACTGCCACGCCCGCTCGCTGAAGGCTATCAATCAGTGCCCGGTTATGGGCACCGGGACCGTGGCCCTCGAGACTGAAGATGGCCAGGTCGGCCCCCATGGCAAGCACACTTTCCAGACTGAAACTGTCAGCCGAGGTGTGCCCCACCCGGGGAATATCCGCCAGTGACGGGAAAGCTTTCAGATACTGCGCATAGCCGCCCGGATCCGTCATTTCGAAATCCGGTAACAGCCCCGCAAGACGGTCAGGCAGGTGCTCTCCCTCCAGTATGGCAAGCGCGGGAATGTAGCGACTCTCTCCCAGGATCACTCGCTCGACACGGTCCGGCAGCTTTACCGTCCGCCCCGCCAGATCGGTAACCGTGTCCGCCGCCAGGGAGAGCTCAGCCAGTAAACAGAAAACGCCGCCCATCAGGGCGGCTGTGATTTGGTAACGCAACATCACGGGCCTCAGAACCGCATGGCCAGGCCAACACGGATGTCCCGCCCCGGCTCCGGCATGCCAACGATTCCCTCATAGTCCTCAATATGCTGGTAATCGGCATTGCTGGCATGAGCCAGGTACTGCTTGTCGCCGACGTTCTTGATGGTCAGACTCAGCCGCAGATCCTCATTGCCGGTGGGTAACCAGTGCAGAAACAGGTCGTGCACGCCGTATCCGGGCTTGTCGATGGTGCCAACAGAGGTGTCCAGATTATCGATACCCTCAACAAACCGGCCCTGCCAGCCAAACTCCAGGTTTCGATCCCAACGGTACGCCAGGTCGGCAATCCAGGTATCTCCCATGGTGTTACCCAGCAGATTGTGCTCGTACACCGTCAACGGCTGGCCATCCACTTCGGCATCGTTACTGTGGAAGCTGAGTCCGGCGGAAAGTGCCTGCCATTGGTAACCGGCCGTGATCAGGTAGCCGTCAGACTCGAGATCACCGATGTTCTTGTAGATGGATTCCCGGAACGGCAGCAACGGATCAGCAATGGCGTCCTTGATTTCAGAACGGTACACCTCGGCCGACAGCCGGAAAGTTTCGTAGCGGTAATCGAAACCGACCTCGGTATTCCGGGCTTTTTCGCCTTCCAGATCCGGATCGTTTTCAGAACCTTCCAGCTTGAAGGAGTCCTGAGTGGTTGGCCCCCGGAAGGCCTCGGCATAACCAGCTTTCAGGGTGAGACCGTCCACCACCTCCCAGGCCAGGTTGGCATTCGGGCTGACCTCGTCTTCACTGAAGCGCTGATCATCGTTGTCCTTGAGCCGGTAGTCGTCATAACGGGCGCCGGCACTGAACAGCAGACGGCTGGTGAGCCATAGATCGCCCTGCAGGTAAACGCCCAGCACTTCACCAGTCTGTTGTTCGGCCCTCTTGTCCTCCTGATACCCGGCGTTCACCTTGTCCTCACGATAATCAACACCGTAGGTCAGGCTGTGCTCGCCAAAACGACTGGTGTTACGAAGGTCGCCGCCGATGTTCCGGCTAAACCCGAAGTAACGCCCCCAACGATCCTCAACGTTCTGCTCGATGTCAGACTCGGTGTGGTAAACGGTTGCCTCAAGATCCACCAGCGCATTGCCTGCGGGAGCGTATCCGTAGTTGAGGGTGGTGGTGTCCCGCCGGCCATCCAGTTCGTAAAGGCGATTGAAACCACTGACAACCCATTGTGGACGCTGGGGCCGCTCCCCCTCATCGGTACGTACTTCGTGACTGAGCTTGATAGTCTGATCGGCCGGCAACTGACCCACCAGTTTCGCAAACCCCAGCTGCTGACGGGCATCACTGCCGGCAATACGGTCGCCACTGCCATCCTTGAAGGGCTCGTGGTCACTCTGGCTGACAGACACCAGGGTGCTCCAGTTATCACTCAGCCGACCAAAGGCCGTACCACTGGCCTTGTAGCCATCGGTGTTGGAGAAAGAGCCGAGTTTCACCAGGGCCCCGGCGCTTTCGCCTGGCCGCAACAAATCGTCCGGATCCTTGGTGACAAAGCGGATTGATCCGCCCAGGGCGCCTGCCCCATCGGTGGCCCGGCCAGCCCCGGCATCGACTTCAACCTGCTTGAGCAACTCCGGCTCCACCGACAGTCGACCGGAGTGATGGAACAGTGCCCCAGCCTGGGTGGCGCCATCCACGGATACGTTCAAAAGCGGGTCTTCAAAGCCTCGGACATAAACTTTCTGGGCGATGCTGTTGGACCCACCAACGCTTACGTCTGGCTGGCCCGCAAAGACGTCTTCCAGATCGTCCGCCTGGAAACGCTCTATGGTCTCTGCATCGACCACAGTATCGGCGTCCACCTCACGGTCTGCGGTTACCTGAATAGGATCCAGGGAAACCGGCTGTGCATGAGCCAGAGGTGCTGCCATCAGTGCCAGCCAGAGGGTGTTGCGACGAAAGCGCCGGGGTTGTTTCATCGGTGAGGAATTTGCCATCACGACCGCACTCCATTATGCAAATGATTCGTATTTGGAGTGCATTCTCGATAACTTGTGTCGCGAAGTGAACCAGTTTTACATTTGTTACATCCGGATTGCAGGCAACCACAAATGCATCGCCAGACCACCGTTCCCCGCAAGATTACAGGCCCGGATTCGCCCCCCTATGGCATCCAGATGCCGGCTTGCCAGCGCTAACCCCAGGCCATGGCCAGACGGCACACTTTCCCGGATCCGTGTGGCACGGAAAAACGGCCGGAAGATCGCCTCCAGTTGCTCGGCCGGAACACCCGGCCCGTCGTCCTCCACCGACAGCCGGTACCCACCGGCTTCCTCCTGCAGCCGTATCATTACCGTGCCACCGGCCGGCGTATACTTGCAGGCATTGCGGACCACATTTTCAATGGCCTGTGCCAACGCCCGATGACTGGTACCCCGAATCTCCGCCTGTTCCGGAAGCTCGGTCCTGATATGATGCTCCGGGTACTCGTAGCGGGCGTCTTCCGCAATGGTATCCACCAGATCGGTCAGATCCAGATCCTCCTGGTTGAGCTCCGGCTGCTCGTTCTCCAGCCAGGCCAGGGTCAGGGTGTCCTCTACCAGGGCGCGCATCAGATCGCACTCCCGCCGTATTCGGGGCAGGAAATGCTGGGTATCGATGCCTTCCTCTACGCAACTGATGGCCATATCAATCCGGGTCAGGGGCGTTCGCAGCTCATGGGAGAGATCTGAGATCAACCGGCGCTGGGACTGGATCAGATCGCCGATCCGCTCAGCCATCCGGTCAAAGGTCTCTGCCAGCGCGGTCAGTTCGTCATTTCTGTTACCCAGCAGAGCCCTGGCTCTGGCGCCCAGATTACCCTCACTGAACTGGCGGGTTGCCAGTTCCAGCTGGCGAACGGGATTCATCAGGTGCCGGTAAATCACCAGACACAATGCCAGCAGCACCGTCAGTGGCAGGGCAGCTTTCAGGAATAGCCGCGCCTCCGGCAGGTAAGCGCCCGGCCGCATACGCTGAGGCAGGGTAATCAGGAAATGGGTGTGGCCATCGGCGAAGGTAAGATCCATGATCGGGTTTTCGGTGAAATACAGATGGATCTTCCATTCCACGTTGCGTCCAAGCCGAAAACCCTCCTGAAACTGTGAGGACAGTTCACTGCCAGCCAGCGGCTGTATCTCGGACCGAACCACCGCCGCCCAGGTGTTTTCGTCCCGTTGCAGCTGCTCCAGCCAGCGGGCAAGGGCCTGTTCGTCGCCGGCCAGGTACAGACGCTCTGCTGTGTGCCCCCAGTCTTTCAGGGTCTCCTGATGCTTGCGGGCAATAAAACTCATCTGCTGTTCGGTAGTGGTCCCCAGAAAGGAGATCACCCAGAACAACACCAGCGTACCCAGTGCCAGTGTGCCTGACAGCTTCCACCACAAACGACGATTCACTGGAAGCAATACCCCTTGCCGTGCACTGTCTGCAGTCGGTCACCGGCAACGCCGGCCTCCACCAACTTGCGGCGCACCCGGCTCAGGTGCATGTCCAGGCTCCGATCGTAGCGACTGAACTCTTTCTCCAGCACCACCTGGTAGAGATAGGGTTTGCTCAACGCTTCGCTCTGATGCAGCACCAGAATCCAGAGCAGGCGAAACTGGATGGGAGTCAGCGAGACCGGATTACCCTGAAAGCTGACGGTCATGGCATGACGATCAAGCTTCAACTCACCGGCAGCCAGTGCGGCAGGGTCTGCGCGCTGATCGGTTTCGCCCAGGGTGCGTCGCAGCAACGCCTCAATTCGCAACAGCAATTCGGTGAAACTGAAAGGTTTTGGCACATAGTCATCGGCCCCCTGCTGATACCCCATAATGCGCTCTTGCTCGGCACCACAGGCGGTCAGCATCATGACCGGGGTCTGGCGGGTTTTACGGAGTTTCTCCAGGAATTCGAACCCGTTCATCCGTGGCAGCAGCACATCCAGAAGAATCAGATCCAGCCGCTGCCCCATAGCGGTGATCAGTGCCTGATCGCCCTCGTAGCTCTGCACCACCTGGTAGCCCCGGGACGCCAGTAATCCGGACAGCTGATCACTGAGGGACTGATCGTCTTCGACAATCAGGATTTTCGGATTTCGGTCGGCCAGTGTCGCCATGGTTTGCCATCCATTGCCAAATGATAATGCATATCATATGCAACGAATGGCAGTAGCTCAAGTGCAGGATTCACTCAGCGGGTGCGGCAAGAGCCTCCTGCAGCAACGCCAACAGGTGAGCGGGCATGCCCTCGGCCAGCTTCAGAGCGGCACTGTGGCCACGAGGTGTCATTTTTCCCCAGGTCCGGCGCACAATGCGCAGCCATTTTTCCTTGTCGTAATCCGGGTTGTCTTCAAAGAATTGCGCAAAATAGCGCTCCAGAAACACCATACACGCCACATCTTCCAGCAACTGGGTGTCTTCGTCTTCCCGCAGTTTACGCTTGGTCAGAATAGTTTCGACCCGTTCGCACTCCGCTTTCGGGTAGCCGCAAGCCGCCATGATCTCCGCTGCCCGGCGACCATGCATGCGGCCGCAGGCCTGACGCCATTGATAGTAATTCTTGCGGCCCTCACCATAGTCACTACGGGGCATGGTCCAGCGCTCGACATGCTGGGCCCGACAGGCAATCTGCATGCGCTCGGAAGGTTCCGGCTCCAGCTCAAACAGCCAGCGGGTCATGTGCAGACTGTAGGCGAATTCCCTAGGAAGGGATTCACCATCTATTTCCTCGCGGTTGGGATCCTGCTGGTTTGCCTGGTCGATGGCATTAATCGCACATTCCAGATTGGCACTGTTGCTCATCATTCAGTCCTTCAAGTCGCACGGCTCGCTCCTGGCGCCCCCGTGTGAACAGGGCGCGCCGTTCCATCAAGCGATACTATCAGCCAGCCGGACTACAGGTCACCGGCAAACTTCAGACCTGCGCCGAAGGCCGCGCCTTGATCCGGTCGAACCAGGCTTGCAGATGCTCCTGTTCCGGCTTGATACGGATATTGACCACCCGGGCAAAGGCCACGGTGGTGAAGGCGTTGATGTCGGCGGCGGTGAACCGGTCACAGCACAGGTATTCCTTGCCCTCGAGCTGCTTGTTCAGGAAATGCATGAATTTCTCGACGCCCTGGCCGCACTCCTCCCCCCACTCCTTGATGGGGTTCATCCGATCCTTGAAATAGCCGGTGGTGTGCTGAAAGCACATGCCGGTGGGCATCATGAAATAGAATTCAATCCAGCGCAGCCACTGCTCCACCAGGGCTTTCTCCAGCGGTGATTCACCCAACAGACTGGGCGTATCCGGATAGCTTTCCTCAAAATAGCGGCAGATGGCCATGGTTTCGGCAACGCAGGTGCCGTCCTCCAGTTCCAGCACCGGCACTTTCTTCATCGGGTTGCGGGCAACAAATTCCGGGCTCAGGTTCTCCCCTTTTTCAATATCCACCTGCACCAGTTCAATCTGGTCCAGCAAGCCTTTCTCGGCCAGGAACATGCGCACTCGGCGTGGGTTGGGGGCGGTTCGGGTTTCGAAGAGTTTCATCTTGTTATTGGCTCCGTTCACTCGTTGAATTGACGCCAATGAGCGTGACCGCAAAAAACAGTTGCGTCAAGCAACCGCTATTGACCAGGCAACCACTGTTCCATCTGCCGGATGATCCACCCGGGTTCATCCAGCGGCAGGTCGTGCCCGGCATCCGGATGCAGCCGAAGCGTCCAGCACCAACGCCATTCCAGCTCGGCGCTGCAATGCCAGTGCACAATACGGTCACCCTTGCTCGCCAGCAGCAGAGCGTCTGCCATGGGCCGCTGCGGCAAAGGCCGAAACCCGACTGCCGCCCGCAACTGATTGTACGCCGTACGATAGTTGACCGGGCGCTGGCGCTGGATGCTGTACCAGGCTTTGCACAAAGACAGTGGAATCTCTCGATTGGACGTCAGGCGCAGAATATCCCGCTCCCGGTGAAACAGCTCTCGACGGGCCAGTAGCTGAGTCACGCGCGGCCAGGCCAGCGGGCGCATGCGCTTCCAGAACGGGCTGAAACCGGAACTGGTGTTGACCAGAACCAGGTGCTGCAGCTCCCCGGGTTCGGCATGCTGGGCCCAGTCAAGGGCCACCATACCGCCCATGGACAACGCCAACAGGCTGAACGGCCTGGGTATATGATTGACCTGCTCACAGACGCGCCTGCGAATCTCAGGGATAGTGCCGGGTGAATCCTCGCGGAACAGTGTGCCGGTGCCCGGCAGATCAATGGTGTGGAACCGGTGTTCCGGAAAGGCCGAGCGAAGCTGTGCCGGGAAATCGCCCCAGTGGCCCTGCTCCCGGGTGAGGCCTCTCAGAAGGATCCAGTGCATGTCATCGGCTATCCCTGTACCAGTGCATAATGGCAGCTTCCCTCAGCATGGACTCTTCATCCGACCCCGGCAACCAGTTCTCATGACTGGCAGCGGCGTTCAACAGGAAATCAATCCACGGCATGTGACTGCGCAACACCCGTTGGTGTCGGTGAGGAACCAGTGGGTTGAAGAAGCCTTCCAGCCGAAACAGCTGACGCGGGCGTTTACGAATCCAGCGCCAGGATCCCATTTCCAGGGTGAGCGGCAGGAAAACTCCGTCGCTGGTTCGGTTAACCTGTTTGTAAAAGTAGTCCCATAGATCACCATGGGTCAGATAGTGGGCAGATTGCGGCTCAAACCGGTACGTGTGATTGGGGTAGGCCTGTTCCCAGATCAGCTTGAGCGCCATGACCGAGCCAATACGGCGCATGGGCCGGCGGCGATAGGCGTAGGGAAACCAGATCTGATCCTGCCAGCCAAACCCGGAGTGACAATCCAGCGCCAGGCTGAATGGACGGCCCGGGAGCAGTTCCCGGATCACCGACTCGAGGGCCAGGTTCTCGGCTTCCATCCCCTGTTCGGGATCACCGGTATACCAGGGCAAGCGTGGTGAAAGCCGCTGCCCTCCCAACAGGAAGGCACTGCGATCCTGGGCCGTGATCGGCGCATTACGCATCAGATCAACCCCGTTCGGATTGCTGCGCTGGTTCAGGTACATGCCGCCCGGGTTCAGCATGGGCAGAAGCGTGATATGCACCCGCTCCAGAAGCGCCCGTACGCTGTCATCCCAGGCCAGGCGTGCCAGAAAAGAAGACAGCCACGCCATCACCACCTGCGTGCCGATACGCTCAAGCCCATGAACTCCGCCAATGAGCATAACAACGGGCGCATCCTTGCGATCGGTACCCAGATCGACCCGATAGACCGGCAGTTCAAGATCGCGAACGCTCACCCGGGCCAGCACGGAACTGGAGACACCTTCCGGCGCCTCCGCCAGCAGCCGCTCGAGCTGGATCAGCTCCGGCAGGAAAGTGCGAAGCCTTCGTTTCTGGCCTTTGTCCCGGCGGGCTTGCTCCGCTGGTATCACCGCGTGGGGCGTCAATGCTTTCAGTTCGGTCATTTCAGGCTCTCTGGCAACGGCTGCTGACAGTGTGCGCCAGGAATGCTTCAGTCGGTTGACAGTGCCGAACCTATTATTGCAAATAGTATGCAAGGGTATACTATGAAAATGCACCTTCGCAGATTACCGTGACCCGGTTCGCTCATGCCCAGATTCCCGTTGCTCATCCTGGCCCTGTTGATGGCCGCCTGCTCACCCGATGAGGCTACAGAACCAGGACGACATGAAGCCACGGAAAGCGCCACGCGCCAGCAACCTGCCCCCCACCCTGATCAACACCGGATCATTCTCGCCGCCGACCCCTGGTGCCCCCATAACTGCCGGGCTGGTGCGCCGGAGGAAGGTTATATGGTGGATATTGCGCGGGAGATTTTTGCCGCATCGGGCTTTGACGTTGAGTACAGAAACTATGGCTGGGCCCGCTCCCTGAGCCTGGCCCGGGAGAACCGGATTGATGGCGTTATCGGCGCCCTGAAAGGCGACGCCCCGGACTTTGTCTTTCCGGAGCGCCCCATGGGCACTGCCCGTATCGGCTTGTACACGCATCCGGAGAGTCAATGGCAATACCGGGGTCTGGAGTCGCTTAACGGAAAAACCCTGCTGGTGATCAACGGTTACTCCTACTCTCCGGAGCTGGATCGATATATTGCAGACTATACCGATGACCCCGAACGAGTGTGGGTCATCTCCGGAGCAGCGCCCCTCGGGCGAGCTCTCAGACTTCTGGCACAGGAACGCACCGATACCTTCGCCGAAGACCAGGCGGTCATGAGCTGGTTTTTGCGGGAGCATTCCGGATATCCACCTCCAAGACTGGCCGGGATCGCCCACCAGGCCCCCGTCTACATTGCCTTCTCGGCCGGGAATCCAAGATCGGGGGAACTGGCCAGACTGCTGGATGCGGGTCTGGCCAGGCTGGCTGAAACTGGCCGCCTGGACGTGATCAAGGCGTCCTACGGGCTTTCCACCTCGGACTGAAAAGCCTTGATGGTATTGCCAGCGGGTGTTTGCAGCAGCAATTCACCATGCCGGCCGATCCGGCCATCCGTTACCTCTTCCAGCAGCTCCAGGAAACGCCTTTCCTGATTCATCAATGCCGGCGCACAGGCCATCATGGTGGTGGCCTGAAGACTGAAGGACAACCCTTCTCCCGTCAGGTTGTAACTTCCCGTATAGCGATTACAGGAAGCCCGGCCAGCTACCCGGTTGTCCGCCAGAAACCTCAGGGTCATTCTGGAGCGGTCAATAATGCCGGCACCGGCAAGGTCTTCCACCACCCATTCGGCACCCCGGAACAGCCGCTGACGATCCCCGCCACAACCCTCAAATGTCTCATCGCCGAGTGTCAAACGAACCTGAGCCGGATACTGAGCGCCAGCCATCTGGTCTTCACACAACTGATGAGCGATCCGCACCTCCGTCCGCTCGTCACCCAGCGTGGCTTCATAGGCGCGACCGTGGCGATTGGCAAGAATCTCGTTCAGGCGGAGATCTTCGGTAACTTGCTGGTCGTAAGGACGGGTCAGCCGCATCTGGCCATTCTCGATAACAACAGACCAGAACGGTTCCGTGCCTATCCCACGAAACGAGGATTCAATGGCACCCGGCTCCAGGCACTCGGGAAGCGTCTCGCCACGCAGGCTCAGCGTTGCCCGCTCCCCCTTGCTCCAGAACCGGGTATCCGGGTCGCCGGGCGCGACAAACAAGGCGCCGGAGGCGCTCTCGGCCGGCTTGAGCAGAACCCGGCGATTCAGGTATTCCAGCCCTACCAGTTCGTCGTCACCGGAGCTGGTGACCGTAACATCCAGCTGGCCACACTGGTAACGGCCAAACTCCGACAAGCCCGTTTTCGTCGGGCTGGAGGCACAGGCACTGATCAGGGCGCCGGCAAGAACCACGATAGACAGCGATACACCTTGTCGCAAAAACATGAACACATCCTCTGTTGTTCCAGACTACAAGTCGCCATTGTAGAGATTCCATCCTGGATTCACCACGATCGACGCAAAGCACTGAGTCAGAAACCTGCCTGTTGCACGTCATTGCCAAGACGCTCTTAACTACTCCTGCGTAGCCGCTGGCGAAGCCAGGATGGTAACGCCCTGGCCGGTCTCAAGCACCAGCCGGCCGTCAGCGGCAAACTGATACCCGTGAACATCGCCCAACAGTTTCAAAAACCGGTTTTCCTGCTGCATCAGGGTTTCAGGGCAGGCCATTCGCGTCGCGGCCATCTGGGAAAACACCAGTTCTTGACCCTGAATGTGCCAGCCTCCGTTGTAACGGTTGCAGGACGATGAACCAAACACCCGCCCTTCATCGGTGAACCCGATGGTAACCTCACTACCCTCAAGTACCGGCTCACCATCAATTTCTTCAACCATCCACTGGCTACCGGCCAGCGACCCGGGCTTTCCACCCTCTTTCTCGGCATTGAGGGAGCAGCCCCAGAGCGACCCGGTAATCAGCAACATCGCCATGACATTCTTTGCAAGACTCATATAACCCCCTGATACATAGTGAGATAACCATTGCATTCTACGCCTGCCGTCTTGGGAATTCGCATACAGAAAGGTTAATCTTGAGTTACCAGACATCCGGAGCTACACCATGGCGATCAAACTCTATCAGTTCTGCATTTCGCACTACTGCGAAAAGGCGCGTTGGGCCCTGGATTACAAGGGCATCAACTATCAGACCGTCAACCTGCTCCCGGGCCAGCATGTAAACACGATTCGCAAACTGACCGGGGCCGAGTCGTCTGTACCGGTACTCGAACACGACGGCCAGATCATCCAGGGGTCCGCACAGATCCTGGACTACCTCGACAAGGTCTTTCCAGACAAGCCCCTGTTGCCGACGGATCCAGGCCTTCAGGCCAGGGCCCTGGAATGGGAACAAAAGCTGGACGAACAGGCCGGCCCCGCTCTGCGCACCTGGGTGTACCACTATTTTCTGCAGCGCCCGAAAGTGGTGGTACCCATGCTGGCAGCGGGTACGCCGTTCTATAATCGCATCCTGCTTAGCCTGGCCTTCAGCCGGGTTGATGAGATCATGCGCAAGTGGATGAAGATCAACCAGAAAACCGCCGATAGCTCACAGGCAACCCTGGAGGCCCTGGTCAAGGAACTGGCAGAGATCTACCAGCAACGTTCGTTCCTCGTCGGTGACCAGTTTACCCGCGCCGATCTCACTGCATGCTCACTGCTGGCGCCGTTGTTCCAGCCGCCCGAGTACCCGGTACCATGGCCAAAGCCAACCAGGGTTCCGAAGCCTGTGCAGGCCTGGCTATCCGAATGGCAGGCTGCAATCGATCCCATCGCCGCGGTGTATCGCCAGAACCGGTGACGCTGGCCAGGCGGTGGCGGAATAGGCCAGCAACCCTGGCGCAATAGGACATCGCCTTTACCCGGCGCTGTGCGATGATGACTCCCAACAAAAATAATTCGGGGAGCGGCCATGGTGTTGATCGACATGATGCGGACAGTGCTGGAAGACAGCGGGCTGATCAGCCTCTGGCAGTTCCTGGCCCCCTGGCTGGCACTTGACGAACGACAGCTGATTTTCGTTATCGCCACCCCCGTGTTCATTGCGGTTACCTTGTGGGAATACCTGAAGATACGGCATGATCCACGGTTGATGAACGTGCCGGAGGCTATTCGCAACTTCGCCCTCGGTGCCGGCTACCAGGTTACGGAGCTACTTTTTGCCGGTCTGATCGCCTTCCCCGTCTACGCCCTCTGCTATCACTACCGCTTGCTGGAACTGGAGCTGAACTGGGCGACCGGATTTCTGACCTTTCTCGGTGTGGATTTCTGTTTTTACTGGATGCACCGGGCCAGCCACCGCATGCGCTGGTTCTGGGCCGCCCATGTAGTCCATCATTCGTCCGAACGCATGAATTTCTCCACCGCCATGCGCCAGAATGCCACCAACATTTTCAACGGCATGTGGATTTTCTATTTGCCCATGGCGCTGATCGGTTTCAACCCGGTGTGGATCGGCATCGCCTATGCTTTCTCCCTGGTGTACCAGTTTTTCGTGCACACCACGCTGGTGCGGCATCTGCCAGCCTGGGTCGAATTCCTTTTCAACACCCCGAGCCATCACCGGGTACACCATGGCCGCAATCCGGAATACATCGACCGCAATTACGGTGGCACACTGATTATCTGGGATCGCCTGTTCGGAACCTTTGTCCCGGAGAGCGACAGCAACCCACCGGAATACGGCATTACCCGGCAGATTCATTCCAATAACCTGATTGTGCTCTGGACCCACGAATATGTGGACATGTTCCGCGACATGGCCCGCCCCGGCAGCTTATTGTCCCGTCTTCAGCATTTATGGAATCCGCCGGAGTGGCAGCGCCCGGCACCTCAGAACAACAACAAGGATGCGGGCCGAAACCATGACAGAACACCCTCTGACGCTGAATACCCCTGACGGCAACACCATTGCCGGACGGCAATACCTGCCGGCACAGCCAGTTGCCATTCTGGTGATCAGCCATGGCATGGCGGAGCACGGTGATCGCTACCAGGAGCTGGCCCGCTGGCTCGGGGCTCACAACATTCTTGTCATCACCTATCACCACCGGGGCCATGGCCCCCACTGCCCGGCCGAACACCAGGGGCATTATGCTGATCAGAACGGATGGCAACGGGTGGTGGACGACCTGGCGCAAGTGGTAGAGACTGCCCGCAAGCAGCATCCAGGGCTACCGATAAATCTGCTCGGCCACAGCATGGGCTCGTTCATCGCTCAGAGTTATGCCCAGCAATACGGCGACCGTATCAACGCCCTGATCCTCAGTGCCACCAACCGCATCCACCGGCCCCAACTGCTGGCCTCGCGGCTGCTGGTTAACCTGATTGCCGGCGTCCGTGGCCGGCGCCATCGCAGCCGGCTCATCGGCAAGATGACCTTTGGCCAGTTCAATCGTGCTTTCCGGCCCAACCGTACTGGCAGCGACTGGCTGAGCCGTGATCCCGAGCAGGTAGACCGCTACGAAGCCGATCCTTGCTGTGGTTTTGATTGCTCCGTGGGGCTCTGGCAGGACTTCATTGGCGGCATGCTGAGCATCCGACCGGCAACCTGGCATCGGGATCTGCCGGTACACTTGCTGTCCGGCACCGCCGATGCCGTGGGCGAGATGGGGAAAGGCGTCCGCCAGCATTTTCAGACCATCCGGGAGTCGGGCATCGAGCAGGTAACGCTGCGGTTGTTCGACGGCGGGCGCCATGAGATGCTCAATGAAACCAATCGCATGGAAGTGTGGCAATACGTGCTAACCTTATGCCGTATTCAGTCGCCCGCTCGGTCGGAGGCCCGCGACCTGCCACTGGCCCAGTCACTACCATAAGGAATCGCTATGAGCCGCCGTACCTGCTGGCGTTTCTTCCCTTTGCTGGCAATCTGGCTGCTTCTGCCCCTGAGCAACGCCTATGCGGGGAATCTGACCCTCGCCGTCGCTGCCAATTTCACCGACACCACCGCCAGTCTGGTGGAGACATTCAAGGCCTCAACCGGTCACCGGGTCACCGCCAGTTTCGGCTCCACGGGTAAACTCTACGCCCAGATTCGCAACGGCGCTCCATTTGATGTGTTCATGGCGGCCGATGCCCAACGCCCCCAGTTACTGGAATCCGACGGGATGGCCGTTCCCGGTTCTCGCTTTACCTATGCCAGGGGCAAGCTGGTGCTCTGGAGCCCTGAGACCGCGGCCTTTATCTCTCCCATCGCCTACCTGAGCGAACAGTCGTTCTCGCGTCTGGCCATCGCGAATCCTAAAACTGCCCCCTATGGCCAGGCCGCACAGCAGGTCCTGGAACACCTGGAACTCTGGTCACCGCTGCAGCCCAAACTGGTCCGTGGCGACTCCATCGCCCAGACCTTCCAGTTCATTGCCAGCGGCAATGCCCAGGCCGGGCTGGTAGCGTTGGCTCAGGTCAAAGCCTGGCCGAATCAGGACGGAACACTCTGGCGGATTCCGCAAGCCTATTACGCCCCCATCGACCAGCAGGCGATTCTTCTGAAGCGCGGTGTCGACAATGCTGCCGCCAGAGACTGGCTCGCCTTCCTGCAATCCCCGGAGGCTGTTGCGATTATTCAGGACTACGGATACGACACGGCGGACTGATGCTGGAAACCTATTGGCAGCCGGTCTGGCTGACGCTGAAGCTGGCTTCACTGACAACCCTGGTACTGCTTCTGGTAGGAACTCCGATTGCCTGGTGGCTGGCCCGGTCTCGTCACTGGCTGCGCCAGCCGATTGCTGCGGTCGTCGCCTTGCCATTGGTCCTGCCGCCCACGGTGCTCGGATTCTATCTTCTGCTACTGCTTGGCCCGAATGGCTGGGTCGGCCAACTGACAGAACGTCTTGGCCTTGGTTTACTACCGTTCACCTTTGAGGGCCTGGTAGTGGCCTCGGTTATCTATTCCCTGCCCTTTACCGTGCAACCCCTGCAGAACGCTTTCGAAAGTATCCGTGAAGGCTTTCTGGAGACCGCCGCCACCCTCCGGGCCGGGCCCTGGGACCGTTTTTTCTTCGTGGTGATTCCGCTGGCCCGCAACGGTTTTATCACCGCCAGCGTGTTGACCTTCGCCCATACAATCGGCGAGTTCGGCGTCATCCTGATGATTGGCGGCAATATCCCGGGCGAGACCAAAGTGCTGTCGGTGGCCATCTACGATCACGTGGAATCCCTGGAGTACACTCAGGCCCACTGGTTGGCTGCGGGCATGGTGGCGTTTTCCTTCATCGTTCTGGTGACCCTGTACGTCCTTAATGGCAGGGCTCGGGCGGGGGCCCTGCGATGAATCCCACAGCCATCGAGGCACGTTTTATCTGCCGCTTTCCCGGATTTGAACTGGATGTCGACCTGAAGCTACCCGGCAACGGGATTACCGCTTTATTCGGTCACTCCGGATGCGGCAAAACCACGCTGCTCCGCTGCATCGCCGGGCTGCAGCAGGCTCACGGACAGCTTTCCGTATTGGGCACGCCCTGGCAGAAAGACAACCTGTTCAGACCGGTTCATCAGAGGCCTCTGGCCTATGTGTTCCAGGAGACGCATCTTTTTCCCCACCTGTCAGTACGCCGAAACCTGACGTTCGGGCAGCGCCGGGTTCCGGCACAGGAACGCCAGATCCGATTTGACGATGCCGTCTCCTGGCTCGGGCTGGCCCACCTTCTGGAGCGTATGCCTGCCAGACTGTCCGGGGGCGAACGACAACGGGTTGCCATTGCCCGGGCCATTCTCACCAGCCCTCGACTGCTGCTGATGGATGAACCTCTGTCGGCACTGGATCAGAGCTCAAAGCAGGAGATACTGCCCTACCTTGAGCGGCTGCGCGACCATCTGGCCATTCCGATGATCTACGTTTCCCACTCCACCAGCGAAGTGGCGCGCCTGGCCAACCACATTGTAATGATGGACAAGGGACGTGTTATCGCACAGGGACCGCTGCAAGAGACTCTGGCCCGTGTGGACCAGCCGTTTCGGCTGGAGGAAGACGCCGGCGTACTGGTTCAGGCAAGACTGGATGCGCTGGATGAGCCATGGCATCTCGCCCGCTTCAGCTTTGACGGTGGCAGCTTGTGGCTACGACAGGATCCGCGCTTCCGGCACGGTGACCAGGCCCGCATACAGGTACTGGCAAGAGATGTGAGTATCGCGTTGACGGAGCATCGCGACCAGAGTATCCAGAATCTGCTGCCGGCGCGGGTGGATCACGTCGAGACTGACGTCACCCCCGGCATCACCCTGGTACGCCTGCTGGCTGGTAATACTCCGTTTCTGTCCCGGCTGACCAGCCGCTCCGCGGCCCAGCTGGCACTCACCCCTGGCCAGCCGGTGTGGCTCCAGATCAAATCGGTTGCCCTGGTGGACTGAAGCGCCTCAGGCCCGACTTCTGGCCCCTTTGGCCACAGAGTGTGACCAGTGATATCGCTACTCTGGCGTTTAAACACACTATGCCGGGAGCGGACTGATGCCGACCAAACGTGAACACTGGGTGACCAGTGGAGACTTTCTTCTCTACGCCGTTGCGGAGGGCAACCCCGAAGCAACGCCCATTGTTCTGGTACACGGCTACCCCGACAACCACAGTGTCTGGGACAAGGTCACGGCCACACTCAGCCAGGATTATCTGGTGATTCGTTACGATGTCCGCGGTGCCGGCCGTTCCGACAAGCCAGCCCGGACCCGGGACTATCGCCTGTCGTTACTGGCAAAGGATCTGCAAGCAGTCGTCAACGCCATAATCCCCGACCGACCATTTCATCTGGTTGCCCACGACTGGGGCTCCATCCAGAGCTGGGAATCGGTCACCGACCCCGACCTCCAGCAGCGTATTCGTTCCTACACGTCCATTTCCGGCCCCTGCCTGGATCATGTCGGCTTCTGGATTCGCAATCAGATCGGCTCACCGGCAAACGGCGGTACTACCAAAGTACTGCGGCAGCTGGCGAGTTCCTGGTACGTATTTCTGTTCCAGCTGCCGCTACTTCCGGAAGTAATCTGGAAAGCCGGGCTGGACAAAGTCTGGCCCGACTATCTCAAGAAACAGGAACAGGTCGCTGACGCCAGCTTCAGCCCCTTGCAGAAGGCAGACGGGCAATATGGCGTAAAACTCTACCGGGCAAACTTTCTGCCCAGACTGCTACGCCCCAGGCCACGGCACACCCGCTGCCCCGTTCAGGTGATCATTCCTATCCGGGATGCCTATGTTGGCCGTCAACTCACCGAATGCCTGGTGCAATGGACCGGTAAACTCACGCTGCAGGAACTGGATGCCCCGCACTGGGCACCACTGACCGAGCCCGACGCCATCTGTCAGTCTGTATCAACGTTTGTTGGGAATAACGCTTAACGAACCTCAAAGCCCCTGATGATAACGGTTACAAAAACAACAAGGGCGCCCCTAGGGCGCCCTTGTTACTGCAAGCCTCAATCGAACGATCAGGCTTTCTTGCGGCGGAATGCCAGGCCAGTCAGGCCCAGACCCAGCAGGGCCAGGGTACCGGGCTCTGGTACAGAAACCGGAGGCTGTTCGGTAATTTCCTGTACCTTGGTGTCAACAAACGATGCGGTGAACGAATCTGCGTTAGTACCACCGGAACGGAGAATGTTCAGGTTCCAGGCGGCACCGCCGGAATTCAGGGCCAGATCGACGTAATCACTGCCTGTAGTTCCGTAACCACTACCGATGTTGCCAGCGCCTTCACACTTGGTGAAACCACCGGAACCATCGGCCTGGAAACCGTTATCATCGCTGTCAATACCAATGGCATTGGTAGAGGACGCATCACAGCCAAAGCTGTTGTTTACTACCACGTTCAGCAGGGCGTTCTTCCCGAACAATCCTGACAACAGGCTCTCCTTGTTCAGGGCAGCATTAGTGTTGTCACGATCCTCGTCAGTAACCAGCACGAAGTTAACTGCGGCATCTGCGCGATAGCTCAGATTATTCAGTGCCCAGTCCAGCGCGCTCCAGCCGTCTTCCGTGCCACCGTTGGTAACCAGCGTCGACGTTGCAGCAGCAAAATCGGTGGAACTGCCCCACTCCTGAGTGCCCGCAGTAACCGCATCCATATCATGGGCATGAGGATCCAGATGGTTGCTGAATGACGAGCCCCCGAAACCAACCAGCGAATACCGGTTGCTTACCGAGGAGCCAACGCCCTCACCGACCAGACCACTCTCAAGGCTTGCAATCATGTTGCTGAGCCAGGCGTGCTCTCCACCCATGGAGCCGGATTCATCGACCAGAAACACAACATCTGCCGTAATCGGCGCGGCAACAGAAGCGGAACTCATTAGGGCAGCTGCGGCCAGGCCAGCAGTGCCGGCAATCCATTTTCTTTTCATGGTTAAACTCCTTTTTGTGAGTCAATGTGTAACTCGAGCTTCCCTGCGCGATTCCTGCCAGAATTCAAAAGATGATTATATTTCAGTTAGTTAGAATCCACACACGTGATGTGTCTGCGCACAACTGTAAAGTGCTTCGACACCATCAAAGCTGAGAAGGTAACGGAGCAGAAAACGGCAAATATACCGACAGAGATACTGAGAAAAAGCGGTGCCCGTCAACAGAGGAGCACCGTTTTATGCAGAGATTACAGAGAGGGGGAGAACAATCAGCGAGTACCGTAAACCACCATGGTCTTACCCTTGACCCGCACCAGGCCTTGATCTTCAAGAGTTTTCAGAACCCGACCGACCATTTCCCGGGAGCAACCAACAATGCGTCCAATTTCCTGACGGGTAATCTTGATCTGCATGCCGTCCGGGTGAGTCATGGCATCCGGTTCTTTGCACAGATCCAGCAGCGTTCTGGCAACCCGGCCAGTGACATCAAGGAACGCCAGGTCCCCTACCTTGCGTGTGGTCTGGCGCAGGCGCGAGGCCATCTGCTCACCGATAAAGTACAACACCCGCGGATCCTGCTGGGCGATTTCCCGGAATTTGGTGTAACTGATTTCCGCCACTTCGCACTCGGTCTTGGCCTTGACCCAGGCACTCCGGGAATCCATGTTGTCGAACAGCCCCATCTCGCCGAAGAAATCACCGGCATTAAGGTACGCCATGATCATTTCACGACCATCGTCATCTTCAATAATGACAGTGACCGAGCCCTTGACGATGTAGAACAGGGAATCGCTTTTATCACCCGCATAGATGATCGTGCTTTTGGCTGGGTAACGCCGGCGATGGCATTGGGAAAGGAAGTAATCCAGGTGTTTGGTCTTCTGCTCAACCGGCTTGACAATGGTAGCCATAATGCGAGACATGCCTCCTCAGAGTCTGGCGATTCCTGATCGTTTTTATATCCCCGCCTGTCCGTGCGGGTTAGGGGTTTTACTGATATGCCACGCAACTTATAACAAGAAGGTTACTTTTGGGCAACTCAAAAGCGGATACAGGATGTATCTGAAGGCAATACCGCTTTGGTCGCAACCACATCATGCCGCAGGGAGTTAACTGTGCTAGCATCCTGCCCATTCATTCAGGCACCAGGGGTAACTCCGATGAAAGCAACCGTCGACTGGACCGGCAATGCCAGCTTCAAAGCAACCAGTGGCAGTGGCCACAGCGTTCAACTGGACGGTCCCCCGGATCACGGTGGTGAGAATCTGGGGCCGCGCCCGATGGAGTTACTGCTGATGGGCGTGGGCGGCTGCTCCTCCTTCGATGTGATGAGCATCCTGAAGAAAAGCCGCCAGGACGTGACCGCCTGTCACTGTGAGCTGGATGCGGAGCGCGCTGATGAGGTGCCGGCCGTGTTCACCCGCATTCATCTTCATTTTGTGGTTAGCGGAAACAATCTGAAGGAAAAGCAGGTGGAGCGCGCTGTCAGCCTGTCTGCCGACAAGTACTGTTCAGCCTCGATCATGCTGGGCAAAGCCGGTGTCGAGATCACGCACAGCTTCGAGATTGAGGCCGCCAGCTAGAACGGCAGGGCAGATTCCGGCCAGCGCCCTGCAACCGCGGCTTTCCGTTATAAAAAATGTCATTGCAAATACTATTCAATGACACCTGCGGTATGCATAATACGCAACTTTCTCCGCCGGTCTGCGCAAAAGGTGAACAATGCCATTCACCCGGTCAGTAGTCGGTGGCGGCCTCGGCAGGGAGAGCTCCTCTCCCTGTGATCATTCATCTCCATTTCCCGGAGGGGCTGAGCATGGAAACCAAACTCCAGCTGCACGGTTTCAACAACCTGACCAAATCCCTGAGCTTCAACATCTACGACATCTGTTACGCGCAGACCGAAGAACAACGCGAAGCCTATATTGATTACATCGACGAGATGTACAACGCCGAGCGTCTGACCCAGATTCTGACCGATGTGGTCAAGATCATCGGTGCCAATGTTCTCAACATTGCCCGCCAGGATTATGAGCCTCATGGTGCGTCCGTCACCATGCTGATCGCCGAGCACGAACTGTCCGACAGCGAAGCCAATAACGAAGAGTCCCCTGGTCCGCTGCCGGATACCATTGTGGCGCATCTGGACAAGAGCCACGTGACGGTGCACACCTATCCGGAAAGCCATCCCCATGACGGCGTAAGCACCTTCCGGGCCGATATCGACGTGTCCACCTGCGGTCTGATTTCACCGCTGAAGGTACTGAACTACCTGATTCACAGCTTCGACTCGGATGTGGTTACCGTTGACTACCGCGTACGCGGTTTCACCCGTGACGTCGACGGTACCAAGCATTACATCGATCACGACATCAACTCGATCCAGAACTACCTGACCGAGGATACCCAGAACGCGTATCAGATGATCGACGTCAACGTGTATCAGGAGAACCTGTTCCACACCAAGATGATGCTCAAGGAGTTCAATCTGGACAACTATGTGTTCGGAGTGAACGCCGGCGACCTGGACCCGGCAGAAGCCCAGTCCATCGAGGATCGCCTGCGCCGGGAAATGCTGGAAATCTTTTACTCCCGCAACGTGGAATAATCGCTCCGGGAGTGACGACGGGGCTCCCGTCGTCACCTTTTGATGCCTTCGTCAGTTTTTTTGACTTCCCCCGCCAGAATTCTGCGATTTCATCCCTTCCACCATCCCGGTTAAATAGCCCCATGACTAACCGAGAGGAGGACGGGATCATGCTTCGCTCCCTGAAACAAACCATTCCCGCACTGGCCACATCCGATGGCGCCGGGGTTCGTATCAAACGCTCATTGGGCCAGCGTCAATCCGTGCGCATGGATCCGTTCCTGATGCTGGATGAATTCGGTTCTGACCAGCCCCAGGACTATATTGCCGGCTTTCCGGCCCACCCGCACCGGGGCTTTGAAACCGTCACCTATATGATTGAAGGCCACATGCTGCATGAAGACCACCTGGGGAATCGCGGCAACCTCCGCAACGGTGGGGTGCAATGGATGACGGCAGGCCGGGGCATCGTGCACTCGGAGATGCCGCAGCAGGAATCCGGGGTCATGCGGGGATTCCAGCTCTGGCTCAACCTGCCGGCCGCTGAAAAAATGAAGCCCGCCGGTTACCGGGACATTCAGCCTGAAGAAATTCCAATAGCGCGTCAGCCGGGTGTTTCAGTCCGGGTAATTGCCGGTGAACTGGAAATCGGTGGCGGTGCCGTCACCGGTGCAGTCACCGGCGGCAGCACTGAGCCTGTGTACGCCGACGTCCATCTGGAACCCGGAGCGAGAGTATCTTTACCGGTACCTCAGGCGCTCAATGCTCTGGTCTACCTGTACGAAGGCGTCGCAAGTCTGGTGAGCGAAGACCGGAACCAGGCTCTGGTACCATCCTCGGCAAACATTCTGGACCAGGGGGATGAAGTTCTGATTGAAGGCGGAGAGGCCGGCGCAAAACTGCTGCTGATTGCCGGCCGCCCCATCGGCGAGCCAGTTGTCCAGTATGGTCCCTTTGTGATGAACACAACGGCCGAGATTGAGCAGGCGCTGGCCGACTACCGCGATGGCACCCTGACGGTCTGATCAGGCAAAGGTTCTGCCAGCCATCAGGCTCTGGACCATGGGCCGGATAATCAGATCCATGGCCAGGGCCATTTTCGGCCCCGGGATCACCAGGGTGTCGTGGCGGGACAGACTGCTTTGGGGAATGGCCTGCAGTAACCAGGGAAAATCCACTTCCGCCGTTTCCCTGAAATGAATGACCACCATGCTTTCGTCCTCACTGGGCACATCCCGGGCAACGAACGGGTTGGACGTATCCACCAGCGGAATTCGCTGGAAGTTGATGTGGGTATGAGAGAACTGCGGCACGATGTCGTGTACGTAATCGTCCATCCGATTGATGATGGTCTGAACCACGGCATCCTGGCTGTAGCCGCGCTGATGAGTGTCCCGATGGATTTTCTGAATCCACTCCAGATTGACAATGGGTACCACACCAATCAGCAAGTCAACGTACTGGGCAATGTTGTAGTTGTCGCTCACCACCCCGCCATGGAGCCCCTCGTAGAAAAGGGCATCGGTATCCGCAGGTAACGGGCCCCAGGGGGTAAAGGTGCCGGGTTTGTGGCCTTCGGCCACCAGGTCGCGATCTTCGTCATGAACGTACTGTCGGTAACGGCCATTGCCGGTATGGCTGTAGTCATAGAACAGAGCTTCCAGCCTATCGATATGATTGGCTGCCAGGGCAAAATGGTTGCGTTCACCAAACTGCCCTTTAGCGGCGAGCCGTGCCATTTGTTCCCGGGTATACCGATGAAAGCTGTCGCCACTGACCATGGCGGCAGCAATGCCCTCACTGGCAAACATGCGGCTGAAGATCTGCCCGGTTGTGGTGGTGCCCGCCCCGGAAGACCCGGTAACGGCGATAATCGGATGGCGTCTGGACATAAAAAGCTCAGGTTCCCGGATGTGCGTCAGACAAGGCTGGTCAGCAGTCGGGGCTTCTCGACCACAAACCCTTGAGCGTAATCCACGCCCAGTTGTCTCAGCATATCCAGAACCTCACGGGATTCAACCTGAGAGGCAATCACTTCCCGCTCCATGTAGTGAGCCATATCAACCATGGACCTGACCATCGCCTGGTCCGTCTGGTTGGCTGCCAACTGACCGGTAAAGGCACTGTCGATCTTGATCAGATCTACCGGCAACGATCGCATGAACTGGAAGGAACTGGGGCCGCTGCCAAAGTTACCCAGGCAGAACCGGCAGCCGAGCTCTTTCATTTCCAGCATGAAATCCGCCACCGATTGCAGATCATGAATGGCAGAGGCTTCCGTCAGCTCGAACCAGAGACGCTCAATAGGCGCATCCTTCTCACTGAGCTTTTCGTAAATGAATTCCAGCAATGACTGGTCGTTCAACGAATAGCCGGACAGATTTATGCAGACACCGCCTACATGGCGCGGATCCGGCGACTGATCCCTCAGCCAATCCAGCATGTGCCCCACGACCCAGCGATCCACCGCCTGCATACGGTCATAGCGCTCGGCCATGCGGACGAAATCCTGGCCGGTAATCAGCTGCCCGCTGTCGTCGTACATACTGATCAGAATTTCATACTGCGCCCCCATGCGGGTGCTGCCGTGCAGAGGGATGATCTTCTGGCAACGCAGCAGCATGCGTTCTTCATCCGGGTTGCTCAGGCCAGCCACACGGGCTGCAATCTGCTCTTGCCGGGCCTGGTCGTCTGCGTCGAGAGTGTATATAGAGAAACGGCCAGGGCCCTTGTCACGGGCAGAATTGAGCGCCTGTTCGGCGGCTTTCAGCCATTTTTCGGCGCTGATCAACGCGGGCAGTTCCGGCGCCAGACCAACATTGGCATTTAACGTGTAACACCGTCCGCCATACTCGAAGGGCTCATCTGCAATGGCTTCCAGGAGCGCCTTGGCAATTTCCGGCCCCTGTTCTTCAGGCACCAGCATGGCAAATTCATTGCCTCCGGGACGAGCCACCGGCATGCCATCGCCCACATACCGACAGATGACCTCCGCCACCCGTTTCAGGGTTTCATCTCCGGCCTGGTAGCCCGCCGTATCATTCAGCAATCGGAACCCGCGCAGATCCAGTTGCAATAAAGTCCGGCTATCTTCCCGGCGGGCAAGTTGCTGTTCCAGCATACGCTCGAATTCCCGACGGTTAAGTAGCCGGGTCAGTTCATCATGGGTGGATGCCCAGGACAGCTGGTCATAGACGTTGCGAACCATGCGGTCGATGCTCTCATCTACCAGCGGTCGATCATACTGATTATCCGGTACGATGATGCCTTTGCGCATTTGTCTGGCCAGAGCTTCCAGCTCCAGCTCAACCACCCGCATACCCTGGTGATTAACGAATACAAACCGGCTGAAACCACGGGCAATCCACACCAGGCGGATATACTGGGGATCTTCCGCCTTGGTTTGATCCCGCAGCCAGTCACCGGTGCGCAATTGCTGGGCCCGGTTGATCCAGCGTTGCAGGCTGCGCTGTTCCCGCTCACTGAGCACCTGCTTGTCCGGGCGGACACCACTGACCGCAGGCATTTCAACCATTTCCGGCGCCTTGTCGGGCCGACGCACCAGGAACTGCTTCAACTCATCCCGGATCTGGGAGGACGGCATATGGTTGCTGGAGATCGACGCCAGACCATCCTGAATCAGCCGCAACAGTTCGGGCAGGTTAATGCTGCTGTCCGGGTCCTCGGCAAAGGCCATCAGCGAATCGATCACTGCCAGGTAGTCCTGCCATAACTGACTGTCTGGTCCCTGGCGAATCCAGGTCAGCGACAATAAATCCCGCCAGCCACCGTCGAGCAGGCTGACCAGGGCCCTGGGAACCTTGCGGCCAGCCAGTTTGCTTTCCAGCGCGCTGGCTACGGCAGTTTTGGATTCGGCAACCTTCTGGGCACCCTCTGCGGCAGCCGTCACCCGCTCAACGTTGCGGCGATACACGAGGTTCTGCCGGTCAATCAGCGTGTCCAGCTCACCTACGGTTTGCTCAAACACACCGGTATCCTGTTCAAACTCGGTAGCAATGCGGTGAATCAGCTCATCCACCCGGCGCTGCACCACCGGGTTCAGCCGGCCACCCTTCACGCCCAGTTGTGCCAGGCGATTCATCACACCACGAACCGGGCTGTCCTGGTCCTCAAAGAATTCGGGATCACGCATCACAACTTTCAGCACCGGCACTTCCAGCTGACGCATTCGGCTCTGGGCGTAGTCACTGAGTTTGGGGCTATCGACCACGCTCCGGAAAAACCGATCGACAACGTCCAGAGTGTCCTGCTGCTCAGTATTGAGCCGGGTGTCACCGGTTTCACGTATCTTTTCAACCACCCGGTCCCGCAAGGGCACGGCCGGCTCTTCCGGAGCCGCAGCGCGTAGCTGCAGTTCCTGCAATTCCCGGTGCAGTTCACCCTGAGACAGCGGACGAGCATTGGCCGGAAACGGCTCTGGCGTCGCCTCTCCATTCTCCACACGACTGGCCTGCAGTGTTGTCAGCAGATTCCTCACCGTGGCAAAAGCAGTCTGGGCTGCCCTGGCATACCCCCGGAACTCTCCAGCTACCCGGTTTTTCAGCCCGCGGGCCGTTTGTCCGGGTTTGCTTTCCGGCGCCTCAGGCTGCGGCTTTTCCAGAGGTGTTTCAGGCTCCGGCTTCAGCACCTCGGCCGGCGGCTCCTTCCTGGCCGGCGCCTGTTCGCTCAGGTAACGGGACAGGTCCAGATCCGGCAACACACCATGCCGGATCAGGATATTGTTCAACTCCCGATACAACGGCTCCAGCTGTTTGATCACCGTCTGCTCAAACGTCTTCAGGCAGACCTTTTCAACGTCCCGGCTGACTTTCAGCTGGGCAAGCGCGTTATGGAAAGCTTCGCACACGAGGGCGGGACCGAGGGGATTATGATGGCCGGTGCGATTGGCGATACCTAACTTGTCCAGCCTCAGCTTGAGCTGCAGCAGGTCGCCACGGTATTGGGTATCAGCACGGGTAACCATCACCCGAATTGCCAGCCAGTCCTCAAACTCGTTTTTGTCTACCACCGACAACACTGAACCGGGCGCGCCTTTGGGCTCCGGTTTTAAGGGCGACTCCAGACTGCGGCTCATGTAATGCCAGAGCACCCGCTGGCGCCCCTGAATCTGGCCGGATGCATCCATCAACTCATTGGCAAGCTGGTCGTTTGGGGCTTTCTGGGCCGCAATACGCAGTGCCTCCACCGTCTGGACAAAACAGGCATCCATGAGTGGTTCAATAAACCGCGTGACGGTTTTGGCACACTGGTGAAGCACAAACTGAACGCGTTCACTGGGGGCGCGAAGTGATGACCGGGCCTGATCCCCGGAACTGCCACACAACTGCAGCATGGCGCTGAAGGCATCGGAATCCGGGCGGGTAAAATGCACGCCCATGGCACCATCAATGCGCCGGACCGGGCTGACATGAAGCTCGTATCGACGATTGCCCTCAAGACCCCGGAACCGAACCACCAGTTCGGTAACACCGCCGCGAGCAAAAGCCCGTTCGATTTTGCCTGAAGTTTCGCCCGAATAACGAATGAACATGCCTTCGGCACAGAAATCTGCAATCTGGCAGGGCCACGCCTCACCACTGCCGGCATCTATCTGAGCGGCAAGTTTGATCGGCTGTCGGGGGCTGCTGCGACGCTCTCTCGGATCCATGAACTACCTGACCAGTTGCAAAGCCGGCATGTTGCCGGATGCGGAAATCCGGCCAACGTCCCTGAGTGGGTGTAGGTTCGAGCTGTTATGATAAGGCCTGCGGCGGTCGGTTAAAAATCTGTGACAGCCGTCGGCGGATAAGGAATTGTACAGCCTCATACCCACAACATCATAATATGATGATTCATGAGACAGCTTAGTCAGATCTATCTCCTTTTGCTACTGGTAACACCCCTGAATGGCTGTACGACCATTGGCTACTATGGCCAGGCCATTGGCGGCCATGTGTCCCTGATGATGAAGGCCAGGCCCATCAACCAGGTAACCACAGCACCGGAAACCGACCCGGAACTTCGCCGACGGCTTGAGCTGGCAGCACAAGCACGAGAATTCGCGGCGAAAGAACTGTCCTTGCCGGTAGACGATGCCTTCAGTAAATACGTGGCGCTGGGGCGGCCATGGGTGGTGGTGAATCTGGTCGCCGTGCCGGAGTTTTCGCTTACCCCCCACCAATGGTGTTATCCGTTTGTGGGCTGCCAGTCGTATCGCGGGTACTTCCAGCTAGCCGACGCCCGACAGGAGCAGACGGCCTTTCGCGAACGCCATTATGATACCTTTATCGGCGCCGTTACCGCCTACTCCACCCTGGGCTGGTTCGATGATCCGCTGCATACCGGGTTCACCTCCCTGGCGGATGACCGCATGGTCGCCCTGATGTTTCACGAGCTGGCCCACCGCGTGCTCTATATCAACGGTGATACCGCCTTTAACGAGAGCTTTGCCACTGCCGTGGAACTGGAAGGGCTTCGGCTCTGGCTGGAGCGGCAAGGGGCATCTGAGGGTTTTGAGCGCGCTCTGGCGCGATTACAGCACCGGCAAAAGACTCTGGAACTGGTCGCCGCCACCAGCGAGCAACTCCAACAACTTTATGCCCGCCAGGATACGATGGACAAATCCACGCTGCGGGCGCGCAAGGCCCAACTGCTCGACGAACTGGCCCGGGACTACGCCAACCTGGCCGACCAATATGAAGAGCCGGGGCCTTTCGGCCCGCCGCCGGTGCGGCTGAATAATGCACAGCTGGCACTGTTCCGCCAGTACAATCAGCATGTTCCCGCCTTCCGACAGATGCTGAAAGAGCTGGACTACCACTTCAGCGAGTTTTACCGGGCCGTCGGGGAGCTTTCCCGGCAACCTGCGGACAGTCGATCTGCGCAGTTGAATTTGCTGTCAGAGCGGTTTGTAGAAAACCTTTGAATTGCGCTGGGTGTTGTATGAGGCCAGCTTTGGCCCCGGCAGATCCTGCACGGCGGTGGGTACGAAACCGCGTTCCCGAAACCAGTGTTCGGTTTGGGTAGTCAGCACAAACAGTTTGTGGACACCCTGGCCCCGGGCCAGCTTTTCAACCATGGCGAGAATCTCGTCACCACGGCCGGCGCGTCGGTAGGAGGGGTCGACCGCAAAACAGGACAACTCTCCGGCGCCCTCCTCCGGATAATGGTACAGCGCGGCGCAGCCGACAATGGTGCCGTCCCGCTCCGCCACCACAAACCGGTCAATTTCGGTTTCCAGCATTTCCCGTGAACGACGAACCAGCACGCCCTGCTCTTCCAGGGGCTGAATCAGCTCCAGAATACCCCCGATGTCTTCTACCCGTGCCTGGCGAATCTGTTCGTAGTTATCACCGCTGACCAGGGTGCCGGACCCATCGCGGGTAAACAGCTCCTCCAACAGCGCGCCGTCTTCTACGTAACTGATGATGTGGGCACGCCGAACGCCTTTGACACAGGCATCGCAGGCGGCCTTGAGCAAGGCCGCATCGTGGCCGGTGACGGCATTGTCGTTCAAGCGTTCGGACGCCTGACGGGCGGACAACTCACGTATCAGGCTACCATCTTCTTCGAGCAGGCCTTCGTCGTCGATGAAGACAATCAGCTTCTCCGCCTGCAGAGCCGCGGCCACCTGGCTGCCAACATCCTCATAGGAAAGGTTGAAGGCATCACCGGTGGGCGAATAGCCCATTGGCGGCAACAAAACAATATGCCCCAGCTCCAGCAACTGCTCGATGCCACGGGTATCAACACGGCGAACGCGGCCGGTGTAGCCAAAATCAATGCCATCCAGCACGCCAACGGGTTTGGCGGTGACGTAGTTGCCGCTGCTGACCCGAATCCGGGCGTTGTGCATGGGTGAATTCACCAACCCCATGGAGAGCTGGCTTTCCAAGTAGGCCCTGAGCCCGCCAATGGCTTCCATAACCATCGGCAGATGGTTATCGGGGGTGATGCGCAAGCCCCGTGCGAAGGAGGATTCCAGGCCGGCATCATCCAGTCGCGACTGAATCTGGGGGCGGCCACCGAACGCCACCACCAACTTGACGCCAAGGCTGCTGAGCAAAGCGATGTCGTGGATGATGTTGATAAAATTGCGGTGCTCGATGGCATCCCCGGGCATGGTCAGGACGACGGTTCGGCCGCGATGGGCGTTGATGTACGGAGAGGAATGGCGGAATCCGTGCAGCCAGTCGTTTGATTTCAAACCTTTATTCCTTATACCCTGATAATGCTTGCCAAGAATGGCGAATGCCGGGACAGTTTTCCGCCCGCCTTACCGCTAGTCTACTCAAAGACAGAACCTTTTGATCAATCCCTTGAGGATATCCACCGTCGGCTGCAACTGGGACAGTTCCAGAAACTCGTCCGGCTGGTGCGCCTGGTCGATCGAACCAGGCCCCATCACCAGGGTCTCCAACCCCAGTTTCTGCAGCCAGGGTGCCTCCGTGGCAAAAGCAACGGCGTGTGCCGTGTGACCCGTGAGTTTCTCACAGGCTTTGACCAGAGCGGCGTCGGCAGGTGTTTCAAACGGCGGCACGCCGTCAAACAGGGGGGCAAACGTGAGTTTGAGTTCCCGCCGCTCGGCCAGAGGCTGCATCCGTTCAAGAATCGCCTGGCGCAGGGTGTCCATGTTCATGCCCGGCAGCGGACGCAGGTCGAAGTGCAATTCGCATTGGGCGCAAATGCGATTCGGATTGTCACCACCGTGAATACAGCCCAGATTCAGGGTCGGCACCTGTACCTCGAAGTTGGGGTTGCGGTACTTTTCCTGCCATTCGCTGCGCAGAGCCAGCAGTTCGCCGAGCGCCTCGTGCATGCCTTCCAGCGCGTTGCGGCCCAGGGCCGGATTGGAGGAATGGCCCGATTGCCCGTCAAACCGCAACCGTTCCATCATAATGCCCTTGTGCATACGCACTGGTTTGAGATTGGTGGGCTCGCCGATCACCGCGTAACGGGCTTTCGGTTTGCCGGCTTCTGCCAGTGCCCGGGCGCCATTCATCGAGCTTTCTTCGTCAGCAGTGGCCAGGATAATCAGCGGCTGCTGCAAGGGCTCGCCGGCAAAGGCTCTGGCGGCTTCGATGGCCAGCGGGAAAAAGCCCTTCATATCGCAAGTGCCCAGACCGTACCAGCGGTTGTCCTTTTCCGTGAGACTGAACGGATCACTTTGCCAGCGTTTGTCGTCAAATGGTACGGTGTCGGTATGGCCTGAGAGTACCAGTCCACCCGGACCGCTACCCAGAGTGGCGATCAGATTGAACTTGCCGGGCATGCCCGGCACTTCCATGATCTCGACGGTAAACCCCAGGGGTTCGAGCCACTCTGCCAGCAGGCGGACCACACCTTCGTTACTGTGATCCCACTCCGGCGAGGCACTGCTGATGGATGGCAATGAAATCAGCCGGGCCAGCATTTCCCTGATACCCGGCACCCCTGTGCTTGCGCTTGCGGTCACTTATTGCCTCCCGTCCCGGCGCTATTCCGGGCGGCCCCGGCGCCAGACTTCAAATTGTGTAATGGCACGAATCAGAATGGGGTACGCCACTTCACCCCCGGCCACAGTGCGGGCGATTTCCATATCCCGCTCGCCAACGCTGACCAGCCGCCCCTCAACCTGATTTTCATTCGAGAGCGTAACCTTTACGCGCCGGCCAAGCCAGGTATTGGCGTTCTCAACACTGTCAGGGTACCACTGCTCAAAATCCGGGTCTTCCGGCGGTACCACAGGCTCCATTGCCTGCGCAGGCAATGCTGGTTCCACCCGTTGCATTTCGGTCAGGTACACATCCGGCACGGTGGCACCGTTATAGGATACGCGCAGGCTGACGGTGTTTTCCGAATCGGTGCGTACGGGCAACCCGAAGGTTTCCGAGCCAGGTGCAAGCATCATGGTCACCTCACCCCCTTCGGTCAGCCATTGCCGATACAGTGCCAGCAATTGTGGACTGGCTTCCAGGCCCCGAGCCTGCAGCCCTTTTTCCAATGCCGCGACACCCCGCCCGGCCCAGTCGCTGACCTTCAGCCCGGTCTCGCGGGCACAATAGGCAGAGAGGCGGCGCATCAGACCCGCGTCACGAACGGTCAGTTGCAGTGGCCCGGCCCCCATGGAGGCCGGATCGGCCAGATTGCCCATGGTCAGCCTGGCGTCTGGCCAAACCAGCTCCAGGCTTCCGGTTTCTCGGGTATTCAGTTCAAAACGCAGGGCATCGGGGGTCTGCTCCAGCAACATGTCGCCCCGGATATCAGGAATCCCCATACGCATCAAATCCCCACTGCCCAGTTGCTGCCTTGGGTCCGGCGCACAGGACAGATTGGCTAGCGGGGCCTGGGCAGTTTCATCCGGCGCCGCCGTCACCCAGTTCCGGAACATGGTAGGTTCCAGCGTAATGCTGGCGCGCTCAACGGACAGCCGCCAACTGGCCGGCAAGCTGTCCGGGCTCATCAGTGTGGTCAACAGAGCGATTGGAGAGCCGGTTTCCAGTTCAATCAGGTCCATCTGCAATGGCTGAGTAAGCTGGAAGTCCTCCCAGTACGCCTGCCGGAGGATGACCCGGCCATCCACAGAGGAGCTGATGCTCCCCCGCTCGAGTACACCGGATTCCGATAGTACCGTGCGCGCCTCTGCCAGACGCTGGTCCGTCAGCCACCAGACGCCAGCTTTAAAGCCGGCGAAGGCCACTATTCCTGTGATAACGAGAAATGACAGCAGGCGTTTCATCCGGTAACTCCCGGCCAGAAGTATCAGTTACGGGAAATCAGCGTACCGACACCCTCGTCGGTGAAGATTTCCAGCAGGCAGGCGTGGGCCACACGTCCGTCGATGATGTGGGAGGTGCGCACGCCGTTTTCCACCGCACTCAGGGCACAGCGGATTTTTGGCAACATACCGCCATGGATGGTGCCGTCTTCAATCAGATCGTTCACCTGCTGGGCGGTCAGGCCGGTCAGCACTTTGTCTTCCTTGCTCTTGAGGCCGGAGACATTGGTCAGCAGGATCAGCTTTTCCGCCTTCATGGCTTCTGCCACCTTGCCGGCTACCAGGTCCGCATTGATGTTGTAGGAAGCGCCATCCGGCCCGACACCGATGGGCGCGATAACCGGGATCACGTTGCTGCGGGTCAGCATGTCGATAACATCCACGTTGACGCTTGCCACCTCGCCAACATGGCCAATATCGATGATTTCAGGCCGCTCCAGCTCCGGCGAGCGATTGACCACTTCCAGCTTCCGGGCCCGGATCAGATTGGCATCCTTACCGGTCAGGCCCACCGCGGTGCCGCCGTGGGCATTGATCAGGGAAACGATTTCTTTGTTCACCTGGCCGCCGAGCACCATTTCGACCACGTCCATGGTCTCCGCATCGGTAACCCGCATGCCGTTAACAAAGCGGGACTGGATATTCAGGCGTTCCAGCAGCTCTCCGATCTGGGGGCCGCCGCCGTGAACCACGATAGGGTTGATCCCCACCAGCTTCATCAGCACCACGTCCCGGGCGAAACTGCTTTTCAGGTCTTCGTTCTCCATGGCGTTGCCGCCGTATTTGATCACGACCGTCTTGCCGGTAAACCGTTGGATATAGGGCAGGCCCCGGCTCAGTACCGAGGCCACCTGCATTGCTGTTTCACGATCCAGCGCCATGATGTTGTGTTAATCCTTGCGACAGTAATGGGTTTCAGAATTCCGCCACCAGGTCTGGTGCCGCTTTCTGCAGTTGCTCCCGGAACACGGATTTGATCCGCTCCAGTGCCTGTTCTGTTTCGGCTTCAAAGCGCAGAACCAGAACCGGCGTGGTATTGGACGCACGGCATAGCCCCCAGCCATCGGCATAATCTACCCGAATGCCATCGATGGTACTGATATTGCCGTCACCAAAATCCGCCTGCTGACCTAGCCGTTCAATGATGGCGAACTTGTCGCTCTCGGTCACCTCGACATTCAGCTCAGGGGTACTGATATCCTCGGGGAAGTCTTCAAAGACTTCATCGGAGTGACGATCCTCAATGCCCAGGATTTCCAGCAGCCGGGCAGCCGAGTAAAGGCCATCGTCAAAGCCGTACCAGCGTTCGCCGAAGAAAATGTGTCCGCTCATTTCGCCCGCCAGCAGGGCGCCGGTTTCCTTCATTTTCGCTTTCATCAGGGAATGGCCGGTTTTCCACATGATCGGGCGCCCTCCAGCTTCCGAGATCACGCTGGCCAGCCGGCGGCTGCACTTCACGTCATAGAGCACATCCGCGCCGGGATTGCGGGACACCACATCCCTGGCAAAGAGCATCAGCAGGCGATCCGGCCAGATGATCTTGCCGGTATTGGTAACCACGCCCAGACGATCACCATCGCCATCGAAGGCCAGCCCGATATCGGCGCCGGTCTCCTTAACCTTGGCAATCAGGTCCTGCAGGTTCGCTGGTTTGCCGGGGTCCGGGTGATGATTCGGGAAATCACCGTCCACTTCACAATACAGTGGCGTGACTTCACAGCCCAGTTCCTCAACCAGCATGGGGCCCAGCTCTCCGGCAATGCCGTTACCGGCATCGACCACCACTTTCAACGGCGCCGCCACAGCAATATCACCGACGATACGGTCCAGATAGGCGCGGCGTACGTCGTCCCGGGATTGCTCACCCTGCCCTCTGGCAAGGTCGGCGGTCTGGATGCGCTGGTACAGCTTCTGGATAGCTTCACCAGACAGGGTCTCTCCGCCCAGCATGATCTTCAGGCCGTTATAGTTGGCTGGATTATGGCTACCGGTCACCATAACGCCAGAACCGGTCTGCAGGTGATGGGTTGCAAAGTACAGCACCGGCGTAGGTATGGCCCCCAGGTGAATGATGTTACAACCGGTCGCCATGATGCCGCGCCCCAGGGCATCAGCCAATTCCGGACTGGAGTGCCGGCCATCGTAGCCAATACAGATATCTGTGACACCACGCTCGGTCGCTTCCGAGCCGATCGCGCGACCAATGACTTCAACCACCTCTGCCGAAAGGGTCTGACCAACGATGCCCCGGATGTCATAGGCGCGGAAGATTTCCGGGTTGATCTGAACCGCAGGCACCTCGGCCTCAGCCACTTCAGGAATGTCCTCGTCGAACAGGGAATCCTCGGAGCCACCAAAGCCGAGCACATCCTCGTCACCATCGAGCATGTCAATGTCCGGCATGTCCTTGTCCTGAAACAGCGGTTCATCCTCCGCCGTCGCTGCCTTGCGGCGGGCAGGAGCCGCTTTGGGCGCAGCCGACTCCGCGGCCTTGGCCACCCGCTTCTCAACCATCTGGGACAGACGGAACAGCACTTCTCCGGTGGACGCCACCATATCCCAGCGCAGAGCCGGCAGTTTCATCCGCTCGCCTCCGAACACCTTGTGGGCCCACTGAATGAGCGCGGTCACATCCTGACGTATTCCACGCTGAGCGTTGCCAAGAAGCATCCAGACCAGAACCGCCGCCACCAGCGCAGGCACCCCCACCAGAATCGCCAGGAGAATGGTGCTTACCGGCGCCACCGGTGCCGAGGCGGGTTGGTAACGGACAGACCAGTCCGGGTTGATCAGGGTGCGAGACAGCTCAGGGCCGCTGCCGTTACCGGCGCTGGCCACCGTTCGTGAAGCGCCGGACACGGATTGGACCAGTGACAGCTGGCCCCCGAGTTGCGGGTTACTCACGGCCAGCATTGGCCGTATGTGGGAGGCTTCAAAAACCGCCAGCACGCTACCAACCACGGCATTGCTTGTGGGATGACGCACTGCCGCGGCAAATTGCAGATACCACTGATTGTCGCGGGGGAAGGCGTCCGGCAACAGGTTCTGTCCATTTTCTGCCCGCCGGGCCAGTTCCAGGCCCGCAAATCCCAGCAGGGTATCGCCGTTACCGGTCCGGGGCACTTCCCGGTAAGGGAAGACAAACACCTGAGCGGAACCGGGCAGCGCCGTTTGCAATTGTCCGGCGAGATTGGCCAGATCAGACCGCTCGGCCAGAGCAAGGGCAGCGTAACGCTGGTTCGCCACCGCCCGAACCTGTTCCTGCAGCGCCGTCAGTGACTGATTCAGGCGCCGTTGCGCACTGTCCACTTCCATGGCGCTGGCCGCCTCATAGCGGGCCTCCCCCGCGGGCACCACCACCAGAAAATGGGCCAGCACCACCGCGACCACGCCGGCTACCAGTACCACCAGCGATTGATTCAACCCAACCGATCCGAGTTTCTTTAAACCGGAGCCAGCCGCTTCTTTTGACGTTTTGGACGGTTTCTGTTTCTTTCCGGGTTTCTTCTCCGGCTGCTCATCACCGGAAGACGCGTTGGTTTTTTTCTTGGCGAATTTCATAATGCATCCCGCAGTTATTTTCTTTCCCGGATAGGTCTGTATCCGCTGAGTATAGACGCCGGCCAGTTATCTCGCTGCCAGGTAAAGATGCCCGACTCAGTGGCTCCCGGTGGAGCCAAAGCCACCTTCACCCCGGTCACTGGCATCAAATTCGGTCACAATCTCGAAATCCGCCTGTACCACAGGCACCAGCACCATCTGGGCAATACGTTCGCCCACCTCGATGGTGAATGGCGTCTGGCCCCGGTTCCAGCAGGACACCATCAACTCGCCCTGGTAGTCAGAATCGATCAACCCCACCAGATTGCCGAGCACGATCCCATGCTTGTGTCCGAGTCCGCTCCGGGGCAGGATCATGGCAGCCAACCCCGGGTCGGCAATATGCACAGACAGGCCGGTGGGAATCAGGTGGGTCTCACCCGGCATAACGGTCTTGGCTTCCTTTAATGCCGCCCGGAGATCAAGGCCTGCAGAGCCTTCCGTAGCGTATTCGGGAAATGGAATCGCGGTACCAATGCGATCATCCAGAACCCGTACCTCAAACTTTCTTTTACTCATGCCTGTTCAATCCTGTTGCTGTGGTCTGCAATCAACGCCACCAGACGGTCAGCGATCGCCTGTTTGCTGTCCGGCCCGATGGATTCCGAACCCTCAGGCCAGAACACCGTAACCGCATTTCGATCGCTGCTGAAGCCGAGCCCGGGCACGGACACATCGTTGGCGACAATCATATTGAGTTTCTTGCGTTGCATCTTGTCGGTCGCATAGCGCGCCACATCCGTAGTCTCGGCCGCAAAGCCGACCGTGAAAGGTGCATCAGCCCTGGCTGCGATGGTCGCCAGGGTATCGGGGTTACGGACCAGCGCAAGGCTCATGTTGTCGTTGGTTTTCTTGATTTTCTCGCTGGCGAACACCTCGGGCCGGTAATCTGCCACCGCGGCCGTGGCGATAAAGATATCGCAGCCTTCATCGACCGCCTTGCTGGCGGCTTCCAGCATCTCCTGAGCGGTGCTGACAGGCCGGACATCAACCCCCGCTGGGACCGAAAGACTGACAGGTCCACTGACAAGCACCACCTCGGCTCCGGCGGCAACGGCTGCACCGGCCAGGGCATAGCCCATCTTGCCCGAGCTGTGATTGGTAATGTAGCGCACCGGATCGATCGGCTCCCGGGTTGGCCCGGCCGTGATCACCAACCGTTTGCCAGACAGCGGCCCGGTAGTTTCAATCACGCCCTCTCCGTTTACCAGACGAGCCAGACGTTCCGGCTCAAGCATGCGCCCAGGACCGGTATCACCGCAGGCCTGTTCGCCCTGGCCCGGTCCCCAGACGGTAATCTGCGGGTCTTCCGTCAACAGCGCCAGATTCCGCTGGGTACGGAAGTTCTTCCACATGGCCTGGTTCATTGCGGGGGCCAACGCTATCGGCGCTTCGGTGGCGCAACAGACCGTGGTCAACAGGTCATCGGCCAGCCCATGGGCCAGACGGGCCATAAAATCCGCAGACGCCGGCGCTACCACAACCTGATCGGCCCACTTGGCCAGCTCGATGTGCCCCATGCCAGCTTCGGCTTCCGGGTCAAGCAGCGAGGTGCGCACCGGTTCGCCACTCAGAGCCTGATAGGTCAGCGGCGCAACAAATGCCTCCGCCCCCCGGGTCATGACAACCCGGACTTCGTGCCCCGCTTTTTTCAGCAGTCGAACCAGCTCCGCACTTTTATAGGCGGCGATACCACCGGTAATTCCCAACAATATTCGCTTGGCGGTCATGCGGGCTCCGTAATCCCGTAAAATGAAAGAGTTATAAGATAGCATGCCGAGCGCAGACGGGCAGCCTGCGAGCCCCCCTGTTCGTTTACCAAATGTTACCTTTTGGAGTAACCTTTGTAATTTCGAGAACCCGGTGCAGGACGCACTCCCCGAAACCAGCAAGGAAGCAAACATGCCACCCAGCCATTGGCCCGCCGATGAGCGGCCCCGTGAGCGGTTGCTCACTCACGGCCCTGAATCATTGTCTGACGCCGAACTCCTGGCCATTTTCCTGCGTACCGGTACCACCGGCATGCCGGTGATGGCCCTGGCCCGACACCTGATCACCGAATTTTCCGGACTGCGCGGACTGATGACCGCTTCCCGCCGACAATTCTGCGAGGTCAAAGGCCTGGGCACCGCCAAATATGCCCAGGTGCAGGCTGCCATGGAAATGGCAAGGCGAGTGATGGACGAGCCACTGCGCCAGGGCGACCCGCTGCGCTCACCGGAAGATACCCGGCGCTTTCTCACCAGCCGCCTGGGCACTTATCCTCATGAAGTGTTCGCCGGCCTGTTCCTGGACAACCGTCACCGGGTCATCCAGTACCGGGAGCTGTTCCGGGGAACGATAGACGGCGCAGCGGTTTACCCCCGGGAGGTGGTGCGCCAGGCTCTGGAGGACAATGCCGCCGCAGTCATCTTTGCCCACAACCATCCGTCAGGCGTGGCCGAGCCAAGCCAGGCTGACATTTCCCTGACCCGCCGGCTGAAAGAGGCCCTGGGACTGGTCGATATCAGGGTTCTTGACCATATGGTTATCGGCCACGGTGAGGTAATATCCCTTGCTGAACGAGGATTGATGTAGCCCCGTGAAGGATGCCGCCCCGGAACTGGCCAAATTCCCAACAATTTTTTGCGTTGGTCGGCCAGTTCTGGTATAAAAGCGTCCCTTTCTGGCGGCGTCTGGCGAGCAGCGTTCTGTTTCAGAAGCGCAAACCGGCAGCAGGTATGGCTCCGGAGCAACCAGAGACGCATTAAAAACGAATTCGTATTGATAGAGACCATTGCTCAGGTCGGAGGCAAGTATGTCCAGAGTTTGTCAGGTTACCGGTAAGCGTCCGGTTACCGGTAACAACGTTTCCCACGCGATGAACCACACTCGTCGTCGTTTTCTGCCGAATCTGCAGAACCACCGTTTCTGGGTTGAGTCCGAGAAGCGTTTCGTGAAGCTGCGCGTTTCCACCAAGGGCATGCGCATCATCGACAAAAAAGGCATTGACGCTGTGCTGGCCGATCTTCGTGCCCGCGGCGAGAAAGTTTAAGGAGCCGCATCATGCGCGAGAAAATCAAGCTGGTATCTTCAGCAGGCACTGGTCACTTCTACACGACCAAAAAGAACAAGCGTAACACCCCGGAAAAAATCGAGATCAAAAAGTACGATCCGGTTGTCCGTAAGCACGTTGCGTACAAGGAAGCCAAGATCAAGTAATTGATCCTGCCTCCACAAAAAACCCGGCATCTGCCGGGTTTTTTATTGCCTGGACGCATCAGACAAGACTCAGAATGTTTCCAGATAGCCTTTGGGCAGCGCCACATCCATGGCAATGGGAAGGTGGTCGGAAACCGGATAGCTCACCACTTCAGAGCGCCGGATTTCCAGAGAGGGACTGACAAGAATATGGTCAAGCGCCTTTTCCGGGCGCCAGCTCGGGAAGCTGTGCGCGGTGTCGGGCAGCGGAATCAGATCGGTTTCTTTCAGCGGTGTTCGTGTCAGCAACTGCTCTGCATGGGCATTCATGTCCCCCATCAGCACCACATGCCGATAGCTCGCAATCTGCTCGCGGATAAATCCAAGCTGCTTCTGCTGGGCCGACTTGCTGAGAGAGAGATGCATCAGCACCAGTACCAGCGGGTCTTCCTCATCCCCGTAGCGCGCAATGATGGCGCCACGCCCGGGAATCAGTCCCGGCAATTTGTGTTCAGTGACATCCAGCGGGCGGAAACGGCTCAACAGGCCATTACTGTGCTGGGCAATCTGGCCGAGGTTGCGATTTAATTGCTGATACCAGTAAGGAATCCCGGCCGCCTCGGCCAGGTATTGCACCTGATTGATGTAACCACTGCGGAGACTTCCGCCATCACACTCCTGCAGGGCAACCACATCATACTGGCTGAGCAGGGTGGCAATCCGATCCAGGTTTTCGTAGCGCCGGCGATTGGGCAGAAAATGCTGCCAGCTGCGGGTCAGGTAATGGTGATAGGACGAAGTGTTGATACCAACCTGAATATTGAAAGTCAGTAGCCGGATGTGCCGGTGAGCTTCAAACTCCGGCACATGCTCGCTCCCGGAACAAGTGCCCCGGGAGCTTTCCTGGTTTCTGAGTATACCGTTCAGCTGGTTACGGATTCGCTTGTACATTATCAGCCGCTTCTCCGGTCAGCCCATCCAGCGCCCGGCGAACCGCATGGCGCCTTACTCAGACCCGCTGCGCTCTTTTTCCGCCAGATACTCGACCACCTTCAGGGTGTTTTCGTGACTACCCGCCATGGAGGCACTTACCACGTACTTGCCATCAACCAGCATAGTCGGTGTACCGGTAATGCGCGCGCCACGAATCTTGGCCTGGGCCTGCTGCACTCTGGCACGCACCCCGAAACTGTTGTAGTTTTCCAGAAACTTCTCGGCGTTCACGCCATACCCGGCAACAAAATCAGCCAGAGCTTCCGGGGTATTGAGGGGGCGGCGCTCTCCGGCCAGGGCATCGAACAGCGCGTCATGCACCTTGTCCAGCTCGCCCATCGCCTCAAGGGCATAGAATGCGTAGGCATGCGGCTCCCAGCTGCGACCCAGTGCCGCTGGCAGCTTCACATAGTTGATGTAGTCCGGAGCCTCCGCTTCCCAGGCTTCAGCCAGCGGCTTGAAGTTGTAGCAGTGCGGACAGCCGTACCAGAAGACTTCCGCCACTTCGACACCGTTATCCGATGCCGTTCTTACCGGATTATCCAGTACCCGGTAATGCTCTCCGGCCACCCAGGGCTGGGCATTGACCAGGGAAGCGGCAGACAACAGTGAAAGTGCCAGAACGGCGGAAGACGTCAGGGTTCTGATCATCGGGAATCTCCGAGCCATCAATGAATTTTAACGGGGATTATGACCCAGGGATGCGGAAAAGTTCCACCGGAGGGCCAAAGGAATGCGTTACCGAACGGTTAGGTATTATGAATACCGGATACCAAAAACCCCGCCGAGGCGGGGTTTTCAGTCGTAACTGACGGCTGTCGATCAGTTCAGGCCGGATACGTAGCTGGCGACCGCCTCAATCTCAGCGTCTGTCAGCTTGGAGGCAACATCCATCATGATGCCGGCATTCGCGCCTCCAGCACGCTCACCCGCCCGGTAAGCCTTCAACTGCTTGATAACATATTCTGCAGTCTGCCCGCCCAACGCAGGGTAACCTGCCGGCTCGTTGCCAATGCCGGAGGGGTTATGGCAACCGGAACAGGCCGGTACACCAGAGGCCATATTGCCGCCGCGGTACAGTGCCTGACCCTGCTCAACCAGATCCGGATTGGCCTGACCAACAACCATTTCCTGGCTGTTGAAGTAGGCAGCCAGATCCTGCAAATCCTGATCGGACATGGCGTTGAGCAGGCCCGTCATTTCAGGAATGGCACGATCCCCGGATTTGATGTCAACCAGCTGGTTGTACAGATATTTCTCGCCCAGACCGGACAGTTTCGGATACACAGCCATTACCGGCTTGGCTCCGCCCTGACCATGACAGCCCGCACACACTGCTGCGTTCTGTTCACCCGCTGCCGGATCTCCTGCCCCGTGAGCCATCGCTGTAAGGCCAACTCCGAGAACAACTCCTGCGATCAGTCTTTTCATGCTCGCTCCGCTTCTCTCATCTTTGCATCTTGAAAGTATTCTTCGTTGTGCAGCCGGCAGGCACTGGGTCGTCAGGTGCAAAACCGGGGCATACAGCGGCAACGCGAGGCGTCCCGCCGGAAATTGGTGTAGCATTATACATTAATCGCCGATAACTGAAATCCAAAGGAACACCAACCGTCGTGGACCCTGATCTGACTCAAAAAAGCCTCTCGTTCAACAGCGCCCGTTTTCTCATCAGCGCCTCCAAACTGGACGAATGCCCCCCCGACCATGGCGCTGAAGTTGCCTTTGCCGGCCGCTCCAATGCGGGCAAATCCAGCGCCCTGAACGCTATCACCGCCAACGGCAAACTGGCCCGCACCAGTAAAACGCCCGGCCGGACCCGGCTGATCAACTTTTTCAGCCTGAACCGGGAACATGCCCGTCTGGTCGACCTGCCCGGTTACGGCTATGCGAAAGTGTCCCGGGACATGAAAGACGACTGGCAACAGCATCTCGGCCATTACCTGAATGATCGCCGCTGCCTGCGTGGCCTGGTTCTGGTGATGGACATCCGGCACCCGCTCACAGATTTCGACCAGATGATGGTGGAATGGTGTGAACATAACCACCTTCCGCTCATGATTCTGGCCACGAAGGCCGACAAACTGAAGTTTGGTCAGGCAAAAACCGCCATGTTGGGTATCGCGAAAAAGCTGAAGGAATATCAATGTGTGGAGCACCTCATCATGTTCTCCGCCACCTCCAAGCGCGGAGTCGACGAGTGCCGGGAAGCGCTGACCCACTGGCTGGAAGCCTCGGAACAGGCGCCGGTTGAGGCATAAAAAGCCGGCCTGAAGAAGGCAGGCCGGTGAAAACGTCAGGGTTTGCGACGTGCTATGTGCCTCTGCAACCACAGAGGCCGAAAACCTGAGAACTCACTCAGGAGACGCAGGGAGTGTCCGGTTCCCAACGTCATTAGCTGTGACTGCGCCGCATTCAAAAAGTTCAATATCAGATCAAACTTTGACCAGACCAGCCAGGCTCATGCCTCAACGCCAGAGATACCCTGGGCCTCAGGCAAGGTAGGACGGTATTTTTCTCGCAATGCCAGCACCCGTTCACGATACTCCGGCGTGAGATAGGGCACTTCCAGGGTAAGCACCTGATAGATCCCCTGTTTTAACTCGGTCAGGGACAGACTGGCAGGCTCCTCGGCCGCATGAGCCGTCTTCAGGAAAGCCATCCAGTTGGTAATCACCAGCCAGACATTCAGTGACATGGCCGAACGCAGATCCTCCGGCTGAGGCTGGATAATGCCGGCATCCGCCAGCTTTGCGAAAATCCGGTTGATGGCCGCCAGACAGCGATTGGTAAACTCCCGGTAGTCCCGGCGCAGCCGCGGGTCACTGTCGAGCAGGTATTCCAGATCCCGGTGGAAGAAGCGATAGCTCCAGAGGCCGTCAAACACCGACTCCAGATAGAAGGTCATATCCTCCAGGGTGATCGGTCGGTCTTCCGGAATATCCAGGTAGTAGTCCACCAGCTTTTCATATTCCTGGAAAATCTCGTAGATGATGTCGGACTTGTTGCGGAAGTGGTAATACAGATTACCCGGCGATATCGCCAGGTGCGCGGCAATGTGATTGGTGGTGATGTTGCGCTCACCCTTGTCATTAAACAGCTCCAGGCTGGATAACAGTATCTTGTCTCTGGTTTTCATCGTCATGCCGGTGTTTGTTGTTATCAGTGTCACGGATGGCCTAAAGAGCCATCCGGCTTTCTTGACTGCCTAGAGTATATACTCTAATAATAGCCTCAAGCGCAAATCGCACAGATTTTGGCCAACGACAATAACCGACTGCCAGCGCCTGTCGCTCCAGGCAGTCAGGGGGAGAAAACCATGGGTGCCACCGTCGTCCAGCTCACCGAGAGCAAAAAGCAGATCCAGCACACGCATCGCGTCTTTGAGGACCAGAAGAAGGCCTTCCGCAACAACCCGATGCCGTCCCTGACCGAGCGCAAAGAGAACCTCAAGCGTCTGAAACGGGCGCTACTGGCCCATCAGGATCGCCTGGTCGAGGCCATCGATCGGGATTTCAGCTGTCGCTCCAAAGACGAATCCCTGATTGCCGAAGTCATGCCGTCTATTCAGGGCATCAATTACACGCTGAAGAATCTTGGCGACTGGATGAAGCCCTCCAAACGCCATGTTTCGGTTCTGTTCCAGCCCGCCAGCAACAAGGTTTACTACCAGCCAAAAGGGGTTGTAGGCGTCATCGTGCCCTGGAATTACCCTCTGTATCTGGCGGTCGGTCCACTGGTCGCTTCCCTGGCGGCCGGCAACCGCACCATGATCAAGATGTCGGAATTCACTCCGCACACGTCGGCCCTGTTCAAAGAGATCATCGAGTCGATGTTCCCGGAGGATCTGGTGTCGGTGATCACTGGCGAGGCCGATGTGGCTGCTGATTTCTCCCAACGGCCTTTCGATCACCTGCTGTTTACCGGTTCTACTTCGGTGGGCAAGCTGGTGATGCGCGCGGCAGCCGAAAACCTGACCCCGGTAACCCTTGAGCTCGGCGGCAAATCCCCGGCCATTGTTTCGCCGGATGTGCCGATGGAAGATGCGGCCCAGCGTATCGCCTTCGGCAAAGCCTTCAATGCCGGCCAGACCTGTGTGGCACCGGACTATGTGCTCTGCCCCGCCGACCGGGTGCAGGCGTTCGTAGATGAATTCCGGGCACGGTTCGCCGAGATGTACCCCAGCCTGCGGGATAACGACGACTACACGGCCATCATCAATGAGCGCCAACACCATCGCTTGCAGGGCTATCTTGAGGATGCCCGGGCCAAAGGCGCGGAACTGGTGGAGATCAATCCCGCCAACGAGAACATGAAGGACGGTACCCGGAAGATTCCGCTGACACTGGTGCTGAAGACCACGCCGGACATGAAGGTGATGCAGGACGAGATTTTCGGCCCGATCCTGCCGATCATCAGTTACGGCAGTCTGGACGAGGCGATCCATTACATCAATGACCGGCCACGGCCGCTGGCACTGTATTTCTTTGGCTACGACAAGTCGCACCAGCAGCATGTGGTGGACAACACCCATTCCGGCGGCATGTGCATCAATGATGCCCTGATGCACGTGGCCCAGGACGACCTGCCGTTCGGCGGGATTGGTGATTCCGGTATGGGGCACTATCACGGTAAGGAAGGCTTCCTGACCTTCTCCCATCACCGGGCGATTTTCACCAAGCAGAAGTTCAACAGCGGCAAATACGTGTATGCGCCCCATGGTACGGCGGCGCATCGGTTGGTATATAAGCTGTTTATTCGTTAATCAGAGAACACCACTTCTCTCCAGCCCCAGCCTTCGGACTGGGTGCAGGCCGGCGGGAGGGAGGTCTTTCCGGGACACGCCGTAAATACTTCCCTGTAGGCTTGAGCAAAACATCCCTGTTTTGCACAGTCCCGGAAAGACCTCCCTCCCACCGGCGATCAAACGTTTCGCAACGCGCAAAATAAAGATAACAAAACGGCCAACAATCAGATGACAGACCCAGTTTCGACAGACAGCTCGCCCAACGCATCCTCTCTGGACCGCCGCAGTTTCCTCAAAACCGGTTTAGGCGGCGCGGTGTTCCTGAGCACCGTCAGCCTCTCTGCCGGGCTAACCGGCTGCGCTACGGCCCCCGCAGGCCGGGTCAGTGCGGTCGACAGCCGCATGGACACCCGCTACCAGTTCCAGTTTCTGAGCCGGGATGACATCGCCCTGTTCGAGGCCCTGTTGCCCGCCATGTTTGCCGGAGCTCTGCCGGAGGAACCCAACCAGCGTCGCTTTGCCATTGCCGGAACGATTGAACGGATCGACCAGGGCATTGTGAAGTTCGGCCCGGCGAATCAGCAGGAGCTGCGCAAGCTCTTTGATCTGCTTAACTTTGCCCCCACCCGGATCGCCCTGGCGCGGGTATGGTCAGACTGGCCTTCAGTCAGTACCGCCGATGCCGACGCGTTTCTGCGGCGCTGGCGCGACAGTCGGATCGGACTTTTGAATAACGGCTACATTGCCCTGACCAAGATCAGCAACGTCGCCTTCTATGGGCATGAAGACCACTGGCACCTGTCTGGTTACCCGGGGCCTCCCGCCTGGATGGTGGATGCCTTGCCACAGTTCAATCCTGCCGCTTGATAAAACCCCGGATACCCATCGTATTAAGGAGCGAAGTATGTCCATGAACGATCCCATTGCCCGGGGACTGGCTGCCGGCTGGAATGTGACCGACGCCAGCAAACTGAGCGAAAACCGCACGGTAGAGGCGGATGTTGTGGTTATCGGCACCGGTGCCGGGGGCGGCACAACCGCGGAGATCCTGGCCCGTCAGGGGCTGTCGGTTATTCTGGCGGAAGAGGGTCGACTGTATTATCAGAAAGACTTCAAGATGGACGAGCTGACGTCCTACGCCAATCTGTACCAGGAAGGCATGAGCCGGGTCACCGCCGATGGCGCCATCGCGATTTTGCAGGGCCGCTGTGTCGGCGGCTCCACCACGGTAAACTGGACCAGCAGCTTCCGCACCCCGGACGAAACGCTCACCTACTGGAGCCAGGAGCTCGGGCTCGAAGGACTGGCACCGGACGCCATGGCCCCATGGTTTGAGGGCCGTGAGCAGCGCCACAACATGGCGCCCTGGGAAACCCCACCCAACCTGAACAACGACATCCTGCGCCAGGGCTGCGAAAAACTCGGCTACTCCTGGCAGGTAATCCCAAGAAACGTCAAAGGCTGCTGGAACAGCGGTTACTGCGGCGTAGGCTGCCCCACCAACGCCAAACAGGGGGCACTACTCACCACCATCCCGGGCGCACTGGATCACAAAGCACAGCTCTTCCACGGTCTGCGGGCAGAACGCCTGGTGATGAGTCAGGACCGGATCGACCACCTGCTCGCCTCCGCCATGGGCCCGGATGGCGTCACCCCATCCGGCATTATGGTCACCCTGAAAGCCCGACAATTCGTGGTCGCCGCCAGCGCCATTGGCTCCCCCGGCCTGCTGCTTCGCTCGCAGTTGCCCGACCCTTACCAGCGCGTGGGCAAGCGATCGTTCATCCATCCGGTCAACGCCACCGTCGCCCGCATGCCGGCGAAAATCGACCCGTTCTACGGCGCTCCCCAGTCCATCTACTCGGACGAATTTAACTTCAAGGCAGGCACCGACGGCCCGGCAGGTTACAAACTGGAAGTACCGCCCCTGCACCCGGCCATGGCAGCCGGCGTGGTACCCGGCCACGGCCAGCCACAGCGAGACAACCTGGGCCAGCTGCCCTGGATGCAATCAGTCATCGCCCTGCTGCGCGACGGCTTCCACCCGGACAGCCCCGGCGGCACAGTATCACTCAGAGACGACGGCAGCCCGGTACTGGACTATCCGATTACCGACTACCTCTGGCAAGGCTTGCGCAAAGCCTACCTCACCATGGCCGAAATTCAGTTCGCCGCCGGCGCCGAAGCCGTCCAGGCCATGCACCTGGACTCTGACTGGTACACCAGTTGGAACCAGGCCAGAGACGCCATCAACAACCTGCCCATGAAACCCCACCGCGCCCGCCTGTTCACCGCGCACCAGATGGGCGGCTGCAGCATGGGCACAGACCCGGAAACCTCGGTGGTGAACGGCTTCGGTGAGCATCACCACATCGCCAACCTGAACATCCACGATGCCTCCATCTTTCCCACCAGCATCGGTGCAAACCCGCAGTTGTCGGTGTATGCACTGGCGGCGAGAAACAGCAACCGGTTGGCGCAAAAGCTAAAACAGGCAGGGTAAACGAAAATGGCTATTGACTGCTTCCCTGACGACCAGGAGAAAGCAGCGATGCTTCAGAAAGCGCCGGGGAGGCATACAGATAGCATGAGGAGCGCGGGCCGGGGGTGGCTTTCGGGAGTCTTGAGGGCCATGGACGGCCCGAAAGAAGCGCACAGGGAAGTGCTCGTAGCGTCTCCCGAAAGCCACCCCCGGCTCGTGCGGCAGACTCCCGCTAAAAGCAGCCATCACCAGAAGCCCCGGACTACAGCACACCCATGGTTCCTGCTATGCTACCGGCCACAAAGACAAAGGAGCTGCGCATGCCAAAAGTCATCTACCCGGGCACCTTCGACCCCATCACCAACGGCCACACCGACCTCATCGAACGGGCCGGCCGAATGTTCGATGAAATTGTCGTCGCCGTCGCCTACAACCCAAAAAAGCAGCCACTTCTCAATCTTGAAGAACGCTGCGAACTGGTCCGCAAGGCCACCGCACACCTCCCCAACGTCAGCGTCACCGGCTTCAGCAACCTGCTCGCCGACTTCGTGCGCGAACAGAACGCCTCCGTTATCCTGCGGGGACTGCGCGCGGTTTCTGACTTTGAATATGAATTCCAGCTTGCCGACATGAACCGCCGGCTGGCGCCGGAAGTCGAGAGCGTGTTCCTGACACCCGCCAACCACCTGTCCTACATCTCCTCCACCCTGATCCGCGAAATTGCCTCGCTGGGCGGGGACATTTCCGAGTTTGTAGACCCGGCTGTGGCAGAAGCCCTGCAACAGAAGTTCAGCGAATCCTGAGGAAAATCCGACGGGCGTTGATGATCAACGAAGCGCAGCTGATGGCGAAGTACCAGCAGCTGGCGGGTCGTTGAGATTCAGAGCAGCGGAGGCAGGGGGATTTCCACGTCGTTGACGGTTAGTACCAGATCCTCCATCCGTCCATCCATGACCAGGCGCTCACCGTTCTGGACCAGCAGGCCCTGTTTGATCAATGGCGCCACCTGCATACGCACGGCGGGATAGTCTTCCGCAAGGGCAACCGGCATGCTGAAATTCACACTCCCGGTCAGCGCCTGCATGACCATCAACATGTTGTCACGCTGCTGATCGGAGAGCTCCGGATGGCTGATGTCCAGTGAGCCGGTAACTTCCCCTTCAGGCGTTGCCAGACTGAGCTCCCGGATCCCCATGGAAAATCCTTCGGCAGCAAGACTGCGGAGCGCTTCGTTAAAACGCTGCATCACCGCCATCTGTTGTTCAAACGCGGCCCTCGGGTCGTCTCCGGCGGTCAAAGCCAGTGCCTGCATATCCGCCATGGCGCCACTGAAGTCATTCCAGCTGGCCACATCCAGGTTCTCCAGCGCCACCTCCAGCCGATGCGGCCCAAAGGCCTGATCCGCCAGAGCGGCCGATTCCAGCGACAGGGTAACCTGCGAGTCCAGGCGCTCGCCGTTCTGGCGGGCATCACTGGCGCTTTCAAGCGACATCCCGGCCAAGGTCATTGCGGGAGCCTGAGCCCCCTGCAAGGTCAGGTTATCCACGGTCATCACGCCAGCGCCGGTCCAGATATCCCCCACCAGCCATTCCATGCTCTGTTCCATATGGACGTTATCGATCGTCACATCCATTTCCGGATCGCTGAGGCGGATAGCCGGCCAGACCACCAGCAAGTCTGCCGCTTCACCAAGACGCCCAACATCAATCCGCACCAGACCGCCACTGCTCTTGAGGGAGGTTTCCCGCTCCGGGTTATCAATGTCCATCACCGGTGCTGTCAGCTCAAGCGTGGCGCTGCCCCAGAGCCGGGTTTCCAGCGTCAGACTGGGCTCATCGTCCGGAAACCAGTCAGCACCCTCTGGCTGCCACCCCTGGCGCGGGCGAAAATCCATCAGGCTGCCGGTGACGCCATGGGACACCTGGATTTCGATGGCTATGGTGTGAGAATCACCGGTCTCAGGATCTCTCAGGGTCACGGTAGCGGATACCTCGGAACCAAGCACACCACGACGATACTGCTCGGTCTCAAGATTCAGAAAGGGCTGGGCCCGGTTTACTTCCAGTGTTGCTTCACGCCAGTGCTGCTCGGTGACATAGCCCACACCCCAGGGAGCACCGCCAGCCACCAGCAGTACGGCCAGACCGGCCAGCGTCCATTTTTTCAGTTTCAAGGTATCCGTCCTGTGATTATTTCGGTGCCGGCCCACCGGCCTCAGTTGGGTTTGCCGGTCAGACGCTCCAGCAGGACCAGCTGTGATGCCAGCCGCTCTTCGCCTTCCCCGGGCTGATTCTGAATGTAACTGCCATCGGGCTGCAACACCCAGGCCTGGCAATTGTCCGCCAGATAGGTCTCCAGATCTTCCCGCAGGCGTGCAATCAGCGCGGGCTCCTCAACCGGGAACGCGGTTTCGACCCGGTGCAGAAGATTGCGCTCCATGCCATCAGCACTGGAACAATACACCTCGGGCCGGCCACTATTACCGAAATAGTACACCCGCGTGTGCTCCAGGAAGCGGCCGATCACCGAGCGCACCCGGATATTGTCCGAGAGTCCCGGCACTTCCGGACGCAGGCAGCAGATGCCACGGATGACCAGATCAATCTTGACCCCGGCCTGGGAGGCCCGATACAGGGCCTTGATCATCTGCGGCTCGGTCAGGGCATTGAACTTGAAGATAATCCGCCCCTGCTCACCATAGCTGGCCTCTCGTTCGATCAGACTGATCAGACGGTTGTGCAAGGTAAACGGCGCATGAAACAGCTTTTTGATCTTCAACGCCTTGCCCATGCCGGTTAACTGCTGGAACAGCTTGTTGACGTCGTCGCCGATGGACTCGTCACAGGTCATGAAACTGTAGTCGGTGTACAGGCGTGCGTTCCCGGCATGGTAATTACCGGTGCCCAGATGCACGTAGCGCCGCAAGCGGCCTTCTTCCCGGCGGACAATCAGGATCATCTTGGCGTGGGTTTTGTACCCGACCACACCGTAAACCACGATCACGCCGGCTTCCTGCAGCCGACTGGCCAGCTCCAGGTTCTCGGCCTCACTGAAACGGGCTCGCAGCTCGATAACCGCCGTCACTTCCTTGCCTCGACGCGCGGCATCGGCCAGGGCCTCAACAATTTCCGAGTCGGCACCGGTGCGATAAAGCGTCTGGCGAATGGCCAGCACCTGTGGATCCTTGGCTGCCTGGCGCAGCAGATCCACCACCGGGCTGAAGTTTTCATAGGGATGTAACAGCAGCAGGGGCCGTTTGCGAATGGCATCGAACATGGATTCCTTGCTACGAATCTGGCGAGGAATCGACGGCGAGAAGCTGGAATAGGTCAGGTCTGGCCGGTCCACCAGGCCACCCACCGCCATCAATCGAGTCAGGTTTACCGGGCCGTGGACCTGGTAGAGATCCCGCTCTGTCAGACCGAATTCCCGAAGCAGGAACTGCACCAGCTCTTCTGGGCAGTTATCCGCCACCTCAAGGCGAACGCCATCGCCAAACCGACGGCTTAGCAACTCGCCGCGCAGGGCCGACGCCAGGTCTTCCAGATCGTCTTCAAGCTCAAGGTCCGCGTTCCGGGTCAGCCGGAACTGATAACAGCCCTTCACCTCCATACCCGGAAACAGCTCATCAGCATGGGCGTGAATCATGGACGACAGAAACACCAGGTTGTCACCACCCTCGCACACCTCATCCGGCAAGCGCACCAGGCGCGGCAGGGAGCGGGGCGCGGGCACAATCGCCATCCCGGTCTCACGACCAAAGGCATCCTTGCCGTCCAGCTCAACGATGAAGTTCAGGCTCTTGTTCACCAGGCGGGGGAACGGGTGTGATGGGTCCAGCCCGATCGGGCTGACCACCGGCAGAATTTCCTCGTCAAAGTAATTGCGCACCCACTCGGCCTGGGCCGGTGTCCACTCGCGGCGCCGGACAAAGTGGATGTTCTCCTGCTCCAGCTCCGGAATCAGGACATTATTGAGAATATCGTACTGTTCGTGGATATAGTCGTGGGCAACGCGGCTGATCTCCGCCAACACCTGTTCCGGCAACATGCCGTCGACACCCACCGTTTCGCGGCCATACTTCATCTGCTGGCGCAGGCCCGCCACCCGGATTTCAAAGAACTCATCCATGTTGCTGCTGAAAATGCAGCAGAAGATCAGACGATTGATCAGAGGATGCGTGGTATCCAGCGCCTGCTTCAACACCCGGTAATTGAACTGCAGCTGGCTCAGTTCGCGGTTGAAGTAGTTCTCGCTGGCATCCAGATTCACTTCCTCACCAACGGGAGGAAGATCCACCGGCGCCGGGACGCTCTGTTCACTGCCTGTCTCTGTCACGGTTTCGCTTGTCATTGCTCTTTATATCCATCGTTGAGGCGGGCTTCGGCCACCAGCCGCTGCCCGGTTATGTTCGCTGTCGTTCCCGCATCAGTCTGGCGGCGCGCACGGCGAAATAGGTCAGAATGCCATCGGCACCGGCACGGCGCATGGCCATCAGGCTCTCCATCATGACCGCATCGCCATCCAGCCAGCCGTTCTGAGCTGCGGCCATATGCATGGCGTATTCGCCACTGACCTGGTACACAAACGTTGGCACCTGCAGTTCGGTTTTCACCCGGCGCACGATATCCAGATAGGGCATGCCCGGCTTGATCATCACCATATCGGCGCCTTCAGCCAGATCCATGGCCACCTCATGAATGGCCTCATCACTGTTGGCCGGATCCATCTGATAGGTGGCTTTGTTACCCTTGCCAAGGTTGGCAGCCGAGCCGACCGCATCCCGGAACGGACCGTAATAACTGGACGCATACTTGGCAGAGTAGGCCAGAATCCGGGTATTCACATAGCCTGCCCCTTCCAGGGCTTCTCGAATAGCCGCCACCCGACCATCCATCATGTCAGAGGGTGCCACCACATCGGCACCGGCATCCGCGTGGGACAGTGCCTGATTGACCAGCGCTTCAACCGTGACATCGTTCAGCACATAGCCATCGTTGTCGATAATGCCGTCCTGCCCATGGGTGGTGAACGGATCCAGCGCCACATCGGTAATCACCCCCAGCTCCGGATGCGCCTTTTTCAGGGCACGAACCGCCCGCTGGGCCAGGCCATCAGAATCCCACGCGCCGGAGCCGGACAGATTCTTTTTCTCCGCTGGTACCACCGGGAACAGCGCCAAGGCGGGAATACCCAGCTCTACCAGTTCCGCCGCCTGCTCCACCAGCAGATCGACGCTAAGGCGCTCGACACCCGGCATGGAGGGTACGGATTCACGCTGATTCTCGCCTTCAAGCACAAACACCGGGAAAATCAGGTTATCGGGTGACAACTGGTTCTCCCGAACCAGACGACGGGAAAAATCACTGGCACGATTGCGACGCAAACGGGTGAACGGATAGGCTCGACTGGAGTGCGCAAGACGCGGCTTCGACACGGATAACCTCCTGAACATGGATGGCCTTGGAAAGTGATGACATCATACACCCCAGAAGCCGCCCGTTGCAGGCCTGAGCCGAGTGTGCCGTTGACAGATGACAAAGAGATGACAGAAAAACAGAGTTGCCGGGACAACGGAAGCCGCTGCCCGGCGAGGAAACGCCATCAGAGGGAGCGGTTGTTGAACCCGATCTCCACCTTGCGCGGGGTATCAGAACGGAAGGTGGTGTCCACCTCCTGTATCTTTCCGCCGCCTTGCAGGAAGGCCTCAATATCTGCCTGCAACTGGGCCCGAACCCGGGCACGGCCGGCAATGGAATGGTTATCGTCGCTGTCGCTGGTCCAGTTGCTGGACTGCTCCAGATTGCTTTCGTCGAATTCACTCATGGTTTATCTCCATCAACGAAAACAGCTTTACGGGTGGCCAGATGCTCTGGAAGACGCACCCCGTCTCGACTGCCGGCCATCTGACGGCCCGTCTTGGCGTCTTTATAATCTGCTTTCACGACCGATGCTATTTCCTGACAACCACTTTTTTGTAATTTTTTGTAATCGGAGATAACCCATTGTTTTAAATGACGAGATAACAGCCTTTTAACGGCACATATAATTGACACAAAGAATGAATATTGATTCAATGCTTGCAAGGAGCCGGCATGGCCTACCGCGAAACTGAAAAAATGCGCCAGCGCAAAGCCGAAGCGCGGAAAAAGATCATTGAATGCACCTGGGAGTGCGTATCCGAAGGCGGTTTCCGCAGCGCACGCATTACCCGCATCGCGGGACTGGCCGGCGTTGCCACAGGCACCATCTACCGCCACTTCGAGTCACGGGAGGACCTGTTTGCGGAAATCTTTCGCCTGGCCACCCAACGTGAAGTCGACAAGGTCGCCGAAGCACTCGCGGTAGACGGTAGTGCGGTTGAACGCCTGGACAACGCTCTGCGTCAGTTCGCCCGCCGGGCACTGAAAGGCCCGATGAAAGCCTGGGCACTGATTGCCGAGCCGGTAGACCCGAAAGTCGAAGAAGAGCGGCTGGTGTACCGCAAAGCCTACGCCAACCTGTTTGAACAAGCGATCCGGAGCGGCATAACCGAAGGCTGCATACCGGATCAGGATGCCCGCCTTACCAGCACCTGCCTGGTTGGCGCCATCTCGGAATCCCTGGTGGGGCCGCTGTCACCGACCCAGACAGAAACACCACCGGGACACGACAACAACGAAGATGAGCTGGTCGACACCATCGTTTGCTTCTGCCTACGGGGGTTAACCGGCACCAGGAGCTAACCATGAACAGCCCGCAGCGCAAGACCGAGTCCAACGCCGACAGCCACTATCTGTCAGCCACTCACGAGGTCATCAACCAGCCCCGACCGCTGGAAAACTATAACCTCTACGAACAGGACAGCGCGCTCCGGGAAGCCGTATTGCGAGAAGGCGCCGGCCACGCCAGCGAAGACCTCAGCCGCTTCGGCGCCTGGGCCGGCAAGGCCGACACCATCGAGCTGGGCAACCTGGCGAACGCCAACAAACCCAGCTTTCGTACCCACGACCGCTACGGCCACCGGGTAGACGAAGTCACCTTCCACCCGGCCTACCACGAACTCATGCGCGTGGCCTTGGAAAACGGCCTGCACAGCTCCCCCTGGACCAACCCGGGCAAAGGCGCCCACGTGGCCCGGGCCGCCAAGTATTACCTGCACTCCCAGGTGGAAGCCGCTCACTGTTGCCCGGTCACCATGACCTTCGCGGCCATCCCATCCATCCAGAACCAGCCAGACCTGGCCAAACTCTGGGCCCCGAAAATCCTGGCCAACGAATACGACAGTCGCAACGTGCCAGACGGCGACAAAACCTCCGTCACCATCGGCATGGCCATGACCGAAAAACAGGGTGGCAGCGACGTGCGCGCCAACACCACCGTGGCCTACCCGACAGGACGGGAAGGTCCCGGACAGGCCTACGAACTGGTCGGCCACAAATGGTTCGTTTCCGCCCCCATGTGCGACGCCTTCCTGGTACTGGCCCAGACCACCAATGGCCTGTCCTGCTTCCTGATGCCCAGATGGCGCCCGGATGGCAGCAAGAACCCCTGGCAGGTACAGCAACTCAAGAACAAAATGGGTAACGTTGCCAACGCCTCCAGCGAAGTGGAAATCCGCGGTGCGCTGGCATGGATGGTGGGCGAGGAAGGCCGCGGCGTCAGAACCATCATCGAAATGGTCGCCATGACCCGCTTCGACTGCATGATTGGCAGCGCCGCCGGCATGCGCCAGGCCGTGGCACAGGCGACGCACCACTGCCACAACCGCAGCGCCTTCGGCGCAACCCTCAGCGACCAGCCGCTGATGCAGAACGTCCTGGCCGACCTGATCATCGAAAACGAAGCCGCCCTCGCCTACACCATGCGCGTCGCACGGGCCATGGACAACCAGAACAACGAACACGAACGCCTGCTGGCCCGCCTGGCCACCCCCGTCGGCAAATACTGGATCTGCAAACGCACCCCCAACCACGCCTACGAAGCCATGGAATGCATCGGCGGCAGCGGCGTGATGGAAGACTGCATCATGCCCCGCCTGTTCCGGGAATCGCCGGTCAACGCCATCTGGGAAGGCAGCGGCAACGTCCAGTGCCTGGACACCCTGCGCGCCCTTCAGAAAGAACCCGAAACCCTCGACGCCTTCTTCAAAGAAACGGCCGAAGCCCGTGGCACCGACCGCCGCTTCGACCAGTACCTGGCACAACTGCAACACGACTTCACCGACATCAGCGATTTCCAGTACCGGGCCCGCAACCTGGTCGATCGCATGGCCCTGGCCATGCAGGGCTCCCTGCTGCTGCGCTTTGGCGACAAAGACGTCGCCGACGCATTCTGCGCCTCACGCCTGCAAAGCGGCGGTGGCATGAACTACGGCAACCTGCCCTCCGACACCAACCCGGCGGCGATTATCAAACGGGGGACGCCTGTAGTAGGCTAGAGGAAACTCAGTCCGCTAGGCGCACCAGTAAGATGCCAGCAGACTGACAAGACTCCCCTTGCGAGGTTTGTGAACCGGCGGGGGATGGCTTTCCAAAAATTTGCGGAGCCAGGGATGGCGGAGCAGAAGCGCCACAAGGATGTGCCGAAGGAGCGGTTTTTGGAAAGCCATCCCCCGCCGGTTCCTGCACCAACACGCGGTATCGGACCATGTCAGAAGCCCTTAGAAAACTGCTGAAAGAAGGCAAAACCCCACAACAGCACCAGGATATTACCCCCCACGTAGGCGTCCTCACCCTGCACTTCCAGCTCTACGGCTGCGAAGACCTGAAAGCCAAACGCAAAGCCTTCACCGCCATGAAGGCCATCTGGGGCAGAGAACCCGACCTCGCCGTCGCCGAAACCGCCGACCAGGAAGCCCTCGACTGTGCCACCTGGACCATCGCCGCCCTGGGCGCCAGCGCCCAGCAGATCACCCAGCGCCTTGACCAGGTGGAAAAAGACATCCAGGACCGCATCGACGCCGCCATCCTGGATGTACACCGGGAAATCCTCTAACCCGGACCAGTGGCCCGCCAGGCATGGCGTCATTGCCTGACAGGTCTTATACTACGCAGCCTCAGGGAACCAATGCCCCGCTTGGCGGCTGGCAGACATTTTTCGCAACCGGGCCACGCCCGGCTCCATCCGACGGGTTTCCGGAACCAACCCATCGGATACCACTGAATGTGTGTGGTGCTATGACCGGAAAGAAAAAATCCGCCCAGGCCTCATTAGAGGCAATGTATCGCGTGTTCACGGTGCCCGAAGCGCCGGAGTCGACCCTGAGCCGGATCGACCAGGACATCTCCCGTAACCTGGCCGGATTCCTCCAGGAGCACATCGTCGCCATCGAACGGGACCTGTCCGAAGTCGAGAAAGACTTCTCCGACTACGTCATCCCGGAGAAACCTGTTTTTGTCTCCGAGCAGACCCAGTTCCTGCTCGACAAACTGGTGGCCAACTCCGTTCATACCGCGTCACCCGCCTTCATCGGCCACATGACCTCGGCACTGCCCTACTTCATGCTGCCGCTGTCGAAGATCATGATCGCCCTGAACCAGAACCTGGTGAAAACCGAAACCTCCAAAGCGTTCACGCCCATGGAACGCCAGGTACTGGGCCAGATACACCGGCTGGTGTACCAGGAAGACGGTTCTTTCTATCGTAAATGGATGCACGATCCCAGGCACGCCCTGGGCGCCATGTGTTCCGGCGGGACGGTCGCCAACCTCACCGCCCTGTGGGTGGCTCGTAACCGTGCCTTCCCCGCTGAAGGCAGCTTCCGCGGTCTGCACGAAGAAGGCCTGTTCCGCGCCCTGAAATACTACGGCCATGAAGGCGCCGCCATCGTCGTGTCCAAACGCGGCCACTACTCCCTGCGCAAAGCCGCCGACGTCCTCGGTCTTGGCCGGGACGCCCTGGTGCCAGTGGAAACCGACGAGTTCAACCGCATCCAGACCGACGCCCTGCGCGACAAATGCCTGGAGCTGCAGAAGCAGAAGATCAAGATCATGGCCATCTGCGGCGTGGCCGGCACCACCGAAACCGGCAACGTCGACCCACTGGACGCCATGGCCGACATCGCCCGGGAATTCGGCGCCCACTTCCACGTCGACGCCGCCTGGGGCGGGCCAACCCTGTTCTCACGCACACACCGGCACCTGCTGCGCGGCATCGAAAAGGCCGACTCGGTCACCTTCGACGCCCACAAACAGCTTTACGTACCCATGGGTGCCGGCCTGGTGGTCTTCAAAGACCCCAGCCTCGCCAGCGCGGTAGAGCACCACGCCCAGTACATCATCCGGAAAGGTTCCCGGGACCTCGGCAGCACCACCCTGGAGGGCTCACGGCCGGGCATGTCCATGCTGATCCACTCCGGCCTGAAAATACTCGCCCGGGAAGGCTACGAAATCCTGATCGATCAGGGCATCGAAAAAGCCCGCACTTTCGCCGAGATGATTGACGAACAACCGGATTTCGAACTGGTCACCCGCCCGGAACTGAACATCCTGACCTACCGCTATTGCCCGGAAGATGTACGCCAGGCACTGGCCATGGCCGATGAGCTGCAGGCAGAAAAGATGAATACCTGCCTGAACCGCATCACCAAATTCATCCAGAAAACCCAGCGGGAACGCGGCAAAGCCTTCGTCTCCCGAACCCGGCTGGAGCCGGCCCGTTACTATCACTTCCCGTGCATTGTGTTCCGGGTGGTTCTGGCCAACCCGTTAACAACGCCGGATATTCTGGAAGATATTCTCAGGGAGCAGAGGGAACTGTCGAAGGAAGATGGGATTGCCGATGAAATGACCATCCTGCACCAGATGGCTGCGGCGGTTTTGAAGCAGAACCAGAAAGAGGCCAGGCAGGCCTAGTGCTTCCGGAATACAGCTCCGCGGCGTGGGGCGGGGCGGGGCGGGGCTTGTGGGAGCCCCAACCTACTCCAAAGCCAGAATCAGTAAAGCGCCTCTTCGTCATCCAGCACCTCGTGCAGGATTTCCAGAAACATCTTGTCGGCCTCACTCCAGCTCTCCGGAATCCGGATCGTGGTATTGGCACTGATCTCACGAGCCATCAGCTCATCGGCATTGGCCTCGCCCTTGTACTTGCGGGCAATCTCCATGGATTTCACGGCAATCGTCGGATCGCTCATCACTTTCTTGATGAACACCCGCAACTCTTCAATCATCCGCGCCTGACGGCTCTCGACAGATGAACTCATGTTGTACTCCCCGAATATGGATAGCGACAGGCCACGCCTGCCGGATGCATTACCTATAGTATGGACAAAGCGCGGGGCCATCACCAGCCCCGCACAACGGTCAGACCATCAGGCCACGCAGAGTGAAGAACAGGAACGCCGCCATAATCGCTGACGCCGGCACGGTAATGATCCAGGCCGCGGCAATCTTTACCAGATGGGAGCGCTTGACCATCTCCTCGCGGTAAATCTTCTTCAGGCGCTTGCGCTCCGACTTGGACAAAGGCACCTGCTGCTTTTTCTTCTTCGCCTGCTTCAGCAGCTTCTCCATTTCCTCCACAGAGGCATTACGGAAATCATCCAGGAACGGCTTGAGGCGCTCCTGATCGGTCGGGTCATGCTGTTCGATGATTTTGTGCAACTGGGTCGCGTAGTTGGATTTCAGGTACTCACGCAGGAAGCCGACACCGAAAACGCCGCCAATGGCAATGTGGGTGGAACTGACCGGCAGGCCAAGCTGGGAAGCCAGAATCACCGTCAGTGCCGCAGACAGTGCAATACAGAAAGCCCGGGTCTTATCAAGCTCAGTAATCTCGGAACCCACGGTTTTAATCAGGCGCGGGCCGAACAGCATCAGCCCGACCGCCAGCCCCAGGGCACCGACCAGCATCACCCAAAGCGGGATCTTCGCTGAGGTAACCACACCACCACCAGCCTGAATGGCATCATTGATGGCCGCCAAAGGGCCAATGGCATTGGCCACGTCGTTGGCGCCGTGGGCAAAGCTCAGCAGGGCCGCGGCGAAGATCAACGGCCAGGTGAACAGGGTATTCACCCCCTGCGCACTGTTTTCCATGGTCGAGGCTTTGCGGCCCACCAGGGTCCGCATCACGAAAAACACTACCCCCGCCACAATCAGGCCGATCACCGAGGCTTCCACCATATCCACTTTGACGATCTTCTTGACGCCCTTGATCATCAGATAGGTGGCAAAGGCCCAGGCCATAATCGCCACCAGCCAGGGCACAAAGGTACGGGCAGAAGACACCAGATTCTGGCGGTAAAGTACGGTTTTCTTGATTGCGAACAGGAACAACGCCGCCAGGGCACCGCCCAGCACCGGCGAGATCACCCAGCTTGCAGCAATTTTGCCCATCACCGCCCAATCGGCAATGGCCCAGCCCCCGGCCGCAATACCGGCCCCCAGGACACCGCCAACGATTGAGTGGGTGGTTGAAACCGGCGCACCCATCCAGGTGGCCAGGTTCAGCCACAGGGCGCCAGCCAGCAGGGCCGCCGTCATTAACCAGACAAAGGCGCGCGGATCTTCCAGGCTAGTCGGATCAATTATTCCACCCTTGATGGTCGACACTACATCGCCACCGGCGATCAGCGCGCCGGCCGCCTCGAATACCGCGGCAAGAAGAACGGCTGCCCCCAGTGACAAGGCGCCGGAGCCCACCGCCGGACCGACATTGTTGGCCACATCGTTGGCCCCGATATTGATCGCCATGTAGCCCCCGATAACGGCGGCGGCCATCAATAACATGGCGTTAGGCAGGCCCTGGCTGAAGGAGCCAACCACAAGCCAGACACAAAGAAGGAAAAGTACGCTAAGTCCGACCCTGTACCGTTCCGTGGAGGGGCTGGTGAGAAGGTTATCCAGAAAGCTGCTGGAACGGGCCATACCAATTGATTCTCTTGTCTTGTGGACAGAAGGGGTTTCGGCAGTATTCGCCGGGGGCAAACTATAAATTTTTTGCCATCAAATTGAAACAAATCCCGGTTGATGGCCCCCTTCACAATCCTGATAGTTAATGCTGCAATTCAGATGGTTTTTGACGCATAATCCCGGAAAATATGTCAAAAAGAACAACAGTTAATGACGAATACCAGCCAAATCCAGTCCAGCGAGCATGAAGAGCTTCAGATCTCCCGGCTGCTCAATGGCCTGTCAGCCATGGCGGTCCTGTTCCTGGCCGGGATCGGGGCCAAGGCGTGGTATGCCGAGCATCATCTGCACGCATGGGTGCTCTGGGCATTTGTTGTTCCAATTGTCGCCAATATAGGCTGGTACGCCTGGCGCCGGGATCGAACGGTACAGAAAAGGGGCCTGCTGGTCATTGTCGGCCTGCTGTTTACCTACCTGATTGCCTCCGGCGGCGAGGGCAACACGGGCCCACTCTGGTTCTATGTGTTCCCACCGTTGCTGTTCTACCTGACCAGCCTCAAGGGTGGCACCGCCATCCTGCTGTTCTGCTACCTGCTTGCCGTTCTGGTTTTTCAGTTTCCCGATATGCCCGGCGTCAGTGCCGAATACAGTACCGACTTCAAGATCCGTTTCTTCGCCACGCTTACCTTTGAGTCAATCTTCTGTTTCGTGCTGGAAGCCGGACGTTTACGGGCCCGCAACAAACTGGTGGCACTGGCCCAGGCCCACGAACACGCCGCCCGCACTGACGAACTGACCGGGCTGGCCAACCGGCGGGACATGCAGAGCCGACTGAACACCGAATTCTCGCGGTTCGAGCGCTCCGGCCATCATTTCTCTGTTGTGCTGATCGATCTGGATCTGTTCAAACGCATTAACGATGATTTCGGCCATGATGCCGGCGACGAGGTCTTGCGCCAGTTCGCCGATCTGGTCCGGCAAATGGTTCGCCAGTCGGATGTGGCTGCCCGCTGGGGCGGCGAAGAGTTTCTGCTTCTACTGCCCGACACTACCTTGTTGCAGGCCCTCACACTGGCTGAGCGCCTGCGCGCCGAAGTGGCGGCCACCCGTTTTCACCATCGGGAAAAGACCCTGCCGGTCACCATCAGTGCCGGGGTATGCTCGATTTCCAAATCCGGATCGATCAACGAACTACTCAAGCAAGCAGATGTGCAGCTCTACAACGCCAAGGAGAGCGGCCGGAATCGAATTTCACCCCGGGTAAGGAGCCAGGACCCCGGCCCCGGCCCACAGACGCCGGCTTGAGCCGAACCCGCCACGCCATTACTATCTGCTCCCGAGTATTCCCACCCCACCAACACAGGCAGTGGTCATGGCAGCAATCCGCATTCTAACCGGCAGCGTTTACGGGGGCGCCCTGCTGACAGCGCGCCGTATCAAGCAGGAACTGGAACCCGAAGGGCATACCGTCACAGTTCTGGAGAATCCAACTCTGGCCGATATCAGCGACAACCGCGATGCCTTGCTGGTATGCACCTCCACCACCGGCCAGGGAGAAGTCCCTGCCAACCTGTTACCGTTTTATCTGGATTTGCGCGAACAACTCCCCCAACAACCCGGCCGCCCCTTTGGCGTGATCGTGCTGGGCGACAGCTCCTATGGCGATACCTTTTGCGGTGCCGGAGACCTGATGGAGGAAGCGCTTTACGAAACCGGCGCCCGCAAGGTCGGCGACACCCTGCGGATTGATGCGCTGGAAACTCTGGAGCCGGAAGCCGAGGCCCTGCCCTGGGTACGGAACTGGATTAACGGCATTTGACCAATAATTACACAAGTTACCAAAAGTCTGCCGGTTACAGCTTGAGCCGCCCCAGACGACAGGCCATACTCAGGCCATAACGACAAGAACGGTAACCTGTGATTCTGATGCAACTGGCCCGACTCCTGGCAGCCCTGCTGATTCTTCTGGCGCTTTCGCTTCCCGCCATGGCTGCCAGTGATGGCTATATTCCAGTCATTGAGTACCTGAGACTGGCACCGGACGACCAACGCAGCCCGCAACAGGCCCTGGAATCCGGCGACTGGCAGATCCTGAACGAACAAACGCCTAATTTTGGTTACACCCGTGACCAGGTCTGGCTGAGGTTCCCCATTACCCGTCCCCAGACCACCAATCTCCTGGAGATCACCTACCCGCACCTCGACCGGATCGATTTCTATCTGTTACGGGACGGCGAAATCCAGCTGAACTACCAGACCGGTGACCGCATGCTGTTCTCGGAGCGCCCGGTGGAGCATCCGCATTTCCTGTTTCCGTTCCAGCTTGAAGCCGGTCACGACTACCGCATCTTGCTGAGAATCGACACCGACGGTGCCATGCAGGTGCCGCTAAGGCTGTGGAACAATCGCAGCTTTTTCGAGAAGACCTCCGTAGAAAGCCAGGTTCACGCCCTGTACTACGGCATACTGATCACCGCCATCTGCTTCAACCTGTTTGTATTCCTGGCGCTCCGGGAGTCTATCTACCTCTATTATGTACTCTCGACTCTGGGCTACCTGATCCTGATCGGCACTCTGAACGGTATTACCTACCAGTTTATCTGGCCCGCGCTCCCTGGCCTGCAAAGCAACGCCATGGTCCTGTCCATACCACTGGCCTTGCTTTTCACACTCATGTTCGCCAGATCCTTTCTGAAACTGGAGCAATGCAGCCCCCAACTCAATCGACTCATACTCGGCACTATCCTGCTAAACGGCGCCCTGGCTCTTGCTCTTGCCACAACTGTGATTGACTATGGCACGGGTATCCGTCTGGCGGTCGCTCTGGCCATGCCGAGTTGCCTGCTGTTAACGGTTGTCGGACCGATACAGTGGGCCAGAGGCAATCCACAGGCGGTTTACTACACGCTAGCCTGGGGGGCCGTCACTCTGGGCAGTGCCATTACCGCCGCCAATAAGTACGGTCTGATTGCCACCAGCTTCTTCTCTGTGTATGGCATGCAGCTGGGCTCGGCCTTCCAGGCCATACTCCTCAGCCTCGCCCTTGCTATCCGGATATATCACGAACGCCAGGAGAAAGTGCTGGCCCAGGAGGCCGAACTGAAGGCGCTTGAAGCCCGACGCGCGGCCGAACTACGGCTGATGGACCAGGCCCTGCATCATCCGCTCACCGGTCTGCCTAACCGCAGCAGCTATGAAATGCGCCTGAACGAATTGATCCGGAGCCAGCGCGGCAAACGCTTCGGCGTGGTCATCATCCATCTGGACAACCTGTATGCGGTCACCAAGACCCTGGGCCACCGCAACACCGACCGCATACTGGAACTGGCCTCCAAACACTACAACGCAGTGATCAAGGATGTACCCGGCGCCATCTCTCTGGAGCAGGCGGACAACCGAACCTTCTTCCTGGCCAGCCTCGACCCACAAACCTTTGCCTTTGTGGTAGATGCCGACCAGGCGCTGTCGGTGCCCCGCATCGTTCTGCGCAGCATTGAAGAAATCCGCTATCCGGTGGATTTCCTTGGCATGCAGGTTCCTCTGAACCCGCAACTGGGCGTGGCTTTCTACCCGACTCATGGAAACGACGCCAACACCCTGATTCGCCGTGCGGTGATTGCCGAAGGTTCTGACCGCGCCCGAGACCGCGGAATTGCCTACTACAAATCCTCCCGGGATTCCTACAGCGCCGACCGACTGACCCTGGTCTCCGACCTGCGGCACGCCATTGATCACGACGAACTCACGCTGTTCCTGCAACCCAAGCTGTGCCTGCGAACCCGAGCCATTACCGGATTTGAGGCACTGATTCGCTGGCCAGGGCGGGAACAGCCGGTTCGGCCCGATGAAATCATCGCAGTGGCCGAACAGACCGGGCTAATCAAACCGCTGACGCGCTGGGTACTGAAAGAGGCGCTGGAAATGCGCGGGCGGCTGCTGGAGATCGGCTGGGATGCGGGAATCGCCGTCAACATCTCGCCCAACAATTTACGGGAACCGGATTTTGCCGTGTTCGTGCAACGGTTGATGCAAAGCTACCAGATCCACTCCGGGGCCATCACCTTCGAGGTCACGGAAACCTCCATGATGCAGGACCCCACCAATTCCCTGCGGGCGCTGAATGCGCTTGATGCCGCAGGCATTCCACTCTCCATTGACGACTTCGGTTCCGGCTATTCGTCCCTGTCCTACATCAAGCAGTTGCCGGCTGGAGAAATCAAGATCGACCGTTCGCTGATTACCGATATCGCGGAACGGGAGCAGGACAGAGTGATCGTGCGCACCACCATCGATATGTGCCACAGCCTCGGCTACACCGTGGTGGCCGAGGGGGTGGAAGATGAGGAAACCCTGTCACTGCTGCACGACATGGGGTGCGATCTGGTACAAGGCTACTTCCTAACCCGACCGCTACCCTTTAACGAAATGGTTGACTGGCTCGGCAACTACAATCCTCAGGCCTTACGTTCCCGGATCAGTGCTTCCTGAGTGGTGGAGGCCACCAAAACACCATCCCGGGTAAAGAAATTGCCCCGATTGAAGCCCCTGCCCGCCGATGCACTCGGACTGTCCTTGTCATAAAGCAGCCAGTCATCCATACGGAAATCCCGATGAAACCAGATGGCATGGTCCAGGCTGGCAACCTGCATATTCTTGCTCATGAAGGTGCGCCCGTGAGGAGTCAGGGACGTTCCCAGAAAGGAGAAGTCAGAGGCATAAGTCAGCAGACACCGATGCAGTACCGGGTCATCCGGTAAAGGTCCGAGGGCCCGAAACCAGTTCTGGCGATGGGGCGGGCGCTTTTCCGGCTTGAATGGATTCATCGGGTCTACCGGACGGATCTCTATGGGCCGGTCACGGATCAGCATGTCCCGCATTTTCTCCGGCACTTTATCTGCGATCAGCTTGCCCCAGTCCTGCTCCGACTTGAGCGTATCGGGGTCCGGCGCTGCCGGCATGGCAACCTGATGGTCCAATCCGTCTTCTGCGACCTGGAACGACATGGAACCGGTCAGGATTTCCTTGCCGTCCTGACGGGCAATCACCCGGCGCACCGAGAACGTGCCGCCATCCCGAACCCGCTGAACTTCATAATCGATCGGCATGCTGTGATTGCCAGGGCGCAGAAAATAGGCGTGCAGGGAGTGGCAGAGGCGATTTTCGACGGTCCGGCTGGCCGCCATCAGGGCCTGCCCCAGAACCTGCCCCCCGAATACATGCGGAAAGCCCAGATCCTCACTGTCGCCCTGAAAATGATCGTCTCCGATCGGGGAAAGATCCAGCAACTCCACCAGTTTTCGGGTTACATCCAGCATGCGCGCTCCTGTCTTTTGTTAGCTCACGAACGGGTTTTCTACCCCAGACAGGAAAATTTCGCAACGGCTGAAACTGCCAAAGACGGCAATCGGCTACCAGCCAACCTCACTGGTAGCCGCAGGCTTCAGTCCCGGTGAATAGGAGGAACTTCCTTCGCCAGTGTCTGCTTTTCCAGAGCAAACCGGCCGGTCACTGCGAAGCCAAGCGTGTCGCCGTCCGGGCTCCGGAACAGGGCTTTGACATCAGCCCCGTCCTGCTCCACCTGCCATTCGCCCTCGGCATCCATCGGTGGTGGGCAGACTGCGGTCGGGCAACAGGGTGTTTTTACCATCACCGGCATGGTGCCATAGCTGACTTCCGTGCGCGTACCGGCCAGAGTTTTCGCCAGCGCCCGGGCACAGGCCATCAACGGCAGCACATATAGCAGAACGCGCCCATCCACTTCGGCACAGTCGCCCAGGGCAAAGACATCCGGTGCGGACGTTTCCAGAGCCCGGTTCACCTGAATACCCCGGCCGGAACGGATCCCGGCTTCGCGGGCCAGTTCAGTGCGGGGGCGCAGCCCCACTGCAGACACAACAAGGTCGGCCTGGAGTTGCTCACCATTACCGAGCGTCAGCTCGACACCACTGCCCTGCTTCTCTACCCGCTCAACCACCGTCCCCAAATGAAACCGCACCCCAAGCCTCTCCAGCTCGGCCTGCACGGCACCGGCGGCTGCCTCCGGCAGCAGGCTGGGCATCAGAGATGAGTCCGGGGCGATAACGTCCACTTCGTAGCCACCATTGCGCAGATCATTGGCAAACTCACACCCGATCAGGCCCGCCCCCATAATCGCGACCCGCTTGCCCTCGGCGAGGGCTTTACGGAAGGCACGGTAATCCATCAGGTCGTTGATGGAATGAACCCGGTCCTGCGCGTTACCATCCAGACTCAGGCGGATGACGTCGGCGCCCCAGGCCAGAACCAGCTTGGCATAACGTATGCGCTGGTCGCCCAGTTTGAGCTCATGGGCATCGGTATCAATGCCCGTAACCGTGGACCAGGGACGAATTTCCACCCCCAGCTGCTCGGCCATAGCCTCAGGGTTGGCCTGGGCCAGACCATCCGCGTCCTTGTCTTTGGTAAAGCCGGTCGACAACATAGGCTTGGAATAGCTGACGCCGTCGTCGGCAGTCACCATAATGACCGGGGTTTCCTTATCCAGTTTGCGAAATTCCCGTACCAGTGAGTAACCCGACAAACCGGTACCAACGATCACAATAGGTGTCTGCTCGGTCATGACTCTGTCCTGCCTTTAGCCGATTTCGATCATTTCAAAATCTTCCTTGCCCACACCGCAGTCCGGGCAAACCCAATCCTCGGGCACATCTTCCCATTTGGTGCCAGGCTCAATACCGTCCTCCGGCCAACCCTCGGCTTCATCGTAAATCAGACCACACACCACACACTGCCACTTCTTCATAACTAACTCCCACCGATTTGTTTGCGAGGATATTATTGTCGAACAATAAAGCAATCAAGCAGAAGGGTCACAAAATGCGACCGAGTTCCAGCCGACCACCACTCACCCGATTGGCTGCCATCATAACCGCGACACCGGCATTGACCAATGCCACCACCGACAGCCCGGATCGGGGTTTTCTGCCAATAGCCACAATTACAGACCTGGCAATACCGCCGCGCCCCTCCCTTCGATCGCCCCACTTCGGTATAATCCGCCGTTTTGGACAGGACCCGATCGTTATGACCGATACCGTCGCTGAAATGAACCAGGTCATGGCAGACGCTGACTGCCTGGTTCCCGAAGAGCAGGTGCATGCCGCCATCGACACCATGGCCAGCGCCATCACCGATCGCCTCAAAGACAGCAACCCATTGTTGTTCTGCGTCATGAACGGCGGCCTGATCCTGACCGGTCAGCTCCTGCCACGACTGAAATTTCCGGTTCAGGCCGAGTATCTGCATGCCACCCGCTACCGCCAGGAGACCACCGGCGGCATTCTGGAATGGAAGCTGCAGCCGGAAGCCGACATGAAAGGCCGCACGGTTCTGATCGTCGACGACATCCTGGACGAGGGTACGACGCTGTGCGCCATCGCAGATTACTGCCTGGCCCATGGTGCCAGCGAGGTCCTGACTGCGGTGCTGGTAGACAAGAAACACGATCGCAAGGCACGCCCCGGCCTGAAGGCAGACTTTACCGGCCTTTACGTTGAGGATCGATTCCTGTTCGGCTATGGCATGGATTACAAAGGCTATTGGCGCAACGCTCCGGGAATCTATGCCGTTAAAGGACTGTGACCAGCCCCCCGAGCTGAGCATACCTCCCACGTTCTGGTACCGGTCGCTGGCGGCGGCCGGCCTTTACTGTCCTGAGGTTCATGGCCCGGCCCGCTACTGGCTAACGGTAGAGGGGTCGTTTACCCGGGCCCTGCAGCAAAAATGTCAGGAGCGCTTTCACGTTGAGATTCTCAGGGAGGGTTTTTCGACCCCAACCCCTGAAGAGGCAAAGCGCCTGAACCTGGCACCGCGCCAGCTCGCCTGGGTACGGGAAGTTCGCCTTTGCGGTGACGGCCGCCCTTGGGTGCTGGCCCGGACAGTGATCCCACAGACCTGTCTGCATGGCCATGGCCGCCGCCTCCGCAATCTTGGCAACAAGCCCCTGGGTGCCTATCTGTTCAGCAGCCCGGAGTGGCAGCGGGGGCCTCTGGAAACAGGCCTCTGCAAAGTCCGTAGCAACGGTCACCCTCGCCTTGCCCGCAGATCCCTGTTCCACCGGGGTTCCTGCGCTCTTCTGGTGGGGGAATATCTTCTGCCCCGGTTATACCAGTCGCCCAACCGGGGTTAACCCTACCGCTGCCGCTGGCTATAATCGGATGCACTCTCACGCATCAACACGCGGATACCAGCTCCTATGTTGCAGATCACCCTGCCCACCCACGTTCATGCCCGCCTGGCTGATTACGCACGCCTGCTGCGCATCGACCGCCCGATCGGCACTTTGTTGCTGCTGTGGCCAACCTATTGGGCACTCTGGCTGGCGGCCAAGGGGGCCCCGTCATTTGCCAATCTGGTGATTTTTACCCTGGGCGTGTTCTTCATGCGGGCGGCAGGCTGTGCTATCAACGATTTTGCCGACCGGGACTGGGATCGCCATGTCAAACGCACCAAAGACCGCCCGCTCACCGCCGGCCGGGTCCGTGCCTGGGAAGCCGTCGCCCTGTTTGCCGGGCTATGCCTGGTGTCGTTTCTGATGGTGGTGCTGTTCACCAACACCCTGACCCTGTATCTGTCATTCGGTGGTGCACTGCTGGCCTTTATCTACCCGTTTATGAAGCGTTACACCCATTTGCCCCAGCTGTTTCTGGGCGCCGCCTTTTCCTGGGCCATTCCCATGGCCTGGGCAGCTGAGGCCAACCAGCTCAGTCAGCTCACCTGGTTGCTGTTTACCGCCAACGTGCTCTGGACGGTCGCCTATGACACCCTCTATGCCATGGTCGACCGGGATGACGACCTGAAGGTCGGCATAAAATCGACAGCCATCCTGTTTGGTGATGCAGATCGGGCGATCATTGCTCTGCTGCAGACCATGGTGGTGGTGATTCTGGTGATGGTGGGCCAGCGGGCGGAACTGGGCTCTTTCTATTATCTCGGTGTCGTGGCCATGGCCACGCTCTTCGTCTACCACCAGTACCTGGCCAGGGAGCGGAACCGGGAAGGATGCTTCAAGGCATTTCTCAATAACAACTGGGCCGGCTTTGCAGTGTTTCTGGGGGTGGCGTTGGATCTGGCGTTCTGACTACCCGCCCATGTCATATACTTGTAACAAAGACGCGTTGTAATGACTCGGCAACATTACAAGGGAGTGTGTTCGCACCTCTGATCAGAGAACTCCCGAGGTCTGACACAGGTTGATGCATATGAGTGGAAAAACTGTCCTGATCGTCGATGACGAAGCGCCTATCCGTGAAATGATTGCGGTCGCGCTCGAAATGGCAGATTACGACTACCTGGAGGCAGCGGATGCCCGTGAAGCCCATGCCCTGATTATCGACAAGCAACCAGACCTGATCCTGCTGGACTGGATGCTGCCGGGCACCAGCGGTGTCGAACTTGCGCGCCGGCTGAAGAAAGAAGAGGCCACCGCCGATATCCCTATCATCATGCTGACCGCCAAGGTGGAAGAGGATAACAAGATTCAGGGCCTGGAAGTCGGTGCCGACGATTACATCACCAAGCCGTTCAGCCCACGTGAGCTGGTAGCCCGCCTGAAAGCGGTTCTGCGTCGTGCCACACCGCCGGGTGTCGACAGCCCCATCGAAGTGGACGGTCTTACCCTGGACCCGATCGGCCATCGTGTGACCACGGTCGACGGTGCCATTAATATGGGCCCGACCGAGTACCGCCTGCTGCAGTTCTTTATGACTCACCAGGAACGGGTCTATACTCGGTCTCAACTGCTGGATCAGGTCTGGGGCGGCAACGTGTATGTCGAGGAACGCACCGTCGATGTTCACATCCGCCGCCTGCGCAAGGCGCTGGGAGACAGGTACGATCATCTGATTCAGACCGTGCGGGGAACGGGCTACCGGTTTTCCACCAAAGTGGCCTGATTTACTCCCTGACGACAGCCCCGGACCGCCCCTCATCGTCCGGCGATCACGGCATCAGCGCCGGCAACACGACAAGGCAGTAGTGGATGCAACACAACTGGTCCCGTTACCTGAGACTGATCATCACCGCGCTCGCAGGCACCACACTGGTGGGGCTCTATTTCGGCGAGCCGCTCTACGGGCTGCTGGTGGGACTTGTTGCCTATCTCTGGTGGACCCTGGTCCAGGCCCGGCGCCTTTACCAGTGGCTGGGCAACCCCAGCGCTTCCGACGAAGCGCCCCAGAGCATCGGCTTGTGGGGTGATATCTTCGACAGCCTGCACAAGCTGAACCAGAACCACCTGATGACCCAGGATCGCCTGCGGGCCCGTATCAACCGGGTTCAGGAATCCACCAACGCCATGCGCGACGGCGTTATCATGACCGATGCCCGTGGCGCCATGGAGTGGTGGAACGGCTCGGCCGAATACCTGCTGGGTTTCCGCCGCAGCACTGATCAGGGTCAGTACATCCATAACCTGATCCGCAACCCGGCATTCAAGGCCTATTTCGATACCCGGGATTACCGCGAGCCCCTGGAAATCAACTCGCCAGCCAAGCCCCACATCCATCTGCAGATCCAGATCAGCCTGTTCGGCGACGATGACCGCCTGATCGTGGCCAAGGATGTCACCCGGCTGTATCAGCTTGAACAAATGCGGCGCGACTTTGTCGGCAACGTTTCCCATGAAATGCGCACACCGCTGACCGTGATCAGTGGCTACCTTGAAACCCTGGTGGATCATGGTGATGAACTGCCTGCCAAGTGGCGCCGGGCTATCAATACCATGGCGGCACAAGCCTCACGGATGGAGGCCCTGATCACAGATCTGATTCTCTTGTCCCGTATCGAAACCGGCGAGCATACGGTGGATGACACGCTGACCGATGTCGACGCCCTGCTGAACCAGATCTGTCATGATGCCCGGGCCCTGAGCGGCGACAAGGGCCACCAGATCACGATTCAGATCGGTGACCACCGACTGCTGCAGGGCGATGAAAGCCAGCTACGCAGTGCGTTTTCCAACCTGGTGTTTAATGCGGTGAAATACACACCAGCCGGCGGAGCCATCACAGTTGCCTGGAGCACCAATCGCGACGGCGCCCACCTTTCTGTGAAGGACACCGGCATCGGCATTGACCCGATCCACATCCCCAGGCTGACCGAACGGTTCTATCGCGCCGATCCCAGTCGCCACAAGGACACCGGCGGAACTGGCCTGGGCCTGGCTATCGTCAAGCATGTGCTGATCAATCACGACGGCAATCTGGAAATTCGCAGCAAAGTCGGCGAAGGCAGCGAATTTATCTGCCATTTTCCAAGGGAGCGCCTGGTCGAACGGATTCCCGAACAGGTTCCGGAGGACTGAGGCGCCCTCAGTTAGCGGTTTGAGGCCCGGAACCTGGCCACAAATCGCGACAGATCCTCCAGCTTCTTCGGGTCTTCATCGACAAAACGGATAGTGACGCTGACAAAGTCGGTATCCTGGCGCTTGTCCACAGCCTGCAACTGATGCACGTAACCGTTCAGACGCGCCATCTGGCCATCGCCCATGTCGATATCCACCACCGCCTGATCGAGAATCCCCGGGAATTCCTGATCCCGCTTGGCGATCACCCGCACTTCCGTCAGATTGATATCCTTGACCACCGATTTCAGTGTACTGTCGGAAAACCTCACAGATGCCATACTCATGACACCACGAGCCTGAGGCTTGCCGGCTGCCGCTTTTGCACTACCAGCATTCAGCAGCGGGTTATCAGCAACGGGCTCAGGCTTTGAGGCTTCGGATCTGGATGCCGGCGCCTCCCGCTTCTGGGTGAGCAAGGCGGCGGATTCCTTGAACGCCTCCGCCGGTCCTTCCAGTGATTTGCCGCTGCGATCCATGGCGTCCTTCAGGCGGCGACCCATCACTTTGATGATTTTCTTACTCAGCCCATCCGGACTGAAAGGCTTGCCCAGGTATTCAGAAACCCCTTCCTTGACCGCCTCAATAACATGATCCTTGTCGCCACGACTGGTAATCATGATGAACGGCACCTTCTGGTACTGCGGTTGCTGGCGCATCCACTGCAGCAACTCCAGCCCGGACATCTCCGGCATTTCCCAGTCGCACAGCACCAGGTCAAAACTGGTTCTGGACATCAGGGACTGGGCACGCCGGCCATTCTGGGCATCCGTGGTTTCAATGACGGGAAAGCGCTGTCGCACTGTCCGTTTCACCAGATCTCTCACAAAACTGGCGTCGTCGACCACCAGCGCCTTCAGTATTGCCATAGCGACATCTGCTCCGGATTCCACTCATGCTCCAACTATAGAACATCCCGGTCTTGACGTGACCTAAGTGCTACAAAAAGACGACAAAACCTGCGTTCACCGGGACCATTCCCAACCGAAAAAAACACGTGGCACTGTAGGCTATGGCGGTATTTCCCGACACGGAAAACGCGCTAACATGGCAGCCGATGCCCAAACGATTCTATTGCGAGGATTCCCGTGCCTGACCTGATCTCCCGGACTGCCATTCGCCGTACACTGGTGGCGATTTCCCTGAGCACGCTGGCGCTGGTTGCCAGGGCAGAAACCGAAACAACCGCCACACCGGCGTTTGAGCAATGCAAACAGGCGCTCGGAGAGAAAGCCGTCGCCGCCGGTGTGCGTGAATCCACAGTAGAGTCGGTGATGGCCGGCGTGGTGCACCTCGACAGAGTGATTGAGCTGGACCGAAGACAGCCCGAATTTACCACCACCTTTGCCGACTACCTGAACCGACGGGTTAACGACACCCGGGTCGGCAAAGGCCGGGAATTATTGGCAGAACACCGTGAACTCCTGGACCGCGTGACCGCGGAAACCGGCGTTCCCGCCCCCTATCTGGCCGCATTCTGGGGTCTGGAAACCAACTATGGCAGCTACTTCGGCAAGATGCAGGTGCCCAGTGCCCTCGCCACCCTGGCTTGCGATGCCCGGCGCAGCAGCTTCTTCACAGAACAATGGATCGCTGCCCTGCGGATTATTGACGAAGGCGCTATTCCCGCTGATCAGATGGAAGGCTCCTGGGCCGGCGCCATGGGCCATGTGCAGTTCATGCCGACGGTATTCCTGAAACACGCGGTCGACGCCGATGGCGATGGGCGCCGGGATCTCTGGAACAGCCTGCCTGACGCCATGATGTCTGCCGGTCGGTTTCTCGAGTCCATGGGCTGGGATGGCGACTATCGATGGGGGCGGGAGGTGCTGTTACCCGACAACTTTGATTTCAGTCTGGCCGATGGCCGTCGCCTGCCCCTGGCTGACTGGCGCAAGATGGGGATCACCGATGCATTTGGTAACCGTCTGGCCAACGAACCCATTGAAGCGGCCCTGATCGTGCCCAGCGGCCATCAGGGCCCGGCCTTTCTGGTATACAGTAATTTCCGGGTGATCATGGGCTGGAACCGATCCGAGTTCTACGCCATTGCCGTTGGCCACCTGGCCGACCGGATTGCCGGCGCCGGAAAGCTTCAGAACCCTCCCCCGGAAGACCAGCCCGCGCTGTCAAGAAATCAGGTGCTGGAGCTCCAACAGGCTCTGAATGACAAAGGCTACCCGAGCGGGGAACCCGACGGCATACTGGGCTCCAATACCCGCAAGGCCATTCGCGCGTACCAGAAGGCGGAGGGCCTGGTGGCTGACGGCTTTCCATCAGAACAGGTATTAGCGGCTCTCGGAGTTTACAGCGGCTCCTGAAAGCGTCCAGTTTTTTTACAGCCAGAGAAACACAACGCTATAAATCATTGTATTTAATAGACAAAAAATACTGGCACGCATTTAGCTACACACCTTGGTAGTGCCTGGCCATTTCCAGGCAATCCTACAACTGCGAGTAGTTAAGGTGTGGACAATGCTTAAAATGATGAAAGGAATCGTAGCGGCGGTAACATTTGGCTTCGCCGCAACTGCCTGGGCCTTCCCGGTGGACCTCGAATCGGTTTCAGGAACCTGGAACGCGCCGAGCAATGGCAGCAACGTTACGGGCGTAGGTACTGATACCCTGCGCTGGGGAACCGGCGAGGTTAGCTGCACCGGGCACTTGTGGTGGAAAACCTGCAGCGAGGGCCCGCAGAGTGGCTATGGTTTTCAGGGCCCTTCCAGCCTGCCACAGACCATCACCTCAGACGATCCGTTTGTGCTCGGAACCTTTACCCATTTCAACAACCGCATTACCGGTGAAAGCATTACCGGCGTGAGCCTCGATGTATTCGCCACGTTCTCCACAACGGCTAGCAACAGCAAGGTAACTGGCCCCTACACCTTTGATTTCATCCATGATGAGACACCGAATGTGGGTCAGGAATGCTGGTGGGTGTTTTGCTGGAGCGTCGAGCAGGACGTTAATGATGTCGTCATTCTCGACAACATGATCGAGAGTTCCGAGTTCCAGTTCGGCTCCAACATCTACTCCCTGTCTCTGCTTGGCTTTGCCAACGGCCTGAATGAAATTGAAACCCAGGAAGGCAAAGCAACCTCTGTGGATCTGCTGGCCAAGCTGAATGTTCGCTCCGTACCGGAACCCGGCACTCTCGCGCTGCTGGGACTCGGTCTGGCTGGTCTGGGCCTGGCGCGCCGCCGCAAGCTCTGAGCCATATCTGCTTCGCCGGCAGTACCTTGTGCTGCCGGCGATTCTGCTGCCCTCCCGTGATCTGAATCCCGAATCCGCGCATAATACTGGTATCACCCAGTCACCACGAATCGGGATACTATGGATTCCATCACACAGGCCGCCCTTGGCGCTTCCATTGCGGGGGCTGTTGCCGGCAAAACCCTGGGACGATCGGTCCTTCTGACCGGCGCACTGCTCGGCACATTACCCGACCTGGATGTGGTCATTGACTATGGCACAGCCGTTGCCAACTTTACCCAGCACCGGGGGTTCAGCCACTCCCTGTTTATTCTGGCCCCCTTGTCGCTGCTCATCGCCTGGGTGCTGTGGCGCTGGAAACCGCTCATTTCCTATCAGCGATGGCTGGCACTGGTTGGCCTGATACTGATTACGCACCCATTACTGGATGCCTTTACCACCTACGGCACCCAGCTGTTCTGGCCCATCGGCCCACCTGTGGCGATCAACAGTATCTTTATTATTGATCCGCTCTATACCTTGCCACTACTGGCGGGGTGCCTGGCCTTTCTGTATCGCCCACCGGCGTCAAGAACCGTTGCCGCCGGACTGCTTCTTTCCAGCCTTTATCTCGGCTGGACCCTGATTGCACAACAGATCATCACCGATCGGGTGCGACCGGCGCTGGCGAACGCCGGTATGGAGCAGGCGGCCCTGATGGTTCAACCCATGCCATTCAACACCGTTCTCTGGCGTGCCACAGCGGTCAGTGCCGGGCAAAGAATCGAAGTAGTGACCGGTTTCCTCGATGCCAGCGACGAGCTGGTACTGGAACGCTTCCCGCGGCAACCAGAGCTTGCCCGCCTTGTCGCCGAGCTGCCGGAAGCCCGGCGACTTGAATGGTTTACCGGTGGTTTTCTGGACTACCAGAAGAACGGGACTCAGATAACCGCAACAGATATCCGGCTGGGCATACCGGGCGCTCACCCTTTCACCTTCATCCTGGCGGAAACTGCCGGAGACGGACTGCAGCCACTGGCCAGCGATCGCCTGCCCCGCCCTGCGCTGAACCGGGCCGCCCTGCCCCTGTTGTGGAATCGAATGACCGGCCAGGAACCGGTATTGTGCCTGGCCACGCTGTCTGCTCCCAACCACGGGAACTCCTGCTAATGAGGCTGGATCAATATCTGAGCAACGGTACAGAGCTTTCCCGCAAAGAGGCGAAAAAGGTCGTGTCAGCGGGACGAGTGAAGGTGGATGGCGAAACCTGCCGGCAGGCCAATCGCCAGGTGGAGGCCAAACAATCTGTTCAATTTGACGGAAATCCGGTTAACCCACCCGGCGATATCTACCTGATGATGCATAAACCCGCCGGAGTGCTCAGTGCCACCACCGACAGCAGCCAGCCAACGGCACTCGACCTGCTGCCCCGCAGCCTGGCCAGTCGAGTTCATATCGCCGGGCGGCTGGACAAGGACACCACTGGCCTGCTGTTACTGACCAGTGATGGCCAATGGTCCCACGCGGTCACATCCCCCCGGCGGGAATGCCGCAAAAGCTATCGGGTCTGGCTGGCTGAGGCTATCTCGGAACAGGCCTGCCGGGCACTTGAGAAGGGGGTCATGCTGAACGGTGAAACCACAGAGACCAGACCCGCCGAAGTTCGTGTACACAACAACCAGCTGATCGACCTGACCATCAGCGAGGGCCGTTACCACCAGGTCAAACGAATGCTGGCGGCGGTTGGCAATCGTGTTGCGGCCCTGCACCGTTTCCGTATCGGCAGCATTGAACTGGACGATAAGCTGGCGCCCGGAGAATTCCGGACACTGACCTCTCAGGAAGTCCGCTCAGTAACAGAGTGAACGCTTCGGCCTAGGCACGTTCGAACCGCTGGGCTGCCAGATTTTTCCGCACTGAACCTGCTTCAAACACCTCACCGTTCATGGCGATATAGACCCCCGCCGGTAACAGCGACACCGCGGCCCAGGCAAAGCCGATGTTGAAGGTAGCGTCGGTGCGCCGCATCCGCGCGGGCTGCATGGCACCGGTCAACACAATCGTGCGATCGGCTACCAGTTTCAGTGCCTCGGCAGTCTGCGCCATGGTATCGGTACCATGGGTAATCAGGATACGCTGGCTGGCCGAAGCCTCTACTGCGGCCAGAATGGCCTGACGGTCCTCATCGGTCAGTTCCAGGCTGTCCTTCCGCATCAGGGGCCGAATTTCGTAGCCGTCGTGGATGTTGGATTCCGTCAACAGTTCCGGTAACAGGCTGTCACCGATTTCAAACTTGCTGTTGGCATCAAAATAGACCTTATCGATGGTGCCACCGGTGGTCAGTATCTCAATCATGGTCTGAACTGTTCCTTTATTGTGAGGACGCTGCGGTGGTCCGAGACTGCTTCGCTTCTGCCGCCATCAAAACTGCATTCTTTTCCTGTGCATAACGCTTCGCGGCCGATGCCACCGAGCCTGACTGGCCGGTGGCAAGCCAGCGTTTGATTCGGCCGGCATCGCCCATCGGAGACCGGGTACCCAGGGAGTCCAGCAAAACCGTGATTACCGGTGTTCCGTTCATCTCAGAGACCATCACCAGACAACGCCCCGCCTCTGTCAGGTATCCGGTTTTACTCAGGCTCACGCCCCAGCTGTCCCGGTGCACCAACGCATTGGTATTGCCAAACGACAGGCTGTACCGGGGTTTCCGGAATTCGGCCCGGTAGTATCCGGTGGTAGAGGCCTCACGAATCTCAGGATGCTTGAGCGCAGCACGTGCCAGGATCACCAGATCGGCGGCCGTGGACACGTTGTCGGTAGAGAGACCGGTCGGGTCAACAAATCGGGTCTGGAGCATCCCCAGAGCTTTTGCCTTGGCATTCATCGCGGCAACAAAACCGTCGAAGCCACCCGGATAGACACGCGCCAGAGTGTAGGCAGCAAAGTTCTCGGATGACATCAGGGCAATCCGCAGCACATCCCGGCGCCGAAGCTGAGAACCCACCCGAATGCGGCTCCAGGCGTTCGCGGCAGCCTCGACATGACGCTCCTCGAACGTCAGCCACTCGTCCATATCCTGTCCCGATTCCACCACCACGAGTGCCGTCATCAGCTTGGTGATCGACGCCACCGGTACCGGACGATCGGCGTGCTTACCGAACAGCAGGCCCTCTTTGCCAACTTCGGCCGCCGCTGCCTGCACCGACGCCAGGTTCGGCACCCGCTCCGGACTGGCCAGGCTCTGGCCGGACACAGCCAGGAAAAAGACGACAACAGTGACAAACACGGAATAACGCATGGTGAACTACCTGCCTCTCAGGCCTTAACAAGGAATGGGTCAATAGCGCGAACTATATCAGCGCAGACGGGCCGAACGCAGGTCTCATTTTCAATCATGCGTTTTAAACAGCAAATGCAAAAAATCTTAAATTCCTGTAAAATATTAATCAAATCAATTCGTTACATCTCGTTAATCATTGTAACCAGAGTGTAACGGTGCCGCTTTCCAGTTTCAGGATGCGTTCAGGATGGACTCTCCGTCGCTCGGCCAGACTCTCTCCAGGGAAACCCGCTCGGACAGATTACCGGCGTGGCTGCACCAGTCGTTCCCGTTTGTCATCCTTCTCCTGGCCATTACCTACGGACTTGCGACGACCTTCTGGCAGGATCCGCCGACTCTTTCGGTCAGTCCTTCGGTGCAGACCGACAGCGCCACAAACGGCCCTCGCATCGCGAGCCAGATCGAATATCTGATCCACCCCCTGGGCAAGGTACTGCAAGACAGACTCTGGCAATCCGAAGTCTGGAGCCGGACGGATACCCGCTATTCCGGAATCGGCTATCCCTACAAACCCGCAACTTTCCGGCTGACACTCGAAAACCCGACGTCAGAACCTGCGAACAGCCAGGTGACAGTACCTGCACCTTACCTGGACCACCTGCAACCTGCCCTGATTCACCCGGACGGAAGCATCGAACACCTACCCGCCATGGGCGACCGATACCCCTTCGATCAACGATTCCTGGCGCTACCGCAGTGGGTCTGGCCGGTCACGCTGCAACCGGGCACCACCACCCTGCTGATGGAAGTGCAGAATCACGGCCCGGTACTGTTGCCGGTCATTCTGTCAGACAGCGCCGAGGCTCTCGGTGCCGGCACCGCCATCACCGCCTGGAAGTCGTTTGTCACCGGTCTGCTGGTGTTTGCACTCTTACTCAACCTGAGTATTGTGGCCAAGCTCCGCCGACCAGGCCTGGCCTGGCTGAGCGTGCTGATGATCAGTGTTATCTACAGCCAGCTGGTGATGGACGGCCTGGGCCTGTGGCTGATCTGGCCGGCACTGCCAGAGCTCAATGCCCTGCTCAGCATCAGTCTGCCGCTGTGCCTGATCGCGCTATGCGAGTTCACCCCACACTTCCTCCAACTGGCCCGCACTGAAGCCCGGATACTCCGGGCCTTCAGTCTTCTTGCCGGAGCGCACCTGCTGGCTGCGCCTCTGGGGTTTCATTTCCTGGGGCAACATGCCTTCCTGATGAGCAGTGCCGTCGGCGGGCTGTTCATCTTTGCCCTGAGTCTGCGCCAACTGAACAGCCACGTTTACGCCCGCTACTATGCCCTGTCGGTACTGGCGATCGTGATCGGGGCTGTCACGTCATCACTTCGTACCGTTGGCTGGCTACCCGTGAATGCGGTGACCGACTCCGCCTTTTTCCTGGGCGCAGCCACCGGCTCCCTGATCCTGACCAGTGGTGTGGGTAAACTGCTGCTGGAAGAGCGCAAGAAACGTCTGAGCTCGGACATACGTGTGCAGGAGGAACAGAAACTCCGGGCCAGCATCGAGCGTGATTATGACCGTTTGCTGAAAACCCACAGGGTAACCGGAAAGCCAAACAGGCCCATGCTGGAGGAAACCCTGGGCGCGCTGGACTGCCACAAAACGCCCTACACCCTGTGCATGATTCGCCTGGCCCGGTTCAATGAACTGGAACAGGCCCTGGGCTACCGAGCGGCCGAAGAACTCCTGAAGCAGTATCTGCGGCAACTCAACCGGTATCTGAAGCAAACCGTGGGCGATCAACTGGTGATGATCAACGGTTACAGCGTGGCCACCCTGGACACCGTCAACCATGCTTTTGCCCTGTTGCGCCATCCCGACGAGGCGCTGGAGAGCCAACGCCTGCAGGCCATCAGCCGCTGGTTGTCCGAGAACTTCCGTGAGGGCCGTTTTTCCTTTTCCTGGGCCGCCTCGGTTGGCGTCGCCCACGCCCCGGAACATGCTGCAGAACCGGCCGGCGTACTCGCCTGTGCCGGCTTTGCCTCGCTGGACGAAAGCCTGCCGCTGGTGGTTTATGATCCTGCCATTGCCGAGTGGCAATACCGCCAGCAAATGCTGATGCTGGATGTGGAACAAGCGCTGCGTTCCGGCGAAATGTGGCTGGAGTACCAGCCCAAGATCAACATCCGCGATGGCCGGATTGGCTCACTGGAAGCCCTGATTCGCTGGCAGCACCCGGAATTCGGCAGGATTGCGCCCAGCCAGTGGATTCCCCTGGCCGAAGAAGTGGGGATCATTCACACGGTCACACTCTGGGTTCTGGACCGAGCCTGCAGGGACAGCCATCAGCTTCGTGAACAGTATGGGCGTGATATTACGGTCGCGGTGAACATTTCCGCCAAGGATCTGGCCCACAGTCTGTTCCACGAGGAAGCCGGCGCCATCGTCCGACGACACAAACTGGAGCCGGCCAACGTCAGCCTGGAAATTACCGAAACCGCCATGATGACCGATCCGGAAACGGCCCGCAGCACCATCCGGACCCTAAGCGCGATGGGCTTCCGGATTGCACTGGATGACTTCGGATCCGGCCACTCATCACTTGGCGCCCTGGCACAATTCGAGCTGGATGAGCTGAAAATCGACCGCAGTTTTCTGGAGGGGGTACTGGATTACCCCTCAAGACAGAAAATACTTCGTGCCGCTCTTGAGCTGGGCACAGCCCTGGACCTGGATGTGGTGGTCGAAGGCGTGGAAGACGAAACCATCGCCCTCTGGCTGCATCAGTTTCCGGGCTTGCAGGGGCAGGGTTATTACTGGGGCCGCCCGTTCAGCCTGGAACACAAAACCCGTTAGCTGCCGATAATCACCGTTCCACTGCCAACGGTAACGCCCCCGCAGGATACAGCACCGCCGGTAACCGCAGCCGGTTTGCCATTGATCATCACGGTTCCGGAACCGGCCGCAATGGCCCGGGGATGGGGCGGATGCTTGGGCTTTGAATGGGGTTGCAGCGGATCGCCTACCCGGGCAACGGGTTTACCGTCAACGAGAACATCGGGGGAGCCGGCAATCACCGGTGTGGGCGGGAATCCCTGATGGTCCATACCGAGATCGCCCAGCAATACTATCGCCTTACTCATGGATTGATTCCTTTCATCATTGAGTCCTGAGCCACCATCCTATACCGAAATCCGCACGGACCCAAGTCCCGCACCAGCTCAGTGCATGCTAAAAGATGCAGATACGACTGACCTGCATCAAGGGGGCTGACGGCGGTCCGTTTTACACTTCCTTCACACTCATCAGCCATGGAGGCCGTCATGTCATCGCCCACTGAACCCGTTCAGGCGCCCAACGAGGCAACACCAGGCTCAGCCTTCCATTGCTGGCAGCAGGGCTATGGCGTTATCCGGCACTCCGAACAGACCTCCGCCAGAGTCCGGGAACTCGCTGGAAAACTGGTTAGTGCCGGGCACCAACCGGATGAAGATACGGTGTACCGGAAGCTGATCGCCCTGGACCGGCTCACCAGCGCCGGCCTGTGGCTGGTGGTGCACATGACCTATTGCAACCGGGTGGACATTGCCGGCGCCCCCTTGGTCGCCCAGGATTTCAAGGCTTCGCCGGAAGGCCATACCGGAGGCGCCCTGAACATGGTGCCTGCCTACGCGGCCTACCTGGCCCTCAACAACCTGACCGGAAAAACCCGCAGCTGGCTGATGGGACAAGGGCATTGTGTGGCCGCCGTGGATGCACTCAACGTTCTGACCGGCAATCTGCATCCCGAGCAACGCGCCCGTTACCTGGCGCCTGAGGGACTATCTCGACTGGCCTCCGACTTCTACAGCTATCGCCAGAAACCGGATGGCACGATGGCCGCCCCCCTGGGCAGCCACGTAAACCCCCATACCGCCGGGGGCATTATCGAAGGCGGCTACCTTGGATTTGCAGAGCTGCAGTACGCACATATGCCTCTGCCCGGTGAGTCTCTGGTGGCCTTCCTTTCCGACGGCGCCGCCGAAGAACAGCGCGGAAGTGACTGGATACCCCGATGGTGGCGTGCGGAGGACTGCGGACTGGTCTTGCCGGTGATGATTGCCAATGGCCGTCGCATTGAACAACGAACCGAGCTTGGTACCCGAGAGGGTCTGGAACGGTTTGAGCAGCACCTGCAACACCGGGGCTTTGACCCGGTGCGATTTGACGGCCGTGATCCCGCGGCTTTCGTCTGTGCCATGTACGACATGGAGCAGGCACTAGCAGCCCATGGCACTGCTGCGCAACAAGGTGAGATCAGCTACCCGGTTCGCATACCCTACGGTATCGCAGAGACCGTGAAAGGCTATGGTTTCTATGGCGCCGGAGAAAACGCAGCTCACAATCTGCCTCTGCCCGGCAATCCTCGCATGGATGCCATATCCCGGGAGCTGTTCAATGAGTACGCAACACCGCTATGGGTAAAGCCGCAGGAGCTGAACCTGGCGGTATCCGAGCTGAATGAACACAGCCAACAGGGCCGGCCACTGGAGCGGGATCACCCGCTGGCGCTTCGCCGCCCCTCGGAACCTGCCATTCCGGTTTTGCCCTGGGCTCAGAACAAATGCTCACCCATGACTGCCGTTGATGAATTCTTCAAGGCTCTGGTCGCGGACAACCCGGAACTCCGGCCCCGGGTCGGCAACCCGGACGAACTCGCCAGCAATCGACTCAAAGGCGTGCTCGACAGCCTCAAGCACCGCGTGAACGACCCGGAGAACGAGGCCGAGTCAGTACACGGCAAGATCATTACGGCACTGAATGAAGAGGCGGTCGTCTCTGCCTGCCTGGCCAACAAAGCGGGATTGAATCTGGTGGCCAGCTACGAAGCCTTCTGCGTGAAAATGCTCGGCGCTATCCGGCAGGAGTTGATCTTCGTCCGACATCAGAAAGAAGTGGGCCGGCCACCCCAATGGCTGGGACTGCCAGTGATTGCCACCTCGCACACATGGGAAAACGGCAAGAACGAGCAATCCCACCAGGACACCAGCTTCTGTGAGGCTTTACTGGGAGAAATGAGCGATGTCTCCCGGGTGATTTTCCCGGCTGACTACAACAGCGCTCTGGCGATTCTGCCATCGGTTTACCGGGAGCGGGGCCGCATCAGTTGCCTCGTTATCCCGAAACGGGAGCGCCCGTGCGTCTTCAACGGCAGCGAAGCCGAAGCACTGGCAAAACACGGCGCACTGGTGGTGGACGAGGATACCTCGGCTGGCGAAGAACCCCTGCTGCTGATTGCCAATGGCGCCTATCAGCTTTCCGAGGCCATACGGGCTTGCGAGCGTCTGCGCGAGACCGGCACACCGTTCCGGCTGGTCTATCTGCAGGAACCCGGGCGCTTCCGTCAACCCCGGGATCCGATGGAAGCCACCTCCTGCCTGACCGAGTTTGAGCGGGAGCGTCTGTTCCCCCATCGCATGCACCGACGGGTTGCCCTGACTCATATGCGGCCGGAAGTGTTTCGCGGACACCTGCACACGCTGTTCCCGCAGCCCGGCCATTCCCGGGTACTGGGCTACATCAATCGGGGTGGTACCCTGAATGAAGCGGGCATGCTGTTCGCCAACCGTTGCTCATGGGGCCATGCCCTGGCGGCCTGCGCCGAGGTGATGGACAAACCTCCCGGAGAATGGCTCTCCAGCGCCGAACTGGCCGCAGTGGAGGGCCGAGGTGATCCGGGAGTGATTACCCGCGGACTGCCTTGACCCGGTTACGTATCGCAGTTTCCAGTTCCAACACCAGCAGAACCACAACACCAGCCACCACGGAAAACGCCAGTTGCTCCAGGCTCAGGGCCGCAGTGGTAAAGGTGTGCTGGAACCACGGCAGGTAGGTGAACAACAGCTGCAATACCACGACCGCTGCGATCGCTGCCAGCACAACGGGGGTGCCGAGCACCCCCCGCAGAGTAATCGAGGCACTGTCGAGATAACGCACCGCAAACAGGTAGAAGACCTCCATCGCCACCAGGGTGTTGACCGCCAGAGTGCTGGCCAGCACCGGGTCCTGATGACGATGCATGACCCAGAACCAGGCCGCGAAGATACCCACCAGAAACAGCAGGGATACAAACGCCACCCGCCAGACCACAAATCCCTGCAGCAAGGACTCGTCCCGTGGTCTGGGAGGTTGCCGCATGACTCCGGGCTCGGGCGGCTCAAACGCCAGGGTCATGGCCAGCAGCACCGAGCTGACCATATTCACCCAGAGAATCTGCAAGGCGGAAATGGGCAACGTGAGCCCCAGTAACAAGGCGGTGATCAGACTGACGGATTCCCCCCCGTTAATCGGAAGCATGAAGGCAATGCCCTTACGCAGGTTCGTGTAAACCGTGCGCCCTTCCCGGACAGCCGCAGCAATGCTGGCGAAGTTATCATCCAGCAGCACCACCGATGACGCCCGCCGGGCCGCTTCCGAGCCCTTTACACCCATGGCAATGCCAACATCCGCCCGCTTCAGTGCTGGGGCATCGTTGACGCCATCACCGGTCATGGCCACCACACCATGCAGTGCCTGCAGCGCTTTCACTAACCTGAGTTTGTGCTCGGGGCTGGTGCGGGCAAACACATCCACCTCTCCGGCCAGACTCCGGAGCTGATCTTCATCCAGGTCATCAAGCTCTTTGCCGGTCAGTACCCGGTCGGCATTACGCAGCCCGAGTTTTCGGGCAATGGCACCGGCCGTCAGTGCGTGGTCGCCGGTAATCATCTTCACCCGAATACCGGCATCGTGGCACTCTTTGATAGCGCGGATAGCCTCCTGCCGGGGCGGATCCAGCAAGCCCACCACCCCCAGCAATTCAGCGCCCTGTTCCAGCTCTTCCAGCACCAGTTCCCGGCTGCCTTTCGCCATTGGCCTGCGCGCCAGTGCCAGCACCCTCAGGCCTTCGGAAGCCATTTCCGTGATGATCCGTTCCCAGTGCTCGGTGCTCAGCGGCTCCGTTCCACCGTCGGTGGATACCTGGTGCGCACACATGGCCAGAATCCGTTCCGGAGCGCCTTTGAGATAGGCGATACCGTGACCGTGGTGGTCGTGATGCAATGTGGCCATGAACCGTATGCGGGTATCGAAGGGAACCTCATCAACCCGCGGCCAGGCGGAGGCACTGTTCACATGATCAAATTCCGCCTTGCCGGCAAACACTTTCAGCGCGGCTTCCATGGGGTCCCCATGAATAGAAGGCTGCCCGTCTTTGCCAATAATGCTGGCGTCGTTACACAGTGCCGCCGCCCGGGCAAGCTCAGCCAGCACCCCATCGCCGGTGACCGGCCGACCCTCCCGGCAGACCATACCATCGCTACCATAACCTTCGCCGGTAATCTCATAGCGCTCACCGGAGGTCACAGCGGTAGTCACCATCATTTCGTTACGGGTGAGCGTGCCGGTTTTGTCAGAGCAGATGACTGAAACCGCGCCCAGGGTTTCGATCACCGGCATCCGGCGTACCACCGCCTTGCGACGCGCCATCTGGCGCACACCAATGGCAAGGGTAATGGTGAGAATGGCAGGCAAGCCTTCAGGAATGGCTGCCACCGTCAGGCCCACCACCGCCATGAACAACTCCCGGAATTCCAGGCCACTGAACACCAGACCGCCAAAAAAGATGAGAATGCCGGTCGCGATGACAATCAGAGAAAGCCCCCGCGCAAACCGGTCCATCTGTTCCAGCAGCGGAGTTTTAAGACTGGTGGTATCAGCCAGCAGGCCGGAAATGCGGCCGATTTCGGTATGTATACCGGTACGTACGACAACGCCCCGGGCGGTGCCCGTGGCCACCATAGTGCCGGAGAACGCCATGCCAGTCTGGTCGCCGAGGGCCGACTGCTCGTCCACCGGATCGGGGAACTTGTCCACCGCCTCGGATTCGCCCGTCAGGATAGCTTCCTCAATCTTGAGGTTGTTGGTTTTTTCCAGGCGAAGATCGGCGGGCACACGGTCACCAGCCTCCAACAGCACGGTATCACCAGGTACCAGCTCGCCGGCATCCACCTGATGCTGGCCGCCGGCCCTGACAATGCGGGCGCGGGGCGCCAGCATATGACGGATAGCGGACAATGCCTGCTCGGCCCGACCTTCCTGGATGAAGCCGACCAGGGTCTGGACAATCACCACCGCCAGAATCACCCCGGCGTCGACCCAGTGTCCGAGAGCACCGGTGATGGCCGCTGCGGTCAGCAGTACATAAATCAGGAAATTACGTAACTGGCGACCGAGCCGGGCCAGGGGGCCGGACGTCCTACCCTCTGGCAACTGGTTGGGACCAAACCTCTCATACCTGGCCCGCGCACTTTCGTCGGTCAAAGGCTCCGGTGCGTCCAGAAGAACCCGCGACTGTTCTGCGGCCAGGGCATGCCAGGCCTGAGACTGTGCGCCCCCGGCCACTGTCCGCTTTGAACCTGGCGTGCTGACTTCTGACATATCCCTGCTCCCTGCCTAAGGTCTGGGTCAACTACACAGGATTCTGCCGATACCGCCAATGCGCCAGGTCAAACCGAAGGCTGGTATAGCCGCGCCCGGTTGGCTATACCGGATCGACCGTTCGGTTCCCGGCACCCGGCAAGGTCTTCCGCGCCGCAGACCGACTGTTATCAACCGTATATTCCCGGCTCTTGACGGTATCCACGAAATACCAGTTAGCCAGGGCTTCGTCCTGAGTGAAAGTAACCACCATATAACCACGTTGATTGATGTTCAGGTAGTCCAGGCCATCCACCAGCAGGCCAATGCCCTGCTCCGCATCGGCAATTAGGGCATCAGGCAGTCCCAGATAGTCCTCCAGTCCGGGAGAAGACACCGAGGCGGTGGCAAATTCCACACCCACCTGGTTGCCATTCATATCCTTCAGATTATTGGCCCAGGCGTTATGGGTATCTCCGGCCAGCACCACCAGGTTTTTGTCCAATTGCCGCGCCATGCCAAGAACAACTTCTCTCTCTGCCTGATAGCCGTCCCAGGCATCGAGATTGTAGGGCGCGGCCGTGCTGATTCGGCTCAGTTCCTGCTCGGTGAGTGTGGGGTCGCCCTGCAGGGCTCGGAATTTGATAGTCGCGAGTTCCGCCAGGGCTTGCGGCAGTTCCGAAACGTTCCCCGTGGCAATACCCAGCAACAATTCCGCAGGCAAATCCATACGCCCCATCAACACCTGCTGCCCCAGCACCTGCCATCGCCCGGACGACGTGGCCAGCTTGTTCTGCAACCATAAACGCTGTTCAGCACCCAGCAGTGTCCGGTTTGGATCAGCCACATCGGCCATGAATTGCTGTGCATTCAGCCCGCTTTCACTCAGATAATTCAGGTAATCCAGCTGCTGATCGCGCCCGATAATGCGCGTATCCAGCATATGCAGATCCACCAGATCGCCAAAACGGAAGCTGCGATAGATGGCCTCGTCATTACCTTCGATCACCGGTCGGATCGGCATCCACTCGAAGAAGGCCTGCAGCGCCGACAGCTTGCGCTGATTAAAGTCGCCTTCAGAGTCATCGTGATTCTCAGCACCGTTACGCCAGGTATCGTTAGCCACTTCATGGTCGTCCCACACCACAATGAACGGCAACCGCTGATGGGCCAGCTGCAGATCCGGATCCTGCCGGTAAATAGCATACCGGCGGCGATAATCGGCCAGTGTCAGCAACTCCCGGTTATTGTTTTCCGGGAAGGTCCGGCCCAAAGCCCGGGCATCTTCCGAGGCATAGCTGTCCGGGTCACTGCTGTACTCATAGATATAGTCGCCCAGATGAATCACAGCATCCAGGTCCGCCTGGTTTGCCACTTCCCGGTATACGTGAAAGTAACCGGCCGGGTAGTTGGAGCAGGACACCACAGCCAGTCGCACCTGCTCTACCGATCCTTCCGGCAAGGTAGTCGCGGCACCTACGGGAGAAGTGGCACCCGAGGAGCGGAAACGGTAATAGTAACGCTGGCCCGGCATCAGCCCCTGGGCATCCACCTTGATGGTGAAATCATGGGCTTCGGTGGTTTCGGCGGTTCCTGAGCGCACCACCGAGGCAAACTCTGCATCGGTGGCGATTTCCCAACCGACTTTCACCTTGCTGCCACGCTCGGGCACGGCCCGGGTCCAGAGGATAACGCTGTCCTGTAGCGGATCACCACTGGCCACACCATGGGTAAAATCAACCCGCCGTTTGTCGTCGCTATCCAGCACACACCCCGCCAGGCCGGTGGAAATCGCCACCGCCCCCATACCCAGTGCCGATGCTTTCAGAAAATCCCGTCTCGTCAGTCTAGCCATTGTCCACCCCTGTCATGTTCGTCATATGCTTTTTATCGTGCCCGGAAACCAAAACCGGTTGGCCTGAAAAGCTAGACCAGAGATATGAAGAACGCGTTGCCGGATTGCGACAGGGCTGTGGCAAATTCCGACAGGTGCATCGCAAGCAGACGGCAGTCACAAAAAACGGGAGCCGAAGCTCCCGTTTTGACAGAGTGAATAACGTGTTTGGCTAGCCGCTGACGAACACCGGCCCGAGCCCCAGATTCCAGAGAATGACCGAACCGACTCGGGTGGATACCAGGATCACCAGTGCCACCGTGAGTAGAGCCCCTCCGTACATGACCGCCCGCTCCTTTTCGATGCCCATGACGATCGGTAAGCCGTCGTACATCAGCCAGGCGCCGTAACAGGCCGCTGCCAGAAACACCACAGCATTGAACCAGGGCACCGGGTACAGCAGCGCAAAACCAGCCAGGAACAGTGGCGTACAGGAATAGGCTGCCAGGGCAATACCGTTAGACGGCACGTGCTCTTCCTTGGCGCCATAGGTTTTCGCCATCCAGTTAATGGCGTACCCGAGGGCGAAGACCCCCACCAGCATGGCGAGGTAGGTCAGAACGCTCATCTGGAGGGCACTGATTTCGGTGAGCTTGATCAGCCGTTCGCTACCGATAGACCAACCAAAATGGGCCGTCGAGATGTAGGCACAGATTGGCGCTATGGCGGCCAGAACGACGACGTACGCCACATAAAGACGAGTTGGATGTTCGTGTTCTTTCTTAATGGATACCCACTCATCTTCCGGGTGGGTGAAGAGACCAAACGCATGGGACAGAAGCATAAACCACCCCCTTTATTGCTGTTGTTGGTATGGGTGGATACGGTGCCCGAACCATTTCGGACTTAAAACCGTTCCTGTTCTTAACTATAGTCAAGAATCAGATTCGGGAAAGCCGGCATTGATTCTCTTTACTTATCAGATCCGGCCTATAAGACCGTTTTGTTCTGAGAACAGGGCGCGCCAGTGAGTCTGGATCGATTTTCTGGCTGCCAACGTAATCATGGAAGTGTCACCAACCCTGGCAAGGAGTAACAAACGCGATGATCCGTATCAGAACCGCAATACCCACAGCAATCCTCTCCCTTTTTATGACCAGCACATAGGCGCTTGCAGAAATGCAGACCGAAACCATTGAATACACCGTAGACGGCCAAACCTTCACCGGCTACCTGGCCTGGGACGACGAGTTCGACCAGAAACGCCCCGGCGTGCTGGTGGTACACGAATGGTGGGGCCACAATGAGTTTGCCCGGGAGCAGGCGGAAAAGCTGGCAGCCTCCGGCTACACCGCCTTCGCACTGGATATGTATGGCTCCGGCAAACAGGCCGACCATCCGGATACCGCCCAGAAGTTCATGCAGGAAGCCACGAGCAACATGGAGCAGGTTAAAACCCGCTTCCTGAAAGCCAAGGAACTTCTGCAGAACCATGACAGCGTTGATCCAGACCGTATTGCTGCCCAGGGGTATTGCTTCGGTGGTGCCGTGGTCCTGAACATGGCTCGTATGGGCGTGGATCTGGATGGCGTAGTCAGCTACCACGGTGCCTTGGGCAGCCCGCTGCAGGCCGAAGCTGGCACGGTGAAAGCAAGAGTGCAGGTTTACACAGGCGGCGCAGATGACATGGTTCCCTCGGAACAGGTAGCCGGGCTGGTTCGGGAAATGCAGAATGCCGAAGTGGATCTGACGCTGGTCAGCTTCCCTGGCGTGAAGCATTCCTTTACCAATCCCAATGCCGATAAGGTGGCGGCAGAGTTCGACATGCCAATCGCCTATGATGAAGCGGCTGCGCGGCGCTCATGGCAGGGCACCATGCGCTTTTATGAGGAAATCTTCGGGGAATAAACAGGCAACAAAAAAGGCAGCCTCGGCTGCCTTTTTTGGGTTATTGCTGAATCCTCAGGGGATTACAGAGCAACAACGTTCTCCGCCTGAGGACCTTTCTGGCCCTGAGTTACGGTGAACTCGACCTGCTGGCCTTCGGCCAGGGTCTTGAAACCAGAGCCCTGAATGGCGCTGTAGTGAACGAATACGTCCGGGCCGCCTTCACGAGTGATAAAGCCAAAGCCTTTTGCTTCGTTGAAGAACTTAACAGTACCGGTAGTAGTAGACATACTTAAACTTCCTGAAATCAATCATATTATCTGCTGCCACACACTCATATGGTGCTGGTCAGCGTGTTACGGAAAAACAGAACTCGCGGGATCAAAAACAGGACGGTCACTACTAACTGCGGAGGTACGTCTTATTCATGAACTGCTTTACTGATTCTTTCCTACGAACCCACTCTACTCTGGAATTTCGGGCTTGCCAAGCGTAATTTCAATAATTTGTGTAGGTAGTGATACCCACAGATTCTGACTGGCCCGCAGGCTTACCCACGCACTAGGGAAAAAGTCAGAAATCCGAGTGCTGTCATCAGGATAGAGCCAGCAACATGGGCCAGAATTCCGACCAGGGCCATGCCCCACTTGCCTTCCTGAAGCGCGGCGAACATCTCCAGCGAGAAGGTCGAGAAGGTCGTCAGGGCGCCACACAAACCAGTCACGGCAAACAGACGCCATTCCGGCGAAAGCACGCTGCTCTGGCTGAAAAAAGCCATCAACAGGCCAATCAGCCAGCCACCACTAAGGTTGGCAACCAGTGTGCCCCAGGGAACGGCGTGATAACTGGCGTTAAGCCAGAGCCCAAGCCCCCAGCGCAGGTTGGCGCCTATAACGGCACCAACGCTGACTGCAAGAACCGACCACCACATGCTACCCGGCCACCTTAGGCCGGGTTGTGGTCGATCAGGGTTTCCCGGTTACGGGCAAACTCGTCAAACGGGAAATCATCCACGGTGAGCATTTCCAGCACCACCTCTTCATATTGGCGCATGAAGTCGGCTTCTTCCTTGCTGAATACACCGGCCTCCAGGGCGGCCTCGAAACGCTCCTCGGGATGCAGTGCGGTCATCGGCAGTTCGCCCTTGGCGTAAGCCTTGGTGGCCTTCCGATACAGCTGCTCAGCCTTGTCGTAGTCTTTCAACAAACCCTTATAGCGGGCGACCGGATTATCCACCGTGCCTTCGCCGTCTGTAGTCCAGGCTCCAGCCATCAGCTTGTTGCGAACCGGAGTATCGGTGGTGATGGAACGGGCCAGCTTGCGCGCCAGATCATCATGGGGCGCATCCCAACGGCATCCCAGCGGCAGGGTAATAGCTCGCAGAGCCAATGCCACCGGTCGGTTCGGCAGGTTCTGGAGAAACTCGTCCAGTGCCAGCTCGGTACGATGCAGGAGATAGGCCAGGCTGTACTGCATCAGTTCTTTCTCGCCATCCACCGGCTGGGTTTCGTGCCAGTTCTTCAGCACCATGGAAGCCAGGTACAGATTCGCCAGCATGTCACCCAGGCGTGCCGAAATCAGCTCGCGCATTTTCAGTTCACCACCCAGGGTTGTCATGGCCGCATCGGCACACAGGCCGAAGGCAGAGCTGAACCGCGCCAGGGCCTGGGCATACTTGCGAGAGGCACTGTCGAATGGCACATCAGCCTTGCCCAGGCCCAACGCCTGCGTAAAGGCCCGGGCGGCATTGCCAAATATCAGCCCGGCATGACCAAAGAACGCCTCATCAAACGCCTTGATATCGTCATTGTCCTTCGCGGCAAGCTCTTTCAGCACATACGGATGACAACGGATGGCGCCCTGGCCGAAGATCATCAGGCTGCGGGTCATGATATTGGCACCTTCAACGGTGATCGACACCGCCGCACCGCTGTAACCAATGCCCAGGTAATTGCGGGGGCCAAGGGTTACGGTTTTACCACCGTGCACATCCATGGCATCGGTGAGGATTTCACGCTGAAATTCGGTCAGGTGATACTTGAGGATAGCGGACGGTACCGCCGGCTTCTCGCCCCGGTCGATCATGTTAGCGGTATGATTAACAGCCGCTTGGGCAATGTAGGTTTTAGCCGCAATGCGGGCCAGCGGGGCTTGTACCCCCTCCATCTCCGCCACCGGGGTATTGAACTGGCGACGAATTCGGGTAAAGCCACCGGCCGTGCCCACAGAATAGGCAGCGGCGCCCGCAGCACCGGACGGCAGGGTGATACAGCGACCCACCGACAGACATTCAACCAGCATACGCCAGCCCTGGCCCGCCATTTCCTGGCCACCAATAATATAGTCCAGTGGAATGAACACATCCTTGCCCTTGATCGGGCCGTTCATGAACGGAGATCCGATGGGGCAATGGCGCCGGCCGATTTCCATGCCCTCGGTATCCCGGGGGATCAGCGCACAGGTAATGCCGTAGTCTTTGGTGTCCCCCAGCAGACCGTCCGGGTCAAACATCCGGAAGGCCAGCCCGACCACCGTGGCCACTGGCGCCAGCGTAATCCAGCGCTTTTCAAAGTTCAGGCGGATACCCACCACTTCTTTTCCATCCACTTCCTGCTTGCAGACGATGCCGGTGTCTGGCAACGAAGTGGCATCAGAGCCTGCGCGAGGCCCGGTCAGGCCAAAACAGGGGACTTCCCGGCCATCGGCCAGTCTCGGCAGATAATAGTCTTTCTGCTCCTCGGTACCGTACTTCACCAGCAGCTCGCCCGGGCCGAGGGAGTTGGGTACGCCGACGGTGACCATCAGCATTTCGTTGGCGGCCAGCTTCTGCAGCACTGCAGTCTGGGCCTTGGCGGAAAACTCCAGGCCACCGTATTCCTTCGGAATGATCATGCCGAAGAACTTCTCTTTCTTCAGGAAATCCCAGAGCTCCTTGGGCAGATCGGCACGCTCAACCGCCAGATCCCAGGCGTTACACATGGAAACAGCCTGGGTGCACTGGTTGTCGACGAAGGCCTGCTCTTCCTCACTCAGACCGGTATGACGGTTAATCAACAGGTTGTGCCAATCCGGGCGACCGGTGAACAGTTCACCGTCCCAACCTACGGTACCCGCTTCCAGAGCTACTTTCTCAGTGTCAGACACTTTGGGCGCCACCTTCTTGAACATGGCAAACACCCGTGGGGTGAGCCAGCTCTGCCGGAATTGGGGCAAACCCGCAACAGCGGTAATGGCCGCGCCCGCCAAAAGGACAAAAGCAAGCCAGCCAGAGGCCAGAAACAGGGACAGCACACCCACCACAGCCATCACGCCAATGGCGGGTTTGGCACCGGATTCCCGGCGCATCACGTAGAGCAGGCCGGCCAGAGCCACCAGAAAAAGAATCAAAGTCATCTCAGGATCTCTCTGTCTTCCATGGATTGGAGTCTCCGGCCAGCGCCGGAGCCCTTTGACTACACTTCGTTACGTTCAACTTACCCTAACAGATGTCTGTTCGCCAGATAATGACCGGTGTTCAGTCGGTTAGCACCATTACGATGTGACAATCACACGGATACCTTCCAGGGCCAGGGACGCATGCTCTACAGCACTGCGGGCGGCATCCAGCTGGCTACGCAGGAAGTCGATTTCTTCGTTGCGGATGGCCGGATTCACTTTCTTCAGTGCTTCCAGACGCCGAATCTCCGGCATGAAGCTGTCTTCTACCCTCCCCAGCGCCTGTTCGCGAAGCGGCGACAGATGCGGCTCCGCCAGTGTCTCGGCGTGGTCGACCATGGTTTCCACCTCGGCCCGGATTTTCGGCACAATGGCCTGGGCCGTTCGTCGCCGGATATTGGAGCAAAGCTCATTCAGCCGTTCATGGGGCAGAGCCTTGGACAGGTCCCGGCCATTCACATCCACCACCAGGCGCAGGGGCGAAACCGGCAGATACCGAGTCAACTGCAGCGATTCAGGCGCCGGACAATGCACCGCGAATACGGCTTCCAGCAGGAGCGTCCCCGGGGGCAGAGCCTTGACCGAGAGATTCGCCAGAGCAGCCTTGCCCAGCCCGGAACTATTCACCGAATCCATCACCCCGGTAACCATCGGGTGCTCCCAGCTCATGAACGCCATATCTTCGCGCTGCAACGCCTGCTGACGATCCCAGGTAACGGTCAGCCCGTCTTCCGGAAGCTCCGCCACCAGACCGGCCTGGAACTGCTCGCCCGGCTTCAGGATATCCGCATGCTCACTGTGGTCTTCCAGATCAACGCCGAGGATATCGAAAGCCTGAATCATGTAGTCCCGGACTTCAGCGGCGTTCTCCTCTTCCTCGATCCCGGCGATCAAAGCCTCAGCCTCATCAACACGACAGGAGTTCAGTTCAATCAGCGCATCCCGGCCGTTGTGCAGCATGTCTTTCAGACGCGCCGTCTCGGACGCACTGGCCGCCAGCAAAGGCTCCTGCTCGCTCTCGTCACCGTCCAGGGCCTGCTGCCACTGGTCATGAACATGCTCCTGAACGGCAACCCCCACGGCGCAGCTCTCTGCAAACGCATTCAGCCCTTCCTGGAACCAGCGGTACTGTACCTCCTGACTGGTGCCCTGAAGATAGGGGATGTGAATACGGATCGCTTCGGTCTGGCCGATCCGATCCAGGCGACCAATGCGCTGTTCCAGCAGATCCGGATTAGCCGGCAGATCAAACAGCACCAGATGGTGGGCAAACTGGAAGTTGCGCCCCTCGCTGCCGATTTCCGAACAGATCAGCGCCTGTGCCCCCTGCTCCGTATCGGCAAAATAGGCCGCGGCCCGGTCGCGCTCAATCAGACTAAGGTGTTCGTGGAAGGCTGCACTGCGAATACCGGCCCGTAACTGCAAATAATGTTCAAGCGCCATGGCCGTGCTGGCTTTGGCACAGATCACCACCACCTTGGCCGGGCGCAGGCTGGCCAGTTTCTTCTCCAGCCAGCTCACCCGGGGATCCTGAGCCAGCCAGTCTTCTTCATCCACTGACTGCTCGGGCGCCAGCCCGGTGACACCGTATTGATGGTGTTCATAAAGGTCCGGGCACGGCAGGGGTTCCGGTAACGGCTGTCGCTCCGGGAAGCCCTGAATGGCGGCCCGGGTATTCCGGAACAACACTCGCCCGGTGCCGTGACGATCCAGCAACGCATCGATCACCGCCTGGTGGGCATCATCCCGGGCCAGCAATTCGTCCAGCTCATCTCCCAGCCAACCGGCCAGGGCCTGCCGATCGTCTTTTGAGATAGTATCCGGCGCCTGCTGCAGGCGCCGGACCACCTGATTGATCACTTCATAGTGCTGTTCTTCTTCCCGGAAGGTCTCCAGATTATGGAACCGGGCCGGGTCGAGCAAGCGCAGGCGGGCAAAGTGGCTGGCCACGCCGATCTGTTCCGGTGTTGCGGTCAACAGCAGCAGGCCCTGGCTGGCACCGGACAACTGCTCAACCACATCGTATTCCGGGCTGGACTGTTCAGGCGACCAGGCCAGGTGATGAGCTTCGTCCACCACCATCAGATCCCAGCCCGCCGCCACCGCGTCTTTGCGGGCCTTCTCGCTGCGCACCAGGAAGTCGAGGCTACACAGCACTAACTGGTCAGATTCAAACGGGTTAACCGCATCGTCATCACCAAAAATATGGTTAACCAGAGCGTCGACATCATCTTCTTCGGCCTTGAGGTCGTCGTACCGGGCCTGATCAATAATGGAAAAGCGCAGATTGAAACGCCGAAGCATTTCCACCAGCCACTGGTGGATCAGTGAATCGGGCACCACAATCAGCGCCCGGCGGGCTCGACCGGTCTGCAGCTGATAATGAAGAATCAGACCTGCCTCAATGGTTTTACCCAGACCAACCTCATCGGCCAGCAGAACCCGGGGAGCATGCCGGCGGGCCACTTCGTGGGCAATATAAAGCTGGTGTGGCAGGTGCTGGGTGCGTGCCCCAATCAGCCCCTGTGCCGGCGACGCCCGCAGACGGTCCATGTGCTGCAGGGTGGCGACGCGAAGCCGGAAGGCACCGTTGCGATCAAACTGGCCGGCAAAGAGGCGCTGATGAGGGGCGGAAAAATTCACAGAGCCCGCCAGCTTAACCTCGGAAATCGGCTGAATATTCTCACCGTCATCGGCGTGGTACACCAGAACGCCATCGAGATCTTCCACTGCGCGCACGGTATAGCGCTCACCGTCAAAGGTCTCTATTTCCTCGCCCTGTTGATACACGATCCGTGACAAGGGCGCATTATCGATGGCATAGGTGCGCTCTTCATCGGCAGCGGGGAACCCCAGGGTGACTCTGCGCCCCGAGATGTCCGTTACGATACCCAGACCCAGGGCAGTATCGCTGTGGCTGACCCAACGCTGGCCGATGACAAATTCCGATGTTTCCAAGAAACCTCCGATGACTGATTACTGAGTGTTTGAACCGTTTTCCCGAACCCAATAGGCCGTTGCACCACACACCGCCGCTGGCACCACGAACAGGTTGAGCACCGGCACCATCGCCGCCAGGGCGACCGGCAGGCCGAACCCGAGAGCCGACAGCCGGGTGTCTCCCAACAGCTTGCGCAGAGCCGGAAAACTGACCTTATGGTTGTCGGCCGGGTAATCCACATATTGCAGCGCCATCATCCAGCTGTTGAACAGAAACCAGAGCACAGCGGCCACCAGGTTGACCACGGGAATCAGGCCAATAATGAATAAGCCCAGAGCCCTGGGCAGGTAATAGGCAATCTTCTGAACCTCCCGCCAGAGCGCGCGGGGAATGTCCTTGATAATGGCGGACCAGCTATCGTCAGTAGATACTTCCTGACCGGTCAGCTGTTTTTCAGTGAGCTCTGCCAGGTAACCGTAGAAGGGAGAGCCAATCAGGTTGGCCACGATCACAAAGCCATAAGCCAGCATCAGCAGGATCACCACGCCGTACAGCAGCCAGAAAAGCCAATCGAGAGCCTGCAACCAGGCCCAGTCCGGCAACCAGGCCATGGCCGCAGCGATCATGGCGGTGAACAGTTCAGCCAGAAAATAGAACAGCAGACCGAAAAGCAGGATGTTGATGATCAGCGGGATGACAACAAACAACCGGAGGCCTGGCTGGCGAATCAGCCCGAAGCCTTCCCCCAGATAGCCCAGTCCACGAAAAAAGTTACCCTTGAGCATTACTGGTGATCCTCCGCTGCCATGACAATAACGGGGCGCAAAGCATATCATGTCGGAACCATTCCCACAGCCCGCGAGGACTCTCGGATTCCACTATGCCCCGCATCCGTTCCATTATCGTCTCCATTCTGGCCATGCGACGGCTATGGCAGGCAGCGCTGTTTGTTTCCATTGCAGCCATCCTTTACCTGGCAACCACCAGTAACAGTTACCCCATCCCTGCGGCGCCCAATGACAAGATCAATCATCTGATTGCCTTTCTGGAGCTCACCCTGGTGACCCGCCTGGCATGGCCACGGCTTTCTGTGCTTTGGTATGCCCCCGCCTTGCTGGTTTTCGGCCTGATACTGGAGGTGGTGCAAGCCAACCTGCCGTACCGGGATTTCTCCCTCGCAGATCTGACAGCGGATGCCGTTGGCATCGGGCTTGGCCTGCTGCCTTGGCCGGGACTTCGACTGGCTCAAGAAACGGATTTGCGAAAATCGCCCGAATCCTTGTGAGACATTTCCTACATACCTGTAGGAACTCCCTGTGACATCTCGTACGCAGTCTGTAACTCCAGTTACAAACCAAAATCTACATGAATGATTTGTAACAACTTTCCCATGTTTGACGAGTTCGGCAACGCGTTCTGCGTGCATAGTTCACACGTTTGTAAAGCTGGCATTGGTAATATGAACACCGTCAAGGATGACAGGGAAAGGACGACGCACTGGATGCACCCCGGCACGGACTGCGGGGAGAAGCAGGGACACAGGGACGCTTCGCTTAAGGGATAACGAATCGGATCGCCGGCTCGGATGCTGGCACCAGGGAACGGCAGCAAGGAATGGCAACACGGCAGTTGCCCATCGCGCACGGAGGCGCCAACCTGTTCCGAATCTGAACTGCCTCGGACGGCGGTTCAGTACCTGTTCAAGGGCAGCTTAATGGCTGCCCTTTGTTTTTTCTGGTCAGAAAAATTCAGTCACCGCCGGCCAGATAGATCCTCACCTTGTTGAATTCCTCAAACTCATTCAGATCCGGCCAGGTTCTGGCTTCGATCACAGCCTGCTGCACATAACCGGAATGACCAAGATCCTTCACTCGCGAATCCGCCAGCAGCACTTGGGGCGCGGCTGCTTCGAAGGCCGCCAGTAACGGGCGATTTTCAGGGTCGTACAGAACATCCGCAGCGGTAATCAGGTCGACGCTCCCGGGCCGGTTTGCCCAGTCGTCACACAGATCAATCTCCACATTGTTCAGGCGGGCATTGGCGGCCACGGCATCCAGCGCTGCCGCGTCGATGTCGCAGGCTATGGACCGGGCAGCACCGGCCAGTGCGGAGGCGACAGCCACTACCCCTGAACCGGAGCCAAAATCCAGCACGGTCTTGCCAGCCACCACGTCCGGATGCTGCAGAATCCACCGGGCCAGCACCTGCCCGCTGGCCCAGCAGAACGACCAGTACGCCGGCTCGGCCACCACAGCCTGGGCTTCATCATGGCTCAACGGTCCATCCAGCACCCCCGGGTCAAACAGATACAGCTGGATATCCGGGCAGCCCGCAGGCGCCGAAACCGCCACCCGACCTCGACTCAGTGTTTTCTGAAGATGCCGATTGAGAACATCCGGGCTCATAATTTTCCCTCGCCAGTGCTGAAAGGACGTGGGATTGTACCCTTGTCCGGGATGCCGGGATATCGCCGGTTCGGTATACTGCCGCCTCACCCTGAATCACAGTGATCCGTTGATATGGCCAGCAGACCCGATACCGACGACTACCTCAACCTGTTCCTGAACGATGTGCCGCTGATGGACGTCCGGGCGCCGGTGGAATTTGCCAAAGGTAGCTTCCCGTCTGCAGAAAACGCCCCGCTGATGAACGACGAAGAACGGCACCGGGTGGGCATCTGTTATAAGGAAAAGGGCCAGGACAAGGCCATTGAACTGGGGCACCAGTTGGTCTCCGGCGACATCAAGGCCCAGCGAATTGAAGCCTGGAAGCGCTTTGTGGCACAACACCCGGAGGGGTATCTGTTCTGTTTCCGGGGCGGATTGCGCTCGCGCCTGACCCAGCAGTGGATCAGGGACTCCGGCATCGACTACCCGCTGGTGAAAGGCGGCTACAAGGCCCTGCGTCGCTTCCTCATTGACAGCCTGGAAGCACAGATCGAATCAGGTCAGTTCCGGATTCTCAGCGGCCGCACCGGTACTGGCAAGACCCGGGTACTGATGCAACTGCCCAATCCGGTCGATCTGGAGGGCCTGGCCAATCACCGGGGCTCCAGCTTTGGCCGGCAGGTAACTCCCCAACCCTCCCAGATCGACTTCGAGAACCGACTGGCGGTGGCCATGCTCAAGGCCAGGCACCAGGTGGGAGGGCCAATCTACCTTGAAGACGAAAGCCGCCTGATTGGCCGCTGCGCTCTGCCGGAAACCCTTCGGGCCCGGATGTCTGAATCACCCCTGATTATTCTGGAACAGGCCATGGAAGAGCGTATTGCCATCATCCGGGCCGACTACGTTGAAGGCATGCTGGCCAGTTACCGGGCCAGGGACGGTGAAGAGGCAGGCTGGCTGAATTTCCGGGACTACCTGTTGAGCGCCATCGACCGCATTCGCAAACGCCTGGGCGGCGAGCGTTACCAGAAACTCCGTAACCTGATGTTGCAGGCTCTGGATCAACAGGAAGCCAATGGCTCCCTGGAAGGGCATCATGGCTGGATTGAGGCCCTGCTGACCGACTACTACGACCCCATGTACGACTACCAGCTCACCCAGAAACAGGGCGAAATACTGGTACGGGGCGGCCCTGAAGTCATCATCGAGTGGGCCAGATCCCGCGCCAGCGCGTAATTCTGGCCGTTGGCGGTAATGCCGTGTACAGCTTTGTCTGCTATATAGTTGGTTCAGACAAATCCCGCTGAACCACGTCATTTGTCGATAAGAACTCACTCAGAAAAAATTAACGATCAAGGAGTTTTTCCCTATGGAAGAGTTATTCGGTGCTAACGGGCAGGCCTCTGAATGGGCGGATCAGGCCATTGCGCTGATCATGGCTTATGCCCCAAAGGTTCTGCTGGCGATTGTTACGCTGATTATCGGCCTCTGGCTGATCAACCGGTTCGTCAAGGTGCTGGACAACCGCCTTGGCAAAAAAGATCCGACCCTGAACAAGTTTCTCTGTGGCCTGATCAGCGCCATTCTGAAGATTCTGCTGCTGATCTCCGTCGCCTCCATGGTGGGCATCGCTACCACTTCGTTTGTCGCCATCATCGGTGCCGCCGGCCTGGCGGTGGGCCTGGCCCTGCAGGGCAGCCTGGCCAACTTTGCCGGTGGCGTGCTGATCCTTATCTTTAAACCCTTCAAGGTCGGCGATGTTATTGATGCCCAGGGTTTTCTGGGCTCGGTGCGGGAAATTACCATCCTCTACACCATTGTCGACACCTTCGACAATCGCCGGATCGTGATCCCCAACGGCCAGCTTTCCAACGCCAGCCTGACCAACCTGAGCGCCTACGAAACCCGCCGCTGCGACATGAGCTTCGGCATTGGCTATGGCGATGACATCGACAAGGCCAAGGCCATCTGCAAACGCCTGATCGAAGAGGATGAGCGCGCCCTGAAAGACCCGGCGCCGCTGATTGTTGTTGGCGCCCTCGGCGAAAGCTCGGTAGACCTGACGGTACGCGCCTGGACCAAGGGCGCCGATCTGTGGCCGTTCTACTGGGATATGCAGGAGCGGGTGAAAAAGGCCTTCGACGCCGAAGGTATTTCGATACCTTTCCCGCAACGGGACGTGCACATGTACAAGGCTGATTAAACGGAACCGTTTCACATGGAAACATCCGGTAACTCGCAAAGTGCGTATCCTGAACTAAGCTGACGACAAGGCGGGTTAAAAACCCCGCCTGCCATCGGGGCCCGGCCCGGGAAAGGCGGATGGCTCCACAACACTGTCGATGCTGTCAGGAGGTTGTGAACATGCCGGCAAAGCAGCTGAAAACATTTCTGGATGAGGCAGGTGTGGACTACATGTGCCTCTCTCACCCCCCAGCCTTCACCGCCCAGGAACTTGCCCATCACGTCAAGATCGCCGGAGATCGGGTAGTCAAAACCGTCATTATCGAACTCGATGGCAAAATGGCCATGCTGGTGATGCCGGCCACCTGGCGTATTCGCTGGGACAGACTGAGCAAGATTCTGGACACCGATTTTGTCGACCTGGCCGACGAACAGGCCTTTCAGGATCGCTTCCCCGATTGCGAAGTGGGCGCCATGCCGCCGTTTGGCAACCTCTTTGGCATGAGCGTTTACTGCGCCGAGGCTTTAACCGAGCAACCGGAACTGGCCTTTGCCGCCGGCAGCCACAGCGAATCCATTCACATGAACACCCGGGACTTCCTGAGCCTGGTACAACCCATGGTTATCAACCAGGGCTTCACCCGTCCGGGCGCCCGCAAACCGGCCTGGCTGGTCCGCAACCCCCGCCGCTCCGGCAATCGGGAGGAGACACCGGCTACCTCCATGGCCGGCTACTGATCCACCCGGGATTGACCCCGGTCGCTTGTCTGCAGCACGGCATCGCGTAAACTGAGGCCAGCAGACAGGAACCGGATATGACACAGACCTTTGACACCATCATCGTAGGCGCCGGCATGGTCGGCGCCGCACTTGCGACCGGGCTGGGCCAGCAGGGCATCCGCGTGGCCCTGATCGACCAGGCTTCCCCCGCCCCCTATCAGCCAGACAGCCACCCGGATATCCGGGTATCTGCCCTCAGTGCCGGCAGCGAGCGCTATCTGGCCAGCCTGGGTGCCTGGCCACGAATACTGGCCATGCGCGCTACCCCATATTGCCGCCTGGCGGTCTGGGACGAGACACCAAATCCGCTCAAACGACTGGTGCCCCGAAGCCTCACTGAGGTGGAATTCGACGCCAACAGCCTGGGCGCGCCGCATCTTGGCCATATCGTTGAGAACAGCATTACCCAACTGGCTCTGTGGCAAACCGCCGAAACGGAAACTGACGTCACCCTGATCACAGGCCACAGCGTTCGGGACCTGGTCCAGAGCGCAGAGTACGCCACGGTGACCCTGGATGATGGCAGCCAGTTGCAGGCCCAGCTGGTGGTCGGCGCCGATGGCGCTATGTCCCGGGTGCGGGAGTTAGCGGGTATCGGTGTTACCCGGGATCAGTACGAACAGCAGGCCCTGGTGATCTCGGTGCGCTATCGGGGCAATGTGGAAGACATTACCTGGCAGGGCTTTTACCCCAGCGGCCCCAGGGCCTTCCTGCCCCTGCAAAGCGCTGGCGAGCAGCACCCTGGAGAGAGCTGGGCCTCCCTCGTGTGGTACGACCACCCGGCCCGACTGGACGAACTCAAGGCCATGGACGAACAGCAACTGATGGCTGAGATCCAGCAGCATTTCCCCGAACGACTACCGGAACTGACCCACATTGACGCCAGGGCCAGCTTTCCCATCGCCCGCCAGCATGCCAAGCACTATTACCAGAACCGGGTGGTGCTGGCAGGCGACGCCGCCCACACCATCAATCCGCTGGCGGGCCAGGGCGTCAATCTGGGCTTCCAGGACGCCCAATGCCTGCAGGGCGTGCTGAAAGAAGCCCGGCGCGGGGGCGAAGACTTGGCCAGTGCGCACTGGCTCAAACTCTATGAACATCGCCGCCGGCCCGCCAACCAGCGGATGATGCTGACCATGGATCTGTTCTACCACCTGTTCAGCAATGCCATTCCGCCAGTGCACCTGGCCCGCAATCTCGGGCTTGGCGCTGCCCGGGTACTGCCGTTCGCACGCAATCGCGTCGCTCGCTACGCCATGGGCCTGGATGAACAGTTGCCCGCGCCGATTCAACAAATCGTTAATCGCCTGCCCGGCCTGGGTGGCCTATAGTGGCGTACGCGCATTTACTCGACACAAGGAGCCGTTATGTCTGAAACCATCTTCACCAAGATCATCAACCGGGAAATTCCCGCCGACATCGTGTACGAAGACGACATCAGCCTGGCCTTCAAGGACATCAATCCACAGGCCCCGGTGCATCTGCTGATCATTCCGAAGAAAGCCATTGCCACCATCAATGACATTGGGGAAGACCACCGTGAGCTGGTCGGCCATCTTTACTGGGTGGCGGCAAAGCTGGCCAAAGACATGGGCTTTGCCGACGATGGCTACCGGGTAGTGATGAACTGCGGTGAGAATTCCGGCCAGACCGTGTTCCACATTCACCTGCATCTGCTCGCCGGCAAACCCCTGGGCTGGCCGCCGTACACCGACAAGATGAAACAGGCCTGAGCATCCTTCTCACAGACTTGTCGCACAGAATGACAAAGGGCAGCACTGAGGCTGCCCTTTTTGATTACTGCACGGCCGACCGCTTCAATCGTCGGCTCCAACGCTGTTTAGCATAGCGGCGCAGGTTGGAGACATTATCGGTCTCATCCATGATCTCCGTACCCAGCAGGGTTTCCAGAATATCCTCCAGAGTCACCACCCCGAGCCAGGTTCCCAGCTCGTCGTACACCACCGCAATGTGCTGGCGCTCCCGCAGCATTTCCGAAAACAGGAACTCGATGTTGGTGTTGGCCTTTACCTGTTTGATCTGGCGCAGCCGGCTTTGCAGGTCGTCATCGTCGCTCATGCTGATCAGGTCTGCCCGATGCACGTACCCCAGGGTCTCCCCGTCTTCATCAATCATCGGGTAGCGTGAAAACGGCGACTTCATCACCTTTTCCCGGAATTCCGGCACGGTGGTGTCCGGATCGATAAATTTGCACACCGTACGGGGGGTCATGACGGAACTGACCTTGATCTCGTGGAAACGAAGTACGTTGTGGATAATCCGGCGCTCTTCCTCATCCAGAGCCTGCTGATCACGGCCGATCTCTACCAGCGCACTGATTTCGGCGCGAATATCGGTATCGCCGTCACCCGGGGCAATCCTGCGCGTAACCTGCTTCGACAGCCAGACAAAAGGTAGCAGGGCTTTCATCATGAATCCCAGCACCGCCGGCAGCGAAGGGGCGATCACACGCCAGTACTTGGCGCCGATGGTTTTCGGGATAATTTCCGAAAAGATCAGGATCGCCAGGGTCATCGCCGCTGATGCCGCACCCAGCCAGACCTCACCGAAGACAACCGCCACCTGGGCTCCAACGCCGGTAGCGCCGGCCGTATGGGCAATGGTATTGAGGGTCAGGATCGCAGAAAGCGGATCGTCGATTTCATCCTTGAGCCGGCGCAAGCGTGCAAACAGTTGCGGCCGATCATTTTTCAGGGACGCAATGTAACTGGGCGTGATAGACAGCAGGGCTGCTTCGAGAATAGAACAGAGAAATGAAAAGCCGATGGAGATAATCGCGAATGCGACAAGGAGAATCATAGGGCCTCAGAAATGAATTTGTCCCCGCCATGATAGCGCAACTGCGGGCAGGGACAAGAGCGGAAACGGCCACCGAAAGCAGCCGTTCCCAGCCACCCGGGATTAGCGGCCAACCACCCGTTCCGCTTCCTCCATCGGGGTATGGCGAACGTCTTCGCCCTTGACCATGAAGATCACGTTCTCAGCAATGTTGCAGGCATGATCCCCCACCCTTTCCAGGGCACGAAGCACCCACATCACTGACATGCAACGGGAAATATTGCGGGTATCTTCCATCATGAAGGTCAGCAGGGTACGGGCGGCAGCCTGGTACTCTTCATCCACCCGCTTGTCCTCTTTCATGATCCGCAGTGCCTGCTCGGAATCCAGCCGGGCAAAGGCATCCAGTGCATCATGCAGCATGGTCAGCACGTGGTTGCCAATGTGACGGATTTCGACGTAACCGCGGGGTGCCTGACCTTCCTCCACCAGCTTGATGGCCATTTTGGCAATCTTCTTGGCTTCGTCTCCAACCCGCTCCAGATCCGCCACCATCTTGATCACAGAAATCACCAGGCGCAGGTCCCGGGCAGTGGGCTGACGACGGGCGATGATCAGGGTAGCCTCTTCGTCCAGGTCCACTTCCATTTTATCGACTTTCTTGTCGTTGGCGCGCACTTCCTCCGCCAGGTGGCTATCGCCATCGACCAGGGCCTGCACTGCCCTTTCAACCTGGGTTTCCACCATTCCACCCATCTTGAGGAACTGGGTCTTCAGCTCCATCAGTTCATCATTGAACTTATGGGAAATGTGATCCCCGTAAACGTCGTCCTTTTTATTAGGCATAGTGTCTGTCTCCGTTATCCCCGAACATGCATCAGCCGAAACGGCCGGTAATGTATGACTCCGTCAGCTCATGTTCCGGAGAGGTGAATACTTTGTCGGTTTCGTTCACTTCCACCAGGTGGCCAAGGTGGAAGTAGGCGGTGCGATGGGAAACCCGGGCCGCCTGCTGCATGGAGTGGGTCACAATGACAATGGTATAGCTCTCGGACAGCTCCGCAATCAGCTCCTCAACCTTGGCCGTGGCAATCGGGTCGAGTGCGGAGCAGGGTTCGTCCATCAACACCACCTCCGGGCTCACGGCAATCGCGCGGGCAATACACAGCCGCTGCTGCTGGCCACCGGACATCCCGGTGGCGGTGGCATCCAGACGGTCTTTTACTTCGTTCCAGAGCCCCGCCTTGCGCAGGCTGTTCTCTACAATGTCATCCAGATCGGACTTGCGATTGGCCAGGCCATGGATGCGTGGGCCATACGCCACGTTATCGTAGATCGACTTGGGAAACGGGTTCGGCTTCTGGAACACCATACCCACTCGGGCACGCAACTCCACCACATCCCGCTTGGAATCGTAGATGTCCTGCTCGTCCAGCTGCAGCGAGCCCTTGACCCGACAGATGTCGATGCTGTCGTTCATGCGGTTCAGGCAACGCAGGAAGGTGGACTTGCCACAGCCCGACGGCCCGATAAACGCAATCACCTCGTTACGGGCAATATCCAGGCTGATGTTCTTGATGGCCCGGTCTTCACCATAGAAAACCTCGACGTTGCGCAACTTGAACTTGGGATCGTCGGCAAACGGCGTTCCGACCGTTTTACCCTCTTCAATCACTGTCTCTGCCGGTCGTTCGTCCTGCACCGGAATGGCCTTCTCTTCGGGCACATCAGCCTCACTGGTTACCGTTGTATTCAGGGTATTCATATAACTCCTCCTCACCACCGGCGCTCAAGACGCTTACGAAGCCAGATGGCCAATGCATTCATTCCAATCAGGAAAGTCAGCAGCACCATGATGGCTGCTGACGCTCGTTCGATAAAGGCAAGCTCCGGGCTGCCGGCCCACAGGAACACCTGTACAGGCAATACCGTGGCGGAATCGAAGAAACCATCGGGCACATCCACGATAAAGGCCACCATGCCAATCAACAGCAAGGGTGCAGTCTCTCCCAGGGCCTGGGCCATGCCGATGATGGAACCGGTCAGCATGCCAGGCATGGCCAGCGGCAGCACATGGTGCAGCACCACCTGCATCTTGGAGGCACCGATGCCCTCGGCCGCCTCACGGATGGACGGCGGCACACTCTTGATCGCCGCACGGCTGGAAATAATGATGGTGGGCAGGGTCATCAGGGTCAGTACCAGACCACCCACCACTGGCACCGAACGCGGCATGCCGAACAGGTTGATGAACACGGCCAGACCCAGCAGACCGAAGATGATTGAGGGTACCGCCGCCAGGTTGTTGATGTTGACCTCAATGAAGTCGGTCAGTTTGTTCTGGGGCGCAAACTCCTCCAGATAGATGGCCGCAGCCACCCCGATCGGGAACGACAGCGCCAGAGTCACAACCATGGTCAGCAAAGAGCCAACAATCGCCCCGAGAATGCCGGCACGGGACGGATCCCGGGAATCGCCCCGGCTGAAAAACACGTCATTGAAACCGGTATCCACCACGCCGCGCTCGTACAATGCATCTATCCACGCCTGCTGCTTCTCGTTCAGCTTGATGGAGTAGTTCTCATCCCCGGCATGTTTGACGTACACATCCACATCGGTATGGGACAGGAAGGTCATGGTCTGGGTGGTATTAAGCAACTCCGGGTTTTCCCGAAGCGCATCCCGCAGCTGATTGGAGGCATAGGGGTTGATCAGATCTCGGACATCGTCCCTGTCCGACTCCCCGGCTTCCGGGATTTCTTTCATCAAGGCGCGGATCAAGGGCTCGACAAAGTCGGCCATTTTCATCTGGCGTTCGTCGGACGCGTCGTCCAGATACATGGCCTCACCGTCGATATCCACCTCCAGGGTAACGGTGGTTTTGATAAAGGCGGTATGGCCCTTGCCAATAATATCGGCAAACAGGATCACCAGAGCCGACAGGGCAATGGCGATGGCAGCGATACCATAGGCACGGAAGCGGCGCTCCTTGCGGTAACGGCGCTTGAGTGACTGGCGGACAAGTTCCGCCTGTGAACGTTGATCAGTCATACTGTTCCCGATATTTGCGGACAATTTTCAGAGCAATAACGTTAAGCAGGAGCGTGGCCAGGAACAGCATCGCACCCAGGGCGAAGGCGGCCAGAGTTTTGGCGCTGTCGAACTCCTGGTCACCGGTCAGCAGGGTGACAATCTGCACGGTTACGGTGGTCACCGATTCCAGCGGGTTAGCGGTCAGATTCGCCGCCAGGCCTGCAGCCATCACCACAATCATCGTTTCACCAATGGCCCGGGATACCGCCAGCAGTATCCCGCCCATGATCCCGGGCAACGCCGCAGGAAAGATAACCTTTTTCATGGTCTCGGACTGGGTGGCGCCGAGTGCCAGCGAACCATCCCGCAGTGTTTGCGGCACGGCGTTGATAACGTCGTCGGAAAGAGAAGACACGAAAGGAATAATCATGATGCCCATCACCCCACCGGCTGCCAGGGCACTTTGGGAAGACGCATTGATACCCAGGGAAGCGGCAAAATCACTGATAAACGGCGCCACCGTCAGGGCGGCAAAGAAGCCGTAAACCACAGTCGGAATACCCGCCAGCATTTCCAGCAGCGGCTTGAAAATACCCCGTACCCGCTTGTTGGCATACTCAGACAGATAGATGGCCGATAAAAGCCCTACCGGTACCGCAACCACCATGGCAATGGCAGAGATCAGGAGCGTGCCTGTAAACAGGGGCACCATCCCGAAGGCGCCCTCGGCTGCCACCTGATCGGCGCGCAACGCCGTCTGGGGGCTCCATTGGGTGCCGAAGAAAAACTCAAAGAAGGAAATCTTCTGGAAGAAACGGAAGGTTTCAAAGGCAACCGAAAAGACAATGCCAACCGTGGTGAGGATCGCCAGCGCAGCGCAGGCGAAAAAGATCCATTTCAGGGTGGTTTCAACCTGGCTCCGGGCATTCAGCTTCGGGCTGATCCGGATCCAGCCCAGAAAGCCGGCCAGCACCGCAACGGCAACAACCAGAACCGACATGTAGAGCCGACTTTGAGCACGCAAAGCCTGCAACCGCTCGGCTGCCTCGGCAATCGGAGCCTCGACAAAGCCCGGAGGCAGGGCGCCACTGGCCACGTTGCTGATTTTGCTGAGCAGCAGACTGGCTTGCCCTGCCCCTTCCGGCACCAGGTCTGGTGGTAGGGAGCCGATCACCAGCAACTGAATGACTTTACCCTGAAATGCCGCCCACAGTGCCAGCACAATCAGTGCCGGAATGCCGCACCAGAGCGCAGCACGGGCACCGTAATAGAACGGCAGGGATTTGAGATGCCGGATACCACCCATCGGCATGGCCAATGAGCGGGAGCGGGCATATCCAAGACCATAAGCCACCACCACGAAGGCAATGACCAATAGCATGAGGTTAGCCGGTTGCATGAAAATTCCTGTTTGACACGTTTAGCAGGTCACAAGTGTAAAGCGTAAAAAACCAATTCGCACTTTCAACTATCTTACGTGCGAAAGGGTGCGGCCCTTCAGAGCCGCACCCTTTCGCTCACTACTCGCGGTAGTCCGCGCTTACATCAGCTCGTCTTTGGTCAGGTTAGGCATCTTTTCAGCCTTCTCCTGCAGATCCATCAGCGCATCGCGCGGCGGAACGATCAGACCAACGCTTTTCAGGTAGCCATTCGGGCCCATGGCGCCCATGCCGGTAAACTCCTGAGCGTACTCCTGGATGCCAGGAACAACACCAACGTGGGCTTTTTTCACGTAGAAGAACAGTGAACGGGCAACCGGGTACTCATCGGCAGCGATACCTTCGGCAGTTGGCACCTTTCCGTTCAGGGTAGCAGCCTGCAGACGATCAGCATTCTCTTCCAGGAAGCTGTAACCGAAGACACCGTACATGCCGGTATCACCAATCAGCTTCTGGACGATCAGGTTGTCATTCTCACCCGCTTCGATGAAAGCGCCGTCTTCGCGAATGCTCTGACACACACCTTCCATGTCATCTTCACTCATGTTGGCAACTGCAGGCAGGTCTTCACAGCCGCCCTGCAGAGCCAGCTCGTTGAAGGAGTCACGGGTACCGGAAGTCGGAGGCGGCCCCATCACACGGATCGGCTTGTTCGGCAGGCTGGAATCGATGTCGCTCCAGTTCTTGTACGGGTTGGCGATCAGCTCATTCTCGTTTTTCGGGTTGGGTACTTCTTTACCCAGCGCCAGGAACAGCTGCTCCAGAGTTACTTCAAGATTTTCGGCTTCTTTGGAGCTGGCGATCACGATGCCGTCAGAACCAATGCGGAACTCGGTGATGTCCTTCACGCCATTGCTCTGGCACAGATCAAACTCGGACGGCTTCATACGACGGGAAGCGTTGGTGATGTCCGGGTGCTGGGTGCCTACGCCCTGACAGAACAGCTTCAGGCCGCCACCGGAACCAGTGGATTCCAGCTTGGGTGTCGGGAAATCGGTGTTGGCACCAAAACGCTCGGCTACCACAGTAGCGAACGGATACACGGTGGAAGAGCCCACGATGCTGATGGTGTCACGGGCCATGGCCGGTGCAGACAGGGCGGCAACAGAGCCGGCCAGCGCAACGGTTGCAAGTGCTTTGTTCAGTTTCATCACGTCGAGTCTCCATTATTTACTTTGGACGTTGTGTCGGATCTGCTTTACCGATGACTGCATCCTAGGGGCACTCTGTGACAACTTTGTTACAGCTTTTGAAATATAGCTGTCATTGTTCAAATTTTCTTGCAGCCCCGCGCCAGCCCGTTACCATGCACAGAAAACAACTCACAAGCTGTACAGGCGATCCTGATGACTGCGTACGATGATGACAAACCGGCCCCCCGGGGCGAGATGATGCTGCAGGTGGTGCCACTGCCGTCAGACACCAATGCCAACGGCGATGTCTTCGCCGGCTGGCTGGTCAAACAGATGGATATTGCGGCAGCGACCATGGCTGGTCGCATTTCCCAGGGCCGTAATGCCACCGTCGCGATGGACAGAATGGAGTTTCTGTCACCCTTGCGTGTGGGCTCCCAGGTGGGCTGCTACTGTGAATTGGTGGACATCGGCCGCAGCTCCATGAAAATCAACGTGGAAGTCTGGACACTGGACCGCGCCTCCAAGACACCCCGCAAGGTGACTGAAGGGCTGTTTGTGTACGTGGCGATTGATGAGCATGGGCGCATCCGGGAAGTCCCGGAGCAGAACCACTAAGCCCGCGCCATCAACTGCTGAACCAGCGCCTGGTACTTCGGGGCCAGTTCTGACGCCCGCCAGCCTTGTGGAGGGTTCGGCTCGGGAGGTTGCTTTAACAGCCGTGCCAGCTGTTCAGCCGCCGCCAGGGCTTCCCCGCCGGGGTCAGAGTCCAGGCTCCGGTATCGGCAGTCTGCCGGCACATATTCCCGGTAGGCCAGCCGGTCCGGTGCCAGCGGCAAGCACCCGGATGCCATCGCCTCCAGCATCGCCAGGCCCTGGAAATCGTGCAGGGCGGTCGACACCACAATATCGGCACTGCGCAACAGCCGATCGTAATCTTGCCGGTGTTCCAGAAAGCCCCAGTGTTCAATGCGGCGGGCAAATTGCTGGTAAATCCGGTCAAAGGCTTGCGGGCGGCTGCGAAAGCCTTCACCCACCACACTGATGCGATAGTCCAGCTTGCGCTGCTCCAGCTGTTCCAGCAGGCCGAACAACCGGTCGGGCCCCTTGTCGTATTCCCAGCGATGATTCCATAACAGATGCGGCCGTTCCCGGTTCACGGACCGTGGCTGCTCGATAAACAAGCGGTCTTCAATCGGCACCGGCAGCACCGAAGACCTTTCCCTGAGCGTTTCTATCACCCCGCAAGGCACCGCATCCGGCATCTTGTTGAGAAAGTCTTCGACGCCCTGCAGAAAGCTGTCCCGGTTCCAGGCACTGTTAAAGACCACCCCATCGGCGGCCAGAGCGCTGTAGAGATTGACCATCTGCGGCTCCACCCGGCTCCGCTGCTGATCGCTGACCGGAAAGGCAAACTGGTTCTCATGCATATAAAGCAGACAGGGGGTGTTCGCGATTCGAGGGTGCAGCCCGCGCAAGGTGGCCAGATCAACCATGGAAGTGGCAATGACCAGGTCCCAGGATTCTTCAAGGTAGGGCTGATCCAGCCAGCTCACCGGATTACCTCGAATCCGCCACTGGAAGAACCTGGGCGGAAGCGCCAGCGTCTGCCAAAGATAATCGGGCAGCATGGCGACCAATTGCTCGCGCCAGCGCTGATGACTGGCAGCATCATAAGCGGACAATAACAGAATGCGTTGGGTCATGACGGTCCAAAGCAGGAGGTCGAAGTAATCGGCAAGTATATCAGGCCTCGGACTTCCCCCGGCTCAGGGACCACAGGCCGAACACCGGTCCCGGCAAAAGCAGCAACGCTACCCACCCCCCCCAGGCATTCCAGAGCCCACTGGTGAGCCAGATGGCCGGCAGGGTCAGGCCAAAGCCGACCGCGTTCATGACCGCCAGAGATGAGCCAACGGTTTCTTTCGCGGCCGTGACTGCAGCCAGCGCGGAGAATTGCGGGGAATCGGCCACCACAGCGACGCCCCAAACCAGTAGTGCCGCCATCAACAACTCCGGGGGCAGCCCGTTCATCCAGGGATAGAGCAGGCACAATGCCCCGGACACCATCAACGCCCGCCGGGCAACCCACTCACTGCCCCGAGTCCGACTGATCCGGCCGCCGCCAATACATCCAGCCGCACCCATACCGATCACCGCAAACGACAACCAGGGGATCAAGGCATCACCCTGTCCCAGCCGCTGCAGTTCTCGCCCGATCAGCAGCGGCACCAGCGTCCAGAAGGCGTAAAGCTCCCACATGTGGCCAAAATAACCGCCCGCCACGGCCCGGAACCGGGGCAGGCGTAAAGCCGACAAGCCCTGTCTCAGGGGAAGCCGCCCGCTGGCTTTGGGCAGGTGCGGCCCGTCACCCAGCAGAAACACCAACAGCCCGCCCAGTAGCGCCAGACAGGACGATGCAAACAGTGGCCACTCCCAGGGCATACCTGCTGTTGCCCCTCGCATCAGATGTGGCAAAGCGGTGCCCAGGGTCAGCATACCTACCAGCCAGGCCAGGGCGGCGCCGGCATATTTGGGTGTCCAGGCAATCACCAGCTTCATACCGAGGGGGTAGATTCCGGCCAGACACAGGCCGGTAGCGAACCGGAACAGGCTGTCCAGTGGAAACACCCCGGCCCCCGCTACAAAGCCGGCGTTCGCCAGTGCGCCCAGCAGGCTCGAAATAAGGAAGATGCGGCTGGCGCCGAAGCGATCCGCCAGGCCGGTCACCGCCAGAGCAAGCGTACCGGCAATAAAGCCCGCCTGAACAGACAGCGTAAGGCGGCCCAGATCCGATTCCGCTAACCCGAGTTCGGCGGACAGGGATAGCCAGACCCCGTTGATACTGAACCAGAGGGAGGTGCCGAACAATTGTGCTAGCACAATGACTGGCAAAGGATAACGTTGCAGTAGGCTGGTCATATTATTGTCTTTGCGGTTACCGGAAAACCAAGCCTAGCTCGAAACCCGACTGAGACCCCATGCGACTTTGGTGCCCGGTCACGGTTTGGTTAAACGATCCAGCCGCAGGCGCTCCCGGTCATCAAACAGCCGCCGGCCTCCCCAACTGACCGCCATCACCGCGCCAAACCCCGTGCCGACGGTAATAATCAGCATAACCAATATCTGGTACTTAACGGCGACCGCGGGCGGGCTGCCCGCCAGTATCTGACCGGTCATCATGCCGGGCAGGCTGACAATGCCGGCTGCTGCCATGGCGTTAATGGAGGGCATCATGCCACTGCGCATGGCTTCCCGACGGATGTCTTCCAGTGCCTGTTGCCAGGTCTGGCCCAGCATCAGCCGGTTCTCGATTACCGCCCGCTGGCGCCAGACCGAATCATTCAGACGATCCAGGGCCAGGCTGACCCCGGTCATGGTGTTGCCCAGCATCATACCCAGCAAAGGAATCGCGTACTGTGGGGTATACCAGGGCTCCGGACCAATCACCACCGCCAGTGCCAGCACGGTCACGGTAAACGACGACACGAACATCGCGCCGGTGCCGATCCCGAACGCCCACCCGCCTTTCAGGCGTCGGCCCTGGCGCGCCACCACTTCCCGGCCAGCCACCAGCAGCATGACCGCCGCCAGCAGCGCAATCCAGTAGAAGGCGGAAGAGGCAAACAGGGCTTCCAGTACCAGGCCAATCAAAGCCAGCTGAATAACCGTTCGTATGGCCGCCACCAACAGGCTGCGGGTGATCCCCAGCCGCCCCAGGTAAGCCGACGCTGCCAACGCCAGTACCAACAAGGCCGCCAGGCCCAGCTTCCACCAGGCCAGGTCAATCACTTCCATGGACAGGCTCCAGTGCGGATCCTCGAATCCGATAGTGAACGTTGGCTACCCGATGAATCTGGGCGGAATCATGGGCGACCCACAAAGTGGCGATCTGCCGCTGTTCAATCTCCTGCAACAGCCAGCGTTCGATCGCCTCTGTCGATTCGTTATCCAGATTGGCGGTCGGTTCATCCAGCAGCAGCGCATCTGGTTCCAGAACCAGGGCCCGCCACAACGCGAGCCTTTGTCGCTCACCGGAGGACAACCGGCTGATCGACCAGTCCATCACCTCGACAGGGAAACCCAGAGCAGCAGGCAAACGCTCACCAGCCCCCTCGGGAAAGTGGGCACTTACCTCATCAAACCACCACTGGCTTTCCGCCGGCACCATCACCACCTGGCGCCGCCACTGATGTGCCGGTACGCTCTGTTGATTGAGGTTATCCAGAGAAATCTGACCGCCGTGGGGCTCCAGATCGGCCACCGCGCGCAGTAACCGGCTCTTGCCACTGCCAGAGGCACCGGACAGGCACACTACCTGTCCGCCGGGAACGGTCAGCGTTACTTCACGCAGCGCGCCAACGCTGACCCCTTGCAACAACAGCCCGGTCAAAGCCAAGTCACCAGGGCAGTTCCTCACCATTGCTGTGCCAGAACGACCCGGTGTTCTCCAGAGTCAGATTGGCAATGCGCTCGGCCAGCCCCCTGGCAGACTCCTCCGGCGTGATCAGCCCGCCAAAGTTCACCATTCGCGTTTTCACATAACCGGGGTGCAGCTGCGCCACGGCAATGCCCCTGGGTTTGAGATCCACCGCCAGGGATTTTCCGAAAGCGTTCAGCGCAGCCTTCGAGGCCCGATAGCCATAACGGCCGCCGGAGTCGTTGTCGGCGATAGAGCCCATCCGGCTGGTTATATTGGCGATCTTGCTGCCCTGCCCCATCAGAGGCGCCAGGGCTTCGGCCACGCGCAGTGGCGCGTAGGCGTTGATTTCCATCTGGGTGCGAATGGAGTCGAAGTCGATACTGCCCAGCTGCTCGTCCTGCAGCAGGCCCGCGTTGTTGATCAGCAGGCTGATACGCTTGCCCGCCAGACCGGATTTCAGCTTATCGATGCCGGCATCGGTGGTGAGATCCACGCCGTCGATCACCTGACCCGCCACACCGGCAAGCTCTTCCGAGGACTGTCGGCATACGCCAATGACCTCGCAGCCCTCAGCGGCATAGTGCCGGGCCAGCTCCAGACCAATACCCCGATTGGCACCGGTAATGACCACCACATTGGAATCAGACATAGCCTTTTTCTCCTATTGGTTTCTCCGCTCGTTCCGGCAACCATACTGACAACGCTGCCGCTGTGGCTACCAGGGCAGCGGAAATCCATAAACAGGCTTCCAGCCCGTAGGCCTGGTACACCCAGCCAGAGAGAATGGTGCCCAGCAGCCGGCCGGCGGCGTTAGACATATAATAGAACCCCACATCCAGCGATACACCGTCACCCCGGGCGTAGCTGACAATCAGGTAGCTGTGCAGCGAGGAGTTGATGGCAAACAGCACCCCGAACAGCAGCAAACCGCCAATCACCACCACCTGTGCCGACCAACCGGCCAACAGAGCCCCGGCAATGGCGGCAGGAACCAACGCCAGCACTGCCGCCCAGATCACGGCACCGGACTTACCGTTGGCGTGGCCGGTGATTCTGGGCGCAAGGGTCTGGATAAAACCGTAACCGATAATCCAGCTGGCCATAAAGCCGCCAACTTTCCAGTGGTCCCAGCCGAACACCGTGGCCATGTACACCGGCAACGCCACTACAAACCACACGTCCCGGGCGCCGAACAGGAACATCCGGGCCGCCGACAACACGTTGATGGCCGGGCTCTTGGACAGGATCTCGCTGAACTTTGGCTTGGCCTTGCTCTTGCCCAGGTCCTGCCCCAGTAGGAACAGACTGGCCAGCCACACCAGCCCCAGCGCTACCGCCATGAGGATCACCGCACCGGTAAATCCGGCGGCCATCAGCAACACGCCGCCCAGAAAGAATCCCACCCCTTTCAGGGTGTTCTTGGAGCCGGTGAGAATCGCCACCCACTTGTACAGGGTGCCCTGTTGCTCATCCGGTACCAGCAGCTTGATACCGCTCTTGGCCGACATCTTGTTGAGGTCTTTGGCAATACCCGACAACGCCTGTGCCGCCATCACCCAGGGCACCGTGAGCATGGCGGCCGGCACCGCCAGCATGGCCAATGCAACAATCTGCAGAAACAACCCGATGTTCATGGTGCGGTTCAGGCCCATGCGGGCGCCGAGATAGCCGCCCACCAGGTTGGTCACCACCCCGAAGAACTCGTAGAAGATGAACAACAGGGCGATTTCCAGGGGCGAGTAACCCAGCTGGTAAAAGTGCAACACCACCAGCATCCGCAGGGCACCGTCGGTCAGGGTGAAGGCCCAGTAGTTGCCGGTGATCACCAGGTACTGGCGAATGGCGGCATTCATATCAGGCCTGGCCTACCTTGCGCGCCAGTTCGACGGTGCGGTTGGCGTAGCCCCATTCGTTGTCATACCAGGCGTAGATTTTCACATGGGTGCCGTTGACCACCAGGGTGGACAGGGCATCAACGATGGAAGAACGGGGGTCGGTCTTGTAGTCGATGGACACCAGCGGGCGCTCTTCGTAGCCCAGGATATCTTTCAGTTCGCCCTCGGCCGCGTCCTTGAGCAGTTGATTCACAGTTTCCTTATCCGTGGGTTTCTCTACTTCAAAGACGCAGTCGGTCAGTGAGGCATTAGTTAGCGGAATCCGCACCGCATGGCCATCCAGCCTGCCTTTAAGCTCCGGGAAGATCTCGATAATCGCCGTGGCGGAACCGGTGCTGGTGGGAATCAGCGAGCTACCACAGGCACGGGCCCGGCGCAGATCCTTGTGGGGCGCATCGATGATGGTCTGGGTATTGGTCAGGCTGTGGATGGTGGTCAGGGAGCCGTGCTTGATACCCAGTTTCTCGTGGATCACCTTCACCACCGGCGCCAGACAGTTGGTGGTGCAGGAGGCCGCGGTGATGATGCGGTCGTTGGCAGGGTCGAAGATGTCTTCGTTCACACCCATGACAATGTTCTTCGCACCCGGCTCTTTCACCGGGGCGGTGACCACCACCCGTTTGACACCCTGGTCCAGGTAACCCTGCAGCACAGCCACCTTCCTGTTCACACCGCTGGCTTCGATCACCAGGTCGCAGCCGGACCAGTCGGTCTCGGCGATGGCCTTGTTATGGGTTACCCGGATGCGCTGGCTGTCAATCAACATATCGTCACCATCGGCCATCGCTTCACGACTCCAGGTGCCGTGTACGCTGTCAAAGTTCAACAGGTGCGCCAGCGTGTGGGTGTCCGCGCCGGGATCGTTGATGGCGACGAATTCGAACTCTGGCCAGCCCCAGGCCGCCCGCAGCGCCAGCCGGCCAATGCGACCAAACCCGTTAATGCCTACTTTGATCTTGCTCATGATGTTCTCCTTGCGACCTTCGCGATCCGCATGTGCGATAAAGGATCAGGGGCACTGCACCGCCGGGCGATCCGCCATGGCCTGTAATCTGGCCAGCGGCTGCTTAATCAGTGCCGGGTTGTTAACGGCAGTTTCCTCCAGCACCCGCACCATCCAGTCTGGCAGGTGCGGACTAAGGTAATAATAGACCCATTGGCCCCGGCGCTCTGTTTCCAGCAAGCCAGCTTCACGCAGCGATGCCAGGTGGCGGCTGACTTTTGGCTGAGGCGCCTCAAACGCCGCCATCAATTCGCACACGCACAACTCACCCTGACGGTGGATCAACAGCGTGGCCGCAAGCCGGAGTTCATCTCCCAGGGCCTTGAACAGGGTCATCGGATTGTAATGGGCTTGACCTTTCATATTTACCGACCAATATATACGCTTATTCGAATATGCAGTTTTTCGCATATTAGTGTGACACAGTGATGACGTAAAGGATCGACGATCAACATGCCAACCGCGGATCTTCCCAATATTAAAGCTGAGCTGTTCAATGCTCCCACGGCATCGAAGGTATTCGAGGCCCCGGCCTCCGAGCATCCAGCCCGGATTCTCTTGCTGTACGGCTCCCTGCGCGAACGCTCGTTCAGCCGCCTGGCGGTGGAAGAATCCGCCCGCCTGCTGGAAGCCATGGGCGCAGAAACCCGTATTTTTAACCCCCGCGGCCTGCCCCTGGCCGATGCCGAAGACGCCAGCCATCCCAAGGTTCAGGAACTGCGGGAACTGGTGCAGTGGAGTGAGGGCATGGTGTGGTGCTCCCCGGAACGCCACGGCGCCATGACCGGCATCATGAAAACCCAGATCGACTGGATACCGCTGTCCCTGGGTGCGGTTCGGCCGACACAGGGCAAAACCCTGGCAGTGATGCAGGTATGTGGTGGCTCCCAGTCATTCAACGCCGTTAATCAGCTGCGGGTGCTGGGCCGGTGGATGCGCATGGTCACCATTCCGAACCAGTCCTCGGTGCCCAAAGCCTTCATGGAATTTGATGGCAATGATCGCATGAAGCCCTCGCCTTACTATGATCGCATCGTGGATGTCATGGAAGAGCTGGTAAAGTTCACCCTGCTGGTACGGGACCGCAGTGATTACCTCACCGACCGCTACTCCGAACGCAAGGAAAGCGCCGAAGAACTGTCGAAACGTGTGAACCAACGTTCCATTTAAGGGTGTGCCATGAGCAGTAACAGCGATGTGAACACGGTTGAAACCACTGACGGCGGCCTGGACCTGTTCGGGCGCTACCTTTCCGTGTGGGTGGCACTGGCCATTATGGCCGGTGTAGCTATCGGGCAGCTTGCCCCCTCGATTCCCGAGACCCTGTCCCGCTTTGAATACGCCCAGGTGTCCATCCCTATCGCCATCCTGATCTGGGCGATGATTTTCCCGATGATGGCACAAATCGATTTCAGCGCCGTGGTCGGGGTGCGAAAAGAGCCGAAGGGCCTCGCCATCACCACTATCGTGAACTGGCTGATCAAACCCTTCACCATGTTCGCCATTGCCTGGTTTTTCCTGATGGTGGTGTTTAAACCCTGGATCGCCCCACAACTGGCCAGCGAATACCTGGCCGGCGCCATTCTGCTGGGTGCCGCCCCCTGCACCGCCATGGTATTTGTCTGGAGTTACCTGACCAAAGGCGATGCCGCCTACACCCTGGTGCAGGTATCCCTGAACGACATCATCATGCTGTTCGCCTTTGCGCCCATTGTGGTCTTCCTGCTGGGGATTTCCGACATCCAGGTACCCTGGGATACGGTGATTCTGTCGGTGGTCTTATACATCGTGATTCCCCTCACCGCCGGCTACCTGACCCGCCGGACCCTGATCGCACGCCACGGCGAACAGTGGTACGACAACGTATTTATGAAACGCCTCAGCCCGGTGACCCCGGCGGCGCTGATTGTCACCCTGGTGCTGCTGTTCGCCTTTCAGGGTGAAGTCATTCTGCAAAATCCGTTGCACATACTGCTGATTGCGGTGCCACTGGTTATCCAGACCGTGTTTATCTTTCTGCTGGCCTATGGCTGGGCCCGGCTGTGGAACGTGCGCCACTGCATCGCCGCCCCAGGGGCCATGATCGGTGCCAGTAACTTCTTTGAGCTGGCAGTGGCGGCGGCCATCGCCCTGTTCGGCCTGAAATCCGGCGCGGCCCTGGCCACGGTGGTGGGCGTACTGGTGGAAGTGCCCTTGATGCTGGCGCTGGTACGCATTGCCAATAACACCCGGGACAAATTCCCGACCTGATCACAGATGCTTTCGGGAGCAAACATGCCCTCCGGCTCGACCACACCGGCACGAATTCGGGAAATCTTCCTGGCCTACCTGGGACTGGGCCTGACCTCCTTTGGCGGCCCGGCCGCGCACCTGGGTTATTTCCGCAATGAATTTGTCGCCCGGCGCCGCTGGTTGTCCGAGCAGGACTACGCCGACCTGGTGGCCCTGTGCCAGTTCCTGCCCGGGCCTGCCAGCAGCCAGGTGGGCTTTGCCCTTGGCCTGCAAAGAGGCGGCGGTTGGGGCGCGGCGGCGGCCTGGACCGCATTCACCCTGCCCTCGGCCATCATACTGGTGGCCTTTGCCCTGAGCGCCAGCCTGCTGGATGGCCCGGTCAGCCAGGGCATTATTCATGGTCTGAAAGTGGCGGCCGTCGCGGTGGTGGCTCATGCGGTACTGGGCATGGCTCGTACCCTGTGCCCAGACCAGCAAAGCGCTGGCATTGCGCTGGCGGCGGTTCTGCTGGTCGTGTTTATCGGCGGCACGGCAGGGCAGATTTCTGCGATCACCCTTGGCGCCCTGGCCGGGTTGGCTCTGTGCCAGTCTTCCGATGATGGCGCAGCCGGACATGCCGGCCTGTCCGTGTCTGCGGCTACCGGCAGGCTTACGACCGTCCTCTATGTTTTGCTGCTGGCCGGACTACCCCTGCTGGTGTGGCTGACACCCTCCACCCTGCTGGAAATGCTGGATGGCTTCTACCGAACCGGTGCCCTGGTGTTTGGCGGCGGCCATGTAATGCTGCCCCTGCTGGAAGCGGAAGTTGTGCAAACCGGCTGGGTGACCGCCGACGAATTCCTCGCCGGCTACGGCGCCGCTCAGGCCATTCCCGGCCCGCTGTTTACCTTTGCCGCCTATCTGGGGGCAGTCATGGGGCCCTCGGCACCCATTATCTGGGCCCTGCTGGCCATGCTCGCCATTTTCCTGCCCGGTATGCTGATTCTGTTGGCGGTACTACCCCACTGGAACAACTTTCGCCGCTGGCACCGGGCGCAAGCCCTGATGCGCGGCGCCAACGCCGCCGTAGTGGGCATTCTCGGTGCCGCGCTTTACCAGCCGGTATTCACCAGCGCCATCGTCGGCCCCGGCGAGTTTGCCCTGGGTCTGACCGGTTTTATGCTGCTAAGTATATGGAAACTCCCGGCCTGGGCCGTGGTGATTGTGATGGCCACTGGCGGCGTGCTGCTGGGTGCGTAACCTGCCGCGCCTGTTCAGCCGACAGCCACCCTGCTAATATCGCGCTCGTTTTTTGAGCGCGCCGAACCCGTTAATCAGCACCACCGACCGGAATTAAAAAATGGATATTTTCCAGGCCCTTTTCCTTGGCCTCCTCCAGGGACTGACCGAATTCCTGCCCATATCCAGCTCCGCCCACCTGATCCTGACACCGGCCTTCTTTGGCTGGGAAGACCAGGGCGTCGGCTTCGACTTGTCGGTGCACGTGGGCACGCTATTGGCCGTGGTGCTCTACTTCCGCCGGGATGTCTTCGGCATCGCCCGGGACGGCCTGATTTCCATGGGCCAGCGCAAAATCGTCGGCCAGGGCGCCCTGGCCTGGTACCTGGTGATCGGCACCATCCCGGCGGGCCTCGCGGGCCTGGCCCTGCTCGACATGATCGACAACGAACTGCGGGGCGCCTCGGTGATCTTCTTCACCACCCTGGTGTTCGGCATCCTTCTTGGCATTGCCGACTGGCTCCCCAAACGCCAGCGCACCATGGATTCCCTGAACTGGAAAGACGCTGTTATCGTTGGCGTCGCCCAGGCCATGGCTCTGGTCCCCGGCACATCCCGCTCGGGCGTCACCATCACCGCCGGCCTGTTCCTGGGCATGACCCGGGAAACCGCCTCGCGGTTTTCCTTCCTGCTGGCGATTCCGATTATCGTGCTGGCGTCGGCGGTAAAACTGCTGGAAGTGGCAACATCCGACGTGATCGTGGACTGGAATGGCTTTCTGATCGGCGGCGTCACCTCGTTCCTGATGGCCATTACCGCCATCCACTTCTTCCTGAAGTGGCTGAACAAGGTGGGCATGTGGCCGTATGTGATCTACCGGATCATTCTGGCTGGGGTGATTTACGCGGTTCTGATGTAAACCGTTTTCTTTAAATACTTGGCGGCCTGCACAGCACCAAGAGTGCCGGGTTGGGGTTGGCTTTCCAAAAATTTGTGGAGCCAGGGATGGCGGAACACAAGCGCCACAGGGACGTGCCGAAGGAGCGCTTTTTGGAAAGCCAACCCCAACTCGGCACCGACACCACACTTGGCAGGCTTCTAAATCAGCAGGCCTCCAAAGGCGCATAAGCCAAAACAAGCCACTTGGCGCCCTCATCGAAATTCACCTGCACCCGCGTATGATGCCCCGTACCCTCGGAGTTCATCACGATACCCTCGCCAAACTTGGGATGGCGCACCCGCTGGCCCAGACTGAAGCCAGACTGCTGGGCCGAATCCTGGGCAAACAGACTCTCATTCGGTCGCTCCACCATCGCCGGCCGCGTCACCGTATTACGCAACCGCACCTCCTGCAGGCAGTCCCCCGGGATCTCCCGCACAAACCGGGACAGTGCGTGAAACTTCTCCTGACCATACAACCGACGGGATTCCGCGTAAGTAAGTACCAGCTTCTTCATGGCCCGGGTAATGCCCACATAAGCCAGGCGGCGCTCTTCCTCCATGCGCCCGGGCTCCTCCAGCGACATACTGTGCGGGAACAAACCTTCCTCAACGCCTGCCAGGAACACCATCGGAAACTCCAACCCCTTGGCCGAATGCAGCGTCATCAACTGCACACTGTCCTCATGGGCATCGGCCTGTGATTCGCCGGCATCCAGCGCCGCCTGGGCAATAAACTCCGCCAGCGGATCTACGCCTTCTTCTACATCATAATCCGCCAGCGCGCTGACCAGTTCCTCCAGGTTCTCCACCCGGGCCTGACCCTTCTCGCCCTTCTCACTGGCGTGGTAATCCTTCAGGCCACTGGACTCTATGGCCTGCTTCATCAGCCCCTGCAGGGAAGCGTGCCCCGCCATTTCAGACAGCGTGTTGATGATCTCCATAAACTGCTGCAGGCCGGTTTTCGCCCGGCCCTTTACCTGGCCCGCGGCCAGTAACCGCTCGGACGATTCCCACAGGGAAATACCCTGGCCGGTGGCGTATTCACGAATTTCCTGCAGGCTCTTGGCACCAATGCCGCGGGTGGGAATATTCACCACCCGCTCAAAGGCGGCATCGTCCCGGTGGTAATGTACCAGGCGCAGGTAAGCCAGCGCGTTTCGGATTTCCTGACGGTCGTAGAACCGCAACCCGCCGTAAACACGGTAAGGAATACCCTGGCGCATCAGGGCTTCTTCGAGCACCCGGGACTGGGCATTGGAACGATAGAGAATGGCGCACTCGCTGCGCAGATTGCCCTCGCTGACCCAGGCCGAAATGGAATCGGCAATATAATTGGCTTCATCCTGCTCGTTGAACGCGGCGTACAGGCTGATCGGCTCACCTTCCACCCCGTCAGTCCAGAGCTCCTTGCCCAAACGCCCCTGGTTGTTGGCAATCACCGAGTTGGCGGCTTTCAGAATGGTCTTGGTGGAGCGGTAGTTCTGCTCCAGCCGCACCAGCCGGGAATTGGGGAAATCCCGCTGGTACTGCTGGATATTCTCGATCTTCGCGCCCCGCCAGCCGTAGATGGACTGGTCGTCATCGCCCACCACCGTCAGCGGCACCCGGTTGCAGGCCAGCACCTGAAGCCAGGCGTATTGAATGGTATTGGTGTCCTGGAACTCGTCCACCAGTATGTGCTGGAAGCGCTGCTGGTAGTGACTCAGCAATTCCGGACGATGCAGCCAGAGTTCGTGGGAACGCAGCAGCAGTTCACCGAAATCCACCAGGCCGCCCTGTTGGCAGAGCTTCTCGTACTGGCGGTAAATCTTCAGCATGGTATTGGTGAAGTGATCGCCCGGATTCTCCTGAATATGATCCGCCCGCAAGCCCTCATCTTTCTGGCTGTTGATAAACCACTGGGCCTGTTTCGGCGGCCACTGGCTTTCATCAATGCGGTTTTCCCGCATCACCCGCTTGATCAGCCGCAACTGATCGTCGCTGTCCAACACCTGGAAGTTTTCCGGCAAGCCGGCGTCTTTCCAGTGGGAACGAAGCAAACGATGGGCAATTCCGTGAAAGGTGCCGATCCACAGACCACGGGTGGGAATCTGCATCATTTGCTCCACGCGATAACGCATTTCCTTGGCGGCCTTGTTGGTGAAAGTCACCGCCAGAATGGACGTGGGCGGCACCCGGTCAACCGACATCAACCATGCCATCCGGTGCACCAGCACGCGGGTTTTGCCACTGCCGGCACCGGCCAGCACCAGCAAATGGTCGTTCTGCGCCGTCACCGCTTCGCGTTGGGCGTCGTTCAGGGAATCAATAATATGAGAGACATCCATGGAGCAAGGCTTCATTACTGGTTAAATTTACAGCCCAGTATACCAGCCAAGAGCCCGGCTGCCTCCCCTGGCACAAACTACCCCCTCAAGAGTATATACAGGCCAATTCAAGGCTCTAGGCTTAAAGAGACAGCCAGTGTGGCCGATACAGCACTTAACACACTGACACATTAATTCTGTGTCATGCGTTCAAAAAACAACCTACACTCGCGCCGTTCAGAGTTGTGGGCCACGCATACAGGGATTTCATACATGCTTTCATCTCTCAAAATCTCACACAAACTCGCGCTGCTGGTGATTGTAGCCGTGGTGGCTTTCGTAGTGAGCCAGGCCTTTTCCATCATCACGGAACGAAACAACTCGGAACGACTGGGAGAGGTGCGCAACCAGCTCTATCCGTCCCTGGAACTCTCCACCATCAACCGGGGTCTGCTGCAACTCATCGAAAACCAGATCAACAGCGCCGTCACCACGGGCGACGATCAGCAGATTGCGGCTACCCGAGAGCAACTCGCCGAGATCATCGAGAATCTTGACCGCATTGCCCAGCTTAACCCGAGCCAGCAGAGCGACGTAAAAGCGCTGAAATCCGAACTGAACGGCTACTACAGCACCGCCACTCGCATCGCCACCGCGATTATCGAGGGCACCGCCGATTTCAGTCGCATAGGCCAGGAAGCATCCGCCAACGCCGAGCGCCTGGCGGGTCTGCGCTCGGATCTCGACCAGATGCGCAATGCCATGGAGAGCCGCCTGACCCAGGCCATCGACGACACCACGGCGGCCAGCAGCGAAGCCGCTACCGTCTCCGTGACGATCGTGGTGGTCGCCCTGGTTGTCCTGATTGCACTGAGCCTGATTATCGGTCGATCGGTCTCCGGCAGCCTGCAGCAAATCATCAGTTCCCTGCGGAACATGGCTTCTGGCGAAGGCGATTTGACCTCCCGCATCGAGTACACCGGCAAGGATGAACTCCGGGATCTGGTGGACCAGTTCAACCGCTTTGTTGAAAAACTGCATAAATCCTTTGCCACCATCCAGCAGGACATCGGTGAGCTTAACGGCGTCGCCGCGCATCTGGGCAGCACCAGCCGCACCAATCTTGAACGCATCAGCCAGCAGGCCCAGGCCATCTCCTCCACCCGCAATTCCGTGGAAGAGCTGGTAAAAAGCGTTGAGGAAGTGGCGGGCTTTGCCTCCAGCGCCTCCGACCAGACCCAGGACGCATCCAAGTTTGCGACCACCGGGCAGCAGAAGGTCGAGGGCAACATACAGACCATCCAGCGACTGATGGCAGAAATCGAGAACACTGCCAGCCTGGTCAACCAGTTCGATGAGTTCTCCGTGAAGGTGGGCGGTCTGCTGGAAACCATTCAGACCGTGGCCGAGCAGACCAACCTGCTGGCCCTGAATGCCGCCATTGAAGCCGCCCGCGCCGGTGAACACGGCCGTGGCTTTGCCGTGGTCGCAGATGAAGTACGCGGCCTGGCGGTGCGCACCCACAAGGCCACGGAAGAAATCCAGCAGGTGATTTCAGAACTCTCCAAAGCCTCCGGCGCCGCCGTACATTCCATGCAAGGCAGCGTAGACATGGCCAGGCAGGGCGTGGATGCCACCACCGAGTCTGGCGAGGTCCTGCGCAAGATTCTCGAGAATGTTCAGCAGATCAGCGAACTGAACGAGCAGATTGCCGCGGCCACCTATGAACAAAGCACCACCTTCAGCGAAGTCACTGGCCATATGGGCGACATGCATCGCAACGCCGAGGCCGTGATGGAAAGCACCGATGAGCTGGATACGGTCAGTCGCAAGATCCAGGACGTCAGTAATGGCTTGCAGAGCGTGGCCGGGCAGTTCCGCGTTTAAGTAAAACCCCAGAAAAAGGAAACTCCTGATGAAAAAACTGTTTACTGCAGCGCCCCTGGCGCTCGCCATTGCCGCGACCCCGGCTCTGGCACAGAGTACCGAGGACACCCTCGAGCGCATGCAGCAGCAGCTGAATGCCATGCAACAACAGCTGAACTCCGCGAAAGACACTGGCATTCGCTTCAACGGCTTTTTCAGCACCGGTTTCGCCCGGGCCAGCAACGATGCCGGTTACGCCGGAATCACCGACGAATCCGAAGTGGCGGATCTGAGCCTGTTCGCCCTGCAGGGCACCTTTGACGTCACACAGAAGAGCCAGATTGTGATGCAACTGGTCGGCCGGGGCGAAGATGACTGGGAACCCCAGGTGGAGTGGGCCTATCTGAGCCACCGCCCCACCAACAACCTGCAGATTCGGGCCGGCAAGATGCGGATTCCGTTCTTCATGTACTCCGACTCCCTGGAAGTCGGCTACGCCCAGCCGTGGGCACGCCCGCCCCAGAGCGTGTATGGCCCGATTGCCGTGACCAGCTATGTTGGTGCGGATGCCAGCTACAACCTGAACTTCGACAACTCCTCGCTGACCGCAACCGGCTTCACCGGCTTTACCGATGAAGATGGCAACTCCGGCGATGTGCAGCTACGCAACATCGCAGGCATGAACCTGACCTGGACCGACTACGTGTGGACCCTGCGTGGTGTGGCGGCGACCGCCGAGGCGGATATTGATGCGACCCGGCTGGCAGCCTTGGTGCCACCACAGATCACTGTGGATTCACAGCTTGCCGACGGTGATCGCGGTAACTTCTTCGGCCTGGGCGCCAGCTACGACGACGGCAGCTGGCAGATCATCGGTGAAGTCACCCGCGTTGAAGTGGATGGCAAGTTTGCCGATACCGATTCTGCTTACCTGTCTGTGGGCCATCGGTTTGGCAGCTGGACACCTTTCGTTGCAGCCGGCTGGACCGAGAGCAAGGATGACGATGAGCGCACCGGTTTCTTCATCCCCGGCGCCGTCCCCGAGTCCATCCTGAACTATCAGCACAACGAGTACAGCATCGGTACCCGCTGGGACATTACTCCGGGCGTGGCCATCAAGGCGGACATCACTCATGTGCGCGGGCTTGAGAAAGGTTATGGCAACCTGAACACAGCCTACATGCTGGCGGAAGACCCTGACAGCACCAACGTTTACACCGTTAAAATCGACTCGGCATTCTAAGGAGGCCCCATGAAAAAGCTTAGCCTGTTGTTTGCGGCCAGCTTGCTGGCAAGCCCCCTGGCCCTGGCTGAAGTCGTGGTGATCGGCAACCCGTCCGGCCCGGACAGCATCAGCGCCAACGAAGTACGGGATCTGTATCTGAACCGCAGCAAAGCCCTGCCAAATGGCCAGAGCGCGAACCCGTTTGAACTCCCGGAAGGCAACGCCACCCGTGCCGAGTTCCACGACAAGGTGACCGGCCGTAACGACGCCCAACTGAAGGCCTTCTGGTCCCAGCAGGTGTTCACCGGTCGTGGTCAGCCGCCGGCGGAAGCCGGCAGTGCTTCGGGCATGAAGGCCCAGGTCGCCTCCACACCAGGCGCCATCGGCTACATCGATTCCGCGGATGTGGACGACAGTGTCAAGGTTATCCTGACGCCCTGATCACAGCCGTGCAGAACGCAAAAAGGCGAGCCGAAGCTCGCCTTTTTGCTGTTTGAAGACCGGCTGCCTAGAAACCTCTCGGCACGGTCTGGGCTTCCACGAATTCAAACAGCCCTTCCAGACCACCTTCCCGGCCAATACCCGAGGCTTTCATACCGCCAAACGGCGCCTCCGGTGTCGGCCCGGTGCCGGTGTTCCAGCCCACGTGACCAAACCGCAGGCCGGCAGCCACCCGCTGGGCACGTTCGGCATCGGCGGTGAACACGTACGAGGCCAGGCCAAACTCCGTGTCGTTACCGGCATCAATGACTTCTTCCTCGGTCCGGAACAGCGCCATGGGCACCAGAGGACCGAAGGTCTCCTCCTGATAACAGCACATCTCCCGGTCCACGCCCTGCACCACCGTGGGTGGGAAGAACAGGCCATCGCCCAGTTCCGCTGGCTGTTTGCCAGCCACCAGGCTGGCGCCCTTGTCGAGGGCGTCCTGCAGGTGCCGTTTCACCTTGTCGAAGCCCTGCTTGTTGATCAGCGGGCCGATGTCGATGCCATCGTTCATGCCGTCGCCGACGGTCATCTTGTTCACACGTTCGGCCAGCTTCTGGCCAAAGGCATCCGCCACCTTTTCGTGCACAAAAATCCGGTTGGCGCAGACACAGGTCTGGCCGCCACCGCGGAATTTGTTGGCAATCAGGTTATCGGCGGCGGCCTCCAGGTCGGCATCGTCAAAGACGATGAACGGGGCATTACCACCCAGCTCCAGTGCCAGCTTCTTCACCTGCTCGGCGGTGTCCACGATCAGTTTGCGGCCCACTTCGGTAGAGCCCGTGAAACTGAGCATAGGTACGTCTTTGTGCTCACACAGCACCTTGCCAATCACGCTGGCCTTACCCATCACCAGGTTGACCATGCCATCCGGCAAGTCGAGTTTATCCATCACGCTGAAAAAGGCGATCATGGTCAGCGGCGTCTCGCTGGCCGGCTTGATGACCGAGGGGCAACCCGCCGCCAGGGCCGCCGACAACTTCTTGGCGATCATGCCGATGGGAAAGTTCCACGGCACAATCAGCCCGGTTACGCCCACAGGCCGGTAGTGAACCGTCCAGGTGCAATCCTTGGGCTTTTCCGGAATCGTGTGGGAATCAAGAGCGCTGATGTGCTTGGCACAGTAATCGAAGAAACCGGCGGCGTAATCCACCTCGCCCTGGGCTTCTTTCCAGGGCTTGCCATGCTCCATACACAGGATGCGGCCAATCTCTTCGCGGTTTTCTTTCAGGCCGTCGCGAATATCCTCCAGCCACTTACGGCGGGTTTCAATCGGCCAGGGATTGGTGAGCCGGAGCGCTGATTGTCCAGCCTCCACCGCTGCCACAACATCTTCCTCCGGCATCGACGGCACTTTGGCAATCACCGAGCCGGTGGCCGGGTTGTAAACGTCGAACGTGGCACCGCCGGCAGAGTCTTTCCAGCGCCCGCCAATGTAGCCTGTGAGGTTTTCCAGTAGTGGTGACTCGATCATCTCGGCTCCTCTTGCATGACTGGTGACGCCCCGGACCGGGGCGGAGTTCAAAAGCAACGCGTGCCTTTCATAGTGGATCCTGAGTGACGGCCTGTAAAGTCAGGGGGAGATTTCCTGGCCGTCATTTTTGACCCGGGCGGGTGACTGCCTATACTCGAAGGAGAGTTTTTACAGGCTCTCCCTGACACCCCAAGGAGACGGATTCATGAAAGCATTTTTTCATCCGACGCAGGACCTGCACATCCCGAAGACGTATTTCACCCGAGGCCAGATGCGCCAGCCTCAGGAGGTGCCTGATCGCACCGGCCAGATGCTCGAAGGCCTGAAAGCCATGGGCATCCCGGTACTGCAGCCGGCCGACCAGGGCGCCGGCCCGATCTCCAAGGTGCACGACCTGGGTTACCTGCGATTCCTCGAATCCGCCCACCGGCGCTGGATGGAAATGGAAGACTGGGGCGACGAGGTAATGTCGAATATTTTCGTACGTTCCCCCAACGCCATGCGGGGCATCCTGGCAGAAGCCGCCTGTTACCTGGCAGACGGCAGCTGCCCCATTGGCGAGAATACCTGGAAAGCGGCCTACTGGTCGGCTCAGACCGCTCTGGGTGCCGCCGACGCGCTGATCGCCGGAGAACGCAACGCCTACGCCGTGTGCAGGCCACCAGGCCATCACGCCCGCAAGGATGCTGCCGGTGGATTCTGCTACCTGAACAACGCCGCCATCGCGGCCGAGCACCTGAAGAGCCGGTTCCCGCGAACGGTCATCCTGGACACCGACATGCATCATGGCCAGGGCATTCAGGAGATCTTCTACGACCGCAGCGACGTGCTGTACATCTCCATCCACGGCGACCCCACCAACTTTTATCCGGTGGTCAGCGGCTTCGAGGACGAACGCGGGGAAGGCGAAGGCTATGGCTACAACATCAACCTGCCCATGCCCCACGGCTCCAGCGAGGACGATTTCTTCGCGAAACTGGATGAAGCCCTGGCTGCCATTCGCCTGTACCAGCCGGATGTACTGATCCTGACCCTGGGCTTCGATATCTACAAGAACGACCCGCAGGCGAAAGTATCGGTGACTTCCGAAGGCTTCTGTCGGCTGAGCACGCACCTTCGTCAGCTGGGCTTGCCCACGCTGGTGGTGCAGGAAGGCGGGTATGATCTGGACGCCCTCAGCGAGAACGTCCAGCAGTTTTTCAAGGGGTTGGAGGGTTAGGACAGATTCCAGAGCGCAAGATGCCAGCTCTCCGTTAACTATTTGGGCTCATGGCAGAAGCGGTTGGCCTCGGTATTCCGAGCCTCATCGCTTCCGCCAGATTCAGGGGCTCTTCGTACTACTCTTGCCAGCCACTGCACCGTTTACCGGCATTAACCCGCCCAAGGTAGCCATCCTGCGTTGACTAGATTCCATACACTGATCGCGGCAAGTAGCAGGCTCGGAGAAAGAAACGATTTCAAAAATACCGGAATCGACACGCTGCTTTTGGCCAACAAGACTATTCCAGTTAATAAAACAACCACCGATAACAGGCCACAAACGCTACCCAGGATGCCGATCAGGGTATCCTTTGCACTATCAGAAATAATAATACCAAGCAGCAATAGAATGGCCAGTAAAAGCCCGACTACACCATACCTCACTCCGCTCACGATGGGAGCTTTCCTTTTAAATCTGAAAATAAAAACCCCAGATCGTATTAGAACAATTGATTTTTAATGATTCCTAAAGTATGCCACCCTGAATATTTCAAATTTTTAGCTGTCGACAATCACTTTGATGACAACAGCGATACCGAAAACAATAAACCTAAAAGTCTACTCAAAAAAAATCAAACAATTGCTAAAATAAACTGACCTGAACCATCCAGCATGATTTTTTTCTACAAAGACCCATAAAAACCAACTAAATCAACCTTAAAAGATTAAATTAAATCTTATTTTTTTGAGATTTTCTTAAATTTTTTTATGCCCGCATAGCATGCCACGATTATCAGAAGAACCAAAAAGGTCTTTTTCCCAATCTCACCAAAAAAATGAGGTATCAAGACGACAGCGAGCACGACGCAAACAATTATTATGATACTAATAAATCCATCAACCCAGCCCTCATCCTTTATTGTGTCGTATGCCGCCCACCCGAGAAAAGCAAATATAAGATAATCGATTATTTCCATACGCTAATAACACTCACGACCTTCTGAATCGAACCCCGGCTGGTTCAAATATTTTTTCAAAATATATTTCAGAGCAGCGATTGATCCCTGAACCTTAAGATGATCCTTAATACTAGCCTTATGATTACCTATCCTAGAATTAAGCTTCTTTTTAAGAGAATTTGCCCCTGCTCTATCAAGCTGCTTCTTCAATTCTTTAGATGCTTTATAAGAGCGAAAAGCCTCTTTCCCAGCTGCCAATGAGGAGGGGGCAAAAGCACCTACAAGCGCCATAGTAGCAACATCCACATAATCTACTTTCCTAAAGTCAAATCCATTTTTTGCTAATTGAACGCCTAACTCAATGCCTCCTCCAATAAGTGCACCGATAGCATTAATCGCTATCCGGCCATCTGGGTCAATGTGCTTCACTGGAGTATTGGAGGCATACCCATAAAGATTAGTATCCCCACCCGCAAAACCAATCGGATCCCGGGCCGTCCAACGGCCGGTTGTTGGGTCGTAATCCCGATACCCAAACCGGATCAGGCCAGTATCCGGATCTTTCAGGCCACCTGCAAAGCCAAAGGGAATGGTGATATTCGGAGTGCTATCGTGAATGACGTTGCCGTACGCATCGTATTCAATGGCTTTGACCACTTGCCCGAAGCTGTCCGTGATCATCCTTGGGCTACCCAGGTGGTCCGTCAGCAGGTAATAGGTCTCGCCATTCTCGGTAAAGCTTGTCGGAGCATGGCCCAGCGTGTAGTTGAAACGCTGCTTAAGGTTGCCATCGCCATCATAGGTCGCCAGCAGCGTGGTCTTGTCCTGCCATAGGTAACGTTCCACCACTTGTCCATCTTTGAGCTTGGCCACCCGGTTACCCAGGGCGTTGTGGCGGTATTCGATGGTATGGTCCGGGGTCTGCACCTGTTTGAGCCGGCCTTGGCTGTCGTAGTCGTAGGTGGTGACGTCGGTGCCCGTGGTTTTCTGGCTCAGGCGTCCGTTGCCATCGTAGGTGTAGCTGGTATTGCCGAAGCTCTGTAACTGGTCGCCCAGGTTGTAGCTGGCGGAAACACCCGAGACGCCGCGTTCGATACTGGTGGCCAGGGTACGGTTGCCGTTGGCGTCGTACTGGTACTGCTCCACCAACTGGCTGTTTTTGGTCACCTCGGTCAGGCGGTAGCGATCATCGTACTCATACCCGTACTGGTTGACGGTGCCATCCGGCACGGTTTCGGTTTTGCCAACCAGACTTAAATAGATCTGTCCCGGTTTTCCATCTACGACACCCTATAACTTCGGCGACGTGGTGTTGGTAGGCTTTCCGTTCACCAACCTGCAAACCACCAAGAAACGGCCAGCTGTGATCATCAGCAGCCAAAGCTATCAGCAGAATCGACCTGATGTGATTTTGATGGCGATCACCAGTCAGGTTCGGCAACCGCTGGCCACCGGCGAAGCCCTTCTGCAAGACTGGCAGATGGCGGGGCTGGTCAAGCCCTCTGTGTTTAAACCGCTGATTGCTACCATCGAGCAGAACCGCATTGTCAAAACCGTGGGGCAATTGTCAGCCACAGACCGGGAGGGTCTGGGTTAAGTAATTCAGACGATTTTGGGAAGCTGATAACGACAAAGCCCGCCGAAGCGGGCTTTTATCATGCATCTATTACTAGGACATACCTTATGTCCGAACCTGTCTTTTCCTTATATTTCGATAGATATTCGTACGCTAACTTGCGGCTTTTTTCAGCGAACGTTGCTTGCTCGTCCGTATCTTTATTGCAATACCAGTTGTCGTAAGTTGGCCGAAAATAACCATCGCTTTCCAGCTCATAGACATCACCTCCCAAAACAGCAATATCAGTATCACTTAACAAATCTAATGCCTTAATTGCATCAGATTTTTTTAATGTTACTTCACCACCTTCAGCATCGGTTCTGGGAGTGCCGCAGTCTTTTAGAAACTGTTCATACTCAGTGTAACTCATTCTATTTCTTCCTAAGTCGTTCAAACTGACGGTGGTTAACTGTCTTGTCTGGCTCAATTATCCAACTAAAGTTGCCGTCTTTTCCGTTAATACTGCCGGGAAGCTCAACTTTAGTTCTCTCTATTCCATCACCACCCGTGATCTTCTTAACCTTGGCTGCGTCAGCCTGCTTGTCAATTAAACTAGGGAGGTTGTGATCAAGGTCTTTGCCTTCCATCTGGCGTTTAACCTTGTCGGTATATTTGGTTCCATCAAGAGGGTTTGCTTTCTTTGTAACATTTAATCAATCGAATAGCTTTTTAAAAAACAATCGTAGTCTGCACTTTCATCGTAAGCGTACTTAGCAGCAGCCTCAACGCTTGGAAGCAGGTCGCCACCGTAAACAGCCTGAAATTCTTCGTAGTAATTTCTACTTGAAAATGCGCAAATGGATATATCGCTATCTCTATCCGCATATATACACCAGTTCTTACTGCCAGACACAATCAGGATCTGATCGGAGTTATCCATAATGCAATCAGGCTCATCTCCGCCAGAATATTCGTTCAATGCAACAATGAATTGGTCCTCGCTATCATCCAAAGTAAACTCGATTGCTTTATATTTCCTGACCTTGTCGCACACATAATCTTCTGGTGATGGGTCTAACACCAAGTATATGAACTTGAACTCGCCAATTTGTTTAAGGAAATCCTGCAAATGGCGAAAGAAAAGCTTCATATGAATTTCATCAAAGGTAAAAAACAAAAATAGAGAATAAAATCTGGTAAAAATATTTTCAGGCAGTTTTTTTGAAGGATCTATAACAGATTCTGATAAACTGCGGAATAAATTAAACTCTTCTCGTGACTCTATAAATCTCATAAATCATTCCTCTTGAATCTGATTTTTGCTGCTTTCTCACCACCCTTGAACATTTCGCCCGTTGGGCCATCTGTGGAAGTTGAGAAGTCCCGGGTTGTATATCCCTTATTTCCATCCTTCGAAAGAACAGATATTGGCCCCTTTTTCGTTGGAGTTGTATTTTTAGAAAACCCATTATCTGTCAAATGATTCTCGAACTGTTGCTTGGTCCAGTTAACCTCGTAATTCGGCTGCTTCGCTCCGGGGTCAGATACATCTTTAACCCGTATTCTCGGCTTTTCACTCTTTGTAACCTTATTAAGCTTATTAAGCCCGGAAGCCCAACCGCCAAGCGCACCCATCGTAGCCGCAGCGGTTACTTTGGTAACGTCAACACAGCCCAACGATTTACCTTCCACAATCATCTGCCAGGCCAATTCGCCACCTGCGCCAACAATTGCACCAACGACCGCCCAAGCAATTTCGCCGGTGGGATCCACAAAGTTTACGGGATCGTTGGACACATACCCATATAGATTCGTATCCCCACCCGCAAAGCCAATCGGGTCCCGGGCCGTCCAGCGGCCGGTTGTTGGGTCGTAATCCCGATACCCAAACCGGATCAGGCCAGTATCCGGATCTTTCAGGCCACCTGCAAAGCCAAAGGGAATGGTGATATTCGGAGTGCTATCGTGAATGACGTTGCCGTACGCATCGTATTCAATGGCTTTGACCACTTGCCCGAAGCTGTCCGTGATCATCCTTGGGCTACCCAGGTGGTCCGTCAGCAGGTAATAGGTCTCGCCATTCTCGGTAAAGCTTGTCGGAGCATGGCCCAGCGTGTAGTTGAAACGCTGCTTAAGGTTGCCATCGCCATCATAGGTCGCCAGCAGCGTGGTCTTGTCCTGCCATAGGTAACGTTCCACCACTTGTCCATCTTTGAGCTTGGCCACCCGGTTACCCAGGGCGTTGTGGCGGTATTCGATGGTATGGTCCGGGGTCTGCACCTGTTTGAGCCGGCCTTGGCTGTCGTAGTCGTAGGTGGTGACGTCGGTGCCCGTGGTTTTCTGGCTCAGGCGTCCGTTGCCATCGTAGGTGTAGCTGGTATTGCCGAAGCTCTGTAACTGGTCGCCCAGGTTGTAGCTGGCGGAAACACCCGAGACGCCGCGTTCGATACTGGTGGCCAGGGTACGGTTGCCGTTGGCGTCGTACTGGTACTGCTCCACCAACTGGCTGTTTTTGGTCACCTCGGTCAGGCGGTAGCGATCATCGTACTCATACCCGTACTGGTTGACGGTGCCATCCGGCAGGGTTTCGGTTTTACCAACGATCTGGCCAACCTTGTTGTAGGTTAGTTCGTAGTCGAAGGTGGCCGCCTGATTCAGCTCGGTGCTGACAACGGTGACTTCCCCGTGGCCGTTATAGCCAAACGTTTTACTCAGGGTGCCATCGTCCAAGCTGACCGGCAGGCCGTGATTGGCGTGGCGACTGATGGTGAAGCCGTGGATGCCAGTTAACAGGCCATCCCGGTCATAGGTCAGGCTGGTGCTGTCACCGGCGTAGGTGATCTGGCTGACCTGATAATCCGGGTTGTGCTGGTACTGGATCCCTTCGTTAAGCTCGCCCTGGTAATCTACGGCCGTCAACAGGGTGCCGTCCCAGCTGTAGCTCAGGCTTTCTCCACCTTCCGTAATCTGGCTCAGCTGATCGCCATGGTGGTAGTCGTAGAGGATTGCCCCTTCCGGCGTATCGGTCCGGGTCAGGCGGTTTTGGCTGTAGGTGTGTTCCAGCCGTTGCCCGGATGGCAGCTCAATGGCGGTCAGGCGGCGATCCCGATCGTACTCGTATTGAGTCGTCTCACCCAGCGGGGTCGCTTCGGAGGTAACCCGGTTGATGCCGTTGTACGCGCTGTCGTGGTCAGCCGGCGTTGGCACCACCAGGGTGGTTCGGTTGCCGTTCTCGTCGTACTCGCTGAGCGTGGTATGGCCGTCCGGGTAAGTGACTTTGGTGACTCGCCCGAGCAGATCGTATTCATAAAACGTCTGCTTACCGTCGGCGGCCGTTATCGCAGTCACCTGGCCCCGGCCTTCGCTGCCGAAGGTGTAGCTGGTGCTACGGTCGCCCACGGTTTCCTGAATCAAGCGGCCACGGGCGTCGTAAGTAAACTCGGAATCCAACAGGCCGGTCACGGATATGCTTTGAGTGAGCAGGGTTTCCGGATCAACCTGTTCACGGACAACACGGCCCTCCGCAGAGGTTTGCACCAGGGTGCCTGCACGAGCGTCTACCTCGGTGGTGCTGGTATCGCCGTTCACACTCGCGGTCACCGTGTATCGGCTGGTATCTGCGCCATTCTGGCCGTAGACCGTACTGAGCGTGGTGCTCTGGGTCAGGCCACTGGGCTGAGAAACGGTTATGGCGCTGGGGATTTCTTGCAGGGTTTTGGGGTCCAGCACCTTGTCCACCACGGTGGTGACACCGCCGTAGAGAGTGGTTTGCTGGAGTTGGTCGGCCCTCAGGATATCCACCAGGGTGGTCCCATTCTTATAGGTGATTTCCTTGCGGACATCACCATTCTCCAGCACTCGGCGAACGGTCTGGTACTGATTACCCTCCGCAGTGGTATAACCATAGCGGTTGTGGCCGATACCTACCCGGGTATCGAAGAAGTCCCACTGGCCGCCTTCGGGATCCCGGGTTTGGTAGACACGACCATTCTGGTCAAATTCATGAGGGTAGCGGTAACCGTTCGGGTCGGTTTTCTCGGTGAGCAACCCGCCTTCCTGATACAGGAACTGATACTCGCTGCCATCTTCATAGGCCAGGGCTGTCAGGTTGTTGTGTTCATCAACCGTGAGTTCGGTTATCTGGCCGTCCGCTGCCACAATTCTCTGTGGTTCACCGTCTGCATTTCGCTCAATAGCAATTACGTTTCCAAAACGGTCCGTAATTTGATTGAGCTTGCCGGCCTCGTTGTAACCGAATTCAACCAGGGTGGTACCACTATCCAGATCGAAGGTGGCAATGTGTCGGCCCTCGCTATCAAAGCGGTATGGCATTCTCGAGGCTGAAGCGGCATCCCTTACACAGCGCACGTGATACTGGTCCGTCTTGCTGAACCGCTCGCTATTGAAGCTGGCGCTTTCGATCGCCCAGGCCTGTTCATCGTCCCGGAAATTGGTGGTTGAGCTCCAGTACGGCTGCCGGAAGCTGGCTTCATGATCCCAGTATTCCCCGGGAGGGAAAACCAGCTCTGTTTGATGGACAAACACGCTGTTTGGCAGAACGTAAAGCAGCTCGTTGATGTTCGGCAGTCGCCAATCGCTGAAGCCAGCAAACGTAGAGGCCTCACAATGCTGGATGCTGGAAGCCCAATCTAACTTGGTACTTGCGTTCTCGGGCGCATCCTGCCACATCAGGCCGTTGTCATTATCGACAACTACCTGTTGGGCCGCGTCACGTTTCAGGTTCTGGGTGTATCGCTCATCAATAGACTCTCCCCGAACACACATGACGGGCTTCAGGGCACTCTCTGGATTCGCCGCCGACGTGTGCCAAAGACCTCGGGCACGGGATACGCTGTAAATGGCCGGCCCGATGTTCCCGCCCGACTTCTCCAGGGTGTAGCCAACCTCTTTGGCCGTTGGCAAACGCCAACCTGTCCCCTTCGGCATAGCATCGTTGGCGCAATACGCCTGAGCACCTGCCTTGGTGCGAGTCTCGAACGGCTGATCGGTAAACTGCCATTCCAGCCCGGTCACCTTGTCAACAAGTACACCCTCATCGTTCACGGTGTAATCGATGCTGCTACCACCGCTCTGGTAATAGCCGTCATCGCCATCAACCAGGCTGTAGGTAAGGCCGGTTTTAAGGATCAGTGACTGGGTTTCCACATCCACAACGCTGCCACTGCCCAGATACACTCGGCCGGCGGGATCGTATTCATGAACGTTGGACAAAGACCAGCCATTGGCGAGCTGGCGTTCAAAACTGTTCTTGAAGGAGACACCGCGGGTTTGCCAACTGATGTAGTTCTGGCGGCCCGGTACTTCCGTCACATTGTTGCCGACCGTAGCCCAGGCCACCGGGAACTCCGCAAGCTCCCGCTGTTCCTCAGCGGCATTGCCGGCACTGATGTACTGGGTTTTGTACTCATAACCAATACTCACCCGGCCGCTTACCATCCCGGCAGGGCGAACACCATCCACCCGGGTACCATCCCAGATGAACTCCACTTCGGTATTCGTTGCCGGCGCCAGTTCCCTCTGGAACACCCGGCCGGCAACTTCCAGCTTCACAATCATTTTCTCAAGCGTTGAGGGAATCTCGGCACCGCTGACTTTTATACGTGCCTTGTGCTTATATCCCTCAGTTCTCTGGCTTGAGTAGTGGAGCGTAAGGTTCGTGCCCGCGATGGCAATGTCTTCGTGGAAGGTTTGCTGGTAAGGCTTAACGTATGACCCCGTGCATTCAAGCTCTTCGTTCTGTTCGTCTTCCTGCTCCAGATCAAGCGCCAGCTCCGTAGGCGCTTCGTCTTCGCTGGAGCCCCAGTTGTAGTCCTTGGCCGAGAAGTGGTTAAAGCTACCCCACCAGAGCGTGTCTCCGGCTTCGTAGCCTGCCAGACCAATTACCTCATCTTCGGTGTTGCCATTGCCATTGAGGTCGTCCGGCGTGGAATCGCCGGTGTAGTCGAGGCCGTCGACCACACCATCGCCATCAACATCCAACAACTGAACAACTACGCCGTTGGAGGACGCCACCCACTGATTTCCAAGCCGATCATAGGTTCCGATCGGGACAATCTCGCCAACGTCAAAGCCCAGGAAGTTGTCAACGAACATCACAACGTCACTATCAAAAACAACGCTGTCGCTGTAATAAACGCCCGCTACGTGAAGGTCATTGGCGAACGTGAAGGCCGTCTCGCGGGGTAGTTCTCCGGGCATCGATTCCGGAGTTTCGAATTCCGTCGCGCTGAACTGAAACTCCTCAAGCTCGCGAGTACTGCCGTCTGCAGAGACCACGGTTGCAGTGGTTATACCATTGAAGACAACGGTTGCCTGACGCTCGCCAAATTCGTCAATAACCGGCGTGGACTGATGAACCTGAGGTTCGCCGGACGTCAAATCGATCCGTGTCTGTTTGCTGTCACGGGGCAGCAACATGACGTTCTCAAGACTTGCCCAGGCGTTAGAAGAGCCGATGGTGGTGCGCTGCACAACGAGGTGCCCGGTTTTTTCGTAAACGATGGTCTGCTGACCGGCAGGTCCAGCGATGATAAACCGACCATCACTTCCGGTTTTTGTTGAGCCAAGCTCGGGCTTATTCAGGAATGAAGCCTGTACTCCGGCCATGGGCTGGCCGTCACGATCCAGCACCAGCCCGGTGTACACCGCCATGGCCATGGGGTCGTAACTGCTAATGGTCGCGTTGTCTGGCACGTATTCCGAGTATGCAGACGCCTCGGTGCCCTGAAGATTGCTGAGATCAGTTGCTTCACGAACCCGGACGAAGAGTCGGTTAGACTCCAGACCATTAACGCGGGCAAGCACCTGAGCGTTACCTTCCCGCTCTGCCGTCAAGACGCCACCCTCAACAGAAATGATAGACCGGCTGTCCGCTACGAAGCTGGCGTAGGCGGTAATATCCACTTCATTTCCGTTGTCGTAATAAGCGCCTACCCGAAGAGACTGCGAATCACCCGGAACCATCATCAGGGTGCTGGGTGCGACGCGGATCTCTCGCAGCCCATTGGTATCCACCCGCGATTCATCAATTTCGAGAATGTGAGCAGTATTACAGCCTTGGGCTGCTGACACATCCACCGTAGTGACGCCAGACATGTCCCACTCGCTGTTCTGGTCAACGGTCTGGAAGACTGTCACATAGCCATGTGAGGACGGTGACGTTTGTCCCGGGCGATAAAGCCCGCGGGCAACCCCAAACCCGATCACCCCTTCTTCGGATTCGATGCCGCTGTTTTCATCAAGGCCCGCCTGTAAAACGTGATCCCGGTGCCCCCACGCGGGGCCGGTTGCCCACTCAAAGTCTTCAAACCAGCTTTTATCCTGGTAGAGCCAACCATAAATGGCCAGGACCAGTGCCTGATCCACCGTTGGAACCTCGGCGTAGCCGTTGCCAGAAGCAAGGGACTCCGTCTTTACATGGGCATCGCGATGACTTGCCAGATAAGCGTTTGAATCAAGACGATCGCTTGGGCTAAGGCCATCGTTGTAGTGACCAATGACCTGATTACGCTCATGAATGTAATCGGCATAGTCTTGAGCAATCGTCCCTATTTCCTGGGCAACCCCCTGATAGGGCTTGAGACCTCGTGCCGTGCGCTCGGCATTCACGAGATAGAGCCCTTTTTCCTGAAGACTCATAGCGTCCCAGGTCGCCTGATCCGGCATGATCAGGAACTGGAAAACCGATGGATCCTGAGAGCGCGCATAGTTGAAGCCCCGGGCAATATCGTCGACTGTTTCGACCTGATTTCCTCGCCACTCTATATCGTTTTCAGGATACTGGAGCTCCACATACTTATCACTGGCGACGGGTTGCAAGGGGCAGGACATCAGCTCCCTTGTTGGTTCAACAACGAGACTCAGTTCCGCCATGTCGGTGAGACCAAGCCCTGTCGTTACGGTCAATAGAACCGGATATTCGCCAGCAGGCATCCCTTGAAGATTCGCGATCGCACTGGTGGACACGACTTCATCTTGCAATCGCCATTCGTACTCAAGCACACCTTCCTGGACAGAACTGCCAGATCCATCAAGAGTAATCGGGACGTTCTCGTAAACGTAGTGTGCGTCGGGCAGAGTCGCTTGTGGTGCATAGCCAACCTCCACCAACAGTGTCTTGGTGGCAACCTGGCCCGCATCCGATTCGACTTCAACCCGGTATGGCCAACTGCCGGCTTCAAGACCGGTTAAGGTAACCGACGCCGAGTTACTGAACGGTGTCTGGGTATCGCCCTCATACCAGCGGAAGGCGGCAATCTCTCCCAGGGGTACATGGCTGGCCTGGGCGCTTATGGAAACGCTATCGCCCACTGCTGCCAGGAAATCGCCATCCAGGCTAATCACTGGGCTGTGCCCACTCACCGATACGTCGATCGACTGTTGGTGAGTCAATCCATTCGCGTAAGTAAGTGACAAAACGACTCGATGCTGACCAAGTGCCAACCCTTCTAACACCAGGGTCGAACCTTCGCCAAGTACTTCAGCGGTTTCTTGAGACAACCATTGGATGGATTCAACCGAAGGGTCCGACGCCTGGGATCCAGCCTCAAGCGTCACGGTGTCGCCAAGGTTAACGTCCGGGTTACCCTCTACTTCGATATTAGGGCGAGGAATCACCGCTACAGTGACATCCTGCGCTGCCTCAAGTCCACGCGCGTTTGTAACTGTCAGCCGGTAGGTATTCTCACCGGCAGTAAGGTTTGCCATTTCCAGAAGCGGTCCCGTAGCAACCACACTTCCGTCTGTAGCATTTGTCCATTCATAGGCTGATATTCCGACTACATCCTCGGTGCCACTACCATCCAGAACAAGTGTGTCACCTTCCCACAGGGAGGTCTGGCCCGAAATCTGGATGACTGGCGGACCATACACCACGAGCGAGATGGGCTCGTCCAGAGGCTGACTCAACCCAAGCTGGTCGGTAACGGTGAGCTGAATCTCGTACGTTCCTGCATTACTGAACTGAGTTTCAAGGACGGCGCTGTCGCCAAGCACTTCTTCTGTCGTCAGATTGCTCCATTCGTAGGCCGTAATATTTCCATCCGAGTGATAGCTGGCAGAGCCGTCGAACACAATTGGCTGTTCAACGTTCACCTCTTGCGGCGGCATGTTAGCGAGGACCGCCACGGGCTCCGCATAGCTTCGGATGCATCGCGGCGCATAGTTTTCATAATTGAGCCCCACAACCGAATGGTTGGCATTCGCAGCCCAGCTGCCCGCATAGTTGGATTCGGGATCATACTGATATCGGAACAGATAGCCTCGGGTGGGATCATCATTCACGAGGGTAGAGGAAAGCCAATGCCTGTTCTCCGGAACGTTTATGAAGTAGTCCGGGCTCCAGCGAGAATCGTCGAACACGAAATACTCAAATTCCCGCACCAGCAGTTGGGACTCATTGAAGTTAGGCAACCTCCAGTCAGAAAAGCCCCCAAGATCCAGAGCCTCACAATAAGCCAGGCTTGCTTCAACATTGCCTCTGACTTGCAGAGCTTCAGGGGTGTCTTGCCACATCAAACGGTTGGCACGGTCAACCACAAGATTGTGGTCATCCAAACGATGAAGCGACGGCAGGAATCGCTGCGGACCGCTGACGCAGCGGACACTGGCCTCCTTATTGTAATCAGCGGGCAGAATCCTGGTGTCTTTGAAATCCACCATGGTTTTCCAGCTGCTATACGCAGGTTCTCGAGAGCGGCCCTGAAACTGGGGGGATGCAAAAAACCATCGCTGATCGTAACCGGTCCCGACTTGATACTTGAAAACCTGTTCGATCAGCGTCTTGCTATGATCAAAGAGATAGACCAGCTCAAGGCGATTGGGAAGGCGCCATTCAGTCTCTCCACCCAACTCCAAATCACGACAATACGATGCGGCGTTGTGGAACGTTGTTGCTTCATTCAGGACAACATCACTGTTATCTTGCCAAACAAGACCGTTCACCTGGTCAACAACAACGTCCCGTTCGTCGTCACGAACAAAAAAACGATCCGTACCAACCCTGACATCCCCGTCGTCTCCGGAATAACGACTTATTCTTGCCCCCGTTCTCGGAATTCTGGAGTGCCCTTCCTCTACTTCTTCCAGAGTCACGAGCGGCGAGACACTGATTACAAAGCTCTGGGTATCACTCAATCCATAGGGATCTGTTACCCGAACGGATATTTCGTGGTCACCTGTCTGGCTATCGTTTGGCGTCCATCGAAGCTCGTCGCCCTCAAGCAACATCCCCTCGGGCCCTGAAACCAGAGAGAAAGCCAGACGACTGTCTGCAACGAAGGGATCTGATGCCATCAAAGAGTAAACGTAATCCTGACCTACGACCGTGTTCTGCAAGGGCCAGGAGGTGAAGGCAGGCTCTTTGTTTGGATCCTGGACGGTCAGGTGAAACATTTGAAGGGTCTCGGCTCCGCGCTCGTCCACAACCCGTATTTCAAAATAGTTTTCACCCAGCTGATGCCGTTGTGGCTGCCAGGAAAGCAGACCTGCGTACTTATCGATCTCAACGCCTTCAGGGCCAGTAACGTGAAAGCAAAGATCATCATTCTGGTTATCGGTGGCTCTTACCTGGTACACATATTCGCTGGCGTACCAGGCTTCTGAACTTGGCGCAGAGGTTACCTGGGGAGGCTGATTGGTTTCAGATAATTGCTCAGGCGTCAGACCAAAGCCTTCAGATCCATCCACCCCTCCTGCGTCACAGCTATCGGTGGAGCCTCCTTTAATAAGGATGTTCAGACGGGATTCGGCATCCGGTGAGACACCGAAGCTTCCCAATATGTCCTGACTGCTAAGAGTGCTCTGAGAGCCCCCATCTCCGTCACCAAAAAAGATATTCCCTATTACATTTCGTCGAGAGAAAAAGTTTACAACCCGCACTCCGACATTGTGGCTCTCACTTTGAAGAACCAGGTCATTTCCCCACCGGATCATATTTGAGGCAATATCCTGACGCTCAATGCCTCCAACGAAATACACGTTGTTCAAGGCGCTATCAGCAACAATTACCTTGTTGCCATCGCCAGGACGCAGTTCAAACGTAATGCCATCATCGCCATACTGGGGGACTTCCCCACCGGGCAAGCGGCCTACGAGATAATCACTACCTTCACCTGGTTTAACGACGCGTACGCCCATTCTGGGCACCAGGAACTCGCTTACGCCCGACCCAGACAAGGTGTCCGAATCTCCGGCACCCAGTACCAGTGAACGAGAAGGTTGAACCTGAGAGGGCGCCTCTTCCCCAAAAACCTGGAAGAGACTTGAGCGAGTCAGTGAGGCACCGTCATGGAACCTTAACTCGCCCAATGTGTTGGCTACAGAAAAGAAATCTCTTACTGTAATTCGGACCTGTTTAGAGTCAATCCGCAGTAAAAGATCATTCCCAGACTTTACGAAAGACTGAGAAACATCGGAGTACGTTATCGATTCATCAAACTCGATAACATTGAAGCCTTCTGTCTCGACAATGACATTGTTTCCAAAGCCTGCCTCAAAATAATAAAGGTTGTTACCTGGCCCACCCAATACATAGTCATCACCGGCCTCCGGGATAATCAGGTTATCCCCGCTTCCGGCATAGATCAGATCATCCTCAGCCGTACCAATGAGCCAATGGAATTCTTCCGGTAGTTCCGGATCGGTGTCGCCGGGATCTCCATTGCCCGGGTCGGTTCCGCCACCCGAGCAATCATTGCCACAATCACCGCCACCGTTACTACTTCCTCCCGCGTCCAGCAGTATGCCTTCCACGTTGAGTGCGTATTCAGTTTCCGCTTCTGGAGCAGCTACGCCAAAGAGCTCAAACAATTGAGCTGACTGAAGCTGACCTCCGGATTCAAACCGTATGTCTACAACCGTATTGGCAAGCGTAAAGAACTTGTAGATGCGCACTTCGTCATCGCTGTTGCGATTGCCGAGTACCAGATCATCGCCACGTTTTTGCAACTGGGAGGCCACATCATTAAACGTGATGCCGCCCCTGAAGAAGATCTCGTGATGCCCCGACGAGGCCACGACTACATCCTGGCCGTCCCCCGGATAAATCTCGAAGGTGACAGGGGACGTGCGTCCAATCAGGTAGTCGTTGCCTGCCAGCCCCTTTAAAACCTGAGTATCCTCTGAGGGGATCAGAATATCTCTTTGACTCGACCCTGAAATTACGCTGTCACCATTCCCCGCCTGAACCAGTTGAAGGGGCTCTCCATCAGCGGTTGGTTCCGATGTACCAAATACCTGGAATAGTTGGGTAGATGAAAGCTGCTGACCGTTCTGAAAGGTAAAAGACGCGATAGTGTCTTTAACGGTAAAGAATCCACTCACAGTAAGGGTTCGATTCTCGTTACCCAATACTAACTGTAGATCGTCGCCTGACCGCCACAGCCCGCTGGCAACATCAGAAAAGGAAATATTAGGCCCGAATTCCACCGTGTTCTGCCCGGCCACCTCAACAACGGTAATGTGACCCACGCCAGCGTCGACAAGGTATTCGTTGTTGCCGGCACCACCAATGATCAAATCCTCTCCGGTTCCAACGAGGATTCGCGAACCTTGAGGCCCAACAACGATCAGGTCATTGTTTTCCGTGCCAACAATCTCGGGGGTTACCGGCGTAGATAATGCAGCAGGTATGGGAGGTAGTATCAGTGCGAGAGAGGCGAACGCGAGGACAGAAAAGGCGACATACAGGCGTGACTGTGCCATGAGGGCTTCCTTTCAGGTTTCATTGTGCAATCCATGCACCCCCCCAAAACTCAGGATCTCTATTCAGAGCAGAAATCGTCGAACTGGTGACTCCGCAAAACAGTTGAGGGAGGCCAAGGCCGTAAAATCATTACACGCAATTAACACGAAACGAGCAAGTCAGGAAGCCAAAAAAACCTGAACTTGAGACCCAGATCACATCAGACAAGCCCATGTCCAGGCTACCTGACTCAGACCGCCGGGGCATACACCTTGATATTGCCATGCCCCTCTGCCTTCAGGTGGCCGGCGTGCATGCGGCTCATGGTGCCCCGGTCACAGTACAGCAGGTACTGGCGGTTGCCCGGCAGTTCCGCCACCTGCTGATTCAACTCGTAGAAAGGAATCTTGAGCACGTCGTTGTTGGTCAGGGTCAGTGGCGAGCGTTCTTCTTCAGACGGGTGGCGAACGTCGATAATCACGTCGTCTACTGACGGCGTCTGGATCAACTCTACCTCTTCCGGCGTCTGGGTGCTGTCCAGGAGCTGGCTGACCATGGTGTCGGTACGGTTAGCGATGGCATCGGCCAGGGCGGCCGGGTCCATGTTCGCCTCTTCTTCCTCCACGCGATGCAGCTTGGCACGGGTGACCGGCTTGCTGGAAATCACGCCGCAATACTCCGGCATGTTGCGGGCAAACGGCTCGGTACCGATGTCCTTGGCAATTCGAATGATTTCCTGCTTGTCCATGGCGATCAGCGGGCGCAGCACCACCTCGTCACTGGCACGGTCCACCACATTCAGGTTGGTCAGGGTCTGGCTGGAGACCTGGGCCACCGCATCGCCCATGACCAGCCCCGAGGCGTTGTAATCCCGGGCGATCTCGGCAGCGGCCTTGAGCATCATCCGTTTGAGCACCACGCCCCAGTGGCGATGGTTGACCGAGCGCATGATCTCGGCGACCACACCCTCAAACGGCACAGAAATAAACTTGACGTTGTGGGACGAACCATAACGCTCCCACAGGTAGTGAGCCACCTGGCGCACGCCCACTTCATGGGCCGCACCGCCCAGATTAAAGAACAGATAATGACTGCGAATGCCACGGCGCATCATCAGGTAGGCAGCCACCGACGAGTCGTAGCCGCCGGAAATCAGCGTCATCACCGTTTCTACCGTCCCCAGCGGATAACCGCCAAGACCCTCGTGGCGACGATGGGCAATGTGGTAGCTGTCGTCCTTTACCTCAATACGAACTTCAAGATCCGGTGATTTCAGATCCACGCCTTTGGCGTCGGAGCCCTGCAACAACGCCGCGCCCACCGAACGCTCCAGGTCAATGGAACGGAAATCATGATCGCCATGGCGGCGGGCGCGAACGGCAAACGTCTTGCCTTTCAGGCGTTCGGCATAGGCCTGCACCGCCTTTTCGCCCACATCGTCAAGATCGACAAACGGAAACACCCCGATCTCCTGGATGGTCGAGATGCCGGGAATGCGCACCAGCTCATCAATCACCGGGCCGGCAAGGCTGCGGCCATCGGGCACATCCACATCCACCCGGTCCCAGCTGCCATCCACACGGATCTCCGGATCCAGCCGGGCCAGTAATTTACGGATATTCTGCCGCAACTGGCGCATCTGCTGCTGGCGAACGGGTTTACTCTTGATAGCCACTTCCGGGGCGGGACGAATCAGCAATTTCATAAAAAAGACTTTGATCGGAATAACGTCGGGTGGCGTAAAAGCCAGAAAGGCCTTAGTGTACCCTTTCGCCAGACTGGCTCAAAATCCGTCATTGCCGAAACCATCAGGAGCTTCACCAACGATGACTGAAACCACCATGAATGCCCTGGTCTCCCCCGAGGGCAGCCTCGAGATCCTTTCCAACTACGAGGTAAACCGGCTCAAGGACAAGAGCGAGGGTGGTCTGTATCGCCTGTTCCGTCAGTGTGCACTGGCCGTGCTCAATACCGGCGTCGAAACCGACGACTGTAAGGAATTGATGGAAGCCCACGCCGATTTCGATGTACGGCTGGTGCCCCAGCCCCGGGGACTGAAACTGGAACTGATCAATGCGCCCGGCCACGCCTTTGTGGACGGCGAAATGCTACGCGCCATCCGGGAACACCTGTTTTCTGTGCTGCGCGATATCGTTTACAGCCACTCCCTGCCCAACAGCGTGGCCGGCTTCCGCAAAGACAACCCCGAAGACCTAACGAATCTGGTGTTCCACATTCTGCGCAACGCCAGGGTACTGGAGGCGGGGCGTCAGCCAGACCTGGTGGTGTGCTGGGGCGGCCATTCCATCAGCCACGACGAATACCAGTACAGCAAGGATGTCGGGCACCAGTTGGGGCTGCGCGGCCTGAGTATCTGCACCGGTTGCGGCCCGGGCGCCATGAAAGGCCCGATGAAAGGCGCCACCATCGGCCACGCCAAGCAACGGGTGAAGAATGGCCGTTACATCGGAATTACTGAGCCGGGCATTATCGGTGCCGAGGCGCCAAACCCGATTGTAAACGAGCTGGTGATCATGCCGGATATCGAGAAGCGTCTCGAGGCCTTTGTTCGCTGTGGCCATGGTGTGATTGTATTCCCGGGCGGCGTAGGCACCGCAGAGGAGATTCTGTATCTGCTCGGCATTCTGCTGCACCCGGACAACGTTGACCTGCCTTTCCCGGTGGTGTTTACCGGCCGCCAGGAAAATGCCGAATACTTCGAAATGATCGACAAGTTTATCCGCAACGCCCTGGGCGATGAGGCTGCCAGCAAATACGAGATCATCATCGATGATCCGATACGGGTCGCCCAGACCATGAAGCAGGGCATGAAAGACGTGGAGACCTTCCGCCGCGCCATGCAGGATGCCTACTACTTCAACTGGATGCTGAAGATAGATCCGGTATTCCAGCTACCGTTCGAGCCGAACCATGACAACATGCGGGCTCTGGAACTGCATCGCGATCAACCGGTTCACCTGATTGCGGCGAATCTGCGCAAAGCGTTCAGCGGGATTGTAGCGGGTAACGTGAAGGAAAGCGGAATCCGGCAGGTGCAGGAGAAAGGGCCGTTTGAAATCGCCGGTGACCCGACGCTGATCAAGCCTCTGGAGGCCATGCTGGAGCAGTTTGTGGCGCAGAACCGGATGAAGCTACCCGGGTCCTCAGCCTACCGTCCGAGCTATCGCATTGTCAGTGGTGCGGCCTGAGCCGCAGCACTGACAAACACAACGCCTTACTTGCCGCCGTCGGCCGGCAGGCTGGCGTAGAAAGCTGCCAGGTTGGCAATGTCAGCATCGCTCAGGGCTGTGGCCTGACCCTGCATCACCGGAGCCTGTCCACCCTGACGCTGGCCTGCCTTGTACGCCTTCAGAGCTGCAACCAGGTACTGCTCTTTCTGGCCAGCCAGGTTCGGATAGATGGGCACCTGAGAGATACCGTTCTGGCCATGGCACGCGGCACAAACGGCGGCCTTGGCCTTACCAGCTTCGATGTCACCGGCGGCCATGGAAGCGACCGGTACCATCGCGCCAGCTGCGAACAGGCCCGCTACTGCAAGATGCTTCAGATTCATTGTGTTAACCCTCTCATCGTTTTAACGTTCACATTCCGGCATAAAACCGGTCAGTAACTCAGGTTTCACTTATAGCACACCCGCCCGTGAGCTCAAATGTGATAGATCAAGGACTTTCGTGCGACCATAGTCCTCTTTTACGCCTGAGCATTGTGAACGACAGTACGAACAAACCACAAATACCCAATCAGAGATACCACCGGAGAACCAAGCCATGCCAGTTGAGGTACAGGAGCTCCCCTGCCGGGAAGGACACATCGGCCTGCTCACCCTGAACGAGCCGGGCACACTCAATGCCCTGACCGAGGAGATGGTCAACCAGGCACAGCAGGCGCTGGCGCAATGGGCCGAGGATTCCCGTATCTGCCTGGTGGTTCTGCAGGGGGCGGGAGACCGGGCGTTCTGTGCCGGAGGCAATATCCGGGCCCTGTACCCGGCACTGACAGGCGATGGCGACAAAGCCGCGCCCGCGCGGTTCTTTGCGGCGGAATACCGTCTCGACTTTACCCTGCACCGGTTCCCCAAGCCGGTGGTGGGCATGGCCGGCGGCATTGTCATGGGCGGGGGCCTAGGCTTGCTGGCAGCCTGCCGCTACCGGTTAATCTACCCGAATGTCTCCATGGCAATGCCCGAGATCAGCATCGGTCTGTTTCCCGATGTGGGCGCGAGCTGGTTCCTGAACCGTCTCCCGGGCCGGCTCGGATTGTTTATGGGTCTGACTGGCGCTCGACTGAATGTCGCCGACGCCTTGCGAGTGGGCCTGGCTGATATGGTGATCGAAGCAGACCAGAGCAGCGCCCTGCTTGAAAGGCTGCAGGAGGAACGCTGGAGCGGTGAAACCGCCGCCGACGACAACCGCCTGTTCCGCCTGCTGAACCAGCTGGAAGCGCTGGATTACCGCACGCTGGCTCCGGGGCACCTGGAACAGCACGAACAGACCATCGCACGCCTGAGTGCAGGCGATGAGCTACCGGCCATCGTTGAAAAACTGGGGAATTCGGAGAGTACCGACCCCTGGTGGCAGGCGTGCATCCATACCCTGAAGACCGGCTGCCCGGTCACCGCCTGGCTGATCTGGCACCAGATACAGAAAGGCCAGCAGATGTCGTTGAAAGATGTGTTCCGTATGGAACTGGCCATGGCCGAAGAATGCACCCGGAGACCCGATCTGGCCGAGGGGATTCGCGCCCTGCTGGTAGACAAGGACCGCTCCCCAGAGTGGTCTTACCCCTCGGTTGCCGAAGTGCCGCAAGAGGTGGTTGAACGGCATTTTCAGCCGGTGTGGGATGACACGACCGACCCAATGATGCTGGACAGCCCCTGAATCAGCGGGCGGCGCCCGCCTGCACCAGCAGCATTTCAAGATCCTGATTGTTGCTGGCGCGGGCAAGATCCAGAGCGGTGGTGCCATCCGCCCGGCGATAGTGCACATCGGCACCGGCCGCCAGCAGCATCTCGGCGGTCAGAAGGTCACCGCTGGCCACCACTTTCATCAACAGGGATTCGCCACCCTGGCTGACGTTCACGTTGGCGCCCGCCGCCAACAAGGCCCGGACCACCGCAAGATGACCATTTTCAGCAGCCTGGATCACCGCGGTATTGCCGTCGGCACTGCGTGCATTCACCTCTGCGCCCGCAGCCAGTAACAACCGAACAATGCGGCGGTTACCGTTGGTGGCAGCCACCATAAGCGGGGTTTGCTCCGCTCCGGCCTGGGCATCCGGCCTTACCCCTTTGGACAGCAGCTCAAGTACCGCCCGATCCTCATTGGCGCGCACCGCAGCCATCAGTTCCTCCGGGTCGGCACCGGCCTCTCCGGTTTCAGGTGCTGACCCGGTTGTACTGCATCCGGCTAGCAGCGTCAGTGCCAGGAAAAATACCAGGTGGAAATAGCTGCTCGCGTCCCTGCCCATGTCGGAAGTCTCTTGTTTGCGTTTTACAGCTATTCTGCTCAGCCAGTCACCGGAATTAAATCGAACCGGTCACAACTCCGTCTCGTTTTGCAGAAGTTCTCGAGCCAGCAACCGCAGCTGCGCCTCTGCATCGCGCTGACCCCGGCACAGGCCGGCCTCCTGCAACTGCACCCAGGACCAGCCCTGCAATACCGCACGACACCAGAGCTTTGCCTCCGGATGGCTTTGAATTCGATGAGCCATACCCTTGCAGGCAGAGAGCTCCTGCAAAACCGGCAAGGTTAGTTCAAAGCCGCGAAAGCCATACGCGAAGTTAGTCAGATCCCGGCGATCATCGTCGTCCAGCCACGCCGATGATGGCAGGGCGTCACAGATGGCCAGCAATAGTTCATGGTCCAGTTGGCACCAATGGCGGGGCACCAGATGTTGCCAGTGTCGGGCGAACCGGCTGCTCAGCTGTTGCTGAAGTTGCTGCCCCGGCTCAGAGGTGCCCATCAGCATTTGCAGGGGAAACTCTCCGGTGGACGCCTCTTGGCTCAGACCCATACGCACTATGCGCAGGCCACATCGGTGCCAGAACGCCAACAAACCCGGTTCGCCGCCAAAGCTGGTACCCAATGCATCCATCCCATCCTGAACACAGGCCTCATGGGCAGCCGCCACCAACCGTTGGCCGACCCCAAGCCTGCGTGCCGATTCCGCCACCGCTACGCGGACCACTCGAAGGGTTTTCAGGGTAGCAGCGGCGGGGGCGCCGCCATGATTGGCCAGTGACTGGGCCAGCATATGGCCCCTGAGCCGCCGTTTTCCAGCGACCACCTCTTCAGCCAGATCAGGAGCCAGACCACCTTCAGTGGATGCCCAGAGCAAGCCAATGGTCCGCCCCTCTACGCTGGCCCGCCAGGTCATCGCGGCGGGGTCATCCAGCCATTGCCGAAGATCGGCGGGCGTGGTCCGGTAATGGGCATTGACCAGCAGACCAAACGCCTCCGTTAGGGTCTGTTCGCTGGCCGCGGCAGGTTGCCAGCGTTCAATGCGCACGTCGCCGGCGATGAACGGTTGTGGCTCCGGCGCGTCTGCCGATAACAGATACAGCTGGAAAACCAGTCGCTCCAGCGGGTCACCCTGCGCCCAGCGAATGGGCTCGCGAACGCTGACGGCGCGCCAGTTCGGAGTTTCCTGTTCCAGAATCTGTCGAAAGCGCAAGGCAAAGCCCCGGCCGGTACCTTCATAGCCATGCACCGTACTGGCAAACACCACTCTCGGCCAGCCCAGCAACACGGCTTTCAACCACTGGGCCGGTAAACCCGCCGCTTCATCAACCAAGACCACTTCCGCCTCCGGCCGCTGCGACAGCAACTCCTGTGGCGGCAGAAAGCAAAGTTCATGACCGGACCGGGTGGTCAGATGGGTCGGCGTATCCAGTGCCAGAGCATCACCCAGTGCCTGCCGGGCGTGAGCGAACAGGGTAGCCACGTTATCAGCCGAAGGTGCCGTTACCAGCACCCGTTTGCGGCCGGTTTCGAGCAAGCGGGCAGCAGCCATGCCAAGGGCCGACGATTTGCCTCGGCCGCGATCGGCAGTAATGACCAGCGGCCGTCGGCGGCGGCCCTGGCCAGCGCGCACCACGTCAGCAACCAGCGTCTGCTGCTCGGCCGTCTGCCCGGGTTGAAAGTCCGCCCTGCCCGGCTCCGGCCGATTAAGAACAGGCACAGTGCCATTGTCCGCCGCAAGGCGAATGACATCGGGATCTTCCGCAAGTACCGTTGCCAACCGGGCGGCGAAGGGATGGCCGCTGGCCCGGTCCAGTCCGGTTCGTCTATAGTCCGGGTCATCAAAATCCGACCACTGCGCCAACGGCGGCATCAGCCAGAACAGCAACCCACCCGCCCGCAAGGTGCCGGACAGTGCCGCAAAGGCGTCTGGAGACGTTCCCTCCCAGCCATCCCAGACCAGAACTGGCAACTCCTGCCCCAGTACGCGCCGGTAATCTTTGACACGGATATGGCCAAGCCCGGCCATGATCGCATCCTGTTCACGACCGACCCATAGCCCCTGCGCGGCCGACAATTCCGGCAAGAGCCCGGCTACCCGGGCTATCGCAGCCTGCCGATCACCCTCAACCAAGACCAGCCGGCGATGGCCGCGAGCTGCCAGGATGTGCTGGAACGCGCGCCAGCCTGAGGCGATTGTCTCGGTTTTATCATTCACGTCAATTCGGACCTGCTGGCCATAAGAAGGTATTTGCGCCTGAGCTATGCCGGGATTATGCGGCAGCGCTATCCGCACTACCAGTTGCCCAGTACAATAGCGACCATGCCGAGCGAAACCCAAGCCCCCGACCACCTGTCCTTACCGGATTACCTGACCGACGAGCAGCGCGCCATCATCGCCTCCGGCTACGAGCACGCGGTGATAACCGCCGTCGCGGGCAGTGGCAAAACCTCCACGCTGGCCTGGCGCATCCGCTACCTGCTGGCCCAGGGCCACGATCCGGACCGGATGCTGGTGCTGATGTTCAACCGCAGCGCCAAGGTGGACTTTGAGCGCAAGTTACAGTCCGTCTGCGATCAGAGCGGGCTGGCCCTGCCGGAAATCCGCACCTACCACGCCATGGGCCTGCGGCTGTATCGTCGGTTCGTCCGCGAAGGCTATCTGCCGGGCTTTTCGGAAAAGATCCTGACCGAACAGGAGATCGGCTTCCAGGCCTGGCTGCTGACCCGGCGGCTGGCACCGGAGGAACTGGCCGATGAAATCCGCCGCAACAAGAAGGATTTTGTCGAAACCGCCACCGGCTTTATTGACCGCGTCAAAACCGGGCTGGCACCCGCGGAGGTGGTATTCGAGGAGCTGGGCTACTCCGACAAACACCGCTACCTGATCGACCTGTTCCATTCCTTCGAGCAGTGGCGTAAAAGCGAAAGCCGTATCAGCTACGCCGACATGCTGTATGAGCCGGTGATGGCCATCCATCAGAACCCGCCATTGCAGCGACTGGTGGGTAACAAAATGGATCTGATCCTGGTGGACGAATACCAGGACACCAACGAGATCCAGCATCTGCTTCTGCGTTATGTGGCCGGTGACCGCGCCCGGGTAACCGTGGTCGGCGACCCGGACCAGACCATCTACGAATTCCGTGGTGCCCGGCCCGAGTTCATTCTCCGCAAGTTCAGTGATGAGTTTGAAAGCCCGCTGGAGCAGACCCTAAGCTACACCTTCCGTTACGGCCACCGGGTGGCACTGCTGGCCAACCATCTGATCTGCCACAACACCGGCCGCCGGGATGTGATGTGCCATTCCCACCCGGGCACCCCCGACACCGAAATCCATCTGCATCAGGCCGAAAGCGATGGCAACCAGGTGCTGGCCATCCTGCAGGGACTGGCGCCGGAACAACAGAGCCAGAGCGCCATCCTGTTCCGGGTCTGGAGCCAGAGCGTGCCGATTGAACTGAAACTGCTGGCACGCCAGATTCCCTACCGGATCGACACCGGTAAGGGCGCGCTGTTCAGCCGCGAGGTTCAGGCGGTGCAGGCCCTGCTGCTAGTGGTTACCCGTCGGCTCGACAAGCTGGCAGAAAATGACCGACTGGACATTGCCCGCCAGATTCTGAGGTTCCCCCACGTAGGCCTGAAAGAACCGGAACTGGAAAACCTGGCCCGGTTCCTGGCGGCGTTCGACACCGGCTGGCACGAACGGCTGCTCAGTCTGGATTTCGACGCCCTGGCGCCCATGGCGGCCAGAAAGCTGAAAAGACTCGGTGAAGTCCTGCAGCAACTCGACCGCTATCAGGGGCCGGTAGCTGGCCTGATCACCGTCTATGCCGAGCACATGGATCTCTATGAGGGTATTCGCAGTCTCGCACTGACCCATGACAGTGCCGAGGAGCGGATTGATACCATTCAGGGGTTTCGCGACTACCTGAAAAGCCTGGAAGTCAATGCCGACGGGGCCCTGGACCATCTCAGTCTGCTGAAGCAACAGGCCAGCGAACATCGGGACGAGGGTGTCCTGCTGTCCACCATCCACCGAACCAAGGGACTGGAATGGCCCGTGGTAATCATTCCCGGCCTGCAGGAGAAATATCTGCCCTACAGCCCTCGTCCCCAGGACGATGCCCGGGCCCTGCTGGAAAGCGAGCGCAGGCTGCTCTACGTGGGCATGACCCGCACCCGCCACCATCTGCACCTGATCACCCGGCCCACCCCGGCCAGCCCGCACCTGGCGGGCGAACAAGGTCCCAGTCGATTCGTTTCCGAACTGTGCTTTGGATTAGCTCAGGAACTTGGCTCCGCGCTGGATACCGGTACTGCACCGAAAGACCAGCCCCTGAAGCTGGACAACCCGTTAACCCCCGTGAGTCTGCGATACGCTGAACGCGAGGGTGTTCAGCTGGAAAGCGAAGGAACGGTCAGCCAAAACACGGCGGAACCAGTGTGGCATCAACAGCGTCTGACCCATGCGATCTTTGGCACGGGCGAGGTTATCTCAGAAGATGAAAGCTCGTTCGAGGTCCGGTTTGGCAATGGCGACACCCTGAATTTCAGTAAAAAAAGCGCGCACCTGTATTTCACGCCAGCGGGTGATTGATCTGTCGCCTGTGAAGGCTGCGTACAAATGCGAAGACGTCGAGAGATGCCAAATTTTGTGTTTTATGGCTTACTGGCCTAGATTTTCAGTAACGTGGTGTTTTACCGGAGTTTATCCGTCTTCAACGGAGACAGCTTCAGGACATAATAATCAGACAGGAGGTTCTGCATGAAACTCATGCGCCCGGTCGCTCTGGCCGCCCTTGCAACATCCCTTACGACGCCAGCCCTGGCGGAACGCCAGGAAACCATCTACATCAACCCGTTTGCCGGCTTCCAGCTCTTCGACGATAAACGGGACCTGAGTGAAACCGGCACCTTCGGTGTAGGTGTTGAGTACCGTTTCCGCCCTCACTGGTCAGTTGAAGCCGTGTACTCACGGGCCGATGCCGACCGCAAATATGTGTCTGGCGAATCCGATTTCGACGAAGTCCGGGTAGACGGCACCTATTACTTCGCCGGCCCGGAAGCTGCCTGGAATCCCTACGTGTCTCTGGGGGCGGGCCATGCCGATTTCGGGCTGGGAGACTCCATTTCCTACCGCTCGGCAGGTACTGACCACGATGAAACCCGTGTCAATGTGGGTACCGGCTTCCGCTACAACGTCAGTGATGGCATTTCTATTCGTGGCGATCTGCGGGAATTCCATGGCATTGATGAAAGCACCTTCGACACCATGGTCTCGCTCGGCTTGAGCTGGGCCTTTACCCGCACGGTTTCTGCCCCGGCCCCGAAAGCCCCGGCCGATGCCGACAACGACGGCGTGCCCGATAATCGCGACCAGTGCCCGGGCACAACGGCCGGGGCCAGCGTCGACAGCCGCGGCTGCGAGCTGGACAGCGACAATGACGGCGTGGCGGACAGCCGCGACCAGTGTCCCAACACCCCAGCCGGGGCCGAGGTTAACAGTCGCGGCTGTGAGCTCGACAGCGACAACGATGGTGTGGTGAACAGCCAGGATCAATGCCCGGACACCACCGCGGGCGCCACGGTGGATGAAACCGGCTGTGAGGGCATTACTGAAACGGTGGAAACCATTGAACTGCGGGTTCAGTTCCCCACCAACAGCTCTGTTATCGACAACGCCTATGACAACGAAATTCGTCGCGTCGCCGATTTCATGGAGGAATACCCGGAAACCACCGTTGAGATCGCTGGCCATACCGACAGCGCCGGTGAAGCGGGCTATAACCAGTTTCTGTCCCAGCGCCGGGCAGAAGCGGTTGCCGGTCGACTGACCGGGCCTCTGGGTGTCGATCCGGACCGCGTCAGCGCAGTGGGCTATGGTGAAGCCGAGCCTGTTGCCACCAATGATACGCCGGCTGGCCGTGCCCAGAACCGTCGTGTTGAGGCACGCATCCAGGTTCGCCGTTAAGGCAATCCGGGCAACCTCGGTAAGGCGCCTCCGGGCGCCTTTCTTTTTGATTCCGCAGTCAGAAAGCGCTCAGGCTTTCAACCGCCCTCACGTTCCGCATCCAGTAGCAGGTTTCTTGGCGTCAGCTGACGATCACAGAAGGTGCCCAGTCGAACCCGGTAACCCTGTTCTTCCAGAAACACGGCGTAGTCCAGGACCAGCCAGAGCTCCAGGGGCCGCCGGAAAAGATGGCGCAGCAGTTCATGCCGGCGCACCTGACGATATCGTGCCTCACCGCGTGCCAGCCACTCTGCCCAGTCAACATCGGCGGGCAGAGTCAGTTGTTTCTTTGCCGCCGCCCAGCGACAGAAGTCCTCGAAACGGCCATTATTGAGCCCGGCCGGGTGCGACGGCACCGGCAGGTAGTGCCCGTTACCGGTCAGCTCCCGTTGCAGCGCATCGAACCCCAGGCGCCAGGTACTGATGCGTGTGGTTTGCTCGCGCACCCGCTCCGGTGCCGTGACCGTCTCCTGAACCGCCAGCCTCAGATCATTGCGGTCTACCGACAAACACTCGCCATACTCCCGGGTTTGCCGGGCCTGAAGCTGATACCGCTCATCCCCGGTCAGGTGGTAGCAGCAAGGTGAGAGACTGAGCCGGGGCAAACGCGCCTGGGCACCGGATTGCATCAGCCGGCGGTGCAGATCACCACAGGCGTGCAGCGCCACCCCATGGTGGCACTCAGGCAGTTTAAGCCCATCGACCATCACATCCTGATGAGACAAGCGAACCGGGTCGCCATAGTGCTCGGCCAGGCGGTTGCCATCGGTCACCAGTTCCGGATTCCATTCAAATCCGGTTACTTCCATCGCCCCCCGCCGGGCCAGGGTCCGGCCCAGGTGCCCCTTGCCACAACACCAGTCCAGTACCGGATAGCCCAGGGGTGAAATTGCAGCGGCGAATGCGCCGGCCTGCTGTCGTTTTCGGCCAGGCATATCAACGGCGGCCACCTCCGCCAGTTCCGCCTGCCGGCCCTCGGCCTCGGTCGCCAGACGGGGTAAATCAAGCAGATCCCGGTACCGGGCCAGCGCCGGGACATACCCGGCTAACAACGAGGACAGTTCCGGGAGCCGCTCCTCCCAGTCCTGACAGTCCTCCTCAGGAAGCGCCTCCAGCCAGCGCGCCAGGTCCGGATGCGCGTCGCGCCAGGCGGGGGCAGGTTCCATGAACGGGATGGGGCGCCAGAGTGGCTCCAGTTCCCGCAGCCAGTCATTCAAAGACTGCCAGCGCTGGTAAAAACAACCCGAGGCTTGGTGTAAACTCGCCGCCGGAGGTAATGTCATGAAACTGGCCTTTGTACTGGTTGAACCGAAAGTCCCGGAAAATGTCGGCGCCGCTGCGCGGGCCCTGTGCACCATGGGTTTTTCCGAGCTATGGCTGGTCAATTCCGACCTGCATACGCGGCCCGAAGCCCACTGGCTGGCCCATGGCAGTGACCACATTCTGGATAATGCGCGCATTTTCCCCGATCTGGCCGCGGTTAGAAACTCCGCGGATTTGCTGATGGGCACCTCAGCCAAGCCCCGTCATCATCGGCAGGACTGGCATGAACCCGGCGCACTGCGCTCGGTACTGGCCAATAAAGGCGGCTCGGTGGCGACGGCGGCGCTGGTGTTTGGTCGTGAGGACCGGGGTCTGGCCAATGAAGAACTGGCCCTGTGCGATCTGCTTACCGGCTTTCCGATGGCGGTCAGCTATCCGTCCCTGAATCTGTCCCAGGCGGTCATGCTGTATGCCTGGGAGCTGTCCGGACTGGCGCGCCAGAGTAACAGCACGCCCGAGGTCGCCTCGGATGCCAGCCTCGGCGCCTTGCGACAACGCCTGGAAACACTGTTACCGGCGCTGGAGGCACCGGCCGACAGCAAGCTGTCGCAGTGGGTATTCCAGCGCCTGCCCATGCTTTCCGAACGGGACGTCGGCTTTGCTCACACCCTGTGCGGCAACCTCGAGCGCAAACTCTGAGCCTACTCCTGAAACCTCCCGGGCCGGAACGCATCCAGCGACACGGCCGGTTCTTCACCGTCGATGACCTGGGCAATCACCGAGGCGCTGCCCGCCGACAGGGTCCAGCCGAAGGTGCCATGGCCGGTATTCAGAAACAGGTTCCGGCGGGGTCCGCGACCAATAATGGCCGGGCCATCCGGAGTCATGGGGCGGAAACCGGTCCAGGTTTCGGCAGCCTCAAGATCCGCGCAGCCGGGAAAGCGTGAACGCACGGATTTCTTGATGGTGGCGATGCGCGCCTCGGGAATGTCACGATTGAAGTCCGCCAATTCGACAAAGCCCGTGGCCCGGAGCCGGTTACCCAACCGGGTAGACACCACCTTCAGGTTATCGTCGTGGATCGTGCTGGCCGGGGCCTTGTCCGGATCACTCAGGGGTACCGTCAGGCTGTAACCCTTGACCGGATAGATCGGCAGCTCCAGCCCCAGAGGCCGAACCAGCTGCGGTGACCAGCATCCGGCACAAACCACCACCGCATCGGCTTCCAGGGTGGCTAACTCGCCGCCGCGGGCTCGATACTCGATCCCGCTCACCTTCTCGTCATCAAACAACAGCCGCTCAACCTCGACACCATAATGGAAGGTTACCCCTTGCTGTTCACACACCTGCGCCAGTGCCCGGGAGAACAGGTGACAGTCGCCAGTGCCGTCTGTGTCATAGCTGATGGCTCCATAGAGGGGCCCGTCTCCGGTCATACCCGGCTCTGTGGCTCGCACCTGCTCGGGCGTGAGCAGCTGCGAGGCGATGCCCAGCTCATTCAGCAGGTCGTGGATCTCACGATAACCGTCCATGGCCTCAGGGCTGCTGGCCAGGTGCAGAAGGCCCTTGTGGTCGCCATCAAAGTTCAGGTCATGCTCCTGTTCCAGAGCCAGAAATCGCTCCCGACTGTGGACACCCAGGCGCAGCATGGCCCGTTTATTGAGGCCAAACAGACCCGGGCTCCAGGCGTAGCGCAGGGTGGCAAACATAAACTTGATGGCATCCACCGAAGGCGGCACTCGCAGCTTGAGTGGGCCGTCGGTTTTAAACAGCCAGGGCAGTGCCTTGAAGACCATGGAGGGATCAGCCCAAGGGTAAACCACGCCGTAAGACCGCTGGGCGGCGTTGCCTTTGCTGGTCTCGTTACCGGCAAGGTCGTGTCGCTCCAGCAGGGTTACCTGATGCCCCCGGCGAATCAGTTCCCTGGCGGTAGTAACACCGACCACACCACCCCCTACCACCGCGATGTGCATATTGCCTCCATTAGCTGACGCCATTCGCTGCCAGCAGCTGACGATAGTCTTCCAGTACATCCGGATGCTCCGCCGGGTAGTCCGGCGCAAGCTGTTTCAGCACCCCGGCCAGCAAGGCCGCCACAATCGCCCGGGCCTGGGGTTTGCGGTCCCCGGGCACAATGAACCAGGGCGCTTCCTCGGTGTGGGTCTGCGCCAGGGCTTCCTCGGCGAAGGCCTGATAACGGGCGCGCTGCTTCCAGCCCTCGATGTCGGAGCGGTCAAACTTCCAGCGCTTCCTGGGCTTGTCCAGGCGTTTGAGCAATCGCTGTTTATGTTCATCCTCGGAAAGGTTGAGCCAGATTTTTACGACACAGGTGCCTTCGCTGACCAGGTGACGCTCAAAATTCCGTATGGCCTCGAACCGGGCCGGCCAGTGATAGGTGCCGGCATCTCGCACGGGCCATACTCGCTCGCCGATGACGGCCTCGTGATGACTGCGGTTGAAGGCCACCATCTGGCCATAGGCGGGGAGATAGGGCGTCACCCGCCAGAGAAAATCATGCGCTGCTTCCGTTTCATTGGGGCGCCCGAATGACCAGGCATGAAAGCCGGCCGGGTCGGCGTAAGTAGCCAGGGTGCGGATCAGGCTGTCCTTGCCGCTGGTGTCCGGGCCATGGATGACCACCAGCAATGCCCGCTTACGATTCGCCCACAACCGCCTCTGGTACTCTCCGATGTCCTCCAGACTGGCTTCAAGCGCAGGCAGCTTGTCTTCGTCCTCGTACAGAGAGGGATAGCCTTCGAGAGCCGGCTTGTCGGGATTCAGGAACCAGGAACGGGCAAACGCCGTATACTTCATCAAGGAAACTCCCTATTGCCACGATGCAGGTCAGTAATCGTACAAAGTGATAAACTTGTGTGATTCGCTTCTCAGAATAGCATCCACACACCGACCCTGATGGAGTCTAGTACCCCGGCATGAGCAAGAAACGTCGTGAGATTCCCGTATTCGATCACCCGATCATCGAGACCCACTGCCATCTGGACTACCTGAAAGACCGGCCGTTGTCCGATACTCTGGAGCAAAGCCAGCGGGTCAACATCGAAAAGGTGATCACCATCGCCGTGTCACCAGACAACCTGGCCGCCGTGCGCGAGCTGGCTGGCTCCAACGACTGGGTGTTTGGTACCCAGGGCATTCATCCCCATGAAGCGGAAACCTACACCGATGAGGTGGAGGCGGAGATTCGCCAGCATGCCACCGACGACAAGATCGTGGCCGTCGGCGAGATCGGGTTGGACTATTTCTACGACAATGCCGATCGCGCCGTGCAGCGGGACGTGTTTCGCCGGCAGCTGCAGATTGCCTGCGACAGCGACCGCCCGGTGGTAATTCACAGCCGCGACGCCGACGACGATACCATAGCCATTCTGAAAGAGTTCGAGCATTCGCTGGAGCGCCGGGGTGTTATTCACAGCTTCACCTCCGGGCCCGGGCTGGCACAATACGCCATCGACCAGGGCTGGTGCCTGGGCTTCAACGGCATCACCACCTTCAACAAGGCAGAGAACGTACGGGACATTGTGCGCATGACGCCCATCGAGCAGATCCTGCTGGAAACCGATGCCCCGTTCCTGACGCCTGTGCCCTATCGCGGCCGTGAAAACGCACCGTTCTACCTGCCATTCGTCGCCGAGAAAATTGCCGAAGTAAAGGATTTACCCCTGGATCAGGTATTGAGCCAAACCTATCAAAACAGCCTGCGGACGTTCTTCCCCCACCTATGATTAAGCGCATTCCTATCTCCGCCCTGAAGGTCGGTATGTACATTACCGACCTCAACAATGACTGGATCCCACATAACACCCAGCGCAAGAAAGGGGTGATAAAGCGGGAAGAGACCATTGAGAGAATTCGCAGGATGGGCGTGCAGTATGTCTACATTGATGTCAGCCGGGGCGCCGACTGCCAGGATTCCGAGCCGGCGGCGGAGGTGGATCGGCGCAATGAAACGGCCCTGCAGAATGCCGGTGTCCTGAAACCGGGATACACCCCGAAGGCCCCTCTGGCGGAAGAAATAGTTATTGCTCAACAGGTTCACAGCCAGGCCCAAAGCCTGGTGGGCAATTTCATGAACAACGTCAAAATTGGTGGTGCGATTGATGTGGCCCCGATCCACCAGCTCGCAGACGAGCTGCAAAATTCGGTACTACGCAATGCCAATGCCCTGAGCTGCCTGGGACGGATCCGTGAGAAAGACAATTACCTGTTGGAGCACTCTGTCAACCTGAGCGTATTGATGTCGCTGTTCGGACATTACCGGAAACTCTCTCAGGATGTTCTGCACCAGACCATCGTAGGCGCTTTGTTGCACGACATCGGAAAAATTCTTACGCCCGATGAGGTTCTGCACAAACCTGGCCGACTGACGGCGGAAGAATTCGAGGTCATGAAGCTGCACGCCCGCCATTCCCGTGACATTCTTGCCAGCACCGAAGGCATCGGGGAGATCACCGTGATAACCGCCGCCCAACATCATGAGAAACTGGACGGCAGCGGCTATCCAGAAGGTCTCAAAGGCGACGAAATCACCGAGTACGGACGCATGGTTGCCATAACGGATGTTTACGATGCCATCACTGCCGACCGGGTTTACCACAAAGGCCTGACGCCGACTCAAGGGCTGAAGAAACTGCTGGAGTGGTCCGGGGATCATCTGGATCCGACGCTGGTGAAACAGTTTATACGTTGCGTTGGGCTGTACCCGATAGGTTCATTGGTCTTGCTTGAAAGCGGCAAGCTGGGCGTGGTCATCGAAACGAATGAATCTGACCAGAGATTGCCCGTGGTGCGCGTTATGTACAACACGAAGTTCCGAATGCCTGTAACCGTACATACCATCGATCTGTCTCGCCCCGGCAACCAGGACCGGATCGTTCGGGCGGTCGATCCAGACGACTACAAACTCGATATCCGAAAGTTTCTGGTCTGACACTCTGAAAGCTGCCCGGGCTCTGCTAGGCTTGTGTTAACGCCCCATCCATAAAAAAGATAACCCATCATGCTGTCATCGGTTTTCCAGGTTCTGGGCGGTCTGGCCCTGTTTCTCCTGGCCATGGAGATGATGACCAATGGTCTGAAAAACGCCGCCGGCCATCATCTGCGCCATATGTTGGGGCACTGGACCAGAACGCCTCTGCGGGCACTGTTTGCCGGCTTTGTTATTACCGGTATCGTGCAGCATTCCGGGGCGGTGACCGTGGCAACCATTGGTTTTGTTAATGCCGGCCTGATGACTCTGGCCCAGTCCCTGGGCGTTGTTTTCGGTTCCAACATCGGTACCACCATGACCGGCTGGCTGGTCAGCCTGATTGGCTTCGGCTTCAAGATCGAAGCCATGGCGCTGCCACTGCTGGCCGCCGGGGTGGGCTTCAAACTGGTCAGCCGCAACCCGAGAAACCAGTTTCTGGGGGAAGCTCTGGCAGGCTTTGCCTTGTTTTTCCTGGGGTTGTCGATTCTCAAAACCGCGCTCCAGTCGTCGGCTCTCGGCTTCCAGAACGGCCACCTGATCAACGCCGATTATGGCCTGCCGGCCTTCATGCTGATTGGCCTGCTGGCCACGGTTCTTACCCAGTCCTCCAGCGCCGCCCTGGCCATCGTACTCACCGCTGCAGCTGGCGGCCTGATCCCGCTCGACAATGCCGCCGCCGCCGTGATTGGCGCCAATCTGGGCTCAACCTCGACCGCCGCGCTGTCGGCCCTGAAAGCCACGGCGAACGCCCGCCGGCTGGCCACCGGGCATATCCTGTTCAACCTGGTCACCGGCGTCATCGCCCTGCTGGTGCTGCCGGCCATGCTCTGGCTGGTGAATTTCCTGACCAACCTTCTGGATCTGGAAGCCAACCCGGCGGTTTCGCTGGCCTTATTCCATACGTTGTTCAACGTTCTGGGTGCCGCCATCATGCTGCCCTTCACCCAACCGTTTGCCCGTTTTCTCGGCCGGCTGTTTCGCAGCAAGGAAGAGGACAACGCCGAACCCCGCTATCTAGATGACACTCTGGTGACGACACCGGAACTGGCCATCGGCGCCGTGGATCAGGAGATGAAGCGGTTGATTGGTCACAGTCGGGGTTTGCTACGGGTATGCCTGGACCGGGAAAGCCTGGAGGAATCCGATGTGCGCCCGAAAGCCGATGCCGTGCGCAACCTGAACCTGGCCATCACCGACTACATCGGGCGCCTGAGAGCCGAGAAAATGCATCCGTCGGTGGTAGATGCCCTGACGCTGAGCATTCGCACCTGTCGTTACCTGGCTGAAGCCACCGAGTTGACCCTGCATCTGGTTCGACTTCGGGCGCTGGCCCGGCGCACGGATTTCGAGACGCTGGAGTCGGTTTTCAACCGCTATTTTGAGGTTATTCGGGCGCTGGTGGCCTCAGAAACGCCCGTACCGGAGCAGCTACAGGAAGCCGAAACCGTCTACCATCAGCTGAAAGCAGCCACCCTGCAGAAGATGATCCGGCGGGAATTCAGTTCCAGCCTGGGGGCTCAGGTTCTGGATGAGCTCAGCGCCGTGCGCCGGCTCACCGATCAGTGGAGCAAGGCGCTGTATTGGCAGGACGGCGTGGGGCTACTCAACCACAGCCATGATCAGGCATCGGCATCCTGAAAACAGCAATAGCGGTTTTTGCCTTCACGCTTGGCCCGATACATGGCCTGGTCAGCCTGGCGAAGCAGCTGATCTCCGTCTATTTCCTCGCTTTGAGGATACAGGGTGTACCCCATGCTCGCGGACACTTCAACGCTGTGATTGGCCACCCAGACCGGTTCGGCAATGACCGTTAGCAAACGCGAGAGCAGTATATCCAGAGTAACCGCGTCCGGGACATTGACGATGATGGCGGCAAACTCATCGCCGCCCAATCGTGCCAGACTGTCCTCCTCCCGGAGGGTCGCACGCATGCGCCGGGCCACTTCCACCAGCAAGCCATCACCGGCATCGTGACCAAAGGCATCATTCACCGGTTTGAACTGGTCCAGATCGATGTAGACAACCGCCAACCGGTAATTCTGCCGACGGGCCTGGGCCATGGACTGGTGCAGACGATCCGAGAACAGTACCCGGTTCGGTAAATTGGTCAGGGCGTCGTAGTGGGCCATGATCCGAAGCTGCTTCTCAATCTCTTTCTGCCTTGTGATGTCACTGAAGACACCCACAAAGTGAGACAGGTCGCCCTGCTCGTCCAGCACACTGCTCAGACTCAGGTTCAAGACAATGGCCTGGCCGTCCTGGTGCCGGGCTGCAAACTCTCCGCTCCACACTCCATGCCTGCTGGCGGCCACCAGTATGGCACTGCCCTCATCTACCGGCATGGGCGGCAGGCTGCCAATGGCAGACTTGTGATCCCGCCCGGTGATCTGGGTGTAGGCCTCGTTGATGTCCATCACCACGCCGTGGGCATCGGTGATAAAAATCGCTTCCCGGGCATTCTTGAACACCCTTAACGCCAATCGCTGCTGCTCCTCGGCCTGCTTTCTGCGCGTGATGTCATGCCAGGAACAGAGTACCGAAGGGATGTCGCTGCCGTGTTCATAAACCGGGGCCAGGGTCATGGCCACCCACACCCGCTCTCCGTTCGAACGCACAAACAGCCATTCCGTCTGGGACACTTCTCCGGCCGTCACCCGGGTAAAGAGCGCCTCGGATTTCTGTGACGACGGAGCTCCATCCGGCTGGCTATGGGGTGAGAAGGCCGCCAGCGACTTGCCCAACAACGAAGCTTCGGAGGTATAGCCAACCAGATCCACGGCCGCCCGGTTGCAGTCCACCAGTTCACCATTGCGGATCATCAGCATCGGCTGGGGCCAGCTGGCAATCAGTGTGCGCAGCCTGCGCTCTTCAGAGGCCAGCTGCTTTTTCTTGCGGCCGAGCCAGAGACTGGTGATCACCAGCAGTACAAACAGCACAGCAACGGTAATCACCCAGTTACGGTACTGGTGGAGAATGTCGACCCAGGTTACCCTCGGCACCTGATCGTACGGCGGCATCCGCAGGGTTCGGGTCAGCATTTCGACCGACTGGTAATCTGCAGGCGGCGAAAACCCGGCCAGACCCGCCGCCTGCGCCGCCGCATGCTCTGGCTCCAGAGCAAACAGGGCGGAAGCAACCCGGCGTACCGTCCTGCTGTCGACATGGGGCAGAGAAACCAGAGGCCACTCCGGGTACAGCCGGGTAGACAGGACAAACGGGTAGCCTCGCAGCTGCTGCGGATTGATGATTTTCAGCTCATCTGCAAGGCTCGGGTTCTCGTTCAGCAGTTCTTCATAGATGCCGGTTCGGATGAATCCGACATCGGTATCGCCCGTCAGCACCGAGCGGATCACCCGGTCGTGATTACCCAGAAACACCATCCGGTTATGGCGCCGAACATCCACGTCCACGCTGGCCAACTCCAGCGCCTGGGCCTGATAGCCACCCAGATAGGTCAGCCCTGGCGTGGCAATACTCTTTTTCTCCAGATCCTGCAGGCGGTTGATATCGTCCCGTTCAACACGGGTAATAATCACGCCACCAATACTGCCCGTGGTTTCGCCCCGCCAGCTGCGGCGCAGGGTTGCGAGGGCTCCGGTCAGACTGCGTTCACTGCGAATCACCAGAAAGTGGCTGGGATTGGTGAGGAAGAAGTCGATCTGGTTGGCCGCCAGGGCACGGTTCATGTCATCCTGATTGAAAACCTTCAGGTTCACTGCCATGCCGGTTTCCAGGGTCAGGTAGTCGGCCAGCGGCTGATAGCGTTCGTTGATCACATTGTCAGGCCGGTAGGCAAAAACGCCGAGCGTGACCGAGTCGCTGGCTGCCAACTGCGCCGGCACGTTGACAGCAACCACCAACAGCGAAACCAGGCAGCGGTAAAGCATCCCCTTCATCATGGCAGGCTCCGAGGCAGGAAAGCCGGATCGGTCAGATGCTCATAGTGCAGGGGCGCATCTATCAGCCCCTCACGAGCCATAATACTCGCCAGCATCTTTGCCACCACTTCCAGCCGGCCATTGTGGGTGAGATAGCGGTGGTTGGCAGACAGTTCCGGCAACATCACCGTCGCCAGAGACTGACGCACCATCTCCGGAGATACCTGCTGGCGCGTAGCAACACGATAGACCGCATCGTGCGTGTTGCGCACCAGATGTTGCAGGCCCAGAAAATGACCTTTTACCAGATCCCTTACCGCGCCTGGCTGCCGACTGACCGCTGCATCAGTGACCACCAGAAGATCGAAGATGGTTTCCGGCAGCTGGCTGCTGTCGAACAGACGCACCGCGCCTTCGGCCGCCAGCCGGGAGGCCTCCGGTTCGTAGCTGATGGAAGCGTCGATATCACCACGCTGCCAGGCCCCGATGTGTTCGTGGACCGGTAAATCCACCACCGATATGTTGTTACTGGTCAAGCCGGCGCGCTCAAGCACAGAAAACAACATGATGCCGGACACGCCGCCGAGCTCCACCGCGACCCGTCGGCCCCGCAAACCCGAAAGGCTGGTAATTGCAGGCCGCACCAGAAGCACATCCGCGCCCACGGAAACATTAGTGACGGCAACGGCCTTTACGGGCACCCCGGCGACAAGAACCCTGAGGGTTTCATCCAGAGTCAGGGCTGCGGCGTCCAGATTGCCGGAGACCAGTCCGCTGATGGAATCACTGGCCGCCTGGCCTTTCACCAACTGCACTGTCTCCGGCAGCCAGCCGAATTCTTCTGCCAGGTACAAGGGTTCGTAACCAATCCAGGGATGAATACCGGTTCTCAGAGGATCTCGCCGGGAGCAACCACTCATTCCCGCAGCAACAGCGGCAGCTATCGTCAGGTGCAGAAAGTGACGGCGGTGCATCCAGAAGCTCCGGGACAGAGGTGGGTATTCTTTGCATACTAATCCGTAGCCACTATAACCGTAAATCTGACCAAAGCATTGCACCGGGTCAAATTGAGCAAAATCAAGCTATCCCAGCGACAGAAAGACTCCCATCAGCACCGGCGAAAGGAAGGACAGCAGAAAGCCGGAGGCAATGGCCACCGGCACACAGGCCAGACCACCACTACTGCGAATTACCGGCAGTGTGAAATCCATGGCGGTGGCTCCGCCGTAGCCGATGGCCATGGCTGGCCGGGTATGGATTACCAACGGTATCAGGGCGAGGGCAATAATTTCCCGCAGCACATCGTTCAGGAAAGCGACGCCGCCCCAGGCGGGTCCCAGGGCATCGCCAATGACAATGCCTGAAAGTGAATACCAGCCAAACCCGGAGGCCAGGGCCAAAGACTGATGCCAGGGGATATCCAGTACCGGCACCAGAGCCAGCCCCGCCACCAGGGAGCTAACCACCAGAGCCAGTGCAATCCCCAGCCCCTGGCGGTTCATCAGCAGTTTGCGCAATGACAGGCCGGCATTGCGTAACTGAAGCCCTATAAGGAACAGCAACAACATCAGCGCCCAGGTGGCCACGTCGTCCACCATCGGCAGTTCCGGGAACAGGAAATACCCGAGCAGAGCACCGACAAGCACGGACAAAAGCGGTTTGAGGCCTGCCAGAAACAAGCGGCCATAACCGGGCCTGGAACCGGTTTCAGCCGCCTCCGTGTGCATGGGCTGCCAACGGTGAAACAGCCACAGGCCCGCCATGTTCGCCACCAGCAGGACCAGCACCAGCCCCGCTACCTGGGCAGCCATGGTACCCAGTTGGCCCAATAGCCCTTCCATCTGTCCCAGCCCCAATCCCAACAGGGCCAGGATGAAATACACCAGGCCCTCCACCGAATAGTGAATCACGGTCATCAACTGACGATTGGAGAGGGCAATGGCAAAGCCCAGAAATAACGGGGCCAGGATCAGGAGCGCACCGGTCAGCATGAAAACCTCGGACGAATACAGGGATAAAGAGCAGAACAGCTAGGGATAAAAACGGTGCCGTTCAGTGAAGACACTCACCAGAACGGTCCTGTACCAGCACCCAGGGGGCAATGACGACTGCCCAGAGTTCCGCATTGCGGTCGTACCAGGCGCGCGCGAGGTCCGGTGCCACCTCGCCCACCTGCCCACCGGACATCCAGTGCTCAAACTGCGCCTTGTTGTCCGCCGCCAACTGGGCCGCCACATTCAGCAGGTCCAGCTCTGGCGCCACTCGCACCACCTGGCCCCGGGCATAATAGGTTTGCAGCTCATGCCAGTGAATGCGGGAGGTCTCCAGGTTGAGTTTGGCCTTGATTTCTTCCGGCGACTGGGGGGATGACATGACAACCTCGGTGATCAGTTCATTTGCGGGGCGCCAGCCTACCCTAAAACCGATGACGACGCACCCGGTTCAACGCTCCGGGTGGTCGGCCACCAGACGCCGGATATCATCGGCCAAAGTCATGGGATCAAAGGGTTTCGGAATGACACCGATAGCGCCCAGCGATCGGTATTCTTCAATTTCCGAGGGCTGCAAACGAGCGGTCATAAAGATAACCGGAATATTCAGCCCCTCCGGGCGCTGCTGCAGGGCTTTCAGAGTCTGAGGCCCATCCATACCCGGCATCATCACATCCAGTAAAACCAGATCCGGTCCAAATTCCTCAATGCGCGATAAGGCTTCCTGACCAGAGGCACACAGGCAGACGTCGAAGCCGCCCACATCCACCAGTGCCAGCTCAGCCACACTGCGAATGTCCTCATCATCCTCAACGTAAAGCACGCGATCAACTTGTTGGCTCACGAGGGCTTTAACTCCTCTGATTGTGTCTCATCCAGGCCCAGCCGTCGCAGTAAACGCTGGCATTCTTCGCCAGACTTCAAACCCAACGATTCCAGTGAAGCAGCCCGCATCAGCAGTCTGTCCTCCCGGGTACAATCGGAACCGAGCGTGTGCACTGCACCAATGAGCTCCCTTAAACCAAGAGATAGGTGCCAATGAATTTTCAGGCGATTACCAAACGGTGCCGCCCATTCCCGGAACAGCGCTTCAAACGCGGTCTCCTCAACCTCGCCACCCAGCGCTACGTATTCATCCAGCACTTTGACCAGGGCCATCTCACCAAGGCGACTGAGCAGACCAGCCTGCTGGAACAGCATCGGCTGCTTTTTGAGCCTCAGCGCCAGAGTCTGTGCAGAGGTCGCAACAGTGATCGCCTGCTCGTAAAACGTGTCAGCCCGTGCACGCAATGGCAGATGCTGGATGTTTCTGGAAACATCCAGTGACAATGCCAACGCCTGGTTCAACGCCATCGCAACCCCGATCGAACTGATCGCATCCCGGACTGTATCCAGAGGCTCCCCCGTGCGACGAAAGCAGGTGCTGTTCGCCACGTCCAGCAGACGCAGCGTCAGTGCTGGCTGATCCCGCCACCGTTCCGCAAGCTGCGAAGCGGAAAGCTCGTCCTGGCGTCGGTATAAATCCAGAATCTCGGCGGCATCCAGATCAGACGGCAACTGCGTGATGTTCTCCAGCGCATCGGCCAGATAGCTCGAAATCGCGGGCAACCGGGCAGGGGTATCAGAGAGAAGCTCCGTGAGTCTTTGATGCAGGACACGAACGTCCAGAGGCTTGGTAATATAGCCATTGATGCCGTAATGGGCGGCCTTCAATACGGAGTCCCGATCGGCCCGGGCCGAGACGATCACAACGGGCATGGTCGCATTAGCCGAACGCACCCTGCGAACCAGTTCCAGCCCCGAGCCATCTGGCAGGTTCCAGTCCGCAATAATCAGATCAAAATCGTCATCGTCAACATATCGGAAGACCTCAGAAAGCCGGCTCGCCACCGTCACCCGCATGCCCGGACGGAGCCCCGCCACTACGGTCTCCAGCAGTTCCGAAAAGAGATCATCGTCTTCAAGCACCAATGCTTTCAAGGCATTCTCCGCAGCGTGATTAACCTACGCGTTATCTGTATACACCGTAACGCCATTGCGGCCGTTTCGTTTCCGCTCATAGAGTGCCTTGTCAGCAGCTTCGATGATTTGATCACCGGCAGAAAAATCATTGATTTTTGCGACCCCTGCGCTGAACGTCACGTGGAACACCTCTTCTTCACTGGAAAACTCCAGTTCAGAAAAACTCTCAAGAATACCGGACATCAGTCGCAGGGCTGCTGACGGCTCACAATGCGGCAGTACCACAAGAAATTCTTCACCACCGTAGCGACCGATGGCATCGGATTCCCTCAGCCGGTTGCGCAAAAGATTGGCCAGAGTCCGGATGACGACATCACCCTGTGCATGCCCCCAGGTGTCATTCACCTGCTTGAAATGATCAATGTCCAGCAGTACCGCAACAGAGCTGTAATCGCCCCGGGTGCAACGCTGACGCTCCCTTTCCACTTCCTGTTTGATTACCGAGTGCTTCAGCAGTCGCGTCAGACTATCGCGGTTCATCAGCTCAGACAGCTGCCGAGCCCGATGACAGCGCATCTGGACGGCCCGGATGAGGTAATCATCGGAAATCGGTTTGACCAGGAACTCATCGGCACCGCCGGACAGCGCCCGAAGCTGGCGCTCCGGATCATCTTCGGAAGACAAGTAAACAATCGGCAGGCTCAACCAGCGGGCATGGAAGCGGATCATTCGAGCCAGAACTACGCCAGAATGCGCGCCAAGCTCAATATCCATCAGCAACAGCTCAGGTTCGAACGCGTAGAGTTCTGACAGCAGCGTTAAAGGGTCCGATACGGCATGGGCCTCAATACCGGCAGAATTGAGCACCAGGCAATAGTGCTCGGCCAGTTCCCGGTCGTCGTCGACGATCATCACGCGGCCTTTGGTGCCGGCGGCCAGTTCCTGAACCAGGGTTTCCAGCCGCTCCACCAGCTCGGGCAAATCCACCGGCGCCGACATGAAGGCACGTGCCCCGTGCTGGGCAACGTGATAGCGACGATCGAAGTTTTCGGCCTGTCCGATGCAAACAACCGGCACCGGTGGCTGATAGGCGCCGCGGGGATGGGCCTCCAACCAACGAGCCACACTTTCAATACTGGCATCGCTGCAGATCACGGCTGCGGCATTACCAGGATCAGTACTTGAAGCCTGCACCACGCCTTCCCGGCTCTCTATCGTCTCGACAGAAAACCCGTATTTCTGCAATTCATCCGGCAAGGACTCCAGTTGATCCGTGGCGTCAAGAACCACGATCAGCCGAACCTGCATGCCATGGGAGACCAGCTCTTCATCGGCTTGCGCCGATCGCTCCCGCTCCGTGGACAACGGGTTATCCAGATCGGCGATGCCAATCAGGAGTTCAAGCTGGTCGGCGACATTTTCATCAACGGGAAGAAAATCGAACTGGCCGTCAGATTCCGCCGCCAAGGCTTTCTGCTCTCGCTTGAGACGTTTTTCGAGATCTCGTGCAAATTCTCCAAGGGACGGGAAACCAAACGTGCCCCCAGATCCCGCCAACTTATGAAGTCTCTGACGACAGTCATTAAGTGCCAGTTCATCAACATGACCTTTCCTAACCTGGTCAGCAAAGTCTGAAAGGTACGCCAACTCGCCCCTCAAACGCTCGATAAAACGCAGTCTCAGAACGTTCAGGCGATCACTGATGTAATCTTGCTGCTGGTTATCCAAAAAAACTCCCCGAATCCTGGTTTTTCCGACTCTGGAAATACTCTAAGCTCTATGTAACCACGTTTTTCCGCTCTCGACCACGCCACTAAGGATTACCGTTGAGATCCCCATCGTTAGGTATACGTGTCACCCTGATCACGATCTCCAGCAGTATTGCGACCATGGCAGCCGTGTTGTTTTTTGCCTATAACGGACTGGTGCGGGATTTCGAGAACGTTCTGACCCAACGGCAGTTGCTGGAAACTGACTCGGCTACCCGAGTTGTGGACCAACAACTTCAGATTCGCCTGGAGGCCCTGAAGGCCTTCTCGGCTTTTCTCACGGACGGCGACAACCTGCGCCCTCTGTCTGAGTTGAAAGAGCTTCTCGGCCGCCAGCCCAGTCTTGAACGTTATTTCGAAGGCGGCCTGCTCATTTTTGATGACAAGGGTGTCGCCATTGCAGAGAACCGGTTTGTGCCCAGACGAATCGGCACCAACTACTCAGACCGCCCGCATTTCCGGGAAGCCCTGACCAGCCGGCAAGCGGTGATCAGCCGTCCCATTATCGGCCGCACCACCGGATTGCCACTGCTGTCTTTTCTGTCTCCCATTGTCAGTGACGACGGCGATTTGCTGGGCTTGGCGGGCGGCAGCATCAACCTGGCTGAATCCGGCATCATTCCCGACTCCTTGAGTGAAAAAAGCAACGCCATCTTCAAGGTGCTCGATACCGGGCATTTCACTCAGGTGGATTCGCTGACCCCCGGCGCTCCGATGCCTGAGCTACCCCCACCCGGCGAGAACCTGATTATCGACGCAGCGCTGTCTGGCGTCACATCGGGTGTCGTGACCGACAAATCCGGTAAACGCTGGATTTATGCGACCCGTCATCTGGAGCGTGTCGGCTGGTTGTTTCTGCGCGCAGAGCCCTATGAAGGCGTGACCGGCCCGGCCAGGGCCTCATTTGAAAACTTTCTGCTGCTCAGCGTACTGGCTGCACTGATTCTGGCCACCGCAGCCTGGCTACTCGGGCGCACTGCCACCCGGCCCCTGGAACACATGTCCACGCGGATAAGGGCCATGGTGGATGGCGCATCGGATACCCGCCGCTTGAAGCCCAAGGGGCCACCGGAAACCCGCAATCTCGCGCTGGCCTTCAACCGGCTGATGGAGGAACGGGAAGCTCTGGACCAGATGAAAGACCAGTTTGTGGCCACCGTGAGTCATGAATTGAGAACGCCTCTGACCTCAATCAACGGCTCTTTGAAACTGCTGGACCGGGAGGCGGCCGGCGAGCTTCCGGAAAAGGCCCGGAAAATGGTGCAAGTAGCGCTGCGCAACGGCGAACAACTGCAGCTGCTGATTTCAGATCTGCTGGATTTCAATAAAGCCATCGCCGGAAAAATGATGTTGCAGATTGGCACAATCCAGGTCAGTGAAGCCCTGGAGCAGGCCATCGAAGGCAATCGCTCAATGGCCACCCATTATGGTGTCTCTTTGTGCGCAGTCCCGGCCGCTGAACCCTTGGTGGTCCGAGCCGACCCCCAGCGACTCCGACAGATACTGGACAACTTTATCAGCAACGCCATCAAGTTCTCTCCCACTGGCGCCGCCGTTCAGCTGTCCGCCCGAGCGGTTAATCAGAACACCATCCGATTCATCGTTTCGGACCACGGCCCGGGGGTAGATGAGCAGTTTATCCCACATCTGTTCGAGCGGTTTGCACAAGCCAACCCATCCTCAAAACAGGCACAGTCGGGCACTGGCCTGGGACTGGCCATTTGCCGTGAGCTGGCCCATCTGATGCACGGCCAAGTGGGCTACTATTACCAGCAAGGGGCCCATTTCTGGCTCGACATCCCCCGCCAGGAGACCTCAAGGGAGCCTGATCATGAAGTCACCTGAGTACCCACCCGAAGAACCACAACGGCTCTCCGCCCTGGAGGCGACAAAGCTGCTCGACACTCCCCCGGAGGAGCGCTTCGATCGGGTAACAAGGCTTGCCGCCGAGGCGTTCGATGTGCCGATTGCGTTGGTGTCACTGGTCGACCGGGAACGCCAGTGGTTCAAGTCCTGCTATGGCCTGGGAGTCCGGGAAACCGGTCGTGACATTTCGTTCTGCGGCCATGCCATCCTGAAATCCGAGGCTTTCGTGGTTTCCGACGCACTGGCCGATGAGCGGTTCTCCGACAACCCCCTGGTCACGGGAGAACCCCATATCCGTTTCTATGCGGGCGCGCCGCTGGAAGACCGCTCGGGCTTTCGCATTGGCACCCTATGCATTATCGACAAAAAACCTCGAGGCTTTTCGAACCGGGACGAGAAAACACTCAGAGACCTGGCCGATATCATCGAACGCGAACTCCAGTTTCAGGAGCTGGGCAACTACTACAGTGAGCGCACCCGGGCACTGAATGCACTGAACGAAATCGTTCTGGAAGTGAAAGGCAACCTTGATACCGCCATTCCGCTGGCGCTCAAAAAGGCCAACCTCTTCCTGGGAACAGAAACCGCGATTGTCAGCGAAATCAATGGCGGTGCCTACACCGTTCTCTGGCACCATGCGCGCCGAAACAAGGCGCTTGAGAACGGACTCACCTTGCCTGTTGAGCAAACCTACTGCTCCATTCTTCTGGAGCGGGGTGACGTGCTCGCCATCAACCACATGGGGCGCTCGCGATTTCAGGACCATCCCTGCTACGCCGAGTTTGGTCTGGAAAGCTACCTCGCTGCACCAATCTGGATTGACGAAACACTGTTCGGAACTCTGAACTTTTCATCCTCCATACCGCGCAAACCACCGTTTACCGAAACGGAAAAGATGTTTGTAAACCTGCTGGCCCGCTGGGTCGCCGACGCCATTCACCAGTCCCGGCAGGCCGAGACCCTGGAAAAACTCGTCAGCAACGCCCCGGGAATGCTCTACCAGTACCGCCTCTGGCCAGACGGCCACAGCACCTTTCCCTACACCAGCCAAGGTATCCAGCAGATCTACAACATCAGCGCCGAAGCTGCGGCAAACGATGCCAGTCCGGTTTTCGGCGTCATCCACCCTGAAGACCTTCCACAGGTTGCTGAGAGCATTCAAGAGTCCGCAGACAACTTGAGCCGTTGGCACCAGCGTTATCGAATTCAGTGGCAAGGCCAGAACTGGCACTGGGTCGAGGGGCAGGCCAACCCCGAAAAACTGCCGGATGGCAGCATTCTCTGGCACGGCTATATCGTAGACATCAACGAGCGATACGAAGCCGAACAGATGAAGAACCAGTTCATCTCCACCGTCAGCCACGAACTGCGCACTCCCCTCACTTCGATTTCCGGGTCCCTGGGGCTGATTTTGGGTGGTATTACGGGGAACATCGACGAAAAATACCGGCACATGCTCTCCATCGCAAAGCGCAACGCCGACCATCTGAAACTGCTGATAGACGACCTCCTGGACATCGAAAAACTGATTGCGGGCAACATGCCCATCGCGCCTGAGGAGCAAGGCATTGGAACGTGCGTGACCGCCGCCATTGAAGAAATCCAGCCCTTTGCCAAACAGCGCCAGGTGCGCATCACACTGCGGGACGGCTCGCCGGGGCTTACGGCGCTGTTTGACAGCATTCGGCTGAAACAGGCTATCACCAACCTGTTGTCAAACGCCGTCAAGTTCTCACATGAGCGCAGCGAAGTCCTCGTCGATATTGAATCGTCAGAATCGACGGTGCGCATCTTGGTGAAAGACCAGGGTATCGGCGTACCCGAAAGCTTCCGGTCAAGAATCTTCCAGAAGTTCGCCCAGGCAGATGGCTCTGCAACCCGGGGAAAAGGCGGAACCGGCCTTGGACTGGCAATCACCAAGGAAATCATGGCGCAGATGGATGGCAGTGTAGGCTTCACTTCTACCGAAGGGCAAGGATCAACATTTTGGCTGGAATTGCCATTAATGTGAACTTACGTTCGCCAGGTTAAAGGCGGGTGAAGAAATGGTGGCGTCGGGCGGACCATGTCCAGAAAGGACATAGTCCGGGAGCCACCCGTTTCATTGAGCACCCCGCCCCCTCAGGCGTTTTTCAGCATCTCCCGCACCACGTAATGCAGGATACCACCATGCTGGAAATACACTGCCTCGTTGGCGGTATCAATCCGTGACTTCAGCTCGCAGGTTTCGGTAGAGCCATCCTTGTATTTCACCGTCATGGCCAGGGTCTGACCCGGTTTGATCTCTCCAGACAGTCCCTGAATGCTGATCGTTTCCTCCCCGGTGAGTTTCAGGCTCTTGCGATCAGTCCCCTCCGGGAATTGCAGCGGCATCACGCCCATGCCAATAAGGTTGGAGCGATGGATGCGCTCATAGGATTCCGCCACCACGGCTTTTACGCCCAGCAACCGGGTGCCCTTGGCGGCCCAATCCCGACTGGAGCCGGTGCCGTATTCCTTGCCGGCAATCACAACCAGCGGCGTGCCCTGCTCCTGGTACTTCATGGCGGCATCGTAGATGGCCATTTGCTCCCCGGTGGGCACAAATCTGGTGAAACCGCCTTCCACGCCGTCGAGCATTTCATTGCGTATGCGCACGTTGGCAAAGGTGCCGCGCATCATCACCTCGTGGTTGCCCCGGCGGGAGCCGTAGGAGTTGAAGTCTTTTGGTTTTACACCATGTTCCTGCAGGTATTTGCCCGCCGGTGTATCCGGCTTGAAGGAGCCGGCAGGCGAAATATGGTCGGTGGTCACCGAGTCTCCCAACAGGGCCAGGATGTTGGCATCCGTTATGTCATCGATGGCCTCGGGCTGCTCACCCATGCCTTCGAAGAAGGGCGGATGCTGGATGTAGGTGGATTTGTCACTCCACTCATACACCTTGCTTTCCGGCACCTTGATGGATTTCCAGATGTCATCACCCTCGAAGACCTCGCCGTATTCCTTGCGGAACATGTCGGTCTTGACCTTCTCGACCGCTTCCGCGATCTCGGCCTGGCTTGGCCACAGGTCTTTCAGGTACACCGGGTTGCCATCCTGGTCTGCGCCCAGAGGATCCTTGGTAAGGTCCACCCGTACGTTGCCCGCCAAAGCATAGGCAACGACCAGTGGGGGCGACGCCAGCCAGTTGGTTTTCACCAGCGGATGCACCCGGCCCTCGAAATTGCGGTTACCGGACAGCACCGAGGCCACGGTGAGATCCCCATCAGTAATGGCTTTCTCGACTTCATCCGGCAGCGGGCCGGAGTTACCGATACAGGTGGTGCAGCCATAACCCACCAGGTTGAAACCCAGTTGGTTCATGTCATCCTGAAGGCCGGCCACTTTGAGGTAGTCGGTCACCACCTTGGAGCCCGGCGCCAGTGAGGTTTTGACCCAGGGTTTGGTTTTCAGACCCTTGGCCACGGCCTTTTTGGCAATCAGGCCAGCCGCCATCATCACGCTGGGGTTGGATGTATTGGTACAGGAGGTAATCGCCGCAATCACCACTGCGCCCGGGTCCAGCCGGGTAGATTCACCATTCATGTGAAGTGGCTGACTGGCGGGGTGTTCGAAATAGGCGCTCTGAGCACCGACCGCGGTGCCACCCCCTTCCGATTCCAGCTTGGCCTCACGGCTTTCTGCCGGGCCTTCCGAAGTTTCCATCAGCAATTCAAACGACGCTTTCATGTTGGTGAGGGCGACCCGGTCCTGGGGCCGCTTCGGGCCGGCAAGGCTGGCTTCCACTTCACCCATGTCCAGCTCCAGGGTGTCGGTGTATACCGGCTCATGACCGGGTTCCCGCCACAATCCCTGGGCTTTGGCGTAGTTTTCAACCAGTTCCAGCAGTGCTTCATCCCGCCCGGTCAGGCGCATGTAGTTGATGGTTTGTTCATCCACCGGGAAGAAACCACAGGTAGCACCGTATTCCGGCGCCATATTGGCAATGGTGGCACGGTCGGCCACGGGCATGTCTTTCAGACCGTCCCCATAGAACTCCACAAACTTGCCCACCACGCCTTTCTTGCGCAGCATTTCCGTGACGGTCAGCACCAGGTCGGTCGCCGTGATGCCCTCCCTCAGCTTGCCGGTGATCTTGAAACCGATCACCTCCGGAATCAGCATGGAGACCGGCTGGCCGAGCATGGCGGCTTCCGCTTCGATACCGCCCACGCCCCAGCCGAGTATGCCCAGACCGTTGATCATGGTGGTGTGGGAATCGGTGCCCACCAGCGTGTCCGGGTAGGCGATGGTTTTACCGTCCACCTCCTTCTGCCACACCGTTTTGCCCAGATATTCCAGATTCACCTGATGGCAGATGCCGGTGCCCGGCGGTACCACCCGGAAGTTGTCAAAGGCCTGCTGGCCCCAACGCAGGAACTCGTAACGCTCCTGGTTGCGCTCCATCTCTATGGCGACGTTTTCCTTGAAGGCAGACGGGTTACCATATTTGTCCACCATCACCGAGTGGTCGATCACCAGATCCACCGGCGATAACGGGTTGATCAGGGCGGGATCTTTACCAGCGTTCTTCACGGCCTCGCGCATGGCCGCCAGGTCCACTACCCCGGGCACCCCGGTGAAATCCTGCATCAGAACCCGGGCCGGACGGAACTGGATTTCGGTATCCGAGCCCCGGTCTTTCAACCATTGCACCATGGCATCAATGTGGGAGCGGTCGACCGTCGTATCATCTTCGTTGCGCAGCAGGTTCTCCATCAACACTTTCAACGAGAACGGCAGGCGGTTGAGGTCGCCCAGGGTGTCCGCTGCCTTGGGCAAACTGTAGTAGTGGTAGGTCTGGCCACCCGCGCTCAGGGTGGAGAGGGTATTCAGGCTGTCTTTACTCAGGGATGAACTCGACATGCGATGCCTCCTCTTCGGAAATCTCCTTTAACTATTGCATCGAATGACGAGAGTTCAACTGCAGTCCCGTGAATGTTCCGCATTACCCCGGTGAATACTGTCAGTATCATCCGTGACCTGGCGTATACAAGTTAAACAAAAAGACGATACTTGAGCCATTCCCGTACTGATACCGTACACACCTTAGCTTTCCTCGACTTTTACAGGAATCTCGCTTGCTGGCGCTTGATCATTTCTTTGTTCTGAATCCCGAGGCTGACAAACTGGTGTCGGGCCGATACGACTATGGCCTGGTGATGTTGTCTCTGCTGATCGCTGTGGGCGCTTCCTACCTGGGGCTAACCCTGGCTGCCGCTGCGCGCCGCAGCAACACCCTCTACATGCAGCGCCTCCATCTGTTCAGTGGTTCAGCCGCTTTGGGCTTTGGCATCTGGTCCATGCATTTTATTGGCATGCTGGCCTTTGAAATGCCTACCCATGTGCACTATCACCCCTGGATTACCGCACTATCCGCCGTCCCAAGTCTGTTTGCTTCATGGGTGGCACTCAGCCTTTTGGCCCGGCACGAACTGACCGGGCCACGACTGATCGGTGGTGGCGTGGTGGTCGGGGCCGGCATCGGTGCCATGCACTATCTGGGCATGGCCGCTATGGAGATCGGGCCGGCACTTCGCTACGACCCAACGTTATTCGCACTGTCGATTGTGGTGGCGGTGATGCTAGGCACCCTGGCGCTGTGGATCAGCTTCGGACTGCGCCACAGAACGCGCCTGCGCGGGTACAAGCGCCGTTTACTCGCCGGTACCGTGATGGGGCTGGCCATCGCCGGCATGCATTACACTGCGATGGAAGCCGCCCGGTTTATCGGCCAGCCCGCCCCGGATTTTCTGCCCGGGAGCAACAGCCACACCATTCTGGCACTGACCATTGCATTCGTAACGGTAACGCTCAGCCTGCTCGCCTCCGGGGTCAACGCGGTAGCCCGTTATCGCGCCCTGATGAGGCGCAGTCAGGAAACCGCCAGCGAACTGCGCACCATTGTCGATGCCGCCGTAGATGGCATTATCAAAATTTCCGATCGGGGCATTGTGCTCTCCTTTAACGAATCCGCTGAACGCATCTTCGGTTACCGCGCTGATGAAGTCGTGGGCAAGAATATCAACATGCTGATGCCCAACCCTCATCGGGACGCCCACGACGGTTATCTGAAAAACTACCTGCGTACCGGGAAACGCAAAATCATCGGTTCCGGCCGGGAAGTCTGGGCTTTGCATAAAGACGGCCACCAGATTCCGGTTCGGCTAGGCATTGGGGAATCCCGGCTGGGTGGCATCAGCACTTTCGTAGGCTTCATCACTGACATTTCCGAACGCCATCGAATGGAAACCGATCTGCGCCGGGCGAAAGAGGAAGCTGAGCAGGCTGCCGCCGCCAAAAGTGCTTTTCTGGCCAACATGAGCCATGAAATCCGCACCCCGATGAACGCCATTATCGGCTTCACAGACCTGGTACTGGACACACCGCTGGATGAAACCCAGGCACGGCATCTTGGCGTGGTGAAAACCTCGGCCCGGTCTCTGCTTAACCTGCTCAACGATATACTGGACACCGCCAAACTGGACGGTGGTCATACCGAACTCGAACTGCACGATTTTAACCTGCGCCGCCTCTGTGACCAGGTGATTGCCACGCAATCCCTGAATGCCGCGCGCAAAGGGCTGTATCTGACACTGGATTACCAGGCCGGAGAATACTACCAGGGCGATCCCTTGCGCATTCAGCAAGTGGTGCTGAATCTGTTAAGCAATGCCGTAAAATTCACCCAGACAGGCGGCGTCACCCTGAAGGTGCAGGAGCCCTCTGTGCACAAGGTCGTTATCCGGGTTGAGGATACCGGCATTGGCATTTCTGCCGATCGCATCGACAGGATTTTCGAACCGTTTACCCAGGCCGATTCCAGCATGACCCGTCGCTTTGGTGGCACTGGCCTGGGCACGACCATTGCCCGACAACTGGTGGAACTGATGGGTGGCACCATCAGCGTGACCAGCAGCCCGGGTGAGGGCTCGGTTTTCCAGGTAGAACTGCCCCTGCCTACCGGCCTGGCCGTGGACGAGGATACGCTGGCAGACCAGGAAGTCGCTCTTCCCCCTTTGCGCATTCTGGTGGCTGATGACGTGCCACAAAATCTCGAACTGCTGAAAACCCTGCTGCTTCACCGCAAACATGAGGTCACCACGGCCGGGAACGGACAAGAAGCGATAGACCTCTATCGTAACCAGGTTTTCGATCTGATTCTGATGGATGTGCAAATGCCCGGAATAAACGGCCACGAAGCCACCCGGGCGATACGTCGACATGAAGCAGCCGCCCAGCGACGATACACGCCCGTAATTGCTCTTACCGCCAGCGTGCTGGAAGACGATCGGAGGCAGGCTTCCGAGGCAGGGATGGACGGCTTCGCCATCAAACCACTCAATCTGCCGGAACTCACTGCCGAGATGGCCAGAGTCCTGGGCATAGAGGCTTCGGCACCGAGCAATGCAGGTCATGATGTCGACGACAGTATGATAGATACCGTCACGCTCAGGCAGCTCTGGCCGGACGCCCCAAAACACCTACGGGCGGCAGGACGTCTGTTGCAAGCGCCAGAGAATCAACCCGAAGCAATCCGGCTCTGCCCCGATAACCCGACAGCCGAAGCCCACCGGGTTCGCGGCATTGCCGGTAATCTGGGTTTCCGGCGTTTAGCGGCAACGCTGGCAAACCTGGAGACCCGGCTGAAATCGGAAAAACCGGTGCCGGAGGCCCTGTGGCAGGAGCTCCAGAACGATTTTGATCGGGCACGCCAGTGGCTGACCGAACAAGCAGCGGACTCTGAAACGCGCCCCGCAAGCTGGACTGAACCGGATGCCATAGACCCGAAAACGCTGGCACAAGTGATCGAACGCCTGAGCCAGGGCGAAATTCCGGAACGCGCTATCGACCAGCTGAAGCCAGGACTGCCCACGGAGATCGCCGATGCGATGAACGAGGCTCTCGACGACTTCGAACCAGAGAAAGCGGCCAAAATTCTGATCACTTTTCGCGATACCCTGGAGGCCTCGCAATGCTGACCGACACCAAGACCCTGCTGCTGGTGGACGACGAGCCAGCCAACCTTCAGGTGCTGCGCAACGTACTTTCCGACCACTACCGGCTACTGTTCGCCAAAGATGGTGAACGGGCGCTGGAACTGGCACGCAGCGAGAAACCGGATCTTGTTCTGCTGGATGTGATGATGCCTAGCCTGTCCGGTTACGAGGTGTGCAACGCTCTGAAAGCCGACCAGGATACCCGTACTATTCCGGTGATCTTCGTCACCGCATTGTCAGACGCAGATGACGAAGCCCGGGGCTTTGAGCTGGGTGCTGTGGATTACCTCACCAAGCCGGTGAATGCAGCGATTGTCCGGGCCAGAGTGAAAAACCATCTGTCGCTGGTGCGCATGGACGAGCTGATAGAGACCCGGCTGGCCGTCGTTCAGCGGCTGGGGCGAGCGGCAGAATACAAGGACAACGAAACCGGCCTGCACGTAATCCGCATGAGCCATTTCTCACGGTTGATTGCACTGGAGGCCGGGCTCGGCGAAGCCTGGTCTGACACCCTGCTCAATGCCGCCCCGATGCACGATATCGGCAAAATCGGCATTCCGGACGCTATCCTTCAGAAACCCGGCAAACTGGATCCGGACGAGTGGACTGTCATGCAGCGCCACGCGGAAATCGGGGCGGAGATCATCGGAGAAGACGGCTCAGACCTGCTTAATATGGCGCGGGAAGTGGCCCAGAATCATCACGAGAAATGGGATGGCAGCGGCTATCCTCAAGGCCTGAAAGGCGCCGCTATTCCCATCTCTGCCCGGATCGTGGCCCTGGCCGATGTCTTCGACGCTCTCACCAGCGAGCGCCCTTACAAGAAAGCATGGCCGATAGAACAGGCAACGGATTTGATTCGCGAGCAAAGCGGCAAGCATTTCGACCCGGAACTGGTCGAGGCCTTCTTTCGCTGCCTCCCGGCCATACTTGACGTGCGCCAGCGTTGGCAGGAAGAGGCTGCCTAACAGCCCAGATCGCCACGCTTCAGAACCTCTTCAATCATGTCATCCAACAGGTCAATGACTTCGCCTGAGGAAGACTTGAGTGTGGCTACCAACTCCCGGGAGAGTTCAGAATAGCGATCAGAACTGATCCTCTTCTGATGAAATTCCTGGGCCGTTTTATAAAGCTCACGGCCTGCTTTATGCACTTGTGGGTGAACCACCTTAATCAGCCGGTCAGCACTGCGGAGCTGGTGCATGGGCTGAGCCTTGTCGCTGGCCAGGAAATGGCCCAGCCGGCACTGGGTGTGATCCTTCACTTCCGCCTCAGTGATCGAGTTTTCATTGAATACGGCAAAGCGGATGAGCTTGTCCACCCAGACCACATGATCACGCTTGGCACTGGCCAGCACGAGACAGGGAGTGGTTAACCGGATCTGGCTGAAGATGCGGTCGGTGTCGTCCCGAAGTGGGCGAATCGCCTGCATCAAATCCCGGAAAATACTGGCCAGAGCATCGGAATCTTCAGAGTTGGAACTGACCTGACGCGCCATATCCGCGGCCACCTGACTCTGCTCCTCGGCCGCAGCGGCAATGGAGGTTGCCTGGTCGTAGTTGATGTTCGAGGACTCCCGGGACTGATGTATCACCTCCGCCACCCGCTCCCGGCTTTCCCCCGAGGCCTGCACAGCACGTACGGAATTTCCCAACCGGGACTGGACCGATTCAGAGCCGGAGATGATCTGCGAGACAATCCCGTTGATTTCCTGCGCCGCCCCCGCACTTCGAGCAGCTAATTGCCGCACCTCGTCCGCAACCACCGCAAAGCCCCTGCCCGCCTCACCGGCACGGGCGGCCTCAATCGCCGCATTAAGGGCGAGCAGGTTTGTCTGGTCGGATATTTCATTCACGGTGTTGGTAAGCGATTCAATACTCCGGGTTTGCTCCGCCAGCGAACGCATTTCCTCGTTGGCCTGGGTCAGGGCGATATCCACCTCGGCCAGACGCGCCTCCATATCCTCCAGCGCGGAAATGGATTCCCTGGTGTACTCATTTACCCGGGAGGCTTGCTCCAGTACATCCTGGCCCAGGCCACCCACTTCCGACGCACTGGCCGACATTTCCTCAATGGCGGCGGACAACGTCTGAATGTTGGCGACAAGATTATGAATGCGGTCGTCAAATTCCAGAGCGCCCTGGCCCAGATCAGAGATATGGAGTGAGACGTCCACCGCGCCATTAGCCACCGACAATTCCTCTGAACGCACTGACGACAAGTACTCTGCCAGTGGCGCCAGCCAGTCCGGACAATGGGCAGGCACGCCGTTATCCAGTAAAGATTGAATCTGTTGTTTTGCTCGTTTTTCAGACAGGAACATCGCTCTTACTCACGCAGATCCAGCAATCGGAATTATTGGACTTGTTTGAACTTGATAACTGTCAATATTAACGGCAGGTACACCAAATTCTGCAGAACCCAGATCAATTTTTCCGACGGAACGCGGGGCAGGGCTTAACTGTGAACACAGCGGGTGCGGCAACTGTCGAGTTCTGTCATGATTGGCGGCTGATTTCTGACGGATCAGGAACTGTCTCACGTGAAGCACGATTGTCATTACCATCCGGGCGACCCTGCCAAGTGGCATTGTGGCGAATGCCAGATGCACTACTGCAGCCGTTGTATGCCGGATGCCGATACCCGCCAGCGTCGGGGGCTTTGTCCCCGCTGCAGTAAAGCCATGCGTTATCTGGGCACCGCCACCGAAGTGGTGCCCTTCTGGCAGCGGGTAGGGGCCTTTTTCCGTTACCCCTTCCACACCGATCCGCTGATAGTCATCGCCATCTGCACGTTGGTTCCTGTAGTGGCGCCAGCCAATGTTATTGGCCTGATCATCTGGCTGGTGCTGGCGCTGGCGCTGTTCAAGTACACCTATGCGGTGATCAATCACACCGCTGAAGGCCATCTGAAACCGCCAGCGGTGTCGGTGGCGTTTACCGGCAGCGGCTTTGACATTGTGGTGCTGCAACTGCTGGTGTTTGTGCTGATGGGCGGCCTGGTAGGCGCCGCCGCCGTGCTGGGCGGGCCGATACTGATGATGCTTGCGGTGGCGTTTGTAGTGCTGGCACTACCGGCCAGCATCATGGTACTGGCCATGGAGCGCTCGGTCGGCGCAGCTGTAAACCCCATGAACCTGGCGGTGCTGATCTCGCGCATCGGCACGCCCTACTTCCTGCTTTACGGGTACCTGATTCTGCTCACCCTGGCCTCCGGCGCGGCGCAGGACTTTGCCGTGAATCATTTCCCCATGTGGGTGGCCCAACCGCTGGCCGGTTTCCTGAACAGTACCTTTACCCTGATCCTGTTTCACATGCTGGGTTATCTGCTGTTCCAGTATCAGGAAGAACTCGGCTTTGCTTCAGACCTTCAGGACGAGATCTCGGAAACCGACCAACACCAGCGGGATCGCAGCAGCCGGTTTGATGCCGATCTGGATATGAACCTGAAAGACGGCAACTACGACCGTGTGCAGAGCATGCTCAAGGAAGCCCTCAAACGGGACCGGACCAACCCTGCCCGCATCGGCCAGCTCTACCAGTTGCTGACCGCCCGCAATGATGCCGAAGAGCTGTACCGCTACCACCCCAGGATTATGGCCTGGCTGGCCCAACGGCATGATGGAGACGGGCTGAATCAACTGTTACAGACGCTGCAGATGGTGGAGCCGAAGTTCCAGCTGGACGACCCGGAACTGGCGGTGCAGTGTGCCGGCACCCTGTACCATCGGGGCCATCACAAAGCGGCCATCCGTTTACTGCAGGATTTCCACAAACGCTTCCCGGACAGCGATGAGCTGGCACCAGCCTATCTGATTGTGGCCCAGGCACTCGCCAATGGCCTGCAGCAATGGGAAAAAGCCAGTGCTTTCCTGTCGTTCATCAAGAAGCGCTGCGTGAACCATCCGGCCCACGAGCACATTGATGTCTGGCTGGAACAGGCGGCGAACCAGCAACCGTTGAAAGGGCCTAAAGCAAGCTTTCAGGTTTCAGACTGAGGGCGTGCCCGCCATGCCTCAGCCGTGAACCTGCAACAACTGCCGGTAATGGCGCGCTTTCGGCTCCATCTGCAGTTTCTCGAATTCCGCCACCAGTAGCCGGCAGGCTTCATTCACCATGTCCGGTTCGGCCTTGGCTCGCATGCGTTCAAACGCCTTCTCTGCGGCTTTGAAATCATGGCGTTTCAGGCTGGCGAACAGCACACGATTGTGCGCCTCCGGTGCCAACGGATGATAGGCCTCGCCCTTGCTCAGGTATTCCTGCCAGACATCCACCATCTGTTCCGGCTGCCGCCGGGCGATGGCATCGGCCATCATTTCCTCGGCACGCAGCCGGTAGCTGTCCAGGTCCGGCCTTAACTTAGCCAGTTGATACAGGTGCTCAAGCAGCACGGGCCGTTCCGGATAACGCTCCCGCAACGCCTCGAACTGGCGCCGGGCCAGATCGAACTCCATGCGGCCAAGGCTGGCCATGGCCTGGCCATAGGCCTTGGTGAACTGTTCGTCCTGTTCTTCCTGCTCCGGTTCGAAGAACTCTTCTTTCACCTGCAGCCAGCTCTGACCCAGCAGCCACACCAACCCTGCACCGGCCGCCAGGCCACCGGCATGGGCCATATAGGCAATACCGGTGGCACCGGCAAACCAGTAGTCATAGATTTCCTTACCCAGCCAGACCGGCAGCATGGCGATCGCCGGTGCCCGGAAATAGTTGAAATAAACGCCCAGGAAGTAGAAGAAGCGAATGCGCTGCAGCCCGTAAATAGCCACATACATGCCCATCAACCCGGAAATGGAGCCGGACGCGCCCACCAGAGGTACCTGACTACCCATGGAAAAGGCGGTGAATACCAGGCCGGACAAGGCACCGCAGACAAGATAAGCCACCAGAAAGCGCCCCGGGCCCAGCGCTTTTTCCACGGTAAAGCCCAGCAGGAACAGGAACAGCAGGTTACCAATAATGTGGCCCCAGCCGCCGTGCAGGAACTGGTAGGTAATGAGCGTGTACAACGAGAGCTCTGCCGGCACCAGTCCCAACTGATAGGCACTCATCCGGCTGATCCACTGTTGCTCGATCGCCAAGCGCTGCTCCAGCCAAAGATTGCGCTGGGCAGGGGTCCAGATCAGATCCCGGTTCTGCTGCAGATACTGGTAAAACTCACGATCCAGAAGCAGCGTCGCCGCCTGCCAGAGTACCTCCTCATTTTCCTGAAGCTGCTGGAATTCCTGCAACTCCAGAACCCGCTGCTGGCTGCCTTCGAACTGGATTTCCCGCTGCAGGTAATCCTCGTAGGCGGGAGCCTCCAGGGCCAGCAGATCGCTCTCCAGATAGTCTTCCAGTGCGGCTTCGAACTTGCGGTCGTCTCCGCCCTGGTAGAACAGAAAGACCAGCAGGCAGGCCATGATCAGGCCCAGGGTTACCCAGGGTGGGCGTTTCCAGTTTACGGCATTCTCGGCAGGAATAATCAGCATGGGCGGTCACAATTCATCATAATCTGTCCCTGAAAAGCTGCTTTTTACCACAGCGGGGCCTTCTTTTCCCGGTGTAATCACACAGTCACACAAATGCCATTCAATCGGTAGCTATAGAACCCGGGCGGCTATCGACCATTCGCCAATTGCCGTTATGGCCTCTGACATCAATAGTGAAGGGGACATAACAAAAAACGCCGGGCACTCGACTCGAGGAAGCAGCAAATGACCGTACTTGTTCTGGACAACCCCGATATGCTGGCCAAGGCCGCCCTGGCCTTCGCGGGCACTAACGGGCAACTGGCGGCTGACGCCGACCGTCCCCACCGTACCCGATTCCACTACGGTTTCAACAAACACACGCTGGATGCCCCGGATATCGATATGCTCAAGCGGCACGCGGCCTATATCAAAGGGCACCCCGGCATGCAGGTTCGCATCCACGGCCACGCCGACAACTTTGGCTCTGCCGAATACAACCGGTTTCTGGCCCGGCTCAGGGCCAACGCCGTGGCCCGGCTACTGATTCAGGAAGGGGTGTCGCAATCGTCCATCCTGCTTGCCACCTGGGGCTCGGATCGCCCGTTGACCCGGCCGGAGGACCACGCCGCCAACCGGCGTGTGGAACTGGAATACCTGAGCCTGGACGTCGCCCGGGCGCTGTAATCGACAGAAACACAAACGGGGCCCCAAGGCCCCGTTCTTCAATGGCTGGACACCGTTTCAGCCATAAACCTGCCAGACGTTCCAGAACAGCAACAGTGCCGCAACCAGAATCGCCAGCCAGGTTAGCAGGATACCAATCATGCGTGCCCAATGTGGCCCGCCCTTGCCGTTGATCATTCCCCAGGCATGCAGAATGCGGCCGACCACCAACGCCATCCCGGTCCAGTAGATCAGCGAACCGGAAACGCCATTGAGCTCGGCAATGGCGAGCATGATCAAACCCAGCGGTGCGTATTCCACAAGATTGGCGTGGGCCCGCACGGCAGCTTCGAACTCCGGATCCTCATTGACGCCCAGACCCTTGCGGTATTTCAGCCGGTACTTGACCACCTGAGCCGACAGCACCAGCAACAGCAGGCCGGTGACAGCCGCAAAAACAGCAGTGACAGGTACGATCATGTCAGCCCTTCTTGATCTTGTTGACGATGGCCAGCAGCAGCACGGCCCCGACTGTTGCGGTAACCAGGCGACCAATGGCACCGTGGGCCGACAGCTGCAACAGACCAAACAGGAAGCCGCCAATAAACGAGCCGACAATCCCGATACCAATGTTGGCCAACACGCCAAAGCCCTTGCCCTTCATGATCAGTCCGGCCAGCCAGCCGGCCAGACCACCAATGATCAGAAACCAGATCAGGTTCATTATGTCACTCCCCAGATGTCCAGAATCAGCGTCAGTTTCGTCCGAAAGACTGCCCTGTTTTCACTGGCTGTTCAAGCAGTTCCGTGGGTAAGTGCGAGGTCAGCAATGGCCTCTTCCATCTGTTGGCGACAACGGTGCATCAGTTCGGGAATGTCTTCGCTGGTCATGCCCTGTGTTTCGACTGGCGGGAGAATCCGCAAAGGCACAGGCTCCCGTCGTCCGGTCCAGCCTCTGGATTTGCCATGGTATTCGCCCGCACACACCATGGTGATGGGCGCGCCAGCGGCAACGGCCATGTGAAACGCCCCTTTCTTGAAGCTACCCAGGCCACGGCCACGGCTGCGGGTCCCCTCCGGAAACACCCAGATGCTCTTGCGTTCCCGGTTAATGGCGTCGCTGGTGGCCTGCATGGTGGCCACAGCTTTCGCCGCACGGCCGCGATTCAGGATGATGTTGCCTCCCAGCCAGAATACCTGCCCGAAGAATGGCACCCAAACCAGTGAAGATTTACCAACCGCCACCCCACGAGGCGGTAGCAAATCACCCATCACAAACAGATCATCGTTCTGCTGATGATTGGCGATAATCACGGTCGGCCGATCCTTGGGCATGTTTTCAGCGCCGTAGAGGGGGCGCTTCATACCCAGAATACATCGGCCGATTCTTGCCACGACCCAGCCCAGGATACGGTTGTTGTCAGGATTGAAAGGCCGTAAGAGGTAGAGCAACATCATAACCAGGCATACGACAGGAACACTGAGCCAGGCCAGGATTTTTCGAACTTGTGACATTCTGTTTGATCCGATCCACTGCATTTTGGCGCACAAGTGTACGCCAACATCACAGAGCGGCGACAGTATCAATTTGTTCCATACCGTAAGCCGGCTTTGCCTCCACCACATAACGCAACGGGCCGGAAGCGTCCAGGCTGTCAAACGGGTAACAGGTAATCAATACCAGGGTATCCTGGGCCAGAGACCGGGTATCCAGAGACTCACGGGAACTGTCCACCACCCGGGTGGCTGTCACCTGATAACGTCGCCACTGCCGATCCATGCCCTGCAGCCTGACCGCATCGCCCGGTTCCAGATGCTGTAGATGCCGAAAGTGGGTGTCACGGTGGCCCGCGAGCACCACCGGCGCACCGGGGCCTTCACTACCGGGCACCCGCCCCGGACCAAACGCGAGGCTTTCACCATGAACGCCCTCCAGCACGATCATGGACACGCCTTGTTCCGGTATATCCAGCTTCGCCACTGGCCAGGTATCGGCCCAGGGCCAGGGCCTTGCCTCGCTCTGTCGGGCCTGGCTCTCGGCCCAGGCCAGCTCCAGCATTTCCTGGGCCACCAGTGCCTTGAACGGAATCCACAAACCAAAGACCAGCAGGGTGGCGGAACAACCCACCAACAATAGCAACGCCCGGCTCATAGCGTCTGCCTCCGGCTGAGCATGACAATGGCCAGCGAGAACATCAGTCCCACCAGCCCCAGGGCGGTCAGCAACGGACCGAAGGTGGCAGTTTGCGGGTAACGCAGCATTCCTGGCTGGCTGCCGGCCGGCAGCAAGGTGGGCACGGCCTCCTGATTGAGGGATTCCCCCTCTGGTCGGGATACACGCTCCTCAATGGCGACGAAGCTTGTGAACGGCGACATCACACCGTGGCTCAGTGATAACTCGACGATGGCCGCTTCATCGGGCTCAGTTCCCGCCAGGCGCGCGCTATCCATCACTGCATCGATGCGCCCCCGGGCCCACTGGCGGTCCAGGCCCTTGCCCGGCGCAGCACTGGCAAGATCCAGGCTGGTGCGCCACGACCGGCCACCGGGCAAACGACCGGAGACCGTCAGTTCTCCTTCAGCCGGTGCGCCACGAACCACCTGCAGCAGAGGCTGGCCATGGAAGAGATCCCCCGGCTTGGCCGGCACAGGTTGCGCGGCGTTGCCCGGCCATTGCACTTCGACATCGGTCATCACCGGCGCTTCCATGGCGGCAAACAGTTTGCCCAGGGCTTTATCCACTTCCGCTGCGCTGTTTACGGCGGTGTACTGGCCCCGGCCCCAGCGCGCGGCTTCCCGGAGAAAATGCATATTTGGAGCAGAACCAATGGCGACGGTAAACAGCCGACGGTTTCCAAGCCCGGTGCGGATCTGATCGAACAGGGCCGATTCATTTCCGACGGCCCCGTCCGTCATGAACACCATCTGCTGCACATGGCCGGACGACTCCGAGCCGTCCATTCCCATCGCCAGTGACAGCGCACCGGCCATTTCTGTGCCACCGTCGGCAGTCAGATCCTGCACGTAATCCCGCGCCCGGGCCAGATAGTGGCCATTGGCAGGCACAGGTTGCGTATAAAGGGCATGGGCCTGGCTGTTGAACTGGATAACATTGAAACGGTCACCGGGGCGCAGGGTGTCGAGCCCCCTCAACAAAGCCGAGCGGGCCTGGCGGATAGACTCCCCGGCCATGGAGCCGGAGGTGTCGATAACGAACAGCAGCTCTCGGCGAAGAACCTGACCGGTGGTCGCCGGCGGCATGACCATGGCCATCAGAAAATCCTCGCCTTGCCATTGCTGACGGAACAACGCGGCCGTCGGCGCCTGGTTGTCAGCGGGCCGCCAGCGCACAATTACATCCCGGTCCATCAGGATTTGCCCTTGTTCCGGCGATACTGTTGCACGACTACCCTCCAGCTCGACCTGCAGGGGGTGGCTGGGGCTGGTCACCTCATCAACAGGCAATCCGGCTTCGATATCCAACTGAATGGTTGCGCGGTGACTGCCGGGGTTTACGTCATCCGGAAGCACCGTGAACGGACTGATTTCATCGGCATCGGCTACTTGCGTTGTGGGTAATGACCAGCCGGATTGCCATGCACTGGCGGGCGTGGAAACAGGGGCGCCCGGCATGTATCGGGGGGTAAGCGTGGTAGGCAAACGCAACTCGAATTCGCCATGACGATAATTTACCGGTTGCTGATATTGCACTTCCACGGTCACTTCCTCGCCCGGTGCGATGTTGGCAATCCGGCTGGTGAACAGGTTAGGCCGGTTCTGCTCCACGGTCGCCGCTTTCTGGCCAGCCTGCTTTGCCTTTTCATAGTTCTTGCGGGCCTGGGCCCGGGGTTGTAGCTGGCCCACAATCCGCCGCTCGCCAACGGTCATGGTGAGGCCATAGACACTGGCCTGCTCCGGTAACGGGAATACAAACAGGCCTTCCTGCCAGACATCGCTGGTGTTGCGAAAGGTACGGGTCAGGTGCGTCTGCGCCAGCAACCCGGTCACCTGCACTTCAAACCGGCTGTCCAGAACCAGGGCCGGTTCCTGCCATGCACTTTTGCGATCAACCAGATACAGCTGCCCGGGCTGCTCGGATTCCATGGCGCGGGCCTCGGCATACAACGGATGCACAAACAACATCAACACCATGGCCAGCCAGAGGCTGATGCCCTCGGCGCAGCGGATCATGTTTCGTCTGGCCCGGGTCGACAGCAACGGTTTTAAGGAGGGACGGTGACATTCCGGCCGAACGACCGGGTGAGCAAGCAGCGATAGCAGCATCATTGGATTTTCCTTGTCTTGATAGTGATGCCACTATTTCAGCTCAGCCACAGGGCAACCCGATGGCAGAAACAGGCAGGCTGACGATGAAAAATGATGAATTATGGCAATGGCTTCTACATCGCTTGTGTGCCATGGTCAGCGTGATTTAATGGCACTGCGATTTCGTCAACAAGGCAGACTGAACCGACCATGAAGAAGCACATCGTCCTGATTGAGGATGAAGCCGGCATCCGCGACAACTATCGCGCGGCCTTCGAACGCCGGGGTTACCGGGTATCCACCTATGGCGACCGGCCGGCGGCCTGGCAGGTGCTGCGCCAAAGCCTGCCAGATCTGGCCATTATCGATGTCGGGCTGGGCGAGGAAGCCGAGGGGGGCTTTACCTTGTGTCAGGATCTGCGCAGCCTGTCTGCCACCCTGCCGATTATTTTCCTGACCGCACGCGACAGCGACATCGACTCCGTACACGGCCTTAGGCTGGGCGCCGACGATTACGTCACCAAAGACATGAGTCTGGAACACCTGCTGGCGCGCATCACCGCCCTGCTTCGGCGCGCGGAAGCCTGGGCCGAAGCGCTGCAGAAACCCGATGACATCCTCACGCGGGGCAAGCTGACCCTGAATGTGGACCGGATGACAGTGGCCTGGCAGGGCCAGCCTGTGGACCTGACCGTAACTGAATTCTGGATGTTGCATGCCCTGGTTCAGCACCCGGGCCATGTACGCAGCCGCGAGCAGCTGATGGAAGCCGCCAGCACCGTGCTCGATGACAATACCGTGACGTCCCACATCAAGCGCATCCGTCGCAAATTCAGCCAGCTCGATGACCAGTTCGACGGCATTCAGACCGCCTATGGCATGGGCTACCGCTGGAATGCCCGTGAGGTCTGAGTCTTGAGCCTGAAACGGCAGTTGCTGCTGGCCAGTTTGCTGATGCTGCTGGTTCCCTGGGCAGGGCTACGCTTTGTGCTGGAACTGGACAGTGCCCTGCGCCAACAGGCCCTGCAGCAGCTTCAGGCCCAGGGCGCCCGTCTGGCAGACGTGGCCGGCGACCGGCTGCTGGATATCCCGGTCGCCACCGCCCAGGGCGCCATCTACGCAGGCAGCACCGACCAGGCCATCACCATCGATGGCTACGGCCATGAGTGGCCCGGATTCGACGATGGTGACCAGCCTGCCCCCTGGCAAACCGCCGGCACAACATCCCCGTTACGCTGGCAGGCCAGTCACGATGACCAGTTCCTGTATTTGCTGATCCAGCGACTGGATCAGGGCCTGGCGCTCTATAATCCCGCCCGCCCAGACCAGGCCCATGAACGCTTCGAATTATGGCTTCAGGCCCCGGCCCGGGAACTGGGCGCCCACAACCAGGGGCAACGCTGGTTTATCCGCGCGGTGGCCCCTGGTGACGTACCGGTGTACCGGGCTGAGCCGGCACAGGCCAGAGATCACCGGCTACAGGCCAGTTGGCAGGACAAAGGCGCAAGCTGGGAACTGGAACTGAAGCTCCCCTTGCCATCACCAGGCAGCCGGCTTGGTTTTCAGGCCACCAGGGAAGGTCAGCCAAACAATGACGCGGGCACAACACTGGCACCACCACCGATGCTGGTGCAACAGGACAACCGTCTGGAGCACCTGCTGAAGAGTCAGATCAGCCCCGGGCAGCAGGCCACAGTACTGGAACCGGGGTCCTGGATACTGGCCCACAGTCGGGTCGCTGCGCCAGCCCCAGCCTCGGTGTTTGATGACTTGTCCCCCGGGCAGATTCTGGAACAGATCAGCCTCAACGCACTGAGTGGGCTGATTCGCCTGTATCAGCCGGAACCGATGCACTTACCGAAGGAAGACAATCGCCAGGAGATGCCGCGGTTGCCCGACAACGGCCTGGTTCGGCACGACGATGGCTCGGTCTGGCTGGCCACGCGGCATGAGTTGTTCGGCGGCCGGATCCTGTTACTTGAGCAGTCCCTGGATCAGTTACTGACCCTGTCCGGTTCAACCCTGGGGAGCGTTCTGGCCCGGAGCCTGTTGATCATTCTGGCATTGATGCTGGTGCTTCTGGGTTATGCCAGCTGGCTCTCCTGGCGCATTACGCGGCTGCAGGCACTGGTTGAGGCCAGTGTCGACGACGATGGTCGCATTCTGGCCGCCATTCCCTCACCCCGAAGCCGGGACGAACTCGGGCAACTGCAGCAGCACTTTGCCCAGATGGTAGCCCGCCTGCAAAACTACAATCAGTATCTGGAGAGCTTTTCCAGACGCCTCTCCCACGAGCTGAAAACCCCGGTCGCGGTGGTGCGCTCTTCCCTTGAGAACCTGGCCCAGGGAGTCGCCGAGAAAGAACGGCAGCAATACCTTGAGCGTGCAGCTACCGCCACCGAACGCCTGCGACGTATCCTGCACAGCATGAGTGAAGCCGCCCGGCTGGAGCAGAGCTTTGAGGACACCGAAAAAGAGCCGTTCGATCTGGCCCGGGTGCTGGCCGAAGCCACCTCCGCGTACCAGCAGTTGGATACCGGGCATCGAATCGTTTATTCAGGCCCGGCTTCTGACTGTGTGATGAACGGCTCGCCGGAAATGCTGGTGCAGATGCTCGACAAGCTGGTGGACAACGCCAGGGACTTTACGCCAGAAGGCGGCGGCATTGATGTTTGCCTGCACATTCACGATGGCCATTACCTGATCGAGGTGTTTAACGAAGGCTCCCGACTGCCTGACCATGACGGCGTCGATATTTTCGGCGCGTTCGTCTCGCAACGCAGCGGTGCCCACGACGGGCATCTTGGCCAGGGCTTGCTGATCGTGCGACTGATTGCCGACTACCATGGTGGTCGGGTAGAGGCCAGAAACCAGCACCAGAGTGGCATTGACGGGGTCTGCTTCCGGGTTATCATCCCCGCTACCGAGGCCAAAGCAAGGACATTACCGTGAGTGCCGACACCAGCAGCCTGGATTTTCACCCGCTCCGGGCGGATCTGTACCAGGAACTTCATTCCCGACCGTTCCAGATTATTCCGCCCCATGCCCGGGTCACTCAGATTGCGGTGATCACCACACCGGAACAGCGAACCCGGCAGTTTGAACATCTCCAGAAACTGCACCGGCTGCTGGGTGAACCCTGGCCGGAGCAAGAGGTAAGCTGCTACGAACAGAGCTTCGGCAAGCTTCGGATCCGGCGTGAAGTGCATATGGAGTTTACCTCCTACACCTTCATCAATCTGGCCGATTCAGACGCGGATCCGTTTGCCGAAACCGGCCTGAGCCTGTTGCCGGACGGCTGGCTGGCGCAGCTGGAGGGTACCGTGGTGGGGGCCTTTCACGTTGAGGTGCGCGCCTCCTCCGAGGACGCACGCAGCGAGCTGGCCTTTATGCGCAAACATTTTGAAGGTATGCGCCTGGTGGGTAGCAGCCCGCAGGAAGGGGCAGCCCGGGTACTCGGCTCATTCCAGTTGCACAGCGACAATTTCGGGCGGTTCATGGTGCTGAACCACCATATGTCCAACAGCCAGCTTGGTCGTCTGGTTCAGCGTTTGATGGAGATCGAGACCTATCGACTGATGTCGTTGCTGGCCTTACCCGTGGCCCGGGAAATCACTCCTTCCCTGAACGACATGGACCAGCAGCTCGCCCGTATCACCCAGTCCCTGGCGGACAATGAGAGCCTGGATGAACAGCAGATTCTGGCCGAACTGACCAACATCGCAGCCCGAATCGAAGCCTACCGTGCCCATACCACCTTCCGGTTCTCGGCGACCCGGGCCTATCACCGGCTGGTGCTGACCCGGCTGGAGGAACTGCGGGAAGACGAAGTCTCCGGCCACCTGACCATCACTGAATTCATGACCCGGCGCCTGACCCCGGCGGTAAAAACCTGCGAAGCCGTCAACGAACGCCTGGAAGATCTGTCACGCCGGGTCGACCGGGCCTCTGAAATGATGCGCACCCGGGTTGAGCTGGCCATCCAGAGCCAGAACCAGCAACTACTCAGTTCCATGGACCGCCGTTCCCGCATCCAGCTGATGATGCAACATACCGTGGAAGGCTTCTCTGTGGTGGCCATCTCCTATTACCTGATTGGCCTGTTGAAACTGGGGCTGGACGCCCTGAAGGGCACCGGGCTACCAATCAACGAGTCGCTGGTGACAGCCCTGGCCATACCGGTGGTGATGGTGCTGGTGTTCATCGGCATCCGCATCATCCACCATCGTTTCATCCGCATGGCACGCCGGCAGTAGCGGTTCAGCAGAAGCGCGGGTCGCCGGCGAACTGGCGAAAGAACTGCTGGGCAGTTCGGCCATTGCGCACGCCCTTGCCAGTGGCAAAGCGCACCGCCTCCAGGTGCAGGGTCTCGCGATCCTGCGCCTGGGGGAACAGCAAATCCACCGCCTGCAGATAGACGTCCTGAGGGAACGGGTAGAACGACAACTGAAGACCGAACCTGTCGGCCAGCGAGACCTGCTCCTCAATAGCTTCAGCCGGATGCAGTTCGCCATCCCGAACTTCGCTTTTCAGGTTGTCGCTCATGAACTCCGGCATCAAGTGGCGCCGATTAGACGTGGCATACACCCGCACATTCTCCGGCGGCAGCTCCAGTGAACCTTCCAATACGCTTTTCAGCGCCTTGTAACCGGATTCACCCACGTCGAACGACAGGTCGTCGCAATAGATGACAAACCGGAACGGCAGATCGCAGATGTCGTCTACAATTTCAGGCAGATTGACCAGGTCGTCCTTGTCCACCTCGATCATGCGCAGGCCCTGATCGCAATAGCGGTTCAGCAAGGCCTTGATAAGCGAAGATTTGCCTGTCCCCCGAGACCCCCACAGCAGGGCATTGTTCGAGGGATCGCCGGCCAGAAAGCGTTGGGTATTACGGGCCAGAGCATCTTTCTGGCGATCAATACCCGTTAGCGACTGCCATTGAACCGGATCCAGCCTGCGGATGGCCCGCAAACCCGATCGATGCCGGCGCCAGACGGCGGCTGGGGTCTGATGCCAGTCAATGAGTTGTTCTGCCATGGGTTCACATACCTCGCCCGAGATTTTACAAAGCCTGTATGATTTCTGGTCAGTTACAGCTGTCAGAGGTTACCATTTGCAACTACAATAAAGCCGTAGGCAACACGGAAGACTCATTTTGGCATTCCTATCACAATCAGGGCCACACACATCCAAAGAATCCGTTCTCTGGTTCTACTGGTTAGTTCTGTTACTCACCCTTGCCACGCCATGCCAGGCCACAGTCTCGCCCGCTGACAAAAGAGTAGTAACCATTGGCGTAGTTGCCGATAACGAGCCCTATAGTTTTTTTGAAGGCCGTAACCCCAGTGGCTTTTCTATCGACGTTCTGCGGGAGGTGGCTCGCAACGCCAATCTGGCTTTCGACTTTCGGGCAGGCAGCTGGCCAGACATCTACGCCGCCTTCATGAGGGGCGATCTCGACGCGATCGATGGCATATCCTGGCGCCCGGAACGCGCTGAAAACATTCTGTTTACCGATCCCTACCATTTTCGTGAAGTGTATCTGATGCGGGACAGCGCCCGTTACCTCCCGCCAATACAGCATTTGGAGGACCTTGAAGGTCTGAAGGTAGGCGTGGTGGAAAACATCTTCTATCTGAATAGCCTGCAGCACGAAGATCTCGACATACATACCTACGACACACTGCCCAGCCTGGTAAGAGCCCTGGCCTTTGGCTGGGTGGATGTCGCCATGGGGCCCCGACTGACGCTCGAATACCTTGCCAACCGCGCAGGCTTTCGTTTTCTTGAAACGGTTACCCCCGCTCCCCTGGAACACCTATCGAGAGAAGACTTCCGAATCGGCGTCCGTTCCGGCAATCAGGCATTATTGCAGCGCTTGCAGGCCGGTTTGGACGCAATTCCTGACGAACGCCTGAACAATCTCCGCCAGCGTTGGCAGGAATTTGGCGGTGTCTCTGCAGAGCAGGGAGCCAGATTACCCCTGACCAGCGAACAGCTGCAGTTTCTGGCCGCCCTTGGGCCCGTACGTGTCGGCTTTATGGATGACTACGCGCCCTTCAGTTTTACCGATGGTGGCCGGACGCTGGGCCTGAGCGTAGATATCATGAATCGCCTTGCCGATCTCACCGGGCTGCAGATCATTCCGGTACGGGGCCAATGGGATGAGCTTATCCCAATGCTCCAGAGCGGCGATATCGACATCATGGCAAACATGTCCTACCGTCCGGAGCGGGAGACCTTCGCCCGTTTTACCCAGCCCTACCACACCATTCCCAACGTGATTTTCACTCGCGAAGAAAGCATTGATTACAGTGAACTCCGTGATCTCCAGGGTTACAAGCTGGCAATCGGGGCAGGAATTTACTATGAAGACGCGGTCAGAAGCATTCTGGGCCCCGACAATCTATTCACGTTCTCAACCCAGGAACCCATGTTTCAGGCCTTGGCCAAGGGCGACGTGGATGTCGTGATCAATGCCCTTCATTCTGGCAACTATTGGATCCATGAACTCGGTATCAGTGGCGTTCGCATTGCTGGCGAGCTGATGCTGCCGGGCTTCACGGGCGAAGATCTTCGTTTTGGCGTCCGGCCCTCGCTTTCTCCACTGGCCGACATCCTGAATCAGGCACTGGCAACCATATCACCCACAGAACAGCGAACCATTGAAACCCGTTGGCTGGGCGCGACCGCACGGTCGGCCAGTAGTTCGGAAAGCCGCCAGATCACATGGAACGCGGAACAAACGGAATGGCTCAAGCAGCGTAATCATATCGTTCGGATTTGTGTAGACCCTGATTGGAGCCCGCTTGAAGCCATCGAGAATGGTAAACATGTGGGGCTGTCTGCCCAGACTCTGGCGCTTTTCGAAGCGCGAACCGACATTCGTTTCGTCCTGATTCCAACCGCCAGTTGGCGGGAATCCATTGAGGCCGCTCGCAAACGCCGTTGCGATATGTTCCCCCTGGCCATGGAAACACCGGAACGATCCCGGTATATGGACTTCACCACTCCCTACCTTGAAGTCCCCAATGTTGTGATGGGTCGTATCGAAGCCCCTTTCATCGAACGGCTGGGCGACCTGAGCGAGCGCCCAGTGGGTGTGGTTGACGGCTACGCCTTCGCTGAGCTTCTGCAACAGCGCTATCCGGCGATGCAGCTTGTTCCGGTGAGTTCTGAAGAAGATGGCCTGCGACAACTACAAAACGGTACGCTGGCGGGCTATATCACCACCCTTGCCACCGCCAGCTACTACATGCAGTCCCTGGGACTGGCTGACCTCAAGGTGATCGGCCGCGTGCCTGCAGACTGGTCTTTGGCCATAGCGACCCGAAATGACGAACCCATCCTGAACGGTATCATGCAACGGTTGGTGTCGAGCCTGACACCGGAAGAAAGAGATAATCTGGAAAGCAACTGGCGCAATCTGAGGATTGAGGAACGCGTGGACTACAGCCGTTTCTGGCAAACCCTGATTGTCGGCCTGTTGATTACCGCACTGCTGTTCTACTGGAATCGTAAACTTGGCCGCCTGAACCGGGAGCTGGCCGAGGCCAACGAAGCATTATCACGGCTGAGCGTAACCGACAACCTCACTCAACTGGGTAATCGCAGCTATTTCGACCGCGAGTTTCCCCGCAGCTTCCAGTGGTGCCAGCGCCATAAAACCGGCTTCGCGGTGGCCATGGTGGATGCCGACCACTTCAAGAAAATAAACGACACCTGGGGCCATGAAGCCGGTGACCAGTGCCTTCAGGCACTGGCTGATGTGATGCGGGAGCACTTCCGCCGGGAAACCGACCGGTTGTCGCGTTTTGGTGGTGAGGAATTCATAATTTTCACCAGTTACGAAGACGCATCCGATATCATGGACCGACTGGAACGTTTCCGGACAGCGGTTGCCAACCGGCAGTGCGATACCTGCCAGGGTAGCCCGATCGAGCTGACGGTCAGTATTGGCCTCGCCTATGGCGTGCCCGAGCCGACCGGCTCACCGGCAGAGTATCTGAGGCAGGCCGATCAGGCTCTCTACGCCGCCAAGGGCAATGGTCGAAACCGCCTGGAAGCAAGACAGACCGGACGCAAGACATAAGGAACAGGAGCAGAACATGGCACGTATCTATAACGACAATTCCCTTTCCATCGGCAACACACCGCTGGTGAAGCTGAACCGGGTAAACGATGGCGCAACGATCTGGGCCAAGATCGAAGGCCGGAACCCGGCCTACTCGGTCAAATGCCGGATTGGTTCCGCCATGATCTGGGATGCCGAAAAACGCGGTACCCTGAAACCCGGCATGACTATTGTCGAGCCCACCAGTGGTAACACTGGCATTGCCCTGGCCTATGTTGCCGCTGCCCGCGGTTACAAGCTGATTCTTACCATGCCGGCCTCCATGAGCCTGGAGCGGCGTAAGGTTCTCAAGGCCCTGGGAGCCGAACTGGTACTCACCGAACCCGCCAAGGGTATGCCGGGCGCCATCGCCAAGGCCGAGGAGATTTTTGCCTCCGACCCGGACAACCACTTCCTGCCGCAGCAATTCCAGAATCCCGCTAACCCGAAGATTCACGAGGACACCACCGGCCCGGAAATCTGGGACGATACCGACGGTGAAGTGGATATCTTTGTTGCCGGCGTTGGTACCGGCGGCACGCTGACCGGCGTATCCCGATACATCAAGCAAACCCGGGGCAAAGCGATTACCACCGTGGCGGTGGAGCCGGCGGATTCACCGGTCATTGCCCAGACACTGCGGGGCGACGAGATTAAACCCTCCCCCCACAAGATTCAGGGTCTCGGGGCCGGCTTTGTACCCAAGAACCTCGACCTTGACCTGGTCGATCAGGTAGAGGCCGTGTCCAACGAGGACGCCATGGCCATGGCCCATCGCCTGATGCGGGAAGAAGGCATTCTGTGCGGCATTTCCTGCGGCGCTGCGGTGGTGGCCGCGATTCGGGTCAGCAAACAGCCGGAACACCAGGGCAAAAACATTGTGGTGGTATTGCCGGATTCGGCCGAGCGTTACCTCTCGTCGGCCCTGTTTGCCGATACCTTTGGCGAGCTTGAGAATCAGCAGTAATTCTCACCGTGCCTGAAAACAAAAAAGCGCAGCCTCTAAGGGCTGCGCTTTTTTTAACGACTGACGTCAGTGTCAGAACTGGAATTTCAGACCAACCCGACCGGTATCGAAATCCGGACCGTCGTTGGTTACCTGGCCGTTGAAGTCGTCTTCATCGATGTCCACATTGTAGCGGTTGTACTCAGCAAACGCCGTCAGCTGTTCGGTTACCCGGAAGTCGACACCGGCACCGACAAAAGGATTCACCTCATCGTAGGTTTCGTCCTCATCGAAGGCTTCAACATCAAACGCGGAAGCAAACGCACCGGCCTTGGCATAAACGCCAAAGCTGTCGGTCAGTGGCAGGCGACCGATGGCACTCAGGCCCGCGCCTTTAAGCTTACCTTCCACGTCATCATCGCCGAAATTGCCAAAATCGATGTATTCGGCTTCAAGGGCAAAGAATTCGTTGAACTGATAGCCCAGAGCCGCGCCAAGCAGATCGTTCTCGTCCTCGAATTCGCCACCGTGGGCCTTGTATCCCCCGTAACTACCACTGATGTACGGTCCTGACTTGTCGCGGCTGACATTATCCTGAGCCCAGACAGCAGGGGCAGTGAAGACGGCAGCAGTCAGAACAGTTGCACACGCAAATCCAGCTTTGTAGCTCATAACGCGTTTTCCTCTGTGGTTGGGTTTTCCATTCGTCGAAACGATCAATCGGAAATCCTGTTTCCCGATTGCGTAAAACCAGCCTACAGAAGAATTCAGGGGTACCGGGTTAAAACCGGACTAAGATTTATTCACATTCCTGTCATCTCGTTCCTGCAGATAACCGTCGGTAATCCGCGTCACGGCCGCTCCCGCCATCGCCACACTGCCATAACTCAGCCGGGAAATGCCGTGGTGCCATACCCGAACCACTCTCGCCCCGGGCCGGGTAACCGGCACAGTTTCCAGTATCCGAAAGCTTTCTTCGGCCACCGACAAATGAACCCGCTGCAGCTTCACCGCGCTGTGTTGCACCCCGTGAGCGAGAAGATCTACCAGGCCCAGCCACCAGTGCATGTCGCCATTACCCTTGTTCATACCAACCAGTCCTCCAGTTGCTGGCACACCGATGTATGGTGAGCCAGGCGGATATGATCCACACCCGGAAAATTCGCACAGCCCGCCAGCTGCCAGCCGGATTGGCCAGCGCCTTCAGCACTGGCCTGCTGCACCAAGGCGTCACCAAAGAGCAGGTTCGCAGGGTGTTGTTGACCGCGCAGGAGCAAGCCACTGATCACATAATGCCGGGCCTCCGGTAACAGTGGCTGAGGCTCCACATCGGGTTCCAGGACATCGCCCCGGGACAGGTTACGGATACCCTCGCTACGCAGGTCGATCACTTCACCAATCACCCTCAGATAGTCCCGGGATCTCCGGTTTAACCAGCCGGCCGCCCGGTGGGCACCAACCGCCAGCCAGGAGCCATCGTGTGGCGAACCGATGTACACGCAATCCGGGTTCCGTGTGACCCAGGAGTGCCCATTCACCAGACCATAGTGGCAGGCACTTCGAATCAGCAATCCGCCCATGCTGTGCCCGATCAGGATCAACCGCTGCACCGGAACGGGCCAGTTACTGACCAGGGATTCAAGCAGGGCCGCCAGCTCCTGACCGTTACGATAAATCGGCCGGCCAGTGTTGAAACGCAGTTTCAGGGCGCTGGCATCGCCAAGCTGTTCCGCCAGGTAGCTCCCATAGTGGTAACCCGGTCGCGAGGGAAAATCCCATACCGACTCCAGTTCCATGAGGCCGTGGATCGACAGGCACAGGGTACGGCCGGGCGCCTCGGGTTCCGGTTTCTCTACCTGCAGCTCTGTATCTCCGGCAAATACGGACATAGGAACGGCAAGACCATTGCCACGATGCTCCAGCCAGTCGCCAAGAAAACCACTGGCGATGGCCGCTACCTGTTGCTGGATTCGCCCGGTTGAGACCTGAGGTGCCATCATCATTCTCCTGTTGATAACTCCAGTGTACGCCTGCCAGGGACAATGGCTATGGCGATAATCGGGCCAGAATACGGCTCACGGGCGAATGGCTGCCAACGCTTCGGCTCAAGGAAGTTTAATCTGCCCGCAAGGGCGACAGAGAGGGAATCCTGATACGCTTTCGAACCGTATTTGTCGTTTAACCGGGAAAATACAAGGAAGCATCCAATGCGATCTGCTGTTCTCTTACTCACTCTGACAAGCCTGATTTTCTCCGCGCTTCCGGCATCGGCCGAAAGCACAGAAGAGGCCACACCGGAACCCGAGGTTATGGGGTTCGTGGAATGGGTGGTAATGGGCGAAACCGGCATACGCCTGAAAGCCCGTCTCGACACCGGTGCCAAGACCTCCTCTCTGCATGCGGTCAATGTTGAACCGTTCGAGAAGGACAATGAAGAGTGGGTCCGGTTCCAACTTCCACTGGGCGACCACAAAGACCAGCCCAGTGAAGGGGATATTGATCACGAAGAAGTGATTCTCGAATTCGAACGGCCGGTATACCGGACCGTTCTGATCAAGCGCAAGGGCGCGCCGTCACAACGCCGATACGTGATAAAAATGGACTTCTGTATTGCCGGCAAAACCCATGAAACCCAGTTTTCACTGACGGATCGGGGCAAGTTCTCTTATCCGGTGCTGCTGGGCCGTCGCTTCATGCGCGATGACAACATCCTGATCGACTCAGGCCGCAGCTTTATCGTTGAAAACGAGTGTGAATACAGCACCCTCGAGGAACTCGCCGAGAGTAAGAAGGCGCTGGCAGGCTGAACTATTCGATACTCTCCGGTTCGTCATTACGAATTCTTAGAAAGCTGGCGAACCGGGGTAAGCCTGTAGCCGTGAGGCCGCGATAGCGGAACGTAACCCGGGCGCCAATAGCAGGCGGATTGTGCCGCTCCTCATCGGTAAACCCGGTGCCAAGCCGGAACCGGCGACCACTTTCCAGCTCTACCTCCAGTGCCCCCAATAATCCCTCATACTTGCCCTTGCCGGGAAGATGAGCAACCACTGTGGCTTCCGCATCCTGATGTTTTTTCACTTTGAGCAGGTCATCTGAACGGCCCGCCTGATACCAACTTTTGCGGCGTTTCAGCATCAGTCCCTCACCACCGGCCGCGACCGTTTGCTCAAGCCGGGCCATCAGCTCATCGTGGCTGGCAACTACCCGCTGTTCCACCAGTACCAGATAACGCGAATCTGCTGCGGTCACCAGCTGTTGCAAGCGTCTATAGCGTTGCTCAAAAGGCCGATCTGGCTCGGGCAAATCAAAGACGTAGAAGCGCACCTGACGCCATTCCTGGTCTACTGGCTGAACTTTGCGGACTACGCCAGATAGTTCCGCAAAACGGCCACGACCGCTCCAGAGTTCGCCATCCAGCGGTTGAGCGGGAAACTGACGGGTAAACCAGGCCGGTGCGCTATACCTGTACCCGCCCCGAGACCAGAGCGTCTCGCCATCCCAGAATACCCGGACACCGTCCAGCTTTTCACTGACCCAGTACTCTTCCAGATTGACCCCTGGATGGTAGACATTGGCGAGCGGAAGAGCCGGCGGCCGGCCACTGGCGTGCCCAAACGCTGAAAGGAAGATTGATACAACAATAAAACTGAATGCCAGAGGCATCGCCCTGACACGGGTGGTATTGCAGAGTGGCATAGTCCTTTGCCCTGTTACGTCCCTGTTTACAGAATTCCGATATTGCGGCTCTTAAGCCGTTACATACTTCAGCAGCTCTACCACCTGTTCCGGCGTTTGAGCCCATGCCATGGCGGCGGCGTCCACTTCTTTGAGCGGATGCACAATGTCTTCGTCATGCAGGGTAATGTATGGCGTGCCCATGGCCGCACAATAACCGGCGTCGAAGGCCGCGTTCCACTGCTTGTACTTGTCACCAAAGCGGATGACCGCCAGATCACACTGCTCAAGCAGGGTTTTGGTGCGGATGGCGTTTACCTTGGACGACTGGTGGTCACGCCAGAAATTGTTCTCCGGCTTGCCCAGGAAGTCACCTGCGGCATCACTGGATTCGTGATCGGTATTGGCAGACGTGAACTCTACCGGCAGGCCCGCCGCCTCGGCACCCGCAGCAATCTGCTCGCGCCAGTCGGTGTGGATTTCGCCGGAGAGGTATACGGTCCAGATCATGTTGGGCTCCTTACGCCAGTTTAAAGCCGGCCAGTCTAACCTACAGGCCGGCTTTAATGTAGGCATCAGACAGGTGTTACAGCTCCAGCTAACGACGCCCTTTCGGGTTCATCATGCAGTTGGCGTAATAGGTGGTCGTGGCCGGCCAGTCCGAGAATACACCAATGACGCCCACCTCCCGAGCCAGCACATCAATCACATTCATGACATCGCCGTCGTTATTGATGGCATCCGAAACTGTCTGGTAATACCAGCCACCGCCATTTGCCAGGGGACCACTACGCTCCACGGTCCAGGCGATCAGATCAAGACCAGCCATGCGGGCATTGCGGGCATACTCAGACGGTTCAATCTCGCCATAACTATCCAGCGCCAGCATTTTCCAGAGCGCTGGCGCCAGAATGTTCACGCCCCGGGACTTCAGGCTTTCCATGTGCGCCAGAGACTCTGTATCCGGCGTGATCGGCGACTGATCCAGAAACACTGCCTGTTCACCAAAGCGCGGCATTTCATTCACCCAGAAGAGTACGTCGTCCAGATGAAACGATTGCGGCCACACATCTTTCGGGTTAATGCCAGCGTCGATGTAATCCTGAATCATCTGACGGGCGTAGTCCCGCTGGCTGTACTCGCCCTCAAACGGCATATCGACCACTGGCGTTTTAAGCTCCGGTGTGAACTTGGCGCCCAGTGACTTGAACAGCTCTATACTCTCGCGGTGGGTCATCAAGGTGCCCCGGCTGGCATACAGATCGGTGCGCCAGTCAGCAGTGCCGCCGACATACTCTTCCGGTGTGGTCGCCATCGGATCGTAGGCGTCCATCTTACCCTCGAGGGTCTTGAACTCCGCCAGGGTGATGTCACTGGTCCGGCATTCAGCCTTGGCCGGAGTGCCGGATGCCGGATCAGCAGGGACGAACGGCTGGGTACACTTCGCGTTCAATTCCGGAATGGTGACAATGTTGGTGGTGGTGTGCAGATCATTCTGGGCGTGGCGACACACCAGCTCGCGATCCTTGGTGAAAGCAACATCACACTCCAGAATGCCAGCGCCCATCCTGGCGGCGGCGATGTAGGACTCCCGGGTATGTTCCGGGAACTGCAGGGGCGCTCCCCGGTGGCCAATCGAGAAGTCCGTAGCCTGGAAGTTGCGCACGTCACAGCTCTTGAGACGTTCCTTGAGCGGGCCGTCATCCATATCCTCAACCAACCAGTACGGCCTCGCGCCCACCTGAATCGATGGCTTGCCCTGATACTTGTGCCAACCTTTATGCCCCTGGTGATCGTGCCATGCCTTTTCCAGCCCAGGCGGCATCCACTGACGTTCATCATGCCAGCCCGGTGTGGCATTGGCGGCTCCGGCCATCAGAGTACTCAACACCACACTTGCGATAACGCGTAACTTCATAACCTGCTCCTTGTGAAATGAATGATACTGCAGCGTCAGTGTTCACAAGAGCCATGACCACCGCATGACGTTTTTTTGACCAGCCGATCAACTTCTCTTCATATGCAGACTTTTCCTACAAGGATCTGACTGATCTTCCTACACACTATTTACGACATTCCGGTACATTCGGCCGCCCCAAGAACCCATCTGGAGTATCGAATGGACGCCCCGGCAATCTCACGGACAGAGAAAATGCTCTCTGCTGTTCTGAATAATCTGAAAAAATATCTGTTGGCCATCGCAAGCTCGCTGTTCGCGGTCTTCCTGGCCATGTCTTCCTTCTTTACCACGGAGCTGGGCTACACCTATGTGGTTCAGGACACCCTGTTTGGCACCATCCGCGTGTTCACCGAGCCCGGCCTGCACTTCAAAGTGCCGTTCTTCTCAAACGTTTATACCTACAATCAGGCCATGACCCTGAGTTTCGGTAACCAGGAGAGCGGTGAAAAGATCAAATCCACCCGCCAGCTGGGCGAAGTGGAAGTGCAGTTCGCTGACACCTACACCGCCCGGATTCCGGCCACTTTCCGGTTCCGACTGTCAGCAGATCCCGAAAAGATTGTGGCTATGCATCGTGAGTTCCGCAGCTACGACAACCTGATCGATTCCCTGCTGATCAAGAACGCCAAAAACGTGACCGTAGTGACCGCCACCCAGTACACCGGCGAAGAGTTCTTCCAGGGTGGTCTGAACAAGTTCAAGGTTCAACTGGAAGACCAGTTGCAGAATGGCCTTTACGAAACCGAGCGACAGCAGGTGGAAGTGGAGCAGACCGACCTGGCTGCCGTATCTTCAACCAATGACGACGGCGACCGGCTGGAGCGGAAAGTGCAGCTGGTCTGAAAGAACATCATCCTGCAGGACAGCGCCGGCCAAGCCAAGCGCATTGCCAACCCGCTGGATGCTTATGGCATTCAGGTACGCCAGGTGACCATTGGTCGTCCGCTGCCCGAGAAGCGACTGGATGAGCTGCTGGTGAAAAAGAAGGACCTGGTCGCCAAGCGGATTACCGCGATCCAGGCCCAGGAAACCGCCCGCGCCGAAGCCAAAACCGCGCAGCTGGAAAAAGAGATCGAGAAGGCCCGGGCCATCCAGGACGCCCAGCGCAGCAAAGAACTGGCCATTATTTCCAAGCAGAAAGAAGTGGAAATGGAGCGTCAGCAGGCAGAACTCGAAACCGTCCGCAAAGAGAAAGAAAAGGCCGTAGCCGTGCTGGAGAAACAGAAGCAGCTGGAAATCTCGGTTGCTGAGAGAGACATCCAGAAAGCCAATGCCGAAGCCGCCACCTACGCTGCAAAAGCCATTCGTGAGCAAGGCCTGGCGGAAGCCGAAGTCGCCAAGGCACACCTGCTGGCCAAACAGGCCGCCCGGGATATCTACATGGCCGAAATCCAGCGCGATATCGCCCAGGTAATGTACCCGGCCCTGAAGGACGTAACCATCGATATGCCGGACTATTATGTCGGGGCCGACGCAGGCGCCAGCCCAGTCAGTAGCCTGGAAGTATTTACCAGTCTTGGTGCTATGGAGCAGTTGCGCCGGTCTTCAGGACAGACCATCCCTCAGTAAAGCCAACGCATTGATACCGGGGTGGGCGATCCAGACATTCGCCCCCGGTATCAACGTGGTCGACCGGCCAGCAAACGCTCCTGCAGCTCCCGGATCACCCGCAACACCCGGCTCATGTCACTCTGGGTTTTCAGATCAAGATCCAGCTTGCCATCCATGGTTTTCACCAGCGGCACAATGGATTCTTCAAAGATCCGGGCGAAGGCCATCAGTGCGTCGCCCACCTGGGGCGGGCTGTCCAGGTTGACGGTGACAGCGGGATTCAGCTGTACCGATTGCAGGCCTTCGGTGAGGCCGGTTTCAAGGGAACGGGACAGCTGGCTCAGAGCTTTATCCAGATCGGGTTCCGGGTGTTTTCCGCTGTCCAGTCCGGCAACCAGCTGTTGCCCCAGTTGCTGCAGATGTTCCGAGATCAGGCCCAGCTGGCGAACCACTTTCACCCCGGTTTCCTCGTCGCCACCGGCTTGCTGACGGCGGCGGTATTCTTCACAGATGGCCTGCCAGCGTGCCGCTTCTTCGTCGTTCATGGTGCCGCGCATCTGCTTGAGCTTGAGCAGGTTTTCTTCGGCGCCGTAGGTCAGCAGCTGAGCCTCGCCCTGGTAGTGGTCATCAATCAGGGCTTCCAGTTCCTGGTCACTCATCACCGGCGACAGCTTCTCCGCCAGCTTGTTCATGTTCCGGTAACTGCCCTGCAGCTTGAAGGTGGGCTCGGTGCGGTACGCTTCTGCCTGGGCGCTGGAGGCAATGTAAGCCTGATTGACCCGTAACACGGTTTCCCGCACCCGGATCATTTTCTTCAACAGGGCAACGATTTCATCGCGCTCGGCGGCGCTGTAGTCGTGTTCAAAGTCCGAATCCGCCACCGTTTTGCCTTCGGCCAGATCGGCGAACCGGTAAAAGTCCGCCATGCCCCGGGTGGCCAGCGGTGCCAGCACCCGGTTGGAGCTCAGGCTGTTCTCGATGTAGGACAGCGCAAAGGCATGCTCCATGCCCGAGAGCACGTCACCCAGGTTATAGATGTCGGCCCGGTTGGCGAGCATGTCGGGGACCTTGAAGACTTCGCCGCTCTCGGTGTAGGGGTTACCCGCCATCACCACACAGAAACGTTTGCCACGCATGTCGTAGGTGCGGGTCTTGCCGCGCCACACCCCTTCAATGCGGCGCGTGCCGTCACACAGGGAGATAAACTTCTGCAGGAACTCGGGGTGGGTGTGCTGGATATCGTCCAGATACAACATCACGTTGTTGCCCATCTCCAGCGCCAGGTTGAGCTTGATCAGCTCCGCTTCGGCGGTGGAATGGGGCGCCTTCTCCGGATCCAGCGACATCACGTCGTGACCCAGGCTCGGGCAGTTGATCTTCATGAAGATCAGACCCAGGCGGTTGGCCACGTATTCCATCAGCGTGGTTTTACCGTAGCCCGGCGGCGAGATCATCATCAGCAGCCCGGACTGGTCGGTGCGGCGGTCTTCACCCGCCGTGCCCATCTGCTTGGCCAGGTTATCGCCAATGATCGGCAGGTAACTCTCGCTGATCAGCTTGTTACGTACGAACGACGACAATGGGCGGGGCCGGAACTCGTCCAGACGTAACTGGCCACGCCATTTCTCCAGTACCTGCTGCCGCACCTCCTGCAACTGCTGCCAGCCAGGAATGATCTCCTGCTGGTGATATCGCAGACGCTCGTCAAATTCATCCAGTTGCAGACTGAGCGTACGCTCTTCAATGCGAGGGTGTTGGCCCAGCAGACCCTCAATCTGGAACGCCAGTTCGACACTGCGAACCGAGGTTTTCACCGTTTCGCCCACGTTCAGTACGACCACGGCCTCCGGAAGATAGTGCAGCAGATGCTGCTGATCCGTCTTGGCCATCCAGGCTTTCAACCAGTGGCTGGTGATGCTCCAGCGAGCAGCCGGCTGATCGGTCACGACCTCCAGTGCCTGCTGATACTGGGCAAACTGGTTATCCCGTTTCAGTGCCTCGACAAAGCCGGTTGCCAGATCCCCGGCATAGCGAGTGATATCGAAGGCTTCGGATTCTTCCGCCAGCTGCCGTACCAGGTACTGGGCTGCGGAATGCACCAGGCTGCGGCCATCGCTGCCCGGCCCGGCCAGGCTCAATTGCTGTTCTTCCACAAAGTTTGCGAGCTGCGGTTCCAGTTCCTGTTGCAGGGATTCCAGCAGCTCATCGGACTGCATCATGCGGCTGAGGATGCCGGCAGAGAGGCACCGGGAACGCAGTTGCTGGCCCGCGCTCTGTTGCTGGCTTAACCCGGCCCAGAACAGCATGGCCAGTGCCCGCGCCCTGGGGCTGAAACGGAGCAACCCGGCGTTCTGAATCGCCGGCCACAGCGTACTGACAATCAGCGCTGCGTCGTGATCATGGATGCCTTTTTCGTAGCCCTCCCGGTATCGGGGCGAGGCGAACTTGCGGAGGTAACCGGTCAGTTCATCCAGATCCGCGACGTTAACCGACAGGTCTCCGGCCTTGCGGAACTCATCGATTACCAGTGCCGACAGATACTCCGCCCGGTACACCCGGTCGGATTCCGAAGGCTGGCTCATGTTCCAGTAGCCCCGGAGGCGGTCCAGCTCGGGCTCCTCCAGGCGCTCGTAATACTGGGTTCCGGTCAGGTGCAGCAGGACATGATCGTCCCGGGGAATCAGGGTCAGATCCAGCTCCCGCTGGTTAACGCTGAACTTGTGCTTGCCCAGCCGGATAACGGCACCGCCATCCTCAAAGATATCGGCCTTGTCCCGAACGCTGCGCAGAGCCGTGTCCTGAGCCGCTTTGAGCTGGCCCAGGCAATCGTCCGCTTCCATGGCGGCGCCCAGCTCCCGTAACTCTCCGGCCATACTGCGCAACCGGCTAACCATGGCATCAGAGGCGAAGAAGGCATGCAGCTCTTCCGGGCTGCTGAAACGTTCGGTACGGCGGCCCAGGTTCTTGAGAATACGGGCAGCGGCATCGGTGAGCGTGGTTACCCGGCGCTGTTGCTGATCCTGGAGCTGCTGGCGCCGTGCCTCGATGCTCTCGTGGGCGTTCTCGCGCTGCTCCAGAATGGCCGCCAGGAACTCGTCATATTCGCCAAACTGGCTTTCCAGCTCCTGCAGCTGATCCAGCATCCGGGTCATCAGACCATCGCATTCGCGCACATCCGACAGCGCGCTGACGCCGTTCGCCAGGCTCTGCTCAAACAGCCGGATACGAGCCGCAAACTGGGCCCGGGCTTCCGCACTGCCCTGCTCTTTCAGCCGGATTTCCGCTTCGGAACGCTGCTGGTTGATGGTCGCGTAGATGCCCGAGATGTTATCGGTGATCGCCGTTTCCAGCGCGGCATCGTCACCGCCCATGGACGCCAGCATGCCCTGGATCATGTCCAGGCCTTCGGTCAATTCCCGATAGCGATCGACAATCTTCTTCAGGGCATCCCGGCTGTCGGCCTCGGCCAGCGCAGTCTGCAACTCGGTCAGGGTCTGGCGGTAGCCATCCAGCGCCTCCGGCGACGCCAGGAAACGGAAGGTGCGCTCGGTCAGCCGGTCCTCAGCCTCGGCCAGCTCCTCTTCAAGAGTGTCGATACGGGCTTTGTCGGCGTAGCGCCGATCATTGAGGGTTCGCACCCGGCCGCGATGATCGCGCAAACGTGCCAGGTAACTGACAAACTGATCCGGTGCTTTCCAGCTATCCGGTTTCAGGTCCCGCATCAACGCGCCCTGGTCCTGAGCGACCTCGGTAATGGCAGCTTCAGTCTGGGCGCGAATGCTCTGGACTTTCTCATACTCATCCAGCACCAGCTCTGCGGTGCTTCGGATGGTGCTGAGCTGTTGGTTTAACCCGGCAAACAGGGCTTCTTCCTGGCGCGCTGACAGCCAGAAAAACTGATCCAGAATACGGTCCACGGTACGAATCAGGTTGGTGAAATGCCGCTCACTGGCGCTGGCGCCCTCCACCAGGGTAACCACCGTATTCAGCTCGGCAATTCCCCGCACCAGCTCGGGATTGCCAATGCGCGCCAGCTCGGAATCGTTGGCGACGTTCGCCGCAGCGTGGAAACTTTCAGAAGTGAACGGCGTTTCCCACACCTGCAACGGGTGCACCAGCGTAGGTTCCTTGTCGGCATTGAAAATCACCAGATGCCCGTTTTCGAACAGGGCGTAACCGTGGCCAATCAGTGGCACATCCGCCTGTTTGCGAATCAGGTTGTAGCGGAACAGGATCACCTGACCGGTGCGCTGTTCAAAGAAGACATACAGCATGTCTTCGCCGTTGGGGGCCCGCAAGGTACGCTTGAGCCGGAAATCCCCGTCGGGAATCTGGAAGGTTTTTAGCTCGCCGGTACTCAGGTAGTAACCCGACGGAAAAATCAGGCCGTGATTGTCCGGTAGCGACGCGACGGAACCGGCCATGGCGTCAACGCGCTCGATCTTGCGCTCGGTGCGATTGAACAGGTAATAGCGCCAGTGTTCATTGTTAAACGGCAGAATCCGTACCAGCAGAATCTCGCCCAGATCGGCAAAATCGAAGCTGGCGTCGTCCAGTGACTGGGAATCGGACTCCACCGGGTCCGAGTAGATGCCTTCGCCGGTGGAGGTGTTGTTCTCCACCTTGAAAGTAATGTTGCCCCGCAGGTTATCCACAAACAGGGTGTCGGCGATGTTCAGGTGCGGAGAGCGGCCCTGAACCTGGCTGTCGCGGCCCACGGTTTTCCAGGGAAAACTGAAACGTTCCGGGAAAGACAGATCGCGCTCGCCGCGATTATCAATGTAGCGGCTGACCTCACCATCGGGCTTCAGCTCCCAGCGAAACACCCGAAGATCATCGAGTTTGTCACCGATGCGAAACGCCATCAGCAACATGCCTTTGAGAATCACCAGTTGCGACAGCGTGGCGGTGTTGTAGTACTGCTGGAGTTCCCGGAAGTCGGTGGCGAAGCGTTCATCCTTGAGAAACGAGCCCTCAATGGCCGCTTCGGTCATCTCGAAGCCGCTGTCGCCGTCGTTCAGGTGGTACAGCCGGAACACGTCCTCAATCACCAGCGTCTTGCGCAAGCCCAGCTGTAGATTGAAACCGAACAACAGCTTGTCGCCCAGACGCACCACATCCCGGGCGATGGCGTTGTTTTCGGTTCGCACCCGGGCCCGGCCCAGCACGTTCATGCCGGCACTGCCAAAGATCTCTTCGCGGGCCTGGTTCAGCCCGGACACCTGCTCACGCAGTTGCCCGCCCTGCTCTTTCAGCCGGCGCTTGATGGTTTCAAAGGCTGAACCTTCCTGAACAATGCTTTCGAGCTCGGTGCGATCCGTCGACATACCAAATCATCCTGAACCAAAGAGGGGAATGCGGTTAGGGGAAAGCACTCCCGGCACCTTGGATCCGGTACCGGGAGCCATCGGCCTTATCAGGCCGTCTCGGAACTGCGGTTAGGCTTTTCACCTGCCACCCGGCCGGCAATGTTCGAGAGCGCCGCCTGCAGCGAGGGGGACTTGTCCAGCACGCCCTGAACACTCTTGCCGTAGCCAAGGCCCTGGGCAAACTTCTCGAAAATGCCGCCGTCGCCGCCGATCATTTCGAACTTGGCGTCTTTCAGGGCAGCAGCCATAACCCGGCCATTTTCCAGCATGCCAGCCTTCTGGGCGTCGATCTGGGCCATCACTTCCTTCTCATGAACTTCCAGGTTCATGCGGAACTCTTCAAAGTGACGGGATTCCTCAGACATGCCATCGTAGGCCTTGAGTTTCTCAACCAGACCAGCCGCTTCGGCCTTGGCCATGGCTTCGCGGGCTTCGGCTTTGGCGTGGCCCATGCGCTGCTCACCTTCGGCTTCGGCCAGAACCATAGCCTTACGGGCATCAGCCTTGGCAACACCCAGTTTCTCTTCACCCATGGCTTCGGTTTCCAGACGCTGCTCAAGCACCCGAACCTCGGCCATGCCGGCTTCTTCATCGGCCTTGGCGGTAACCGATTTGACCTCGGCGCGGGCCAGACCATCAGCCCGGATAGCAGACGCCTGAGCTTCCTTGACCTGTGCCTCGGCAAGGCCATCGGCAGCCGCCATGGCCTGGCGACCACGGGCCAGTTTCTCATCAGCCACCGATTTCTTCTCGGCCGCGTCCATTTCCGCCTGGGCGGTAACCCGAACCTGCTCGGCTTCCAGCTTGGAGCGCTCAAATGCCGCTTCCGCCGCTTTCACATCTTTCAGCTTCAGCTCCTCGGCTTCGGCTTCGGCCGCCACCACTTTCTTCACCTTCAGGCGGTCGGCTTCAGAACGGTTGCGAACATCCTTGATGTTCTCTTCCTCTTCCGCCACGTTGCGCTCAACGGCAATACGCTGGCTGGTGATATCGGCAATTTCCTTGCGTTCTTCTTCCAGCGCCTTTTCCATGCCAATGCGCTCGATTTCCACCGCCCGCTCACGGTTAACATCCTCGAGCTCCCGGGCCTGGCGAATACGCACTTCTTCAATCTGCACCGCACGCTCTCGGGCTTTCATAGCCATTTCAATCTGGCGTTGCTTGTTTTCGTCCGCAATCGCCAGTTCTTCATCCGTCTTGATGCGAGCGGCTTCGGCACGGGCCCGCTCCTGCTCACGCACCTGCTCGGTTTCCGAAGTCTCACGGGCCTGCAGGGTTTCAATTTCCCGGCGCTGGCGCGCTTCGGCTTCGGCCTGGCTGCGTTCCAGTTCCAGCGACGCTTCCCGGGCCGACACATTCTTGCGCTGGATTTCCAGCTCCTGGTCCCGCTCCAGACGGTTGGTTTCCACATTGTGGAGCGCGGTAATTTCGGTAATCCGCTTGATGCCCTCGGAATCCAGGATGTTGTTCGGGTCCAGCGAGGTCTTCGGCGTCTGCTCCAGGTAGTCGATGGCCACGTCTTCCAGCACGTAACCGTTCAGGTCCTCCCCGATGGTCTCGACGATGGAATCGCGGAAGCGCTGACGCTCCTCAAACAGCTGCATGAACTCGAGCTTCTTGCCAACGGTCTTCAGCGCTTCACTGAATTTGGCATTGAACAACTCGTTCACGGCATCCCGGTCTGAGGCACGCCCCACACCCACCGATTTGGCAACCCGCAGCACGTCTTCCTGGGTTTCATTCACCCGCAGGTAGAAGGCAACGGTAATGTCGGCCCGCAGGTTGTCCTTACAGATCAGCCCTTCCTTGCCGGTACGGTTAAGCTCCAGGGTAATGACCGAGATTTTCATGGTCTCGGCGCGGTGGATAACCGGCAGCACCATGGCCCCGGTGAAATACACCTTGGGCGTGGGCGACAGGTCGTTCACGATCAGGGCCTGGCCCTGGTCCACCTTGCGGTAAAACGCCTTGAACAGGGCCAGTATGCCCAGTATCAGCAGAACCAGGACCCCGACGGTCATGATTGCTGGCATCATCCAAGATAAGTCCATTTAGTCATTCTCCTGCGCTGATTGAAGGGAGTAGGTGCGGGGATTAACCGGCCGATTCGCCGGCAAGGAATTCAGCTTCCGGAACCACCCACCAGGCGTTCTTGTCCGGAATATGCTCGATCAGCACCGCGCGCTCGCGATGCGCCAAAGGCGTATGGCTGCGGACCTGCAGCACCAGATGGGCACCGTCCAGGATCGCTTCAGCCCGGCCTTTGGTTTCCGTAACCGTTGCTGAGGTAATCACGCAAGCGGTACCGATAATACGTTTCTGAAGCGGGGGTAAATACGCCCGCCGGAACAGTGGCCGCAATGGGCGGATAACAACCGCGGTCACCAGAACACTCATCACCAGAGCGCCGGCGATGACCGCCAGGCCGAAAAGTGCATGCAGGAAACCATCAGGCACCAGTGCACCGAGCAACAGCTCCGCAAAATAGCTCGCCAACCAGGCAATCAGGAACAACAGGGTAAGCACGAGTGGCAGCGGGACACCCTGGAGCCCCAGGGTTACCATCAGGCCGGAGAAGTCGCCGGAGGCATCAATATCGCCATCGGCCTCGATATCGCCCAGACCCACAAGGGAAATCAGCCAGTAAACGATGGCCACGCACAGCAATACGGAAAAAATGACCGTGGGGAAGGAGAAGGCAATTGCAAAGAATGTATCCATACGCGACCAGACATCCGTTCTGGTAAATCCACTGGGCGACAGTCCGTGTCAGACTGACGAGTTGTTTATAACGTAAACAAACTATTTCTTGCAAATGTTTAATTGCGAGGTATAGACTCGGATTATTGACATAAAATGTCAAGCGACAGGACAAGGTTCGTCCGGATCGGCCGAACCGATTCAACGCCACAGGAAGGAGCTATTCGTGGATACCCAATCTCTCACCCTGGCCCTGGGTGACGCCACCCATGCTGGCCGAGCCTTCGATGTCATGCCCATTGCCGGCGAAGAACCGGTGCTGCAGGTGATCGTGTCCGGCGCCGAAGAAACACCGGTGTATATTACCGTAACCGACACCCAGATTCTGTGCCTTGCGTACCTTTTCGACGAACAGGAACTGGCCCCGGAACGTCTGAACGAGCTGCATGAAAACATGTTGCGCATCAGTGTTCCCATGCCCTTAAGCTCTCTTGGCAAAACCGGCCAGCACTATGTGGTCTATGGCGCACTGAGCCCCACGTCCGGCACCAGCGAGATCATGCAGGAACTGGTAACCCTCGCCGAGAATGCCATCGACCTGTTACAGACTTTTGAAGACTACCTGGCTTGAGTGAGGGCTGAGACATGAGAACCGTACTTAAAAAAATCCTGACCGCCATGCGCGGGGGTGTGAACGAACTGGGTGAAGCCGTTGTCGACGGCCAGGGCAACCGGATTCTGGAACAGGAACTGCGCGATTCCGAGCATGAGCTGAAACAGGCCAAGCAGGAGCTGGCGTCACTGATGGCCGAAGCGGCCTCCCTGGCCCGACAGATCCGTACCGAGCAGGACAGCGCCGCCAAGCGTGAAGACGATGCCCGCAAAGCCATCGCGGCTGGCCAGGAAGACCTGGCCCGAGAAGTGGCCGAGCGAATTGTTGGCCATGAGCGCCGCGCCTCGGAGCTGACCCAAACCCGGGAACTGCTGCAACAGCGCATTGTGGGCTTGAAAGAGCGAGTTCAGAAAGCCGAGAAACAGCTGGCCGACTACCGCCGGGAACTGCACGTAGTGAAGACCAACGAGCGGGTGCTACGCACCACCGCGCAGATTGACACCAACATCAACAGCCAGCAGTCCTCCCTGAGCACCGCGAAAGAGACATTGGAGCGGATTCGCGAGCGCCAGGCCCGGGAAGAAGACCGCCAGACCGCCAGCGCCACCCTGGAAAAAGAGCTGACCGGCGCAGATCTGGACGAAAAACTGAAAGCCGCCGGCATTGATGGCGAACAGGATGCCGTCAACGATGTGTTGGCACGCCTCAAGGGCGGCAACGCAACCCCGTAAACCCTGAGCGCCCCGAAATCGGGGCGCTCACTCAAGCACCTCGAAGGCGCTCTCACAGGCAACCCCATGGCGAAGAAACAGGACTGGTCCCGAGAAGAACAGGCCGTTCAGGCGGTACAGATGGCCTTCGACCTGTCCAACGACATCCAGCGCGCGTTTCGCGTGTCGGCGGCCATGCAGGATATGACGACCGCCGACATGGTGCGCAAGGTGCTCCACCTGCCCTACCGTAAAGGCCGTGCCCGCCCGCGGCTGACGGTAACCCTCAAAGACGAGGATTTCGAACTGCTGGCACGCAAGTACGAACTGGATCCGCAGGATCGTGCCGCTATTCGCCAGCGCGTGGCGGAGGAGTTGCAGGGATTTGCCAGGCAGTATCTGACTGCCTCGGACCAGTAATCGCCAGGCGCTTCAGAAACCGCTTTACCAGGAAAAGGACGTCATGCCCAGAAACCGCTATCGACAGTGCCCGGTCTGCAATACCGCAAGCCTGGACTCCTCCAGCCATCCCTCCATATTCGACTGCCGCCTGTGCCACGGGCTATGGTTTGAAGATGGCGCATTAAATCAGGCGATTGCCGAGCATCATGACGGCGTAGACCAGTACGATCACGAGCAGCACCTCGGCCCCGCGCTTCGCACCAGCGACCGGCTTTGCCGGCGGTGTCGCGTGCCCATGACCCACTACCAATTGCTGGCTCACTACACTACGGAAATTGACTGCTGCCCCGGCTGTGACGGTGTCTGGCTCGACAAACACGAAGTTGATCAGGTAATGCAGTCGCCGCAACTGAAGCAGGCCCTTAAAGACCTGAACCAGAAGGTGAGCTGGAAATCCTGGCTGTTCCAGTTCCTGACCGCCATGCCGGTGGAATACAACGTAAAACCCCACCGCACCCCCTGGGTTACCCGAACCCTGGTGTTCCTCTGTGCCCTGGTGTTTGGTGTTGGCGCGCTGTCCCCTGAGGCTAATGAGTGGATCTTCGTAAACCTGGGATTGAACTCCGACACCCAAAGCCCGTCACATTTTGTGCTTCAGTTGCTGAGCTATCAGTTTGTGCACGGTGGCCTGATTCACCTGGTCGGGAACATGTACTTTCTGTGGATTATCGGCGACAACCTGGAAGATGCGCTGGGGCATGGTGCCTTCCTGGCACTCTACCTGTTTGCCGGCATTATGGCGGCCCTTGCGGAACTGCTGTTGTTCGATGCCAGCCAGGGCCCTCTGCTGCTGGTCGGGGCCAGTGGCTCCATCGCTGCCCTGTTCGGTCTCTACCTGATGTGGTTCCGGCACGCCAGTCTTACCTTCATGATCATTGTTTACCAGAAGAAACTCGCACCTCACTGGTACTTCCTGATCTGGAGCCTGATAAACCTGTTCGGGATGTTCACAGCCCAGGGCGGTGTGGCGTGGGCCGCGCATCTGGGTGGCTTTGGCTTGGGGTTACTGCTGGGCTACCTGTTGCGGGATTATGTGCTGCGGAAGAATCCGCTGATTGCGATGCTGAATCAGCCGGAGGCTGCGATTAACCGGTAGCCTTGCCGGTTAATCGCAATAGGTACCTACTCGCCGCAGGTTTCTTTAACCTTGGCGCGGAAACGGTCCCGAATCTGCTGATTTTCTTCCTCAGACACGTACTCCCGCTCACCCTTCTCATTGATATCGTAGAAGGTCGAAACACTCTCCAGGTGCTTGAGACGGGCCTGGAGATTCCGGCATAGCTCCTCCTGCTTTTCGGCCTGTTGCCGGGCTTTCGCTTCTTTGGCCTGACGCTCCTCCCGCTCCTTCTGTTGCTGTTCCAGGAACTCCGTCATTTTCTGCTGCCGGTCACGGGCTGTGGCATCAGCCTGGGCCGGCGCTGCATTGACGCGCACTTCTTTGGAACTGGCCTTCGCCGGGGGGCGATCGCCGAAATGGGTCTGACCGTTGGCATCTGTCCACTGGTAGACGGCAGCGTGAGAAAACGGACCAAGGGATAGCAGAAATAAAGAGATGAGAAGCTTGCGTGTCATAACTGAATTCCTTTTCGAATAATGCTTTGGACAACTTTCGAAGGAATAGTCTACCCGATGATGTGTTTGGGAACTTTGACCGGGTAGTCACAAGCGCCGTCCTACCTGATTGGCCATGGACGCCCCCGGTTCACAAGTCAGGACGCATAATTCAGCTTTTCCGCCATCAGGTCGGGCCTGCGTGTGGTATCGATGATGGAGACATCGGTAAACATGTCGTCCACTTTCTGCTTGAAGGTTTTATCATCCATATCCCGCCAGTAACGTGACGGACGGCCCGTCGCCTGGTCGTGCTTTGCGGTGGTCGGGTCAAGGTGTCGATACTGCTCCAGCATGGGCAGTTCCGGCAACGGCTTTGTGACATCCATGTAGTTCTGAATGAAATCCCAGTAGGCGTAACACATGGTGGGACTGCCGTGGGCGCCGAGAAGATCGCCAACGGTAACGTCCAGCTTGCTGTATCGGTGAGAGAGCACCAGATCAAACAAACTACCGAAACGGTCCACCCTCGCACAGCACCAGGCATCGAATTCGTAGAAGGGTTTTTCAACCACTACCGGAGGCTTTGTGGGAAGAAAAGGAAACTTTTTCGGGTATTGCCAGACCTTGATCATGCCAGTGCGACGGTTGAATTCCCATTCAGGGCCTCGGCCATTCCGTAAAAGCCATTTCGGGAAGAGGCGTAACGCCAGTTTGGCCATCAAAATGAGAATCCAGCCGCCTCCCAGCATGATAAATTCGAATAAACCAAGACTTTGTATGTACTCGGAATAGTTTCTACTAATGGACGTAAACAACGGCGACATCAAAATCAGTGTTATCAAATATCCGGGAGAAACAATGTAGGCCCACAACGCACCTGTAACACTAATTATACTTACTAATCGAGCCTGGAGAGCCAATGGTGCATGCCGGAAGCATTCATGATTACTCTCAACGTGAAGACCGTACTTCTCTGCCAGATCCTCTTTTTTCTCCAGTCGCCGCAACTTCTTGGGTGGGTTTCTTGACATGAAGGCGGGCGGCATTACTTCTCGGGTATTACCCCACGGTAAACGTAAGCTGGCTGAGCGATCTAATCCGGTTCGGTTCAATTCCTGAGTTTGATTGCTTTGCTCGGGAATCGCGTCAGGGCGATAAG
>Ga0207830_100026_pt1 | contig 204156 bp, 173 predicted proteins | sample TtanPargueraPR_6_FD_187740 | JGI IMG/M metagenome (GOLD analysis project Ga0207830, IMG submission 187740) | Aerobic enrichment media microbial communities from Bioluminiscent Bay, La Parguera, Puerto Rico - Tt and E2 (3) (SPAdes) | ecosystem: Environmental > Aquatic > Marine > Unclassified ...
TCCAGCACAATCGAGTTGCTCACGGCATCAATGGTGATGGTGTCGCCGTCTTCCACCAGCGCAATTGGCCCGCCCACGGCGGCCTCTGGTGTGATATGGCCAACCACAAAACCATGACTGCCACCGGAGAAGCGGCCGTCTGTAATCAGAGCCACATCACTGCCAAGACCTTTGCCCATAATCGCCGAGGTGGGGCTGAGCATTTCCCGCATGCCGGGCCCGCCCTTGGGGCCTTCGTATCGAATCACCAGCACGTCGCCGGCCACCACGGTGCCGTCCAGGATGCGCGCCTGGGCTTCCTCTTCAGAGTGAAACACTCGGGCTCGACCGGAAAAATGCGTGCCTTCCTTACCGGTGATCTTCGCCACCGAGCCTTCCGGAGCCAGGTTGCCGTAGAGAATGCGCAAATGACTGTCGGCTTTGATCGGGTTGTCGAAGGCGTGGATGATCTGCTGGTCTTCGGGGTAGGGCACCACGGTCTCGAGGTTTTCTGCCAGGGTCTTGCCGGTCACCGTGAGGCAGTCCCCATGCAGCAGCCCCCGGTCGAGCAGCATCTTCATTAGCGGTTGAATGCCACCAATGGCCACCAGCTCGGACATCATGTAGTGGCCGGAGGGGCGAAGGTCTGCCAGGACCGGTACCTGTTTGCCGATGCGTACGAAATCGTCCAGTGACAGCTCCACTCCCACGGTACTGGCCATACCCAGAAGGTGAAGCACGGCGTTGGTGGAACCGCCCAGCGCGATCACCACGGTGATGGCGTTCTCGAACGCTTCCCGGGTCATGATGTCGGAGGGCTTGATATCGGCTTCGAGCAGTTTCAGCACCGCGGCGCCTGCGGCTTCGCAATCCGCCAGTTTGCTGTCGGAGATGGCGTTCTGGGCGGAGCTGCCTGGCAGGCTCATGCCCATGGCCTCAATGGCGGAGGCCATGGTGTTGGCGGTGTACATGCCGCCACAGGAGCCTGGGCCGGGAATCGCGGTTTCCTCGATCTGTTTGACTTCGATCAGCTCCATGTTACCGCGGGCATGGGCGCCCACCGCCTCAAACACGGAGATGATGTCGGTATGGTTTTCGCCGGGCATGATGGTGCCGCCGTAAACGAAGACCGAGGGCCGGTTCAGCCGGGCCAGGCCCATCATGCAGCCGGGCATGTTCTTGTCGCAGCCACCGATGGCGACCAGTCCGTCGAAGCCCTCACAACCGGCCACGGTCTCAATGGAATCGGCAATCACCTCGCGCGACACCAGAGAATATTTCATGCCCTCGGTGCCGTTGGCTATGCCATCAGAGATAGTGATGGTGTTGAAGATCAGGCTCTTGCCCCCGGCTCCGTCGGCACCCTTGGCGGCCTCTCGGGCCAGGCCGTCAATGTGCATGTTGCAGGGCGTGAGGTTGCTCCAGGTGGAGGCAATGCCAATCTGAGGTTTTTGAAAATCCTCGTCGGTAAAACCTACCGCCCGGAGCATGGCCCGGCTGGCGGATTTATTGATACCGTCTACCACCGGTGCCGAGTGTCGGCGTCGTTTATCGGTTGTCATGCGTTATCCCTCTCCGTCGTTTCAAGCCGATCGCGACCGTGCCATGGTATCGGAGACCAGTTCAACTCCGGCAACGCTATGCAGTTTCTCCAGCTGAGATTGAAGCATAGCAACTGGCCGGGAACCCTCCAGCGTGAGGGCAATGTCGAGGGTATCGCCAGTTGATTCCATGGCCATCCTGGAAATACGGAAGCCGCGCACCCGTACCACCCGGCACAGCCGCTCCAGAGCTGCCGCTTCCTGGTTCATGCGGCAATTCAGGGTATATCGTTGACTGGCGCTTTCATGATTCGGCTTCATGCTACCTGCTCCTTGCGGCTGTTCGTTTTACGGGGTTCGTCAATCATTTCCTTGTTGCTGGCGCCGGCTTTGACGATGGGCCAGACGTTCTCTTCGCGGCTGATGGCAACGTGCAGCAGCATCGGGCCGTTGTACGCCAGAATGGTCTCGATGCCGCGGCGGATCTGGTCGGTCCGCTCAATGTGCAGGGCCGGGATATCGAACGCCCGGGCCATGGCGACAAAGTCCGGATTGTCGTCCAGATCGATCTGGCTCTCGCGGTTGTTGTAGAACAGTTCCTGTTGCTGACGAACCATGCCCAGGCACTGGTTGTCCAGAATGATCAGCTTCAACGGCAGGTTGTAGCGCCGTATGGTGGCCAGTTCCTGTGCGTTCATCATGAACGAGCCATCACCGGTCACGTTGATGACGGTGCGTGTTCGGTCCGAGAACTGGGCGCCGATGGCCGCCGGAAGCCCGAAGCCCATGGTGCCCAGACCTCCGCTGGTCAGGTGGTGGCGTGGATGGGCGAACTGGTAATACTGGGCAACCCACATCTGGTGCTGGCCAACATCGCAGGCGATGACGGTGTCGTCGCCGGTGATGCCGGAAAGCTGACGGATGAATGCGGGGCCGGTAATGGGTGCCAACGGTTCCTCGTTATCTGCGGCGCGAAAGCCTCCGGTGGTATGCCAGGTGCGGCATTGTTTCTGCCAGGCGTCGATAGCCAGTGGCTCAGCCGCAATGGCATCGGTCAATGCCGCCAGAATGGCGTTCAGGTCACCACGCAGAGACAGGTCTGCCGGCCGCAATTTGTTGATCTCGGCGGCATCGGCATCAATGTGGATCATCCGGGCATTCGGCGCGAAGCCGTCCAGCTTGCCGGTGGCACGGTCATCCAGCCGGGCGCCGATGACGAACAGAAGGTCGCACTCATCAACCGCCTTGTTGGCCGCCCGGGAACCGTGCATGCCGAGCATGCCCAGATCATTCGGGTTGTTTCGGCCGGCGTTACCTATGCCTTTGAGTGTAACCACACCCGGCAGCCCCGAGACTTCGGCAAAGGTACGAAAACGGTCTTCGGCTCCGGCCAGAGACACACCACCACCGCTGTAGAGCAGGGGTCGCCTGGCTGATTTCAGCATGGCCAGGGCCGGGCCGATCTCCGGGCAATCCGCTGGCGGTGCCTCGGTGCGGGCCGGGGCTGGAGCCTCAATCTCGGACAACAGAATGTCTTTGGGAATATCAATCCACACCGGCCCGGGGCGGCCAGCCTGGGCCAGGTCGATGGCTTCCTCCAGAATGCCCGGCAAGTCTTCGGGGTCGTCCACCAGGTAGCTGTGTTTGACGATGCCCAGGGTCATGCCAAGGATGTCGGTTTCCTGAAAGGCGTCGGTACCAATCAATCCGGAGGGGACCTGCCCGGTGATCACCAGCAGGGGAATGGAATCCATGTAGGCGTTGGCAACGCCAGTGATCAGGTTGGTGGCGCCGGGGCCGGAGGTGGCAATACAAACCCCCAGTTGGCCACTGGCCCGGGCGTAACCGTCTGCCGCCAGGGCGCAGGCCTGCTCGTGGCGGCACAGCACATGCTCCATTCCCACGTCATCCACCAGCGCGTCATACAGGGGCATGATGCAGCCACCCGGATACCCGAAAACCGTGCTGATGTTATGGCGGTGGAACGCTGCAAGAATGTGCTGTGAGCCGTTCATGGTCGTTTTTCCCTTTTTCTTTGCCGCAAAAAAGAAACCCCCGGGACCTTGCGGTGCCGGGGGTTTCTGGTGTCGTTGTCAGGTTGTCGCTATCTCACCCGCTTGTCCACGCAAAAGCCCCCGGACGGTACCACGACCACCAGGACTAGCTTCACAAGGACCATAACTGCGTTGAGATTCATGGAATCGACAATCTGCTCTGAATTGAGTTGAACAATGTGTGTAGAATCTAACCCACGTTTTCAGGCGGATGCAAGGGCTTATTTCCGGAAATTCAACCGGTGCCGGTTTTTCCGCTTTCTCAAACCGAATCTGTTCACGGCGAGTGGTGCATGACAAGAGCAAAATGGAGCTCCCTGGGATTATCCCTTCTGGTCATCGTGTTATTGGTTATCTGGATGGCAACGGGTGAGGTAAAAGTTGCCAGTGATGAGGCGCCGGAGGCGCCGGCCTCCGAACAGGTAGCCATAACCCGGGTAGAGGTAACACCGGTCAGCGCCCGGACTTATCAGCCAGCCCTGAAACTTCAGGGCCAGCTGGAGCCCTGGCAGTCGGTTCAGGTCAGTGCCCGGGTGGACGGCACCGTTGAGCAACTGAACGTTCAGCTGGGGCAACAGGTGAAAGCGGGTACGGTGCTTGCGACCTTGTCGACGGATGGTCGGGATACGGTGGTACAGCGCTGGCAGGCCAGTATTCGCAAACTGGAAGCAGACCTGGCCGCCGCCCGGAAGCTGCGTTCCAGCAATCTGGCCGCCGAAACTGAAATACTACGCCTTCAGAGTGAACTCGCCGCGGCTCGAGCAGAACTCGCCGCGGCTGAACTGGCACTGAATCACCTCAAGCCCATCGCGCCGTTTGATGCCACTGTGAATCGTCGCGAAGTGGACGAAGGCAGTCTGGTGCAGGTGGGAACGCCCCTGTTTGAGCTGGTACAGATAGACCGCCTGAAAGCCACCGGGCAGATCCCCCAACAATCGGCGGCGCTGGTTCAACCGGGGCAGGCAGTCGATATACAACTGCTGGATGGCTCCCGGCTGGCCGGCGTTGTCAGTTTTGTGGCCAGCGCTGCCAATTCGGACACCCGAAGTTTTGCGGTGGAAGTGGTGGTGGAGAATCCTGAATTGAAGCGGGCTGCGGGCGGCTCTGCCAGCCTGAGTATTCAACTGCCGGAACAACAGGCCACCTTCATATCGCCGGCTTATCTGGGGCTGGATGACGATGGCCGGCCCGGCGTGAAGTATGTCGATGCCGATAATCGAGTGGTGTTTGAGACCGTGCGGCTGCTGAGCGTCTCGACCGACGGTGCCTGGGTTGCCGGCTTGCCGCCTGAGGTCCGCCTGATTACCCGAGGGGCCGGATTTGTCTCGCCGGGTGAGCAGGTGCGCCCTGTTGATACCTCAGACCAGCGGGGCTGACCGTCATGCGAGCTTTGATTGCCGCGGCCATGGACCGAAGCCGCACCACGCTGTTGTTGTTCCTGTTCCTGCTGTTGGGCGGTATGGCGGCCTACCAGGTGATTCCCAAGGAATCCAATCCGGACGTCACCATCCCGATGATCTATGTCTCGATGACGCTTGAAGGCATCAGCCCGGAAGACGCTGAGCGCCTGCTGGTCCGGCCTATGGAGCAGGAGCTGCGCTCGCTGGAAGGCATCAAGGAAATGCGGGGTACGGCCTCAGAAGGCCATGCCTCGGTGATGCTGGAATTCGACGCCGGTTTCGATCCGGACAAGGCCCTGCAGGATGTCCGGGAGAAGGTGGATACCGCCCGCAGCAAGCTACCCCAGGAAGCCGACGAACCCCGGGTCAATGAAATCAACGTGTCGCTGTTCCCGGTGTTGTCGGTAGGCCTTTCCGGTCCGCTGTCGGAACGCGAGCTGATAACCATTGCACGCCGCCTTCAGGATGCCATCGAAGCCATTCCCGAAGTGCTGGAGGTGGAAATTGGTGGCGACCGGGAGGATCTGCTGGAAATTGTGGTGGACCCCCAGGTGCTGGAAAGCTACGGCATCGATTTTGATCAGTTGGCCTCCCTGGTTACCCGGAACAACCAGCTGGTGGCTGCTGGCTCACTGGACACGGGTAATGGTCGAATGGCGTTGAAAGTGCCGGGAGTAATCGAAACCATCGAAGATGTGATGTCGATGCCCGTGAAGGTAGACGGCGACACTGTGGTTACCTTCGGTGATGTGGCCATGCTACAGCGCACCTTCAAAGACCCGACCGGCTTCGCACGCATCAACGGGAAGCCAGCCCTGGTACTGGAAGTTTCCAAGCGCTCGGGCGCCAACATTATTGAAACCATTGAGCAGATTCGCACCCTGATTGATGAGGCCCGGCCCCGGTTGCCGGAGACCCTCGATATCCGCTTCATCATGGACCAGTCCGAGGAAGTGCGCGATATCCTCTCGGATCTGCTCAACAACGTGCTGACTGCCATTGTGCTGGTAATCATCGTGGTGATCGCGGCCATGGGCCCACGCTCTGCGGTGCTGGTGGGGCTCACCATCCCCGGGGCGTTTCTGACCGGTATTCTGGTGATCTGGAGCATGGGCCTGACGCTCAACATTGTGGTGCTGTTCAGCCTGATCCTTGTAGCAGGCATGCTGGTGGACGGTGCCATTGTGGTTTCGGAGCTGGCCGACCGGAATCTGTCGGACGGTCAGCCGGTCAAGGCGGCCTGGGTGGAAGCCGCGTCGCGCATGGCCTGGCCGGTTATTGCCTCCACGGCGACGACGCTTGCGGTCTTCGTGCCGCTGTTGTTCTGGCCCGGAGTGGTGGGCGAGTTCATGAAATACCTGCCGATGACCGTGTTGATCTGCCTGATTGCCTCGCTGGCCATGGCGCTGGTCTTTCTCCCGGTTTTGGGTGGCGTGAGCGGCGGTCGCCGGCACCACCAGGATGCCAGTGAAGGGCGTTTCATGCGGGGCTACCGACAGGTGCTGGCCGCTCTTCTGCAGCGCCCGGGCCTGACCTTGCTCGGCACCCTGATGGTGATTGTTGTGATCTACGCCGCCTATGGGCGCTTTAACCATGGTGTCGAGTTTTTCCCGAGTGTCGAGCCCGAGTCGGCCCAGGTTCAGGTGCGGGCTCGTGGCGATCTGTCGGTGTGGGAACGGGATGCCATTGTGCGTGAAGTGGAGTCTCGGCTGCAGAATATGCCGGAGGTAAAGGCCCTGTATGCGCGCTCCATGGTGACCACCAGCTCCCAGATGGCTCCGGATGTGATCGGCGTTCTGCAGTTCCAGTTCACGGACTGGTACACCCGCCGCACGGCCACGGATATTCTGGAAGACTTTCGGGAACGTACGGCAGATATCGCCGGTATTGAACTGGAGTTCCGCAAGCAGGAGGGCGGCCCGGCTGAAGGCAAGCCCATCGAGCTGCAGGTCAGCAGTATGGACAGCACACAGCTGGATGGCTATGTCGACAGCATTGAGAACCGCATGCGCGAACTCGGTGGTTTTGTCGATATTGAAGACGACCGGAGCCTGCCCGGGATCGAGTGGCGCCTGAATGTGGATCGTGAGGCGGCCGCTCGATTCGGTACCGATGTGATGAGCATCGGCAGTGCGGTTCGGCTGGTAACCAATGGCCTGGTGCTGGCCACCTACCGGCCGGAAGATGTTCGCGATGAGGTGGACATTGCGGTGCGGGTGCCCAACAACTGGCGGGAGCTGGATCACCTGGAGCGCCAGACACTGAACACCCCTCGCGGTCAGGTGCCGCTGTCGGAATTCGTGGACCTGGAGCCAGGCGACAAGACCGGCTCAATCGTGCGGGTTGATGGCCAGCGCACGATCACCATCAAATCGGATATTGCGCCGGGCAGGCGAATGGACGAGCTGCTGCGGACCCTGCAGGCTGAGATGCCTGAGCCACCGGAAGGGGTGAGCGTGCGCTTTGCCGGCGAAAACGAGGATCAGCAGCAGGCCGCCAACTTCCTGACCTCCGCTTTTCTGGTTGCGGTTGGCCTGATGTTGCTGATTCTGGTGACCCAGTTCAATTCTCTTTACCAGACTCTTCTGATCCTGTCGGCGATTGTATTGTCCACCGCCGGAGTGCTGCTGGGCTTGCTGTTTTCCGGTCAGTCTTTCGGCGTGGTGATGGTGGGCATGGGCATTATTGCGCTGGCGGGTATTGTGGTGAACAACAACATCATCCTGATCGATACCTTCAACCAGATGAAGCGGGAGGGCAAAGCCGCCTACGAGGCCGCCCTGGAGACCGGATGTCTGCGTTTCCGGCCGGTGTTGCTGACGGCCATCACCACAATCCTTGGGCTTACCCCCATGGTGTTGGGGGTAAATGTGAATCTGTTGGAGCCATCATTGGGGCTAGGTGCGCCATCCACTCAGTGGTGGACGCAGCTGTCCAGCGCCATTGCAGGTGGCCTGGCCTTTGCGACGCTGCTCACTCTATTACTGACGCCGGCTTTGCTGGTTCTGGGAGAACGCACCGGCCAGCGGGTCAGGGGGCTGGTCCGGCGCATTTCACAGCGTGATCAGTAGCGGATTCGCCCAGCCAACTCCTGGGCCTTCCGGGCCATAGCCTCGAGCTCCGGAACCGTGCGCAGGTTCTGCTCTGCGGCATCGTGCATGGCTTCGGATATTTCGGCCACTTCTGTGACATTTCGGTTGATGTCTTCGCTGACACTGGTCTGCTCTTCAGCGGCGGTGGCCACCTGCGTTGTGGCGTCGTTTACCTTGATCATCCTCTGGGTAATGTCTGCCAGTGTGGTTCGTACTGCATCCACGGATTCGCTGCTCTCTTTGGCGACCACCTCAGAGGCCTGCATGTACTCTGTGGCGTCCCGGGAGCCATTCTGAATGGAGGCAATGATCTCATCTATTTCCACGGTGGCGTCCTGAGTTTTGGCTGCCAGGTTGCGAACCTCATCGGCAACGACCGCAAAACCCCTCCCGGCTTCTCCAGCTCTGGCAGCCTCTATTGCGGCGTTGAGCGCCAGCAGATTGGTCTGGTCGGCAATTTCCCGGATTACCCGCATGACGTCGCCGACCTGTTGGCCGCTTTTGGCCAGTTCAGCAACGGTGGCCGCGGAACTGCGGATCTGATCGGTCAATCGATTCATGCTGGCAACCGCCTGGTTGATCTGCTCGTCGGCGTGTCGCGTCTGGTTAGCGGTTTCGTCCACCTGGCTGGCAACAGAACTTGCGTGCTGTGCGACGTCCTGAGCGGTGGCTGACATCTCGTTCATCGCCGTGGCTATCTGGTCAATGCGTTGGTGCGCTTTGTCAGACTGAGAGGACACTGCGTCGGCGTTGGACCGAATCATCGCTCCGGTGTCGGCCAGCTGAGACGCGTTGTGTTGCATCATTTCGCCGGTTTCCCGCAGGAACCGGTGCAGGGTTCGGGCGGTGTCCGCCAGTCGACCCAGCTCGTCCGGGCGTTTCAGGGTTACCGGGTCTGTCAGGTCGCCCTCACCAATTCTGCTCAGTTTGGCAATCAGCTCCTGGGTCGGACGTACCACGGACGTCACCAGAACACCAAGACAGGCCAGCGTGCCCATCACGATGGCAGCGAGCAGCAAGCCACCCATCAGCCAGGTGGTTTCCGTTGCGCTGTCCCGCAATTCGCCGGAGTGGGAGACGGCCACGTCACGAATTTTGTTGGCCGCCTGCTCAATCAGTTGCGCGGGTTCACGATCAATCCCGGTCACTGCTTCATCGCCCTCGGTATGGTCGTACCCCGAGGCCACGAAATCCTGGTATCCCGTCCGGTACGCTTCGCCCATCCGTTGATGGGCGGCCCTGAACCGGTCCATCAGCGCGCGGGCTTCCTGATCAGTGATTCTTGGGATCAATTGGTCCAGCTGTTGTTGAATACTGGACTCGGTCTTCTGGAACCGTTGCCAGTATTTATCGCGCTGCGCATCGTCGGCGCCGCGAATCAGGACGTTCTTCCATTCCTGAACCTGCGTCTTGAAATCACTGAGAATGTCTTGCGCTTCCAGGGCCAGCACAATCTCGTCACTGATCAGGTGTTCGTATTCATCCTGGCTGGACAATGATCGGTTGAAGTAGATGCCTGCAACAATCGCTATCAGAAGGTTGGAGACCACGATGATGGTAAGGATCCGGTTAAGGATGCTTTTGTTGTACCAGCGCATGGGCGGGGTCCTGTAAGATGCTAGGGCTAATGGAGTATCGGGCGGCCTCTGGCGGGCTGCCTGACTGGTTTATCGGCCGACATTTTATATTATGAACCCGCTCACAGAAATTTATCGTGATTCCCAGCTTCTGGTGGTTCACAAACCGGCCGGGTTGCTTATGCATCGCAGCCCGATTGACCGCCATGAGACGGAATTCGCGTTGCAGTACGCCCGTTCTATGAACGGCGGAGCCCATGTCTATCCTGTGCATCGGCTGGATCGGCCGACATCTGGCATCGTTTTGTTCGCCAGGGATCAGGCAACGGCGAGGGTACTGGGGCTTGCAATGATGGCGGGCGAATTCAAGAAGACCTACCTTGCGTTGGTTCGAGGCTGGGCGCCGGAACAGGGCGTGATCGATCATCCACTCCGGGAAGAGCCCGAAGACCGCCGATTGAAGGGAGAAGAACAGCCCGTCCGGCCGGCCCTGACTCGCTACCGTTGCCTCGCCACCACGGAGTTGCCGGTCTCTATTGAGCGATACCCCACCAGTCGTTACAGCCTGGTGGAGCTGAAGCCCGAAACCGGCCGGAAACATCAGCTCCGGCGGCACATGAAGCATATTAGTCATCCGATTATCGGGGATGCCAATCACGGGCGCGGCCGGCACAACCGGTATTTTGCTGAACGGTTCGGCTATGGGCGGTTGATGTTGGCGGCCACTGAGCTGGAACTTTCACACCCGGCCACCGGGGAAGTCCTGCGGTTTTCTGCCCCTCCCGAGGAGAGCTTCCGAACTGTGCTGGAAATATTTGAACAGGATACGGTGACGGGTTAAGGGCTGACGCCAGCCAGATCGGACAACTTGTGTAGCTTTTTATGTCAATTTGCGACAAATAGTACTTTCAGCAGACGTTGTCGCTACCTTGGTGCATACTCAGTCGTAAGCTTATAACAAATAACAAGTGCGTTTGACGCCCGAGACTGCTATGCCACGGCTTTTTGTCTTCCTGACGCTGTTCTTTTATTTGGTGCTCCCTTCCTTTGCCCATGCAGATGCCGGAGAGTGGGGGCCCTTTTCCAAACGCCTTGAGCTTTCACGGTTCGTCGATTTCTGGAAGGAGACAGGGTCGCCATCGGTTGCTGACATACGAAACCTTCCGGACCAGGCCTGGACCCGAAACGGTAGTGACAGTGTCAGTCTGGGGTATGGCGAGGATATCTACTGGTTTCGGGTAAAGCTCACCAACACGCTGAAATCGGAAGCCAGTAATTTTCTGGAGATCGGTTACCCTGTCCTGGACCATATTGAGATCTACCGTGAGGTCAGCGGGAAGCTGCTTGAACCGCTGATCCTTGGGGATAAGCGTCCTTTTTACGACCGGCCGATCCACCACCGCAATTTCATAGTCCCGCTGGTGCTGCCCCCGGAATCGTCCACAACGATTTATCTTCGGGTGGACACCACCAGCTCTATGCAGGTGCCCATGACGCTCTGGGAGCAGGATGCCTTCTACGCGGCTGAACAGGCTCGTAGCCTGTTTGAGGGGATCTATTACGGCATCGTCCTGGTGATGATGCTTTACAACCTTTTCGTCTTCATGGCTGTGGGAGAGCGCAGTTTTCTCTACTACGTGGGCTATATTGCGTCGATGCCGCTTTTCCTGGCGTCACTGCACGGTGTGGCGTTCCAGTACCTCTGGCCTGAGGCGACCTGGTGGAACGACCAATCCATTATTGTGTTCCTGAATCTGGTGGTGCTGTTCGGGGGGGCCTTCAGTATTCGCTTCATCAGTGTGACAAGAAAAAACCACCCGTGGCTGAACCGGTGGACGATGGCGATGATCATGACGGCCGGCCTGCTTGCTCTGGCGGGCCTTCTGATTCCCTACAGACTGATGATTCTTCCGACCATTCTGGTTGCCTTTGTAGGATGCTCCACCATGCTTATGCTGAGTGTGGTGCGTTGGCTGAAGCGTGACCCAGCTGCCCGGTATTACACGGTGGCCTGGGTTTTTATGCTGTTCGGGGGCATCGTATTGGCGCTGAGCAAATTTACCATGCTGCCCAGGAACCTGCTGACTGAGAATGCCACTCAGGTTGGCTCGGCCCTTGGCGTGATTCTGTTATCGCTTGCGCTGGCCGACAGGCTGAACCGGGAGAAGAAGAAGTCGTTTGCGGCCCAGCAGAAGCTATTGCGTGAAGAACGCAAAGCTCGACTGGCCCAGGAAAAATCGTTGCGTGTTCAGCAAGAGGCTAATGCCCTGTTGGAAGAGAGGGTGCAGGAGCGGACCCGCGACCTGGAATCCCTCAACGAACAACTACTGGAACTGAGTGCGACGGATCCCCTTACCGGACTCAAAAACCGGGGGCACTTTGACAAAAAATTTCAGGCTGACGTGGTCCATGCCTATCGGTTTGAGGAGACGCTGTCGCTGCTGGTGGTAGATATTGATCACTTCAAGAGCTTTAACGATACCTACGGACATCTCGTTGGCGATGATTGTCTGAAAATGGTCGCCGACTGCATCAAACGTCACGTCACCCGGCCGCAGGATCTGGCCGCGCGATACGGCGGCGAGGAGTTTGTTGTCCTGTTGCCAGACACTCCGGAAGCGGGCGCCGTTCGGGTCGCCGAGAGAATCCGCGAGGAGATTCAGAAAACAGCTTTCCGGGTCTCCGATCAGGTACTTCATCTGACCGTCAGTATCGGTGTTTGCAGCTGCGCGCCCGCCCGGGCGGACGCTACCAAAGCGTTGTTTGCCTGCGCCGATGACGCGCTTTACCAGGCCAAGGCGGAGGGCCGCAACCGGGTAATTGCAAATACCCAGGCCGGGCAGGACCAGGCAGTCTGTCAGGCCTGATTTGACCGGGCTGCCTGGCTTAGAGTGGGCCAGGGGTGGTTGGCTTCCAGCGCGTAGGCAATTTCAAGTAGCGTTCGCTCATCGCCATGCCGACCCATAAACTGCACCGAAATGGGCAGGTGCTGGCTGCTTTCCCCCATAGGCAAGGCGATAGCCGGAGCACCTGTGGCGTTGGCCAGCGGCGTAAAACTCACATAGCGGGTCAGCCGTTCGAACAGGGTATCGAAAGGTACGCCGGGGTTCAGATGGCCCAGTGGCGGTGTGGTATGTCCCAGGACGGGGGTCAGCACCGCGTCATAATCATTCATGTGCCTCTGATAGTCGTGCCAGGAGCGTTTCAGCCGCCAGATGACAGCGGGCAGGCGCCAGAACTGGCGGCGGAACATTTTGTCCAGGCCATTGGTCAGGCCGTCCACTCGGGATTTGTCGAAATCCGGGTGATAGAGCTTCTTACCGCGGGCTTTTACACCGAACGCGAGCATCCCCCAGTAAAGCGCAAAGTCATCCGGAAATGAGCTGGCGACCGGCACATCCATGGGCTCGATAATGTGCCCCAGCTTTTCCAGGTAGCGGGCCGTCTGCTCCACGGCTAGCCGGGTTTCCGGGTCGGTGGGGTGGCCGTTGATGGAGTCCAGCACCAGGCCAATGCGCAATTGTCGGCCAGAGGGGCCCTGCACATGCCCGATGGCGGGTAGATTCCGGTTCTTGAACCAGGACTCGGCGTACGCCAGGAAGCCGGCGGTATCGCGCACTGAACGCGTGACGACACCATCACTGATGATGTTGACGGGCAAATCCCGGGCGGCATCGTTATCCACCACTCGGCCTCGTGTAGGTTTCAGGCCTACCAGCCCGCAACAGGCAGCCGGTATGCGGATAGAGCCGCCACCGTCATTGGCGTGGGCGATGGGCACCACGCCGGCTGCGACCAGGGCGGCAGCACCGCCGGATGAAGCGCCACAGGAATAGTCCAGGTTCCATGGGTTGCGTGTCGGGTCTCCCTGGGCGGGCTCAGTTGAGGCGTTAAAACCGAATTCCGGCAGTGTGGACTTGCCCAGGCAAATATAGCCCTGGGACAGCATCTGTTCGGCAAAAGGGCTGGTTCTTTTCGCCACCCGGGGCGTGACCGCCTGTGACCCGTGCCCGGTGGGCAAACCCTCAACGTCTGTGTTGTCCTTGATATAAGTAGGTACACCGGCAAAGGGGCCAGTCTGGGCGCCCGGTCGCTGGCTCTGTGTCAGCGCTGGCTGATAACGTTCAGCCACCACACCATTGATCACCTGCGCCGCCAGCTGTGCCCGCTCTATCGCCGCCGCCGTCACTTCCTGCGCCGAAACCTCGCCTGAACGAATCCGTTCAGCAAGTGCAGTAGCGTCGTTGTCGGCCATCGGGTCGTTGCGGAAACAATGGAAGCGGGTACTGGGTGGCTGATTCATGGCGGCTCCTGAAAGCAAAAACAGAGGCTTACTAACATAACTCAGGCTTAAACGTGACGATATGTCATTTCAGGTATGGCGTCACAAAATGGGTGCAAAATATGGCAGCAAAGGATTGATCTGTGTCTCTTTCAATGAAGCCTCAAGCACAGTAAGCTGTTTGCCAACCTACTGAACCAGAATGAATAATGGATCTGATCGAGCCAGCTGTCCGGGTTTTTCTCGGCGTTTTTTTCCTGATGATTGGCCTGCAGTTTGCGGCCCGTACGCTCGGCCTGTATTCACGATTGGGCTTCTCTCACATCAATTATGGCAGGGTCGGTACGGCTACCTGGTGGCATCGCCACACCTTTAACCTGTTCCGGGCTGCGATTCTGCTGGTTTGCCTGGCCAGGATCTGGGTTGATCTGGACGCCTGGTTGGGCGTTTTCCCCCTGCTGTACCACTGGCCGGTGTTACTGGCCGGGGCTGTGCTTCTGCTGGTTTCCTACACTGCCGTGAACTATCTGCAGGCCTACATGCATCAGGACTGGCGTTCCGGCATTGATGACCAGCATGGCAGTGGGCACCTTCTGACCGATGGACCTTTTGGTCGCAGCCGGAACCCGCTGTTTCTGGCGGTGATGACGGGGCAGTTGGGGTTCTTTCTGGCGTTGCCCAGCGTGTTTTCGCTGGTGTGCCTGGTGACTGGCGTGCTGGTGATCATGCGCCAGGCCAGGGAGGAAGAGAAAGCCCTGGCCAGGCGTTTTGATGAACAGTACGAGGCCTATTGCAAACGGGTGCCCCGCTGGTTCTGACTGTCGGGCTCAGGACGCTTTGTTCCGCGCTTCCTTGATCACGTCGTAAGCGTGGCTGATTTCACGGGTTCGCTCTTCCGCCATTTCCCGCATACTTTCGGGCAAGCCGCGTCCGGCGAGTTTGTCCGGGTGGTTTTCACTCATCAGCTTGCGGTAAGCGCGCTTGATCTCGGCGTCTGAGGCCTCTGGCGAGACGCCAAGAACCTTGTAGGCATCATCGATCTGCTGGCTGCTGGAATAATTGCGGGTACCGCCCGCCTGGCCGGCATGGGCACCACGCAGCATAGCTTCGAGCTGGTCGACCTGACTTTCCGGCAGCCCCAGCCCACGGGCGATACGAACCAGCATTTCGTGCTCGGCCGGATGTACCTGCCCGTCTGCGGCAACCGCAGACACCTGTACCTGCAGAAACATCTGCAACAGCACCGGCTGGCGGCCGGAAGCCTGCATGAAGCGCTGGAGTTCGGCGTCCAGGTCGAAGTCCGATGCTTTACCCCGGTTGAACGCTTCCTTGGCCATGGCTTTCTGGGATTCGTTCAGGCGAAAGCGAATGAACATGGCCTCTGCCATCTGGATTTCATCCCGTGAGACCACGCCATCGGCCTTGCACAGGGCGCCCATCACCGCGAACACGGATTCAATGAAACCGGCCTGCAGCCCCTGAAGCTTGCCCAGCAGTCGGCTTTTCATGCGCTGGAACAGGAACGCACCAATGGCTGCGCCAACCAGAAAGCCGGGGAATCGACCAAAGGCATAACCGATCAGACCGCCAAAAATGATTGCGAACAGCATTCTCTATCCTTCGTTGAGTAAACAGTCCTGAGAATATACGTGTTTTTGGTCAGGGCTTCATGAACAGGCTTTCATCCACGGTATCAATCTGCTCGGCCTTCAGGTGCTGGGCACCGTAGCGCCGATAGGTTCCGGAGCGTACGAAGAGCAGGAATACCTCCCGGTCTATATGGCCCTGTCTGGTCATGTTATCCATGATGTTCAGCGCTTCAGACAGTGTCTTGCCCTGCTTGTAAGGGCGATCCACGGCGGTCAGCGCCTCGAAGATGTCAGCCACGGCCATGATTTTCTCGGGAATGCTCATGTCCTCACCGCTCAGGCCGAAGGGGTAGCCCTTGCCGTCCACACGCTCGTGGTGGGTGCCGGCCAGCCGGGGCACACGGGCCAGACGGTCTGGCAGGGGCAGGGCATCCAGCATGCAGATGGTCTGCACGATGTGTTCGTTGATACGGAAGCGCTCTTCTTCCGTCAGGGTGCCGTACTGGATGGTCAGATTGTGGAGTTCTCCCCGGTTGTAGGCATACTCAGGCAGCTTCATGTCAAAGCCCCAGAGATTGCGCGGGTCGTCCCGCTGGACCGGAGGCACCCGGTCGCCCCAGGTGCGAATATGCCAGGGTTTGTCTGCCAGCAGTGGCTCTGTGGCGGGCAGTGCCGCTTCCGGAGAATCCGCCAGGGCTTGCTGCTCATCCCCGGAGAGGCCCAGCCGGTCACTGAAATGGCGTTGCCAGGTCTGGGCTCCGATCTGGCGAATGCGCGCTACATCCTCGTCCGACATGGACTCACTGCCCACATTGGCGTCTGCCAGGAAGCCAAAGTCAGCCTGAAGTTTTGCCTGGGCCTCATCTCTGTAACGGGCAGCCTGGGTCGGGTCTTCTCCATTCAGGCAGGCTTGAAGGTAACGGACCTCGGCATCCCGGTGCAGGATTTCAAAGCGGGCCCGGATTTCGTGGATGCGGTTGTAGATGGTTTCCAGCTTTACGGCTTTGTCGACCACATATTCCGGGCTGGTGATCTTGCCGCAGTCGTGCAACCAGGCCGCCAGGTGAAATTCGTAACGTTCGTCTTCGTTCATGCGGAAATGGGCAAAAGGCCCTTCCGATGCCTGCTCTGCCACCTCCGTGATCATCTGGGCGAGCTTGGGTACCCGCTCGCAATGACCACCGGTGTAGGGCGACTTGGCATCAATGGCGCTGGCCACCAGGCGGATAAACCCATCGAGCAGGGCCTGCTGGCTTTCGATCAGTTCACGGGTTTCGATGGCAACTGCGGCGGAGCCGGCAATTTCATCCACGAAAACAATCAGGTCATCACTGAGATGGGTGTGGTCGCCCACTTCCATTTCGATGATCAATGCACCAATGAGTTTCTTGCGTCGATTACGCAGGATGGCAAACACCGGGTGGCCGGATATGTGGTTTCTGAGCTGACGAATGATCTCGTTATCGTCTGCCGCCTGGTTGATGGCTGGCAGGCTGGCGGGCAGTTCAAGTCCGCGGTTAACCGCCAGGTCGAGCTTATGTTCATGGCTGCTGTACAGGTAAATAGCGCCACGTTCCTGGCTGACGATGGCGATGATCTGATCAAGAATGTCGCGTAACAACTGGTTCAGGTCCTGGCCCCGGTTGAGCACCGTGGCGATGTTCTGGAAGCTTCGGATGGTGCGGGCCATGTCATCCAGGGCAATGCTGAGCTCCGAGGCTTCCCGGATATGGGACTCCGAGCGGATTGGCGTGTCAAAGCGGAAGCGGGAGAGGCTGCTGACCCGGTCGGTCAGGCGTTCAAGGGGTTTGCCCACCTGGCGCCCCATAAACCAGCCAAGTATCAACAGCAGAAGCGCTATGGCGCCGGCGATCGCGGTCTGGCGGGCAAGGGCGTCCCAGACGTCGGCCAGCAGTTCATCCGAGGGAATGGCGACAACTACGGAGAGTGCTTCATCGGGCAGGGTTCCAAGTTGCTCGGCCATGCCATACCAGTCACGGCCCTGCTGACGAAAGCGGCGGATTTCCCGGTTGGTGCCCGGCTCAAGCACCTGGCGGATCACGGCATCGGGTTCGGTGTTACCGTCGGCGTCTGCAAGGAGTTCCCCGGAAGCGCTGACAATGGCCAGCCGGCTTCCTGCGGTCTGTTTCAGTTCCGCCAGTTGCGAGCCCAGGTCGGTCACGGTGACATCAACACCCAGCACGGTACCCGGGATACTGGCGGCCCTCTGAGACAGGGTCAGCCCGGTTTCCTGGGTGGTGAAAAACACATAAGGCGCTGATAGCTGGAGCGAATCTCCGGCCCTGGCTGCCTGATACCAGGGGCGCTGGCGGGGATCATAGTCGTAATCCGGCAGCGAGCGGCGTTCGAGCAGTTCCAGGTCGCTGTTATAGAATTGCCAGATGCCCTTGCGCAGGTTGCCCTGGTATTCCAGGCTTTGCAGCAGATAGCGACTGGTTGCGGGGGCGTCCGGAAACTGGAGTGAGCCCGAACTGCGAATCTTACGGAACAGGAAAAAATCGCCATTGTCATAGCCTGCGTATACCGCACTGACAATATCGCTGCTGGTGAGCACATCGGCAATCACCGGCAGGCGTTGCAGTCGTTGCTCAAGGGTGGAACTCTGGGTGAGTGGGTCGTGCCGCAACAAGGCCAGCGCCGTAGCCGGCGGTTGGGTAATGGCATTGATACGATCGTCCACGCTGAGAGCCAGCTGTCGGGCAGTGGCGGCGGCAGCGGTGACCTTGGCCTGTTCCATGCCCCGATAACTCTGGGCCACCAGTGTGATGGCCAGTATCAGCATTCCCAGGGTGATGGCAGACGCAATCAGGAATGCCAGTGATACCCGGGCGGTCTGTTTGTTGTGTGGCGGTTTTGTCTGTCTCACAGCGTCGGGATCCAACGACGGATGAAGGGTTCTCTAAGTGTAGACGCTCTGCGGGCGTTATTCTGATTTCAGAAGATAAACGGGTGGCTTATGACGCCAGATCTGTTTTCCGGGTTGAATGATCAACCGACAGTGGAAGCCTTTGACGAGGGTGTGGTTGTGCTACGGCGCCATGCCGTGAAGCACCAGCAGGCCTTGATGCGAGATATAGATCAGGTGACGCGACACGCGCCGTTCCGCCATATGAAAACGCCGGGTGGCCATCAGATGTCGGCCGCCATGACCTGTTGCGGCCCCCTGGGGTGGGTGACTGACGATACAGGGTATCGCTACCAGCCCCAGGATCCGTTATCCGGGCTTCGGTGGCCGGCTATACCCGATAGCTTTGTCTCATTGGCCCGCAAGTCGGCCCAGGAAGCGGGATTTACCGGCTTTGACCCGGATGCCTGCCTGATTAATCGCTATCAGCCAGGGGCCAAAATGGGACTGCATCAGGATAAGAATGAAAAAGACTTTGCCTGGCCCATTGTGTCGGTGTCCCTGGGGCTGCCCATTGTGTTTCAGTTTGGTGGACTCAAGCGCAACGACCGCCCCGCGCGTATTCTGCTGGAACATGGTGATGTGGTGGTCTGGGGCGGCCCGGCCCGTTTGCGTTACCACGGCGTCCTGACTCTGAAAGCCGGTGAACACCCGGTGACCGGCTCGGCCCGCTACAATCTGACCTTCCGTAAGGCTGGCTGAAACCTTATTGCAGCCAGGCCACCAACAGGCCTGCGGCCAGAGATAACACCATCGGGCCAGCCACCAACAGACCGGTTTGTCGGTTGCCGATACTCCAGGCGATGCCCGATTTCACCAGATTATTCACCGCTGCCGCGATGACAATCCCCAGCACGGCTGCATCCATGCCCAGGCCATCGTTGGACATCCGGGTAAGAGACAGGGTGATGGCATCGACATCCGCCACGCCAGAGGTGGCGGCCAGGGCGTAAATGCCGACATCGCCAAAGGCATTCTTGAGGAATTCCCCCAGTAACAGAATGGCGGTCAGTAAGAAACCGAACACCAGTGCGGAAGAGAGATCCAGCGGGTTCTGGTTCATGGTGGGCTGGCTCACCTGCAGTTGCCGGGCGTTGCGGCGCCAAATGATCAGCGCGGGCACGTAGAGGAGGGCGGTCATCATGGCGACCGGCCAGATCAGGCTGGGCAGCAGTGCCTTGTTGATGACCAGGCAATAAACCAGAATCCGGGGGAACATGGTGCCGCAGGCAATCAGGATGCCGGCAGCAAACTGCGGGCTGAAGTCGGGATTTTTCGCCGATTGCCGGGCGAAGTGCAGGCTCAGGGCGGTAGATGAACTCAGCCCGGCAAACAGGCTGGTGAACAGAATGCCTTTGCGGGCTCCGGCCACCCGGATGGCAAAGTAACCGACAAATGAGATGGAGGCGATCATCACCACCATCCACCAGATTTCCCGGGGGTTGAGCACGCCACCCGGGCCCATGGCCTCGTTTGGCAGCAGAGGCAGCATCACCACCGAGATCAAAAGCAGTTTAAGGGCAGCGTCGAGTTCGCTGGCCTGAAGCTTGTGCACCCAGCCGTGGATTTCTTCCTTGTTGTCCAGAATGATGGCTGTGACCACCGCAGCAGCGGTGGCGATCACCGGATCCACCGCCACGGCAACAGCGCCGAAACAGAAGGTCAGCAACATGCCGACCATGCCGGTAATGCTGAAATTGCGGATGTGTTCCAGGCGCTCGCTGTAGGCCACCAGCCCCATGGCCACTACACTGAGTAGCAATACCGGAAAGGCCCAGGGGGTAATCTGCTCCGACAATACGGCGGCAATACCGCCCAACAGCCCGACCAGTGAGAAGGTGCGGATACCGGCAATGCGTTCCCCGGATTTCTGCTCCCGGGCATCCCAGCCCCGCTCCAGGCCAATGATGGCCCCGAGCAGCAAGGCCACGGCCAGATTGATGGTGGTCTGGTTGGCGTTTAGGAACTGGCTTGCTACATCGTCCATGTACTTGTCACCACAAAGATTATTTAAACGCATTCTAGGCAATTAGCGGCCCCGGCGGCACCCCCGGTCTGTCTGGATGGCCAGTCTGGCCATACTTTCAGGACGGTTTCTGGTACCCTTCGCGGCCCCGATCTGATATCCCCAGGAATTGAAAGCGACACCCCTGACCATGACAAACGCACTCAAGCAGAACTGGTTTTCGAACATCCGTGGCGACTTACTCGCCGGAACCGTAGTTGCGCTGGCACTGATTCCGGAGGCGATTGCCTTCTCTATCATTGCCGGGGTTGACCCGAAAGTGGGCTTGTATGCCTCCTTCTGTATTGCCGTGATTATTGCCTTTGTAGGTGGCCGCCCGGGAATGATCTCGGCGGCCACCGGCGCCATGGCGCTGCTGATGGTGACGCTGGTGAAAGAGCATGGGCTGCAATACCTGCTGGCGGCAACCCTGCTGACCGGTGTGATCCAGATTGCCGCCGGCTACCTGAAACTGGGCGGCTTGATGCGGTTTGTATCCCGTTCAGTGGTGACCGGTTTCGTGAACGCTCTGGCCATCCTGATTTTTATGGCCCAGTTGCCGGAACTCACCAATGTGACCTGGCATGTCTACGCCATGACCGCCGCTGGTCTGGCTATTATCTATCTCTTCCCGCTGATACCCACTGTGGGCAAGTTGATTCCGTCTCCGCTGGTTTGCATCGTCGGTTTGACCATTGTCTCCATGGTTATGGGGCTGGATATTCGTACCGTAGGTGATATGGGTGAATTGCCGGATACCTTGCCGATTTTTCTGTGGCCAGACGTACCGCTGACGCTGGAAACCCTGATGATCATCCTGCCTTATTCACTCGGTCTTGCCGTGGTAGGGCTGCTGGAATCCTTGATGACGGCGACGATTGTCGATGATCTTACGGACACGACCAGCGACCGTAACCGCGAGTGCAAGGGCCAGGGCATTGCCAATATCGGTTCCGGCTTGCTGGGCGGCATGGCCGGCTGCGCGATGATCGGTCAGTCCATCATCAACGTGAAATCCGGTGGTCGCACACGTTTATCCACGCTCACGGCCGGTGTCTTTCTGCTGATTCTGGTGTTGGTGCTCGACAAGTGGCTGGTGCAGATTCCGATGGCCGCCCTGGTGGCCGTGATGATTATGGTCTCCATCGGTACCTTTAGCTGGGATTCCATCCGTAATCTCAGGGAGCACCCATTGTCCACCAATATCGTGATGCTGGTTACGGTCATTGTGGTAGTCGCCACCCACAACCTGGCTTTCGGCGTGCTGGCCGGTGTGCTGCTGGCGGCCCTGTTCTTCGCCAACAAGGTTGGCCATTACATGCTGGTGACCTCCGAGCTGGACGAGGCAACGGATACCCGTCGCTATACCGTGGTGGGCCAGGTGTTTTTCAGTTCCTCGGAAAAATTCCTGGAATCCTTTGACTTCAAGGAAGCGGTGGACAATGTTGTGATAGACCTCAGCCGCGCGCACTTCTGGGACATTACCGCCGTTGGCGCGCTGGACAAGGCAGTGATCAAGTTCCGCCGTGAGGGTGCGGATGTGGAAGTGATTGGCCTCAATGAGGCCAGTGCCACCATCGTTGACCGCTTCGGGGTGCACGACAAGCCCGACGCCGTTGACCAGCTGATGGGGCACTGATATGACTCAGACCAAAGAAAACTCTGACATTCGCAGCAATAATAACAGCCAGAATCAGGCGCAAGGCGAGGCAGCTATGACGGCAGACAAGTTGAGAATTGTGGCGTGTATTGACGGTTCCCGGGCCGCCCCTGCAGTGTGCGATTTTGCCGCCTGGGCCAGCCGCCACATGGACACGCCGCTGATGCTGCTGCATGTTCTGGATGAAGAACGGTATCCGGCCGAACCGGATCTGGCTGGCAGCATCGGCCTTGGCAGCCGCGAGCAATTGCTGGATGAGCTGGCGGAGCTGGACCGTAAGCGTTCCAAGCTTGCCCTGGAGCATGGCCACCACATGCTGGACGAAGCAGAGGCCAGGGTAAAAGCCGCGGGTATTGGCGAGACAGTCAAGCGCCAGCGCCATGACAACCTGGCCGAGGCCCTGACCGCGCTGGAAAAAGAAACCCGGCTATTCGTGATGGGGTTGCACGGTGAAAGCAGTTCCGATCGGGATGTGCACATCGGTAGCCAGCTTGAGACCGTGATCCGTAGTGTGCATCGTCCGATTCTACTGGTGCCAGATGAATACAGCGAGCCGAAAAGTGCCATGGTGGCCTTTGATGGTTCCGCGACCGCCTTCAAGGGCATTGAGATGATTGCGGCCAGCCCGGTGTTACGGGGCATGCCTTTGCACCTGGTGATGGTTGGAGCCGACACGGCCGATCGTTGGGAGCAACTGAAAAAAGCGGAAAAAATGCTGGAAGGCCTCGGTGTTGAGATCACGCTGGCTATCCGCGCTGGCGATGTGGAGCCCACGCTGCACGCCTATCAGGAAGAGCACAGCATCGACATTCTGGTGATGGGCGCTTACGGCCACTCGCGAATCCGCCAGTTTCTGGTGGGCAGTACAACAACCACCATGCTGAAAACCGCGCACAAGCCGCTGGTTATTCTCAGATAAGGAGCAACCATTGCTCACAGGCAGCCGAGAGGGGAAGCCGATGATCAGAAGGTTATTGCCCCTGATATCCCTGGTTGTCCTTGCTGGATGTGCAGGAGGGATCAAGCCGATGGAACACGGGCCGGCAATACCGGTCGCCTCGGAGCCAGACGCTTTTCTGCAGGCACAGAGCGAAGAGCGGGTCGGCGCCGGGTTGCCGGCGGTAAAACTGCTGAACACCGGCCAGGATGCCTTTCTGGCCCGGGCCGCACTGATCGAGACTGCCAGCCAGCGCATCGACGCCCAGTATTACATCTGGAACGACGATGACAGCGGCCGCTACCTGGCCAGCCGCTTGGTTGCGGCCGCGGATCGCGGAGTGGTGATTCGCCTGCTGTTGGACGATATAAACGTCGCTGGCAAGGAATCCCTGTTCGCCCTCCTGGATGCCCATGCCAATATCCGCGTGCGTATTTTCAACCCATCCCGGTCCCGGGATGGCTTTGGCCGCTGGCTCTCGTTTATCACTGACTTTGATCGCATCAACCGGCGCATGCACAACAAAACCTTTGTGGTGGACGGTCTTGTGGGTATTGCCGGGGGCAGGAACATCGGGGATGAGTACTTCGATCAGCATCCGACACTGAACTTCCGGGATCGCGATGTTCTGGTGCTGGGGCCGTTGGCGGGGGACATGACCGCCAATTTCGAGGCCTACTGGGACAGTCCCTGGACCTTGCCACTGGCAGAGCTTTATCCCAAGCCTGAACAGGCACAACCGAAGCTCAGCGCCCTGATGGAATCTGCCGCCTCGCGGCATTACCACATCGAGCCACCAGGAAACCGGCAAACGGCAAGGGGCTATCTGGAAACCCTGTTTGCCAACACCGTGTCCGCACCCGCCGAACTGGTGTTCGATCCGCCTCCCGAAGACCCGGATGCACCGGCAGAGGCTCCCCAGAGAACCGCACAAGCCCTGTATGATCTGGTAGAGGACGCTCGCTCCGAGATTTTGATTGAATCGGCGTATCTGATCCTCACCGACAACCAGCTGAAAGCGGTTGACGGAATTGGCAACGGTCGCCTGGAGGTCGCTGCACTGACCAACTCCCTGGCGACGAATGATCTGGTGACCAATCATTCGGGTTATGCCCGCTGGCGCCGGGCGATGCTGGAACAGGGTATTGAGCTGCACGAATTGCGACCGGATGCCCCTGCCTGCCAACGTTGGGTGGCCGCCAGCGCGGCCTGTGACGGCGGTGAGGTAAGCCTTCATTCCAAAGCGGTGGTGTTTGATCGGGAAACCCTGTTTATCGGTTCCTTTAACGTGAATCTGCGTTCCATTTATCTCAATGGCGAGACGGTGCTGGTGATCAAAAGCCCGGAGCTCGCCGGTGCCGTGGCGGACGATATCCGTTACGCCATGGAGCCCCGGAACAGCTGGCGGGTTGAGCTGAATGGCCAGGATGAACTGGTCTGGCGGTCAGAGGGGCAGGAGGTGCAGCACGAGCCGGAGGTGGGTTTCTGGCGCCGGGCCATGTCGCGGATGCTGTCGTGGTTGCCTATCGAGAAATACCTGTAGCGGGGCTCAGGCTTCGTTGCCGGCAGCCACACCGGACGCCCAGGCCCACTGGAAATTGTGACCTCCCAGGTGCCCGGTCACGTCCACCACTTCGCCAATAAAAAACAGATTCGGCCGGTCCAGAACCGCCATGGTTTTGGAGGAGAGCTGGCGCGTATCGACTCCGCCGAGGGTCACTTCTGCGGTTCGATAACCCTCGGTGCCGGCCGGTTTCACCGTCCAGTTGCCCAGAGTGTCGGCAATCTGTTCGATGTCCTGATTGCTGCAGCCCTGCAGTGGGCCATGCCAGCCCTGAAGTTCATTAAATGCCTGGGCAAAACGTTTGGGCAGATGCTGGTTGAGATACTGCGCCAGAGTGGATTGCGGCTTTTGCTTGCGAAGTGCCAGCAGGTCCTCCCGAATTGGCTGGCCCGGTAACAGGTTGATGTGCACCTCCTCCCCCGGCCTCCAGTAGCTGGACACCTGCAACATGGCCGGGCCACTCAGCCCCCGGTGCGTCACCAGCATGGGCTCACGGAAGTGCTCGTTATGGCAGTGGGCATCGACCGGACAACTGACCCCCGAGAGTGGCGCCAGTTGCTGTTTCAGCTCCGGTTGCAGGGTAAAGGGCACCAGCCCGGCCCGGGTCGGCAGGACGTTCAACCCGAATGTTCTGGCGAGCTCATAACCGAATCCGGTCGCGCCCATGGTGGGAATGGACAGGCCGCCGCAGGCAACCACCAGAGATTCGCAGCTCAGCACGCCGCTGCCGGTCACAACCTGATAGCCACCGTTCACCTCCCGTACCTTTTGAATCTGGGTCTTCAGCCGGATCTCCGCGCCCGCCCATTCACATTCGGTCAGCAGAACATTGAGGACGTCTTTGGCGCTGTCGCGGCAGAACAACTGACCGGGCGCTTTCTCCTCGTACTCGACGTCGTGGCGATCTACGAGTTCGAGGAAATCCTGGGGTGTGTACCGCTTCAACGCCGAGATACAGTAATGGGGATTATCCGAGAGGAAATTGGCGGGTGTGCTGTTCAGATTGGTGAAATTACAGCGCCCGCCGCCGGACATCAGGATCTTCTTGCCCGGTTTGTTGGCATGGTCCAGTACCAGCACACGCCGGCCCCGGTAGCCAGCGGTTGCCGCACACATCAGCCCTGCTGCGCCGGCGCCGATGATGATTACGTCATACGCTGAGGATGAACCTGCCATGATACTACCCGCCGTTGGTGAAGAACGCCGGGCAGTATACCAGCCTCACGGCAGGTGAACGGAGCCTTCCATATAGAAGGCTGCCTGGCCAGAAATGGCCACCCGCTCGCCCCGGAGCTCGCAGCGCAGTTCGCCGCCGCGGGCAGAAATCTGGCGCGCCCTGAGTTCGGTTTTACCAAGCTTCTCAGCCCAGTAGGGCACCAACACACTGTGGATGGAGCCGGTCACGGGGTCCTCGTCGATACCGGCGCCGGGAGCGAAATAGCGGCTGACAAAATCGCAGTCCGTTCCCGGGGCGGTCACAATCAGGCCCTGGTTGCCCAGCTCGGCCAGTTTGCGGTTATCCGGAGTTGCGGTCCGCACCTCGTCTTCGGAGCCCAGCACCACCATGTAATTGGTGTCGTTAGGCACGTAGAAAGACTCGGCCGGCGCCCCGGGCAAAGCCTCCAGAATCAGCGCTGGCGTTGGCCTGTGCTCGAAAGGCAGATTAGGGAAATCCAGTTCCAGCCAGCCTTCTGCCCGGCGGGTAACGGCCAATGGACCACTTCTGGAGTGAAAACGTACGGTGTCGGCCGGCCAGCTCAGCCGGTTGAACACCACCCACGCCGAGGCCAGTGTGGCATGGCCGCACAGCGGTACTTCCACCGCAGGGGTGAACCAGCGGATGTGGAAATCCGCCGGGTCAGACTCTGGCAACGGCACCAGAAACGCGGTTTCCGACAGGTTGTTCTCCAGTGCTATTGCCTGCATCCGCTCGTCTGGCAGCCATTGGTCCAGCGGCATAACGGCTGCCGGATTACCGCCGAACAGGGTGTTGGTAAAGGCATCGACCTGATAAATCGGTGTGGTGTTCATAGGTTCTCCCTGTTGGAGTTGGTCAGATAATGTCTGGCTCGCGAACGGGCGAAGCGCTGTAATTCCTGCTCACTGTAGCAGTGGACTTCCGGTAGCGGGCGGTTGCCGGTGAGAATCCAGTGGTTGTGGCCGGCCGGGATTACCCGGATGCCCTCCCGGGCCAGGCCTTGTATGGTTTTGAGGTGAAGGCCGTTGCCTGTAGTAGCGTCTGCAACGGCGAGGTTGAACAGGTCTTTCTGACTGGCTCTGGATCTTTCCGGTTGCTGATCAAAACGCTCGTGGGTTTTCTGTACCTGTGCCATGGTGAAACTCCTTCTTCAGTGGATGGCTTTATTGTTCGCTTATCCGTATTGCCATAACAGATTCAGTTAACCAGGCATTGAATCGGTACAGATGGCCTATAATCTGAACTGTGCTGGCCGAAAAGTAGCCAATCTGTACTGCCTGAATTGGCGCTGGATCTGCTGCAATAGACCTCGATTGGCCACTGCAAACAGGGAGAAGACCATGGGTGTGCTTTATAACCAGGTAGCAGATCAGCTGCAGGGGCTGATCCGTGATGGCGTTTACCGGGAGGGTGAGCGTTTGCCCGGGGTTCGGGTGCTCAGCCGTCAGTTTGGTGTCAGCATTTCCACGGTGCTTCAGGCCCACCAGACGCTGGAAGCCCGTGGCTATCTGCAGGCCAGGGAGCGTAGTGGCTATTTCGTAAGGTTGCCTGCCAGGGACGTGCCGGAACCCAGAATGTCGGAACAACGCAGCCAGCCGCTGCCGGTGTCTGCCCGGGAAATGACACTGGATCTGTGCGCGGACGAGCAGAAGCGCATGGTGCCGTTGGCAACCGCCATACCACACCCGGATTACCTGCCGCTGCGGCAGATCCAGCAGAGCACCCTGTGGGCTGCCCGGCGGGGCCTGGAAACCCTGGACTACGCCTTCCCCGGCAAGGAATCCTTTCGCCGGCAGATTGCCCAGCGCATGGCGAGCCTCGGCGTGCCGATCTCGCCAGACGATGTACTAGCCACCAACGGTGCCCAGGAGGCCATCATCCTGGCCCTGCGAGCGGTCACCCAGCCCGGCGACATTGTGGCCGTGGAATCGCCTTCCTTTCCGGGAATCCTGCAGGCGCTGGAAGTGGTGGGGCTCCGGGTGATTGAGATTCCGACCCATCCCTCCGATGGTATCAGTCTGGAGGGGCTTCAGCTGGCCCTGGAGCAGTGGCCTCTGAAAGCCTGCGTGGTGGTGCCGAATCACAGTAATCCTATGGGTGCCAGGATGACGGACGAGCGCAAGCAACAACTGGTGGCCATGCTGGCGGCCGCCAATGTGCCGTTGATTGAAGACGATATCTATGGCGATCTGTACCACACGGGTGAGCGCCCGCGGCCGGCCAAGGCTTTTGATCGCGCAGACAACGTGATCTACTGCAGTTCCTTCTCCAAAACCATTTCACCGGGCCTGAGACTGGGCTGGATGATCCCCGGTCGACACATGGCCAGTGCCCGCCAGCACAAATATTTTGTGAACCTGGCAACCTCGTCCATTCCACAGCTGGCGGTGGCGCATTTTCTGGAGCAGGGCGGTTACGATCGTTATTTGCGCGCTGCCCGCCAACATTACCGTGAGGCGACCGAACGGCTGCGTTCGTCCGTGGCCCGGTCGTTCCCGGAGGGCACGGCGGTCAGCCGGCCACAGGGAGGGTTCGTGCTCTGGGTGCAGCTGCCGGACGGTGTGTCCGGTACTGAAGTGTATCGGCGCGCCCGGGCCGAAAACATCAACGTCGCACCGGGGCTGATGTTCTCAACCACCAACAAGTTCGAGAACTGCCTGCGACTGAACGTTGGCAATCCCTGGACAGACCGGCTGGAGACCGCGGTGATACGACTTGGCTCCCTGGCCCACGAAGTCCAGCGTCATTCTGGCTGAGCGGGCTGCCTGAGTTCGAGCGGGTTCAACAGACCCGCGGCAATGGCCAGGCCGGTCACGTCTGGCAGACGCTCTGCACCAAGGCGCTTCATCACCCGGGCACGGTACAGGTCGATGGTCTTGACGCTGACATCCAGCTGCTCGGCAATTTCCTTGCTGGTGTAACCCTGGGCCAGGGGCAGGAATACATCCTTTTCCCGGCGGGTCATGCTGGCAATCAATGCTTCGGTACTGGCAGCAGGCGTTGCGATTGGTGCGGGATCGTCGGCGTCCTGAAGGGCTTGTTGCACACTGTCCAGCAACAATTGTTCGTTGAATGGTTTTTCGATGAAGTCAAAAGCCCCGGATTTGAAGGCCCGTACCACAATGGGCACGTCGGCGTGGCCGGAAACAAAGATGATCGGCACGTCCAGGCCTCGTTTCTGCAACTCTTCCTGCACGTTCAATCCCCCCAGCCCCGGCATACGGATATCCAGAACCACGCAGCCAGGGCGCTGGTCTTCCACCGCATCCAGAAACTGGCGGCCATCGCTGTAGGCTTTCACCTTCAGCCCCACTGATTCCAGTAGCCACTGGGTGGATTCAAGCATGCCGGCGTCGTCGTCGACCACGTAGACCGTGTTGTGCGTGTCTGGCATCAGGGTTTTTCTCCTGGCGAATGTGCGAAATCTGCGGTGCGATTTGGGGCGAGCCGGTGCTGGTTGGGCGGAAACCGGCAGATCAATGACAGCCCGCCGGTTTCGGCGGGTATGGCGTCGAGAAAGCCGCCAAAACCTTCGATAATGGAGCGGCTCATGGACAGCCCGAGCCCCAGGCCTTTGGGTTTGCTGGTGAAAAACGGCTGAAACATCTGGCGTATGCCTTCGTCATCCAGGCCCGTGCCCTCGTCGGTGACCTGGATCAGGGTTTCGCGCTGATCGTTGATGCAGGTGGTCACCACGATATGGGACAGCCGGCCGGTTTCGCCACGGGCTTCGACATTGGCTTCTATGCCGTTACGGACCAGGTTGATCAACACTTGCTCCAGCAGAACCGGGTCTGCGGTAATCACGGGAGAATCGGCGGCCAGATACTCCTGTAACCGGACCCCGTTTTTTTCAGCTTCCCACTGGCACAGTTTCACCACGTCGCTGATAACGGCATTGAGCGAGACTGGAGCCATGCGCTTCTGGCCCTTGCGCAGGAAAGCTCGCAGCCGTTTGATGACTTCTGAGGCCCGGTTGGCATGATGTACGATCTTCTGCAGACCGTCGTCCACTTTCAGCAGACGGTCCGGATGTTTGTCCGCTTCCTTGAGAAAACGCTGGCTGGCGCTGGCGAAATTGACGATGGAGGCCAGCGGCTGGTTCATTTCATGAGCAATGCTCGAGGCGAGCTCGCCCAGGGTGGCCAGGCGGGCGGTATGGGCCAGCTCGTCTGCCAGTCGGCGGTTCTGCTCTTCCGATGCTACCCGGGCCGTAATATCACGGGAGACACTGATCACTTCGACTACGGCACCGGTGTATGTCTCGCGGATGGCCCGGCTGGCAATTTCGAACCAGCGGCGACTGCCGTCCCGGTGATGGAGTTCCAGAGTGAGGGTGGCGTAGCCGTCTTCCCGCAGGCGGTGGCGGGTTTGTGCCAGCTCTTCGGCCAGATTCTCCCCCTGGAAAACGTCTTCCAGGGCTTTGCCGCGCAGCTCTTCGGGCCAGTATCCCAGCAGCCGCCAGGAAGCGGGCGTGGCGTCGATAAAACGGCCATCCGGGGCATGGCGGGAGATCAGGTCGGTGGTGTTCTCAGTGATCAGGCGGTAAAGCCGGTTGGAGCGGACCGCCTGCTCCTGATCCCGAATGTCGTTGGTGGCATCGCGCCCGCGCACCAGAACCTGCGTGCCCTCTGGCAGGGGAATAAAGCTCCACAGAACGATTCGATCACTGAACCGTGACTCCACATCCTCAATGGCCCGGCCCTGGCCGATGGCCGCCTGCACCAGCGCCTGAGTGTTTACCGGTAACAAAGCATCTGGTGTAGGTGCTTTACTGATAGTGAGCAACTCACGGGTGGTACGGTTGCAGTCGGATACCGTTGCGTCGGCTGCCAGAATCAGCGTGGGTTGCGGGTCGCTGTCCAGTAGGAGATTGATTTGTCGAGAATTGTTGGGATCTGTCATGTTTTATAGAAGTATTCCCATAATACCATGGTAGAGTTTCTAGTAGTTTTGCTGTGGTCTACCATTTTCGGCAATGCTGAGTATAGCTGCTTTAGCGATTCTTCTGAATACGCCATAAGAACAACATCCGAGTTAGAGGACCACGCCAATGACGTCGATCTTTGACCAGGGCCTAGAGCCCCGGGACGCGAACTACGCTGTTCAATCCCCCATAGATTTTATCGAGCGCACGGCCAGTGTGTATCCGGATTACCCGGCCATCATTCACGGTGCTATCCGCCGCACCTGGGCTGAAACCTACGACCGCTGTCTGCGCCTGGCATCTGCCCTGAAAGGCCGTGGAATCGGCCGGGGCGACACCGTTGCCGTGATGCTGCCGAACATTCCGGCCATGGTGGAGTGCCATTTCGGCATCCCTATGATCGGTGCCGTGCTCAATACCCTGAACGTTCGCCTGGATGCCGAAGCCATCGCCTTCATGCTGGAGCATGGCGAAGCCAAGGTGGTGATTGCTGACCGGGAGTTCGGTCAGGTGATCAAGGACGCGGTGCGCCATCTGGAGCACAAGCCGCTGGTGATTGACGTGGATGACCCGGAATATGGTGAGGGCGTTCAGGTCAGCGATCTGGATTACGAGGCCTTCCTGCAGGAAGGGGACCCGCAGTTCCAGTGGAGTTTCCCGGAAAATGAGTGGGATGCCATTTCCCTGAACTACACCTCCGGCACTACCGGTAATCCCAAAGGCGTGGTGTACCACCACCGCGGTGCCTACATCAACGCGCTGGGCAACCAGACGGTGTGGTCCATGGACATGCACCCGGTGTACCTGTGGACGCTGCCGATGTTTCACTGCAATGGCTGGTGTTTCCCCTGGACCATTACTGCCATGGCCGGTACCCACGTGTGCCTGCGCAGGGTAGACCCGGAGAAGATTCTGCAGCTGATTCGTGACCATCAGGTTACCCACATGTGTGGTGCCCCGATCGTCCTCAATGCCTTGCTGAATGCCTCACCGGAAGCCAAGGCGGGCATCGACCACGAAGTGAAGTCCATGACTGCCGGCGCTGCGCCCCCTGCCCAGGTGATTGGCTCCATCGAAGAAATGGGCATCAAGGTTACGCACGTGTATGGCCTGACCGAAGTCTATGGACCGGTCACTGTGTGTGCCTGGAAATCCGAGTGGGACGAGCTGCCTCTGCATGATCGCGCCAAGATCAAAGCCCGCCAGGGTGTGCGTTACCACACGCTGGGCGGCACCATGGTGGCTGATCCCAACACCATGCAGCCAGTCCCCAAGGACGGCAAAACCATCGGTGAGATCTTTCTGCGTGGTAACACCGTGATGAAGGGGTACCTGAAAAACCCGACCGCCACGGAAGAGGCGTTCCGTGGTGGCTGGTTCCACACTGGCGACCTGGCGGTGTGGCACGAAGACGGCTACATGGAAATCAAGGATCGCCTGAAGGACATCATCATCTCCGGTGGCGAGAACATCTCCACCATCGAGGTGGAAGATACCCTCTATCGCCATCCGGCCGTACTGGAAGCGGCAGTGGTTGCCCGGCCTGATGAGAAGTGGGGCGAAACCCCCTGTGCCTTCATCACCCTGAAGCCGGAAGCCGGGGATGTGTCTGAAGACGACATCATCAACTTCTGCCGCGAGCACCTGGCCCGCTTCAAGGTGCCCAAGACCGTGGTCTTCACGGAGCTGCCGAAAACCTCAACCGGCAAGATCCAGAAGTTCGTACTGAGGGACCAGGCCAAAGACCTGAACTGAATCCTTTAACGGCTGCGCCTGCCGGCGCAGCCATACCTCTCCACAAAAACAACACTGGCTGGCGCCTGAAACACGGTGTCTGGAGGTTTCTTTATGCAAATGTTCCACAGAAAAAATGGTGAAGAGCAGCCGTACTGGCCTGCTGGTCCCTTCAAGGTTCGTCTTCCGTTTGTGCATTACCGCTGGGAATTCGCGGAGATGGTGCAGGCGTTGATCATGTTTGTGGTCAGTCTGGCCATGATTCCGCTGCTGGAAAAATATCTCGGTGTTCCCTACGATGTGGCCCTTGCTTACGTGGTGATCTGCGGTATCGGCTTTATGCTGCCAGCCTTGCTGGGTGTGCCTCTGGTGCCCGGCTGGATTACCCCGGGTATTCCGGTGGTGCTGCTGTTCCTTTCCGATTATGAACCCGGTCCTGAGGCCATCCAGGCGCTGTTTGCATTGCAGTTCCTGGTGTTCCTGATCTTCCTGATTCTGGGCGTGACCCGGCTGGGCAGTAAACTGGTTAACTGGATCCCGCGCTCTATGAAGGGCGGCATCATTATCGGTGCCGGTATTGCGGCATTGATGGGTGAAATCGAGGCCGGCGGCCGCCTGGCCAACACGCCGATCTCCCTGATCGTGGGTGGCCTGGTGTGTCTGTATCTGATGTTCTCCGTCTCGTTCAAAGGCTTTGTCGACAAGAACGTGCTGGCCCGCAAGATTGCCAACTACGGCATGGTGCCGGGCATGGTGGTGGCCATTCTGGTGGGCTTTGCCACCGGCGAATACGATGTGCCGAATGTTGAGTGGGGGATCACCAAGCCAGCGTTCGACCAGTTGTGGAACTACCTGCCGTTTAGTGTTGGTTTCCCGGATCTGAATGTATTCCTGTATGCGATTCCGACCGCAGTCATTGCCTACGTCATTGCCTTCGGTGACATCGTGGTTGGTCAGTCCCTGATGAACCGTGTCGACCACCTGCGCAAAGACGAAGACATCGACAACAGCGTGGACCGCGTGCACCTGGTGACCGCTATCCGTAATGGCGGCCACGCATTCTTCGCGCCTTACCCTGGCCTGGCTGGCCCGATCTGGACGGCGGTGACCGCCACCATGGCCGAGCGCTACAAGTATGGCCGTAATGCCATGGATTCCATCTACAGCGGTGGCGGCACCTTCTGGATTACAGGCTTCATCGCACTGTTTGTGCTGCCGCTCGTGAGCTTCTTCCAGCCGGTGCTGCCGATTGCCCTGTCGCTGACATTGCTGCTGACTGGCTACATCTGTCTGATGGTGGGCCTGGAGCAACTGGAAAACAACACCGAACGTGGTATTGCTGGCACCATGGGCGTAGTACTCGCGGTTTACGGCGCGGGCTGGGGCCTGGCCACTGGTGCGGTGTTGTACTTCCTGATCGAGCGCACTCATATTCTCGGCTTTACCCCCGACCCGGAAGCACCGGGCGCGGAGCCGGTCAACGAGCACTGAACCTGATGCCGCCGTGTTCGGCGGCGGCATCTACCCACTGTGTGTCCTTGGGAGGCCTGAGCGCCTCCCTTTTTTGTTTCTGTCAGGGTTTCTGACAAGTTGTCATATTGTGACAAAGCGTCTTTTTTTCTTGAGGTATGCCTTCCGGTTTGCAGTTACGTGGGGGTAAACTGATCCCGTTGATTAAAAATTATCCGCAGTCAAACTCCCGATAACAACAAACAGACCACAGGAGGCTGCCATGACGATCAGCTCCACCCCCGATGGTGTCACGGTCAAACCCCGGCACCTGCGGTTCGATGTTCGTACCGAACTGAGAACGCTCTGGCATGGTAACGATGCCTTTCGAACGGCCTTTTTCAATGCCTTGTCCCTGCAGTTTCCGGATGGCGAGCAACAGTTTATCAACGCAGTCCGGCTCTACCGGGATCAGATTACCGATCCCAAGTTGAAGGAGGAGATCAAGGGCTTTATCGGCCAGGAGGCTCTGCATAGCCGCGAGCACAAGGAATACAACGAGGCTCTGAAAGCCCGGGGCTACGATATTGATGCCCTGGACGAACGGTTCCGCAAACATATGGAGTGGGTCGGGCGCCTGCCGCCGAGTCGGCAGCTGGCCGGGACTTGTGGTGCTGAGCACTACACGGCCGTTCTGGCCAACGCCATTCTCAGTCACCCGGAGTGGATGGAAGGGGCGACTCCAACCATGAAGAGGTTGTGGCGCTGGCATGCCATTGAGGAAACCGAACACAAGTCGGTGGCCTTCGACGTATACCGTGCCTGTATTGGCAACGACAAGCTTCGCCGGATCGTGTTCCTGTTCGTAACCTGGAATTTCTTTCGCTACACCTTCCTCAATACCTGCAGCCTTCTGAAAACCGACGGCAAGCTCTGGAGCCTGAGAACCTGGTTGGGCGGTCTGAATTTCCTGTGGGGCAAGCCGGGGGTTCTGCGCAAGTGCCTGCCGGATTTTCTGGCCTATTTCCGGCGGGATTTTCACCCGTGGCAGCAGGACAATCGCGGTTTGCTGGAAGCCAATCTGAGGGAACTGGAAGCCTGATCCGGTTCCCGGGTTGCTGAAATTTTCATCAGCCTGTGTAACACTGGGGCGCTGCAAAATAATCATAAGAAAGGGCGTACCCGCCAGAGGACGCGCCCGAACCCGGAGACATTCAGCATGCGAGTTGGTCTGATCGTTGATAGCGCCTGTGATCTACCCTATGAATTCGCCCGCAAACACGACCTGTTTGTGCTGCCCGTCACGGCCATAATTGATGGCCAGACCTACATCGATAACCACGATCCTGTCCGTACCCAGGAGTTCTATCAGAGCGGCCTGCTCGATAAGGGGCACCAGGCGGAAACGGAGGCGTTCAGCGCCGAGCAGATTCATGATCTTTTCATGGAAAAAATTGTCACCGAATTTGATGTCGCCATCTGCGAAACTGTTACCCGCAGCCGGAGCCTGATTTACCAGAACGCATCTGAAGCCATGAACTCTGTGATGGCGCATTATGAAGAGGCGCGCAAGGCTGCAGGCCGGGATGGCAAATTTTCCATGCGGGTGATCGACAGCAAACAGATATTTGCCGGCCAGGGGCTGCTGGCGGCTCACACGCTGAAGCTGATTGGGCAGAAAGTATCGAAGAATGCGCTTCGCCATGAAGTGGAAACCTTCACCGACAAAATCTACACCTGTGTCATTCCCCGGGATCTGCATTACATCCGTGAACGCGCCCGGCGCCGAGGTGACAAAAGCGTGTCTGCGGTGGCGGCTTTCCTGGGTAAGGCGCTGAACATCATCCCGGTGATTTTCGGGCAGGGTGTGGAAGGCAAACCGGTTGCCAAGACCCGTAACTTCGACATGGCTGTGGAGAAGGTGATGAATTACGCGGTCGCCCGGGTGGAAGCGGGTTTGCTGACGCCGTATGTCAGCCTTTCCTGTGGCCTGAGCTGGACCGAGATCGAGGATCTGCCGGGCCTGAATCGCCTTCGGGACGCGTGTGAGCAGAACGGCGTTGAGCTGTTGTTGTCCCAGATGGGTATTACCAGTGCCATTTATGTTGGGCCGGGCAGTATCTGCCTGGCTTTGGCCGCCGAGCCTCACGAGTTCAGTGATTTTCAGTAAATCGAACGGGCCGGTCGCCAGACTGGCCCTGTATCACGCCTGATGGTGTAGTTCGGGCAAACCCGCCATACGCCGGAACGTGTTAGCCTCTTTGCCAGACAAGAAAACCTGGCAAAGGAAAACAGGCTTATGACCGAGACCACCTCAACCCTGGCGGACCAATTACTTGAAGCCCACGTTCGGCACGAGCTGAATGCCCTGAAAGGCGCCAAACTGAAAAAGTTCCTGCATCAGGAAGTGGACGAACTGCTGGAGTATGCCAATAGCGTGACCCTGGAGCGTGTGGTTAGTGCCGAGCAGATTATGGGCCTGATCCGGCGGGTGGTGGTGAGCATGGAGCTGGATGCCGGCATTCCGGAGCTGGCAGCGGACCTGGCAACCGAAGTGTTGAAGGCCCCGGTTCAGAGCCAGACCAGGCTGGGCGATATTCTGTCCCGGGAGCAGGCCAGTGCGTTTGTTGAGGAAGCCCTGGAGTTGCGCCACCAGCGGGAACGGGTGATCAGTGAGATTATGGCGCACCCGGTTTATCAGGAGCTGGTGTCGAATGTGGTCTATCACGGCCTGGTGAACTACCTCTACGAGGATAATCTGATTACCCGCTCAGTACCCGGGGTGGGCTCGATGATGAAATTCGGCAAGAAAATGGCTAACAAGGCCGTGCCGGGACTGGATGAGACCTTTGAACGCCGCATCAAGGCCTGGCTTTCGGACAGCCTGCCGAGCCTGATTGCCCGAAGTGAGCAGTTCCTGCACAAGGCTTTGAGTGATGACGAACTGCGTGACACAGTCATGGCGGCCTGGGTGTCTCTCGAAGACCGAACCATCGAGGATCTGCAGGACGGACTGGGTGATGTTCAGCTGCAGGAATTTGTGGTGCTGGGCTATGACTTCTGGCTGCATTTCCGCCAGACACCGTATTTTGAGGGCTGTGTTCAGGCAGTAGTGGAGGGATTGTATGCCCGTTATGGTAACCAACCAGTGATGAACCTGCTCGCGGATATCGGCGTCACGCGGGAAGTGATTGTCACTGAACTTGAAGCGGTGGGCTTGCCGCTGGTGGATCTGCTCCGGCAGGAGGGCTACCTGGAGGCGTTGTTGCGGCGCAGGCTGGAACCGTTCTATCGTTCGGCGGCGACGAAAAAGCTGCTGGCGGCCGCTGGCTGAAACGCATCAGGGCCAAACACAAAAAAGGCCGGAGGTGATGCCTCCGGCCTTTTTGTTTGCGCGCGGCCTGGTCTCAGCGCTCCAGGTACTTGAGTTTGTCGGGCTTACCGTCCCACTCTTCGGCATCTGGCAGCGGGTCTTTCTTTTCAGTGATGTTGGGCCACTTGCCGGCCAGCTCTGCGTTGATTTCAACAAAGGCTTCCTGGCCTGCCGGTAGCTCGTCTTCCGAGAAGATGGCCTCGGCCGGGCACTCTGGCTCGCACAGGGCGCAGTCAATGCACTCGTCCGGGTCGATCACCAGAAAGTTGGGGCCTTCGTAGAAGCAGTCCACGGGGCAGACTTCCACGCAGTCGGTGTATTTACACTTGATGCAGTTATCAGTAACGATAAACGCCATAGTCAGATCCCTGGTTCGTAGAAGATTCAGTCTCATCGGGAGCCTGTCAGTTACCCGGCCCCGTTTATAATTTGGAGCGATATTGTAGGGAGCCCCCCACACTGCCGCAAGCGTTGGCCTGCTATATCGTTATTACCCAGATCAAGTTTGGCGCAGAATGCTGTTATTTTGCCAGTAACCCCTTGAGTTCATAAAGCTGGTTCAGCGCGTCTCTTGGGGTAATGCCGTCCAGATCGAGCTTTTCCAGGGCCTGTTCCACCACGCTCGGCTCGGCCATGGCAAACATATCGCCCTGGTACACCGCCTCCACACTGGCGGCCTTTGTCGCAGTTGGTGCAGCCGGTTTCGGCTCGTTAACGCTCACGGGTGCTGGCGACGGGGTGCTGCCTGCTTCCAGGCCTTCCAGATGCGCCAGCTGGGTCTTGGCGTTGCGGATCACATCCTGGGGTACACCGGCCAGTTTTGCCACCTGCAGCCCGTAACTCTGGCTTGCCGGGCCATCGTGCACATTGTGCAGAAACACGATGGAATCGTCGTGCTCGGTGGCGGTCAGATGCACGTTAACCGCATGTTCCAGGTCATCGGCCAGCTGGGTCAGCTCGAAGTAGTGGGTGGCGAACAGGGTATAACACCGGATGTTCTTCGCCAGGTGCTCGGCCGTGGCCCAGGCCAGCGAAAGGCCATCGAAGGTGCTGGTGCCGCGGCCCACTTCATCCATCAACACCAGGCTGTGTTCGGTGGCATTGTGCAGGATATTGGCGGTTTCGGTCATTTCCACCATGAAGGTGGAGCGGCCACCGGCAATGTCATCCGAGGAGCCCATGCGGGTGAAGATCCGGTCCACCGGGCCAAGCACGGCGCGGTTGGCGGGCACGAAACTGCCGGTGTAGGCCAGCAGGGCAATCAGGGCGGCCTGGCGCATGTAGGTGGACTTACCGCCCATGTTCGGGCCGGTGATCACCAGCATGCGGCGTTTGGTATCCATCAACAGGTTGTTGGGCACAAAAGGCTCGTCGAGCAGCTGCTCCACCACCGGGTGCCGACCTTCCTCCACATCAAATCCTGGCTGGTCGGTAAATTCCGGCGCGGTGAAGCGCAGGGACGTGGCTCGTTCGGCGAAGTTGCTCAGCACGTCGAGTTCGGCCAGGGCCTGGGCGGCGTCCTGCAGCGGGGCCAGCTGTTCGGCCACGGTTTCCAGGACGTCGTCGTACAGGCCTTTTTCCCGGGCCAGGGCACGGCTTTTGGCGCTCAGTGCCTTGTCCTCAAACTCTTTCAGTTCCGGTGTGATGAAGCGTTCGGCGTTTTTCAGGGTCTGGCGGCGGATATAGTCCACGGGTGCCTGGTCAGACTGCGCCCGGCTGATTTCGATGTAGTAACCATGCACCCGGTTGTAGCCCACTTTCAGGGTGGAAATGCCGGTGCGTTCACGCTCCCGGGTTTCCACATCCAGCAGGTACTGGCCGGCGTTTTCACTGATGTTGCGGAGTTCATCCAATTCTTCGTCGAAGCCTTCGGCAATCACACCGCCATCACGAATCACCACGGGCGGGTTGTCGATGATGGCGCGTTCCAGAAGGTCGGCCAGTTCCGGGTATTCACCGATGACGGTGGCTAGCTTCACGACATGGTGTGAGTTGACCGGTTTCAGTGCCTCCTGCAGTTCTGGCAGGGCATGAAAAGCGTCGCGCAGGCGCGCAAGGTCCCTGGGGCGGGCAGAACGCAGTGCAACCCGGGCCAGAATCCGTTCGATATCACCCACCCGTTTCAGCAGATCGTGCACCGGCTCATAGTGGAAACCGTCCAGCAGCGCAGATACTGCCTGCTGGCGCTGGCGCACGCGCTCAACATCCCGAAGTGGACGGTTCAGCCAGCGTCGGAGCTCCCGGGCTCCCATGGCGGTGGCGGTGCGGTCCATCACCCAGGCCAGGGTGTGTTGTTGGCCACCCATCAGGTTGGTGTCGATTTCCAGGTTCCGGCGGCTGGCGGCATCCAGTATCACGGCGTCTTCCCGGCGTTCGCGGGTCAGTTTTCGGATATGTGGCAGTGCCGTGCGCTGGGTCTCCTTGGCGTATTGCAGCAGGCAGCCGGCAGCGCAAACGGCCAGGGTCAGGTCTTCGCAGCCAAAGCCGGTGAGATCGCGTACCTGCAACTGCTGGGTGATCACCCGGAGGGCGGTGTCCGATTCAAACAGCCAGGGGCCCTGGCGGCGTACGCCGGTGAAACCCTCAAGGATGTCGGTATAGGGAAAATCCTCGCTGATCAGGATTTCAGCGGGTCGCAGGCGCTGAAGCTCACCCTGCAGGGCTTCAAGGCTCTCCAGTTCCGACACCGCGAACCGGCCGCTGGAAATATCCAGTGAGGCAAAACCGAACTGCTCTTTGTGATGGTAGATGGCTGCCAGCAGGTTATCGCGGCGGTCTTCCAGAAACGCCTCGTCACTCAGTGTGCCGGGAGTGACAATGCGCACGACCTTGCGTTCCACCGGGCCCTTGCTGGTGGCAGGATCTCCAATCTGCTCGCAGATAGCGATGGACTGGCCCGCGCGAACCATGCGGGCAATGTAGCCTTCGGCCGAATGGAAGGGTACCCCTGCCATGGGAATCGGATTACCTCCGGACTGGCCACGTGCGGTCAAGGTAATGTCCAGCAACTCTGCGGCTTTTTTAGCGTCGTCGTAAAACAGCTCGTAGAAGTCCCCCATGCGGTAGAACACCATCTCGTTCGGGTGTTCTCCCTTGATTTTCAGGTACTGCTGCATCATCGGGGTGTGCTTGGACAGGTCCGTCATAGTTCCTCAATTCTTCCGGGTAAACATCGGCAAGGGTGGTGGCACGCCGTTCGGGATACCAAAACCCGCGATGGTACCACGGTCCGGAGGTGTCGGCAGCCGGTCAGTCACTCAGGGCATCATCAGTCCGGGATAGTCTGTCGCCAGCCTTTGCAGGTCAGCCGGTTCGTCGACGTCGTTCAGGGTTTCGCTCTCCGCCAGCCGCCACCCCAGGGCCGCCAGACGCTGTCGGGTGATGGCGGCCACCTGTTCGGTACTCCAGGGTATATCCGTGAAGAGGGCCGGGCTGAAACGCCGGAGCCCCAGCAGGGCATAGCCGCCGTCGGCGACCGGGCACAGGCAGGCATCGTGGTTCAGGAGGTCGCCGGCCATTTGCTTCAGTCGGTTGGCGTCAAGATCCGGGCAGTCCGTTCCGATCAGGATCACCGGTAAGCCGGCCGTCAGGGCATGTCTGGCGGCTTCCGCCATGCGATGGCCCAGGTCACCTTCAGCCTGGGAAGACAGGATGGCTCGGTCACCAGGGTCCAACTGTTGCCAGTATTCTGCCGCAGGATCCGGGCTGACACAGAGCTCCACCGGGCCGATATTGGCGTCGAGGGCCTGCGCCAGAGTGTGCCGCAGCATGCGGTCTGCCAGCCGGGCGGCACCGGCCTCGCCCAACGCCGGGATCAGGCGGGTTTTTACCTTTCCGGGCCGGGGTTCTTTGGCGATAACAATAATACGTGTCTGGTTCATCGGTAACGGGCTGCCAGTTGGTCTGCGGGAACGCCGCGCCAATAGGCCCAGCGCAACTGCCACATTAAAAAGATCGTCCGCCAGCCGCCGCGCTGGTCCCAGCGCCGGCCGGAGGTGACCACTCTGTCACTCAGACACACCGGGGGCGTGATGTGTTTCAGGCGTTTGCAGATTTCCACATCTTCCATCAGTGGTTGTTCCGGAAAGCCTCCGACCTGCTCGAACAGGGTTCGAGTCATAAACAGGGCCTGATCGCCCGTGGCGATGCCGGTCAGTCTCGAGCGCAGATTCATCATGGCGCCAACGATCGGCAACAGGCGGGAGCGGCCGTCGATACGAACATCAAAACGGCCCCAGCTGGTTTCTGAGCGTGCCAGGTGAGTCATTACTTGCGTGTCCGCATGCTCCGGCAACCGGGTGTCCGAGTGCAGGAATATCAGGAAAGGCGATTGGCTGCTGCGTGCTCCAGCATTCATCTGGGTTGCGCGTCCGCGGGCAGAGCGAATCAGGGGAAACCCCCTCGCTTCAATGAGACTGTCCGATTTGTCGTCGCTGCCGCCATCCACCACAATGATTTCGGCGCCCCGCTGACGCCAGATTTCCAGGTGGCTCAGCAGTGATTCGATACCGTCGATCTCGTTGAGAACGGGGACGATGATCGCCATCCGGGGATCTTCTTCGCGTATTGGGTGTCGCAACATGGGTTTTGGTGGCCTCCTGAGAGGAGCATATCAGAGCTCGGGGTGGTGAGCATGGCAGGCGGGAGATGAGGTTATGAAACGACTGGTTTTGCTGGGTGCCGGCCACGCTCACATGGTGGCGTTGCGTCAGTTCGCGCGCGAGCCGTTGCCGGAAAGTGAGCTGGTGGTGGTGTCACCGTCCCGGTGGCAGTACTACTCCGGGATGATCCCGGGCTGGCTGGCCGGGCACTATCGCCTCGATCAGTGTCGTGTCCTGGTCGAGCCCACGGTGATCGCCGCCGGTGGCAGGCTGGTGCTCGATCGGGCTGTTGAATTGCGGGCAACCGAGCAGGAGGTCGTGTTGGCAAGTGGTGAGCGGGTGCCCTACGATCTGCTCTCTGTCGATGTTGGATCGGCCAGTGACAGTGCCGTGCTGAACGAGCCGGACAGCATGATCCTCGGTGTTAAGCCCGTCGAACGATTTGCTGAAGACTGGCCGGCAACCGAGCGATCCCTGCGCGCCAGAGCGCGCCCGCGTATTGTTGTTCTTGGTGGAGGCGCGGGAGGTGCGGAGATCGCTATGGCCCTGGCCCGGCGATCAGCGGACTGCGACCAGGCGGGCGTTGTTCTGGTGGCCGGCAGCAATGGTGTGGTCCCGGGCTTTCGTCCCCGCTTTCGCCGCCTGGTGCGGCGGGCGCTGATGCGCTGCGGTGTCGAGATTGTTGAGGAGTATGGAGAGCCGGTGGTTGACGGGGTTCGGTTGGCCGGTGGGCGACGATTGCGGGCTGATGCGGTTCTGGTATCTACCGGTGGCAGGGCTCTGCCCTTTCTGGAAGCCAGCGGCCTGGCGGTAGACGAAGCCGGTTTTGTCAGGGTAGACGCCAGCCATCGCAGTACGTCTCACCACAATGTATTTGTGGCCGGAGACGCCTGTAGCCGGGTTGACCAACGGCTGGACCGTTCCGGGGTACACGCGGTTCGTGCCGGGCCGATACTGGCCCGTAATCTTGCTGCTGCGATATCGGGTAAACCGTTGGCGCGTTTCTATCCGCGAAGGTTTTCGTTGTACCTGTTGGCGGCGGGAGACTGCACGGCGATTGGTAGTTATGGCCCTTTGACGTTTTCGGGGGCCTGGGTCTGGAAGTGGAAAGACCGCATTGATCGCGGATTTGTTGACAGTTTTCCCGGAGCCTGAGACTGGCGACGGGCATTACAGGAAACGGGAGAACAATATGAATGTGACCGACGGACAATTGGCCAAGGCTGGTGACGCGCTGGCGGTGGCGCTTGAGCGTAAGGGGATGACCATCGCCACCGCTGAAAGCTGCACCGGTGGCTGGGTGGCCAAGGTGCTGACTGACCGGGCGGGGTCGTCCGCCTATATTATGGCGGGTCTGGTGACCTACAGTAACGCCGCCAAGCAGGCCATCCTTGGCGTACAGGCTGATACTCTGGAGCAGTGCGGGGCGGTCAGTGAACCGGTGGTGCGACAGATGGTGACAGGTGCCATACGTGCCACAGGCGTGGATATTGCTGTCGCTATCAGCGGTGTTGCCGGGCCGGGTGGGGGTAGTGCAGACAAGCCGGTTGGTACGGTCTGGTTTGCCTGGGGCAGCCGGGCTGGCAACATCGAAGCCCGGGTAGCGCATTTCGATGGCGATCGGGATCAGGTGCGCCGGCAGTCGGTTTTGTATGTATTAGAAGGAGTTACCGGATTTGTCGAAACCCTGTGAGGATTTTCACCTTTCCGGGGGTTGGTCTCCTTCTGGCCATATGTTTTAATACTGTTCAAATATACAGGAAAACACTGGATGGCTATTCAGGTTTTCTCCGGATTCTGCCGCATTGGCCAACAAGGTTGAGCGGCCCTGGTAACGAGGGTTTGCAAGAATGGAAGATAACCGCAAGAAAGCACTCGGCGCAGCGTTGAGCCAGATCGAACGCCAGTTCGGTAAAGGTGCCGTAATGAAGATGGGCGACCAGCCCCGTGAGGCGATTCCTGCCGTATCCACCGGCTCTCTTGGGCTGGATGTTGCTCTGGGCATTGGTGGTCTTCCTTACGGCCGGATCGTTGAGATTTACGGCCCGGAGAGCTCCGGTAAAACCACGCTGACTTTGCAGGTTATCGCGGAAGCGCAAAAACAGGGTAAAACCTGTGCCTTTGTGGATGCCGAGCACGCTCTGGACCCGGTTTATGCGGAAAAGCTGGGTGTTAACGTTGATGAGCTGCTGGTTTCCCAGCCGGATACCGGTGAGCAGGCGCTGGAAATCGCCGACATGCTCGTGCGCTCGAACGCGGTGGACGTGATTATTGTCGATTCGGTTGCGGCGCTGACCCCGAAAGCGGAAATTGAAGGCGAAATGGGCGACAGCCACGTGGGTCTTCAGGCTCGCCTGATGTCACAGGCACTGCGCAAGCTTACCGGTAATGTGAAGCACGCCAATTGCCTGATGGTGTTCATCAACCAGATCCGTATGAAGATTGGCGTTATGTTCGGTAGCCCCGAGACTACCACCGGTGGTAACGCCCTGAAATTCTACTCCTCTGTGCGCCTTGATATTCGCCGTATCGGTTCGGTGAAAGACGGCGACGAGGTGGTGGGCAACGAAACCCGCGTAAAAGTCGTCAAGAACAAGGTATCGCCGCCGTTCCGGCAGGCAGAATTCCAGATCATGTACGGCAAGGGCATCTACCACATGGCGGAAGTGCTCGATATGGGTGTGAAAGAAGGCTTTGTGGACAAGTCCGGTGCCTGGTACGCCTATAACGGCGACAAGATCGGCCAGGGCAAAGCAAACGCTTGTAAGTTCCTGGAAGAGAACCTGGATATCGCCAATGAAATCGAGGCCAAGGTGCGTGACAAGCTGATGCCCAAGCCGGTCAAGAAAGAAACGGCGGAGGCTCCTGCTGAAGCCAATGGCGAACTGCTGTAAATTTTAAAAAGAGAAAGATAAGGAGGCGTGACATGAAGCGACTGCTGATTGTGGCCCATGCCCCGTCTCCGAATACCCTGGGATTACGGAGTGCCATTGAAAATGGCGCCCGTAATCCGGACATCGAAGCGGTAGAGGTGGTGGTAAAGGCGCCTCTCGAAGCTGGCCCCGAAGACATCCTCGCATGCGACGCCATTATCCTGGGCACCACGGAAAACCTCGGCTACATGTCTGGCGCGCTGAAAGACTTTTTCGACCGCAGCTACTATCCCTGCCTGGAGAAAACCCAGGGCCTGCCTTTTGCCTTTTATATCCGTGCCGGCCATGATGGTACCGGAACCCGCCGAGCTATTGAGGCCATAACCACAGGGCTGCGCTGGAAGCTGGTGCAGGATGCACTGGTATGCCGGGGTGAATTCCGGCCCGAGTTTGAAGAGCAGTGTTACGAGTTGGGTATGACAGTGGCGGCCAGCCTTGACGCCGGCCTGATCTGATCAACTGGCGTAGCGGTTGTAGAAGCCTTCAATACGGGACAGTGCGTTGTCCATCGTTCGTGAGTAGGCATTTTTATCCAGGCAATAGGCAAACTGCAGGCTGACCCGATATCCCGCCTGGTAGGGCTGGCAGGCGATAACCCGGGCGCCAACCCGGGATTCACTGATGTACTTGCCCTCGATATCAAGAAACAGTCGCACACCTACATCCACTGGCCGGGGGCAGAGAACCGCCATACCATAGCGGTTCATGTCCAGGCAGGTAACTGCCACAGGCTGTTTGCCACGGCCGAAGAAACCGCGCTCACGCAGTTGAACCCTCAGGCAGGACGCCGGAAAACGATCCTTGATACGGCGATCTGCGGAATTATTCGTCATGTTTTCAGTCATCACGTGTCTTGTACTTGTTGTGGCCGGATTCCGTCCGGGAGATGAAGTGTAGTAATCGACGGCTTGCATGAAAAATGACCACGGCCGGATTTGTGACCAAGTTGGCACTTGCTGTCGGCTCTGGCCCCTTTCGATAAAACCGGACGAGGTACGCGACAGACCCGGCCCCAGGCACTACAATGGCGGGCCTGAAATCCGACAAAACTGACCGTTACGGGAAGCCAATTTGAAGTCTCTGCCCCTGCATCAGCTGTATAAAGCCTGCGTCCTCAAAGACCTGCCATTCAAGACCACAAGGCAACTTGAGCCCCTGGCCGAAATCGTGGGCCAGAACCGTGCCCAGGAGGCCGTGCGCTTTGCCCTGGCCATGCCCCATGGCGGCTACAACGTCTATGCCGTGGGTCGGAATGGGCTGGGCAAGCGAACCATGATGCTGCGTTACCTTGAGCATCATGTGGACACGCTGCAGCAAAGCCATGACTGGTGTTATGTCGCCAACTTCGAGGAACCGCGTAATCCCAAGCTGTTGCAGCTGCCGGGAGGTATGGGGACCCAGCTTAAGCAGGACATGGAAAAGCTGATGACCCGGCTGGTGAAAACGATCCCCCAGACTTTTGACAGCGACAGCTTTCTGGAACGCTCGGAGCAGTTGAAGAATGATTACGGCAAGAGGCAGGAAGATGAGCTGGCCAAAGTGGCTGCCCAGGCCAAACGGAAAAAGGTAAGCCTGACGGTAACCACCCCCGGTGGCTATCGCCTGGTCGCCATGAACGGCGACGAGCCTCACACGGCGGAAAGTTTCCAGGCTCTGACCGAGGAGCAGCGGGACAAGTTTGAGGACTCGATCAACAAGCTTGAGAAGAAGTTGCGCCAGGCGTTGCGGAAAATGGCGGACTGGGAACAGGAATATGCCGACAAACAGCAGGCTCTGAACCAGGAGACCCTGGAGGGTATCTCCGGCCATCAGATTGACGAGCTGGTGGAGAAATACCGTGAACAGCCCGATGTGGTTACATACCTGGAGGCGGTTCGCAAAGACCTGGTGGATAACCTGGATATCTTCCTGGAAGACGACGAGGAGCAGGCTGCCATTGCCTGGGCTGCACTGGACAAGAGAATGCCCCGGCGCTACCTCATCAATGTGCTGGTGCATCAGAAAACCAATGAAGTACCGGTGGTGGTGGAAGATAATCCCACCTATCACAATCTGTTCGGCTATGTGGAAAACGTGACCTACAAGGGCACGGTCTTTACCGACTTCTCTCTGATTCGGGCCGGAAGCCTGCACCGGGCCAACGGTGGCTATCTGCTGATGGACGCCATCAAGGTGCTGGAGCAGCCGTTCGTATGGGATGGTCTGAAGCGCGCATTGCGATCAAAATCTATCCAGATCAACTCCCTGGAGCGGGAGCTGACCCTGTCCGGCACCATTTCCATCGAGCCGGAGGCGGTTCCCCTGAACGTCAAGATTGTGTTGTTCGGCGATCGGGAAACCTGGATGCTGCTGCAGGAATACGATTCCGAGTTTGCCGAGCTGTTCCGGGTAACGGCGGATTTCGAAAACGAGATGTACCGCACCGAAGAGAGCCAGTTGCTGTACGCCAAGTTCATCTCCAGCCTTGTGGTTGAGAAGAAGCTGTTGCATTGCACCAACAAGGCGGTGGCTCGCATTATCGAGCATAGTGCCCGCATGGCTGACCATCAGGACAGGCTGTCGTTGCATGCCGCCGACATCGCCAACCTGTTGCGAGAGTCGGATTTCTGGGCCCGCCAGGCTGGTGCCAAGCTGATTTCTGAGGTACATGTGGAACGTGCGCTGGAGAGCGCCCGTTACCGCAGCAGTCGCATCCGTGATCAGTTCTATGATTCCATCCGGGACGGTTCCACTCTGGTGACCACCACGGGCACCTGCGTAGGTCAGGTAAACGCGCTTTCGGTATTGTCCACCGGTGGCTTCGAGTTTGGTTTGTCCAATCGTGTGACCGCAAGCTGCTACTATGGAGATGGCGGAGTCATGGACATTGAGCGCGATGTGAAGCTGGGAGGCAATATCCACTCCAAGGGCGTGATGATTCTGAGTTCCTGGCTGGCCTCTCATTTTGCCGTGAACGATCCCATGCATCTGTCTGCCAGTCTTACCTTTGAGCAGAACTATGGCGAGGTGGATGGCGACAGTGCCTCGTTGGCGGAACTCTGTGCGCTGATTTCGGCCTTGTCCGGCATTCCGGTGCGGCAGGATCTGGCCATTACCGGCTCTGTTAATCAGTTTGGCGAGGTTCAGCCGATTGGTGGTGTGAACGAAAAGGTGGAAGGCTTCTATGCCACCTGTGAGCTTAAAGGTGGTCTGACCGGCAGCCAGGGTGTCATCATTCCAACCACCAATGTCCAGAACCTGATGTTGGACAGCGAAGTGGTGCAGGCGGCCCGGGCAGGGCGGTTTGCCGTGTACCCGGTTGCCCGGGTGGAAGAGGCGATTACACTGTTACTGGGCAAGCCGGCGGGCAAAGCCGATGAGAAAGGCAGGTACCCCAAGCAGAGTGTTTTTGGCATTATTCAGCAACGGCTCGAAAAAATGCGAGAGCATGAGCGGCAGGAGCACGCCCGGGACGATCATAAAGATCCGTCCATTCACTGACCGGCACCATAATAAAACGGACAGGAGAGTACAGATCCATGACTGAGATCCAGCAAACTGTGTACGTGGTAGAGGACGATGAAGCCGTTCGTGATTCACTGGAGTTGTTGCTGAAATCCGATAGCAAGCCGGTGAAAACCTACGAAAGCGCCAATGCCTTTCTGAAGGACTATTCCGACAAGATGGCAGGCTGCATCGTGCTGGATATCCGTATGCCCGGGATGGATGGCATGGAGCTTCAGAAGAAGCTTAACGACAAGCACTCGATCCTGCCCATCATCTTTGTGACCGGCCATGGCGATGTGCCGATGGCGGTGGACGCCATGAAAGAGGGCGCCGTGGATTTCATCCAGAAGCCCTACCGTGAAGAGGCTCTGCTGGAGAAGATCGAGGCGGCCCTGGAGCAGGATCAGGAACAGCGTAAATCCCTGGACGAAAAACAGGAAATCATCCGCCGGGTGAAGAGCCTGACGCCCCGCGAGCGGGAAATCATGGACCGCATGATTGCCGGCCAGGCCAACAAGGTCATCGCCATTGAGTTGGAAATCAGCCAGCGTACCGTGGAGATTCACCGTTCCCGCGTAATGCACAAAATGGGCACCCATTCCCTGGCCCATCTGGTACGTATGGTCCTGTCCGTAAAGGACCTTATCGACTAGGACGGCCGGCACCGTCATCATGTCCGAACGTTTTTAACCGGCCGTATTTCTATGACTGAAACTGTCAGTGAGAACTCCGAGGTGACGGTTCTGTTGGTGGACGACAACCCGCAGAACCTGAAGGTCCTCTACGAGACCCTGAAAGACAAAGGCTACCGTTTGCTGATCGCCAACGAAGGCGAGAAAGCACTGGACCTTGCCCACCGACACCACCCTGAAGTCATCCTTCTGGATATCATGATGCCGGAAATGGACGGCTATGAGGTCTGCGAGCGCCTGAAAGCCGACCCGCAAACGGCCGACTGCGCGGTGGTGTTTCTGTCGGCACTGGATGATCTGCAGGCCAAGGTAAAAGGTTTTTCTCTTGGCGGCGCGGATTACATTTCCAAGCCGTTTCAGTCCCAGGAAGTGATTGCGCGGGTGAAAACCCATGCCCAGGTGATTCGCCTTGAGCGTGAATTGCAGGCCCGGAACCGCGAACTCCAGGGTGATCAGGCCCGGATTCTCAATTCCATCAGCGAGGGCATCTACGGCCTCGACGAGGATGGCATCATTGAATTCGCCAATCCCGCTGCGGGCATGATCATGGGCTGCCCGGTTGAAGACCTGATCGGCAAGAGCTTTTTTGATCTGCATTTTTCCACCGCGTCAGATTCGGAAGACAACCTGCCGGTGATGGCTACCTGCCGGCAAGGCGTGGCCGAAAACCAGCGCGATATCCGCATGCTGCGGGCCGACGGTTCCGGTTTCCCCGCGGAGTATCGCTCAACGCCAAAGCTGGATGACGAAGAACTCCACGGTGCGGTGGTGGTGTTCCGGGATATCACCACCGAGCTGGAAAACGAGCAGGCACTGGAGGATGCCCGGGCCATGGTTCAGGAGCAGCGGGATCAACTGGCCCACACCTCCCGTTTGAGCACCATGGGTGAGATGGCGGCGGGATTTGCCCACGAAGTCAATCAGCCACTGACGGCCATCACCAATTACGCCCGTGTGGCCAAGCGTATGATGGGAAAGGAGCAACCGGATCTGGGTTTGCTGCAGGAAACCCTGGACAAGGTTGAGGCTCAGTCCCATCGTGCCAGCGAAATCATCCGCCGGATCCGGCGATTCATGAAAAAACCTGCCACCGGTAAGGAAATACTCTCGGTTCCCGGTTTGCTGGAGGATACCCGCCAGTTTGCCGAGGTCGACATGCGCAACAACGAAGGTGGCATCGAGGTACAGGTAGAGGATTCGCTGCCGGATGTGCTGGCCGACCCCATACAGGTGCAGCAGGTCGCCCTGAACCTGATACGCAATGCCCTGGAAGCCACCCGCAGTGCCGGCGCGGCAACGCCGGTTGAAGTGAGCGCCCGCCGTTGTGGCGACCACTGTGTCCGGGTTCAGGTGCGGGACCATGGCATCGGCGTCGCCGAAGAAGCCGAAGAGAAACTGTTTCATCCGTTTCATACCACCAAGGACGAGGGTATGGGGATCGGATTGGCCACCTGCCGCTCCCTGATTCAGGCCCAGGGCGGCGAAATCGGATACGAGCGCCCGGACGATGGCGGCGCTTGTTTCTGGTTCACCCTGCCTGTTTCCGGAGCCGAAGGAGAACTCTGCGCTCCGGAGGAATAAGCGCTACAGCCAGTCGATGCGCCCGGTTAGATGCGGGGCATCGCCTTTCGCATTCAGTAACTGGAAATCCCAGCCATCCTTTCCTGTCTGCCAGTTGAGCATCGCGTTTCCCGGCAGCAGCAGGGGTTTCTTGAACTGGCAACTGGCCCGCACCGGGCCATCCTTCCATCCCTTCTGATTCTCCAGCAGCGCCAATGCCCGTGCTTTGCTCCACATGCCATGGGCAATGGCCCGTGGAAAGCCGAAGGCTCTGGCGCTCAGGGCATGCATGTGGATCGGGTTTCGATCCCCCGAGACCTTGGCGTATTGCCGGCCCAGGTTTTCCGGGGCTTTGATCGCTTCGGAGAAGGGATAGGTTTCCAGCTCCGGTTTCGGTTTGGGGCTGGTTTTAACGGGGCCGTTGGTTATCCGGAACAGGTTGGTACTGACTTCCTCCCAGATCAGGCGTCCTGAGGCTCTGGCTTCCGTAACCAGGTCAAATTCCAGGCCCCGGTCGGTGCGTTTCTGGTTGTCGAGGATAACCTTGAGATCCAGATTTTCGCCTGCGGCCAGAGGGCGATGCTGGGTGATGCTGTTTCTCAGATGGACCAACCCCAGCAACGGCAGCGGGAATGCGGGTTCGGTCAGCAGCTTAAGGTGCAGGGGGAACGCCAGGATATGCGGCCAGGTCACTGGCAGGCGGGTTCCCGGCTGAAAATTGCAGACTTTCATATAATCGCGGAGTGCGGGAATGTCCGTTGTAACGCCCAGAAGACTGGCCTCCAGCCTCGGAATCTGCACCGCTTCGGGGTGGTTCTTTCCGGATTTCGGCAGCAGTGCCTTACCGTACAGAGGCAAGAGGGCAGGGGGCGTGTGGTGATAAACCAGTGGCGCGGACATCGTAGCGTTCTCCTTGGTCGGCCCCGGGGCCGGCATCCATGTGCATGTCTTGATGGCAATGTGATTTTATATTGGGCATTGCCAATTTCTGGTACAACTGTGCGTATGTGGCCTGATATGCTCTAATGTACGACGAAAGTCTGGCAAACCCGGCCAGATCTGGCATTGACCTGGCGTGCTCCGGGCCCTGTCCGGCAGGTCAAAGTAGTAACCAATAAATAAAAAAGCGGGATACTATGCAGGAACTACGTGATGCAGGCGTGATGCTGCGCCTGATATACGAGGCGATGAAGCGAAGAGGTATTGATACCGACGCCATCTTCAGCCGCCTTGGCGTTAACGAGCAGTACGTATACACGGATCAGCTAAGGACTCCCCACAGCGCCCAGCTCTATTTCTGGCAGGCGGTGGAGGATGTATCCGGTGACCCCGATGTTGGTTTGCACCTTGGGCCATTGCTCCCCGCCTACAAGGGGCAGGTACTGGAATACCTGTTCCTGAGCAGTCCGACGTTTGGCGAGGGCTTGCGCCGCGCCCAGAATTATCAGCGCTTGCTCAGCGATGCCGCCAACACGGATTTTTTCGTGGCTGGCGATGAAGCCTGCATGGTTCTGGATACCGCCTCAGACGATGTTCGCCGTCTGAAACACTTCAATGAGTGTTTTGTTCAAGGCCTGATTACCTTCTTCAAATCCATTACCGACGGCAATTTCTACCCATCCCGGATTGAGTTCGAGCATGATCGGGAGCTGGGTCAGGACCATGTTCGTGAGGTGTTGGGGTGTGAGGTGGTGTTCGGTGCCGAGGAGAACCGGCTTTATTTCCCCGCCAAATTGCTGTCCCATGCATCGCCTCATGCGGAACCCGAACTGTTGGCCCTGCATGAACGTTTCGCCAGTGAGCAGGTGGCCCGGCTCGAGAAGAAGGACATTGTTGGCCAGGTGGAGCGCATCATCGCGGAATTGCTCGATAGCGGCGAAGTCACGCTTGATGCCGTGGCTGAGCGTTTGGGGATCAAGCCCCGGACCCTGCGAACCCGGCTGACCGAGGCCGAGACCAGTTTTAATCAGGTATTGGCGGATTTCCGCTACCGTCTAGCACGGCAGCTACTGGCCACCACCGATGAATCCATTGATGAAATTGTCTACCTGACCGGCTTTTCAGAACCCAGTACGTTTTATCGGGCGTTCAAGCGCTGGTCTGGCATGACACCGATTGAATACCGCAAGACCGCCCAGGGCAAGGATGCAATGGTTGATGCCATGTAAGTGGCGATTCAGGCAAATCTGAAAAAAGTTTGGGAAAATCGTTGACATAAACGAGGGCCTCTTTATAATGCGCCCTCGTTGTCACAGAGCAGTCGCAAGACAGCTCAGGCAGCTACGCGGAGCGGTAGTTCAGTTGGTTAGAATACCGGCCTGTCACGCCGGGGGTCGCGGGTTCGAGTCCCGTCCGCTCCGCCATTTTTTACCTCCCCTGAAGTCTTCTCAGTTTTTCTTGATCCTCAGAATCTTTCGATGTTCGCCCGGGCTGATGCCATGCCATCGCTGGTATGCCTTGTGAAATGCCGGAGGGTTGGCAAAGCCGAGCAGCCAGGCAATTTCTGCCAGCGAGCTGTCGGTTTCCTTCAAGTAATCCCAGGCCAGTTGTTGGCGGGTAGTGTCCAGTAATTGCCGGAATCCACTGCCTTCTTCGGCCAGCTGTCGTTGCAGTGTCCAGGGCGTCAGGCCCATTTTTGCGGCCAGAACGTCCACCGACACCTTGCCACCCACCAGTAATGGCGCCATGTGATGGCGGGCGCGATCGGTAATTCTCCACCCTCGCTGGATTCGCTGCAGTTCCTGTTCGCACAGGCTCACCAGTTTCTCATTCATGCCTCTCTGCGCCTGCGCCGGTACCAGCTCCCAGATTGTGTCCTTGATCCGGATATCGTTTGCCGGAGCCCCGAATTCCACGGGGCATCGGAACCAGCTCTCGAACAGGTCGTCCTGACCAATGGATGGGTACTCAATCCGGACACGCTCCAGTACATCGTAGCGGCCGGTCATGTGTCGAATCAGTTGGGTCCAGGCGGCCAGCACAGAATCCACGACAAAATAGTTGTATTGGTTGTAGGGGCGAATGGAATAGAAGCTCACGGTTTTCATTGCGCGCTGAAAGCTGGGAGCCCCGCGGGAATTATGACTGGTGAGGAGTGAATATCGCACCAGCAATTCAAGTGCCCCGGCGACTGTCCCGGCGGTTTCGGCGGCGAGCCCCGCCATGCCGGCGTCGACCGGGCGTGACAGCGCCCCCATGCGCAGCCCCAGCGCCGTATTCCCCGTGGCATTGATAGCGGCGTGGCCCAGTCGCATGAATCTGGGGATGCTGATACGGGCATCGACAGCCGCATGTTCCGGAGCGCTCAGATGGAACCGTGCTTTCAGCTGTTCCGCATCTCCACCTTCGGCAGCAACGGCCCGCAGTAGCACGGAGACATAGAGCAGGCTGATATCGCCCAGAGCATTCCGGGCCGGCGTTCGGGATTTGATCATGGGCCTATTATTGATGTTGTTCAGGGATAATCAAATGTTATTTTTGGATATTGTTGGCGCAGAGCAGGGTCGGTAGTGTTATGCCCATAACAAATGGGCGGATGTCCCGATACCTGATCAGATGAGGAGAATTTCATGACCACTGCTTCCGGCGAGAGCAAATACCCGAATCTTCTGAAGCCTCTTGATCTGGGCTTTACCACGTTACGCAACCGTACCCTGATGGGGTCCATGCACACCGGTCTTGAGGAAGTGAAAAACGGTTTTGAGCGCCTGGCTGCTTTCTACGCTGAGCGCGCCCGTGGCGGCGTTGGTCTTATCGTGACTGGTGGTATAGGCCCGAATACGGAAGGTGCGGTATTCCAGCATGCGGCCAAGATGAATACCGAGGAAGAGTCCGACAAGCACAAGGTCATCACCAAGGCGGTTCACGACGAAGGTGGCAAGATCTGTATGCAGATTCTGCATGCTGGCCGCTACGCCTACTCTCCGGAGCTGGTGGCACCCTCTGCAATTCAGGCGCCCATCAACCCTTTCAAACCCAGGGAGCTGGACGAAGCCGGTATCCAGAAGCAGATCGACGATTACGTGAATTGCGCCGCTCTCGCGCAGCGGGCCGGCTATGACGGCGTCGAGATCATGGGTTCTGAAGGTTACTTCATCAACCAGTTTATCGTCGCTCACACCAACCACCGCACCGACCAGTGGGGCGGCAGCTACGAGAACCGTATCCGTCTGCCGCTGGAGATTGTGCGCCGGGTCCGTGAGCGGGTGGGTGAGAACTTTATTATCGTCTACCGGTTGTCCATGCTGGACCTGATTGAAGACGGCAGCACCTGGGAAGAAGTGGTTCACCTGGCCAAGGAAATCGAGAAAGCCGGAGCCACCATTATCAACACCGGTATCGGTTGGCACGAAGCCCGTGTTCCGACCATTGCCACCTCGGTGCCCCGGGCTGCATTTACCAAGGTAACAGCGCACCTGAAGGGCGAGGTCAGCATTCCTCTTGTGACCACCAACCGGATTAACATGCCGGATGTCGCCGAGAAAGTCCTGGCGGACGGCGATGCCGACATGGTCTCCATGGCCCGGCCGTTCCTGGCCGATGCTGAGCTGGTGCTGAAGGCGGAGCAGGATCGTGCCGACGAGATCAACACCTGCATCGGCTGTAACCAGGCTTGTCTGGATCATACCTTCAGCGGCAAGCTGACCTCCTGCCTGGTCAACCCGCGGGCCTGCCATGAAACCGAGCTGGCTTACGTTAAAGCGGCGCAGCCCAAGTCCATCGCGGTAGTCGGTGCCGGCCCTGCGGGCCTGGCGTTTTCCACCGTGGCCGCGGAGCGTGGTCACAAGGTGACCCTGTTTGATGCCGGCAGCGAAGTCGGTGGCCAGTTCAACGTGGCCAAGCGTATTCCGGGCAAGGAGGAATTCTACGAAACCCTGCGTTATTTCCGGAAAATGCTCGACAAGACCGGGGTCGATGTACGTCTGAATACCCGGGTTTCCGCCGAGGAACTCAAAGCGGGTGGTTTCGATGAAGTGGTTCTGGCTACTGGTGTGGAACCCCGCACTCCGGATATCGAGGGCATTGATCGCCCGAACGTTATCGGTTACCTCGACGCCCTGTTGGAGCGCAAGCCGGTGGGCCAGCGAGTGGCGGTGATCGGTGCCGGTGGTATCGGTTTTGATGTGTCCGAGTTTATTGTCCACAAGGGCGATTCTCCCTCGCTGAATACCGAACACTTCATGAAGGAGTGGGGCGTGGACCTGTCGGTAGAGCATCGCGGCGGTATCCAGGGCGTTACGGCGGAAGTGCCGGCACCGGCTCGCGAGGTCTATCTGCTGCAGCGTAAGGCCTCCAAAGTGGGCAAGAATCTGGGCAAGACCACAGGCTGGATTCACAGAACCTCGCTGAAGAATCGCCATGTTCAGATGGTGCCGGGGGTGACTTATCGCAAGATCGACGATGAAGGTCTGCACATCACGGTTACGCCGAAAGGCGCAGAGCAGGGTGAGGACAAGATCCTGCCGGTGGATACCATCATTGTGTGTGCGGGTCAGGAGCCGCTTCGCGAACTGCAGGCCGGTGTTGAGGCAGCGGGCATTCCGGTACACCTGATTGGTGGCGCCGATGTGGCGGCGGAGCTGGATGCCAAGCGGGCCATTAACCAGGGTAGCCGGCTCGCTGCGGAGATTTGATCACAAATCGTTGCAGTTTTTCTCTGTGCTTCGGCACTTGTCTGGCTAGACTATGTCGGAAAGTGTTTGAATTGGAACCAAAGGGCGCTGGCGAGCGTCCGGAACTGAGATTCCCGGGGCACGGAGAAGGTTGATGGTAAATGCCAGCCAGGCCGCTGAAGGTTATTCGGCGGTATTTTTTATGGACGGTAGCCAGGTTGCCCGGCAGATGAGACTGTCGGAATTTGGCGCTTTCCTGGATGGCTATGTTGGTCTGTCAGACCTGGCCGAGACTGATGTCCGGGCGGTTCTCGTCAATCTCAGCACCGATCTGAATGTGCGTTCTCTGGTGTTCTTCCGCATCTGGTTTGATGAGGAGGGGCGCGCAGACAGCCACTGGAATGTCCCCATTGAAGCGCTGGCAGAGCAGGGCGCGAAAGGCCCCAACATGGGGGGCGGCCCTATCAGGCTGGTGTGTCGTAGTCAGTGTCCGGATCCAGAGTTTGCCAATGAACTCTGGGACCCGGACATGACCCCCGGAAACAACCATTTTCAGGCCATTCGCAAGGCGGTTGACGCCAATACTCTCCGTTTTCAGAAGATCGAGCCCGAAGAAGAGAATATCCCGGTACTCACTGCCCCGACCCCGCAATCGAATAGTGACGATGGTAGCCGTGACCGCGCGCGTCTGGCTCAGGTCCTCCGCGAGCAACGGCTCAGAATCAAGACGCTCCAGAGCGTCCATCGGGATTCACTGGCTGACCTTCAGCGTGAGCATCGCAATGAAATGCAGGGGCTGCGCAGTGAGCTGGCGGACCTGGAGCAGCGACACGAACGCCTGAAACTGACCAACGAGCAGTTGAAAAAACGCCTGTCCCAGCGCAATGAGCAATACCTGAGCATGCAGGAGAAAATGGCGGAGGGCAGTGCCGAACAAGGCAGGGAAGATGCCAACGCCAATGCCGAGACGGTGTTGTTGCGGGAACAGTTGGAGCGCAAACAACGGGAGCTGGAATTGCGTGACGACAAGATCGTGGCTCTGGAGCAGGAGAACCATGAACTCCGCCATCGCCAGCCTCCGGAAGATTCCCTGCTGGAGCAGCTGCGCACCCAGGCGGTATTCCTGGTGGCCTACCACCCCGGTGTCGGGCATATTACTTTGCCCTACGAAGACATCGACACTTACTTCGGGAACCCACTGGCCTATGCCGCAGAGCGCTGTGGCATGAATGAGCCAGCCTATCGGGAATGGCTTGCCCACTATGAACATCCCGTATGCAAACATGTTGATGACGAAGGCAAAGCCTGTGGCGAGCCCATCATGCGCGTGACCCAGCCTGCCGAATTCGAGCCCGGACAGGACGATCGCTGCGACCAGCACAAGGCCTGATCGGTATCTTTTTTCAGAATCTGCCCGAGTTTCGTTAAACTGTTTCCTGTTTCATTCAGAGACCACGGGACACTTCATGGACCAGTTCAGGAATATCGGCATCGTCGGGCGCATGGGTAGCGTCAAGGTGGTGGAATCTTTACGGCAGCTCAAGCAGTACCTTACCGCCAACAATTACCATGTGATCATCGAGGAAGACACTTCCACCATGATTCCGGGCCATGGTCTGCAGGTGGCCAGCAAGAAGCTCCTGGGTGAGATCTGTGATCTGGTGATCGTGGTCGGGGGCGATGGTAGCCTGCTGGGCGCCGCCAGGGAGTTGGCCAAGTCCAAGATTCCGATTCTTGGCGTGAACCGCGGCCGACTGGGGTTTCTGACCGATATCTCGCCGTCAGATCTTGAAGAGCGCCTGGCCCGGGTTCTTGAGGGCGATTACATCGAAGAGTCCCGGTTTTTGCTGGATGGTCACGTTGAGCGCAATGGCCAGCCATTGGGGTATGGCTCGGCACTCAACGATGTGGTTCTGCATCCGGGCAAATCCACGCGCATGATTGGCTTTGATCTGTTTATCGACGGTCATTTCGTCTACAGCCAGCGTTCAGATGGTTTGATTGTGGCGACGCCGACCGGCTCTACAGCCTACTCCCTGTCGGCTGGTGGCCCGATTATGCATCCGAAGCTGGATGCGGTGGTGCTGGTGCCCATGTTCCCCCACACCCTGAGCAGTCGGCCGATCGTGGTGGATGGTAAAAGCGAGATCAAACTGGTGATCGGCGAAACCAATGAGACCTATCCACAGGTCAGCTTCGATGGTCAGATGAACATTGCCTGTGCCCCGGGGGATATCATCAGAATCACCAAAAAACCATTCAAGATCCGTCTGATTCATCCCACCGATCACAATTTTTACGCGACCTGCCGGGACAAGCTGGGCTGGGCAAGCGAAATAGCAGCGAGTTGATCATGGCGGCAATCAAGACAACCGCACATCGCGGCTACGACGTTATTGGTGACATCCACGGCTGCGCCCATACCCTGGAGCGATTGCTGGAGCAGATGGGGTATCGGAAGCGGAACGGCATTTACCAGCACCCCAGCCGACAGGCCATTTTTATCGGCGATATTATTGATCGTGGGCCGAGAATCCGGGAAGCGTTGCACCTGGTGCGTGACATGGTGGAACACGGCTTTGCCCGAATTGTCATGGGCAACCACGAGTACAACGCACTGGGTTACTGCACCCGGGCACGGCCAGGCAGCGGCAAGAAATTTCTGAGGGAACACAATGCCCGCCACGATCGGCTGATCAAGGAAACCCTTGAGCAGTTTGATGCGTATCCACATGAATGGAACGAGTTTCTGGAGTGGTTTTATAGCATTCCGCTGTTCATTGATGAGGATGGCTTCCGCGTGGTGCATGCCTGCTGGGATCAGACCCTGATTGATCAGTTCCGCCAGAGCCAGGGCGGCGCCTGTATCGACGAGGATTTCCTGCATGCCTCGGCGGCCATCGAATCCTTTGCCGGGCAGGTGATGGATACCCTGTTGCGCGGAACTGACCTGCGCCTGCCGGAAGGGATGTCCATTACGGGCCGGGATGGCTACGTCCGGCAGTTCTTCCGTACCAAGTTCTGGGCAGACGACCCGCAAACCTATGCAGATGTGGTGTTCCAGCCGGACCCGCTGCCGCCGGAGGTGGCCAGCAGGACTTTGCGCGAGGAGGAGCGCAAGCAGCTGATTACCTATCCACTGGACGCACCGCCGGTGTTTGTCGGGCATTACTGGATGGAGGGTGCCCCTGCTCCGCTCAAGCACAATGTGGCGTGTATTGATTTCAGCGCCGTGAAGTATGGCAAATTGGTGGCCTATCGGTTTGATGGGGAAAAGGTGCTCTCTTCGGACAAATTTGTCTGGGTTGATGTTGACCGGCCGGAGCAGCCCGATTACCCGACCAGCGAAGATAGTGTCGCCCGCTAACACCAGAGAGGTAGTCTTGGATAGTCCGTCGTCTTCTCCGATCACTCCTGGCGGCCGCTGGCAGCCGGCGCCCCGTCATGCCCCTTTTGTCATTGGCGTCATCGTGGTTGCCGTGGTGATGGTATGGCTGACCGGCATGGGGCAGAGCAATTTTGCCGCCGCTATGATGATTGTCGACCCCCGGCCGTTCAGCTGGGATACCTTCAGCACACTGGCAGGGCGCCTGGAAGCGCTCTCTATCACCCTTTCGGGAGGCCAGGTCTGGAGGCTGCTGACGCCGGATTTCCTGCATTTCAGCTGGACCCATATCATCTTCAACTCGGTGATGCTCTGGTTCCTGGGCAGTCAGATCGAATGGATGGACGGCCGGGCACGGCTGGTAGGACTGTTTCTGGCCACCAGTCTGGCGTCCAATCTTCTACAGTATCTGGTGTCCGGCCCGCTGTTCGGCGGGCTCTCGGGGGTGGTGTACGGTATTCTCGGTTATTGCTGGTTGAGCCAGCGAAGACTGCCGCGTTTCCAATTCCCGCCGGCACTCGTGACCTTTGCGCTGGTGTGGATGATCATTGGCTTTACGCCAGTGCCGGAGATGATTGGCGTGGGTCGCATGGCCAATGAGGCACACCTGGGCGGTTTTCTGGCCGGGTTGGCGATGGCGGCGATCATGCCTCCTCGTCGATACCGACGCTGAAACAAAAAAAAAGCCCCACCAAAAGGTGAGGCTGTTAAAAGAGCTTTTAGCTCCTGATGAGAGAGACCAAATGATACGACCGTTGTCATTTGGTGAATTAATGATAATCGTTATCATTTTTAATTGTCAAACGGTCTTGGCATTTTTTTATATGAAGAAACGTTCAGGAGGCGGGAATGACATACGAAGAACTGATTGAGCGGCTGGACCCGACGGTTTACCGCAACCTGAAACGGGCCATTGAGCTTGGCAAATGGCCAGATGGTCGCGCGCTGACCCGTGAGCAGCGCGCTATCAGCCTGGAAGCGGTGATTTATTATGAAGAGAAGCACAACGTGCCGGAAGAACAGCGAGTGGGATACCTGGACCGTGGCGAGAAAGCCGGTACCGCTTGCGATCCGTCTGTGCAGTTCCGCAAAGATCGCCAGGGCAACAACGATGTGGACCCCGATCAGTTTGTTGAGGTCAAGGTTTGAGCGAATCCATTGATGTAACCGGCCGGCTTCGTAAGATGCCGGCCGAGGCCGGCGACCCGGTGGCCTATAACCTGGCCATCGGCGACAACCGCATTACCCTGAATGACCTTATTGGTCATAAGGTCCGGCTGAATTTTGATGGCGTGATTCGCTGTATTCATTGCGATCGCACCACCAAAAAGAGTTTCAATCAGGGCTACTGCTATCCGTGTTTCCGAAAGCTGGCCGCCTGCGACAGCTGCATCATGAGCCCGGAAAAATGCCACTATCACCTGGGTACCTGCCGGGAGCCGGAGTGGGGCGAGGCCAACTGCATGGTTGAACATGTTGTGTATCTGGCCAATTCCAGCGGCTTGAAAGTGGGTATAACACGGGCCACCCAGGTACCGACCCGCTGGATTGATCAGGGGGCGGTAACGGCGATACCGATGCTGCGGGTCGCCAGCCGTTACCTGTCTGGTCTGGTGGAAGTGGCGTGCAAGAACCACGTGGCCGACCGCACCAACTGGCGAGCCATGCTAAAGGGTGATGTGCCGGAGCTGGATCTGGTGCAGGAGCGTGAGCGCCTGTTGGACTTGATCGCAGACGACCTGGCGCAATTGCGGGCGCAGCATGGTGAAGACAGCATACGAATTGTGGACGAAGCCACACTTGGGCTGGGTTATCCGGTTCAGGTATGGCCGGCCAAGGTGAAAACCCATAATCTGGACAAAACGCCGGAAGTGGAAGGCTTGCTGGAAGGTATCAAAGGCCAGTATCTGATGCTCGACACCGGTGTAATCAATATCCGCAAGTTTACCGGCTATGAAGTCCGGTTCCGGGTTCTTGACTGAATCCGCCATGTCTTTTCTCTGGAGAGTATGAATGCGAACCAACCAGCCACAAACCATTTACCTGAGTGAATACAAGGTTCCTGCGTATCTGGTTGATCAGGTGGATCTGCGTTTCGAATTATTTGAAGACGGCGCCCGTGTGCACAGTACCCTGACTGTGCGCCGCAACCCGGACTCCGGGGAGAGCGCTGCCCCTCTGTTTCTGCACGGTGATAGTCTGCAACTGGAATCGGTTGCCCTGAATGGCTCGCCTCTACGCACCGGTGAGTTCGAAGACCGTGGCGATGCGCTGGTCGTGCCCTCGGTGCCGGAAAAATTCGAGCTGCAGGTAGTGACCTGGATCGAACCTCAGAACAACACCCGGCTGGAAGGTTTGTACAAGTCCTCCGGTATGTTCTGCACTCAGTGCGAGGCGGAAGGGTTTCGCTGCATTACCTTCTATCCGGACCGGCCGGATGTCATGGCGCGCTTCCGTACCCGTATCGAGGCAGACAAAAGCGCCTATCCCGTGCTGCTCTCCAATGGTAACCCGGTGGATAAGGGCGAGCTGGAAAATGGTCGCCATTTTGTCACCTGGGAAGATCCGTTCCCCAAGCCGGCTTACCTCTTTGCCCTGGTAGCCGGAGACCTGGTGGAGAAAAAAGACACCTTCACCACCTGTTCCGGCCGCAACATTGATCTGCGCATGTATGTCGAGCCCCGCAACGCGAAGAAGTGTGATTTCGCGATGGATGCCCTCAAGCGTTCCATGCGCTGGGACGAAGATGTCTACGGGCGGGAGTATGACCTGGATATCTTCATGATCGTGGCGGTGGACGACTTCAATATGGGCGCCATGGAGAACAAAGGGCTGAATATTTTCAACTCTTCCTGTGTCCTGGCCAGTCAGGAGACTGCTACGGACGCCGCCTTCCAGCGCATCGAGGCCATCGTCGCCCACGAATACTTCCATAACTGGTCCGGCAACCGGGTAACCTGCCGCGACTGGTTTCAGCTGAGCCTGAAAGAGGGTTTTACGGTGTTCCGGGATTCCCAGTTCTCTGCCGATATGGGATCGCCGACTGTGAAACGAATAGAGGATGCCACCCTGTTGCGCACAGCACAGTTTGCCGAGGATGCCGGCCCCATGGCCCACCCGGTGCGCCCGGCGTCTTACATGGAAATCTCCAACTTCTATACCCTGACCATCTACGAAAAGGGTGCCGAAGTGGTTCGGATGATCCACAACCTCCTTGGTGACGAGATGTTCCGTAAGGGCAGCGATCTGTACTTCCAGCGCCATGACGGGCAGGCGGTCACCACCGATGATTTTGTTCGCGCTATGGAAGACGCGTCCGGGCGGGACCTGGGCCAGTTCCGGCTATGGTATGAGCAGGCCGGCACGCCGGTGGTTTCGGTGTCTGATGAGTACGACGAGTCGCGCGGTGTCTATCGGCTTACCGTGCGCCAGAGTATTCCTGACACGCCGGGCCAGACCGACAAGAAGCCGCAGCATATTCCGTTTGCGCTCGGGCTTCTGGGCGCTGACGGCCAGCCTCTGCCCTTGCACCTGAGTGGTGAGAGTGGCGAAGCGCCTCTGGAGCGGGTGCTGGAGCTGAGCCAGGCGGAACACTGCTTTGAGTTTGAGGGCCTGTCGGAGCGCCCGGTACCTTCTCTGCTGAGAGATTTTTCTGCCCCCGTGCGGGTGCACTACCCCTGGACGCGGGAGCAACTACTGTTCCTGATGAGCCATGATCCGGACGGTTTTAACCGCTGGGACGCAGGTCAGCGCCTGGCCGTGGACGTTATTCAGTCTCTGGTGGGGGCTCCGGAGTCTGCCGGGGTGGAGCCGCGCCTGGTGGATGCTTATCGGTCGTTGCTGCAGGACAGCGAGCTGGATCAGGCTCTGATGGCAAAGATGCTGCAGTTGCCTTCAGAGGCCTATCTCATTGAGCTGGCGGAGCAGGCTGATGTTGCTGCCATTCACCAGGCCCGTGAAAACGTGCTTGGTTATTTGGCTGAAGGCCTGCGGGATGAACTCATGGCCTGTTATCGGGGCAACGCCGGGCAGGGCGATTACCAGCTGACGCCTGAGGCCATTGCCCGCCGCAGTCTCCGTAACACCGCGCTGGGCTGGTTGCTGCATATTGGTGATCAGGAAGCGCTGGCGCTGGCCAAAGAGCAGTTCCGGGGCGCTGATAACATGACGGATCGGCTCGGCGCACTGCGAGCGTTGGTGAATTCTGATTTCGCGGAAGATCGTACACAGGCTCTGGAAGCCTTTTACAAGCGATTCAGTGACGACCCGCAAGTGGTGGAGTTGTGGTTCTCGGTGCAGGCCTCCAGCGATCGTGCAGGTCAACTGCCGCAGATACGGCAGTTGCTCGACCACCCGGCGTTTGACTGGAAGAATCCGAACAAGGTGCGCTCTGTCGTGGGTGCCTTTGCGGCCCAGAACCTGGCGGCATTCCACAATCCTGACGGCAGCGGGTATGAATTCCTTGCCGAGCAGGTATGCCGACTGGATGACAGCAATCCTCAGATCGCGGCGCGACTGGTGGCACCGCTGACCCGTTGGCGGAAGTTCGCTCCCGGGTATAGCAAACAGATGAAATCGGCACTGGAGCGGATTCGCGATAAAGCCGAGTTGTCCCGAGACGTGTATGAAGTAGTACACAAGAGCCTGGCAGACTGACGCCGGAGCCTCGCCCCGCGACTGATGCCGTGGGGCCCTTTGTCTGGCTGTGATTGTAAAGCCGTCGTCACAGCCGGATACAAAATCGCACTTTCGGTCGATAGACAATGTTGCCGGATCGGCTAATCTGTCAGAAAGTCTGCGATTGCATCAGACGATAACAAAAAGGCCCACAGAGGCTTCCAGACGGATTTAAGGTTGCACAATGAGATACAACAAAAACGTTTTGTTTGGCGGGTTGCTGGCTCTGTCCTTTGCTGCTTCGCCACTTCAGGCGGCAGTGTCTTCATCCGAGGCAGCGCGCCTTGGCCAGGATCTCACCCCGTTCGGTTCACCCAAGGCCGGTAACGATGCCGGCACCATTCCGGCGTGGGATGGCGGCCTGACGGAGCCGCCGGCTGGCTACGAAGGCAGCGGGCAGCACCATATCAATCCATTCCCCGACGACGAAGTGCTGTTTACCATAACAGCCTCCAACATGGATCAGTACAGCGAGTATCTGACCGATGGCGTCCGGGCGATGCTGGAAACCTACCCGACCACCTTCCGCATACCCGTGTATCAGTCCCGGCGCACCCACGCGGTGCCCGAATGGGTGGCTGAAAACACCCGTAAGAACGCGGTGAATGCCGAGATTGTGGGTGAGGCAGAGGGTATTGAGGGTGCCTTTGGTGGCTATCCTTTCCCGATTCTTCACGGCAATAACGAAGAAAAGGCCTGGCAGGTAATCTGGAACCACCTGACCCGTTGGCGCGGTGTGTCTGTCACCCGGCGCTCCAGTGAGGTGGCGGTTCAGACCAACGGCGACTACAGCCTGGTGACCTCTCAGCAGGAAGCGTTCTTCAACTTCTACAACCCTGAGGGTGGTGAAGAAGATCTGGACAACGTGATCTTCTACTATCTGTCGTTCACTCAGTCGCCACCCCGTCTTGCCGGTGGCGCCATTCTGATTCACGAAACCCTGAACCAGATCATCAATCCGCGCAATGGCTGGGGCTATAACGCTGGTCAACGTCGTGTCCGCCGAGCTCCGAACCTGGGCTACGACTCACCGATTGCGGCCTCTGATAACCTGCGTACCGCTGATGACACCGATATCTTCAACGGTGCCATGGACCGCTATAACTGGGATTACGAAGGTGTTCGGGAAATCTACATTCCCTACAACAACTACCGAATCGGTGAGAAGGGAACGCCTTACTCTGAAATTCTGGGTATGTCCCACCTCAATCCTGATCTGACCCGCTGGGAGCTGCACCGCGTGCACGTGGTCGAAGCGACCCTCAAGGAAGGTGAGCGTCACATCTATGGTAAGCGTCGCTTCTATGTGGATGAAGACAGCTGGAACACCGTATTGCTCGACCAGTATGACGGTCGCGGCAATCTCTGGCGTGTGACCATGGGTATTCCCAAGAACTACTACGAGTTGCCGGGAGTTTGGACGGTGCTTGATGTGTATCACGATCTCCAGGCCCGTCGATATCACGTGTTGGGTCTGGATACCGAAGAGCCGAATACCCGTGTATTTACCAATGATGTACCAAACACACGGTACTTCTCGCCAGCTTCTTTGCGCAGGCGAAGCGTACGCTGAGGCTTCGGCGCCGGTTTGATCCGGCGCCTGAGGCCACAAGCAGGATGTCGACCGGCGGCCCAGGGGGCTGCCGGTTTGTTTGCGAAGGCTGCTGCCAGTCGTGCAGCAGGCGCATCAGGATTTAACCAACGTAAAGGCAATCTGAATGGCTAAAAGGTTCATGTGCGAGACACTGGGAACTGCCTGCCTTGGCCTCTCTATGGCACTGGCAGCTCCAGCGGCATTTGCACTCGCGGATATTATCGAGACACCGGCGAGGCCAACAGAACTGGCTCCCCAGTCACTACTGACCGACGCAACCCGCGCAGGCGATCGAATCGTGTCAGTGGGTGAGCGTGGGCACGTAATCTATTCCGACGATCAGGGGCAGTCGTGGACGCAGGCCGAGGTGCCGGTGGCGGTCACGTTGACCGCCGTTGATTTTGGCACCGAGCAGCATGGCTGGGTGGTTGGCCACAGCGGTGTTGTGCTGCATTCCAGCGATTCCGGGGAGACCTGGGAGCTGCAGCTCGATGGTATTCAGGCCGCCGAGCTGGTGATTGCCAGCAAGGAAGACCAGATTGCTGAGCTGGAAGAGCGCATTGAACAGGCTCCGGAAGAAGAGAAGGCTGACCTGGAGTGGGCGCTTGACGATCTGTTCTTCGCCCTCGAAAACACCCAGGCAGATATGGAAATCGGGCCGGTTAACCCGTTCCTTGATGTCTGGTTCGAAGACGAGAACCACGGTTTTGTGGTGGGTGCCTATGGCATGATTCTGCGAACCCAGGATGGTGGGCAGACCTGGGAAGACTGGGCGCCGAAACTCGATAACCCAACCAACTTCCACTACAACAGCATCGCCGAGGTAGCGGGTGGTGCGCTGGTGGTGGTCGGTGAAGCTGGTCAGATTCACGTTTCTGTTGACGGCGGCGAATCCTGGGAGAAGCGGGAAAGCCCATACGATGGCTCCCTGTTTGGCGTCACCGGAACCGGACGGGTGAACGAGGTGCTGGCGTTCGGCTTGCGGGGCAACACTCTGCTGTCGACCGATCTTGGCCGTAGCTGGACCATGGTGCCCAATGAGGGCGGCGCCACCCTGAATAACGCGGCGGTGGCCGAGGATGGACGCATTACCCTGGTGGGAAATGGCGGCGCAGTGCTGATGAGCACCAACAATGGTGAAAGCTTCCGCCCCTACTTCCGCAATGACCGGGAAGGTGTCATGGGCGTGGTTCCATTGCCGGGAACCAATCTATTGCTGGTCGGCGAAGGCGGTGTTGAGATTACCGACGCTCGCGGCCGGAACCTGAATTAACGCCCTGGTGTGGCATCAACGGATTAATGGATAGAGGGGTTTTTTAATGTCTGACCCGATGCATGACAGGGGTGAACATTACCTGACAACGCCCAAGGCGGAACCGTTCCTTGAGCGTTTACTTTTCAACAACCGGGCGCTGATCCTGGTCGCCTTTTTTGTGCTGACGCTGTTTCTTGGCTACAACGCCATCAAAATTCAGCCGGATGCCAGTTTTGAGCGGATGATTCCGCTGGAACATCCGTACATCGTCAATATGCTGGATCACCGGGACGACCTGGACAACCTGGGTAACTTTGTCCGGATTGCGGTTGCCGTGGAAGAAGGCGACATCTTTACTGCCGAATACATGGAAACCCTCAAGCAGATCACCGATGAGGTGTTCTATCTGAATGGGGTGGACCGTTCCGGCCTGAAAACCTTGTGGACATCGAACGTTCGCTGGGTAGAGGTTACCGAGCAGGGCTTCCAGGGCGGTACGGTTATTCCGGATGGCTACGATGGCTCCCGGGAGAGCCTGGAGCAGTTGCGCCAGAACGTATTGCGTTCGAACGAAGTGGGCCGTCTGATATCAGACAACTTCAAGTCCACGATTGTGTATGCTCCCCTGTATGAGAAAAATCCGGAAACTGGTGAGGCTCTGGATTACGCAGCATTCTCCCGTGAGCTGGAAGAGAAGATCCGGGAGAAGTACGAAGCACAGAATCCGAACGTCAATATTCACATTGTTGGTTTCGCCAAGAAAGTCGGTGACCTGATTGAAGGTATCGGCTCCATTGCCTGGTTTGCCGGCATTACCATTCTGCTGACCACGCTGCTGCTGTTCTGGTATTCCCGCTGCATCGCCGGAACCCTGGTGCCGATCTTTACCTCAATCATTGCCGTGTTCTGGCAGTTGGGGGCCCTGCGGCTGCTGGGCTATGGCCTGGATCCATACTCGGTACTGGTGCCGTTTCTGGTGTTCGCGATCGGTATCAGTCATGGGGTTCAGATCGTTAATGCCATGGCGGTTGAGTCGGCCAAGGGTTTCGATGCCGTCACCTCAGCTCGTCTGGCGTTCCGGGCTCTTTATATTCCGGGCATGCTGGCGTTGATTTCTGACGCTGTCGGCTTCCTCACGCTGGTGTTTATCGAAATCGACGTTATTCGTGATCTGGCTGTGGCGGCCGGTCTGGGTGTGGCGTTCGTCATCATTACCAACTTGGTGCTGCACGTTCTGATCATGTCTTACATCGGCATCTCCAAAGGCGGTGTTCAGCATGTTCAGAATCATGGTGAAAAGCAGGACCGCAAGTGGCGGGTCATGTCCTACTTCTCCCATCCGGGGGTTGCGCCGATTTCCCTGCTGATCGCGGTGATCGGCCTGGGGCTGGGCATGTACTACAAGCAGGACCTGAAAGTGGGTGACCTGGACCAGGGTGCGCCCGAATTGCGCCCGGATTCCCGCTATAACAAGGATAACGCCTACATCATCAACAATTATTCCACCAGTGCAGACGTGCTTGTGGTGATGGTGAAGACCCCGGAAGAACAATGTACCCAGTACAACGTACTCCGGGCCATGGACAGTCTGCAGTGGGAGCTGCAGAACACTCCGGGTGTGCAGAGCTCCGCCTCCCTGGCTGATGTCTCCAAGCTGGTTACCAAGGCTCTGAACGAGGGTAACTGGAAGTGGTACGAGATTTCCCGCAACCAGACCATCATCAATGCCTCCATTCGTGACGCGCCGGCAGGTTTGATTAATACCAACTGCAGCCTCACGCCGGTTCTGGTGTTCCTGGAAGATCACAAGGCGGAAACTCTGGAAACGGTAGTCGAGCGGGTCGAACAGTTCGCCGATGCCAACAGCAACGAGGAGCATACCTTCCTGCTGGCAGCTGGTAACGCCGGTATCGAAGCGGCGACTAACGAGGTGATCTCGAACGCCAAGGACATGATGCTGCTGCTGGTGTATGGCGTAGTGAGTTTGCTCTGCTTCCTGACCTTCCGCTCCATCAGGGCTGTGGCCTGTATTGTGATTCCGCTGGGCCTGACGTCCATCCTGTGTGAGGCGATCATGGCGGTGTCCGGTATCGGCATCAAGGTGGCCACGCTGCCGGTGATTGCGTTGGGTGTGGGTATCGGTGTGGACTACGGTATCTATATCTACAGCAAACTTGAAAAGTTCCTGCTGGAGGGCAAGACGCTGCAGGAGGCGTACTATGAAACCCTGCGCTCCACCGGTAAGGCGGTTATCTTTACCGGTGTGACTCTGGGTCTTGGTGTTGTGACCTGGATATTCTCTCCGATCAAGTTCCAGGCGGACATGGGCTTCCTGCTGTTCTTCATGTTCCTGTGGAACATGGTAGGGGCAATCTGGCTGCTGCCGGCCCTGGCGAGATTCCTGCTTCGCCCGGACAAGATGCTGGCGAAAGCACGGGCTGCGAAGTCCTGAAAATCGCCCTGAACCAGCAAAAAAGCCCGCCTGTGCGGGCTTTTTTGTTGATAGGTCAGCTGGTTAGCGTGCTAATCCTTCCTTTATTTATGGCCAGAAGTGTTCTATGTTCTAGAACGAACCGGATGTTTGCCCGTATACCCGTGCGGGTAATCGACTATAACTATCAAGAAAAGGAAGAGCACACATGACACTGAAACTCAAAGCGTCCGCTTTTGCCGTTGCAGCCGCCGTGAGCCTGGGTGCCGCGTCCTCTGCGGTTTCCGCGCAGGAACAGCGCTTCGTGACCATCGGTACCGGTGGTGTTACCGGCGTTTATTATCCGGCGGGTGGCGCTATCTGTCGCCTGGTGAATATGGATCGCAAGGAGCATGGTATCCGTTGCTCGGTTGAGAGTACCGGTGGCTCCGTTTACAACCTGAACGCCATTCGCCAGGGCGAGCTGGACCTGGCTGTTGCCCAGTCCGACTGGCAATACCACGCCTACAATGGCACCAGCCAGTTTGAAGATGCGGGCAAGAACGAGAAGCTGCGTGCGGTCTTCTCTCTGCACCCTGAGCCGTTCACCGTGGTTGCCAGCAAAGGTTCCGGCATCAAGACCTTTGAAGACCTGGAAGGTAAGCGCGTGTCTGTGGGTAATCCGGGTTCTGGCCAGCGCGCCACAGCAGAAGTGCTGATGGATGAAATGGGCTGGACCATGGATAAGTTCTCGCTGGCGGCTGAGATCAAGGCTGCCGAGCAGTCCCAGGCGCTGTGCGATGGCAACATTGACGCTTTCTTCTATACCGTTGGCCACCCCTCCGGTGCCATCAAGGAAGCCACCACGTCCTGTGACAGTGTAATTGTTGCCGTTGACAACAAGGCGACAGAAGCGTTGATCAAGGAAAACCCATACTACCGTAAGGCAGTGATTCCGGGTGGCATGTACCGTGGTTCCGACGAAGATGTAACCACCTTTGGTGTGGCTGCTACGTTCGTTTCCTCAACTGACGTTCCGGAAGATGTCGTTTACGAAGTGGTCAAGGCCGTGTTCGAGAACTTCGACAGCTTCAAGCGTCTGCACCCTGCCTTCGGCAACCTGAAGAAAGAAGAAATGGTCTCTGATGCCCTGAGTGCGCCGCTGCACCCGGGCGCGGCCAAGTACTATCGCGAGGCTGGCCTGATCGACTGATCGGCCAGGCATGTCAACAGAGCGGGCTGAGGCCCGCTCTGTTGATTCAGTAAGGTTATTTCCCATCACAGGAACATTCTATGGCAAAGAATGACCCCGGTACCGGGGCGGGAGTTGATGCCAGCAAGGTAGAACAGGTATTGCAGACCGAAACCGGAGGCCGGGCGCTGACCGGGCCTGCAGCGGTTATCCTGTTCATCGTTCCGGTGTGCTGGTCGTTGTTCCAGCTCTGGATTGCATCACCCCTGCCGTTCATTCTGAATTTCGGAATATTCAATTCGACCGAAGCGCGCTCAATCCATCTGGCGTTTGCGGTGTTTCTTGCATTCTCGGCATTCCCGATGATCAAGGGGGTGCATGCCAACAAGGTGCCCATATATGACTGGGTGTTGGCTTTGGCTGCTGCATTTGCGGCTTCCTATCTTTATGTTTTTTATGATGCTCTTTCGCAGAGGCCGGGGGCACCAACCACCATGGATCTCTGGGTGGCGTTGGGTGGCCTGGTATTGCTGCTGGAAGCTACCCGGAGGGCCCTTGGGCTCCCGCTGACTGTTGTTGCGGCGGTTTTTATTGCCTATTCACTGGCCGGCCCTTACATGCCGGATGTGATTTCTCATAAAGGCGTGAGCCTGAACAAGCTGGCTTCCCACCAATGGCTCGGAACCGAGGGGGTATTCGGGGTTGCTCTTGGGGTATCTACCAGCTTTGTTTTCCTGTTTGTGTTGTTCGGTGCCTTGCTTGAGCGGGCGGGAGCCGGTAACTACTTTATCAAGGTGGCTTACGCCATGCTGGGGCATATGCGCGGAGGCCCGGCCAAGGCGGCGGTGGTTTCCAGTGGCCTGAGTGGAGTGATTTCCGGATCCTCCATCGCCAATGTGGTGACCACCGGTACCTTCACGATCCCCCTGATGAAACGGGTCGGTTTCCCGGCAACCAAAGCCGGCGCGGTTGAAGTGGCTGCGTCCACCAACGGTCAGCTTACCCCGCCAATCATGGGGGCCGCGGCCTTCCTGATGGTCGAGTACGTGGGGATTTCCTATCTCGAGGTGATCAAGCACGCCATTCTGCCGGCACTGATTTCCTATGTTGCCCTGATTTACATCGTCCATCTGGAAGCCTGCAAGCTGAAGATGGAAGGGGTAGAGCGGCTGAATCGTCCAACCCTGGCCCAGCGCATGCTGAACTGGGTGGTCATTCTGATTGGCCTGATCGTACTGACCTTCGCGGTTTATTACGGGGTTGGCTGGACCAAAGGGGTGTTGGGTGAGGCCGCGCCCTGGGTGCTTGGGCCGATTCTGGTGATGATTTATGTCGGCCTGGTAGGTTATGCCACCCGCTTCCCGGAGCTGGAGGAAGACGATCCCAATAAAGAAATGAACGAGTTGCCAGAGGTAGGCCCCACCGTTAAAACCGGACTCTATTATCTGCTGCCGGTGGTGGTGCTGGTCTGGTGTCTGACGGTTGAACGCTTTTCGCCCCAGCTGTCTGCCTTCTGGGCGACCTTGTTCATGATCTTTATCGTTATTACCCAGCGGCCGCTGAAGGCCTTTTTCCGCAAGCATGGCGGATTGATGTCTGAATTCACCGGCGGCATCAGTGATTTGTTCCATTCGCTGGCGACCGGCGCCAGGAACATGGTGGGTATCGGCGTTGCGACAGCAACGGCCGGCATCGTAGTTGGTACGGTGACGCTGACCGGTATCGGCCTGGTGATGACTCAGTTCGTGGAATTCCTGTCTGGCGGAAATCTGCTGCTGATGCTCATCTTCACTGCTGTGATCAGTCTGATTCTGGGGATGGGATTGCCGACAACCGCCAACTACATTGTGGTTTCCACCTTGATGGCGCCGGTTATCGTAACCCTGGGGGCCCAGAATGGCCTGATCGTTCCGCTGATTGCGGTGCACCTGTTCGTGTTCTATTTCGGGATACTGGCGGATGATACGCCGCCCGTGGGGTTGGCCGCCTACGCGGCGGCCGCAATCTCAGGGGCAGACCCGATCCGAACGGGTGTCCAGGGTTTTACCTACGATATTCGAACCGCCATCCTGCCGTTCATGTTCATCTTCAATACGCAGCTGTTGTTGATTGGACTGACTGGCTGGTTTGATCTGCTGGTTACGGTGTTCAGTGCCGTCACGGCCATGCTGGTGTTCTCGGCGGCAACTCAGGGCTTCTGGTTCACCCGGAGCCGGAAGTGGGAAACCCTGTTGTTGTTGCTGATTACCTTCACCATGTTCCGGCCCGGTTTCTGGTGGGACATGATCTATCCGCCGAACGAAGAACGGCCGGGGACAGCCGTTATGGAATACGTGGCGGATGTGCCTGCTGACGGTGAGGTGGTGCTGAAGGTGTCAGGCATGGCGCTGGATGGCAGTGATGTCACCACCTACGTCGAGCTTGAGATCCCTGAAGGTGAAACCGCGCAGGAGCGCCTGGCGGGTGCAGGACTGGAAGTGTCAGAGCAGGGCGGTGATCTGGTGGTGGATTTCGTCAACTTTGGCAGTGCCGCGGAAGATGCCGGTATCCAGTTTGGCTGGACCATTGATGCAGTCCAGATTGAGCTGGAGCGGCCACCAAAAGAGTTGATGTTTATCCCGGCACTGTTACTGTTGGGCCTGGTCGCTTTCGGACAGCTCAGGCGCAAGGCACGGGAGGATGCTCAACCCCAGCCGGCCTGATTGGCTTCGGCTCCGTAAAAACCCGGCGTTGCTGCCGGGTTTTTTTCTGTTAGACTCGCCCTCAAATCCGGCTCGCGGTTTGTGTCGCGCAGCCCGGCAACCAAGTGATCTTTGGTATAGATCACCGCTGAGAAACCACGAGGAGATCATCATGCCCGTCATTACCCTGCCAGATGGCAGTCATCGCAGTTTTGCTGAACCCGTAACCGTACACGACGTTGCCGCAGACATTGGCGCGGGCCTGGCCAAAGCGGCCCTGGCCGGAAAGGTTAACGGAAAGCTTGTGGATACCAGCCACCTGATTGAAAACGATACAGAGCTGGCGATTGTGACGGAGCGTGATGAAGACGGCGTGGATATTATTCGCCACTCCACTGCTCACCTGATGGCCATGGCGGTTCAGGAGCTGTTCCCTGGCGCCCAGGTCACCATCGGTCCGGTAATCGAGAACGGCTTCTACTACGACTTCAAATATGAGCGCCCGTTTACCAATGAAGACATGGCGCGCATTGAAAAGCGTATGGAAGAACTCGCGAAACAGGATCTGCCGGTTTCCCGCTCCATTATGTCCCGGGACGAAGCGATCAAGCTGTTTAACGAGATGGGCGAGGAGTACAAGGTTCGCATCATCGAAGACATTCCGGGAGAGGAAGACCTGTCATTCTATCGTCAGGGCGACTTCATCGATCTGTGTCGTGGCCCTCACGTGCCCAGCACCGGTAAGCTCAAGGCCTTCAAGCTGACCAAGGTGGCCGGTGCCTATTGGCGTGGCGATACCAGTAATGAGCAGCTGCAGCGTATCTACGGTACTGCCTGGGGTAACAAGAAAGACCTCAAGGCTTACCTGCACCGCCTGGAAGAAGCTGAAAAAAGGGATCATCGCAAGATTGGCAAGAAGCTGGGCCTGTTCCACATGCAGGAAGAAGCCCCGGGTATGGTGTTCTGGCATCCGGATGGCTGGTCCCTCTATCAGGAGGTGGAACAGTACATGCGTGCCCAGCAGCATAAGCATGGCTACAAGGAGATCAAGACACCTCAGGTGGTGTCGCGGACCCTGTGGGAAAAGTCCGGCCACTGGGACAAGTTCAAGGACGACATGTTTACCACTGAGTCCGAGAAGCACGATTACGCCATCAAGCCCATGAACTGTCCGTGTCACGTGCAGGTGTTTAATCAGGGCCTGAAGAGCTACAAGGATCTGCCGCTGCGCCTGGCCGAGTTTGGCTCCTGCCACCGGAATGAAGCTTCTGGCGCGTTGCATGGACTGATGCGGGTGCGTGGTTTTACCCAGGATGATGCCCATATCTTCTGTGAGGAAGATGCTATCCAGGAAGAAGTGTCTGCATTTATTGCCATGTTGCACGAGATATATGCAGACTTCGGCTTCAGTGAAATCCTTTACAAGCTGTCCACCCGCCCTGAAAAGCGGGTCGGGTCGGACGAAGTCTGGGACAAATCCGAGGCAGCGCTCGAGCAGGCGCTGAACCGTGAAGGGGTTGACTGGGAGCTGTTGCCGGGCGAAGGTGCCTTCTACGGCCCGAAGATCGAGTTTTCTCTGAAAGATTGCCTCGGTCGGGTGTGGCAGTGTGGTACCATCCAGGTCGACTTCTCGATGCCGGGTCGTCTGGGGGCGCAGTATGTGGCCGACAATTCCGAGCGCAAAACGCCGGTTATGCTGCATCGGGCTGTACTGGGTTCCTTTGAGCGCTTCATCGGTATCCTGATCGAGGAGTACGAGGGTGCTTTCCCAACCTGGCTGGCACCGACACAGGTTGCTGTCCTGAATATTACCGATAAACAGCGTGATTACTGTCAGAATCTGGCCAAAAAACTGGATTCTTTAGGCTATCGGGTTAATGCTGACTTGAGAAACGAGAAGATCGGCTTTAAAATCCGCGAGCATACTCTAAATAAGGTTCCCTATCTGGTTGTTGTTGGCGATAAAGAAATCGAGAACAACGCCGTTGCCGTCCGGACACGTAAGGGCGAAGACCTGGGAACCATGTCGGTCGACGATTTTGAAAAGCTGCTTGCAGCCGACGTCGAGCGCAAAGGTAGAACCAAAACGGAGATCTGATTATTAAACAGCGAGCGAATCGGGGTGGGCGCGCACCCAAGGCGCCTATCAATGAGAATATTGACGCAACTGAAGTCCGACTGATTGATGCCGAAGGCAATCAGGTCGGGATTGTTCCGATCGAAGACGCCCTGCGTATGGCGGAAGAGGCGACCCTGGATCTGGTACAGGTTACGGATTCCGATCCGATCGTCTGTAAGATAATGGACTACGGCAAGAAGATCTTTGAAGAGAAAAAGGCCAAGGCGGCTGCCAAGAAAAAGCAGAAGCAGACGCAGGTCAAAGAGCTGAAGTTCCGACCAGGAACGGAAGAAGGGGATTATCAGGTCAAACTACGCAACCTGGTACGTTTCCTTGAGAACGGGGACCGCGGCAAGATCACAATCCGGTTCCGTGGACGTGAGATGGCACACCAAGAAATTGGTATGAAGCTCATGCAGCGGATTGAGGAAGATGTGGCAGAAATAGCCCAGGTTGAGATGCGGCCGAAAATGGAAGGCCGGCAGATGACCATGGTTATCGCACCCCGCAAGAAGAAGTGAGCCTGATCCCGTGACGGGTCCCCCGCATTAGCGGGGGATTTGTCGTTCAGGGGCACAATTGTTTATCCAAAATAGAATGCGGAGTTTTAAAAATGCCGAAGATGAAAACCAAGAGCGGAGCTACCAAGCGGTTCAAGAAGACCGCCACTGGCTTCAAGCACAAGCAGTCCTTCACCAGCCACATCCTGACCAAGAAGAGCCCGAAGCGTAAGCGTCAGCTGCGCGGTACCAAGCTCATCGCCAAGTCGGACGTAGCGTCTATCAAGCGCATGACCGCGTGCTGATTCAGCCGCGCGAATCATTCCTTAGAAAGTAAAGGTAGAAGGATTAAAGTATGGCTCGTGTAAAGCGTGGCGTGGTAGCACGTCGTCGTCACAAGAAGATTCTCAATCAGGCCAAAGGTTACTACGGTGCCCGTAGCCGTGTTTACCGCGTTGCCAAGCAAGCGGTTATCAAGGCCGGTCAGTATGCCTACCGTGACCGTCGCAACCGTAAGCGTGCATTCCGCGCTCTGTGGATTGCCCGTATCAACGCTGGCGCCCGTGCAAACGGTCTGTCTTACAGCCGTCTGATCGCTGGTCTGAAGAAGGCGAATGTTGAAATCGATCGTAAGGTTCTGGCCGATCTGGCCATGAACGAACAGCAGGCGTTTGCCGCTGTTGTTGAGAAGGCCAAAGCGTCCCTGTGATCGCTTAAGCTCTTTCATCGATTGCTGATCGATCCGGGCGCCCCATGTTTCATGACGGCGCCTTCTGATAGGGGAAGGGCACGCTCTTCCCCTATTTTTGTTTTAACCTACCCCATTTCTGGTTTGGAGCAGGGTCAATGGAAAACCTGGAGCAACTGGTTCAGGACGGGTTGAATGCCGTAGAAAAGGCCGACAACCTGCAGGCGCTTGATCAAATTCGTGTGGAATACCTCGGCAAAAAGGGTGTGATTACCCAGCAGGCAAAAACTCTGGGCAAGCTCTCTGCGGAGGAGCGCCCGGCGGCCGGCCAGAAGATCAATGAAGCCAAGGGGCAGGTGGAGCAAGCCATCAACGCACGGCGGGCAGATCTTGAGAAAGCGGCCATTGAAGCCAGGCTTGCGGCGGAATCCATTGACGTAACACTGCCGGGAAGGGGGCAGGACCTGGGTGGTTTGCATCCGGTAACCCGCACCCTGCAGCGCATTGAGGAAATCTTTGCCCGTGCCGGTTATAGCGTAGAGCAGGGGCCTGAAATCGAAGATGATTACCACAACTTCGAAGCTCTGAATATTCCCGGGCACCACCCGGCTCGTGCCATGCACGATACTTTCTATTTCAACCCGGGTACCTTGCTTCGTACCCACACCTCGCCGGTACAGATTCGGACCATGGAGGCAGGCAAGCCACCGTTCCGCATGATCTGCCCCGGACGGGTCTATCGCTGTGATTCCGATATGACTCACACCCCTATGTTCCATCAGGTGGAAGGTCTGCTGGTGGAGAAGAATGTCAGCTTCGCGGACCTGAAAAGCACCGTGGAGGAATTCCTCAGGGTTTTCTTTGAGCGGGATCTGAAAGTTCGCTTCCGTCCCTCCTACTTCCCGTTCACCGAACCATCGGCGGAAGTGGATATTGAATGGGGACGTGAGCCGGATGGCAGCATCAAGTGGCTGGAAGTGATGGGCTGCGGCATGGTGCATCCGAAAGTGTTCGAATATTGCGGTATTGATTCCGAGGAATATCGCGGGTTTGCTTTTGGTCTGGGTGTCGAGCGCCTGGCCATGCTTCGTTATGGAGTAAAAGACCTGCGTATGTTCTTCGAAAACGACCTGCGTTTCCTTCGTCAGTTCCGTTGATACGACACCAGGAATTGGCGTAACAGGCTCAGAATCAACCGAATCAGGACAGGACCAGGATAATGAAATTCAGTGAACAGTGGCTGCGCGAGTGGGTAAACCCGAACATTGGCTCTCAGGAGTTGATGGACCAGATCACCATGGCGGGGCTGGAAGTCGACGGCTTTGAGGCCGTGGCTGGCGAATTTTCCGGCGTGGTTGTGGGTGAGGTCGTTTCCGTTGCGCCCCATCCGGATGCCGACAAGCTGCGGGTGTGTCAGGTGAGCAATGGCGAGCAGACCGTGCAGGTGGTCTGTGGTGCCCCCAATGTTCGCGACGGGCTGAAGGTGCCTTTTGCCGAGGTGGGCGCTGTGCTGCCCGGCAATTTCAAGATCAAGAAAGCCAAGCTCCGGGGGCAGCCCTCCGAGGGTATGCTGTGTTCGGAATCCGAGCTGGGCTTGTCCGATAACCATGACGGCCTGATGGAGCTCCCGGAGGATGCCCCGGTTGGGCAGCCGGTGGTTGACTATCTGAAGCTGAATGACATCACCATTGATGTGGATCTGACCCCGAATCGCAGCGACTGTCTGTCCATCAAGGGCCTGGCCCGGGAAGTGGGCGTGTTGAACAGCCTGGTCACCAATGCGCCTTCCATTCCGCACGTGGAAGCGGTGCACTCGGAAGTGCCTGATATCCGGGTGGAAGCCCCTGAGGGTTGCCCCCGTTATCTGGGGCGTGTTCTGCGAAACGTCAATCTGCAGGCAGAAACGCCGCTCTGGATGCAGGAGAAGCTGCGTCGTTCCGGTATCCGTTCCATTGATGCGGCGGTGGATGTCACCAACTACGTCATGCTGGAACTGGGCCAGCCCATGCATGCCTTTGACCGGGATGAGATCAAAGGTGGGATTGTTGTGCGTATGGCTGGCTCGGGCGAAAAACTGGTATTGCTGGACGGTCAGGAGGTCGAGCTTACTCCGGAAACGCTGGTGATTGCCGACCACGAGAAGCCAGTGGCCATTGCCGGTGTGATGGGGGGCGAGCATTCCGGGGTGAGTGAGAAAACCCGGGATCTGGTGCTTGAATCCGCCTATTTTGACCCGATCACGCTGGCCGGCAAGGCTCGTCAATATGGCCTGCATACAGATGCCTCCCACCGTTTTGAGCGGGGCGTGGATTATGAGCTGGCACGGGATGCCATGGAGCGGGCAACCGGTCTGCTGATGGCTATTGTCGGGGGTGAGCCCGGCGAAATTGTCGAAGTGGCCAGCAAGGAACACCTGCCAAAGGCGCGGGTGATTGATCTGCGTGAGCAGCGCCTGGCGGATGTGTTGGGGCTTAGAATTGACCGCACTACCGTTGAAGAGATTCTCAGCCGGCTTGGCCTGCACATCGACAAGCTGTTGAAAGACGGCTGGCGTATCAGTGTGCCCAGCTTCCGGCCGGATATTTCCATCGAAGAAGACCTGATCGAAGAGGTCGGTCGCATTTTTGGTTATAACAATCTGCCGGTCACCGAGCCAACCGGCTCGCTTGGGCTGCGGGCCCGGGAAGAAGCGGTTCGGCCGCTGTCTGCTGTGCGTAACTTTTTCGTCGCCCAGGGCTACCAGGAAGCGGTGACCTACAGCTTTGTTGATCCCAAGGTTCAACAGCTGGTGGATCCGGAACCTGAGGGGATTGCGTTGGCCAATCCCATCTCGTCGGATCTTTCGGTGATGCGCACGACGCTGTGGAGCGGCCTGCTTAAAACCGTGGGCTACAACCAGAACCGGCAGCAGCCCCGTATTCGCCTGTTTGAGACCGGTTTGCGATTCGTTCAGGATGCCGATGGCATCAGTCAGCAGCCGATGCTGGCAGGGGTGGTGGTTGGTAACCAGAATCCCGAAAACTGGGTAAACGGTCGCAGAACCACGGATTTCTTTGATGTAAAAGGGGAATTGGAAAGCCTGTTCCGACTGCTTGGCATCGAGGTTGATTTTATTGCCAGCCAGCACCCTGCGCTGCATCCGGGCCAGACGGCGGAACTGTTGAGGGATGGCGAGCATGTGGGCTGGCTGGGTGCACTGCATCCACAAGTTCAGAAAAATCTTGAACTTAATGGCACGATCCTGATGTTTGAGCTATTCTTGAATTCGATCGTTGCCGGTTATGTGCCTAATTTCAAAGATATTTCAAAATTCCCGGAAGTTCGCCGGGATTTGGCTATCATTATCGGGAGCGATGTGGCGTTCGCCCAGGTAGAACATGTGGCCCGTAAACATGCTGGCGAGCACCTCACGGCGTTGCGTGTGTTTGATGTCTATGAAGGTGAAAGCCTGGGTGAGGGTAACCGAGGCCTGGCTCTGAGCCTGTTCTGGCAGCATCCTGAACGCACGCTTAACGAGGACGAAGTGCATTCGCTCTTCAATGGGGTTATCGATGCCCTGAAAGAAGAGTTGGGGGCAACACTGAGGAGTTGACAGATGGCGGCTTTGACGAAAGCGGACATGGCAGAGCGCTTGTACGAGGAGTTGGGGCTTAACAAGCGGGAAGCCAAGGAAATGGTGGAAGCTTTCTTCGACGAAATCAGAGGCGCACTCAGCCACAACGAGCAGGTGAAGTTGTCGGGTTTCGGCAACTTCGATCTCAGGGACAAGAAGCAGCGACCGGGACGGAACCCGAAAACGGGTGAGGAAATTCCCATCAGTGCACGGCGCGTAGTTACGTTTCGACCAGGTCAGAAACTGAAGCAGAAAGTAGAAGCGTATGCTGGAACCCAGTCATAACAATGAGCTCCCGGTTATTCCGGGCAAGCGTTATTTCACCATTGGTGAAGTAGCCGAGCTGTGTGCGGTCAAGGCGCATGTGTTGCGCTATTGGGAGCAGGAATTCCCGCAGCTGTCGCCGGTCAAGCGCCGGGGCAATCGCCGTTACTATCAACGCGCGGATGTGATCACCATCCGCCAGATCCGCAGCCTGCTGTACGATCAGGGCTACACCATTGGTGGTGCCAAGCAGAAGCTCAGCAGCAGCGAAGTTAAGGATGATACTTCACAGTACAAGCAGTTGATCCGTCAGATGATCACCGAGCTTGAGGAAGTGCTGGATGTGCTGAACACGCCGGTGCGCTGAAACAGCAGTAAGCCTGTCTGCATTGAAGAACGACAAAGGCCAGAGTGGCGAGAGCTGCTCTGGCCTTTGTGTTTCTGGTGCCTGGAGGCCTATTTTGTTTTGCAGGTTTTGATGCCGAGCAGGGAATAGGCAGGGCAGTTTCCCACCAGTGCTGTTGCCAGCGGTACAATGCCAATCCAGCCCCAGGGCGTCTGAGGGCCAACAAAGACCAGGGCCAGCAGGACAACACCCACGATGGCACGAATAATACGATCAGCGGAACCCATGTTTACCGTCATCTTGGTCTCTCCTGTGTGATGTCGGATGATGGTTTGACTATAGGCCTGTTATTGGCCGGGTTCAGTGATAAAGTCACACAGGCAGACGACTTTCGATACAAGGCAATGCGGAATGGCCAGGCACAGTATTCTCGACACACTACATGACTCCTTGCGCAAAGATGCCCTGGAGGGTCTCCAGGCCATGCGTTTCCCTCCCGGGCAGGTGCTGTTCAGTGCCGGAGAACATTGCCGGGGGCTTCCCCTGGTGCTGGATGGCAGTATCAAGGTGCAGATGACCGGAGCATCTGGCCACAGCATCGTGCTCTACCGTATGGGCGCTGACGATATCTGCACGTTGTCCATTGGCTGTCTGATGACGGGCCGTGGCTACCGGGCTGAAGCCATCGTTGAAGAGGAGGCAGAAGCCGCCATTATCCCGCGCGGATTATTCGATCGGCTGATGGATCAGTCGGCAGAGTTCCGGCTGGGGATTATGGAGTCCTATGGCCGTCGACTTGACGATCTGATGTTGTTGGTTGAAGAAGTAGCGTTTCACCGTATGGATGAGCGCCTGGCGGAGTGGCTTCAGGCCCGTGCGGCTGATGGTCAGAGTGTACTGAATATTACCCATCAGGAGCTGGCCGTGGAGCTGGGAACGGCCAGGGAAGTGGTCAGCCGACTGCTTAAAGAACTCGAACGCCGGGGCCAGGTTCGGTTAGCCCGCGGCCGGGTTGAGCTCACCGGATTACGGAAAACCGCTTCACCGGCGTGAGAAACTGTGCGTCAGGCGCGCCAGCTGCTCCGAAGACTTCTCGAGGTTAGCTTCTGCCAGACCATAGGCTTCCGTCAGGGTGATGGGAGCGGGGGTGATCGAGAAAGCCGCTGTTAACCCAACGCTATGGAGCGGAGCCAGTTCAGCCCCTAATTTTCCACACAGGCCAATCACTGGTACACCGCAGGTATGCGCCAGTCTGGACACGCCGGCCGGCGTTTTTCCAAAGGCGCTTTGAGCATCGATGGCGCCTTCCGCGGTGATCACCAGATCCGCGTTGCGGATATGCTGCTCCAGTTTGACGGCCTCCATCACCAGCTCTATTCCCGGTTGGAGTCGGGCGCCCAGAATACCCTTGACCGTGCCACCGATACCCCCGGCGGCGCCACTACCGGGAAAGCTGGCAATGTCCAGTCCCTGCGCCTTAACCAGACGGGAAAAATGCGCAAGATTGGCGTCCAGCTGACGAACGTCGTCTTCATTGGCGCCTTTCTGCGGCCCGAAAACCGCTGCCGCTCCCTCCGGGCCCAGCAACGCATTGGTAACATCACAGGCCACAATCAACTGGATGCCGTTGAGTCTGCGAATGGCAGGTTCAAGGTCCGCCGTGGCCAGTCGTGCCAGGCCTGCACCGCCGGGCCCGATTTCCTCGCTCTGGTTATCCAGCAGGCGCGCCCCCAGAGCCTGCAGTATGCCCGCGCCGCCATCCGTTGTGGCGCTTCCTCCCAGGCCCATGATCAATGTTTTCGGCCGGTGTTTCAGGGCTGCCAGAATCATCTCTCCGGTACCACGGCTGGTTGCCCGGAGCGCATCACGGGCCTCGGCGGGTACACAATGCAAGCCACTGGCTTCAGCTACCTCAATGACGGCGGTTTCGTTGTTATTGGCCAGGCCAAAGCGGGCTTCGATACGCTCACCCAGCGGGCCCGTGACGGCCACCGTATGCAGTTGCCCGCCCAGAGCCTCTGTCAGTGCCACTGTGGTTCCTTCGCCCCCATCAGCGAGAGGGATTTCTACAATCTCATCCTCCGGGGCAGCGTTGCGCCAACCACGGGCGATGGCAGAGGCAACTTGCTGCGCTGAGAGACATTCCTTGAAAGAGTCGGGGGCAACAACGATCCGCATCTTACTGTCCTCGGTCTTTAACGTTTTCCATCACGACAAAAGTGCTGGTCTGGAGTACGTGGGGCAGGCTGGAGATCTGTTCTCCCAGAACCTGGCGGTATTCAGCCATGTTGCGGGTACGTATTTTCAGAAGATAGTCGAAATTCGCCGCCATCATATGACACTGCTCCACCGCGGAGATTTGCCGGACGGCCTCATTGAACGCCGCCAGTGCCTTGCTGCTGGTGTCATTCAGAGTGACCTGGGCGAACGCAACATGAGAGAGCCCCAGCTTGGTCTGATTCACCATGGCGCTGTAGCCGGTAATGTATCCCTGATCTTCCAGCCGTTTCATTCGTACCTGACAGGGAGTCTTTGATAAACCGACCCGGGAAGCAAGGTCTGTCACGGTAATACGGCCGTTCTTATGCAGTTCCCGGATGATGGAAAGATCGATTCTGTCGAGATCTGCCATGACTGCTATCCTTTGAGATAGTGGATGAATTTTTTTAAAAGGCCGAAACGTCCAATATTAGCGAAAGTGCAGGCTTATAGATAATTTTTAGGGTACTAAAAAAGGAAAATAATAATCTATTTTGATGCTGAACAGGCTAATTGCATGTACCTGCTTCGCTAAAATGCGGTCAGTATTCAAACAATCAGGAGGGTACACCATGAGTCTTCAGCAATCTGTGGCACCGGAACTTAACGACATTCGCCAGGCGATCCGTGCAAACTACCTGGCAGATGAACATGAAGTGATTCACCGGCTGATTGCTGAGGCCCAGTTGTCGGATGAAACCCGAAAGGCTATTTCGGCCCGGGCGGCAGAGCTGGTGCGTGATGTCCGCAACAGCGCACGCCCGACCATCATGGAAAAGTTTCTCGCCGAATATGGGCTGACCACCAAAGAAGGTGTGGCTCTTATGTGCCTGGCGGAGGCTTTGCTGCGGGTACCCGACAACCTCACCATCCAGGACCTGATCGAAGACAAGATCACCTCTGGCAACTGGGGTGCTCACGTGGGCAAAGCCAAATCCGGAATGATCAACTCGGCCACCCTGGCGCTGCTGATGACCAGCAACCTGCTGAAGGATTCCGAGCGCCAGAGTGTGGGGGATACCTTGCGCAAGCTGGTAAAGCGCCTGGGCGAACCGGTTGTGCGCACCGTGGCGGGCCAGGCCATGAAGGAAATGGGACGCCAGTTTGTACTGGGTCGTACCATTGAAGAGGCACAGGACCGCGGCAAGTCCCAGGAAGAGAGGGGCTATACCTATTCCTATGACATGCTGGGCGAAGCGGCGCGCACCGATGCCGATGCTCAGCGTTATTACCAGGCGTACTCTGATGCCATTGACAGCATCAGCAAGCGCTGTAAAGGCGATGTGAGGACGAATCCGGGTATCTCGGTGAAGCTGTCGGCGCTGCTGGCACGCTATGAGTACGGGCATAAAGAGCGGGTGATGAATGAGCTCATGCCCCGGGCACTCAAGCTCGCCAGAAAGGCGGCAGCGGCCAACATGGGCTTCAATATTGATGCCGAAGAGCAGGATCGTCTTGATCTCTCCCTGGATGTGATTGAGGCCATCCTGTCCGACCCGGAACTGAAAGACTGGCAAGGTTTTGGTGTTGTGGTCCAGGCGTTCGGCAAGCGCGCCTCGCAGACCCTCGACTGGCTCTATGCGCTTTCTGAAAAACTGGATCGCCGCATCATGGTGCGGCTGGTTAAAGGTGCTTACTGGGATGCCGAGATCAAGCGTGCCCAGGTGATGGGCCTGTCAGACTTTCCGGTCTTCACCCGCAAGGCCTGCAGCGACGTCGCTTACCTGGCCGGTGCTCGCAAGCTTCTGGGCATGACCGACCGTATCTACCCGCAGTTCGCCACCCACAATGCACATTCGGTGTCAGCGGTGCTGGAACTGGCCAAGGATCTGAGTCGGGATAAATTCGAATTCCAGCGCCTGCATGGTATGGGCGAATCCCTGCACGATCAGGTTCTGGAGGACAGTGGTGTGCCTTGCCGGATCTACGCGCCGGTGGGCGCCCACAAAGACCTGCTGGCTTACCTGGTTCGCCGGTTGCTGGAGAACGGTGCCAACAGTTCCTTTGTTAACCAGATTGTGGATACCAGCATCACCCCGGAAGAAATCGCCAAAGACCCTATTGACGTGGTGGTGGGCCTTGGCCAAAACCTGTCCAGCAAAGCGATTGTGCACCCGTCGAAAATCTTTGGTGAGCAGCGTCGAAACTCCAAAGGATGGGATATTACGGATCCGGTGACGGTGGCCGAGATTGATGAAGGTCGTAATCGTTACAAGAGCCATCAGTGGAAAGGTGGCCCGATACTGGCCGTGGATTCTGTCAGTGACGAAGTGGTTGAGGTACGGAATCCTGCAAACCCGGACGACCTGGTCGGTCACATCACCTATACCTCAGACGTGGATATTTCGTCAGCTCTGGACGCCGCTCAGGACGGCTTCAAACAGTGGTCTTCGGTACCGGCGGAAGAGCGTGCGGCCATGATTCGCAGGGTCGGCGACCTTTACGAAGAGAATGTGCACGAGCTGTTTGCGTTGACCACCCGAGAAGCAGGCAAATCCCTGCTGGATGCCGTGGCCGAGATTCGTGAGGCCGTGGATTTTGCCATGTTCTATGCCAATGAAGGCATTCGTTACAAGAATGACGGCGAAGCCCGTGGTGTGATGTGCTGCATCTCGCCCTGGAACTTCCCGCTGGCGATCTTTACTGGCCAGATTCTGGCGAACCTGGCGGCCGGTAACGCGGTGGTGGCCAAGCCGGCAGAACAAACCTCGCTGCTGGCCTTCCGGGCCGTGGAGCTGATGCATCAGGCGGGCATCCCCCGGGCTGCGATCCAGCTATTGCCTGGTACCGGCGCCACCGTGGGTTCCGGACTGACCTCAGATGCCCGGGTGACCGGCGTGTGTTTCACGGGTTCAACCGCCACGGCGCAGCGGATCAACAAGGCCATGACCGAACACATGGAGCCGGATGCTCCGCTGGTGGCAGAAACCGGTGGCCTGAACGCCATGATCGTGGATTCCACCGCGTTGCCGGAGCAGGTGGTGCGTGACGTGCTGGCATCCTCCTTCCAGAGTGCCGGCCAGCGATGCTCTGCACTTCGTATGCTGTATGTGCAGAAGGACATTGCCGACAATCTGCTGGAAATGCTCTACGGTGCCATGGAGGAACTGGGTATTGGTGATCCGTGGCAGTTGTCGACCGATGTGGGCCCGGTGATCGACGAGAATGCCCGCAAGAAGATTACCGACCATTGCCAGAAGTTCGAGCAGCAGGGCAAGCTGCTCAAAAAACTGAACGTACCGGAGAAGGGCCTGTTCGTGTCGCCGGCAGTGCTTCAGGTGAGCGGAATTGAAGAGCTGGAAGAGGAAATCTTCGGCCCGGTTCTGCATGTGGCCACGTTTGAAGCCAAGGACATCGACAAGGTGATTGACGCCGTCAATGCCAAGGGATACGGCCTGACTTTCGGTATTCATAGCCGCGTTGACCGCCGGATCGAGCACATTGCCAGTCGTATCAAGGTGGGTAACACCTACGTGAACCGTAACCAGATCGGCGCCATCGTCGGTTCCCAGCCATTCGGTGGCGAGGGACTGTCGGGTACCGGGCCGAAAGCCGGTGGCCCGCAGTACGTGCGCCGCTTCCTGCGGGGTGAGGTGGTTGAAAAGCCCGCTCAGTCCAGTGACAAGGTGCTCAGTACCGACAAGGCTCAGAAGCTGATCGACAAGCTGGCCAAAGCAGCGGTACCGGAAGCGGAGGGTCGTCAGGCGCTGCTGGAGCCCTTCTTCGGCAAGGTGCCGGCGCCTCTGGACGAAGGCTACGAGGAGATGCCGGGGCCGACGGGCGAGCAGAACCATCTGTCCTGCCATGGTCGCGGTCTGGTGCTGTGCCTTGGCCCAGACGCCGAATCTGCCGTTGAGCAGGCCGGCACCGCCCTGTCGCAGGGTAACAAGGTGGTGGTGATTGCACCGGGCGCCGAGAAGGCACTGGCCGATGCCATCAAGGCGGGCCTTCCGGTTGTTGCCAGCGATGGCATGCTTGATCCGGACGCTCTGAGCCATCTGACCGGCTTTGAAGCGGTGGTGAGCGTAGCCGAGAAGCCGCTGCTCAAGCAGTACCGCATGGCGCTGAGTAAGCGTGAGGGCGCGCTGCTGCCGGTGATCACCGAACACAAGCTGGATCAGCGCTACGTGATTGAGCGGCATCTGTGTATCGACACCACAGCGGCCGGCGGTAACGCCAGCCTGATTGCGTCGGCTGAATAAAGCTGGCTTGGGCCGGGGGATCGCTTCCCCCGGCTTTTCCTTTCCTCGCGTTTCTGTTGCGAGCCATTCGCGTTACCATAGCCCGTTTTAGCTACATCATTCGAATCGGGCATCCACTTGCAAAACAACCATTCCAGCCACCGCGACTCTTCCGGGGGAGCCTCTGAGGCCTCGCAAAATTTCTTCGCGGTCTGTCTGTCACTGACGCTGTGTTTTGTCGTCTACTCAATGCTGATTGTGGCAGTGCCTGTGTATGGACTTCAACTTGGCGCCTCTCCGCTCGTTCTGGGTGCAGTGTTAAGCGCCCAGTATCTGCTACCGCTGGTGCTGGCCATTCCCCTGGGAGGCATCGTGAGCCGGTTTGGTGGCAGGGCCACGCTGCTGGCCGGGGCGGGCATTATGGTGGCAGGCTTGTTGTCGATGCATGCGTGGTATGGCTATGCGGGCCTCGTGACTGGTCAGTTGCTGGTGGGGCTGGCTCACCTCCAGATGGTTCTGGCCGCCCAAACCATCATTTCCAACCTGGGCACCGGGCCGAGGCTGGAGCAGTACTTTGGCTGGTATGCCACCTGGCTGTCGGGCGGGCAGGTTATCGGCCCCCTGTTGGCCGGTGTTGTGCTGAAGTATTCTGGTACCCAGTACGTGTTCCTTGTGATGGCTCTGTTTGCGCTGGTCTCGGGCGTTGTAACACTCCGCCTGACCGGGCAGGCGAGGGAACGTATTCATGTTACCCGACAGCAGGCGGGCTTCCGGGCGCAATGGCAGCTTGTCGGCAGTAACCGCGGGGTGCAGTTGTCGATTCTGGTCACGGTATTGGGGATGTTCGCGCTCGGGGTCTACGGCAGCTATTTGCCAGTGTACCTGGAGAGCCTGGCCATCAGCCCGTTGATTATTGGAGTTCTGGTCAGTCTTCGAGCCGGTGTGTCCATGCTGGTTCGGCCGTTTATGGCGCGCATTATTGCACTTGCCGGGGGCCGCGTGCCGACAGTGTTGCTCTCGCTCGGTACCCTTGCCACTGGCTTGGCTTTTCTGGGGGCGTCTGAGCAGTTGCTGCTGATGGCTGCCCTGGCCATGCTGGTCGGTATCGGTTCCGGCCTTACCCAGCCTTTATCCATGGTGATCCTGGCGGAATCTGTTGAACGGGAACGGCGCGCAGGGGCATTGGGTATGCGTTTGATGGCAAACCGGGCGGTGCACTTTCTGGCGCCCCTGTTCTTTGGTCTGCTACTTGAACTGAGCGGCTTTACACTGGCTTTCGCTGCTTCAGGTATACTGATTGGCTTCGCGCTTATTGTGGCGCACCGACTGTTCAGCTCCGGGAATCTGTAACCATGTCTGGCACGGCCTCCGGCACCTATGATCGACTGATCAACCCTGTACTTGTCGCAGGCTGTATTATTATTCTGGTTGGTTTTTCCGTGCGGGCCTCATTTGGTCTGTTTCAACTGCCAATTGCCCTGGAATTTGCCTGGCCAAGGGAGTCGTTTTCTCTGGCCATCGCCATTCAGAACCTGTTCTGGGGCATCGGGCAGCCGATCTTTGGAGCTTTTGCCGAACGCTACGGTGATCGCAAAGCTATCCTGGTGGGCGGTATCTGTTACGTGGTCGGGCTGGTTGCCTCGGCATTCGCCATTACCCCGGGCCAGCACCAGCTTCTGGAAATGCTGGTTGGGTTCGGGATTGCCGGAACCGGATTCGGGGTCATCCTCGCTGTCGTAGGGCGCTCTGCCCCGGAAAAGCATCGCTCCATGGCGCTGGGCATTGCAACCGCAGCCGGTTCTGCAGGGCAGATCATTGGTCCGCCCGTCGCGCAGGCGCTGCTGAGCCAGATGCCCTGGCAAAGCGTGTTCATGGTGCTGGCCGGTTTCATTACGGTGTCGATGCTTGCCCTTCTGTTCATGCGGGCACCCAAGGCGGCACCCTCGGTCTCGACCGATGAACCGATGGGAGTGGTGCTAAAGCGAGCGGTGAAAGACCCCTCGTTTCTGTTCATTTTTATCGGCTTTTTCTCTTGCGGGTACCAACTGGCGTTCATCACCGCGCATTTTCCGGCGTTTATTACGGAAATGTGTGGGCCAATTACGCCGGACAGCCTGATCTACGTGCTGGGGGTAACGTCAGCGTCCGGGCTCGGCGCCATCTCAATTGCCCTGATCGGTCTGTTCAATATCGGTGGCACACTGATGGCCGGCTGGTTGGGTAACCGATACTCGCGCAAGTACCTTCTGGCGACGATTTACCTGTTACGAACAATCGTCTCTGCCGCCTTTATCATGGCGCCCATCACTCCTGAAAGCGTTGTGCTCTTCTCGGTGGCGATGGGTTCGTTGTGGTTGGCAACGGTACCGCTGACGTCTGGCCTGGTTGCCCACATCTACGGGTTGAAGTACATGGGCACGCTCTATGGCCTGGTATTCTTTTCGCACCAGCTTGGCGGTTTTCTTGGTGTCTGGCTGGGTGGAGCCCTGTACGACCTCTACCATAACTACACGCTGGTGTGGTGGATCGGTGTTGGCGTCGGGGCCTTGTCGGCACTGATTCACCTGCCGATTCGGGAATACCCCTGGGAGAAGCGTGGGCAGGCGGTCACTGCCTGATAGAACGACAAAGCCCGGACCTTTCGGCCCGGGCTTTGTGTAGGGAATTCTGGTCGGGACGGTAGGATTTGAACCTACGACCCCTTGCACCCCATGCAAGTGCGCTACCAAGCTGCGCTACGCCCCGTAAACTGCAAACCGCCGAGAAACAAGGTTTATCTCAGTGGCTTAGCGGGAGCGAAGTCTACACCAGCCCAAACTAAAAATAAACACCGGGCTGGCGAATTTCTCTCGAAATCAACGTAACTTGGTCTCCCGCAGCGCCAGGATGAATTTCGGCGGCTCGAAGGTATCCGGTTGGGCGCTTTCCCAGTACTTATCGAACACCCGAAGGCCGGTTTTGCCTTCCAGTAGTGCTCCCGGTTCGAGGAACGGAAACAGGTCCAGATAGCTATGCACTTCGGTTTTGGAGATGCGGCGAACGATGTGCTCCGGGCCAAGCTCAGAGGGATGCCGGAGACCCGACGCCTCAAGCAGATTCTGCAGGGCATCCAGAGTGTTCTTGTGGAAGTTGAATACCCGCTCGCTTTTCAAGGGCACGTCCAGTTTATTGCCACGACGCGGATCCTGTGTTGCGACCCCGCTGGGACAGCGGCCGGTATGACAATTCAATGCCTGGATGCAGCCCAGGGAAAACATGTAGCCCCTGGCGGAATTACACCAGTCCGCTCCCAGAGCAAGGGTGCGGGCAATATTGAACGCGGACGTAATCTTGCCTGCGGCGCCAATGGCGATGTCTTCGCGCAGGTGAGTGCCTACCAGTGTGTTATGAACCAGAAGCAGAGCCTCTGTCATCGGCATGCCAAGGCGATTGATGAACTCCAGTGGCGCCGCACCGGTGCCGCCTTCGCCGCCATCAACCACGATGAAATCGGGCTTTTTGCCTGTCTTCAGCATGGCCTTAACGATGGCGAACCATTCCCAGGGGTGGCCGATGGCGAGCTTGAAGCCGACCGGCTTGCCGCCGGAGAGGCTTCGCAGCTGTTCGAGGAATTCCAACAGTTCAATGGGGGTGGAAAAGGCGGAATGGCTGGCGGGTGAAATGCAATCTTCGCCAACCTGAACGCCGCGGGCTTCAGCGATTTCGGGGGTCACTTTTGCACCAGGCAAAATGCCACCGTGGCCTGGTTTTGCCCCTTGAGATAGTTTGACCTCTATCATTTTGACCTGGTCCAGGGTGGCATTCCTTTCGAACATCTCGGCATTGAAGGAGCCGTCGGGATGCCGGCAACCGAAATAGCCGGATCCGATTTCCCAGACCAGATCTCCGCCGGGTTCCCGGTGGTAGCGGGAGATCGATCCTTCCCCTGTGTCGTGGTAGAAGCCTCCTTTTTTTGCGCCGGTATTCAGGCTCAGAATGGCGTTGGCGGAAAGTGAGCCAAAGCTCATGGCGGAGATGTTGAAAACGCTTGCACTGTAAGGTTTCTCGCAGTTTTTGCCGATCAGAATCCGGAAGTTACTGCTGTCGAGTCGGGTTGGGGTGAGCGAGTGGTTCATCCATTCAAAGCCCTCGTCGTACATGCCTAACTGTGAGCCGAATGGTCGCTTGTCGAGCACGTTCTTCGCCCGCTGGTAGATAATAGTGCGCTGTTCCCGCGAGAAGGGCCGCTCCTCCGTATCGGACTGGATAAAGTACTGCCTGATCTCCGGGCCGATCGACTCAAACAGATACCGGAAGTTGGCCATGATGGGATAGTTTCGGCTAACAGTATGCTTTCGCTGCAGTAAATCCCAGGTGCCGAGGGCTGTGAGCGCACCAAAAAACACCGGAAACAGATAGCCTGCTCCAAGCCAAAGCGTTACCGGTAACGACACCAGCAGCCCGGCGATGCTGAGGACATAAGCGGAATAGCGCAAAGGGAAGGTGGTGGTTTTTTCCATGAATACCTCTGGGTGCTGTCGGGCGGGTGTCGGCGAAACCTTGCAGTATAACTACGTCACTTGTCCGGGTAGTAGACCTGTTTCAGGGAACAATCTTTGCCTCTGCAAAATCTGGACTATGCTGATGTAGATAAAAAAGGCATTTTTCTTGCTTTTGATGTTTTGAGTTCAAAGTAATAAAATGACCGGCTTGTAACGTATGAATGATTGTTCATTGCGTTATCCATTCACTCAGCATATTCAGTGATCACACCAGACCAGGAGGCGCCAACGTGGGCGAGGTAGTGAAAGACGAATATCAGACGGATTACGTCGCAGGCCAGGATAATATCAATCCGTTCGGCCTGGATCTTCATAACTGGGTTTTCCCGGTAGCGGCCATCATTGTGGTTCTGTTTGTTATCGGAACATTGATGTTTCCGGTAGCGGCGAAGGAGACTCTTGATGGGGCCAAGTGGGACATTATTGCCAGTTTTGACTGGTTCTTCCTGCTCAGCGCCAACATTTTCGTGGTTGTCAGCCTTGCGCTGATCTTCATGCCGGTAGGCAAGATCCGGCTGGGCGGACAGGATGCAACGCCCGAATTCTCAACCATGTCATGGTTTGCCATGCTGTTCGCAGCCGGGATGGGGATCGGCCTGATGTTCTGGGCCGTGGCCGAGCCGGTGGCCTACTACACAGGCTGGTACGAAACCCCGTTCAATGTGGCTGCCAACTCTCCCGAAGCGCGTGATCTGGCGATGGGGGCAACCCTTTATCACTGGGGGCTGCACCCCTGGGCAATCTACGCCATTGTGGCTCTGTCTCTGGCGTTCTTTGCGTTTAACAAGAACATGCCACTGACCATCCGTTCCGCGTTTTTCCCACTGCTGAAAGACAAGGTGTGGGGCTGGCCGGGGCACATCATTGATGTCCTCGCGGTTGTGGCCACTATCTTTGGTCTGGCCACGTCACTTGGCTTTGGTGCCCAGCAGGCTGCCTCCGGCCTGGATTACCTGTTTCAGGTAGGTTCTGGCACCAATGTGCAGATGGCTATCATTGTTGGCGTTACGGCCTTGGCGCTCATTTCCGTGCTGCGAGGTCTGGATGGCGGCGTGAAGGTGCTCAGTAACATCAACATGGCGACTGCGGGCATCGTGTTGTTCTTCGTGATCTTCGCCGGTCCGACCATGACCATTCTGGAGACCATCTGGGTAACCTCTTCCACCTACGTGGCCAACATTGTGCCGCTGAGTAATCCGTTTGGTCGTGAAGACGAGGCGTGGTTCCAGGGCTGGACTGTATTCTACTGGGCCTGGTGGATTTCCTGGTCACCGTTCGTAGGTATGTTTATCGCGCGGGTTTCAAAAGGCCGGACAGTACGTGAGTTCGTCACTGCGGTTCTGATTATCCCGACCTTGATCACCACCGTATGGATGAGTGGTTTCGGTGGCACGGCACTGGAACAGATCCAGCAAGGCGTTGGTGTGCTCGCAGACAAAGGGCTGACCGAGGTTTCTCTGGCGACCTTCCAGATGTTTGAGCAGCTGCCCTGGACCGGCATTGTCTCGTTCGTCGGTATTATCCTGGTGCTGGTGTTCTTCGTAACCTCGTCGGATTCCGGCTCGCTGGTGATCGACAGCATCACCGCTGGCGGCAAAACCGATGCCCCGACGGCTCAGCGTGTATTCTGGGTGGTCATGGAAGGTGCCATTGCGGCGGCGTTGATCTTCGGCGGTGGCGAAGACGCTCTGGGCGCGATCCAGGCCGTGGCCATCAGTGCCGGGTTGCCCTTCACGGCAATACTTCTGCTGATGACCTGGGGCTTGTTGAAAGGCCTCACCCATGAGAGGAAGTTGCTCCTGCAAAGGGGTGAGCTGACCTCCTGATCAGCGGGTCTGAACAAAAAACCGGAGCTACACCAGCTCCGGTTTTTTTATGCCCAAACACTGATTGTCAGCGCCGGGCAAAGCTTTCCATGGCAAACAGCGCTCGCTCTCTGGGGCTGAAATGTGGGCGCTTGAGGCTCTCGATCGCGTTGAGCCTGGGCAGCAGGCCGCAGCCGTTGGCCATCTGAATGGCCAGACCGGGTCGGGCGTTCAGTTCGAGCAGCAGTGGGCCTTCGTTGGCGTCCACCACCAGGTCTACCCCCATATATCCCAGGCCGGTGGCCTCATAGCATCGGGCTGCCATTTCCAGCATGTTTTCCCAGTCTTCAATCCGGATATTCTCCAGAGCCAGTCCGGTGTCCGGGTGCAGGGTAATCGGCCGATTGAACTGAACTGCGTTCAGGCTCTGGCCAGAGCCGATATCCAGCCCGACGCCAACAGCCCCCTGGTGCAGGTTGGCTTTACCGTCGGACGCGGTGGTTGCCAGCCGGAGCATAGCCATGACGGGATATCCCTGAAACACCACGATCCGGATGTCGGGTACGCCCTGGAAGGAGTACTTGGCGAGTGCCGGGGAGGACTGAACCAGGTTTTCAACAATGGCAACATCCGGGGTACCGGCAAGGGAATACAGGCCAGCCAGAATGTTGGTGAGGTGACGCTCCAGCATCGCGACGGAAATGCGGGCGCTGGAGGCCTTGATAAAGTCGTCGCCATCTCGCCCGGTAATCACGGTAATGCCCTTGCCGCCAGAGCCTTTTGCTGGTTTGATGGCGAAACCAGCCAGATCCTCTGCCATTTCGCGAAAATGAGAGATTTCGTGTTGTTGGCGAACCACCTGCAGCAGCTTGGGGGTTTTTACACCGTATTCGCTCACCGCCAGCTTGGTTTTCAGCTTGTTGTCCACCAGCGGGTAGGAGGTGCGATCATTGTACCGGGCAATGTAATCTACATTGCGCCGGTTCATGTTCAGCATCCCGAGATTTTTCAGCCTGCGTGGAGAGATCCAGTCCATATCAGTCGTAGGCCTTCATCGGGGTAAACCGCTTGAGCTCGCTGAGCTTGTAGCCGGTGTACTGACCCATCAGCAGGATCAGCCCGAGAATAACCAGATGTAACTCCGGGAAGTTGAAGGTGAGGTGGCCCGCCAGCGGAGTGCTCATGGCCAGGTAGGCACAGATGGCCACAAACAGGCTGCCTGAACCCTGAACCAGCACTTCGCGGGCGCCTTCCTCTTCCCAGAGAATGGACATACGTTCGATGGTCCAGGCGATGATCACCATGGGGAAGAAGGTGACGGTCATGCCAGTGTTAAAGCCCATCTGGTAGCCAATGATGCTGAGCCCTGCGGTTATGAAGATCACCAGAATGATCAATGCCGATATACGTGATACCAGTAACAGGTTCAGGCTGGAAAGATAGCCGCGCAACAGCAGGCCAATGGCTACGACGGACAGAAATGCGATCAGACCCGGCACCAGGGTGGTCTGTACAAAGGCCACGGCAATCAGAACCGGCATGAAGGTGCCCGATGTCCGGATGCCAATGACAATCCGCATGAAGGCGACAATGAGGGCGCCGATGGGGAGCAACAGCAGCATTCGGAACATGCTCTGTTCTTCGATGGGTAGCTGGTAGAAACCGAGCACACTCAGTCCATTGGCGTTGGACTCCAGCGTTGCCAGTTGCAGCGCCGGTACGGTCTGCCGCAGCATGGAAAAACTTACCTGGGAGTCATCGCCACCCACCACGTCAAGGAGGGAATCAGCCCCCTGTCTCCAGAGCAACAGGTTTTCCGGTACACCTTGTTCTGCGGTGCGCGGGTCGAAGGTAAGCCAGCGCTTGCCGTTGTATATCTGTAGAAATGGCACCAGTTGTTGGCGACGGCGGGCATCCTCAAGCTTCAGGGCATCTGCTGTGCGCGCAGCGATGCCAGCGTGGTTCAGCATCTTTACCAGAAGTTGCAGATAGTTGTCGTCGGATACCAGTAATGTTGTGTTCTGGGTGCGGTTGTCTGGCTGCATCAGGCGGATCAGTTCGCGGGTCATGCTCTCTGGTGAACTGGATCGCTCCGAAGCCTGGGTCAGGAGCTCTCTTACGGCGGTGGCCTGGGGCTCCTCCCAGAAAACCGTCAACGCCCGGGGTTTACGCACTGGTGGAGTATGAATTGCGTCTTCATCCGGTACAAACTGTGCCTTGAAATAGAGAGTCTGAGGACCGGCGACGTCTCGTTTTGTCCACTGTGCCCTGCGCCCGCTGTTGCTATCCAGAATTGAGAAGCCGTAGCCGGGCGAGGCGGCCTGCTCCGTCAGGATGCGGAAGCCGGGCGGTTGCTCCGGGATGTGCAGGCTCACTTCAGCCGGGCTGTTCTGGCCCTCGAAATCGACTCGCGCCTCAATCATCCAGACCGGACGTTGTTCACCGGTCATCCACGGAATACCCAGTTCCAGATGGCGCCAGGTGGCGATCGCTATCCCTGCCGCAATCAACAGGAAGACAAACACGTAAAACGGGACCCGGGAGCGTACCGTCATTCTTCCTCTCCGTTTGCCGCTTGTTCAAGGTAGGATTCGGGCAGCTCCGTTGCGAATTCCTTGCCGACATCGATCAACATGACGTCTCGCAATACGTTGCGGCCAATCAGGACTTCGTAAGTCAGATTTGTCCGGTCTGCCAGGGTAAACTCAGCCACCTGCTGGTGGTCGCCAATGGCAAACTGAAGCTCCACCACCACCCGTCGCTCTGACTCATCGGCACTGGACTGGATAATCTTCACGCGCCTGGAGATTTCTTTCTCCATGGCTACCCACTCGGCATCCTCAGTACCAGGAACGGGCACTTCAAAGCGCACCCAGTTGCTGCCATCCCGTTCAAAACGCTGAACGTTACGGGCGTGTATGGAAGAGGTTTCCGCGCCACTGTCGATTCGGGCGGTATAGACATGGTCGGGGCCAGCCAGGAAAAACTTTTCGACCTCACCGACAACGACTTTGCCTTTGAGGCGATCCGCCCGGCCTTTATCTTCGCGGGAAGCGGGGCAGGTAGGTGCCGCCTTTGGTGGTGGGCACGATGGCTTTTCAACCTGAGTGGCAATGGCTTGAAGAATGGTCTGGGTAGAATCCTGATTCTGCTGCAGGAGCTTTTCGTGCCTTACACCGGCATTCTGCTCCATGGTAACAAGGGTCGCACGCTGGCTTTGGACCGAGGCTCGCACCTCTTCAATATTCTCTTTCGGTACCATGAAATAATGATCGGAAGCGCAACCAGAAAGTGCGACTGCCAGCCCTGTTAAGGCAACTGCGAACAATGAGCGGGTTTGCGAAACACTGGACCCCATGAATATCCCCTGAACCGGCCGTGAGAATTATTGGCACTGGATGCCTCAGCCATTGGATGTGTTGTCAATCAGGCGGGAGAGTATACTACAACGTACCTGTGTGGTGACTTTACAGATGGTTAAGGCGCACCTTTATCGGCCCAGAAAAGGCCCTTGGCCCAGCGGCGTCTCGGATCTGAGGTACTCCTGAATGACCGGGGAACAATTCAGGTAGAACAGTAGCAGCTCCCGCTGAATATCCTGGTCCTGAATGCGCGCGGCGAAGGAGATGACTTCTTTGAGCGCCCGGTCGCTGGAGGTGGTGTCGGTCGGCACCGTGAAGCTCTTTCCATAACGGCTTTTCAGCAACTGGGTCAGTCGTTCAAGGTGAAACTCGCCGGTATGGGTGATGTGAGGCAAAACCCGCACATGCTTGTCCGCCGAGCGTTGATTTTCCGAAGACAATGTCTGTTCGTCGTCCACACAGGTAGCCTGCAGGAAATCGGACCCGAATTTTCTCCACAATTCCTTGAACATGCTCCGACCTGCCAGTCAGCTTTCCGTTTACGGCTTTAGCACTCCGGTTGGGTGCTTTTTAACCGTTGTAGAGCAATTTACGCCCTGCGTCCATAGGTGGATTGACGCAATGTTGATAAATGCCAAACAGTCGAGGCCGGCCTGGTGGCACCGTTCCGCCAACAAGAAAAAAGGGTGAGCATTGCGGTAGACTGTCAGGCTTTGATCCCGGGGCCATGCCCTGATCTGACCAACGAACACCAAGGAGAACATGCTGGTGCTAGATGCGCTTACCCTCACCATGGCTGAACGTCCGGAATGGCTGGCAGGCTGGTTCCTTGCTCTGGTGGCGAGTGCCGCCTCGCTTTTGGCGGGCGTGATCTGGCTGCTGTGGCGTCGGCGTCAGGATAGAGCCACCGAGTCTGCCTTGCGCGAGGAACTTGACGCCCGGGACAGGCAACTGAGAGATAGCGAGCAGGTGCAGGCGTTGCATGAACAGGAAGTTGAACACCTGCGGACCGCACTCGAGGAGCAGAAAGCCCGCTCCGGACAGCTGGAGCAGAGCATCGAACACTGGCGACAACAGTCTGCTGCCCTGGAAAACCGATTGGCGGCTCTGGCCTCGGAGTTGACAGCAAAACAGGACCGGGTGGCGCAACTGGCAAGTGAGAGCGGTCAATACCAGCAGCGGGCTGAAACGCTCTCGGAAGAGCTGGGCCAGTTGAAGGTCGAGCTACGCGAGCAGCAGGTCACTCTGGATAAGGAGCGCCGTAGTGCCTCAGAAAAACTGGAGTTGCTGGAAAAGAATCGAGATGCACTGAAACAGGAATTCGAGAACCTGGCGAACCGGATTTTCGAGCAGAAAAGTGAGCGCTTCAGCCAGCAATCGAAAACCAGCCTGGACTCCTTGCTTAACCCCTTCCGCGACCAGTTGCAGGATTTCCGCAAACGGGTTGAGGATGTCTACACCACGGAAACCCGGGATCGTCAGGCGCTTCGCAGCGAAATAAAATCCCTGCAGGAGCTGAACCGGCAAATTACCGAAGAAGCCGCCAATCTGACCCGCGCTCTCAAAGGCGACAAGAAAATTCAGGGCAACTGGGGTGAGTTGATCCTGGAGCGGGTGCTGGAACGGTCGGGCCTGCGCAAAGGGGTCGAGTACGAAACCCAGGGTAGTTACCGGGACGAAGACAACCAGTTGTTGAGGCCCGATGTCATCGTGCATTTGCCGGACCAGCGAAATCTGGTAATTGATTCCAAGGTATCGTTGGTCGCCTATCAGCAGTGGGTGACCGCAGATCAGGAGGAAGAGCGAGCTGCGGCGCTGAAGCAGCATGTTGAGGCGGTTCGCAATCACATCCGTACATTGAGCGAAAAAGATTACAGTCAGCTTAACGGGCTGCATTCTCCCGATTTCGTGCTGCTGTTCATGCCCATTGAGCCGGCATTTGTGGCAGCATTCCAGCAGGACGAGAATCTCTTCGCAGAAGCATTTGAACGAAAGATTATTGTGGTGACGCCTACCACCCTGCTGGCGACACTGAGAACCATTGAGAATATCTGGCGTTACGAACGCCAGAGCCAGAATGCCCGCCGCATTGCCGATCGCGCCGGCGCGGTCTACGACAAGCTGCGGGTGTTTGTCGAGGCTATGGAAAAGCTGGGAAGCCAGTTACACACGGCCCAGGGTACCTACGATAATGCCATGAATACCCTGACCCGGGGCCGTGGTAATCTGATTTCCCAGGCCAATCGGTTTGTGGAGCTGGGGGTCAGGGTTAAAAAAGAGTTGCCCAAGTCGATTGTGGATCAGGCCGAGGTCGATTCTGAAGACGCCGATGAGCCGGGAGATACGCCCGCCATCGACAGGAAGCCTACGGACGCCGGGGAAGCCCGTGCAGAGGACCAACAGGAGTAGCGGTATGTTGTCATCCATGAAAAAAAGGCGTTTGCCTGGTCACAAGGCATTTGTGGGCCTGGTGTTGTCTTCTGTTCTTGCCCTGCAGGCGGGATTCGCCCATGCCTTGGCTCCGGAACACGAAATTCGCCGCTTGATGCTGGCGACGGAAGAAGCCGTTACAGCAGAGAACTGGAGTGAGGCAGGAGAGTACCTGAACCGTCTTCAGGCCATGGAGGGAGAGAAGCCCGCCGAGTATTACTACTATCGCGGCCGGGCCATGTTGCAGGCCAATCATCTGAATGAGGCACGTTCAGCACTGGAGCAATACATTACCAGGGCCGGGGCAGAGGGCACGCATTATCAGCAAAGCCTGAAGCTGATTACCGACATTGAGAAGGCCAGCCGTGCCAGTGTTCGCGCTCTGGCCGAAGGGCAGACCAGTGCCAACGAGCCCGTGGCCGTCATTGAGCCGGCGAATGAACAGGATGTGAAGACGCTGCGCCAGCTGTATCTGGCAAGCTCGGACAGGGAGGCTCTGGTCATCCATCTGAATACTCTGCTCGAGACCGCTGGCTGGCGGCGTGACAAAACGGTGGTGCGCCTGGACAGGCCAGCAGATCGCCAGTACCAGGTGGCTCTGGATGACGGCAATATCAGTATTCAGGACATCGAGCGCAATCCCGATGGCACCACCGTTCGCAGTACTCTGTCTCTGTCGGTATTCGGTGTGAATCCTCAGTTGCGTTGGGATTGTGAACCGGTGGTCGGAGCCTGCTGGGTTTATGATCCGCGGGACGGCTCACGGCTTTTCCAGTTGGCCGAGAATCGCGATCAGGCCCGGGACATTGCCCGAACTCTGGGGCGCTTGATCCGGAACCTGCAGCAGGGAAGTTCGTAAGGCCGGGTGTTCAGATCAGATCGCCCCGTTCGCCTTCCCGCCAGGCCCCCGGGGTGACCCCCGTCCATTTTTTGAAGGCCCGATGGAAGGTGGATGGTTCGGTAAAGCCTACCCGTTCGGCAATATCGTTGATGGGTATCTCCGGATGGGCCAGATAGTAGATGGCCATATCCCGCCGCAATAGATCCTTGATCTCCTGAAACGACGTGTTCTCCTGCTTCAGTCGGCGCCTGAGGGTTTGCGGGCTGGTGTGGAGCTCTTGCGCTATCCAGTCGAAATCCGGCATGGGTTTGGAGAAGTCACGGCCAATCAGGCCCCGAATGCGACCGGTCCAGGTGTTGCTCTCATCCGGTCTTGACAGCAGATCTGCCGGGGACGTTTTCAGGAACTGTCGCATTTCCGGCTTGTCCCGAATCACCGGGGCGGAGAGGAAACGTTTGCTGAAGGTCAATGCCGTACAGTCGGACTCGAACGCCAGCGGACAATGAAAAATGTGCCGGTATTCGTCCCCGTGGTCTGGTCTCGGGTAATCGAACTCAGCTTTCTCCAGTTCCACTGGCTGGCCAATGAGCCAGCTGCCCAGCCGGTGCCAGATCACCAGAATGCTCTCGCGCAGAAAATAGTCCGGGTCGTGGATGCTGCCTTCAATTCGCGTGACCAGGCGCACACGGTCATCGAGGATTTCAAGCTCCATGGACACCATCGGTTCGAACAGCCGAGAGAACCGGAAGGCCTGTTGATATACCTCTTCCAGCGTCTGGCAACTGACCACCAACGCACACATGGTGGCGAACGTTCCGGAGCGGGCACGGCGTGGCCCCATGCCCATAAACTCATCGCCAGTGCGCTGCCAGATTACCTGCATCAGCTTGCTGAACTGATCACTGCTCACCCTTGCCATTTCAATGCGAAGAAGATCTGGAGAGATCCCGGCTTCCTGGAGCAACGCACGGCTGTCCAGGCCCAGGCGTTCGGCGCCTGAAAGGGAAGCTTCAACAAAATGTCGTGAGACTGTCAGTGTTGACATAGAGGCAGCCAGAAGAAAGAACGAACTTCATCATAAGTACCCGGCTCAACATTGCAAGCCCATGATTTGCCAAGAGATGGAAGAAACGGCCAATAGGAATGAAGGAACCGGTAGTTGGCCCGGCCTGCAAAACCCGTCAGCATGAGCCAGCGTCATTGCCGCCGATCAAAAACAAGGAGATGCTTTATGGCAGCCCCGCTCGCCAACCTGAAAATTCTGGATTTCAGTACCTTGCTGCCCGGACCCTACGCCACCATGATGCTCGCCGATATGGGCGCGGAAGTGCTCAGAGTTGAAGCTCCTGATCGCGTGGATCTGGCCAAGGTAATGCCACCTTTTGATGGTAAATTCAGCACGACTTTTTCCTACCTCGGTCGCGGCAAGCGAACCTTGCAACTGAACCTGAAGCAGCCCGAGAGTGTTGAAAAGGTCAAGCAGCTGGTTCAGGACTACGACATCGTGGTGGAGCAGTTTCGCCCGGGCGTCATGGATCGCCTCGGGATAGGCTATGAGGTACTCAAAGCCATCAATCCCAAGCTGATTTACTGTGCCATTACGGGCTATGGCCAAACCGGTCCCTACAAGGACAGGGCAGGCCACGATATCAACTATCTTGCTATTTCCGGTGTTGCCAGCCACTGCGGTCGTGCCGACAGCGGTCCACCACCCATGGGCATTCAGATTGCCGACGTGGCCGGAGGCTCCCATCACGCTGTGATGGGCATCCTCGCTGCGGTCATCAAACGCCAGGAAACCGGAGAGGGCGCCTTTATCGACATCAGCATGACTGATGCCGCCTTCGCCCTGAATGCCATGGCGGGTGCTGCTGCTCTGGCAGGCGGACAGCCACAGAAGCCCGAAAGCGGCATGCTCAATGGTGGCACCTTCTACGACTATTACCAGACCAGAGATGGCCGCTGGTTGTCTGTCGGGAGCCTGGAGCCACAGTTCTCTTCGCGCCTGTGTGACACCCTTGGGTTGGGCGAACTGAAAAGCTATGCCCTGAGCCAGAAGCCTGAACATCAGCAGGAATTGAAAGCCGCTATCAAGCAGAAGATCGCGGAGCGTTCACTGGCTGAGTGGCGGGAGGTGTTTGCCGATGTGGATGCCTGCGTAGAGCCGGTATTGACGATTGAGGAGGCGGCAGAGCATCCGCAGTTGAAGGCCAGGGGGATGGTTGTTGAAAGGGATCGAGGGGATGGAAATCTGCAGAAGCAGATTGGTTCCGTTTTCAGCTAGAGGCACAGACAAAAAAGGGCTCCCGTTGAGGGAGCCCTTTGTCATTCTGCCTGCCTGAGTTTATCAGGGCGCGGTGCAGAATGCGGGCAGTTCCGCCAAAGTAACACCGAAGGTCACCAGTGTCTCGCAGACCATCCCGCCAAATACGGCATCATTATTAGCCGATACCGGGGTTCCATGATCACCTGCCTGATAAGTCGTCAACAGATCATCGCCGAGTCCAATGGTCAGTGGTTTTGTGCCGGCCAGTGGTGCACTGAAGCTGTTCACGGTGACTGGTACAGGCAGACCTGTAACTTCTGGTCCGAATGTACCGGACAGTGCGTCAATACCCCACTGTTCCTGGTCAGCAGCATTCGGGATAACGGTATCTCCAGCAACCTCTGACAGCAGGATAGGCGTTCCACCCGCTGCAAGGGAGGCGGTGAAGTTCACGGGATCTGCTGAGTCGATCGCAGCCTGGAAAATATTAAAGAACGTCTCGAGATTGGCGTCGCCTTGTTCCAGTCCAGCAGCTTGCTGCAGGCCAAACAGAATGCGAGGCGCGAACGACGGTGAGTTCTCCAGCAGTCGAACCACGCCACCGCCCGGCGTCAGCAGGCTGGCAGACTGGATATTGTTGAACGCTGATGGCAATGAGCTGCTGCCGTCAGGTGCGGTGAAGATGGTATCCGCGATCTGATCCTCGTTGGCGGCAGCCAGGAACGGCATACCGGTGATGGTGCCGAGCGAGTGGCCAACAAAGTAGACCGGATCGTTGATGTCGATGATCAGTGTGCCGTCATCTCCTCCCGCTGCTGCCGGTTTCTGAAGCGTCATGCCTGCACGACCTGCCGCCGGACTGCCGGCCAGGGTGGCGCGAAGGTTCAACTGGTCAACAACGCTCTGACGGATATTGTCCCTGCCAGCGAGGAAATTCTGGAGGTTGATGAAGAAGCTGCCGGAGCCATCGGTACCGGCGGCGTTAGCTGGATCGAAAACCATTGGCGCCGGTGTGCCCGCGGGGGTGGCGTACAGGCCGTAATGGCGTTCAAAGGTATCCGGCGCGAGGCCGGGGATGGTGCTGCCGGCATTGGCTACGGTGTTGACGAGCGACTGAGCGGTTGCTGCAGACAAGCCCAGCTCGTTGACGAGACGTGTAGTGTCGCCCTCTACAACGACCGGGGCATATACGGGAATTGCCGCTTCCGGAGCTCCACCGGCGGCCAACAGGTCACCTGCCAGCTCAAGCTGAGCCTCCTCGGAGAACGGCGTGATGCCATGCAGTGGCTGGTCGATAGCGACCACAACGTAACCCTGGGCCGCCAATGCCGTGCCAAAGGTCAGGGCTGCACTACGATCCGTGGTGATGCCGTGCTGGTACATGACTACGCCGCGTTCTTCGCCACTATTCGGGTAGAGAACGAGCATCGGGACTTCCTGAGTGCTCTGTTCCAGCGGGAAAGGGAAGATGTAGTTGACCGCTGTCGATACGGAAGCATCGGCCTGCGGCAGGCTCAGGCCAAGCGCCGAGAAGGTGGTGTTCAGAGATTCGGCCAGGGGTTGGTCTGCAATCCAGTTCACTGCATTACCACCTGCGATACCAGCGGGGGTATTGCCCAGATAGTAGGGGAGCGAGATGCTGCCCTGAACGGCCAGCACACCGGATGCTCCGGGAATGCTTCCAGCAACTGCTGATACCAGGCCAACTGGCTGAATGGTGCCGTTGTCGATGGTAATCGCATCCGTAAAGCCGGCGCCATCGAATACGTTACGGTTAACACCAGGCAACGGTGTTGGGAGTTCCTCCCGGAACTGCGATGCGAGGGAGGTTGCCAGGCAGTCGATGGCTCCTGAACCCAGATCCCCGGCACCTGCGATCGGGCAGGGCCCAGTGGGCGCGAATACGGCGTTCAGAGGCGAGGCCGGATTCTCGGGAAGCGATTGTGGGAACTGTGCTACGGCAGCGTCCGCAGCGGCTGCAAGATCCGCGTACGCGGAGGCGCCCCCTTGACGAGCGGCCGTCACCGCACTGGTGCGTACGAAAGTGGTGATCTGATCCGCGAACCAGGCCGCTGGCTCAGCAATGTATTGCAGTACTTTCGCATCATTTGACGTTGTGAAGCTGTAGGTCAGAGCTATCTCGCTTTCATTCAGCGAGCCACCCAGCGCCTTGATGTAGTTGGTAGCGATTGGCTCCCAAAGGTTGTTAACGAGAGTTCTGACAGGCAGAAGAGCCCCGTTGACGAGCCCTTTGCCGGGGTCATCCTCTGTTCCCTCGCCGGTGATGTTCGTATACAGCGGATCCTGAATGATCGAATCGCCATTGATGTCTTTGACCCCTGTCGTGACAAGAACCACGTAGCGCTTCTGCGGGTTCAGGGGTTCGAGCGGCAGGATTCGAATGGCCGAATTGCCGTCGAGAGATTCAACGTCTGCGCGAATCTTCGGCATGTTCTGGGGGCCGCTGATTGCGAGTTCGAGAGTTGGTGGCTCGCCAGCAGACAGCGCCCGTACCGGGTCGCCGCTGGCGTAAGCCAATTCAATGAGGTGAACTGTTTGTCCGGCAATAACGGTTGACGCATCAAGCTGCCCGCTGGTCTGAATCACAGCAGGGGCAATGGTCGAGGCGCCGGACAGCTCATTGAGCGCTGTGGTAACTGGCGGAGTAGTGTCATCAACGCCAAAGGTTCCATCTTTCTGCGTGGAGTCAAAAATCAAATCGTTGGGCAGAGGCAACTGACCCTTCGCAGGGTTAAAGATAGCGTAGGTTTTTCCCAGTGAATCAGCAGAATACTGCGGCTTGGGATTATCATTACCCCCACTGTTAGAGCCACTGAAACAGCCCGTCAACCCAAGGGAAGAAGCCACGGCAAGACTTATTAGAGTTTTCTTGAACATGGGTGGAACCTTTTCCTGTTGTTGTGTCGTTATATCCGGCGTTGACGGAACCGGTCGGCCCCAGGATTCCGCGCACAGCCTTTTCTGATTTGTTGGTTGTCTGAAATTGTAGCCAGCACTTAAAAGCCAATTTCTGTAGCTTCGACTATAGCGACAGAGTAGCAAGTGTTGATCAGCCAAAAGTGTGATTCTGCGTCTGGAAACCCTCCTCGCACCCTTGGAGTGGCCCTCAATCAAAAATAGTGGTCGGTCCGCGGTTTGTCGAGTTCCAGTGGCCGGGTAATGCCTGTTTTAACAAATTGTTGCGAATTGGTTTTACCGTCATAGTTATTTTCGCTGGCGTACATAGCATTTGCGCCTTCTGTCGCATCAACCGCTGTGTCGAATTTCTGGTAAACTCTCGCTTCCTTATACAAGCAGGGGGCTGCTTTGGTGGCTCCGCATACTTCCGATATTCAGAAAGCTGATGAGGCCACTATGACCACCGTGATCCGCCAGGACGACCTGATCGAAAGCGTAGCCGATGCGCTGCAGTTCATTTCCTATTATCACCCGAAGGATTTCATTCAGGCCGTGTACGAGGCCTACCAGAAGGAAGAGTCCCAGGCTGCCAAGGATGCCATGGCCCAGATTCTGATTAACTCCCGTATGTGTGCCCAGGGCCACCGTCCGATCTGTCAGGACACCGGTATCGTCACCGTGTTCGTGAACATCGGTATGGACGTGAAGTTCGAGTGCGACATGGCGCTGGACGATGTGATCAACGAAGGTGTACGCCGCGCCTACACCCATCCGGATAACGTACTGCGGGCCTCTGTGCTGGCAGATCCGGACGGCAAGCGCCAGAACACCAAGGACAACACCCCCGCCATCATCCACTACAAGATGGTGCCCGGTAACACCGTAGACGTGCACGTGGCAGCCAAGGGCGGTGGCTCTGAAGCCAAGTCCAAGTTTGCCATGCTGAACCCGTCCGACTCGGTCGTGGACTGGGTGTTGAAGATGGTGCCGCAGATGGGTGCTGGCTGGTGTCCGCCTGGCATGCTGGGTATTGGTATTGGTGGTACCGCTGAGAAGGCGATGGAGCTGGCGAAAGAGGCTCTGTTGGATCCGATCGATATTCACGATCTGCAGGCCCGCGGTGCCTCCAATCGTGCCGAAGAGTTGCGTCTTGAGCTGTTTGAGAAGGTGAACGAGCTGGGCATTGGCGCCCAGGGGCTGGGTGGCCTGACCACCGTTCTGGATGTGAAAGTCAAGGATTACCCCACCCACGCGGCCAACAAGCCGGTGGCGATCATTCCGAACTGCGCCGCTACCCGCCATGCGCACTTTGTGCTGGATGGTACTGGCCCGTCCCTGCAGACCCCGCCGAGCCTGGAAGACTGGCCGGAAATTACCTGGGAAGTGGGCGAGAACGTTCGCCGTGTGAATCTGGATACTGTAACTCCGGAAGACGTGAAAGACTGGCAGCCGGGTGAAACCGTTCTGCTGTCTGGCAAGATGCTGACCGGCCGTGATGCCGCCCACAAGAAGATGGTGGATATGATCGAGCGCGGCGAAGAGCTGCCGGTGGATCTGAAGGGCCGCTTCATCTATTACGTGGGCCCGGTGGATCCGGTGCGTGAAGAAGTGGTTGGCCCCGCCGGCCCCACCACCGCGACCCGTATGGACAAGTTCACCGACACCATGCTGGAGAAAACCGGACTGACCGGCATGATCGGTAAAGCCGAGCGTGGTCAGGTTGCCATCGACGCCATCAAGAAGCACGGCGCAGTGTATCTGATGGCGGTGGGTGGTGCGGCCTACCTGGTCTCCAAGGCCATCAAGGGCGCCAAGGTGGTGGCCTTCGAAGAGCTGGGTATGGAAGCCATTTACGAGTTTGAAGTGCAGGATATGCCGGTAACCGTAGCCGTGGATTCCCGTGGCAGTTCCGTGCACCAGACCGGCCCGGTTGAGTGGCACGACAAGATCATTGCTGCCAAGGCGGTTTGATCTGAGTCTTTGTTAGTCCGGTGGCAGCCTTGGGCGTTCGGCTCAAGGCTGCCACTGAAAGTCCTGCATCTTTACCCTTCCTTTATACACTTCCACCCCTTCCAGCCTCAGTTTCTCGGTTTGAAGCTGGCAGGTTTCCGTGCCTTCAGGAAAAGCGATCTGCCCATTGCTCCGGATAACCCGGTGCCAGGGGATGCTGTGGCCGGCGGGCAGTTTGCCCAGGGCCCGGCCAACGAAACGCGCCTGGCGTCCGAGGCCGGCCATGGCGGCTACCTGACCGTAGCTGGCCACTTTCCCTTTCGGAATCGCGGCCACTACCTGCCAGATTTTCTGCTCCTTTGTCGGTTCCTTTTCGGACTCGTTCATTCAGAGCTCCGGTATTGGCCGGGTCACAGGCGCAGGGCGCCGTCCACCTCGATCATGCGGCCAGAAACGTAGTCGTTCTCGAAGATAAACGCTACCGCTGAGGCGATTTCCTCTGGCTTGCCCATGCGTTTCAGGGGGATGCCGGCGGTCATTTTCTCCAGGGCTTCGGGCTTCATGGAGGCCGTCATTTCCGTTTCGATAAACCCTGGGGCGATGCCCATGCAGCGGATGCCGTAGCGGGCGAGTTCTTTGGCCCACACTGGCACCAGGGCAGATACGCCGGCTTTGGCGGCGGAGTAGTTGCTCTGGCCCATGTTTCCGGCGCGGGAGATGGAGGCGATGTTGATGATCGCGCCCTGGTCGCCGTTTTCGATCATGCGGGTGGCCGCTTCCCGGCCGCACAGGAAAACGCCGGTGAGGTTAACGTCGATCACGGACTGCCACTGGGCCAGTTCCATGCGCTTCGCGAGCTTGCCGTCCTTGAATTTCACCATCAGGCCGTCGCGCAGGATGCCGGCGTTGTTGACCAGGCCGTTGAGGTGGCCGAAGTCATTGATAATTGCCTGAAAGGTTGCCTCAACGTCTTCTTCTTTGGCGACGTTACAGACATAGGTTTTGGCGTCGCCACCGGCCAGTTTGCAGGCTTCAGCGGCTTCAGCCAGCTTGTCTTCCATCAGGTCGATGAGTGCCAGCCTGGCGCCTTTGGCTGCCAGGTATTCAGCCATTGCGCGGCCGAGGCCCTGGCCGCCACCAGTGATTGCGATAACAGAATCTTGAAGTTTCATGGTTTGCCCTAATTAAGTTCAGAGGTGTTTTACGTTCTCTGTGTGTCTGTATCGTTTTTATGGGGAGGCATTTTGCCCGTTTTCTTTTTTCTTTTCATCGTTATGCCCATTGCCGAACTGGCGGTATTGATTCAGGTCGGTAGCGTTATCGGCGTGTTGAATACGGTAGGGCTGGTGTTTCTGACGGCTGTAATCGGGGCCTGGTTGCTGCGCCAGCAGGGGCTGGCGACCTTGTTGCGGGCGAATGAACGGCTCAACAGCGGTGAGTTGCCGGCAAAAGAAGTGGCCGAGGGGCTGATTCTTGCGGTCGGTGGCGCCATGTTGCTCACGCCGGGGTTTATCACCGACACCTTCGGCTTTCTGTGTTTGTTGCCGGGCTCGCGACATTGGCTGGCATCGCAGGCGCTGAAGCGGATGACGGTGTCGGGGCAGAATCACGGCCGGAGTTTCTTTTTCAGCGCCGGAGGCGGTGCAGGGCCCTTCGGGCAAGGCCCATTTGGCCAGCAGCGACCATTCGATCGTGATGCCAACGGCAACATCATTGAAGGCGAGTACCAGGATCAGACCCGGAATGATCGGGGCCAGCTCCAGCAGGGGCAGTCTGATCAGGATGAGCAGGAAAAAAAGTGAAATTTTTTTCGTTGAGGGTGTTGAAAACCTTTCGCTCAACCCCATTTACACAGCACAGATTCGCTTCAGGCTGAAAACCGCTGTCTATCAGTGGCTTGGATGCCGGGGCAATTTGTCGGGTCCGGGTCTCCGGCCAGACATTTTTAACATGCAATTGTCATTGCCACATTAATCTGACTATTGGAGAAACAGAGCAATGAAAATTCGTCCGCTACACGATCGTGTTGTCGTACGCCGTAAGGAAGAAGAAGAGAAAACTGCGGGTGGCATCGTGCTGCCGGGTAATGCCAAAGAAAAGCCTTCCCAGGGCGAAGTGATCGCTGTGGGTAATGGCCGCATTCTGGATAATGGCGAAACCCGTGCACTGGCGGTCAAGGTGGGTGACACCGTGGTCTTCGGTCAGTACGCCGGTAACACCGTGAAGGTTGACGGTGAAGAGCTGCTCATCATGAGTGAGAACGATATTTACGGCGTGCTTGAGTGATCGCAACAGCGATAGGCACGAACGCTCATTAATCCGATTGGTTCAATTTTCGGTTTAACGAACAGGAATAGAAGACATGGCAGCAAAAGACGTTAAATTCGGTGATAGCGCCCGTAAGCGCATGGTAGCAGGTGTTAACATCCTGGCGGACGCGGTCAAGGTAACACTGGGCCCCAAAGGTCGTAACGTGGTTCTGGAGAAGTCTTTCGGCGCTCCGACTGTGACCAAGGACGGCGTATCTGTGGCCAAGGAAATCGAGCTGAAAGACAAGTTCGAGAACATGGGCGCGCAGATGGTGAAGGAAGTCGCTTCCCAGGCCAACGAAACTGCTGGTGACGGTACCACGACTGCGACCGTACTGGCCCAGTCCATCGTGAATGAGGGTATCAAGGCCGTGACTGCCGGCATGAACCCGATGGACCTGAAGCGTGGTATCGACAAAGGTACCGCCGAAGCTGTTAAAGCCATCCGTGAAATGGCCAAGCCCTGCGACGACAGCCGCATGATCGCCCAGGTCGGTACTATCTCCGCCAACGGTGACGAAACCATCGGCAAGATCATCGCAGACGCGATGGAAAAAGTGGGTAAAGAAGGCGTCATTACCGTTGAGGAAGGCCGTGGCCTGGAAGACGAGCTGGACGTGGTTGAAGGCATGCAGTTTGACCGCGGTTTCCTGAGCCCGTACTTCATCAACAACCAGGACAACATGTCTGCCGAGCTGGAAGACCCGTACATCCTGCTGGTCGACAAGAAGATCTCCAACATCCGCGAACTGCTGCCGGTGCTGGAAGCCGTTGCCAAGGCTGGCAAGCCGCTCCAGATCATCGCTGAAGACATCGAAGGCGAAGCCCTGGCTACTCTGGTGGTCAACAACATGCGCGGCATTGTGAAGGTCAACGCTGTGAAGGCGCCTGGCTTTGGTGACCGTCGCAAGGAAATGCTGCAGGATATCGCCATTCTGACTGGCGGTACCGTGATTTCCGAAGAAGTCGGCCTGACCCTGGAAAACACCACTCTGGATGACCTGGGTACTGCCAAGCGTGTCAACGTGACCAAGGAAAACACCACGATCATCGGTGGCGCTGGTGCCGAGGCTGATATCAGCGCTCGCGTTGAGCAGATTCGCAAGCAGATCGAAGACAGCAGCTCTGATTACGACAAAGAGAAGCTGCAAGAGCGCGTCGCCAAGCTGGCTGGCGGTGTCGCCGTCATCAAAGTGGGCGCCGGCTCTGAAGTTGAAATGAAAGAGAAGAAGGCCCGCGTTGAAGACGCTCTGCACTCCACCCGCGCTGCCGTTGAAGAAGGCATCGTAGCTGGTGGTGGTGTAACCCTCATCCGCGCCATTGCGGCTCTGGACAAGGTAGACGCCATCAACGACGAGCAGAAAGCCGGTGTGAACATTCTGCGTCGCGCCATGGAAGCTCCCCTGCGTCAGATCGTATTCAACGCAGGCGGTGAGTCTTCTGTGGTGGTTGCCAAGGTAAAAGAAGGCGAAGGTTCCTTCGGCTTCAACGCTGCTACCGAGCAGTATGGCGACATGCTGGAAATGGGTATCCTGGATCCCGCCAAGGTAACCCGTTCTTCCCTGCAGGCAGCGGCTTCTGTCGCTTCTCTGATCATCACTACCGAGGCGATGGTTGCAGACGAGCCGGAAGACGAGAAAGCCGGCGGTGGTATGCCGGATATGGGTGGCATGGGCGGAATGGGAGGCATGGGCGGCATGATGTAATGCCGGCCAGATCCCGAACAGGTCTCAGTTTCTGAGGCCTGGCCCGATCTACCCCTGAAAACCCCGCGCTGGTTCACACTGGTGCGGGGTTTTTCGTTTTTTTGTCATGAACTTGCCCAATGGCTTTGTTAGACTCGGCTACCGGTTTTTAAATGTGCCAATTGCAATGACTGAATCCCGACCAAAATCCTTTCTCGGCCCTGGCAAAGTGGTTCTGCTGCTGTTGCTCGGTCTGCTGGTTTACGGGATCACGCTGATTGTTCTGGTTCCGGCTGGCTGGCTCTGGCAGCAGGCCTCGGCCCAGGTGCAGGTGCCAGAGCATGTTCGGGTGCAGCAGGTATCCGGGCGTCTCTGGGATGGGGCCGCAGGGGTTGTTGTGGCTGGTTTTCCGGCACGCCTGGAATGGCAATTTGGCTGGCCATCGCTGTCCGGTGTGACATTACCGCTGCAATTTTCCGTGTCTTCATCACAATCCCGCGTGGAAGGGGTTGCCCGTGCCGGTTGGCAGGGTAATTTTGAGGTCAGTGCCAATGGGCTGATAGCGGTTGCCGAGTTCGAGCAACTGATACGCCAGAGCGGTGGCGCCATGATTGAGGGAACCGTGTCTGTGGATCGCTTCGAGATGTCCTGGGCAGACGGTCGCCTGAAGTCAGCAGACGGGCTCGGGCGCTGGGATGGTGGCAGGGTTACCTGGCCTATGGGCAATCAGGTGGGCCAGGCTGTGTTTCCACCCATGCAGGCAGATCTGGACACCGTGGACGGAGGCGTTTCACTGGTAGTGGCAGAGCAGGGTGCAAGCGGGCCGGCGGCTGATGCCAGCATACTCTGGGATGGCATGATGGAACTGCGGGTGTACAAGCGCATGGTCGATCTGGCGCAACAGCCCTGGCCAGATTCTGCAAGGCCGGGTGACGTAGTGTTCCGGGTCCGGCAGCCATTGCTGCCCGGAGGCCTGTAATATGATGAAGCTGTCGGTGGGGCGTCAGGAGCGGTTCTCGCGTACATTGGCGAATCTGCTGTTGCTTGCGCTGGTGCTGTACCTTTCGGTCGAGCTGGCGAAACTAACCTGGTTGATTGCCTGGAACGACCGGCCTGTGCCGGAAATCTTCGGGCAGACGGCCGCCGGCGCTGAGGTCCGTAGCCGAGTATCGGGGGCTCCGATCGCCGGTTATGAATTCTTCGGGAGACCGGATAATCAGAAGGGTGTGGCCGACGTGGTGCGCCGCTCTGCACCGGAAACCGGGCTGCGCCTGAGGCTGGAGGGTGTGCTTGTCGGGCAGCGTCCGGAGGACTCCGGTGCTATAGTTGCCGGAAGTAACGGCGAAACCGAATACTATCGGGTTGGCGACCAGTTACCGGGCAACGCTGAGCTGGCGGAGGTCGAGGCTGGAAGAATTCTGCTACGCAGGGGGGGGAGGTACGAATCCCTGGCGTTTGAGGAACAGATAGAGACCGGAGCGCTGGTTGCGGAAGAGCCGGTGCAAACGGCAGAATCGCCGGATACCTACCTGGAAGACGCCAGAGCGCGGTTGGACAGTGAAGGCGTGGCTGCACTGGCAACCTACGGTCTGCAGCCTGCAGAGGATCGCAGTGGGTATGTGTATGATGGCTCCAACGCCATGCTGAACGCCGTGAATCTGCGTCCGGGAGATATCATTACCTCGGTGAACGGTCAGCCTCTGGGCGACATCGAGCAGGACAAGCAGTTGCTGGACAGTTGGCGCAGCCTGCCGCAGCTGGATATAGAAATTGAACGTGACGGAACCCTGCTGACGGTCAGTTACGCCATACCCGAACAATGGCGCTGACAGGGTACTCAAAATAACAGGACGATATCGCCAGATGTATAACCACAAGATCAACCTCCTCCAGGCAATCATGTTCGCGCTTTTATTGCCGCTGGCTTCGCTGGCTCAGGCGCAGGAAGAAACCTGGAGGCTGAACCTCAAGGATGCGGACATTCGGGCCTTTGTCACCCAGGTGGCAGACATAACCGGCTACAGCTTTGTGGTGGATCCCCGGGTTAAAGGGAAAGTGACGGTATTGTCCAGTGCCCCCATGAACAAGGACGAAATATACGATCTTTTCCTGGCAGTGCTGAATGTGCACGGTTTTACTGCGATCCCCGGAGAGGAAGTCGTCAAAATTGTCCAGCAGGTCGATGCCAAACAGTCTGCAGAGAACCTGAACAGGTTTCCGCAAACGCCTTCCGAGCAATTGATTACCCGTGTTATCCAGATTGATAATGCCAACGCCCTGGAACTGGTTCCGATTCTGCGTCCCCTGGTCGCCAAATACGGCCATCTGGCGGGCGTGGCTGCGGCAAACGCCCTGATTGTCAGTGATCATGCCTCTAACATCGCTCGCATTGAACAGATCGTGCGGGAACTGGACAGCCCCTCTAAATACGAAGTGGAAGTGATTCAGCTGCAGGAAGCCTGGGTTGGTGACATGGTGACCCTGCTGCAGGAGCTGGCACCGGAAGAGCTTGGCCGCGCTGGCGGTGAGAATGCCGCACGCAAATACAGCGTGACAGCCGACGAGCGCAGCAATCGATTGATTCTGCGGGGCGACGAAACCTTTCGGGACAAGATGCGTGGTTTGATTCTCCAACTGGACCAACCGTCTGCCAGTGGCGGAACCACCAAGGTGATTCGTCTTCGTCATGCCGATGCCAAGACCCTGACCGAAATACTCAAAGGTGTGATGGGTGAGGTAGTGAAAGAGGGTAGCGCTGGCGGCAGCTCGGGTGGCTCTGCCGGGAATCCGGGCAGCAGCTTTTCAGTCTTTGCCGACGAAGGGCTGAATGCTCTCGTCGTCCGGGGGGACCCCTCCCTGATGCAGGAAGCCGAGCAGATTGTGGCACAGCTGGATGTGCGCCGTGCCCAGGTTATGATTGAAGCGGCCATTGTGGAAATCAGTGATGAGCTGGGCGATCAACTCGGGGTGCAATTGGCGGCTGGCGATGAGTCTGCAGGTTCATTTCCGGTGCTGGGTACAAACCTGACCAGTGGCCAGGGTATGGTTGGCCTGAACTCCGTGATTGGAGCTCTGGTGGGTGACACTATTCCGCAGCTAGCCGGCGGGTTGACCGTCGGTGCCGGGCAGCGTGATGAGGATGGTGTTACCTGGGGCTTACTGATTCAGGCACTGTCCTCTTCTTCCGCGGCGAACCTGTTGTCTACGCCCAGCATTATTACCCTCGACAATCAGGAATCTGAAATCATCGTTGGCCAGAACGTACCGTTCCGTACTGGCCAGTCTACCGTGACCGGAGACGGGACCACCAACCCGTTTACCACCATCGAGCGGCGCGATGTGGGGTTGTCGCTGAAAGTCACGCCTACGATCAGTGCCGATGGCCTGGTGCGTCTGGTGGTTGAGCAAACGACCGAGGACATTTCCACAACCAGCGTTGATGGTGCATCCGATCTGATCACCAACAAACGTGAGATTAAAACCACCGTGCTGGCGGATGACGGTGAGACCGTGGTACTGGGCGGTCTGATCAAGGACGATTACCAGGTCAGCAAGAGCAAGGTGCCGCTGCTGGGCGATATCCCGGTGCTTGGTCGCTTGTTCTCTTCTGAATCCGAGACCCGCGTTAAGCGCAACCTGCTGGTTTTCCTACGCCCCACGATTATGCTGGGCAAGGCAGATGCTGTGGCGGCGACCACTGAAAAGTTCAACCGCCTCTGGGATGTGAACCTGGAAGTGCGGGAAAAGCTTGGCTTGCCGCAGGAAGAATCTGATCCGTCGGTCGATATGCTGTTTGAAGGGCGCCGGCAGTAGGGAGTTGTGCTGGCGAGACAGCGTGGATAACCGCGCTGTCTGATCATCGCCCCGGCGAGCAGGACTGGGGCGGTGCTTCGAGTGCTCTCAGAGTGGCGGCATCGGGCAGTCCAGCTGATCCGCCACCAGCCTCATTAGTTCGTATTCCTTAACTTCCACCTTTCCGTCGTGACTGATGCAATGTCCGCAGGCATCAATAATGGCAGGCTTCAGCAGTGGTGAGAGCTTGCTGAGAACATTCAGAGCAGCTCTAAGGTTCTGCATGGTGATCTTGCTGTGCATGGTTTCGTCGTTTCCGTTGCCGAATCCGGAAATAGCCTCCTGATAGAGCGCTTGAGCCTTTTCCGGTGCTTCGGTGCCGGCCCGGGCGAACAGGCTCAGCACCTGCTCAATGGCGGGTTTGACTTGCCGGAAGCTTCGGTATTTTACGGGCACGACCTGTCCGGAGCCACGGCCTAGATGCCGCCACAGGAATGTGGTGAGTGCGAGTTCGAACAGGGTCACCCGGTTGTCCGCCTGAACCAGCGTCTGAATATTTGCAAGAAGGGTATCCCGCTCCTCCGGATCGAGCTTTCGCAGCGCCGGCATGGCCAGTTCAAGCATTGGAAAACGTGCGCGTTCGCCAAGTTCCTTTAGGGATGGCAGTAGTTTGCCAAGCAACTCGGGTTGTGCGCCCAGCACGGAGTGCTCTGGTATGAGTGCAAGCCTCTCGGTTTGCTCGGCGTCCGTCAGTTCGTAGATCACCAGGCCATAGCAAAGCTGAACGGCTCCAGCCCGGGTATATAACAGGTTGCGAAAGGTCGATGGCAGTTTTTTCAGGAGATTGCCGGCGAAGCGCTCGCTGTCCGCGGAAACCGTGCCAACGCGGCTGGACAGCGTAGGGGCTGCCGTTGGAGATTCGTTGGTCAGGGAGCTTGCCAGAGGCGATAGGCTGTACTTTCGGGTGCCTTGAGCGGGTTCGGCTACCTGGCTCACCAGGTCTCCAATGGCTGCCTTTTCCGGACTGGGGCCTTGTCCCTGCAAGCGTGAGCCCGGTTCGGTATCCCGTAGCCTGCTGCGCAGGCGTGCCATCAGCCCTGGCTGGATGGCGTTGATTCGTTCGTCAATGGGAGGGTGGGATGCCAGCAGGGAGGTGAATTTCATCCTTGCCGCCTCGCCGAAACACATGTGGTTCATGTCGCTGGCATGGCTGGTAGTGTCCAGATACCCGCCTTTCATCCCGATTTTGAACAGGGCTGCGCCAATGCCTTCGGGGTTACGAGTGAACTGAACGGATGACGCGTCGGCCAGCATCTCCCGTTGACGCGAGACGGCCGACTGAATGAGCCGGCCAAAGAACACGCCGACATAGCCGATCACCATCAAGGCCAGCCCGATCATCCCCATGGCAGCCTGTGCCCGGCCGTCCCGGTTTCGGCTACGACCGCTGCTGTAGAAGCCAGCCCTCAGGAGAAATTGGCCAATCTGGCCAATCATCAATATACCGGCCAGCAAGGCGATCAACCTGACATTGATGCGCATATCGCCGTTGAGGATGTGGCTGAATTCGTGGCCTACCACACCCTGGAGTTCGTCCCGGTTCAATTGGGTCAGGGCTCCGTGGGTAACCACCATCACCGCTTCACCTGGGGTGTAACCGGCCACAAAGGCGTTGATGCCGGTTTCATGGTCCATCACGTAGAGTTCCGGTACCGGCACGCCACTGGCAATCGACATTTCTTCGACGATATTGCGCAGTTTGCGTTCTTCCGGGTCGCGGGTATCCGGATCAATTGCCCGGGCACCAACCATTCGCGCCACGCGGGTGCCGCCTCCGGCGAGGTCCACCCAGCGTACCAGAGAGCCGATGCCAATCAGCGCGACCACTGCACCGGCGGTTGTCAGGCCATGGCTGGACAGTAACCAGTAATGAAATGGCAAGGCCGAGGTCTGGCTGCGGGTCACCATGTAACCCACCAGACAGACCGCCAGAGTAATCAGGGTGACTGCGGTGAGAAACAGTACAACCAACAGGCCAGTGTTGCGCCGGGCACTGGCCTGGCGCTGGAAGAAACCGGGGCTCGCCATGAATCAGGCCTCAGAAACTGACTTTCGGAGCCTGGCGGGCCTCTGGAGATTCAAGCTGGAGCTGGGCGGTTTCCTTGAACGCAAACAGGCCAGCGACCAGATTGTTGGGGAACTTCTCGCGGAAGATGTTGTAGTTCATCACGCCATCGTTATATGCCTGGCGCGCGAACGCGACACGGTTCTCGGTGCTGGAGAGTTCTTCCATCAGTTGCTGGATGGTCTCGTTGGCTTTCAGCTCAGGGTAATTCTCGGCCACGGCGTAGAAATTGGCGAGGGCTTTGGTGAGCAGGTTCTCGGCGCTGCCAAGGCGTTGGATCTTGGTGCTGTCGCCTGGGTCACGGGCGGCATCTTTCTGGGCGCTGACCGCGTTATTGCGTGCTTCCATTACCTGGGTCAGGGTGGACTTTTCATGGTCCAGATAGGCTTTGGCGGACTCCACCAGGTTGGGGATCAGATCATGGCGGCGCTGAAGCTGGACATCAATCTGGGCAAAGCCATTCTTGAACTGGTTGCGCAAAGAGACAAGCTGGTTGTAGATAAACACCAGATAGAGGATGACAACGGCAATTACTACAAGACCGATGACAGTCGTTCCCATGACTACTCCTAAGGGCTAAAGGTTCAGGCGTTATTTTCCACGATCCGGGCGTGGAAAGTCTGTACGAAATTCTCAAAATCTCTTGGTAACAGGGGCTTGGAGAAGAAATACCCCTGAGCAAGCGCGCAGCCACGCTGGCTGAGGTAATACTCCTGCTCTGCTGTTTCCACACCTTCTGCGACGACGGTCAGGTTCAGGCTCTTGCCCAGGTCGATGATGGTGTTGGCAATTCGGGTATCTTCCTCGTTGATCAGCAGGTCCCGAATGAACTGCTTGTCGATCTTCAGATGCTGTACGGGCATCTGCTTCAGATAGGTCAGCGATGAATAGCCCGTGCCGAAATCGTCAACCGCAATACTGATGCCGGCCCGATGCAGCCGATGCAGCTTGGCAACCGCATCGGTGAGGTTGGTCATAAAGCTGGTTTCTGTCACTTCCAGTTCCAGGCGTCCCGCCGGAATATTGTGACGTTTCAGGGTGTTGAGAATATCGTCAACAATGGATTCCTGGCGTAGCTGAACAGCGGAAAGGTTCACGGCGATTCTCAGGTGAGTACCTTCGGATGCCCAGCGAGCGGCCTGCCAGCAAGCCTGATCCAGAACCCATTGACCAATCTCGACGATGGAACCATTTGCTTCCGCCACCGGAATGAAAAGGTCCGGGGGAATCATGCCGTGTTCAGGGTGTTCCCAACGCAGCAGTGCTTCTGCACCAATAACGCGCCGGGTCTCCAGATTGATCTGTGGCTGGTAGACCAGATGGAATTCGTGGTTTGCGAGGGCCTGGGCCAGGTCCTTTTCCATCTGTTTGCGTTCGCGAATTTCCTTGTCGATGCTGGCCACATAGAACTGGAAGTGGTTGTGCCCGGTCTGCTTCGCCAGTGCCATGGTCTGTTCGGCGCTCTGGAGCAAGCGATCTGCCTGGTCGGCATCTGACGGAAACAGGGAAATCCCCACGGTGGCGGTCATGGAAATCCGGTGGTTGCCCGAATTGATGGGTGAGCCGATGGTAGCGAGTACCTTCTCGGCGGTTTCTGCCGCCTGGAAGCCATCGCGCAGATGTTTCTCAACAATGACGAACTGGTCGCTGCCCAGCCGCGCGACATTGAACCTGTCGGACGAGAGGTTGGCGGTCAGGCGACTGGCCACCGTTTGAAGGATGGTGTCGCCCGTGCGGAAACCGCACTGCTCATTGACGGATTTGAAGTCGTCAATACCGCAGACCATCAGAGCGATAGAGCTGTGGCCTTTCTGGGCTCGTTCAATAGCGCCCTGAAGATCTTCCATAAAGGCGTCGCGGCTGGGCAGGCCTGTCAGTGTGTCGTAGCGGGCCAGCCGGGTGACCCGGTCTTCTGCTTCACGATGTTTTTTCTGGGTATCCCCGATGGCGACGAGCAGATTGTTGGTGGCGTTAACCCAGAGGCCAAGTTCGTCGGCCCGGTGTCCCTCCGGGATCGAAACCAGGCGATCGTCCGGGTGTGCCGGGTCCACCTTTTTGACCGACTGCACAATGCGCAGCAGCGGGCGGGTCAGCAGCAGATGGAACACCACGAACAGTACGATGCCAAGAATGAGTGCCAGGGCGATGCCTGAGGCAAACGTCACCAGTGCTCGGCCGAGCCAGGTTCGAGCGTAGGGGGCGGTGTCGTAGTGAACCTCAAGATAGCCGTAGACAAGATCCGGATTGCTGCCTCGCGTGAGACTTTCGCGGTATTCGCGAACCTGGCCGAATATCGGATCAGTTAAAGGGCGAAACGGGGAGTCCTGCAGAGGCCGTAGCCGATCACCCAGTTCATCACCGTCGGGATGGGTGATTTTGGCCATGTGAATGGGTTCCAGGGCGAACAGTCCATCCACCACCTGTTGGGCGAGCGTGTCATCAATGCTGAAAACGGCCTGGGTGGCGGAGTCTTCCACCATGGCCAGGGTCTGGGCCGCATCACGCTCCAGTTCAGCGGACACCCTCTTTGCATCCAGCACCACCTGTACCGCGCTCATCAGAATACCGCTCAGCAACGCGACGAACAGTACCCATCGGAGAATGCGGTATCCGAGGTGGTTCTCTACTTCAAAGGTTTTTTGCATCCGCTGTTCTTGGCTCATCTGTCTGATTGGTTCTGTCGGACTCTGCGACAGGATCTATCACGCGGCACATGACAGTATGGTTCAGATTCCTTTCAACTTCATGGAGTATGGACGATTTTTTCAGAGTTTCTTGTGGATGCGTGTGTCGATTTGTTTCGGTTTCGTCGCATTCAGATACAGAAACGCCCGCAGGGGTTCCCGTGCGGGCGTTTGGTCAACGGTGAGGCGGTTGCTACCTACCGTTGTTCCGGCTGGATCAGGCCAGGTTTTCGTTCACGAAATCCCAGTTGACCAGGTTCCAGAACGCTTCCAGGTAATTCGGACGGCTGTTCCGGTAGTCGATGTAGTAGGCGTGCTCCCATACATCAACGGTCAGTACCGGCTTGTCGGCGCCGGTCAGCGGAGTTTCGGCGTTGCTGGTATTGGCGATGGCAACACTGCCGTCAGCTTTTTTCACCAGCCAGGTCCAGCCAGAACCAAAGTTGTTGGCGGCCTTGTCGTTGAATTCTTTCTTGAAGTCTTCGAAGGAGCCAAAGGCCTTCTCGATGGCTTCTTTGGCGGCGCCGGTGGGTTCACCACCACCGTTCGGGCTCAGGCAGTGCCAGTAGAAGGTGTGGTTCCATACCTGGGCTGCGTTGTTGAACAGCGGGCCGCTGGCGCTCTTGATGATGTCTTCCAGAGACTTGTTGGCATTCTCAGTACCTTCAACCAGACCGTTCAGCTTGGTTACGTAGGTGTTGTGATGTTTGCCGTAGTGGTACTCAAGGGTTTCCTGAGAGATGTGCGGTTCCAGTGCGTTTTTTTCGTAAGGCAGTGCGGGAAGTTCAAATGCCATGAGGTCGTTCTCCCTGGTTCTCTCTGTTTATGTGAGTTGACACTCTCGCAATATAAGGGCGGTTTGAGTTAAATCAACCCTTTGTTGTGAGAGAGCTTTTAAACTCGGGGCTGCCGGGCAGAAACTGAGCGCAGTTCCGGACCCGCCAGACCAGCTCTTCATAACTGTCTGCCAGAATGTTCACATGCCCGAGCTTGCGCCCCGGGCGCTCCCCTTTATTGTAGAGGTGAAGGTGAGCGTAGGGCAGTTCCAGCATCCGTTCAATGTCGCCGTGCTCGCCGATGATATTAATCATGCAGCTCAGGCCGCGTGCCTGAACATTGCCCAGAGCGTGTCCGCTGACCGCGCGAATGTGATTCTCGAACTGGCTGGTCATGGAACCCTCAATGGTCCAGTGCCCGGAATTGTGGACCCGTGGAGCCATCTCGTTTGCTACCAGGCCGTCCTCGGTCTCAAACAGTTCCAGAGTCAGTACGCCCACATAGTTCAATTCGTTCAATAGTGCCTTGATGTACTTTTCAGCATCTTGCTGGATGTGGGGTTGCAGTCCGGGTGCCGGGGCAATGGAGTAGCGCAGTATGCCCTCGTGGTGGGTGTTCTCGGCAATGGGGTAAAAGGCCACATCGCCATCCTCACCGCGAACAGCGATGATGGACACTTCGCGTTTGAAGTTAACGAACTTCTCCACGATTACCCTGGGGTGGCCGATGGCGGTCCAGGCTTCTTCTGCCTGTTCCGGATCTCTCAGGACGGCCTGGCCTTTGCCGTCGTAGCCCTCAGTGATGGATTTGGCTACCACCGGGCAGCCAAGTGCCTCGGCAGCGGCTTTCAGGGAAGCGGCGCTATCAGCGATTTTCCATTCCGGCGTTGGAATGCCAAGCTGGCCGAACAGGGTTTTCTCTGCCTCCCGGTTCTGGCAAACCTGAAGCGCCCTGGGGCAGGGGTGAACCGGCTTGTGTTGGGCCAGCTTCTCCGCCACTTCAACGGGCAGGTGCTCGAATTCGTAGGTTACGCGGTCGACGCGGGAGAGGAAGTCGTCCAGGTAGCTGCCGTCGCGATCCACAATGACTTCCCCCAGACCAGCGCTGGGGCTGCCGGACATGTCGTAGAACACAAATTCCTTTGCGAGGGGGTATCCGGCAAGGGCCAGCATGCGCCCGAGTTGGCCGGCTCCGAGTACACCGATTCTCATCTGGTTCTCCTGCTCTTTATTTGGGGCGACGCCAGAGCGGGCCGGGGAGGGCTTTCCAAAACTGTTGAGGGCCATGGACGGCCCGAAACAAGCGCACAGGGAGGTGCTTGTAGCGTGTTTTGGAAAGCCCTCCCCGGCCCGCTCGCCTGGTCTCGGTAATAGGTTATTGATCCCTGGGGTCAGGGTTGTCCAGAATCGTCTGGGTCTGGTTTTTCCTGAAGTCTTCCACTGCCTGGCGAACCTTGTCGTCGAACGTGCCAACGATCTGTGCTGCCAGCAGGCCTGCGTTGGTGGCGCCGGCCTTGCCAATCGCCAGGGTGCCAACAGCAATGCCGCCTGGCATCTGCACGATGGAAAGCAGCGAATCCAGGCCATTCAGTGCTTTTGATTGTACGGGCACGCCCAGCACCGGCAAAGACGTTTGTGAGGCAACCATGCCCGGCAGGTGCGCCGCGCCGCCGGCGCCACCGATGATGACCTTCAGTCCGCGATCGGCCGCGGTCTTGGCGTAATCAAAAAGCAGATCCGGTGTGCGATGGGCGGAGACAACCCGGGTTTCGTAGGGCACGCCAAGTTTGTCGAGCATATCGGCAGCGTGTTCCATGGTGGGCCAGTCAGATTTGGAGCCCATGATGAGTCCAACAAGCGGCTGCATAAGCAACAGTCCTGTGATAATTGGAAAGCCGGCCATTGTATGTTCTGGCCAGTTGCCGTGCAACACGGCAAGCCCGGGCGTCCGGGTGCCGGAGCGCTTTCTTTAGAAGCCTTCATTTTAACCTGTCCGTAACTGCAGGTATTATCGTCGGTTATACAATTAAACCATCCATTTCCAGGAGCTGTAATGGAACCCATCCGCCCGGACGAAGATGAGCTGAGAGCAGAACCCCCGATCGGCGCCGGGGAAGCGCGAACCCCTCGTGCCAGTAAAGAGCGTGAGACTGGGCGTGGGGCTCCCAAAGCCAGGCCGCCAGGTGCAGCTGCGGGCTCTGGCGGAGGCGGTGGTCGTGGTGGACGAGTTCTTGTCTGGGGAGCGATTTTCGGGCTTGCGGTGGCTGCTGGCGCAGGGTGGTATAGCCAGAGTCAGCGCATCGCGGCGCTGGAGAGTCAACTGGAAGAGGCGGATTACTGGGCGCGGCAAAGTAAGCTGGCGCTGGCCCGTTTTGAGGGCGAGCTTTCGGAAACCGGGGAATCCTTGCAGGAGCGGGGTGCCTCTCTGGAGGAAAAGATAGCGGCCAATGCGGAAAAGGTTGAGACCGCCAACAGTGAAATCCGCAAGCTCTGGGTGGTTGCCAATGAGCGTAACCGGAAACAGCTTGAGGAGCATGGTCAGCGGCTCTCGGTGCTGGATCAGAATCTGGCCGAGACCGGTAAATCGGTGTCAGATCTGGAAACCACGCTCGAGCAGGTTCGTACCACGTTTGCTGGAGATATCGCCCAACTGAGCCAGAAGCTGGAGACGTCTGTGGCTGCGCTGGAGCAGGCAAATAGTGAGGCGACGTCGCAACTGACCAGGCTGAGTCAGCAGATCGGTGATATCGATCAGGTGGTAGAGAGCCGTATCCGCCGGTTTGAGCAGGAGCAGAAACTGGGTATCGATGGTATTGAAAGCCGGCTGTCCTCCGTCGAGGCTCGAACGGACGGCCTCGCAGGAGCCGGTGATGTTCAGGCGCTGCGGAATCGGCTGGCAGAACTGGCCCGGACCGTGGAATCCATCGATGCTTCCCGTGCCCAACTTACCTCGCGCCTCGTGCGCCTGTCGGAGGAGGTCAATCAGCTCAGGGCGTCGAACTCAGGGCAGTAACGGTTGCCGGGGGTGAATGTAACGGTTTGTATTCATCCCTTGCGGTAGCTCTCATTTCTTGTGGTGGCCAGTTGTTATGATCGTCCCTACTCGATAAGGGATGAAGAGTGCATAACAATGAAAATCCGAGTGCCTTTCGTTAAGAGTGCCGCCGTTGTGGCATGCTTTCTGGTGTTGTCTGGTTGCACCGTTTATCAGTCTATCGGCAAGAGTGTGGGTGGCTTTCTGCATCCGGTGTCGGGCCATGATTTCGTGCATATCGACACCGATCAGTGGGACCAGAGCAATGCCTTGTTGTATTTCTACCGTACCCACTCCCAGTGGGCGGCGGATGAGATCGAGTCTCCCAGCGTCTATATTGACGACAAGCACTATTTCAACATCCGCAATAACAGCTTTACCTGGCTGGAAGTGAGCCCCGGTGAACGGCACATCGCCATGCGTCGGCCTTTGCTTGGGCTTGAAGGCCTGAACTCCTTCAGTTTGAGCCTGATTGCGGATGCCACTCTGAAGGTGGAGCCTGGCAAGATCTACTACCTGAGATACAACGAACTGGAGGAGCCCTCGCGCCCTCATCCGGACCTGGACCCGGAGCACCCGCTGGCCTCCGGCGAGCTGCAGCTGGTTACCCGTGAATACGCCATGCAGTCGGACGAAATTGTGTCCACCCTGTTCCTGAACAGCGATCTACTGGCGCCGAACCATGCCGCAACGTCGATTGTCGAAGTTAACGAAGATACCGACTACGAGAAGCGGAAGCTGGCTCTTGAGCAGGAGCGCGAGCTGGAGATTGAGCGCCTGCAGCAGCAGGGTAAATATGAGGAGACCTCCTGGTTCTGGCCATTCGGGGGTGGGCCAACGGTGCCGCTGGAAGCCGATCGCAAGCTGAAGGCGCTGGAGCAGGAGTATGCCCAACTGGAACTTGAGCGCGAGCGCAGGGAAGAGGCGGAATCGGGAGGCTGGTGGATCTTCTAGGCAATGTCTACACTGGGGATGGTGTAGTGAAGAGAGATAAAAACAATGTCCTTCAAAGATACGTTCCGGCTGCGTATTGACAGGCTGGCCGGGCAGGTTGGTCCGTTGCTTGAAGAGTCCTGGCGGGAGGCTCGGCAACGCCTTGATGACCTTAACCAGGCGCTTGCCAGTCAGGCGGTGCCTGGCGAGCGCCGGGCGCGAGTGGGTGAGCTGGCTCTGAAGCGAAAGGGGCAGCAGGCAGGTCAGAAGTCTGCGGAGATACGGCCCTTCCCTGAACAGGGTAAAACAGTACAACGTTCTGATTTTGATTAATAAATGTTCGCCTGAGAGCCTCTCGGAAAAAAGTTCAGTATTTTTCGGAAAAACATTTGACACAGTGAGCGAAATGCTTAAAATGCGCGTCTCACTTGGTTGAGACAGCAACGCTGACTCAGCAGGCGCCAGGCGCAGCAAGTGACTGTTTTGAGCCTGAAGTAAAGTAAGGCAGCGAAAGTGGGTGGTTAGCTCAGCTGGGAGAGCATCGCCCTTACAAGGCGAGGGTCGCAGGTTCGATCCCTGCACCACCCACCACTTTCAAAACAGAGTTCAGATTCGGCAAAGCTGAATCGATGCGGAGCGGTAGTTCAGTTGGTTAGAATACCGGCCTGTCACGCCGGGGGTCGCGGGTTCGAGTCCCGTCCGCTCCGCCACCTTACCCTGGGTGGTTAGCTCAGCTGGGAGAGCATCGCCCTTACAAGGCGAGGGTCGCAGGTTCGATCCCTGCACCACCCACCAGATTCTAAAAAGCAGACCAATCTGGTCTGCTTTTTTTATGCCCTCAGAAAACGCCAAGCTCCTTTGGTGAGCCGCAAAAAGGCCGGGCAGGGTTACCCTGACCGGCCTCTTCCTGTAGTGCCTTTTCTGAATTACTTGCCGATCAGGGACTGGCCACATACCCGAACCACGTTCCCGTTCACGCCCGCAGACGCTGGGTTGCAGTACCAGGCGATAGCCTCGGCCACATCAACCGGTTGCCCGCCCTGAGACAGGCTGTTCATGCGTCGACCGGCCTCACGGATGGTAAACGGCATGGCGGCGGTCATCTGGGTCTCAATAAAGCCCGGGGCAATGGCATTGATGGTGATGCCGTTCTTCAGATGACGGGCCATGGCTTCGACATAGCCGATCACGCCGCTTTTGGCGCAGGAGTAGTTGGTCTGGCCGAAATTGCCTGCGATGCCGCTGATCGAAGAAATGCAGACGATGCGGCCGTTTTCCCGCATCAGTTTGCGCTCCGCCAGTTCCTCGTCAATCAGCTCTTCTGCAGTCAGGTTGACGGCAATGGTCATATCCCAGAAATGTTCGGGCATGTTGCCTAGGGTTTTGTCTCTGGTGATGCCGGCGTTGTGGATGACGAAGTCGACACCGCCGGTTTCCTTTTCGATAAAGTCTGCGATCAGCTTTGGCGCCTTTTTATCGGTGATGTCGCAGGCGAGCGCCTTGCCTTTCAGAGCGCCGGTTACTTTCTGCAATTCCTCGAGTGCCGGCGGAATGTCGAGCCCGATGACGGTTGCCCCATCTCTGGCGAGGGTTTCAGCGATAGCGGCGCCAATGCCTCGGGACGCGCCGGTCACCAGGGCCACTTTGCCTGCCAATGGTGCGACCGGATTGGTGGCTTTGGCTTCGTCGGCTTTGCCGATGCGAACCACCTGCCCGGAGACGTAGGCTGAGCGTGGCGACAGGAAGAACCGAACCGAGGAATCCAGCTGGTTTTCAGCATTGGGCGCTATCCAGACCAGGTTCGCGGTAGCGCCCTTTTTGCCGATCTCTTTGCCAACGGCTCGTACGAAGCCTTCCAGTGCCTGTTGTGCAGCGGCCTGGGGCGCCTTGCGGCAGGTGTGCGGGTCCTGGCCAATCACCAGAACCCGGCCATTCGTCGCCAGTTTCCGGATAGTGGGGTGGAAAAAGTCATACAGGGCGCGCAATTCATCCGGTTTCTGCAGGCCGGACGCATCGAAAATCAGTGCCGAGAACTTGCCGGAGACCTCGCCGGTGATATCCAGTGCCTGAGCCTTGTTGCTTGTCTTGGCCGATTCGGCCAGGGTTTCCGGCCCGGTGGCGTGGTGCAGGGTGGCCGGGCTGGCGCCAACAATGCTGCCAAGGGTGGCGATGGCGCGGGCACCATCGCCGGCTCCAATGAGGACGTCGCCCTCAATAAAAGGCTGATCCACTCGCTTGAGGCGTTTCAGCGGGGCCGGTGACGGCAAGCCAAGAGACTGGGCGGCGGTTTTTCCCACCGGGGTATTCACGAGTTTGAGGTAGAGGTCAGACATGTTTTCTTCCTTGTGCATCTGGTTGATTGCAAATTAGCCTAAAGGGTAAGGAATCTTCCAGCTATTGTATTGACTGAACGCAGGTTGTGCGTTGTCAGAGTTGCCAATGAGAGACTGCCGTCAGGCGCTAGACTCATCAACAGTATCGGTGAACCGAAACAGAATCATCTGACTCACAAGGAAACACAGCGATGGCACAGGCAAAGAAAACCTCAGCACCCGTGAAAGGGGCAAGCCAGGGCATTCGACGGGTTGCCGTTATTGGCGGTAACCGTATTCCGTTTGCCCGCTCCAATACTGCCTACAGCAAGATCAGTAACCAGGAATTGTTGACTTCGGCGCTTCGTGGGCTGGTGGATCGCTTTAATCTGGACGGCATGAAAATGGGCGAAGTGGTCGCGGGCGCCGTGATCAAGCATTCCAGGGACTTCAACCTGACTCGTGAATCGGTTCTCAGCTGTGGTCTGGCACCTGAAACACCGGCCTACGATATCCAGCAAGCCTGCGGAACCGGCCTGGAAGCCGCGATTCTGGTGGCGAACAAAATCGCGTTGGGGCAGATCGAGTGCGGCATTGCCGGCGGCACCGATACCACGTCTGATGCGCCGATCGGGGTGGGCGAAGGGCTCCGGGAAATCCTGCTGGACCTCAACCGTGCCAAGACCACCAAGGAGCGCCTGAAAATTCTTGGCCGTTTCCGGCCGAGCCATCTGGTGCCGGAGATTCCGGAGAACGGTGAGCCCCGTACAGGCATGTCCATGGGGGACCACTGCCAGGTGACTGCCAAAGAATGGAGCATCGCCCGTGAAGATCAGGATCGCCTGGCCTGGGAGAGTCATCAGAAGCTGGCAAAGGCCTACGAGGAGGGCTTTTTCGACGATCTGATGACTCCCATGGCCGGTCTCGATAAAGATAATATCCTGCGTCCGGACACCACGCTGGAGAAACTGGCCACCCTCAAGCCCTGTTTTGATCGGGAAAACGGCACCATGACTGCAGCCAACAGCACGGCGCTGACCGATGGCGCGTCGGCAGTGCTGTTGGCCAGCGAAGAGTGGGCAAAGGCCCATAACATGGATGTCAAAGCCTGGCTGACCTTCTCCGAAGTGGCTGCTGTGGATTTCGTCGACAAGAAAGAGGGCCTGCTGATGGCGCCAGCCTATGCCGTACCCCGTATGCTGGAAAGGGCCGGCCTGACCCTTCAGGATTTCGACTTCTATGAGATTCACGAGGCATTTGCGGCACAGGTTTTATCTACCCTGAAAGCCTGGGAAGATCCGGGATTCTGCAGGGAGCGCCTCGGGCTGGAAAAACCATTGGGCACCATTGATCACGACAAGCTGAACGTGAAGGGTTCGAGTCTGGCCACGGGGCATCCGTTTGCCGCGACCGGAGGCCGTATTGTCGCCACGCTGGCCAAGCTGCTGGAGCAGAAAGGTAGTGGTCGTGGCCTGATCTCCATCTGCGCCGCTGGCGGCCAGGGCGTGACGGCAATTCTGGAGCGCTGATCCGGGCGGGATAGGTAATAACCGAAATCCTCTTTGACAGCTGGCGGCCAGAGCTATAGTATTCGCGCCACGTTGATCGGGCCTCTACCTGATTGATGAAAAGTTTGATGCGGGATGGAGCAGTCTGGTAGCTCGTCGGGCTCATAACCCGAAGGTCGTTGGTTCGAATCCAGCTCCCGCTACCAAAAAAGAAAAAGGCAGGTCAGTTACCTTCACTGATCTGCCTTTTTTGCTTTCTGGGCGGCAGATTATTCCCATGGCCATTATTGCCGGGTGATGCCCCTTTCTGACCAAGCAAAAGGAGCACAAAGATGTCTTCCCGGCGACTTGGCGTTGTACGCCCCCTGCTGCAGATGGGGTTGATACCCCAGATTACCATCGGAATCATTGCCGGCGTTTTGCTGGCCGTGATTTGGCCTGATACTGCCCAATCGGTTTCTCTGCTTGGCCAACTGTTTATATCCGCCCTGAAAGCGGTTGCGCCGATCCTGGTGTTTGCGCTGGTGACGGCAGCCATTGCCAATCACCAGCAGGGACAGCCAACCCACATTCGTGGGGTGTTGCTGCTCTATGTGATCGGTACGCTGGTGGCGGCTGTGGTAGCGGTGATCGCCAGCTTTGTCTTCCCCACGGAACTCACGCTGGAGCTTCCGGAAGTCAGCGGCAACCCGCCTGGCGGGGTCGTCGAGATCCTGCGCAATCTTCTGCTGAGCGCGGTGACGAATCCGGTCAGCGCCCTGATGGAGGGGAACTTCATTGCTATTCTGGCCTGGGCCGTTGGTCTGGGATTAATGCTGCGCCAGGGCCGTGACGCCACCCGGCAAGTGGTGAACGACCTGTCCGATGCAATTTCCGGCATTGTCCGGGCCGTTATCCGGTTTGCGCCCCTGGGAATCTTCGGGCTGGTTGCCAATACCCTGGCCGATGCCGGCATCGGCGCGCTGCTGGAATACGGCCGCCTTCTGGCCGTCATTGTTGGCTGTATGCTGTTTGTGGCTCTGGTGACCAATCCGTTGATTGTCTTCCTCCACACCCGCCAGAATCCTTACCCCCTGGTATTCGCCTGTTTAAGGGGCAGTGCCATCACCGCCTTTTTTACCCGCAGTTCCGCTGCCAATATCCCGGTTAACCTTAACCTGTGTGACCGGCTGGGCCTGGACCCGGATACTTACGCTATTTCCATCCCGCTCGGTGCCACTATCAATATGGCCGGTGCCGCCATCACCATCTCCGTGATTACCCTGGCGGCTGCGAATACCCTGGGTATTCCGGTGGATTTCCCGACCGCACTGCTGCTTTGTGTGGTTTCGTCTATTGCGGCCTGCGGGGTTTCCGGCGTGGCTGGAGGTTCACTGCTGCTTATTCCGCTGGCGACCAGTCTGTTTGGTATCTCCACGGAAGTGGCCATGCAGGTGGTTGCCATTGGTTTTGTCATCAGCGTGGTTCAGGATTCCACCGAAACCGCATTGAACTCATCAACCGATGTTCTGTTCACCGCGGCGGCCTGTCGTTCGGCAGAGGCTCGTGAATCAGCATGACCACCGGGCGCAGAAATCTGGTGTTTATCGGCATGCCTGGCAGCGGCAAAAGCACCGTCGGGGTGTTGGTGGCAAAACGCCTGGGCCTGGGGTTTATCGATACCGATCTGCTGATACAGGAGCAGGCCGGGCGAACGCTGCAGGAGATCGTTGACCAGGACGGCTATCTGGCCCTGCGCCGGATTGAAGAGCAGGTACTGCTGGCTCTTGAGGTTGAAGGTCAGGTCATCAGCACCGGTGGTAGTGCGGTGTACAGTGAGGCCGCGATGACACACCTGAGGCAGAAGGGTACCGTAGTGTTTCTCGATATCTCTCTGGATGAGGTACGCAGACGTATCGGCAATTACAGTCTCCGCGGTATCTCCCGTCGGCCCGACCAGTCTCTGGAAGCGTTATTTGAAGAGCGTTTCGCCCTTTATACCCGCTACGCGGACCTGACCATCAAGGGCCATGGGCTGAACCTGGAACAGGCCTGTCAGGCGGTCATCGATGGGTTGCCACAGTAAAGAGCAATTCCTGTCAGGGCAGATTCTCGCGCCAGTGTTTGACCCGGACCTGGTCCTTGATGGCGTCGACCACCTCCAGTATCAGGTTGATTAGCGCTTCGTTTTCGGCCTCTTCCTGTTGTTGGCCAGGTTCGGGCAGGAATACGTTGACGATATCTTCAATAAACGCATGGTTAGAAGTGGAGGCCAGGTCTTCGAGAATCTGGTGAATCACATTGGCGACAATATCACCCACCGCATTCTCCAGCGTATCCTGGATGGTTGGCCCCACCACTGGCAGGTATTTCAATCGGGATAGCTCCAGATTCTGCTTCAAGGCCTGGTCTACCCGGTTTTCCAGGTAGGCCCTCAATGCGCCGCGATTTGGTACGTAACCCTCCTTGGCTGCCACTGCCACCCGCTCTGAAATCCAGTCTGACAACATTTCCCGCCGCGGATAAAGAATATCCTGCTGGATACGCTCAAACAGAGGCGAGCCCCGCCGAACTTCTTCCTGAACACCGCTGAGTACTTTCAGGACAATCCGGTCAGAAAGCTCCTCCATGAAAGCTTCGTAGTAGAAATTAACGAACCGGAACAGCCGGGTGTTGGTGAAATCGATGATCTTGTACTGATGCAGCCGGTAGATAATAGATATCACCCTCAGGATTCTCAGAAACCGGAGGCTGCCAACCGGAATGCAGCCCACCAGATCGTACCAGTGGATGAACGGATAGAAGTACCAGCGGTCATAGACTTTTGCCCTGATTGAATAACCCCAGCGCAGTACAAATTCGCTCAGGAAAATGGCCACGAAGATCAGGTCGTAGAAGATGAAGCGTTCATGAATGGGGTGGTAGGCAGATTGCAGTGCCGGCGCGTAGTCTTTGAGGAGATTCTGCACAGCCACGAAGTTGTAGATGGAATCCCAGATGATGAACGAAAGGTTGATGATCAACAGGCCAAGCATCAGAAAGTCGATCAGGAACCAGATCAACTGATGACTGGATTTCAGGTTTTCGCGGTTTACATGAAGCATCCGTAGGACCTGTCTATGGCTCTATAAGTGTCTGACAGGTTAGCCTATTTCTGGAACAGGTACGAGGCTGACGGTAGCAACAGCAATGGCGTTATGCTGCTAATCTTAATACGGCGGGCATGGATAGCGCCCCGGTCTTGCGGGTAAACTCTCGCCCCTGTGACAGGGAACATTCACTTTATCTGGTCAGGGCAGCCATCCTTTGATGCGGTTATTCGGGACTCACATTCAAGCAGCGATCAGGCCGGTGATATGGTTGCTGTTATGGCAGGCGAGCTCGGGATTTGCCAACCAGGTCCGGGTAGAGGTTGAGGGGGATTACGACCAATTGCAGGAGAACGCGGAAATCCTGCTGGGTGAGGTACAGGACAGAACCGCCGATGGATTGCGGCGTTACGCCTCCAGCGCCGCCGCCCAGGTGGAAGAAGCGGTCCGGGCCCTCGGATACTACAATCCGACCATACGCTGGCAAGTGAATGAACAGGATGAAGCGCCAGCGGAGCTGGTGCTGACCATCGTTCCCGGCGAGCCCGTGCGCGTGCGATCCCGGCAGGTCGATATCCAGGGGCCCGGGGCCGACGATCCGGACCTGGTGCAAAGCCTCCCGGAGCGTCCCCGGGAAGGTGATATCCTGAATCATGGTGAATATGACGGTTTGCGGCAGGCGATCCAGAACCGGGCAGGGCGCCTGGGCTATTTTGATGGTGAGTATGAGACCCGAAAGCTGAAGGTTGACCCGGACGCCAACGCCGCCGATATCCTGCTTACCTATCGCACCGGTGAACGCTACCAACTGGGTGAAGTCACCTTTCTGGAAGGCCATGGTTTTGATGAGCAGTTGCTGCGGCAATTTGTAACCACAGAGCCGGACGAGCCGTTTCATGCAGACAAGGTGGCCCGGTTGAACCGGGATCTCTCCAACAGCGGTTATTTTTCTGGCGTCGACATTGATGCCTCTCCTTCCCAGGCAGAGGATCGTGTTATTCCAGTGACAATCGGTCTCACTCCAAGGCCTCCCAGATCGGTGTCTGCGGGCGTCGGGTTCTCGACCGATGTGGGGCCGCGTTTCCGCGGCAACTGGCGTGAGCACTATATTAACTCCATGGGGCACAAGAGAGGGGCAGACACCGAGCTATCTGAACTGCGTCAGAGTGTCAGTGGTTGGTACGAACTGCCTCTTGACCCGCCCATGACCGATTCCATCCGTCTGGGCACCGGGTATCAGCGGGAACATGTGGAAGACGTTGAGTCCGAACGCCTGACCTTCGGTCAGCAATGGAATCATCAACTGGACAACGGTTGGATGCAGGTGTTGTCGATGCGCTGGGAAGGCGAGCGCTTTCGCATTGGTGACGGTGAGCGAGGGACCTCCAGCCTGCTTCTGCCGGGTGTGAGCTATTCAAAGCTGCAGGCGGATTCGCCACTGGATCCGTCCCGGGGCTTCCGTTTACAGCTGGATGTCACCGGGGCCCACCGGGCGGTGCTTTCAGATGCGGATATTCTGCATGTCAATCTGCTTGCCAAGGGTTTGTACACCCTGGCTGACAACCATCGTTTTCTTGCACGGTTCAACTTTGGCGGTGTTGCCACCAACAATTTCTCCGATGTGCCGCCCTCTCTCCGGTTCTTTGCCGGCGGTGACCAGAGCGTACGAGGGTATGGTTATGAGACGCTTTCACCGGAGGACAGCGATGGTGTGGCCGTTGGCGGTCGATATCTCATTGTGGGGAGTGCTGAGTACCAGTATGAGTTTGCCAGGAACTGGCGTGTGGCCGCCTTTGTGGATGAGGGTAATGCCGTGAACGATGTCTTTGATCCGCTGGCGACCGGTGTTGGGGTGGGGATTCGTTGGGTCAGCCCCGTGGGGCCGCTTCGCCTGGATGTTGCCAGGGGTTTGAATGAGGAGCTTGGCGGTGGCTGGCGGATTCACTTTTCCATGGGGCCGGAACTGTGACCGAGGCGCAATCCAGAAATACACAGGCCCCGGATGCCGAACCGGAAACCCGAAAATCCCGGCATTGGTGGTTCTGGCCGCTGGTGATTGTGCTGGTACTGCTGCTGGTGCCCCTGTTGCTGGTGGTTGCAGTTCTGCTGGCCCTGCGCAGTGAGACGGGAACCGCCTGGGTCATTGAACAGGTACCAGGCCTGCGGACGGAAGCTGCCGAGGGCTCGATGCTGGGGCAGTGGCAGGCCGATGGCCTGGTCTGGCAGGGCTATGGTGTTGGCGTGCAGGTGAGCGAACCGGAAATTGACTGGTCACCGTCGTGCCTTTTTGAGCTGACGGTGTGTCTGGACACGCTCAAGGCGGCCAGTATAGCGGTTACTGTGCAGGAATCCCCCGACCAGGCTGATCAGCCACGAGGTGATATCCAGTTGCCTTCCGTCAATCTGCCCCTGGGTGTGAATATCGGTGAAGTCCGGCTCGGGGCACTAACGGTAAATGACAACCTGGTCTGGAATCGGGTCGAGCTGGATTCCCGGGCGTCGGGTGCCACCCTGAACATTGACCACCTTCTGTATGAACGCGGTGATATTCTGGTGACCGCCAATGGCCGAGCCGAGATGCGTCGTGACTGGCCATTGAATCTTTCAGTCTACGTTTCCTTGCCACCACCGAGCGGAGACGACTGGCAGATTGCCCTGGATCTGTCCGGCAGCGCCCGGGATCTTCGTGTGGCAGGCGTCAGCAGCGGCTACCTAGACGCCCGCCTTGAGGGGGAGGTGGCTCCGCTTGATGCCGATCTACCGGCTACCCTGAAGCTCCAGTCGCCGGAATTTCGGCCGCACAGCGCCGTGCCCGAAACCCTGACGCTGGGCCAATGGCGGCTGGAACTCGATGGCAGCCTGGCGCGTGGCTTCGATACCCGAACCCGGGCAATGCTCCCGGCGTCCACCGGGCCGGTAGAGGCGTCAGTTCAGGGTCTGGTGACCCTCCAAGGCGCTTCCAGCGTCGAGGTTACGATGATCGCCCGGGATCGGGAGGGCAATTCGAATGGCCGCTTCGGTGCGAACGGCAAGGTATCCTGGCGTGATGGTATTGATGCCAGCGCAGACATAACCCTGGAGGAGTTTCCCTGGTACGGCCTGATTCCGGGCCTGGAGCCGCCACCGGTTGTGCTGAGACGTCTGGATGGCCAGGTTCAGTATGGTAATGGTCGTTATCAGGCAGCGCTGGATGCTTCAGTGGCGGGGCCCCTGGGTGAAGCCGAACTGACATCCCGGCTGATAGGGGATCTGCAATCGGTGAGCCTCAGCCAACTGGACATGACCACCGGTGCCGGCGCGCTTTCCGGACAGGCAGAACTGGTGTTTTCCGGGCCGCTGAGCTGGGAGGCACAGTTTGAGCTCGATCGATTCAATCCGGGCTATTGGGTGCCGCAACTGGAAGCACGTTTGAATGGAACGGTGGCTACCCGGGGCCAGTTGCGGGAGGGGGCACTGCCCGAATTATTCGCAGATCTGGATCTCAGCGGCCAATGGCGGCAGCAGCCGGCACAGGCAAAAGGAACCTTGTCTACTCAGGGGCGAGACTGGTTTGTGCAAAACCTCAATCTGTCCGTCGGGGATAACCGGCTTGAGGGCAGTGGACGGTATGGTGAATCTCTGGCGGGCGACCTGCGCTTTGATCTTGCCGCACCGCAACAACTGTTGGCTGGTCTGGGTGGGGAGGCTGAGGGACGGCTTCGGTTGGCTGGCTCGCCGGAAGCTCCGGAAGCTGAGCTCTCACTGACGGCGGGCAATCTGGCCTGGCAGGATCAGTTTCTGGTTACCGAGGCGCAGCTTGAGGCAGGACTTGATAGTGACGGAGCGCTGGACCTTGAACTGTCGGGCACTGAACTGCGTCTCGCTGGCCAGGAACTCGACAAGGTTGTAGCGGCCCTCAGCGGCACCCGGGAGCGCCACACCCTGGCTTTGCAAGTCGATCATCCTGAAGCCTCGGTTGAGCTGGAATTCGCGGGCGGGCTCGGAGAGAAACTACCGGATTGGCGCGGACAGCTGACCCGGGGCCGGATTTCCGTACCAGAGCCAGGGCAGATTTGGCAGCTGGATACGAGAGCGGATCTTACCTACGTGGCCGGGGCTCTTGAGCTTGGCAGTCACTGTTGGCGCTGGCAGCAAAGCTCGGTCTGTGCGGCTGACCAGAGATTGTGGCCAGACTCCCGCATTGCTTATGAAGTGCGAGGTTTCCCTGCCAGTGCATTGGCGCCTTTGTTTCCAGAGACTTTCCGGTGGCAATCGACTATAGACGCCGACATTGCCTTAACACTCACGGATGCGGGTCCCGATGGCACTATCCGGATTGATGCCGGCGCTGGCGAGTTCGGGGTTCTGGTGCCGGACGACTGGCAGCCCATCACTCATGACCAGCTAGTGGTTGAGGCTAATCTTAAACCGGATGAGGCCAATGTCAGCCTGGATTTCAGCGGCCCGGAACTTGGCCAGTTTGACCTGGATCTTGCGGTGGATCCCCTGGCCAGTGACCGCACAGTTGATGGTGAGTTCCGGCTCCAGGCCCTTAATCTTGCCTTCCTCTCGGCTTTTACCGGTATTGAAGACATTCAGGGGCGGGTTAATGGCAGTGGTCGTTTGAGCGGTCCCTTAATGAAGCCCGACGTAACCGGCGAACTGGTGCTTAGCGAAGGGCGTGTGTTTGATCCTGGCCTTCCCCTGCCACTGGAGGAATTGCTTGTAGTGCTTGAGTTCCGGGGGCAGTCGGCCGATATCAGCGGTCGCTGGAAAAGCAATGATCGCAGTAAGGGCCAGGTCTCCGGGAGCTTGGAGTGGGCTCAGTCGCCGCAGGTCGCGATCAACCTGAAAGGCGAACGACTGCCGGTGACGCTGGAACCTTATGCCCGGTTGGAGGTGGGGCCGGATCTGGATATTGCCTTCAAATCTGGCGAGCTGTCGGTCTCCGGCCGCGTTGAGGTGCCCAGAGGCGAAATCGAAGTTCAGAGCGTCCCCCCATCGGCGGTGTCGGTTTCCGAGGATGAAGTCATCGTGGGTGTCGAACGGGAAGAACCTGCCATTCGGTCCATGCTGATGGATGTGACTGTGGTGGTCGGTGAGGATGAGGTGTCGTTTGCTGCGTTTGGTGTCACCGGCAACCTCGAAGGCACGTTGCGCATTGGCAATAACATGGATACGCGGGGTGCGCTGCAGTTAGTGAATGGTCGCTATGAAGCCTTTGGCCAGGAACTGGACCTGCGCCGGGCACGGATTCTTTTTGTAGGTGCGCTGACCCGACCCTATTTGGACATTGAGGCAGTCCGTGAAGTTGATACGGTGGTTGCCGGGATCCGGTTATCCGGCCCGGTGGATGAGCCGGAAACGGAAGTGTTCTCGGAACCGTCGATGCCGCAGAGTGATGCCTTGTCGTACGTTATTCTTGGCCGACCGCCCCGGGGCCAGGGGGATGAGGGTCAGATGAGCCGGGCTGCGTTGTCACTGGGTCTTACCCAGGCCAGCAAGATCACACAAGGTATTGGAAACGAGCTGGGTATCCGTAACCTGACATTGGAGGCGGAGGGTTCAGGGGAGCAGGCCTCCGTGGTGGCGAGCGGCTATATCACAGACGAGCTAAGCCTCCGTTATGGTGTTGGCATATTTGAACCCATTACCACGGTAGCCCTGCGCTACGATTTGGGCCGCTATTTCTATCTGGAGGCCGCCAGTGGTCTGGCGGCCTCGCTGGATATTTTCTATACACGGAACTTCTGAGTGGCCAGGTCAGTCCAGCTCGAAGGTGGCACTGACGGTGGCCTGGATTTCCCTGGGGCCCACGCTTGAAACGGCGTCACCGACCATTTTCGATTCCGCTTGCATCATCGGTACCGGACGATGGCCGCCATTCACATTCAGACTGACCACTTCGCCACAACGTTGCTCGAGTTGCTTGGCGACAAACTCGCAGCGGCTTCTGGCATCGGCGATGGCCCTTGCCAGAGCCTCGCGTTCCAGCCCCTGCTCGTCTGAGTGGAAAAACTGGTGGCTGCCAAGATGATATTGCAGCCCCAGCTTGTTGGCTTCACCAATCAACGGATTCAGCAGATCCAGATCGTTGATCGAGAAGCTGACGGTCTGGCTTGCCACCGATACTCGCTTCGGATCCTGGCCTTGTTCCCGTACAGGAAGCATGCGAGTGTAAACGCTGAGATCGGCATCAGAATAGTCGTCCAGCTCATTACGATAGGCCGCAATGGCCTGGCGCCACTCGTCCATGGTGTCGGACACCTGTTCAGAGGCCTTTGCGGCATCCGGGTGCTCGGCCGTGACCGAGAACTGTAGTCTGGCGCTGTCTGGTTCGTAACGAACAATACCTTCGCCACTCAGGCTCACTTCTCCGGCACTGGCTGCCGCGGGTATTACGGTGACCGCGGCGGCGAGCGCAAGTGGCAGTCGACGTTTGATCATGGTCATTCTCCTTATGAGTGGAACTCCTGGCCTTCCCGGTTATCCAGTCGTTCCAGTTTCCGGGCCCGGGCAGCGTGCACAAAGTGGCTGAAGATGCGACGGTGCCCGGTGTGGTAAAGCAGGTATTCGGGGTGCCATTGCACTCCCATCAACCATTGTCGGCCGGTGTTTTCGATGGCCTGCACAAACAGGTCGTTGTCCACGGCCGTCACCCTGAGATTCTGTCCAAGGCGCTTGATGGCCTGGCTGTGAATGCGGTTGGCGCCAATCACGTGGCTGTACATCAGGCCTCCCAGACGGCTGTCCCGGACCAGGCGAACCGTTTGGAGGGGTAATAACAAAGGTCGATGTCGTGTATGTACCCGCAACGGGGTAACGTTCTGGCACAGGGACCCGCCGTGAAAGACGTTGATAAACTGTGCGCCGCGGCAGATACCCAGCACCGGAATGTTAATCGCCTCCGCCTGGCGGAGGAGCTCGGTGTCGGTAGCATCCCGTTTCAGGTCATACCTGGCCGTCACCTGAGGTTGTTGACCATAGCGGCCGGGATGCACGTGGGTGCCGCCCGAGAGAACCAGCCCGTCCAGTAGTTCGACGTTGGTTCGGTCGCCCGGGCGGATGTAGTGTGTTTTGGCGCCATGCAGGCGCAGGCCCAGGCTGATCAGCCGATGGGCCATACTTCGTCGGGCCGGGCCGCTGATGCCGATGGTAAGACCGGGGATGTCCGTTTCGTTTTCCCAGTCAGACATAACCGTGCTGATGCAGCCATTCATCGGTGGACTCACGCCAGGAGCGGGTGAGATTGCGGAAGCTGAACTTCCGGGATTCGTGGAATTCGCCCCGCAGGGCGTCAAGATCCTGACGGTTGTTGGCAAGCTGTTCCAGCACTACCCAATCGTTCCACACTGTGGAGAAGTGCCAATTGGGATTGTCGATATCACAATCCGGCAGCCGGTAGTGCAGAGTAGGACGACTTTTGATCCTGGGGTCCTGAACGTATTCGGACAACAGCGATTCGTTCAGATGAGCGAACAGAGGCAGAAGATCCAATGCCTTGTTCCGGGTAGGGTTGTAGTGCAGATAGTCCCTCATCAGTGTGTCCAGGTCAGGACGGTAATCGTCCGCCATCAGCTTGTCCGTGTAGCGGCTGCTCCAGGGCTCGATGTAGGTGGTGAACTTCCGGCTGATATCCAGCTGATGCCGGGACTTGAGCCAGTCATACAGCAGTGCGAACGCCTGCAGATAACGTACCAGGGTCTCGGGTTCAAGATCGGGCAGTTCCGGGTTAAGTTGAAGCCCGAACGCGAAGTAGATGGCCTCCCGGCTGCCTTCAGCACCCAGGTCTCGCAGCTCGTCTACCAGATTCTCGATCATGCCCAGAGCCGACATTGCGAGCGGTGGTCCCACAATCTCTAACGGCACAATCTTCTCGGCGGCAAAATCAATGACGTCCATGGCGTGGTTGCCGAGTTCCCGAATGGATTCCGGGAGCCGCTCGTCGGCAAGATCCAGGTCTTTGATAGGATCAGAGTCCAGCTCAATGGTGAAAGCCCCGGCATCGGTGTCCAGTCGGGTGACATAACGGGATGTCAGCTCAGGCTCTCCCCCAAGCAGGCGGGCAGCATGCTGGACCAGAGCCTCGTAGGTCAGGCCGGACAGTTCAATCTCAACCCCGACTTTTCGTTCCTGGCCGTCCCGGTTTGTCGTTTGTTCCGGCATCTTGCAGCGGTCGTATACGGTCATGGTTGTGTGTGGCTTCCCTGTGTCTGGTTTGCGTCACCATAACATACAGGCTGTTGGTCGCCCGTTACAGGAAGGAAACGAAACGGAGAGGGCTTTACACTGGATAAAACACTGTATATAGTCAGTTCACTGTATAAAAAAACAGGATCGAAATTCCGGAGCCCGACTGATGAAACTGACTGCAAGACAATCCCAGGTGCTGGACATTATCCGACGTTACGTGGATGAAACCGGCTACCCGCCCACCAGGGCTGAAATTGCCGCAGAGCTGGGATTCCGTTCCGCCAACGCGGCGGAAGAACATCTGAGGGCTCTGGCAAGGAAAGGCGCCATCGAGATGGTCCCGGGAGCCAGCCGGGGCATTCGCCTGCCGGAGGCCGAAGAAGATCTGGGCCTCCCTGTCATCGGGCAGGTTGCCGCCGGTAGCCCGATTCTGGCGCAGGAACATATTGAAGATCACTGCACGCTGCAGCCGGGCTTCTTCTCTCCTTCAGCAGATTACCTTTTGCGGGTACGGGGGATGAGCATGAAAGACATCGGGATTCTGGATGGTGACTTACTGGCGGTGCACAGTACCCAGGATGTGCATAACGGTCAGATTGTTGTCGCTCGTGTCGGAGAGGAGGTCACCGTCAAGCGTTTCCGCAGGGAAGGCAACAAGGTCTGGCTGATTGCAGAGAATGAGGAGTTTGCTCCGATTGAAGTCGATCTCGCGGAGCAGGAATTGTTTATTGAAGGTCTCGGCGTAGGCGTTATCCGCCGCTCCGATCTTCACTGAATACCGTATTCGGCAGCGCATGGCGCAGGTAGGTGAGTAATGGAACAGTTGAGCTTCACTCAGAACATGGCATTTCAGCCGGCAGCTGTTGTTGCGGCTGGCGCGGTTTCCTCTGGCCAAAGGGCACCGGCGGCCAGGGCAGCAGCGTCCGGTTCGGAGCGACGTTCAGCGTCTGGCTTCGGTGGCAATGTTACCGAGATTATTCTTCCGGAGGAGCAGGTGGAGAATTTCCAGTTGCTGCTGCCAATGCTCACACAACTCAACCAGGAGAAACGTTGGCTGGCGTGGATTGATCCTCCCCAGTCCCTGGTGGCCAAGTGGCAGAAAATGCACGGCATTGTGGCCAGTGAGATTCTGGTGTTGCGGTCAACGGCAGAATTCCCGGCACAAGAGTTGGCTGAGCGAGCGCTGGGCGCAGGCACCTGCCATGCCGTTGTGCTCTGGACTCACAAGCTGGGCCGTGCGGCGCTGGAAACGTTGCAAAAGGCATCTGCCAAGGGTAATAGCCACGGTGTGGTGTTGCGCCAGAGATAACGGGTGCTCAATGCAAGGTGTAGTGGGGCTGATTGTCGGCGAACTCGCCTTCGTCCTCTTCCCAGTCAATGTCGTGGCTGATGTTGCCAGCGGCCTCGATGCCAGCGGCAATCATCGCCTTGGCGACGTTCATGTCCCGGTCTTCCAGCATTTCTCTGGCCTCGTCAGAGAATGAGATGCGCACAAGTGGAGCTGCGTCGTCATCAATCCGGCGAAGCGCGTAGTCGCCGTCGGCGAGTTGTACAATTTCAAAAAACGAAGGTGACATTCATTCAACCTATATCTGCTGTCAGCGTATGTTAATGGATTGGCTCCGGCAGGCGGATTACCACTCGCTGTGTTGCTCGTCTATCTCTCTGGTCAATACGGTCATGGCAGCCAGTATCTTGTTCAGAGCCTGAATGGACCGATCTGGCCCCTGATCCGCCGAAACCGCAATGATGTTTTCTTCCGTCACGGTTTTCCGTGTCTTGGGCGGTTCTCCAGCGGCAGCCTCCAACTGATTCAGCTGTTGCCACCAGCTGCCTGGTGTTTCAGCCAGTTCCTTCAACATCCCGCCTTCCGCAATCGCATAGGGAAACAGCGCCTCCAGCTCGTCAATGGAGGCCGGTCTCTCGACCTTGTTCTGGTGACACCGGGCAATCATTACCAGCAGGAGTCCGCGAGCCCGCAGCAACAGCTCAATGGCACCTTGCAGTTGGGCTTCTCGTTCCGGCGCAGTCGCCGCTTCGTCTTGCTCAACCCGGACTAGTAACGTTTTGGCCAGAAACAGCTTTTGCGAAACCAGGGTGTGCCATTGTGATGCCATGAGGAAACCTGCGAACGAAAAACCAGAGAAACAGGGCCGGTAAAACTTTGGGAGTTTATCATTTTTGGCTGTTTATTTCTCGCTCTATCCGCTTTGTGGAAATGCTCTTGTCACAAGAAACTACAAACAACCACTTGAAACGGGCGTTTGAAACTGGCACAAAGAGCGTCAAATTGGGTGAGTATTGACCACTCATGTGACTCACGCTGGAGGTTGAGGATGCGAAACCGATTTATTGCTGCCATCGCAGTTGCTGTTATGGGGGCGTCCAGTCCGCTGCTGGCAAAGGTAACACAGGCTGAAGCCGCGCGCCTGAACAATGAGCTGACACCGGTTGGTGCCGAGCGCGCGGGCAACGCGGCGGGCACCATTCCAGCCTGGGATGGCGGGCTTGCCACGCCACCGGCGAATTGGCGCGAGGGGTCTGTAGAAATCAATCCGTTCCCTGGCGATGACGCCCTGTATGTGGTGACGGGGGATAACCTTGATCTTTACCGGGATAAGTTGTCGGACGGCCACATCCGGATGCTGGAGCAATATGGCCCGGCATTTTTCATGCCGGTGTATGAAACCCGTCGGACAGCGGCGTTTCCCGAACATGTATACGAGAAGTTTCGCCAGAATGCCCTGACCGCCGAGCTGCTGGATAATGGAAACGGGGTAAGAGACACCATCATGACCAGCCCGTTCCCCATTCCACAGAATGGTCTGGAAGCGATCTGGAACCACATTCTCCGGTATCGTGGTGAGGAAGTGTCCTTCCGTAGTGCTTCAGCCACCCCTCAGGAAGACGGTTCCTTCAACCCGGTGGTCAATCACTATGATTATTTCTTCGCGTACAGTCAGGTAGGCGCGGATCTTGCCGATATCGACAACAAGATCTTCTACCTGAAAACCGAGACGATCGCCCCAACCACGCTGGCGGGCACCATCACCCTGGTGCACGAGACTCTGGATCAGGTTCGTTCACCTCGCCTTGCATGGCGTTATGACGCCGGCTCCCGACGCCTGCGCCGTTCTCCGAACCTGGCCTACGAGACAGACCTGCCGAATTCGTCCTCTCTGCGTTCGGTAGACCAGAAAGATATGTATAACGGCGCTCCAAACCAGTATGACTGGGAACTCAAAGGTAAACGGGAGCTGCTGGTTCCCTACAACGGATACAAGCTTCACGATTCCAGTGTTCGCCCTGAGGACGTCATCCGCCCCAACCACATCAACCAGAGTCTTGCTCGCTATGAGCTGCATCGGGTGTGGGTGGTAGAGGCCAAGCGTCGTACCGGTATCGGCCACATTTATGAGCGCCGTGTGTTCTACATTGACGAAGATAGCTGGCAGATTCTGGTTTCTGAGGAGTACAACGAGAAGGGCGAGCTATGGCGCGTTTCCGAGGCTCACAATATCAGCTACTACAGCGAGCCGGTCTTCTGGACCACCATGGAAATGACGTATGATCTGAAGGCAAACCGTTATTACATCGATGGTCTGGACAATGGTTACCCCGCCTATGATTTCGCGCCGGGGTATCGTGGTAACGAGTTTACCGCCTCTGCGGCCCGTCGCGCTGCACGGCGTTAACCGTCCGCTTGCGGGGCGCCATCGTTTCCGGTGGCGCCCTTTCGTTGGCCAGTCTGTCCCGCAGCCCCCGGAGATTGCCAATGGCCAACCCTGAAAACCTCCTTTCCGATCTGGATCAGCTTCAAAACGAATTAACCCTGGCCCTGGACAACCAGGATTGGGAACGCTTGGGCCAGCTTAATGCCCGGGTCCGACCGACAGTGGAACCGTTGATGGCTGAACTCGAGCAGGGCCGAATTGATGCCGCACTGGTGCGAGAGCGACTGGAAGCGCTGAATCGTTTTGTGGCCGAGGCCGATGCCGCCGCTGTGAAGGCCCGCGACGAGGCGAAAGCCTCATTGAAGGGGGTCAGCCAGAACCGTAACGCCGCCAAAACCTATCAGAACGTCTCCTCGAATCGTCAAAGATAGCGTCATAAAATTGACTCGGGCCGACATACGGTCTTAAATACCGCACAAATCCATGAAGAGATTCCTGTGAATGTCCAAAAATAACAAAGTGCTGGTGCTGAGTGAGGATGAAACCAGACGGCGAGATCTGGTCACCATTCTGGAGTTTGTCGGTGAAGAGCAGGTGATTTCCGGCGACGAGGCTTTGGCGCTTTTGGCGAGTGACGATGATCAGGCTTGGGATAGTGTTTCGGTAGCGGTCGTCAACGGCACCGAATCCGGCGCCTGTTCCGCCATAGAGCAGGTGTGCCGGGCCATGACCGGTGTACCAGTGTTGCTGGTTGGCGACCCTGAGCTCAAGGGTTTGTCAGAGGACGATGCGGCACGAGTGATTGCGCGGATGGAATGGCCGCTGAACTACACCAAGTTCGTGGATTCCCTGTACCGCGCACAGATCTATCGGGACCAGTTCAGCCGCAACCAGCAGCGCGGCCAGCAGCGTGGTGTGCAGCTGTTCCGCAGCCTTGTGGGAACCAGTCGTAAAGTCCAGCAAGTGCGCCAGTTGATGGAGCAGGTGGCCGACAAGGATGTGAGCGTGCTGATTACCGGAGAGTCCGGTACTGGAAAGGAAGTAGTTGCTCGCAATCTGCATTACCATTCTTCCCGCCGCGATAAGCCCTTCGTGCCGGTGAACTGTGGTGCTATTCCGGCAGAGCTGCTGGAGAGCGAGCTCTTTGGCCATGAGAAAGGCGCGTTTACCGGTGCCATTACGGCGAGGGTAGGGCGCTTTGAGATGGCGGAAGGCGGCACCTTGTTCCTGGATGAAATTGGCGATATGCCCCTGAACATGCAGGTGAAGATACTGCGGGTACTGCAGGAACGCACCTTTGAAAAAGTGGGCAGTAACCGCACCCAGACCGCTGACGTACGGGTGATTGCGGCGACCCACAAGCATCTTGAGGACATGATTGAATCCGGTGATTTCCGGGAGGATCTGTACTACCGGCTGAACGTGTTCCCCATCGAAATGCCGGCACTCCGGGAGCGAGTCGAAGACATTCCACTGCTGATCAACGAGCTGATTTCCCGAATGGAGAAAGAGAAGCGTGGTTCATTGCGGATGAACTCGGCGGCCATCATGAGTCTGTGTCGTCATGATTGGCCGGGCAATGTCCGTGAGCTGGCGAACCTGGTGGAGCGTCTTGCCATCATGCATCCCTATGGCGTGATCGGAGTGCAGGAATTGCCGAAGAAGTTCCGCTATGTGGATGATTACGACGAGAATCGCCCGGTAGAGGATTCAGGTATGCCCTCTTCCATACCAGGCCTGGTGGGGCTGGATGCGCCAGCGTTGCTTCCGGTGAACGGCATTGATCTGAAGGATTATCTCTCCAATCTCGAAAAGCAATTGATTCAGCAGGCTCTCGATGAAGCCAGCGGCGTAGTCGCCCGCGCCGCCGAGAAGCTGCGGATACGGCGCACGACGCTGGTGGAGAAAGTGCGAAAGTATGGTCTGAGGGACGACTCAGAAGAAGCCTGATGACACCGGGGTGGCCGGTAAAAGGTGGCGTCAAAGGTTTGTAACCTGCGACGCCATTGTTGTTTCTGGCCGACGGTAATTCGTCACCCTGGGTATCGTTGATTTCGTTACTATCTGAAAATAAACAATAAATACTAATTGGCACGCTGTTAGCTTTAACCTTTCCGAACAAAAGTATTGATGGCCCCGCCGGGCCTGTCAGGGGGAAAGGTTATGAGCCACGCACATGTCGTTATGGAGTCCCGCCACCAGCCGGATGCCAACGCTGCGGCTGATGTCAACGACAAGGTGACAGCACTGTTTCCACAGCAGGACGATGAGGCTGTAGATTCTGCGCTGGAACTGTTCAATCGCATGTCTCGTCAGATTACCGATTCCTATCGCACACTCGAGTCTCGGGTGAACCAGCTGTCCGGTGAGCTGTCTTATGAATCGCGACAGCGCCAGCAGGAGCTGGAGCAGAAAGAGCAGCTGGCAGATCGCCTGTCTACCTTGCTCAATGCCCTGCCTGCGGGTGTGGTGGTGCTGGACAAACATGGCACTGTCAGTCAGAGCAACCCGGCCGCCATTGCCTTGCTGGGCGAGCCGCTTGAGGGCGAGCGCTGGATTGACGTTATCCGCCGCTGTTTCGCGCCCCGTAACGATGATGGCCATGAGGTGTCCCTGAAGGATGGTCGCCGGGTCAGCATTGAGATTCGTACCATGGAGAATCAGCCGGGTCAGTTGATCCTGCTGACCGATCTGACTGAAACGCGCCAGCTCCAGTCGCAACTGGCTCATGCCCAGCGCCTCTCTGCCATGGGCAAGATGGTTGCGTCCCTGGCCCACCAGATTCGCACACCGCTGTCTGCTGCCATTCTCTATGGTGGCCATCTGAGCCAGCCGGATCTCGATGAGGAGCTACGTCAACGTTGCGCTTCCCGGCTGATGTCCCGCCTGACCCATCTGGAACAGCAGGTTCGTGACATGTTGATCTTCGCCCGCGGTGAAACCCGACTGGCGGAAGAGCTGGATTCGTCGCGCCTGGTGGAAGCGCTCGAGTCTGCTGTTGATGGACTCAAGCTTGCGCCAGGTGTGCAGGTGACCCTGGACAACCAGGTGCAGACGCCTTGCCGGCTGATGTGCAATCGCGATGCCCTGGTCGGCGCCTGTACCAATCTTGTGAATAACAGTCTGGAGGCAGGGGCAGCCGATGTTTCAATCGTCGTTTCCGCTACCTCTGGCCGCCTGGAAATCCGGGTTTCCGATAATGGGCCCGGGTTCGAGCCTGGTGAGGCAGGTCGGATTATGGAAGCCTTCTACACCACCAAGTCCCATGGCACCGGCCTCGGGCTGGCCGTGGTGCAGGCTGTGGTCAAGGCCCATCAGGGCGAGTTTTCGATTTCATCCCCCGGACAGCAAGGCGCCGACGCGATAGTTCGGCTGCCTATTCTGACAGCCCGGTTTTAAAGAACAGGTTGGAGGTGCATAGCATGGCAAAGGCCCAGATTCTGATTGTGGAAGATGACCACGACCTGCGCGAAGCTTTGGTAACGACGCTGGAACTGGCGAAATTCCAGGTGCGGGAAGCGGCCAGCGCTGAAGATGCGCTGGCAAGTCTGGCCCGGGCGCCGGTCGATATGGTAGTCAGCGATGTCAATATGCCCGGCATGTCCGGCCATGAGTTGTTGGCGGAAGTTCAGCGCTTGTATCCGGGGCTGCCCATGATGCTGATTACCGCGTACGGTCAGATCAGCCACGCGGTGTCTGCCATGCAATCTGGTGCCATCGATTATCTGGTCAAGCCGTTTGAGCCTCAGGTTCTGGTGGAAGCGGTCAGTCGGGTCGTGGGCGGAAGCCGCCAAAAGTCTGGCGATGAGCCGGTGGCTGAGGATCCGGTCAGCAAACGCATGTTCCAGTTGGCCGCGAAAGTGGCGGCCAGTGATTCCACAGTGATGATTTCCGGTGAGAGTGGTACCGGTAAAGAAGTGTTGGCCCGCTATATCCATCAGCAGTCACCCCGAGCGGATTTGCCGTTTGTCGCGATCAACTGTGCCGCTATTCCGGAGAATATGCTGGAAGCCATTTTGTTCGGTCACGAGAAAGGTGCATTCACGGGTGCCGTTGCAGCCTCCCCAGGTAAATTCGAGCAGGCCAATGGCGGAACCATCCTGCTGGACGAGATTTCCGAAATGGATCTTGGTTTGCAGTCCAAGCTGCTGCGAGTGTTGCAGGAGCGGGAAGTGGAGCGCGTCGGTGGTCGCAAGACCATTCAGCTGGATGTTCGTGTGCTGGCGACCACAAACCGTGATCTGGCGGACTACGTGCGCGAGGGCAAGTTCCGCGAAGACCTTTATTATCGATTGACGGTGTTCCCGATGCGGTGGCAGCCCCTGCGGGAGCGGCCGCTGGATATTCTGCCCCTCGCCCGTTCACTGTTGAAAAAGCATTGCCGCAAGATGAAGCTGACCGGCATCACCCTGGCCGAGGATGCCCGTAAGGCACTGATGGCTCATGCCTGGCCGGGTAATGTCCGGGAACTGGACAATGCCATTCAGCGGGCGCTGGTGTTGCATCAGGGTAATGTAATCCACGCCGGCGATCTTTGTCTGGAGCTTGGGATTACCGGTGCCGCTGACTTTGGTGCTCCCGCCGAGCCGGCCATTTCCGCCAGATCCATTGAGATCCCAGCGGCCGACTTGCCAGACCCCGAGGCGGGGCTGGAAGCGGATTCAGCGGCTGATGAGGCGATTGGCTCACTCGGAGATGATCTGCGCCAACAGGAGTTCCGTATTATTATCCAGACCCTCAAGAAAGAGCGTGGCAGGCGCAACCGGGCAGCGGAGCAGTTGGGCATCAGCCCGCGAACGCTTCGTTACAAACTGGCCCAGATGCGAGATGCCGGTATCGATCTTGATGCGGAGCTGGCCATGGCCTGAGTCAGGGCCTTTGTTGTCGACCTTATACTCCTTCGGGCACCCTTCGGGGTGCCGTTTTTTTACCCGCCTGCCTGGTCTTCTTTTTCGGTCTGGTTTCACTCCTGTCAATTCTTTGTCACGTAGACGCCTTCCACTGTGAAACTCTTTATTAACCCGTTGAAATAAATGGTTTAATTGTTTCTGGCCTGTTGCTTGCTTCCAGTTCATTTGAGTCAGCAACAAGTACAGGCCCGACGGGGCCACCGGGAGAGTGTGATGGTTCAACGTGCCGACATAAACAATGTTCTGTCTGAGATCCGGAATCTGCGTACCCAGATGATGCAGAACCAGAGGATTGAACAGGATCAGTCCGTACGTGGCCGCATCGATGGCCCACGACAGGTTCAGGAAACTCAGGAAGTTCCCAGCTTCAGCGATATGCTGGGCAAGGCCGTCAACAATGTGCACGAGGTCCAGAGTCAGGCCAGCGAACTCAGGACGGCCTATGAAATGGGCGATCCGAATGTGGACATTACCCGGGTAATGATTGCTGCCCAGAAATCTTCCGTGTCTTTCGAGGCGCTGACCCAGGTGCGTAACCGGGTTGTGCGGGCCTACGAAGACATTATGAATATGCCGATCTGATAACGGAGCAACAGCATGGCAAGCGTACCCGCGGAAACCGCCGCCTCTGACCTGCCGGCTACCCAGGAGAGTGATACTCCTGAGAGCCGTAGCAATCTTTTGCTCGGGTTCAACCGATTGAATCTGCTCCGCCAGGTCGGGCTTATGGTGGGGCTGGCCGCCAGTGTGGCACTGGGTGTGGCTGTGGTGCTCTGGGCTCAGGAGCCCAATTACCAGCCGGTGGTGGGGGATCTGTCTGCCTACAACCCGCAGGACGTGACCACCATCCTCGACAGCAATGGTATCGATTACAAGATGGACCCCCGCACCGGAGCGCTGCTGGTGCCGTCTGAACAGGTCTATAACGCGCGCCTCAAGCTTGCTGCTGAAGGCGTAACCGACCAGAAGACCATGGGTTATGAGTTGCTGGACCAGGAACGTGGTCTGGGAACGTCCCAGTTCATGGAAACCATCAGCTACCGGCGCGGATTGGAGGGCGAACTGGCCCGGACCATCGCCGCCATGCGTGGTGTTCGAAATGCCCGGGTGCACCTGGCCATTCCCGAGCGTTCGGTGTTTATCCGGGATGCCCGTGAACCGACCGCCTCGGTGTTTCTTGAAGTATTTGCGGGCCGTCGTCCTGAGCCAGAACAGATTCGGGCCATCGTCAACCTGGTGGCCGGCAGCATCCCGATGATGAACCGGGATCAGGTCACTGTGGTTGATCAGAACGGCAATCTGTTGACGGGCGATGACGTTCAGGCCGAAACGGATCGGATGAAAGACCAGTATGAATACACGTCCAGGGTTGAAGAACGGCTGACCCGCCGTGTCGCGTCCCTTATTGGCCCGATTGTCGGCGAAGGGCGTTACCGCGCGGAAGTCACTGCGGACCTGGACTTCTCGGCGGTCGAGCGGGCCGAAGAGTTATACAACCCGGAGCAGCAGGCGGTGCGCAGTGAGCGCGAGTTGTCTGAGCAGCGTGTGGCGGGAGCCCAGGGTGGCATTCCCGGTGCGCTGGCCAATCAGCCGCCAGGGGCCGCCACGGTTCCGGAGCAGGCCAATGCGGCCCAAGGTGAAGATGGCGCCCCCGCGGCTCCGCCGGTGAATGTCCGGAGTGAATCCACCCGGAACTATGAACTGGATCGCACGGTCAGCTACACCCGTCAGGAGCTGGGTGCGGTCAAGCGGGTGACCGTGGCCCTCGCCGTGGATGACATGAAAGTGGTCGACCCGGAAACCGGCGAGGTGAGCTATCAACCCTGGCCAGAGGCCGAACTGCAACGGCTGAGCATGCTGGTGCGTGATGCGGTTGGCTATTCCGCGTCCCGCGGAGACAGCGTTACCGTCATGAATACGGCGTTTGCCCCTGAGGAAGCGGTGGAGTTTGAAACTCCGGGCTTCTGGGAGCAGCCCTGGTTCTGGGATTTGATGAAGCAGGTATTGGCAGGACTGGTCATTCTGATTCTGGTGCTTGGCTTGCTGCGCCCCACCCTGAAGACGCTGTCCGGTGGCGGCCGCCGCGAGCGTGGTGAAGGCGGAGAAGAGGGGGAGTATGGTGGCCTTGCTGATATCGAAGGCGGGCAGGCACTACGCGATGCCATGTCGTCTCAGGATGACCTGCTTTTGCCGGGCGCCACAGACAGCTATGATAGACAGTTGAATGCACTCAAAGGCCTGATTGCGGAAGATCCCGCCAGGGTTGCACAGGTTATGCGCCAGTGGGTGAATGTCGATGACTGAAGAAAACGGCCAGTTGCAGGGGGATGCCCCGAAAAAGCCGCAGCGCAAGATTCCGCGAGTGGAGCAGGCAGCGATCCTGCTGATGTCTCTGGGTGAAGCGGACGCTGCTGAGGTGCTCAAGCACATGGGGCCGAAAGAGGTTCAGCGGGTTGGCGTCGCCATGGCGCAGATGAAAGACGTCAGCAAGGACGACGTCACCTACGTGCTTAACCAGTTTGTGGACGCTGTCGGCGGCCAGACCGGTTTGGGGGTTGGTAATGACGATTATATCCGGGCGATGCTCACCCAGGCGCTGGGTGATGACAAGGCCGCGAGCCTGATTGACCGAATCCTGATTGGCGGCAATACCACCGGCCTGGATACTCTTAAGTGGATGGAGCCCCGGGCTGTGGGCGATATTATCCGTTACGAGCATCCCCAGATTCAGGCCATTGTTATCTCCTACCTAGACCCGGACCAGGCCGCTGAAATTCTTGGCACACTTGATGAAAAAGTGCGACTGGATGTGATGATGCGGGTGGCGTCGCTGGAAAGCATTCAGCCACAGGCCCTGCAGGAACTGAACGACATCCTTGAGAAGCAGTTCTCTGGTGGCGCGGCCTCCCAGACCAGTCGGATTGGTGGCGTGAAGCGAGCGGCCGATATCATGAACTTCATGGATCGGGGGATTGAGGGCTCGTTGATGGATTCCATCAAAGACATGGATCCGGATCTGGCGTCCACCATTGAAGACCTCATGTTCGTGTTTGATAACCTCAAGGATATTGATGATCGGGGTATTCAGGCGCTGCTTCGAGAGGTCTCCTCGGAGGTGCTGGTGGTGGCACTCAAAGGTGCCGACGAAGCCGTCAAGGAGAAGATCTTCAAGAACATGTCCAAGCGTGCTGCGGAGTTGCTGCAGGATGATCTGGAAGCCAAGGGGCCGGTCAAGGTCAGCGAAGTCGAAGCGGCCCAGAAAGACATTATCACTGTTGCTCGCCGTATGGCTGAAGCCGGCGAGATCTCGCTGGGTGGTAGTGGCGAAGAAATGATGTGATGAAAGATTCCGATCAGGACAGCAAGCGCATACCGAAAGAACAGATGACCGCCTGGGAACGGTGGGAATTGCCCCTGCTTGATGAGCGCGGAAACCAGGTTGTCGAGGAAGAGGAAGTCAAGCCGCTGACCGCGGCCGACCTGGAAGAGATTCGCCAGGCTGCCCGCGAGGACGGTTTTCAGGAGGGCCGGCAGGCCGGTTACGCGGAAGGCTTTGAGCAGGGTCGCGCAGACGGGCGCAAAGATGGCTACGCCGCAGGCGAGGCGGAGGGGCGGAGCGAGGGCGAGCAGCAGGCTGCGGAGCAGACGCGTCAGGAAGTTGCCTCCCGGATGGAACGGCTGGAGCATCTGATGGGTGAGCTGTTGTTGCCCATCGAGCGCCATGAAGACGAGCTGGAAGCGGTGCTGGTCAACCTCACTACCGTATTGGCCCGGGCGGTGGTCTTCCGTGAGCTCAGCATTGATTCCTCCCAGATTCGCCAGGTGGTGCGTCGGGCTCTGTCGTCACTGCCCTCTACCGCCGATAATCTCCGTATTCATATTCACCCCGACGATATCGAGCCGGTACGGGAAGTCACAGAGCGCCTGGAATCACCGGCGGTCCTCATTGAGGACGACTCTCTCATGCCTGGTGGCTGTAAAGTGGAATCGCGCCATAGTCTGGTGGATTACACCGTGGAGAAGCGCTTTCAGCGGGTGGTTCAGGCTATGCTGGAAGAACAGCTGGCGGAGCCTGTCGGTCCGGATCATGAGGAGCTGGCACCCAGTATGGGGGAGCTGACCGATTTTCACCGGGATGTCCTGAGTGATTCGGGTATGACATCACCGCCAGAATCCGAGTCTGACGAATTCAACGACCAGGGCCAGGACGATGACGTCACGCCTGGCTGAACGGTTACGGCAGCTTCAGGGGGCCATCAGCGACGAGCCGGCGCCAGAATTGTCTGGCCGGCTTACGCGCATGGTGGGTCTCACGCTGGAGTGCGTGGGTTGCCCGATGGTGGTGGGGGACCGTTGTCTGATTCAGGGTGATAGCGCCACCAGTGTTGAAGCGGAAGTGGTGGGGTTTGAGGAAGATAAGGTTTACCTGATGCCGCTGACCGCCATCGAAGGTCTCAAGCCTGGAGCCCGGGTGATTCCTCTGGCCTCGGCCAGCAGGGTGCCGGTGGGCCCGCAAATGCTGGGGCGAGTGGTCAATGGTGCCGGCGACCCGTTGGACGGCAAGGGACCGTTGCAGGCAGAGGCCAGAGTGCAGCTGACCGGCGACATCATCAACCCATTGAACCGGGCTCCGGTGCGTCAGTCCATGGATGTGGGAATCCGTGCAATCAACGCGTTGCTGACCGTAGGGCAGGGGCAGCGTCTCGGCCTGTTTGCCGGCAGTGGTGTCGGTAAGAGTATGCTGCTGGGAATGATGACCCGGTTCACGGATGCTGACATTACCGTGGTTGGGTTGATTGGTGAACGGGGCCGGGAGGTCAAGGAATTCATCGAGGACATTCTCGGCGATGAAGGCCTGGCTCGTTCCGTGGTTGTAGCCGCTCCGGCAGATGACTCGCCGTTGATGCGCCTGCGCGCTGCCATGCTCACCACCCGAATTGCCGAATACTACCGCGATCAGGGTAAGCGCGTTCTTCTTTTAATGGATTCTCTCACCCGCTACGCCCAGGCACAGCGGGAGATCGCCCTGGCCGTTGGCGAACCACCGGCGACCAAGGGGTATCCGCCCTCGGTTTTTGCCAAGCTGCCGCAACTTGTTGAGCGCACAGGCAATGGCCGACCCGGCGGTGGTTCCATTACCGCGTTTTATACCGTTCTGACGGAAGGCGACGATCAGCAGGATCCCATTGCCGACGCAGCCAGGGCCATCCTTGATGGTCACATCGTCTTATCCCGGCGGCTGGCGGAAGAAGGCCATTATCCGGCGATTGATGTGGAGGCCTCTATCAGCCGGGTAATGCCCCAGGTGACTGATTCTGAGCATTTCTCCCGGGCCCAGAGATTCAAGCAGGTTTACTCCCGTTACCAGCAGGCCCGTGATCTGATCAGTGTGGGTGCCTATGTGAAAGGTTCCGACCCGGAGACTGACTTTGCCATCCAGCACATAGGCAATATGAGCCAGTTTCTGCAGCAGGGGCTGAATGAAAGTGCTCCCCTCACGGAGGCGATTGAGCAACTGATGGCGGTAGTGCCGGAACGACGTTCACCGGAACGAAGAAAGACGGCGGTGCCGAACCCCGCCGGCAATCGGGATAATGTCTGATGTTGCGATCGAAACGGCTTGAAGTTGTCCTCACCCTTGAAGAGCGGAAAGAACAGGAAGCGTTGGAGCGCCTTGGTGAGGCCCGTAAGCAGGTGGAGGCGCATCGCGAACAGGTGGAAAACCTGGAGCGCTATCAGCAGGAGTATCGTGACCAGATCCGCGCGAGCCAGCAGGGTGTTGTTCCTGTGGCGCGGCTGCAGGCCTGGCAGGCTTTTATTGCCCAGCTGGACCAGGTGATTGCCCAGCAACAGCGGCAGCTGCAACAGGCGGAACAGGTGTTTGAAGCCAGGCGCCGGGAGTGGCAACAGGCCTGGGAACGTCGCCGTGGTATGGAAAAATACATTGAGTCCTGTCGGCAACAGGAACAGCGGGAACAGGATCTCAGAGACCAGAAACTGGCGGACGAAGCTGCCGGTCGGGCCTTTGCCCGGCGACAGCGATAATTGTAGTCCCCGGTGATCTGCATCAGATAACCCGGATGCAATTTCCGTTTATTTGACTATCCTTTACCAGATAAGCTTGCCATCAATGGCTGGCAGCGAAGGAAAGTCATTGGTGGAATGTGCCGGGAGGTTCAGGAATGCCTATAGAGACACGCCGGAGCGATGACGGCAAGACCCTCACGATCTGCGTGGAGGGTCGGTTCGATTTCAGTACCCATCAATCCTTTCGGGATGCCTACGAGCACAGCGAACCCACCGTCAGCCACTACGTCATTGATCTTTCAGACACCACTTACCTCGACAGCTCTGCTCTGGGCATGTTGCTTCTGTTAAGGGATCATGCCGGCGGAGATGGCGCCCGCATCTCAATCGAGAACTGCAACAGCGATGTCCGGCGAATTCTCTCCATTTCCAACTTCGAGCAGTTGTTCAGCATTCGCTGAGGCGATTCCCTTGAAGGTACTTCTTGCCGAGGACAGTGCCAGCGACAGGTTGATTCTGGCGCGGCTGGTAAGCCGCCTGGGCCATACCGTGATTGAAGCCGAAGACGGTACCGAGGCGGTGGATCTGTTCCGGGAGACCCAGCCGGATCTGGTGTTGCTGGACGCCCTGATGCCGCGGATGGACGGAATGGAGGCCGCTCGTCAGATCAAGGCTCTGGCAGGCGAGCGCCTGGTGCCGCTCATCTTTCTCACCTCCCTGTCGGGGGCGGGCGATCTGGCCCGGTGTCTTGAAGCCGGCGGCGACGACTTTCTCGTCAAACCCTACAATCGCGTGATTCTTGAAGCGAAGATCAACGCGTTTAATCGTATGAGGGGGTTGCACCAGGCATTGTCGGACCAGCGTGACCATATTCGGCGCCAGAATCAGCAGATGCTGGACGAGCAGCGCACGGCGCGGCGGGTGTTCGATAACATTGCCCATACCGGTTGTCTGGATGCCCCCAACATCCGCCACCATGCATCCCCCCTCTCGGTTTTCAACGGCGATGTATTGTTTGCTGCTCAGCGCCCCGGGGGCGGTACTCTGGTGTTTCTGGGTGATTTCACCGGGCACGGATTACCTGCCGCCATCGGCGCCATGCCGGTTGCTGAAATCTTCTACGGGATGGCAGCCAAAGGCTTCGGCGCCCCGGATGTCCTCCGGGAAATCAACCGCAAGCTTCGGCGAATACTACCGGTAGGCATGTTCTGTTGTGGTTTGATGGTTGAGGCTGACTTCAAACACAACAGCCTGCGTGTCTGGAATGGTGGCTTGCCGGATGGCTGGCTGTTGCGTGCCGCAGGCGACCGCGTCGCCATTCCGTCCCGGCATCTGCCGCTGGGCGTTCAGGAGCCGGACCAGTTTTCGGCCTCCATGACCGTGCTGGATGCGGCACCGGGCGACTGGCTGGTGATGATGACCGACGGGCTCCCCGAGGCGCCCAATAGTGGCGGTGAAAGCCTGGGCGAGGAAGGTGTCCTGAGCGTTCTGGCGGGTCTGGAAGCAGGGCAGGAGCCGTTCGAGGCCCTGCTGGAGAGAATGCAGCAGCACACCGGGAAGCCAGAGCTGGCTGATGACCTGACGCTCTGCTGCCTGCAAATGGTCCGGGCGGAGGCGCCAGAGGCAATGCCCGACAAGATTCCTGAATCGGCGTTGACGGGCCCGGCGGACTGGCGCTGCGTCTATGAGCTAAGGGAACAGACTCTGGCAGACTTCAACCCAATGCCGCTTTTACTGCATATCTGTATGGAAGTGCCCGGACTGAGGAGCCGAAGCGGTGAGGTCTACACCCTGTTGTCGGAACTCTACAACAATGCTCTTGAGCACGGTGTTCTGGCCCTGTCCTCAGAGTGGAAAACGTCACCTGGCGGTTTCAGCCGCTATTACCAGGAGCGAACGCGCAGACTGGGGAGCACCGATGGGCATTTCATACGGTTTTCTCTTGAGCATCAGCCCAGGGAGGGCGGAGGTACGCTTACCGTTGTCTGTGAAGACAGTGGTGATGGTTTTGATTTTGCTGAATATTCTGACACAGTGATGCAACAGCAGTCGGCTTCAACCGGCCGATACGCGGGCCGGGGGCTGGAAATCCTCCGGCGTATGACGCGAAATCTCAAGGTTCACGGCCGGGGCAATCGCGTGGAAATCGTCTATGATTGGTGGTTCCCCGACGCGGCCATAATCAGTGGCGCCTGAGTGCCGACAAACGAGGATAGCGAATGAACGACAAACCCCATCTTGACGTGGAGGCGCTGGCCGAACTGCAGGATGTGATGGAAGACGAGTTTGATGTCCTGATTCAGACCTACCTGGCAGACTCCCGTTCACGCATTGACGGCCTGAGGGAGGCGCTGGCAACGGCCGATCCGGAGCACTTCGCCAAGACCGCGCACAGCTTCAAGGGCAGTTGCATCAATATCGGTGCTCCCAGGCTCGGAGGCCTGTGTTTTGAGGCCGAGCAACTGGGCAAGGACGCCACTCTGGAACAGGCCCCTGCAGTGCTTGAACAGATTGAGGCCGAGTTTTCGGAGGTGGCTCGACGTTTGCTGAACTTTGGCCAGGAGGCCTGAACGTCACCCTGTGTGAAGGTTTGGCACCGCTTTTGCAGCTTTCAGGAAAACGCTCCGAACAGGGGCTACCTGAGATCTAAAGCGGCAAGAGGTTGCCATGCAACAGACCATACTTCCCCAGGCACCGGCGAAAACGAGTCAGCCAGAGGTCGGTGCAGCGAAATCGCAGGGCCGGAAGGACCCGGAGGCCGGTGACAGTCGTTTTGACGAGCTGTCCAGGGCCGAGCAGAAGCGGATGGATGCCAAGCGCGCCGAACGTCGGGATCAGGCTGATGCCGCGCAGGAACGCAGGGCAGCCGACCGGGCTGATGAGAAAGCCGAAGCCTCCAGTACCCGGCCCGAAAAAAACGATACGCCCACTGACCAAAAGCAGGTAGCGGACTCCGATTCACCGGCCCGCCCTTCCTCGGCCAGTGACACCAGCAATACCGGCGATACCGAGGCAGACGATGCCCTGGTCGTTGCCGAACCGCTGGTGCCCCTGACATTCGCCAATCTTCAGTCGCTGTATCCTGCAACCGCCAACCAATCCGGTACGGGCGGGCCTGAGAGCCTGGCTTCAAATATGGCGCTCACAGGAACTCAGGCCACTTCCGGACTGATCAAGGGCCTGCCGGGGCAAACAACTGCCGGGGGAGGCAGCACCGCTCTGGCTCCGGGCATGCAGCTAACCGACCTGCTTGCCGGTGCGACGAGCGCTGAGAGCGCCCGCCCCGTTGATCCGACCAGTCTGCTCTCCAATCCGAGATTCCAGAGTGTAATGGAAACCGCAGCGCAGCAGGCAGCACAGCCCGGAAAACTGGCTGCGGACGCCAACATTCCGCTCCGGGGCTACACCACCTCGGTGGATGTGCCGGTTGGACAGGCGGAGTGGGGCGACAAGGTCATGGGCAAGCTCAGTTGGCTGACCGCCCGCAATATGTCGGTTGCCGAAATACACCTCACGCCTCCGGATATGGGGCCAATGGAAGTCAAGGTGAAAGTCCACAACGATCAGGCCAGCGTCACCGTGCATGCGGCCAACCCGGTGGTGAGGGAGCAGCTCGAACAGCACTCCCACCGGCTCCGCGACATGCTGGGTGAACAGGGGTTGTCCCTGGGGCAGTTTGATGTCTCTGACCAGGGCGGTCAGCAGGCCGGTGGCGAGAGTGGTGAGGCCGGTGAGGGCGATGGTCGGTCTTCTGGTGGATCATCACTGGCCAGCCACGATGCTGATGCAGAGTCGTTGAGCACCGGCCAGCTTGATCTGGGCTGGCGGGGTGAAGTGGACGTCTTTGCCTGAGTCCGGATAATTTCTGAACAATTCAGCCTGCTGTTTTCCGACTTCTTTGCCCATCCCCTCCGGCAACGCTAAACTGCGGTTCTGACAACAGGGGATGGGCTGTCTGGCCCGGCCTTTGCATCACATCGGAGAAAGGTTGTTCGGAGCTTCCCGGACGCCAAAAAAGTGACAAGCGAGTGTTATGGCCGAAAATACTGCGACCGAAGCGCCTGCCAAAAAAGGCAAGCTGAAACTGATCATCATGCTGGTGATCATCATTATCCTGGCGGTGGGTCTTTCCGTGGTCGGGACACTCTGGTTCCTGGGCGGAGGATTGCCCGGCGCAGATGACGGCGAAACCACGACTTCGGCAGAGCCCGCGTTTGTCGCCAGCAGTTATACCGAAATTGAGAAAGCCCTGGTGACTACCGTTCAGGCGCAGGGTCGCCAGCGCTATGCCCAGGTCTATGTGTCATTCGAAGCCAAAGATCCTGCGGCACTGGCCGCTGCTGATGTTCATATGCCGCTTATCCGCAGCCAACTGGTGATGGTGCTGGGCAGCAGCGACTTCATGCAGTTGCAAACGCCGGAAGGTCGTCAGACGCTGGCCGACAGCATGCTGCAGACTGTGAACCAGGTGCTGGAGCAGGAAGGGGAGCCGGCAATCGACCGGGTATTGTTCCGGAATTTCGTGGTTCAGTAATCATACCGGGCGGATAACCAACAGTTAGGGGCAGGAACAGGTATGCAGGATTTACTGTCACAGGACGAGATCGATGCCCTCCTCCACGGGGTGGATGATGGTGACATCGATACCTATGAAGAGACCGATGATACCGGCGTAAAGAACTACGACCTCGCCAGCCAGGATCGGATCGTCCGTGGCCGCATGCCAACGCTCGAGATGATCAACGAGCGTTTTGCCCGCTATACCCGTATCAGTCTGTTCAACCTGCTGCGCCGCAATGCCGATGTCTCCACCGGCGGTGTCCAGATCATGAAGTTCGGTGAGTACATCCATACCCTGTACGTACCCACCAGCCTTAACCTGTGCAAGGTTCGCCCGTTACGCGGTACATCCCTGTTCGTGCTGGACGCCAAGCTGGTGTTCAAACTGGTGGACAACTTCTTCGGTGGTGAGGGCCGCCATGCCAAGATCGAGGGTCGGGAATTCACACCGACCGAAACCCGAATTGTGCAAATGGTACTGAATCAGGTCTTCCACGATATGAAAGAAGCCTGGCATGCGGTCTTGCAGGTGGAATTCGAATACCTCAGCTCGGAAGTCAACCCGGCCATGGCCAACATCGTCAGCCCGAGCGAAGTGGTCGTGGTCAGCACCTTCCATATTGAACTCGATGGGGGGGGCGGCGAACTTCATTTCGCACTGCCGTATTCCATGATCGAGCCAATACGCGATGTGCTGGATGCGGGTGTGCAGAGTGATATTGATGATGTCGACGAACGCTGGGTAAACGCCTTGCAGGAGGACATCAAAGAGGTCAATGTGCCCATCAATACCACCGTCTGCCGGCGCCGCATATCGTTGCGTGACATTGCCCGGATGAAAGCTGGCGATGTGATTCCGGTAGAGATTCCCGAGCACCTGACGGTGACCGCCAATGGTATTCCAATCTACAAGGCAACGCTGGGCACCCGCGACGGTAAGCTGGCGCTGAGGATTCACGACCGGGCCAAGTTGCCCAAGGTAAAGAAACAACTGAAGGTGGGACGCAATGGCTGACGACGACAAGAAAGACGAGCAGGAACTCAGCGAAGACGAAAAGCTGGCGGCCGAGTGGGAAGCGGCAATGGACGAGTCTGGCGATGCAGAGGGCTCCCGGGAAGACGAGTGGGCAGCGGCTATGGCTGAGGCTGAAGGTGGCGACGACCAACCTGAAGCCGAACGCCAGGACGTGCGTACCGCGCCCATGGAGGAGTTTGGCGCGGACCAGGGCGCTGGTGGTGGCGAGTCTCCGGACATCGACGTGATCCTGGATATCCCCGTCACCATCTCCATGGAAGTGGGCAACACCCAGATTCCGATACGCAATCTGCTCCAGCTGAACCAGGGCTCGGTGATCGAACTGGACCGGCTGGCGGGCGAGCCACTGGATGTGCTGGTCAATGGCACCCTGATCGCCCACGGTGAGGTGGTCATGGTCAATGAGAAGTTTGGTATCCGGTTGACGGACGTGATCAGCCCGGGCGAGCGAATCAAACGGCTGCAGAAATAATATGACAAGACTGACGGGCTGGTTGCTGTTGTGGGCTCCGCTGCCGCTGTTGGCCGAGGAAACGGCAAAGGCGGGCGAAATCGCCACCTCTGGTGGGCGTGCCCCGGATACTGTGGCGACGATACTGAGCCTGGGAGCGGGCCTGCTGGCAGTGGTGGCCATCATTTATGGTTGTGCCTGGCTGATCCGTCGGATGGGCGGCATGACCGGTATGAACAACAACGCCATCAAGGTGGTGTCTGTGCTGGCTATCGGTGCCAGGGAACGTATTGCGCTGGTGGAAGTGGGGCAGCAGCAGATTCTGCTTGGTATTACTCCCAGCACGATCAGGACCCTGCATGTATTTGATCAGCCGGTGGTGGATGCCGGCAATGCCGGCTCCAGTGACTTCGCCCGCAAGCTGCAGTCCATGATTGGCAAATCCTGGTCAGCGCCAGAGAGGAAAGACTAACGTTATGGTGGTGGCCATTCTCAAACGCGGTTTTCCCTGGCTTGCGCTGATTGCCGGCCTTTGTCTTCCCGCCCTGGCCCAGGCTGATCTGCCCGGCATTCCGGCATTTACGGTTGAGCCCGGCGAGAACGGCACCGAGGAGTACTCGGTAACCCTGCAGATCCTGGCGCTGATGACCGCGCTGACTTTCCTGCCGGCCATGCTGATGATGATGACCTCGTTTACCCGGATCATCGTGGTCTTTGCGATTCTTCGTCAGGCTCTGGGGCTACAGGCCACACCCTCCAACCAGATTTTGCTGGGGCTGGCGCTGTTTCTGAGCATTTTTATCATGAAGCCGGTACTGGAAGAGGCGAACCGGGTGGGCCTGCAACCTTACCTGCAGGAAGAGGTGACTTCACTGGAGGCGGTGGAACTGGCCAGCCAACCGTTTCGCAAGTTTATGCTGGAGCAGACTCGAGAAGACGACCTGGCGCTGTTCATGAGGATTGCCGATGTTCAGTATGAAACACCGCAGGACGTGTCTTTCTGGATTCTGATGCCGGCGTTTGTCACCAGTGAACTGAAGACGGCGTTCCAGATCGGGTTTATTCTGTTTATACCATTCCTGATCATCGACATGGTGGTGGCCAGTGTTCTGATGGCCATGGGTATGATGATGCTGTCACCCATTATCATTTCGCTGCCGTTTAAAATCATGCTGTTTGTGCTGGTGGATGGCTGGGCCCTGATCATGGGAACCCTGGCCGCCAGTTACGGGATCTAGGAGGTATCATGACTCCGGAAACGGTTATCGACATACTGCGAGAAGCGCTCTGGCTGATTGTTTTGCTGTCTGCCGTCATCATCGGGCCGGGGCTGGCGATTGGTCTTGTGGTCAGTACCTTCCAGGCTGCCACCCAGATCAACGAACAGACCCTCAGTTTCCTGCCTCGGCTCCTGATCACACTGATCGTGATCATTGCCGCCGGGCCCTGGATGCTGACCACCTTGCTGGACCACGCCAACGGGCTGATCTCCCGCATTCCCTATCTGATCGGCTGAGCCCATGCTGCCGGCGGAGTTCAGTGCAGATCTGATCGGCCAGTGGGTGGGACAGCATATCTGGCCATTATTCCGGCTGGCCAGTTTTCTCATGGTCATCCCTATTTTCGGTACTCAACTGGTACCTGCGAGGGTGCGGCTGGGGCTGGCGCTACTGATGACCATCCTGATTGTGCCCATGATCCCTCCCGTTCCCCAGGTGGAAGCGCTCAGTGCCGACGCGGTCGTCATCACGCTGCAGCAGATCCTGATTGGTATCGGCCTGGGCTTCGCGCTGACCGCACTCTGGCAGTTGTTTGTGATCGCCGGGCAGATGATTGCCATGCAGATGGGCCTGGGCTTTGCCTCCATGGTAGACCCCGCCAATGGTGTTAACGTGCCAGTGCTGGCTCAGATCTACACCATCACCATTACTTTGCTGTTTCTGGTGATGAATGGCCATCTGGTGGCCTTCGAGGTGTTCATCGAGAGTTTCTACACCTTGCCTATTGGCCTGGAGGGGCTGGGGCAGGATGGTGTGTGGGCGCTGGCCCATCGCATTTCATGGATGTTTGCCTCTGCCATGTTGCTGGCATTGCCGGCCGTGACTGCGGTTCTGATTGTGAACATCTCTTTCGGTGTAATGACCCGTGCGGCGCCTCAGATGAACATCTTCGCCCTCGGCTTTCCGATTGGCCTGATTTTTGGGTTGTTTGCTATCTGGGTCTTACACGCCAATTTCCTGCCACACTTCGATCAGTACACGCGGGAAACGTTTGATTTCATGCGCGCTCTGCAAGGGCAACCCTGACCATGGCCGAAGAGAACGACAACAGTCAGGAAAAAACCGAAGAGCCTACCCCCCGACGCCTGGAAAAGGCCAAGGAGGAGGGTCAGACGGCCCGTTCCAAGGAACTGGCCACCATGGCGGTATTGCTGGCCGGTGCTGGCGGGCTTCTGATTTTTGGTACGTCGCTTGGCGCATCTATTGAGTCCATCATGCGCGACTCCTTCGTAATCGAGCGCTCAGCAATTTTTGATACCCGGCATATGAGTGTTCAACTGATACTGGCGGCCAAAGAGGCCGCCTGGGCGCTGTCACCGATACTGGTGATGTTGCTGATTGCCGCCATTGCCGGCTCCATTGGCATTGGCGGTCTGCTGTTCAGTGCCAAGGCCATCGCACCGAAATTCAACCGGATGGATCCGATCAAGGGCCTGGGACGAATGTTCTCCATGCGCTCTCTGATCGAGCTGGTCAAGGCCATTGCCAAAGTGGGCCTGGTGATGGCGGTCGCCATCCTGATTCTGAACCTTCGCACCGAAGACTTGCTTGCGATTGCCGAAGAGCCGACCGTACCTGCCATGGAGCACGTGCTGTGGACCCTGGGCTGGAGTTTCTTCTTCCTGTCCTGCGCAACCATTGCCATTGCCGCCATCGATGTGCCTTTCCAGATCTACGATCACCAGAAAAAGCTCCGTATGACCAAGCAGGAGGTCAAGGACGAATACAAGGACACCGAGGGCAAGCCGGAGGTCAAAGGCAAGATTCGTCAGCTCCAGCGGGAGATGGCCCAGCGCCGGATGATGCAGGATGTTCCCAAGGCCGATGTGGTGATTACCAACCCAACACACTATGCCGTGGCATTGAAGTACGATCAGAAAACCATGGGCGCGCCAGTGGTGGTGGCCAAGGGGGCAGACGAGGTGGCCTTCAAGATTATGGAAATTGCCAGGGAGAACAAGGTCGAGGTGCTGCGAACACCGCCGCTGACACGGGCGGTGTATCACAATACCGATATTGGTGAAGAGATTCCGGACGGCCTGTACATGGCCATTGCTCAGGTGCTGGCCTACGTCTTCCAGTTGCGTCAGTTCCGCAAGGGCCGTGGGCCGAAGCCCGGCATGCCGGACTTCCCGATTCCGCCCGATATGCGGCGTGATATCTGAAGCCCTCTATTCCGGGGACCGGAATAGAGGCAGGGTATTGCTTTCCGCGGGGTCAGCTGGATTCGTGCTCGTGAATCCGCTTGCCCCAGGCTTCCCGTTCGCCCGGCAGGATCAGATTAAGGATGATGGCAACCACTGCGCACAGGGCGATGCCTTCCAGTTGGCCCAGTGCCATGTTGCCGATACCAAAGACCAGGGTCACGCCTACGATCACCAGATTACGGGACTGGGACAGATCCACCTGATGTCGGATCAGGGTATTCAGGCCCACAACCGCGATTGAGCCGAACAGCAGGCAGAGAATGCCGCCCATAACCGGTACCGGAATGGTCTGCAACGCGGCGCCGAACTTGCCGACAAACGCCAGAACAATGGCAACCACCGCCGCCCACCACATAACTCTCGGGTTGAAGTTCTTGGTCAACATCACCGCACCGGTTACCTCGGAATACGTGGTGTTGGGAGGACCGCCAAGCAGCGAGGCAGCGCTGGTGGCCAGGCCATCACCCAGCAGGGTACGGTGCAAGCCCGGTTTTTCCAGATAGTTCTTGCGGGTAACGTTACCGATGGCCAGAACGTCGCCGATGTGTTCGATGGCCGGTGCGATGGCGACCGGAATCATGAACAGGATAGCGCCCCAGCTGAACGCCGGTGCTACGAAGTTTGGCATTGCCAGCCACTCAGCCTGCTGGATCGGCGTTGTGTCAACAATGCCCATGATGGCAGAGAGAAGGTAACCCACGAGGACACCGAACATGATCGGGATCAGCCGGAAAATGCCCTTGGCCCAGACCGACATGATGATGGTCACGGCCAAAGAGATCATGGCAATCCATATGGCAGTGTTGTAGGGCACCAGCTGAGTCTGGCCGTCACCGGTTTTGCCTGTAGCCATAAACACGGCTACCGGAGCCAACCCCAGGCCGATGGTCATGATGACCGGTGCAATCACCACCGGAGGCAGCAGCCGGGTAATGAAGCCGGTGCCACGCAGGCGAATCGCCCCGGACAGAATGATATACAGAATGCCTGCGGCCATCAGGCCACCGAGGGTTTCTTCCAGGCCAAAGCGGCCTTTAGAGGCCAGCACGGGCGCGATGAACGCGAACGATGAAGCCAGGAAAATCGGGATCTGGCCACCGGTCACAATGTGAAAAATCAGAGTGCCCAGGCCGGCAGTGAACAGCGCGACGTTCGGGTCCAGACCGGTAATCAGTGGCATCAGTACCAGGGCACCAAAAGCCACCAGCAGCATCTGGGAACCGGCAATAGCCTGTTTCCAGACCGGATCGTTGTTATGGTCCTGCATGCTCAGACGTCCTTCTGCTTGGTGCCGAAGATCTTGTCGCCGGCATCACCCAGGCCCGGCAGAATGTAGCCTTTCTCGTTCAGGCGCTCATCCACCGACGCGGTGTAGATGGACACGTCCGGGTGTTTTTCCAGAACCTTTTCCACGCCCTCCGGTGCAGCCACCAGAACCAGGGCCCGGATTTCGGTGCTGCCGGCCTTCTTGAGCAAATCGATGGTGGAAATCATGGAGCCGCCGGTGGCCAGCATCGGGTCGATGATCAGGGCCATGCGCTGATCCAGCTCGCCTACCAGTTTTTCCAGGTAGGTTTCCGCTTCGAGGGTGTCTTCGTTGCGGATCTGGCCAACCACGCTCACCCGGGCTACCGGAATCAGGCTCAGGACACCGTCCAGCATGCCCAGACCAGCACGTAGGATGGGCACGATGGTTACCTTTTTGCCGTGGATCTGCTCCACGGAGACCGGGCCGGCCCAGCCCTCAATGGTTTTCTCCTGAAGATTGAAGTCTTTGGTGGCCTCGTAAGTCAGCAACGCGCCAACTTCCTGTGCCAGCTCTCGGAAGTTTTTGGTACTGATGTCGGCGCGGCGCATGAGGCCGAGCTTGTGGCGGATCAGAGGGTGCTTCACTTCGTGGATCGGCATGGGGTCACCTGTGTGTTCGGGTTTCTGGCTTGAATCGGGATAATGCAAATGGCGAAAGGATACCGTATCTGGGCCGCTGCGTCAGGCGTTGAAAGGTGCGCAGACGTCAAATTTTGCAAGGGCTGGTACGGTTCTTGCGATACCACCCGGAAAGCGACCCCCGGTGTCAGATTTTCGACCCGGAAAATGCCCGCAGGCACAGATACGTGGAGACAGACCCGGCATGGACAGAGCTCTAGTCCTTAACAACGTCAAATCCCTGACGCGGGGGAACCTCGGCATCCCCCTGATGCTGATGGGGCTGCTTGGCATGATGATTCTGCCCATGCCGGCGTTCCTGCTGGATGTGTTCTTCACCTTCAATATCACTCTGTCCATCGTCATTCTGCTGGTCTGTGTGTACGCCATGCGGCCGATGGAATTTGCCTCGTTTCCCACGGTATTGCTGGTGGCCACCCTGTTGCGGCTGGGCCTGAACGTGGCGTCCACCCGGATTGTATTGCTGAACGGCCATGAGGGCGGTGATGCTGCCGGTAAGGTCATCGAGTCCTTTGGTGAAGTCCTGATTGGGGGAAACTACGCTGTTGGTCTGGTGGTTTTCGCCATCCTTATGATCATCAACTTTCTGGTTGTCACCAAAGGTGCCGGCCGGGTGTCTGAGGTCAGTGCCCGCTTCACTCTGGATGCCATGCCTGGCAAGCAGATGGCGATTGATGCCGATCTGAACGCCGGGCTGATCAATCAGGACGAGGCCAAGTCACGCCGTTCGGAAATCGCTCAGGAAGCGGACTTTTACGGTTCTATGGACGGCGCCTCGAAGTTTGTGAAAGGCGATGCCGTTGCGGGGTTGCTGATCCTGGCTATCAACATCGTTGGTGGTGTGGCTATCGGCATGATGCAGCACGGGTTGGATTTTGGTCTGGCAATGGAGCGTTATGCCCTGCTGACCATCGGTGATGGTCTGGTTGCCCAGATTCCCTCGCTGTTGCTCTCCACGTCGGCCGCCATCATGGTTACCCGGGTAACGTCCAGCCAGGACATGGGTGGCCAGATCATTCAGCAGATGTTCAGCGCTCCCAAAGCGTTGGGCATTGCGGCCGGTATCCTGATTCTGCTTGGCCTGATTCCGGGGATGCCCCACATCGCGTTTCTCGGCCTTGGTTTGCTGGCCGCTGGCGCAGCCTGGTTTATCTGGAAGAAACAGCAGCAAACGGTTGAGGATGAAGGTGGTTTTGTTGGCCGTGGCGGCATGGCTGGTGGTGCGGCCCGGCAGGGTGCGGAAATCTCTCCGGATCGTCCGGGTGGCGAGGGGCAGGCACTGCCGGCGCCGGGAGAAACCCGCGAGCTCGGATGGGATGACGTGGCCACGGTGGACATTGTCGGGCTGGAGGTAGGCTACCGCCTGATTCCGTTGGTAGACAAATCCCAGGGTGGACAATTGCTCAGTCGGATCAAGGGGGTTCGTAAGAAGCTTTCGCAGGATCTGGGCTTCCTCATGCCCTCGGTGCACATTCGCGACAATCTGGATCTTATGCCGAACGTCTACCGGATTACCCTGATGGGCGTGACCATTGCCGAGGCCGAGATCCATCCGGAGCGGGAGCTGGCCATTGATCCGGGGCAGGTGTTTGGCAAAGTTGAAGGCATTGCCGGCAAGGACCCCGCCTTCGGCCTGGACGCCATCTGGATTGAGTCCGACAGGAAAGATCAGGCCCAGACCCTGGGGTACACCGTGGTTGATGCGAGTACCGTGGTGGCGACGCACCTCAATCAGATCCTGCAGAAACACGCTCATGAGCTGATTGGCCACGAAGAAGCCCAGAAGTGGCTGGACCAGTTGGAGAAGATTTCGCCCAAGCTGGCGGAGGAACTCGTGCCGACCACGATTTCCATCAGCATCCTGTTGAAAGTGTTGCAGAACCTGCTGAAAGAAGAAGTGCCGGTGCGGGATATGCGCTCCATTGCCGAGGCCGTCGTGAACGTGCATCCAAAGAGTCAGGACCCGAAAGTACTGACCACAGTAGCCCGCCAGGCGCTGCGCCGGATGATTGTCCAAAGTATTTGTGGCAACGACGCCGAAATCCCGGTTATCACGTTGGATCCAGACCTGGAACAGTTATTGCTAAAGTCTGTTCAGCAGAGTCAACAATCCGGCGGTCAGGATGACATTGGTCTGGTGCTTGAGCCCAACATGGTGGAAAAGCTGCAACGATCCCTTCAGGACAGCGTGCAGCGCCAGGAAATGCTTGGCAAGCCCGCCATCCTGCTGGTTTCGGGGCCCTTGCGGCCAGTACTGGCGAAGTTTGCCAGCTACGGGGTAGAGCGTTTGCATGTGCTCTCTTACCAGGAAATCCCGGATAACAAACAGATCACGATAGTCGCTTCTGTGGGTCAATAAACCGACGGAGCATCGCGGAAAGCCAGAGTGCTTGCCGGTGGGAGGATGAAACAGCATGAAAGTAAAACGGTTTTTTGCGCAGTCCATGGCTGAGGCCCTGAAGCAGGTAAGCCACGAAATGGGGCCGGATGCCGTTATTCTGTCTAACCGCCGCGTTGATGGTGGCGTTGAGATCGTGACGGCACTCGACTACGACGAAAACATGGCGCGCCAGCGTCTGGGCGAAAGGGCGGTTGAAGCCACCAACGGCTCCCGGCTGGCCGAGATGCAGGCGGAGCAGCATCGTCGGCTGGAAGAGGAGCTGAACCGGTCCCGCAGTCGCATTCGTGAGGTTCGGGAAAAGCGCGCAGGAAGTGGCGCCTCAGGTGGCGTGGCGTCGTCCTTATCTTTCGAGACGGCCGATTTTCCGGCGTCACGTCTCAGTGATGAAGCGCTGGCAAAGCCGGTTGCGGGTAGCGAATCAGGCGCCGGTGGCTATGCCGATGAACTGGCCAGTATGCGTGCCGAAATCAGCTCTCTGCGTGATCTGGTCAGTGGTAAGGCTGCGACTGCCACGCCGGCCGGTAACAGCGCAGTTCAGCAACGATTGGCCGAGCGCCTGCAGGAGTTCGGTTTGGGCGCGGAGCTGGCCGGCTCTCTCTCCCGTCGGCACCGGGCCGGGCGTCTGGAGGACGGCTGGAAGCAGTCACTGAAAATGCTGGCGACCGGCGTTCGTACCGGTCGCGAAGACTGGCTTGATGCCGGCGGTATCTATGCCCTGGTCGGGCCAACCGGGTCTGGCAAAACCACCACCATTGGCAAGCTGGCGGCTCGATACGTGCTGGAGCATGGTCCGGATTCGTTGGCCCTGGTCACCACCGACCGCTACCGTGTGGCCGCTCATGAGCAGCTGTTCGTGTTCGGCCGCATCCTGAATGTGCCCGTGCGTGTGGTGGATGAGAGCCATTCCCTGGATGACATTCTTGATGAATTATCGGATCGACACCTGGTGCTGATTGACACTGCCGGCCTGACCAGTGCCGACCGCGGTTACCAGGAACAACTGGCGGAGTTGGCTCGCAGCGATCACAATATCCGTACACATCTGGTGGTCTCCGCCACCAGTCAGCCACGTATCATGAAATCCGTGTGGCATTGCTATAAGATGGCAAACCTTGCAGGCTGCATCATGACCAAGATTGATGAGGCCCTGACCCTGGGCGAAGCGCTCGGGTTCGTTATGGAGACCAGCTTACCGGTGGCCTGGTACACCGATGGCCAGAAGATACCGGAAGATCTCCAGAGGGCGGAGGCCATTCCGTTGGTGCGCCTGGGCGTAGAACGGCTTAAGGCTGTGCAGAGCGCACAGGCAGTCGCCGAAGGTGCCTGAGCCTCGTTGGCGACAGAATAAAACACCGGCACGCGTGCCCGTACAAGAACGTAGTAAGAGACTGATAACAGTATGAGCAGACCACATCCGGTTCAGGTGATTGCGGTTTCCGGCGGCAAGGGCGGTGTCGGCAAGAGCAATGTTTCGGTCAATCTCGGTATCGCCCTGGCCCAGAAGGGGCGCCGGGTTGTCTTGCTGGACGCGGATCTCGGGCTCGCCAACATCGATGTGTTGCTCGGCATTACCGCTAATCGAAATCTGCAAGACGTACTCAGCGGCGATTGTGATCTGAAAGACGTGCTGGTGAATGGTCCTGGTGGTATCAAGATTGTACCGGCTTCCTCCGGCACCCAGCGTATGACCCAGCTCAGCGCCATGGAACATGCCGGCCTGATCAACGCTTTCAGTGAGCTGGGCGATCAGATTGACGTTCTGATTGTGGATACCGCCGCAGGTATTTCTGAATCGGTGGTCAGCTTCCTCAGGGCTTCGCAGGAACTTCTGCTGGTGGTCTGCGACGAACCTACCTCCATTACCGATGCCTACGCGCTGATCAAGCTGATGAACCGGGATTATGGCACGAACCGCTTCCGTATCCTGGCGAACCAGGTCCGCAATGAGCAGGAAGGCCGCCATCTGTTTGAAAAACTGACCCGGGTCACCGAGCGTTTTCTGGATGTGGCACTACAATATGTAGGTATCGTGCCTTACGACGAGGCCGTCAAGAAAGCCGTCCAAAGACAGAAAGCGGTATTGGATGCCTATCCGAGGGCGAAAGCCTCGCTGGCTATCCGGGCTCTGGCCGAAAAAGTGGACAGTTGGCCTTTGCCGTCCTCTCCCAGGGGGCATCTCGAATTCTTCGTGGAGCGGCTCGTCGAAGTCTGATCTGAATCCAGTCCTACAAGAAAACCGGATACATGACATTGGCGAAACATCTGGGAATTTACCATCAGGCCGGCGCCAGGAGCCCTTCAGCCCTGATTGAAGAGCATGCGCCGCTGGTCAAGAAAATCGCCCTTCATCTCATGGCCCGGCTGCCGCCATCAGTGCAGCTGGAAGACCTTATGCAGGCCGGTATGATTGGCCTTCTGGAGGCCGCGCAGCGCTATTCTTCCGGCAAAGGTGCCACCTTTGAAACCTACGCAGGGATTCGCATCCGCGGTGCCATGGTGGATGAGATCCGCAAGGGCGACTGGGTGCCCCGCTCAGTGCATCGCAACGCCCGGCGAATCGCCAGTGCTATCAAACAAGTGGAAGATCGTACCGGGCGCGAGGCCCAGGATGCCGAAGTAGCTGAAGAGCTTGGCATTGGTCTGGACGAGTATCATGCCTCACTTGCCGACGCGAACAGCGGTAGACTTTTTAGTCTTGATGAGCTCAATGAATCCGGCGAGCTGCCGATAGAAGAAGCAGAAGCGAGTGATAATCCGCTGGACGGTATTGCTTCAGGCGCTTTCCAGCGCAGTCTAGCAGACGCCATTGAGCAGTTGCCTGAGCGTGAAAAACTGGTATTGAGCCTGTATTACCAGGAGGAGCTCAACCTCAAGGAAATCGGTGCGGTGCTTGGGGTCAGTGAGAGCCGGGTAAGCCAGATTCACAGCCAGGCGGCGTTGAGACTTCGCAGCCGGTTGGCCGAGTGGCGGGATGGTGACAACGACTGATCGGCCAGGTGCTGTGTTTCGCTTTCAGCAAGCTGTGTAGCTTTTGGTAAACGATGCTTTACAACGTGCGCAAACACCACACAATAAGCGCTTAAGGTAGCAGCCTGCTAGACTTCCAAAAGGCTGAATGAATTCCGGGTGTTACTGACTGGAGGTCCCATTGGACAAGAACATGAAAATTCTCATTGTGGATGACTTCTCCACAATGCGACGCATCATCAAAAACCTGCTGCGAGATCTCGGCTTCACCAATACGGATGAAGCGGACGATGGCAACACCGCGTTGCCCATGCTCCGAAGCGGCAAGTATGACTTCCTGGTGACTGACTGGAACATGCCCGGCATGTCGGGCTTTGACCTTCTGAAGGCTGTCCGTGCTGATGAAAATCTGAAGAACCTGCCGGTTCTGATGGTAACGGCGGAGGCCAAGCGGGACCAGATCGTGGCTGCGGCTCAGGCCGGGGTGAACGGGTATGTGGTCAAGCCTTTCACGGCAGCCGTGCTGAAGGAAAAGATCGAGAAAATCTTCGAACGAATCCAGTAACCAGAGGTCGGATGGCTCGCCATGAGTGATACCAAACAGAACCATCAGGGCCTTGATCCGGAGGTGGCGGAGAAGCTTCAAAAGCAGGCCTCCGACCTGGCCGAGAATGTAAACGCCGGGAATTATGCCAAGGCGATGACCCTGATCAATGAACTGAGCGAGGTTCGCGATCAGAGTCTGTATCGGGAAGTGGGGCGACTGACCCGCAGCCTCCATGAGGCAATCCGGAACTTCCAGATAGACCCGCGTAATGCCGAGCAGAAAGAAGTCCTGTCGAAGATGAGCGACGCTTCTGACCGTCTGGCCTATGTCGTTCAGATGACCAGCCAGGCGGCGAACCGCACCATGGATCTGGTTGAGGAAAGTATGCCGGTGGCTCACGCCATGCGGGATGAAGCGGTTGCCCTGCGGGATGAGTGGCAGCGTCTGCGCCGTCGTGAAATGGAGCCTGCGGAATTTCGGGAGCTTTACGGTCGCATCGACAAGTTCTTCGCTGGCCTGACGACGGACTCCGACAGTCTGTACCAGAACCTGTCGGAAATCCTTCTGGCTCAGGATTTTCAGGACCTTACCGGTCAGGTCATCCAGAAGGTCACCGCGTTGGTGAAAGAGGTGGAAGACAACCTTCTTGGTCTGGTGGTGATGGCCAGCCACGTAGATCAACTGACCGGTACAGTGCATCAGATTGAAGAAAAAGAAGAATCGGCCGAAAAAGGTGTAGGCCCCCAGATCAAGGCCGATGAGCGGGAAGATGTAGTTTCGGGACAGGACGATGTGGACGATCTGCTGTCCAGTCTCGGATTCTGATAATAAAGAGGGTGACGCATGGCGTTAGATGCTGATGAAGAGATCCTGCAGGACTTCCTGGTAGAAGCCGGCGAGATACTCGAAAAGTTGTCGGAGCAACTGGTGGATCTGGAGCAGCATCCCGATGACAGCGATCTGCTGAACGCCATTTTTCGTGGCTTCCATACCGTGAAAGGGGGCGCAGGCTTTCTTCAACTGGAGGCACTGGTTAATTGCTGCCACTCTGCGGAGAACGTGTTTGATATTCTCCGGAATCACAAGCGCAAGGTAACACCGGACCTGATGGACGTGGTGCTGGAGGCGCTGGACAACGTTAATGCCATGTTCGAAGAAGTCCGCAACCGGGAAGAACCGACGCCCGCGCCGGACGAACTGATTGAAGCTCTGGATGCACTCGCCAAACCCGAGTCCGAGGATGCACCGGCGGTGGAAGCGCCAACCCCGGCACAGGAGCCGTCGTCTGCGGATGTCGGGCAGCAAGGGGACCAGGGCGATATCACTGACGAAGAGTTCGAGCAGCTGCTGGATGCGTTGGCGGATGAAAAATCCGATGGCCAGAAACCGGTCGGCAACGAGCAGGTGAGCACTCCGGCAGAACCCGCCGGCGGCTCCGACAGTGATGAGATTACCGACGATGAATTTGAGGCCCTGCTGGATCAACTCCACGGCAAGGGCCAGTTTGCCGGCGCGCCTGCGGAAGATGAAACAGCCAAGGCAGATACTGATACCAGCGGTGGCTCAGAAAAATCAGCCGGCGACGCCGATCTGATTTCCGACGACGAGTTCGAGAACCTGCTGGACGAACTGCATGGCAAGGGGGCAGGCCCGAGCGCGGGGGCTGTTGCGGGTGAGCCCAAGCCGTCGCCGGCTCCATCAAGCAAGGCCGAACCAGCCCCGGAACCAAAGAAAGCGGAAGCCAAAGCCGAGAGCAAGGCCGCTGCCAAACCGGCCCCTGCGCCCGCGCCTGCCCGTGAGGCCGCACCAGCGGGCGAAACCACGGTTCGGGTTGATACCAAGCGCCTGGACGACATCATGAACATGGTGGGCGAACTGGTGCTGGTGCGTAACCGACTGCAGCGTCTGGGTTCCGAAAGCGAAGACGAACACATGCACAAGGCAGTGGCCAATCTCGATGTGGTGACCACGGATCTGCAGGCCGCCGTCATGCAAACACGGATGCAGCCGATCAAGAAAGTTTTCGGCCGTTTCCCCAGGGTGGTGCGCGACCTGGCCCGCAGTCTGAAGAAAGAAGTGAATCTGGTCATGCACGGTGAGGAAACCGACCTGGATAAAAACCTGGTTGAAGCTCTGGCCGACCCCCTTGTGCACCTGGTAAGAAACTCCGTGGATCATGGTGTCGAGGCACCGGACGTAAGGGAAAAAGCCGGCAAACCTCGAGCTGGAACCGTGACTCTGTCGGCGGAGCAGGAAGGCGACCATATTCTGCTGTCCATTGTCGACGACGGCGCCGGTATGAATCCTGATGTCCTGCGCCGCAAGGCGGTCGAGAAGGGCCTGTACGATCAGGATGCGGCAGACCGCCTTACCGATAACGAATGCTTCAATCTGATTTTTGCGGCCGGTTTCTCCACCAAGGACCAGATTTCCGATGTCTCTGGTCGGGGAGTCGGCATGGACGTGGTGAAAACCAAGATCGGCCAGCTCAATGGACAGATTAATATCATGTCCGAGCAGGGCAAGGGCACCAGCATTATCATCAAGGTGCCGCTGACCCTGGCCATTATGCCAACGCTGATGATCATGCTCGGTGACCAGTCTTTCGCGCTGCCGCTGGTGAATGTGGTGGAGATTTTCCACCTGGACCTGACCAAGACCAACATTGTCGACGGTAAAGAGTGCATTGTCGTGCGGGACAAAGTGTTCCCATTGTTCCATATCAAGCGCTGGCTGGTGCATGGTGCGGCAGGTCAGGCCGAGCCGGAGAATGCGCACGTGGTGATTGTGGCCATGGGCACCAAACAGGTCGGCTTTGTCGTTGATCAGCTGATTGGCCAGGAAGAGGTGGTGATCAAACCTTTGGGCCGGGCCCTGCAAGGGACGCCAGGAATGGCCGGCGCCACCATCACCGGTGATGGCCGTATCGCCCTGATTATTGATGTGCCGAGCCTCCTGCAGCACTACGGCTGAGCAGGAATTTCCGGGATTGTGTAGGAGAAATGGATGACAGTTTCTGTCCTGGTCGTGGATGATTCGGGCTTTTTTCGCAAACGGCTGACGGAAATCCTGACGGCCTCGGGCCAGATTAAAGTGGTAGGCGCCGCCACCAACGGGCGGGAAGGTGTCGAGCTGGCAGAAAAACTGCGCCCCGATGTGATCACCATGGATTACGAGATGCCGGTGATGGACGGCATCTCTGCCGTGCGCGAGATCATGCGCAAACATCCCACCCCGGTGTTGATGTTCTCGTCCCTGACCTACGAAGGCGCCCGCGTTACCCTGGATGCCCTGGAAGCCGGGGCAGTGGACTTCCTGCCCAAGAATTTCGAGGAAATTGCCAGGGACACCAGTCAACTTCAGAAAATCCTCATCCAGCGTATTCTGGATGTGGCCGGTAGTCGCCCGGGTGCCCGATCGGCGCCTGTGGCCCCGAGGCCGGCGGCACCGGCTGCGGAACCTCGCCGTGAACCATCCGAGCGCGCCGGTTCGCGCCTGCACCGCCCGGTAACGACGGAGCCCCGTAGAGACCCTGCGGCCTCCGAGCCGGTTCGTAAACCCGCCAGAAAAACGGCTGCCAGGCACTACAGTGTGGTAGCCATCGGTACTTCCACCGGTGGCCCCGTTGCACTGCAAAAGGTGCTCACGGCGTTGCCGGCTTCGTTTCCCGCGCCTATTGTGCTGGTTCAGCACATGCCCGCCAGTTTCACTCCGGCCTTTGCCGAGCGGCTCAACAAGTTGTGTCGCATTGAGGTGCGCCAGGCCGAGGACGGCGACGTGCTTCGTCCGGGGCTGGCCCTGCTGGCGCCCGGTGGCAAGCAGATGATGATTGAAAGTCGCGGCGGGCAGGCGAAAGTGCGGATTCTTCCGGGCGATGACCGCTTGAATTACAAACCCTGTGTGGATGTTACCTTCGGCTCTCTGGCCAGGAGCTTCCCAGGCAAAACCCTGGGTCTGATCCTCACTGGTATGGGTTCCGACGGCAAGGAAGGCTGCAGGATGATGAAGCAGTCCGGTTCCGTGATCTGGTCCCAGGACGAGAAATCCTCCGTCATCTATGGCATGCCGATGGCTGTGGCCAAAGCCGGACTGAGCGACGAAATTCTGGCGCTGGAAGATATTGGCGCGCGGCTGGTTGAAGGTGTGAGCTGATGGATATTCTGAGCCTGCTCGGAATCATCCTGGCGTTCGTGGCCATCCTGGGTGGCAATCTGCTGGAAGGTGGTGCTGTCAGTTCACTGTTTAACGGCCCGGCCGGGTTGATTGTGGTGGGCGGAACTCTGGCGGCAACCATCCTGCAAACCTCCTGGCCGATGCTCAAACGTGCCTTCGGTCAGGTTCGCTGGGTGTTTATTCCGCCCTACATCTCGCTGGAAGATGGCATTGGCAAGGTCATCGACTGGAGCGTCAAAGCTCGCAAACAGGGCCTGCTGGGCCTGGAAGGGCTTGCGGAGAGAGAGCCCGAGCCGTTCGCCCGGAAAGGGCTGCAGTTGCTGGTTGATGGTGCCGAGCCCGAGTCCATTCGCAGTATCATGGAAGTGGACCTGGAAACCCGGGAGCAGCGCGATCTGGAGTCGGCCAGGGTCTATGAGGCCATGGGTGGGTATTCCCCCACGATCGGTATTATTGGCGCGGTGATGGGCCTGATTCAGGTCATGACCAATCTGGAAGATCCCCAATCACTGGGTGGCGGCATCGCCACGGCCTTTGTGGCGACCATCTACGGCGTTGCCCTGGCCAACCTGTTGTTCTTTCCGGTGGCCAATAAATTGCGGGGCATCATCAAGGAACGCACCCGTTATGAGGACATGATGATCGATGGCATTATCGCCATTGCCGAGGGCGAAAACCCGAAATCCATCGAATTGAGACTGCGGGGCTTCCTGCAGTAATTCCGGGCCAGGGCTTCCTATGCGCCGTCGCAGACCACCCCAGGATGATCTCCACAACAAGGAACGCTGGCTGATTTCCTACGCGGATTTCATCACGCTTCTGTTTGCCTTTTTCGTGGTGATGTACTCGGTATCGTCCGTGAATGAGGGCAAGTACAAGGTGCTGTCGGAAACCTTTACCGGTGTCTTTAACGCCCCCCAGCGCTCATTGCAACCGGTCACCGTGGGCGGCCAGCCGGTCCGGGCGCCGCAACAACAGCATGAAGATGTTATTCCGCCGCCGGTTACCGAGGCGCCCCGTAATCCGGAACTGGATGCCGAGGGTCGCACCGAGGCTTTGCGAACCATGGCCAACCAGCTTGCCATGGAATTCGACGAATTGATCAATCAGGGGGTGGTGAGTCTGGAAACCAGCAGCGAGTGGATTGAACTCAATCTGCCGAACAGCATGCTCTTTGGCAGTGGTGATGCTGAGCCCCATTACGACTCTTTTGAAGTCATTGAAAAGATCGCCAGTGTACTGCGCAACCGCGACAATGCGGTCAAGGTGGAAGGCTTTACCGATAACCAACCCATTCGCACCAGCCGCTTTCCGTCCAACTGGGAACTCTCGACCGCCCGTGCAGCGGCTGTCGCCCGGATGTTGATGATGGAGGGCATCGAGCCAGAGCGCCTGGCAGCGGTGGGTTATGGTCAATACCAGCCCGTGGCCCGCAACGATACCGAGGAGGGGCGGCGGCGTAACCGCCGGGTGGTTCTGCTGATCTCCCGGGATGCAAGCATCCGGGGGGCGGTGCGCTGATCACCTGCCGGTGGCAGATGCGTATGGCTGAGCTGGCACACTTCCTGTATTACCTGTTGTTCATCGTCCGAATCGGCAAGGGGTTGCCGCAAAACCATCGATTCGGCTTTCAAGTTACCCGTATCCTTGCCGATAAGTTGAACATAGGCCGGCGCATGACGCCAGGCTGAGCCGTTACCGGAGAACAAAACGTGCGTATCTGGGCTGTAGCCAATCAAAAAGGTGGAGTGGGGAAGACAACCTCTGTGGTCGCCCTGGGCGGACTGCTGGCCCAACGTGGCAAGCGTGTGCTGGTGGTTGATCTGGATCCGCACGGGTCGCTGACCAGCTGGTTTGGTTATGACCCGGATACTATCGCCCACAGCGTGTTTGACCTGTTTCAGCATCAGGGCAAGGTCCCTGAAGGCCTGCCGGCGCAACTGATCACCGATACCGGTTGCCCCGGGCTGTCGCTGCTGCCTGCCAGTACTGCACTGGCCACCCTGGAGCGTCGGATGATTGGCGTTGAGGGTATGGGGCTGATTGTCTCGCGTGCCCTGGCCCAGTTGTGGGATGATTTTGACTACGTGATTCTCGACAACACGCCGTCGCTGGGTGTGCTCATGGTGAATGCACTGGCCGCTGCCCAGTACCTGGTGATTCCGGTACAGACCGAGTTTCTGGCCATCAAGGGCCTGGAACGAATGCTGCACACCCTGCAAATGATCATGCGCTCCCAGAAGAACGAATTACCGTACATGATTGTTCCCACACTCTATGATCGCCGGACCCAGGCTTCGGTCAAGAGCCTTAATCTGTTGCGCAAGACCTATCAGGATACCCTCTGGCGGTTCGCCGTACCGGTTGATACCAAATTCAGGGATGCCAGCCAGGCTGGGGTTATTCCCTCGCAACTGGATGCGGAAACCCACGGTGTCCGGGCCTATGATCATCTATTGGACGACCTCCTGAAGCGAACCGGTTCCGTGAAGGAGCGTCAGCATGGCTGACAGAAAAATGACGCAACTGGCTGCGCCGGAAGCAGCCATTGCCAGTTATCTGGATGAGTTGCTGCACACCGCCACCAGCACTGCGTTGCAGGAAGAGCAGGTACAGCCTGAGCCGTTAGAGGCGCATCCGGAACCGGAGCCGGAGCCGCCGAAACCGGTAAAAACCGAAGCAAAGCCTGTCACCAGAGCCCGTCCTCGCCCGATCGTTCAGGCACCTGTTGTGGAACAGAAAGCGCCGGAACCGGTTCAGACGGAGGCGCCGGTAACGGCCCCGGGCAACGATGGCGAGGTGCCGCCGGCGCGCCCTGAGTGGTCGGAAGAGCCGTTCGAGTGCCTGATTTTTACGGTGGCCGGGCTGCAGTTGGCAGTGCCACTGGTTCTGTTGGGCGCCATCCATCGTATTGAAGAAGAGATCCGGCCAATTCCTGGGAGTCCCCGGTGGTACATGGGGATACGGCCTGATCGGGACCACAACCTGCGGGTTGTGGACACCGCCGAGTGGATTATGGCTGGCCGGGTACCGGCTGGTGCCCGGGACAATTATCGGTTTGTGATCCGGCTGGATGACAGTGAGTGGGGGCTGGCCTGTGACGATGTGGCCCAGTCTTTCACGCTGCGGCCGGATGAAGTGCGCTGGCGCACAGCGCGCAGCAAGCGCCCCTGGCTGGCGGGAACCGTGGTTGACCACATGTGTGCGTTGATCGATGTGCGCACCATGGCGCATCTGCTGGTGCGGGCAGAGCGTGAACACCATCTGGATCTGAGTTAAACAGGTCCGTTACTCAATGAAACCGTGTGAGGCTGGCACGGTTTGTGCCCTTAACTATAGTATTGGGCACTGATGATGAATTTTTGACGATCAGGTTGCCCGCCGGGCAGCCGAGAAGGAGAGAGTGCTATGGCATCCCCGAGCGGACAGCAAAATCAGGCCCAGGACGATCAGGTACTGCAGTACGTGACTTTCCGCCTGGATGACGAAACCTATGGCATCAACGTGATGCAGATCCAGGAAGTGCTGCGTTACACGGAAATCGCGCCGGTTCCCGGAGCCCCGGATTATGTGCTGGGGATCATTAACCTGCGGGGTAACGTGGTTACGGTCATCGATACCCGTCGCCGGTTCGGGTTGGCGGACGCGGAAGTGACCGATGCCACCCGGATTGTGGTCATGGAGTCGTCCAGCCAGGTGATGGGCATTCTGGTGGATTCTGTGGCAGAGGTGGTCTATCTCAAGGCCAGTGAAATTGAAACTGCACCGAACGTGGGGAACGAGGAAAGTGCCAAGTTCATCCAGGGCGTGTGCAACAAGAACGGCGAGCTGATCATTCTCGTCGAATTCGACAAGATGCTGTCAGACCACGAGTGGGCTGAAATCGCGTCGCTGTAACCGGCTTTTCACAGCGCAGTGATGGACGTCTCCCGTGGTCACAAACAACGGAGACGTCCATTATGAGTTTCACCATTCCCTCCTGGCTCCCCTGGGGCCTGACCGCTGCAGCCATCACTCTGGTTCTGGTTCAGGGTGTTATCCATGGCCGGCGTATTCGGGCCTTGCAGGCTTCTGTCAAGCAGCGTTGCGATACCCTTGGCCGTGAACTGCATGCCACTACCAGTGGCAGCCTCGGCGTGGGGCAGCGCCTGGTAGCCTGTGAGCGGCAGATTCATGAGCTCAAGAACACTCTGGAAGAAATGCGGCAGAATGATCCGTTGCGAATTTCCTACGACGAAGCCGCGCGACTGGTTGATCTTGGCGCGGATATCGACGATCTTATGAATACTTGCGGAATTTCCCGTCCGGAGGCCGAACTGGTATCTGCCCTGAAGCGGCGACAGGCGGCCTGATCCGGCGTTTTATCGGATGCTGCTGAATGAAGAAGCTCTATCAGAGGGCCGTTGAGGCCCTCGCTGTTGTTTCCCGCCCTGATTTTGTTTCCGGTGCCGATCTTGTCCCCTCCATCACCGGCCACTCAATACCCAGAGAAGAAACGGTTCGACACCTGCTGAGCCTGATGCCAGAGATCGAGCCTGACCAGGTTGTCATGCACGTTGGGGGCGGCTCAGGTTATGTGACCGCCGTGCTGGCGGATCTGGCTCACCGGGTGGTTTATGTTGACCGCAACCCGGCACTGGTGGAAAAAGCCCGCGAGCGCTTTTTCAAGCACGGCGTCCATAATGTGGATGTTGTTCAGGCCTCGGCAGATACCGGGCTGGAACTGGACGCGCCCTGTGACCTGATTCTGTGTACGACCTTCATTCAGGACCCCAAGGCGCTTCTGCCGAACCTGCGCGAGGGCGGGAACCTGGTGTGCCTGGAGGGTCGGGCGGGGCCGGTGCCCAGTGTCGCCATGTTCCAGCGCAGGGGCGACAAGCTGGAGCGGGTCAGAACCCTGGGCTGGGTGGATTTCAACCGTAACTCTGAACAGATTCTGATTGATCTTGGCGTGGTCTCCGAAGCGGCACTGGCGGATGCCCGCACCGAGGCGGCGACCAAAAACGAACGGGTACTGGATGTCCTGCGTCGCCGGTTGAATCTGGAAGAGATTGATCTCTACCGGTCTCTTGCCCAGCAGCGGGGCATGACGTTTACCGATGGTGATGACGTACTCAGTCATCTGAATACGGACCTGTTCCGGCGTTTTTCCCGAACCTTTCTGGATCTCTCCCGAGTGATCCCGGTGTCGGAAGAGGACAGCACGTTGACCGTGGTCACCGACGACCCGGATGCACGTACCGATCAGATGGAACGGCTGACACCCAAGCATCGAATTGTCTGTCTGCTGGTGACACCGACGGACTTCCGGCGGATCTGGTCGGCGCTGGATCTGACTGTCAAAGGCAGCCGCTTTGTGGCGGAGCATGGCGTGTCGGTGGGCAGCACCGAAAAACCGGATACATCGGGCAAGGATCTGCTCGGCAAGGACAGCAACAAACACATCAGCCCGTATCTGGTGTCTGTGTATGAGGCTATTCTGCTGGATGCCGTCAGCGAGAAGGCCAGCGATATTCATATCGAACAGTATGAGAACCGGGTGCGTATTCGCTTGCGGGTGGATGGCGATCTGCACGATTTACCGCAATACCAGTTGTCTGCCCGGGAAATTCGTGGCGTTATCAACGTCATCAAGCTCCGGGCGGAGCTGAATATCGCCGAGCACCGGTTACCCCAGGGTGGGCGTTCCAGGCTACAGCTCGGAGACACCTCCTACGATTTGCGGATCCAGACCCAGCCCTCACTGCACGGTGAGAACGCGATTATCCGTCTGTTGCCGCAAACCGGTCGAGCAATGACCATCGCTGAGTTGGGGATGTCATCGGCCATTGGTTCCCGTTATCAGCGCCTGCTGGATAACCCGGCTGGACTGGTGCTGGTGGTCGGGCCGACCGGGTCTGGTAAATCCACCACACTCTATGCGGGCCTGCAGACCCTGGCTGATGATGGTCGCCGTAAGGTGATTACCGTGGAGGATCCCATTGAGTACTCCATCGACAACATCCAGCAAACCCGGGTACGTTCTGAAATCGGGTTCAGTTTTGCCGATGCCATGCGGGCGTTTGTTCGGGAAGACCCGGATGTCATCCTTGTCGGTGAAATCCGGGATCAGGAGACCGCGCTGGAAGCCATTCGCGCCTCTCAGACCGGTCACGTGGTGCTCTCCACACTGCACTGTAATGACGCCGTGGATTCCCTGCAGAGACTTTACGACCTGGGCGTTCATCCCAACTCCATCGCCGGCGAATTGTTGGCAGTGATTGCGCAACGGTTGGCGAAGCGAATCTGCAAGCATTGCCGCAAGCCGGCCAGGCCCGATCCTGCCATTATGGCGGAGGTTTTCCCGGACGGTGCGCCGGCGGATTTCCGGTGTTTTGAAGGGGAGGGTTGCGACAAGTGTAACGGCCGGGGTACCCAGGGTCGGGTTGCGATTGTGGAGTACATGGAGGTGGACTCGGATATCCGTAATGCCATCTCCAGTCAGCCGCCCATCGGGGAGCTGCGCTGGCGAGCGCTGGATGCCGGCCTTGTGACCATGCGGGATAGTGCCCTGGATCATGTCATCGAGGGCATCATTCCGCTGGCTGAGTTGCCCCGAATTCTGCCCAGGGAGCGCATGGCACCGGAAGTTCGTGGTGGTCGCAGGAGTATCGGATGAAAAATACCAGATCCAACAACAAGGCAGCCCAGCGCGAGCCGGCAGAGGTAACCTATCGCGAGGAACTGGACAAACTGATGTCCATGGATCCGGGCCCGATGCCTCCTGGCTGGCTGATGTCGCCCCGGGGCGTCGAGAAGTTTCTGCTGGGCGATGAAAAACTGGGTATAGAGCGTAAGTTTGTCGCCGACCGGGCTATGGTGGTCCGGATCATCATTTCCCTCTGTACGTCCCGGGGATGCTTGCTGGTGGGGGAGCCGGGTACGGCCAAATCCTGGCTGTCGGAGCTGCTCGCTGCGGCCATTTCGGGGAATTCCACGCTGACCTTGCAGGGCGGCGCCATCAGCCAGGTCAGCCAGTTGCTCTACAGCTGGAACGAAGCTCTGCTTCGCACCGAGGGCCCCAGCCGAAAGGCGCTGGTGCCAACCCCGCTGTTGCGGGGCATGATGGAAGGGCAGCTGGTCCGGTTTGAAGAAATCGCCCGCTGCCCGCAGGCGCTGCAGGATGCCATGCTGTCTGTGCTGTCCGACAGGGTCGTGGTGATCCCGGAATTGCCGGGGAAAGATGGCGTTATTCTGGCGCGGGAAGGCTTTAACCTGGTGGCCACCTCAAACAGTGTTGATGAGGGCGTACACAGCATGAGTGCGGCCCTGAAACGACGGATGGACTTTGAGGAAATCCGGCCGATACGGCACCTGAACGATGAGATCGATGTGGTTCTGCGGGAAGTGGCCGGAGCCAACCGACGTGCCGGAATCGATGTGGCGCTGGAGCAGTCGGTGGTGGAAGTGCTGGTGACCATCTTCCACGAACTGCGTAACGGGCAAACTCTGGACGGGCGAAGCACCGACCGGCTGGCAGGGGCGGCCCTGTCCACCGCCGAGGCCGTATCCGTGGCCCACGCCGCCAGCCTGAATGCGTGGTATTACGGTGGCGGCGCCATGACCGTTGAACACATGATGCACCACGTTATAGGCTCGGCCCTGAAGGATCAGCCGGAGGACCGCCGACGCCTGAAGCATTACTTCGATACCACTGTGGCGCCACGCAAAGGTGAGCATTGGCAACAGGCCTGGGCGTTACGTTCCCTGATCCACTGACGGGTTATCTTCTTCTGGCCGGGCATCTCCGGGTGTCCGGCCCCGGATGTGGAAAGCAAACGCCAGAATCTCCGCGATCACCCGGTACAATTCTTCCGGAATCTCTTCATTCAGCGACAGACGCGCCAGAATGCCGGCAAGCTCGGCATTCTCGTACAGCGGAACATTGTTGTCGCGGGCTATCCGGATGATTTCCTCGGCCAGTTCCCACGTGCCGGTTGCCGAGATAACCGGTGCCCGTTCACCGTCGTACTTGAGGGCAACAGCGGCCGGGATATTGTTCTGTGCGTTTTCGGTCATGCCTTGGTATCCACCAATCGGTGCTCCAGCCGGGTTTGCATCTGCTGAGGGCTGCCCCTGCGACAATCGAGGTCAGCAACTTCCAGCCCGAGGTCGTTCAGGCTCTGGCGCAGCAGCGGCAGCTCGCGATGCACGGTTCTCAGCGTGGCCTGATTTTCAGCCCAGACCATAGCGCTCACGGACGGCGGCCGGAAGGTGACATCGAAATGCAGCGGGCCCGCATCGTCCAGATCCATAGACAGGGACAGTCGCCACTCACTGGCACTGGTCCGTTCCGGTCGTTTGTTGCCGTCTTTCTCCTGTGAGTACTGTTCCAGTCGCAATTGTGCCGTTCGGGGTTCCTGTTGCGGCGTTAACCATGGCAGTTCAATCAGCAGAGTGTTCACGGGCACGCCAGGTTCGCCGCCGGCCCTGGCATTCAAGGTCTGGCTGTGCAACTGGTTTACCGTAATCCGGTTCAACATGCCTGCAAGCAGTCGCAGGGTCTGCCCGACCGTGGCAGGTTCCCCGGTGTTCTGAGAGGCCGCGGGCGCTGGTGCCCTGGGAAACTGTAATGGGGCCTGTAGCAAATCCTGGCTGGCCAGGGGGGTCAGCCGGTTGAATTGCTCCGGCCCCTGGTTCTGGCTGGTGAGCAAAGCCGACACCACCTTTGCGAGTACCAGTTTAAGATCCGGTTGGCTGGCGGCGGAAGGGCCGGTCTGTAGCAATCGAGCCTCGGAAAACAGGCCGCTTTCAGACAACCACTGCCGCACCTGAGTGGCCATGGATTCGGTCTTGCCGGCGCCTGGCGCCAGGGCGTCAGCCTTGGGTAACTGGTTGATCAGCTTTTGCAAGGCCTGCTGTGCGGGCACTGGCAGAGGCTGTGCGCTGGTGGTAGATGGCAATTGCCCGGGTGGGGGTGGCAGTTTCAGGCCCTGACTCATGGCACTGAACAGTTGTGTCAGGCCAGCCTGAAGGCTCTGTTGCCAGGGTAGTCGCTGGGCCAGGGCCCGGGCAACGGCACTCTCCTGGCCCGGCGCCAGCTTGCCTATCAGCTGCAATTCGTTACCGGCCCGCATGACTTTGATCAGATCGCCCACGGACAGATCCGGTGGCTGGTTGCCGGCAGCGACTTTCAGGGATTGTCCGCGCAGTTCCAGCAACAGCTCATGGCCCCCGCCTTTCTGCCTCAGGATCTCGGCCACTTTGGCCAACGCTGTCTCCCGATCAGCCAGCTGTAACTGGGCCAGTTGTTGTCTGGCCGAAAGCGCAGCCCCGGGCGCCGTGCTGGTGCCGGGAGTAACCGCGGCCGGACTCCGGGGGGGCTGGTCCGGCGCGGGCTGTTTCGGGGGTAAGGGTGGTGGTCCGCCGTTCAGTTTCATTGGTGTCGATTTGATGTCGGGCAAGAGTAATATGCTGGCGCTTTCGTTATAATACGCCGCGCTGGCAGTGAATGCCCTGATTTCATGTTGGCACCCGTGTGTCCTTCATTACATGCACCTGATGCCTGCTGCGCATCCATCGCTCTGAAACGGAGCCCTGATGTCCGAGCCGTTACTACAGGCGATAGATCTTGAGTGTGAACGGGACGAGCGCCTGTTGTTCCAGAATCTGTCCTTTTCCATACTGCCCGGTACGGTTACCCGTGTCGAGGGCCCCAACGGTACCGGTAAGACAACATTGCTGCGAATCCTTGCTGGCCTGAACGACGCCTGGTCGGGTCAATTGCTGTGGTGCGGCGAGCCCAGGGCCCGGCAACGCGAGTCTTTTCTTCGAAACACCCTTTACATTGGCCATCGGCCCGGCATCAAACCATTGCTTACCCCGGTCGAGAACCTGAAAGCGCTGATGGCCGGTCGTCGGGAGGTGAGCGACGAGGTGCTGGTTCAGGCACTGGCAGGTACCGGGCTGGCAGGATTTGAAAACGTACCATGCCGGAATCTGTCTGCCGGGCAGCAACGCCGTGTGGCATTGGCCAGGTTGCTGATTGCCGACGAGCCACTCTGGCTGCTGGACGAAGTCTTTACTGCGATTGATGCAGACGGTGTCCGAGCGATTGAGTCGCTGCTACAGCAACGTGCCGCGGAAGGGGGGGCGGTGCTGGTGACGACCCACCATGAACTCCAGTTGCCAGGTATGAAACGCATCACCCTGGGTGCCGGAGGTGTACATGAATGCTGATCGGCGGCCGGCACTGAAGCCGGTGTCTGAATCGGTTGGCCCGATAGCCGCCATGGCGGCAGTTTTTGCCCGGGACGTCCGGGTGGCTTTCCGGCAGCGGCAGGATCTGCTGAACCCGTTGCTGTTTTTCATCATGGTAGTAACCCTTTTTCCCCTGGGAGTCAGCCCGGAAGTGGCATTTCTGAAACAGTCCGGAGCCGGTATCCTTTGGGTAGCGGCTTTGCTGTCGGTGTTGCTGTCGCTGGACCATCTGTTTCGTCACGATTTTGACGATGGAACCCTGGAGCAGCTGGTACTGCAGCCTCAGCCTCTGTTCCTGCTGGTGCTGGCCAAAACAGCCGCACACTGGGTGTTGACGGGCCTGCCACTGGTGCTGTTAGCGCCGGTTTTAGGCGTTATGGTGCACCTGGACGGGAACTCTATTGCAATTCTGTGTCTAACGCTCCTGATCGGCACCCCGGTACTGAGCATGATCGGAGCTATTGGCGCAGCTTTGACCCTGGGATTGCGCTCGGCAGGCGTGCTCTTGTCACTGCTGATCATTCCGCTGTACATTCCCGTGCTGATTTTTGGTACTGGCACGGTAGCGGCGGCAGCTGAAGGCGCGCCGGTTGGCGGATACCTGGCTCTGATGGGCGCGTTTCTGGTTCTGGCGGTAACCCTGTCGCCTTTCGCCTCGGCAGCGGCCCTGAGAATCAGTCTTTCGAACAGCTGATCGGTTCTTTGGGGCCAGCAACCAACCAAACGATAACAGTGAAGATGGTGACCAACTGATGTGGCAATTCTTTCACAAACTGGGTTCTCCCAAATGGTTCTTCGGGATTGCAACCCGGTTTATGCCGTGGTTGCTGGCGATCGGTATCATTCTGCTCCTTGCCGGCCTGGTCTGGGGCCTGGCGTTTGCTCCCAAGGACTATCTGCAGGGCAACAGCTATCGCATCATTTTTATCCACGTTCCCACTGCCTTTCTCGCCCAATCCATTTACATCATGATGGCGTCCGCCGCCGTCGTTACGTTGGTCTGGCGCATGAAACTGGCGGATGTCTTCGTGAAAGCCGTGGCGCCGGTTGGCCTGGTGTTTACCTTCCTATCGTTATTCACCGGCGCTGTCTGGGGTAAGCCTACCTGGGGGACCTGGTGGGTGTGGGATGCCCGGCTGACTTCCATGCTTATTCTGCTGTTCCTCTATGGCGGTGCTATCGCCCTCGATCGGGCCATCAATGATGAAAAATCTGCTGCCAGGGCGGTAGCGGTGCTGGTGCTGGTGGGGGTGGTAAATATCCCGATTATCAAATACTCCGTGGAGTGGTGGAATACACTGCACCAGCCGGCCACGTTCAAACTCACCGAAAAGCCCTCTATGCCCGTTGAGATGTGGGTTCCGCTGCTGCTTTCGGTGCTCGGGTTATACCTGTTGTTTGGCTGGCTGGCGTGTCTGCGCATGAAAACCGAAATTGTCGTGCGGGAGCAAAAAACCCGCTGGGTGAGAGAGCTGGTGATGGCGGGGAGAGGCTGACCGATGGCGTTTGATTCTTTTTCAGCATTTATCGCAATGGAAGGCCATGGTCCCTATGTCTGGGCCTGTTATGCCGTTTTCGCCGTTCTTCTGGTGGGCCTGATGAGCTGGTCGTCCCGGCATCATCAGGCGGTTATGGCCAGCTGCAAACGCCGATACCAGCAGCAGGAAAGCAGCACCAGTGCCCGGCCCAAACAGGCCGCTACGTTCGCCCGTGTCGAAGTTTCCCAGGAATAAACAGCAGGTAATCCATGCATCCGATCCGAAAAAAACGACTGACCATTGTGCTCTTTCTGGTGGCCGGTATTGCCATTGCGGTAGGCCTGACCACCTATGCACTCCGACAGAATATCAACCTGTTTTACGATCCTACGGAAATTGCAGCGGGTAACGCGCCGGTTGATGTCCGGATCCGGGCCGGTGGCATGGTTGAAGAGGGCAGTGTGGCAAGGGATACCGACAGCCTGAAGGTGAACTTCCGGGTGACCGACTATGCCGCGTCGGTGCCGGTACAGTACGAGGGCATACTGCCTGATCTGTTCGCCGAAGGGCAGGGCGTGGTCGCCATGGGGCGGCTGAATGAACAGGGCGTGTTCGTGGCCGATCAGGTTCTGGCCAAGCACGATGAGAACTATATGCCACCGGAAGTGGCCGAGGCGCTGGAGCGCTCTTCCAAGGGGCAGCACAAGTCTGCTGATGTGGAAAAAGCCGCGGAAACCACGGCGTACTGAGCGCTCAATTCATTTCTGACGTTGGAGAAACCCGATGTATCCGGAACTCGGACAGCTTGCACTGATTCTCTCGTTGCTGCTGGCAGTACTTCTCTCCGTGGTGCCGCTTGCGGGCGCTCTGACCGGGCGTGACAGCCTGCAGGCATTTGCCCGGCCACTGGCGTCCGGCATGTTTGTGTTCACCGCCCTGGCGTTTGCGATCCTGACCCACGCCTTTCTGGTGGATGACTTCTCGGTGGCCTATGTGGCCAATAACAGCAACAGCATGTTGCCCTGGTACTACAAGTTCAGCGCGGTCTGGGGCGGGCATGAGGGCTCGTTGCTCTTGTGGATACTGATGCTCATAGGCTGGACGCTGGCCGTTGCCATCTTCAGCCGTAAACTGCCTTCGGTGATGGTCTCCCAGGTGTTGTCGGTTCTGGGTATGGTCTCCGTTGGCTTCCTTTTGTTCATCATCCTGACCTCCAACCCGTTTGACCGTCTGCTGCCGAACGTACCGGCAGATGGGCAGGATCTGAATCCGCTGTTGCAGGACATCGGCCTGATCATGCACCCGCCCATGCTTTATATGGGGTATGTTGGTTTTTCGGTGGCCTTCGCCTTTGCCATTGCCGCCCTGATCAATGGCCGGTTGGATGCGGCCTGGGCTCGCTGGTCGCGCCCCTGGACCACGGTTGCCTGGTCCTTCCTGACCCTGGGTATTGCCTTGGGCAGCTGGTGGGCCTACTACGAGCTTGGCTGGGGTGGCTGGTGGTTCTGGGACCCGGTTGAGAATGCTTCCCTGTTGCCCTGGCTCTCGGGTACCGCCTTGATGCACTCGCTGGCGGTAACGGAAAAACGAGGGGTCTTCAAAAGCTGGACGGTGTTGCTGGCTATTGTCACTTTTGCACTGAGCCTGCTGGGTACCTTCCTGGTTCGTTCCGGCGTGCTCACCTCCGTCCATGCCTTCGCGTCGGATCCGGAGCGGGGCAGTTTCCTGCTGGCGTTGCTGGGCATTACCATTCTGGCCAGCCTGACACTGTACGCCTTTCGGGCGCCGGTAGTGCATGTCCGCTCCCGTTATGGCTCCTTGTCCCGGGAAATCTTCCTGCTCCTGAACAATGTCTTGCTGGTATCTGCCACGATGCTGGTAGCCATCGGCACACTTTACCCGCTGGTGCTGGATTATCTGGACCTTGGCAAGCTGTCTATTGGTGAGCCGTTCTTCAATACCACCTTCAGTCCCCTGGCGGTGGCAACCGGCCTGCTGCTGGGCGCGGGGATTTTCTCGCGCTGGAAGAAGACGGACGGCGGCTGGCTGGCCCGCAAGCTGTTGTGGCCGCTGGCCGTCAGTCTGATAGCCAGCGCGGCGGTGATGATCGGCTACGGCGGGTTTGCGCCCTGGGCCTTCCTGGGTGTATTTGCGGCCATGTGGGTAACGGTGGCCACCGCATGGGACCTCTGGGATAAATCGGCCTCCCGCAAAGGGCGCTGGCATGGCCTGAAGCGCCAGTCCCGCAGTTACTGGGGCATGGTTCTCGGGCATCTGGGGCTTGCCATGGTAATGGCCGGCGCGACGGTAGTTTCCAACTACGGGGTCGAGCGTGATGTGCGCATGCAACCGGGTGACCGCGCCATGGTGGGGGATTATGAGATTGTCTTCACAGACATCGGTGAGCGTCGCGGCCCCAACTTTACCGCCCAGTACGGCAGCTTCAATGTTTACCTGGATGGGGAACTCGTGACCGACCTCCATCCGGAAAAGCGACAGTATCCGGTTGGCATGAGTGTGATGACCGAAGCGGACATTGATGCCGGCCTGTTCCGGGATGTATTTGTAGCCATTGGTGAGCGTATCAGTGACGACGCCTGGGCTATCCGGCTGCAGTACAAACCGTTAGTGAGATGGCTGTGGCTCGGATCCCTGGTGATGGCCATTGGCGGATTCCTGGCGATTGCGGACAAGCGTTACCGTATTCGCGTGCGCGATGAGGAAGCCGTGAAAAGTGGCGAGCCGGCAGCGCCGGGCAAAGTGGCGGACGCGTCCTCATGAAGCGGGTATTGCTGTTCCTGCCGCTGGTAATTGCCGTCGGCGTGGGGGTATTCCTGTTTGCCGGCCTGGGCAAGGACCCCACCAAACTGGAATCCGTTCTGGTCGGCAAGCCCGTTCCCGAATTCAGCCTGGAGTCTCTGGACAATCCGGAGGTTCAGTTGGATCCCTCAGTTTTCCAGGGCGAAGTATCCTTGTTGAATGTATGGGCCGAGTGGTGCCCCTCTTGCTGGGATGAGCATGAATACCTGATGTATCTGGCCCGGGAACAGGGAGTTCGAATTGTGGGCTTGAACTACAAGGATCAGCGGGAAAGTGCCTTCCGGTTCCTGAACCGGCTGGGTAATCCCTACGAGACCATTATCTTCGACCCGAAGGGAACCCTGGGTTTTGACCTGGGCGTGTATGGTGCGCCGGAAACCTTTGTTATCGACGCAGAGGGCGTGGTGCGCTATCGCCACGTAGGCGTTGTGAACCAGAAAGTCTGGGAAGAAGTGCTCTTGCCGGTTATCGCTCAGGCCCGGGGGAACAGCTGATGCGTTTGTTACCCGCTTTCTTAACCGTGTTGATGGTGCTCTCGGGCCCGGCAATTGCCGAGGTGTCAGAAGTCTATGACTTCGATACCCGGGCTGAAGAGCAGCGTTATCAGCAATTGATCTCAGAATTACGCTGTCCCAAGTGTCAGAACCAGAACATTGCCGATTCCAATGCGCCGATCTCCAAGGATATGCGGGACGAGGTCTACCGCATGATGCAGGAGGGGGCCTCCAATGATCAGATCGTGGGTGCTCTGGTCGACCGTTTTGGCGAATTCGTTCAGTACAAACCGCCGGTGGATAACCGCACCATTCTCCTCTGGGCCTTTCCGGCGATTGCCACCATTGGCGGTTTTCTGATTGTGGCCGGTGTGGTGTGGCGTGCCCGAAGGCGAGAAGACGAGCCGCCCCTGAGTGCGGAAGACCGGGCCCGGGCAGAGCAGATTCTGGCCAGTCAAAGTGACAAGGCTGACCGCCGATAACTCCCATTCATTTCGAGACGTGACGATATTTCCATGACCGATACCTTCTGGATTGCCGGGACCGTACTCATTCTGGTGGCCCTGGCCTTTGTGCTTTATCCAGTCTTTTTTCATAAACCCCGGGCCCGCCTTGAGGCGGATCTGCGAAATCAGAATCTGCTGGCCTATCGCACCCGGCTCAAAGAGCTGGAGGACGAGCACGAGGCCGGCATACTGGATGACGAGAGCTACAAGCAGCTAAAGGAAGAGCTGGCGGGCGCCATGCTCGATGATGTACCGGAAGAACCCGTTACCCAGCGGCGTGTGCCCGGGCGGCGTAGCTCCATGGTTGTCGCCTTGCTGGCGATCCTGATGTTACCGGTGGGCACCTATTTCGGGTATCAGGAATGGGGTTCAATGGATCAGGTGGAGCAGTTCCTTGCGATGCAGGAAATGAATGCTACGCAGGGCGACCAGACGGCCCGCATGGCGGAATTGGCCGACCAACTGCGAAAGCGACTTGAAGAAAGCCCGGACAATGCCGATGGTTGGGCGATGTTGGGGCAGACCTATATGCGTCTTGAGCGCTATGAGCAAGCGGCGGAGGCCTATCACCGTCTTGCCGATGTAGTATCTGAAGATCGAAACGCCAGCGCGGTGGCCTTGGGGCTGGCTGCACAGGCTAACTATTTTGCCAGCGAAGGCGAGATGACCCCGGCGGTTACCGATGCCATTGCGGCTGCCCGGGCCCTGAACCCGGATGAGGTCAATGCGCTGGGGCTGATGGGCATCAATGCCTTCGGTCAGCAAAACTACCGGGAAGCCATTGAATACTGGCAACGTATTACCGAGGTGGCGCCGGACCATCCGCAGCTCGGGGCCATCCGTGGCGGTATCGAGGAGGCCTACCGACGCCTGGGCGAGACCCCGCCTGAGGGAGTTGCCTCCGAGCCTCAGCAGGCTGCTGGACCGGGCGTGTCCTTACGGGTATCGCTGGACGAAGGTTTGCGCCAGCAAGTGGCTGACAATACCGTGCTGTTCATCTTTGCGCGGCCAGCGGCTGCGGCGGGCGGTGCGCCGGTTGCTGTTGCCAGGATGACAGCTGGCGATTTGCCCGCCGAGATCCGGCTGGATGATCGTTATGCCATGTCCCCTGAATCTGCGATTTCAGCCCAGCAAGATGTGGTGGTGGTCGCCCGTTTGAGCCGCTCAGGCAGTGTTAATCCGCAGCCGGGAGACTGGGAAGGCCGGGTTGAGGCAGAGGTGCTGCCCCCGGCGGAAGCGGAACCACCTGTCGAGTTGGTGATTAACCAGGAACTGACCAACTGAAATTGAAAAGCCCGTCACTTCGACGGGCTTTTTTCTGGGCCGGAATCAGCGCGAGAGAGACGCGGGATACAGCGGCGGCAGGTCTGGCGATGACGCTTCGTTGTCCCGGGCGGTGTTCCGGCGCAGGCTATCCAGTGCCTGTTGCAGTTGTTGCCTCGCATTCTCTTCGTGGGTAGGGTGCTGGCCCGAATACAGTCCGGCCTGAAAGCGGTCAAAGGCGGTTTTCAGTGCGCGGTCTTCTGTCAGTTTGAACAGATCCGAAACGGAATCAAATGAGAGCCTTGGGAAGCGCAGTCGGGCCCAGCGCAGCAGCAGCGTAGACGTTTCCCCGGAGCCTCGTTTGACCGCAGCCTGAAGTGCTTCAAACGCTTCACGTTCGTTGTCGATGCCGCCATCGACGGGTTCTTTGGAGCCCGGTGCTGAGGTTTGACGAGCCCGCCACCAGAGCGCCAGGGTCAGCAACCAAAGGGTAGCAAACACAACCGTAGCCCAAAGCCAGAGGCGGTTTCCGTATGGTTCTGAGCCCTCGGTTGTCTCCGGGGTTACCGGTGAACCTGTGGGCCCCGCTGAATCGTCCGTTATCTGTGCGGGCGGCGCGGAGGTGGCGTTATCGCCGGTAATCCGGAAACGGCGCTCCGGCAACACGGCGTGCTCCAACTGGTCGGTGTCGGTGTTCCACCAGGGTACACGAAGCGCGGGCAGGGTGGTTTCGCCCGCCTGGACAGGCACCAGGGCGGTCACCTGCTGCAGTGTGGCGCGAAGCCCCTCCGGAGTGGTTTCGGTATTGCGCAGGGGCTGTTCAGGGTAGCTGCGGATGGCGTCCGGTAGCTCCCGGGAGATAGGCGGCAGGGCTTCGGCGGGCAATCCTTGCGCCTGCAGAGTCACTTTCCGGCTGAGATTGCTGCCGACGGCAAGCTCCTGGGTAGACGGCAGGCCCTCGTCGCTCAGGGTCAGACTTCGTGCAGGTAACCAGGGCTGATTGTCCGGATACCCGGCAGGTACGGGTTTGACCGGAACGTCATAGAGTTGCTGCCGGTCACGCAGGAAGCGCAGCTGGCCCGAGGCATCCCTGGCCTGGCCCTCAAACCGGATGGGCTCCAGGGTGAGAGTGCCCGGTGTTTGGGGAAAGATGGCGTAACGCCGCTCAACCACCCGATACCGGATTCCGTCGCGATAGCGGGTAAACTCACGCTGTTTGCCCAGTGACTCGATGATGGCGTCCGGGTGCTCAGGCTCCGACAGCTCTCCCCGGATCAGGTTGCCGGAGAAGAACAACTGTATGGTCAGTACCAGCTGTTCCTGAACGTACACTTCCGCCTTGTCTGCGGACAGCTCGATAAAGCTGTCACGAGTGGCCGCCGGTTTATCCGGCGGTGTGCCGGAAATAACCTCGATGTCGACCGGGTCGGAAACGGAATCCTTGAACGTCAGTTCGGGGATTGTCAGTGTGCCGGTGCTGGTCGGGGCGAGCTGATAGGTCCAGGTTATTTCGCCCACCATTTCGTTGTTGACGGTTTGCACGCTGTAGCGCTGGTTGCGGGCCAGAATTTCGAAATCCGGCTCCACCTTTTCGATATCTGGCGAAGGCAACTGTGACAGATCGAAGCTGAACAGATTGCTCAGATTAATGTCGATTTTCATGGAGCCCTTGACGGTCAGGGTCAGTACCTCACCTTCGTAGAGCTGGGTTCGATCCGGTTCCACCACCAGTCTGTCGGCAGCGTGACTGGCGGCTGACAGGAACAAAAAAAGAAGTGTCGCGGCAAGGGAGATAACGCGCGTTACCATGGTGTGTCGCCCTCATCGGGTGTTGTCTGTCGTTGTTGGTACTGTTGCAGGAACTTGCGCTGCAGTAACCCGCCGGGGTTATCCGGTATTCGCCGCAGCCACTGCTCCTGGCCCTGGCTCAGGGGTTGTTCTGATATTTCGGCGGGCGCACTGGCACCACTCTGCCCCTCTCCGGAAGGCCCGTCCGGGCCTGCCTGGGTATTCCGCTGCTCCTGTGTGCCATCTTCCGGTTGTGGCTCTCCGGCGGCATCCTGTGAATTCTCGTCGTTCTCGGAGGGCTGCTGTTGCTCGCCAGGCCGGGGATCCTGATTCTCGCCATTGTTGTTTGCAGAATCCTGCCCGGCGCTGTCCTGGCTGTCATTGCCCTGGCCCTGGCCGTTGGAGCCATTCTGCTGTCCGGGATTCTGATCGTTGCTTTCCTGGTTGTTGTCACTTTCTCCCTCGCCCTGAGACTTCTGTTTCTGGTTCAGAAGTTGCTCAACCAGTTGCCGGTTAAAGCGCGCATCTTCGAAATCCGGCTGCTGTTCCAGTGCCTGTTGATAGGCGTCAATGGCCTCTTTCAGTTGGCCGGCCCGGGCCAGGGCGTTGCCCCGGTTGTAGTCGCCGGCGGCCCCCGGTTGATTGGCAAAGGCTTCCGCGGCGGCACTGTACTGGCCATCGCGATAGAGCGCTGAACCGCGCCAGCCCGGCTGTTCCAGAACGGTGGCGGCCCTGGCCGGATCCTGCTGGATAAGATCCGGCCCACGCTGGTCTTCTCGCAGCCACAGGCTGCCCCAGTCCAGAGCCTGAACCGGGCGCGGAGCGCCTGCCAGCGGAATCAGCGCGAAGGCCAGAATGGCAAAGGCTCCCCGACGCCAGCCCAGAATGAGTAACGGCAGCACCAGCCAGAGCAGCCAGTAACCGTCGTCCTGCCAGCGATTAACGGTCATGCCGTCCTGTTCGTTCTGCCATTCATCGGTTTGTGATGGCTCCAGCGCCAGGGCGCGAATATCCCGGTCATCCAGGGTCAGTTCGTGGCTGGTTCCGCCGTTGATGCTGGCCAGTTGGGCCAGGGAGTCTGGTTCGGCCTGGCTGATGACAATCCTGCCGTTGTCCCGAATGAATCCGCGCTTTGCCAGGGGAATGGGACCGCCTTCGCGGGTGCCCACCACCAAGGTGTTCAGGGGATAGGGAGTCTCTGCCAGTTGCTGACGGATTGAACTGTATTGCTGTTCCGGTACCGCCTCGGAGATCAGCAGTATGCGACCCTGGCCCGGTGCGCCCTGGTCCAGCAGGTCGACCGCCTGACGCACGGCCAGATCGGCGCGGTTGCCCTGGGCAGGCATGATGGTGGGGTCCAGCACGCTGAGCATGGCCTCAATGGTGCGGGTGTCGCCGGTAAGTGGCGTTACCGTGTGGGCGTCGCCGGAGTAAACCACCAGCGCCGTCAAACCGCCTTTTCGCTGCGTGAGGATGTCGCGGACCTTGCGCTTGGCCAGCGTCAGCCTGTCTGGTTCTACGTCGGTGGCCAGCATCGAAAGCGACAGATCCAGAAGAATGACCAGGCTGTCCTGGGTTTGTTTCAGGGGGGTGGGTGCCTGTCGCCAGCTTGGCCCGGCGAGGGCAATCGCGAGCAGAACCAGCGCCAGACTCAGAGGCAGCAGTGGCGAGCGGGTGGTGCCAGTGGTCTCGTTGGTCCGGGAACGAATCAAGGGCTGTAACAGGTGAGCGGGGATGTATCGGGCCCATCCGGTCTCACCCTGGCGAAGTTGATGTCGGGCCATAAACAGGACCGGAACCGCCAGCAACAGAATTAACCACAAGGGGCGCAGAAAATGGAAGTCAGCCATGGCCAGCCTCCGTAGCGGTGTTTTGCTGATATCGGTTGGATGCCAGTCGCAGGGCAGTCAATAGCAGCCAAAGCCCGGCGGCCATGCCGGCCGGCCAGGCGTAGAGTCCTGTCACCGGCCGATAGAACTGGCCATCCTGTTCTATCGGTTCGAGCTGATTGATGCTGTCGTAGATCATTTCCAGCTCTGGCAGGCTTCGGGCCCGGAAATACCGGCCACCGGTCTGTTCTGCCATGCGTGTGAGCAGTTCCTCATCAAGATCCCTTGAGGGGTTGACCCGCCTTGAACCCAGCAGCCCGCGCTGGATCATGGTATCGGCGCCGATGCCGATGGTGTAAAGCCGCACGCCGGCTGCCTGGGCAATTTCCGTGGCCTTGTCCGGGCTGACCTGGCCAGCGGTATTTGCCCCGTCTGTCAGCAGGATCACCACGCGTTGTTCCTGTGGGCGTTCGCGCAGACGTTTCACCGATAACCCGATGGCATCCCCGATGGCGGTGGCCCGGCCAGCCATGCCCAGGCCTGCCTCGAACAGCAGGGTCCGTACCGTTTCCCGGTCGAAGGTCAGTGGCGCCTGAACGTAAGGTTCGGTGCCGAACAGAATGAGCCCCAGCCGGTCGCCCTCACGCTGGTCTATGAAGTCATCCAGCACCCGTTTCACCGCCTGCAAGCGGTTGATGCTGCGGCCCTGAAGCACCATGTCCTGTTCGTCCATGCTGGGAGAAATGTCGACCACTAACATCAGATCGCGGCCGGTTACGGGCATCTGGATTTCTTCGCCAACATGCTGAGGGCGGGCCAGGGCGACCACCAGGCATAGCCAGGCCAGCAATAGCAGAAGCTGGCGCCAGAGCGGCGTTGATCTTCCCCGGGAGCTCACGCCCGGCATTCCGGACAACCAGTGCCCGACGGGAATGACCGGAGCATCCACCGGTTCGCTCTGGCGCTTGCGGTAATCAAACAGCAGCGGAAGCAATGCCAGTAACAGCACCCACGGGTAAGCCAGACTGATCATGACTGGGCCTCCAGCCAGGTTCTGGCGAACGCCAGCGCCTGTTCAGTCTGTGCGCCGGGACGTGGTTGCCAGGTGCTTGTGACCATGGCCTCAACGACGGGGCGGGAGGCGATGCGGTCTTTCGGCGCGGTTGCCAGGAGGAAGTCGATCCACTGCTGCCCGGTCATGGCCTCTGGATGCTTTTCCGGATGGCTCTGCCGTGCCGCTCGTTTGAGAAGGGCATTGAGCGCCGCGAACCATTCCGGCGCAGGCCGGGCCTTGCTTTCAAGCTGTTGCAGTTCGGACCAGGCGCTGCGTTTCCAGCGAAGCTTTCGGCGCTGACGGCGCCACAGCCACGCAAATGCCAACACAGCGGCAATCGTCAATATTGCCAGCAGCCACCAGCCAGGGGCCGGGGGCCACCAACCACCGGTAGCTGGTAACTGGATATCACGAAGCTGTGCCAGGGGATCCTGAGGGTTCATCCGATGCGACCTCCCGGGCCCAGCATCAGGCGCAGGGCCGTAGCCGGATCCTCTCCGGTCGACAGCGTTGCAGAAGCCACGCCGGATGCCCGAAAACAGTCGGCCAGACGTTGCTCATGGGCGTCGATTTTGCCTTGCCAGGCCTGCTGGAAGCGAGGATTCGAGGCATCGAACCAGATCGGGCCGTCCGGGCCAGCAACGGCAAACCGGCCGGATGAAGGCAGAGCCTTTTCCAGCGGGTCCTGAATGCGGATGGCGCTGACCGAGTTGTGCCGGCTCATGGCCCCCAGAAGGGTGGTGGTCTGCTCGGTGATGTTCATGAAGTCACTGATGATAAAAACGCGGGAACCGGTGTGTGTGACCCGGCGAGCTTCTGCCAGCGCTGTGTCCAGCCCATGGCTGGAGTCCGTTGCGGGGGCTGGTGGTGTTTTGCCCTGGTGCTGGTGGTTGGCCAGGTGATCCAGTAGGCGCAAGACGGACTTACGGCGCCGGGCGGGCCGGAGTACGGCCAGGTCCCGGTCATTGAACACCAGGCCCCCCACCTGGTCACCCGCCCAGAGTGCCAGCCAGGCCAGCAGAGCCGCAACCTGAGCACCTCGGACCTGTTTGTAGGCGCCGGCACTGGCAAAGAACAGGGTCGGCCCGAGATCGACAATCAACAGTACAGGTCGTTCCCGCTCTTCCTCGTACAGCTTGGTGTGTGGTGCCTGGCGCCGGGCCGTTACCCGCCAGTCTATGCTGCGAATGTCATCACCGGGTTGGTACTGGCGCACTTCGGAAAACGTCATTCCGCGCCCTTTCTGCCGTGATTGGCGTAGCCCGGCCTGGCGTGACCGGACCGGTTTTACCGATGGCAGCTTCAGAGCTCGTGCATCTGCCTGCAGGCGCACCAGCTCCGGCAGAGTAATGAGAGTGGCTGGGCTGAAATCTGCCATGACGCTGTGATGGTCTCCTGTCAGCAACACCTCAGGCGGCAACCGGCACCCGGTCGATCAGCCTCTGCAACACGGAATCGGCGGTCATGCCTTCGGCCTCGGCTTCAAAGGTCAACAGAATCCGGTGGCGCAGCACATCGTAAGCCATGGTCTGGACATCGTCCGGTGTCACGTAATCCCGTCCATCGAGCCAGGCCAGTGCCCGGGCGCATCGGTCCAGTGCGATAGTGCCGCGGGGGCTGGCGCCGAAGGCGGTCCATCGAGCCAGTTCAGGGTCCAGGGTCGCGGCATCGCGGGTGGCCAGAATCAACGCCAGCAGGTACTGCTCCACAGGTTCCGCCATGTAGATATCCGAAACCGCCTGCCGGGCGGCCATCACCTGTTCCTGGGTTAGACGAATGTCTACGTTCGGGATTCCCTGACGGTAGTCGCTGCGCGCAAGGTGCAGAATCTCACGCTCGGCATCGGCAGAGGGATAGTCGATCACCACATGCATGAGGAAGCGATCAAGCTGGGCTTCCGGCAGCGGGTAGGTGCCTTCCTGTTCAATCGGGTTCTGGGTCGCCATCACCATGAACAGTTTGGGCAGGGGAAAGGTTCTCATGCCAACACTGATCTGGCGTTCGCCCATGGCTTCGAGCAGGGCCGACTGGACTTTCGCCGGTGCCCGGTTGATTTCATCGGCCAGCACCAGGTTGTGGAAAATGGGGCCGCGCTGGAATTCAAAGGTACCGGTCTCGGCGCGGTAGATTTCGCTGCCGGTGACATCAGAGGGCAGCAGATCCGGAGTGAACTGGATCCGGTGGAAGTCGCCCTCCAGATGGTCGGCCAGTGCTTTCACCGCGGTGGTTTTGGCCAGCCCCGGCGCGCCCTCAACCAGAAGATGGCCATCGGCCAGAAGGGCAATCAGTAGCCGGTCGACCAGTTTGTCCTGGCCAATAATACGCTTGGCCAGTTGTGCTCTGAGATCACCGAACGTTTGCTGTAACGACATGAAATAACTGCTCTTGATGTATGAATGCCTGCGTAAGTGATTGCCGCAGTTTTGGCGTCTGGCCGGCAAAAATCAAGGGTTTGACTATGCTTATGTGACGATACCCTGATTACGTTTCTTTCACACAAACCAGAGGTCGGATATGAATGCGCTGACAATCGCCAGCAAGGATCAGTTTTTCGAACAGTTGGCCGATGCGTTCTCAGAAAAGATTGCAAAAACCGAGGCAAAGAAGATCGCGGATTTTGCCAGACAGCATTACGCTCATATTCCTCTGGAGGAGTTGGCCAGTCGCCGCTTCTCGGATACCTACGGTGCCGTCCTGGCGGCGTGGCAGTTCCTGCAAAAACGCAGTGCCGATGAAACCCCGGTTTCGGTGTTCAACCCGGACCTGGAAAGTGACGGCTGGCAGTCTACCCACAGCGTTGTTTTCATTCTCCACCCCAATATTCCGTTCCTGATTGATTCACTGCGCATGGCCATCAATCAGCGGGAAATCGGCACCCACTCCATTCAGCATTCCATCCTGCGAGTGGAGCGGGATGACAATGGTAAGCTGAAGAAACTGCACACCACCAAAAAGGCATCGAAGGACGCAAGCTACGAAGCGTTCATCGTGCTTGAAATCGACCGCCACAGTGCCCCGGAAGACCTGCGCGACCTGGAGCAGACTCTGCAGAAAGTGCTGCACGAGGTACGCATCGCGGTGGGTGATTTCCCGATCGTGAAAGAGAAAGTCAGCGAGATCGTCAAGGAGCTGGATGCCACCACGGCGGGAATCAGTGAAGAAGGCAAGGACGAAGCCCGGGCTTTTCTGACCTGGCTGGTGGATGACCACTTCACGTTTCTGGGGTACGACGAATACGACTTTGCCAAGGACAAGCAGGGCATGGTGGTGCGCCGGGTGGAAAACTCGGAGCTGGGTATTCTTAGAGTCAACAACGAACGCCCTGATCGGGTCCGGCTGAATGAGCTGCCGCAGCGTACCCGCCATGAAATGACCCGTTCCGATGACATCTTCATCTTCGCCAAATCGGCGCAGCGGTCCCGGGTGCACCGGCCGGCCTATCCCGATTACATCGCGGTCAAGAAATTCAACAGCAAGGGCGAAGTGGTGGGTGAGCGCCGCTTCCTCGGTCTATACACCGCTCGGGTCTACAACGAGCGTCCCGATGAAATTCCGCTGTTGCGGCGCAAGTTCCAGAGCGTGATGAAGCGATCCGGCTTCCTGACCGACGATTACGCTGGCAAGGAGCTGGAGCAGATCCTGACGCTGTATCCGCGGGACGAGCTGTTCCAGATTGAAACCGACGAACTGCTGCGCGTTGCCAAGAACATTCTGTACATCCAGGAGCGTCGCCGGATTGAGCTGTTCATGCGGGAGGATGTATACGGCCAGTTTGTAACCTGTCTTGCCTTCTTCCCCAGGGATATCTACAACACCGAGTTGCGCCTGAAGGTGGAACAGGTACTGCTGGATCGCCTGGAGGCCGAGGATATTGAGTTTGTCACTCATTTTTCCGAATCGGTGCTGGCCCGGGTACAGTTCACCATCCGGGTGCCACAGGTCGAAAATCGCCAGTTGCCGCTGGCGGAGATCCGCGACAAGGTTATTGAGCTCGCCCAGTCCTGGCGCGACGGCCTTTACGAGGCGCTTAGCGAAGCTTATGGCGAAGAGCAGGGCAATGAGTTGTATCGCGTCTGGGCAGGCGGTTTCCCGGCCAGCTACACTGACATGTTTTCACCTCGCCGGGCGGCCATCGACCTGGAACACATCACTGCCTCTGCCCGCGACGATGATCTGGCCATGAGCTTCTACCGGGCCCTGGAAGAAGACGAGAACACGCTGCATTTCAAACTGTTTTATCCGGACGAGCCGCTGCCGCTGTCGGATGTGATGCCGATTTTCGACAATCTCGGTTTCCGGGTGATTGGCGAGCACCCGTTCGAGGTGATTGACCGAACGGGTAAAACGGTTTGGATTCATGACTTTACCCTGCAGTCCCACACTGGAAACGTGGTGGATATTCACCGTATTCGCCCGATTTTCGAAGAGTTGTTCCGCCGGGTCTGGCACGGCGAAGCCGAAAACGACGCCTTTAACCGCCTGTTGTTGTCCTCCTACATGAGCTGGCGTGAGATCGCGTTGTTGCGCACCTATGCCCGTTACATGCGCCAGATCCGGTTCTCCAACAGTCAGACGTTCATTTCCAATACGCTGGTGAACCACGTCAACCTGACACGGATCCTGCTGGAATACTTTGAGGTCCGATTCAACCCTGAGCGTTTCAAGAGTAAGGGTAAAAGCGAGGCGGCCCAGCAGAAACTGGAAATCGAATTCAACGCCGGCCTGGATGAGGTGGAAAACCTCAGTGAGGATCGGGTGCTACGGCTGTATCTGGAGCTGATGCAGGCGACGTTGCGCACCAACTACTACCAGCCGGATGGCGAGGGCCGGCCCAAGCCCTACATCAGTGTGAAATTTGACCCGTCGCAGATTCCGGACATGCCGCTGCCATTGCCCATGTTCGAGATCTTTGTGTATTCCCCTCGTGTGGAGGGGGTTCACCTGCGTGGTGGCAAAGTGGCCCGTGGTGGTTTGCGCTGGTCGGATCGGTTCGAGGACTACCGTACAGAAATCCTGGGCCTGGTAAAAGCGCAGCAAGTGAAGAACGCGGTCATTGTGCCGGTGGGTGCGAAGGGTGGCTTTGTGGCCAAGCGCCTGCCCGATCCGTCCGACCGGGAGGCATTCCAGGCAGAGGGTATTGCGGCCTACAAAACATTCATCCGGGGCTTGCTGGATATCACAGATAACCTGGTGGATTCCGGCATCCAGCCGCCGGATCGGGTCATCCGCCATGACGAAGACGATCACTACCTCGTGGTGGCGGCTGACAAAGGCACCGCCACTTTCTCCGACATCGCTAATGGCCTGGCCGCGGAATATGGCTTCTGGATGGGAGATGCCTTCGCCTCCGGTGGCAGTAACGGTTATGACCATAAGAAAATGGGTATTACCGCCCGGGGCGCCTGGGTCTCCGTGGAACGGCATTTCCGTGAGATGGGCATCAACCCGGCCGTGGATGAATTTACCGCCATCGGCATCGGTGACATGGGGGGCGATGTGTTTGGTAATGGCCTGCTGTGCTCGGAAAAAACCCGGCTGGTGGCTGCCTTCAACCACATCCACATCTTCATTGACCCGACCCCGGACGCCGAACGCAGCTACAAGGAGCGTAAGCGCCTGTTTGAACTGCCGCGTTCCGCCTGGACCGATTACGACAGCAAGCTGATTTCGAAGGGCGGCGGCGTTTTCAGCCGCAATGCCAAGTCCATTCCGGTTAGCCCGGAAATGAAAAAGCTGCTGGGCATCAAGGCGGACCGCGTTCCGCCCAATATGCTGATCAGTCACATCCTCAAGGCCGAAGTGGACCTGCTCTGGATTGGTGGTATTGGCACTTACGTGAAGGGCAGCGGTGAAAGCCACTCCGACGTGGGCGACAAGGCCAACGATGGCCTGCGGATCAATGGTGCCGAGCTGCGCTGCAAGGTTGTAGGCGAGGGCGGTAACCTCGGCTTCACTCAGATGGGGCGGATTGAATACGCTCTGAAGGGTGGTCGCCTGAATACCGACTTCATCGACAACTCGGGCGGCGTCGACTGCTCTGACCATGAAGTGAACATGAAGATTCTGCTCAACCGGGCGGTAGCCATGGGCGATCTGACTGGCAAGCAGCGCAACATCATGCTGGAGGAAATGACTGATGATGTTGCTTCGCTGGTGTTGAAGAACAACTACCGTCAGACCCAGGCCATCAGTATTGCCAGCGAGGATGCCGCCACCCGGCTGGAAGAGTATCGTCGGCTGATGAATACCTTCGAGAGCGAAGGCAAGCTCAACCGGGCGCTGGAGTTCCTGCCGGATGACGAAACCCTGTCAGAGCGCAAGCTGGCCAAGAAAGGGCTGACGCGGCCGGAACTGTCGGTGCTGATCTCCTACGTCAAAGGGGATCTGAAGCAGGTGCTGATCGACAGTAATCTGCCGGACAATCCTCTGCTGGCGGGTGAGATGTACAAGGTCTTTCCGCGGGATCTGACCAAGCGTTTCTCGAAAGAGCTGGGTGAACACCAACTGCGACGGGAGATCATCGCAACCCAAATCGCCAACGACATGGTTAACCACATGGGCATTACCTTTGTGGAGCGCCTGAACCAGTCTACCGGGGCGGACGCAGCATCCATTGCCCTGGCCTGGATTATTGCCCGGGATGTGTTCCGCATCGACA